>Ga0299912_10000003_pt1 | contig 537574 bp, 518 predicted proteins | sample RVTome_2_FD_207667 | JGI IMG/M metagenome (GOLD analysis project Ga0299912, IMG submission 207667) | Soil microbial communities from uranium-contaminated site in the Upper Colorado River Basin, Wyoming, United States - RVT95D214 (version 2) ... | reverse complement strand
TGCTGGCCCGGGGGCCGGCCGGGGCGGGGGGGGGGGGGGGGGGCCCCGCGGGGTGGGCGGGGGGGGGGGGGGGGCGCCCCCGCAGCTGGACTCCCCCTCTCCCAACCCTCTCCCCTGAAGGGGAGAGGGCTTTATGCCGACAGGCCCCGGAGTTCGAATCGCAATGACCGACAGCACGCGCCAGCACCGCGAGATCATGACCGCCGCCCGGCGCTCGCTGGTCGACCAGCGGCTGGGCGGGCGGCGGCGGATGCCTCCGATCGGGCGCGGTTCGGCCGAGCTCAGGCGCCAGAACCTGATGAAGCGGATCAAGCTCATCGCCGGGACGATGGGCGCGATCATCGTCGCCTCGATGGTCGCCGGGATCGTGCTCGACGGGATCGGCTTTACCGGCATCATGGTCGCGTTCCTGGCGATCGTCGCCTCGACTTTCCTGTTTTCGAACTTCCCGCGGGTGAAAGTGCCGAAGCGGGCCGACCTCAACACCGGCGACGTGCGCCACATGGTCGCGCGCACCGAGCTGTGGCTCGAAAACCAGCGCCCCGCGCTGCCCCCGCCGGCGGTGACGCTGGTCGACAAGATCGGCACCCAGCTCGATGCGCTCGGGTTGCAGCTGGAAACGGTCGACCCGGCGCATCCCGCCGCGCAGGAAACGCGCAAGCTGGTCGGCGAAACGCTGCCCGGGATGGTCGATGCCTACCGCCGCATCCCGGCCCACTTGCGGCGCGAGAAGCGCGCCGGGGCGACGCCCGACGAGCAGCTGGTCGAAAGCCTCGGCAAGATCAGCACCGAAATCGACAGCGTGACCCGCCAGCTGGCCGACGGCGCGCTCGACGACCTGGCGGTCCGCACGCGCTACCTCGATTACAGATACGGCAACGCCGACGAGCCTGCCGCGGAGAAAAACTGATGCGCGTTGCCGTGCCGCACAATCTCGACAAGGACACCGTCCGCCAGCGGCTGAAAAGCCGCAGCCACCAGATCGCCGACCACATCCCGGGCGGCATGGCGCAGGTCGAGACCCTGTGGCGCGACGAGGACACGATGGCGATGACGGTGCGCGCGATGGGCCAGGAACTGCGCGGCGACATCGAGATCGAGGAAGGCCAGGTGGTGTTCAACATGGCGCTGCCGGCCGCGCTCGGCTTCCTCGAACCGCTGGTCGCCAACGCGATCCAGCAGCAGGGCCGGAAGATGATCGCCGCCAGGCCGGGCGACGGCGACCAGGGCGCGCACTAAAGCTTGCGCTCCCACTCGAGATAGGTTTCCGGAATCCGCAGCGCCGCGGTGGCCTCGCGGGTTTCGCGCAGGAACAGCAGCAGCGCGGTCATCAGCAGCGCCAGCGATGCGACGAAGCTGGTGGCGACGAACGCCTTCAGGTCCATCCCGGCGAAGTCCTCGATGAACAGCAGCACGACCGTCATCCCGATCGACAGGCCGGCGAGCACCAGCAGCAGGATCGCCCGGCCGATCAGGTGGATCCGCCGGTCGATCAGGCGGATCTCGCGCACCAGCGCGTCGCGCTCGGCCCCCGAGGTCTCGGGATGGCGATCCTGCAGCACGCGCGAACGGTCGACGATCCGACCGAGCCGGGTCGACAGCAGGTTGAGGATGTTGCCGATCGCCACCAGCACGAAGACCGGGGCGAGCGCGAGCTGGATGGTCTGGGCGATCATGGCTTCAGTTCCCTTGTCCCGCGCTCACTGCCGCAGGGCGCCTTCGAGCTTGCCGACCTTCTGCGCCCCGTCCATCGTCGTCACCAGCACTTCGTCGCCGTCGACCACGATCGCCACGTCGGCAAGGCCGATGACCGAGACGCGCGGCCCGTCGCTGTCGACGAACACGCCCCTGCAATCGACCAGCTCGGCACGGCCGCGCACCGAATTGCCGTCATGGTCGGCATCGGTCGCCTCGCGCAGGGCCGCCCAGCTGCCGATGTCCGACCAGCCCATCGAGGCGGGGACCATCGCCGCGCGATCGGTTTCCTCCATCACCGCATAGTCGACCGATTCGGGCTCGATCTCGGCGAAGGCCGCCGCATCGGGGTGAAAGCGGTTGCTGTCCTCGCTCCCGCCCGCGGCCGCACGCGCCGCCGCATCGGCCAGCGCCGGGCGGTGGCGGGCCAGCTCTTCGAGGTAGAACCCGGCGCGGAAGGCGAAGATGCCGCCGTTCCAGCTGTAGCCGCCGTCGGCGAGGAACCGCGCGGCGCGTTCGAGGTCGGGCTTCTCGACGAAGCGTTCGACCCGGTGGCCGCCTTCGAGCGGCGCGCCGCGCTTGATGTAGCCATAGCCGGTTTCGGGCGCGGTCGGGGTTATGCCGAAGGCGACCAGCCAGTCCTGCGCCGCGAGCTTTGCCGCGGCCGCGGCGGCGGCGCGGAAGGCGGGCACGTCGGCGATGTGGTGGTCGCTCGGGCAGACCAGCATGACCGCAGCGGCGGGCAGGCGGTGCGCGGCCAGCGCGATTGCCGCGGCGGTGTTCCTCGCTTCGGGCTCGACGATCACCGTGGCGCCGGGAAAGCCCCGCGCCTGGTCCTCGACGTGTTCGAGATGCGCCGTGCCGGTGACGATCACCGGCGGGGCGAACTGCCCGGGATCGCCGCAGCGGCCGAGCGTGGCTTCGAACATCGTCCGCTCGCCGATCAGCGGCAGGAACGGCTTGGGCCTGGCCTTGCGGCTGCGCGGCCACAGCCGCGTGCCGCTGCCGCCGCACAGGATCACCGGTACGATCTTGTCCATGCCTTCTCCGCCCGAAAACCTGCAGCCGCCTGCCTAGCGTCAAAACCAGCGCTGGCGCCAGCCATAGGTTGCGGGAACCGGGTTGCCGGCGGCATCGGTCGCCGGCTTGAAGCGGAAGCGCTCGACCGCGAGCCGGCAGGTGATCCGGTCCGCCTCGGGATCGGGGCTCGGTTCGACCACCCGGCAGTTCGACGCCCGGCCGTCGACGCCGACGGTCATGTAGACGACCACCGAATGGCCGATGCGCACCTCGCGCCCGCCGGGCGGGATCGGGTAATCGTGCGCATCGTTGATGTCGCCGGCGATCTTGACCGGCTTCGTCACCGGCACGCCGCCCATGCCGCCGCCGCCGCGCCCGCTGCCGGTGCCCTCGCCCTCGCCGCCCGCGCCGGTGCCCTGCCCCTGGTCACGCGCGCCGGACGAACTGGCCGTCCCGCTCGACGATGCGCGCGGGACCGGCGCGGTCGGCGGGCGCGGCGCCTTGGGCGCGGCCGCCTCTTTCGGCGTGGCCTTCCTGCCTTCCTCGCCCGCCGCGCCTTCGTCGGGCAGCGGCGATGGATCGGGGCTCGGCGTCGCCTCGGGCGGCGGCGTGGTGACGGTGACCGTGACCAGCGAGGTCGCCTGTTCGATGACCACGTCAGCCAGGTCGGGCGCGAAGGCGCGCACGAGCCCGGCCAGGACGAGGACGTGGAACAGCCCGACGAGCACGAACGTGCCCCAGCGCGGCTTGCGCTTGCGCTCGGCGAACCTGGCGGCGTCGTCCAATCCCGCGTCCCTTCCCGCGCTTTCTTGCACTTTTGCGGGAAAACGCCATCGCCGTGCAACGGGTCCCGCAACGAAAATGGTTCAATCGGTGAACCATTAGCTTTTTGAACGATCTTGCGCGGGCCAGGGCCGTCCGGTAGCCTCGCCCGCGCTGCCCGAGGGAGAGAGAGCATGCGCAACCGCCTGGCCACGATCCTGACCGCGCTCGCGCTGCCGGCCGCCGCGCTCGCGCAAGGCGCCGGCGACACGCCCGCGCCGGGCGACTGGCCGCGCTACGCCCGCGACCTCGAAGGCACCCGCTTCTCGCCGCTCGACCAGATCGACACGCGCAACGTCGCCCGGCTGGAGCATGCCTGGAGCTTCCGCCTGCGGCCCGACGGCGGCGCCGCCCTGCTCGGCGGGACGGTGCCGATCGTGATCGACGGGATCATGTACCTGCCGCTCGGCAACGCGGTGGTCGCGCTCGAGGCGCATACGGGCCGGGAAATCTGGCGGCACAAGGTCGACGGCGGCCTCGTCCGCCGCGCGGTCAGCTACTGGCCGGGCGACGGCGAAATCGGCGCGCGCATCTTCTATTCGACCGGCTCGGCGATCGTCGCGCTCAAGCCCGCGACCGGCGAAATCGACACCAGCTATGGCGATGGCGGCTCGTCGGAAATCGACGGCACGCCCTATTCCTACCCGCCGTCGATCTACCACAACGTGATGGTCATCGGCGCCAACACCGCCGAAACGTCGCGCGGCCCGTCGGGCGACAGCCGCGCCTACGACGCGCGCACCGGCAGGAAGCTGTGGCAGTTCCACACCGTGCCGCAGCCGGGCGAAGTCGGCCACGAGACCTGGCTCGACGACGGCTGGAAGGACCGCTCGGGCACCAACATGTGGGTCTGGTACACGACCGCCGACCCGAAGACCGACACGATCTACATGACGATCGGCGGCCCCAGCCCCAACTATTACGGCGGCGACCGGCCGGGCGCGAACCTGTTCGGCAACTCGATCGTCGCGGTCGATGCGAACACGGGCAAGTACAAGTGGCACTTCCAGACGATCCACCACGACTTGTGGGACTGGGACCTGCCCGCCCCGCCGGTGCTGTTCGACATCCACAAGGACGGCAGGACGATCCCCGCGCTCGCCGAAACCGGCAAGCCGGGCTTCATGTACATCCTCAACCGCGAGACCGGCGAACCGATCCACGGCCTGATCGAGCGCCCGGTCGCCGCGGCCGACGTGCCGGGCGAATGGTATTCGCCGACCCAGCCGGTGCCGGTGAAGCCCGCACAGCTCAATCGCGGCGCGTGGAGCCCGGACGACGTGGTCACCGAGCGGGACACCACGCCAGAGCACGTCGCCGCCTGCAAGGCACTGCTCGCCAGCTACGGCGGCACGTTCTACAACGCCGGCAGCTTCACTCCGTTCTTCCTCCACGAGCAAGGCGACAAGCCGTTCGCCTCGATCAACATGCCGCACAACGGCGGCTCGGTCTGGGGCGGCAGCGCGGCCGATCCGCGCAAGGGCGTGGTCTACGTCAACACCAGCGAGGGCGGCTCGATCGGCTGGATCGAGAGGCGCGACCCCAAGGGCGACTACGGCCGCGGGACCGACAGCTCGACGCAAGCCTACGACCGCGGCAGCCTGATCGGCCCGGGCGCTTACTCCGGCTTCATGGCGAGCTTCACCAACGCCAGGGGCGATAGGCTTACGCTGCCGTGCTTCAAGCCGCCGTGGGGCCGCCTGCTGGCGGTCGACGCCAATTCCGGCGAGATCCTCTGGGCGAGCAACCTCGGCATTACCGAGGGCCTGCCCAAGGGCAAGCAGGACACCGGGGCCAACAACAGCTCGGGCGGGCCGATCGTCACCGCCGGGGGGCTCGTCTTCATCGGTGCGACCTCCGACCGCTATTTCCGCGCCTTCGACGCCAGGACCGGCAAGATCCTGTGGCAGAAGCAGCTCGACTATGCGCCGCTGACCCTGCCGATCACCTATCGCGGCAAGGACGGCCGGCAATACGTCGCGGTGATGGCCGCCGGATCGAGCCTTGCCCCCGCAAGCCGGACTCCCGAAGGTAGGCCGGCCAACACCGAATCACTGATCGTCTTCGCGCTGCCCGAATGAGCCGGCGCGAGGCTGGGAGAGCCTGACATGCGACGCATTGCCACCCTGCTGCTTGGCGCGGCGACGATCGCCGTCGGCGGATGCGCCGCCGCGCAAGCGCCGGGCACCGTCACCACGCCCGAGGGAGCGGTCATGCAAGTGAACGGCGATCTCGCCTACCGGCCCGGCGAGCTGACGCGCGAGCAACTGATGAGCTCGACCCGCGACCTGATGGCGATGGACGCGATGAACGTCTTCCGCCGCTTCCCGCGCGAGCAGACCGCCGAAATGGTGAAGTTCTACACCGGGGCGCTGGCGCTGAAGTCGCTCAGCCCGATCCAGCTCACCGCGACCCAGCAGATGATCCTCACCGGCGTCGGCAAGGCGCAGATCAAGTTGTCCGCCGGCCAGCAGGGCAACCGCAAGTACAACCTCGAAGGCGGGGTCAGGGGCGGCACCGGCATCCGCTATTTCGCGCTGACCTATCCCGACAGGCAGGCGGTGCTCGACCGCTTCGCCGCCGCCGGCTTCGCGGCGCCGCAGTTCCATGAGCGGAGTGACGGCACCGAGGCCGCGCTGGTCGTCGACCCGGGCGGCTTCCCGATCGAGATCGTCATCCGGCCGGGCGCCAGGGACGGCTCGAACGACGGGGTCGGCGTCGGCATCGCCGCCTCGGACCTCGACAAGAGCCGCGCCTTCTACCGCGAGTTCGTCGGCCTCGACGAGCTGCCGCCGGTCGAGGATCCGCTGCTCGGCCTGACGCTCCATCCCTACCGCAACGGCGAGACGACGCTGTACCTCTACCAGGCGCTCCCGGGCGTGCCGCAGGACAATGGCAGCGCGGGCATCCAGTACGTGGTGACCGATTCGCCGATGGCCGACGCAAAGGCCAAGGCGCGCGGGATCGCGGTCGAAACGCCGCTCAACAAGCTGGCCGGCTTCGACCTCGTCACCGTCTGGCTCAACGATCCCGACGGCGTGACCAACTATTACGCGCAGGTCGGCCCCGACAGCCGCACCGCGCGGGCGCGCGCGGCGGGCGACTAGGGTCCGTACTTGATACCGGCAGGAAAGCGCCCTTCCCCCGCGGGGGGAAGGGCTGCTCGCTGTTATCCTGGGAAAGGGCCTATCGGGCCGAGTGGTTCACGGCGACGATGTAATCGGCCAGCGTGGCGATTTCCTCGTCGGTGATCTGGCCGCCGAAGCTGGGCATCGCGCCCTGGCCGTTGGTGATGCGCGAAACGATCACGTCGCGGGTGAGGTCCGGATTGTCGAGGCTCGGCCCGACCACGCCGGCGGAGCCCGCGTCGGCCAGCGTATGGCAGGCGCTGCACGACCAGTTGTTGAACAGCTCGCGCCCGGCCTCGACATTGGCCGCCGCGCCCGTTTCCGCCCTGGCGCCGGTCGCGAAACCCGCGCCGCCGGCCACCACGCCGCCGGCCAGCGCCAGCGCGAACACGGCCGGGGTGAAGATCGATCGCGAAGAATTGGCCTTGCTCACCGGGATTCGCTCCGTTCGTTGATTCTGTCCAAATGCGGCGGCGCAATGCTTGCGTTCGCCGCCAAAGTCAATCAGGGTATGGGCACCGAGCGATGAAGCGCAGTTGAATAAGCACCGCGCAATTGCACGCGAAAAGTTAGGGGAAGGTTGCCGATGCGCTATCGCACTTTGACTTTGTTTGCCGCGACGGCGTTCGTCGCCGCGTGCAAGCCCGCGGTCCCGATGAAGGAGCTGATGGCCAAGGAGGTCCAGCCGGCGGCGCAGGCATACTGGGATTCGGTCCAGTACGTCAGCGACGAGACCGGCGACCACGAGATCTTCCCGCGGACCGATGCCGAGTGGGACAAGACGCGCGCGGCCGCGGCCCGGCTCGCGGAGCTGGGCGAGCAGCTGAAATCGTCCGACTACGCCGCCGAGCATGGACCCGACTGGATCGATTTCGCCAACGGCATGATCGAAGTGTCCGGAAAGGCGGAGCAGGCCGCGGTCGCCAAGGATGTCGACGCGGTGTTCGAAGTCGGCGGCACGATGTACAGCGTCTGCTCGGCCTGCCACCAGGCCTATATGCCCAGGGAGCAGGCGGCCAAGGCCGATGCCGCGAGCTGAACCCCTGCTGCGCGCCGCCGCGCGCGCCTGGCCGCTGGTCCTCCTCGCCGTCGCGCTCGTCGCCCACCCGGCGCTGGCGCACGACGTCTCGGAAGCCGACCGCGCCGCCGTCCAAGGCATAGACGGGCCGGCCTTCATCCCGTTCCTCTACCTCGGGGCCAAGCACATGGTCACCGGGTACGACCATGTCGCCTTCCTGATCGGCGTGGTGTTCTATCTCTACCGCCTGCGCGACGTGGTCATCTACGTCTCTCTGTTCACCCTCGGCCATTCGACCACCCTGCTCGGCGGGGTCCTGCTTGGCACGGGCGCCAACCCTTACGTGATCGATGCGATCATCGGCGTCTCGGTGATCTACAAGGCGGCCGAGAACCTCGGCGGGTTCAGCAAGATCGGACTGGCGATCAACACCAAGCTCGCGGTGCTGGTGTTCGGCCTGTTTCACGGGCTCGGCCTCGCCACCAAGCTGCAGGACCTGGCACTGTCGGACAACGGCCTGCTCGTCAACCTGATCGGCTTTAACGTGGGCGTCGAAGTGGGCCAGGTGATCGTGCTGACGGTGGTTGTGTTCGCGCTCAACCTGTGGCGCCCGAGGCCCAGCTTTGCGCGCGGCTCGCGCTTGGCCAACTGGGGGCTCGTTATCGTGGGGATTGCCCTTACCGGATACCAACTGGCAGGATTGGCCGCGTCATGAACGATACCATCCCTCCCCAGCCGCCCGTTTCGCGCCGCAAGCTGGCCATCGGCGGGGCCACCGCGCTGGTCGCCGCCGCGGCGATCGCCGTGGTGTTCGTATTGCCGGCGGAGTTCGGCATGGACCCGACCGGGCTCGGCAAGGCCCTCGGCCTCAACGTGCTTTCCGAGCCGGGAATGTCGGTCGAGCAGCAGCGCGGCGCGAAGCGCAAGGGCGTGCTCGCGCCGCTGCCCGGGCAGGGCGTGGCCGATCCGCTCGACCGCTATTCGGTCACGCTCGCGCCGTTCGAATCGATCGAGATGAAGTACACGCTGGCCGAAGGCGCGCAGATGCCGTTCGCGTGGGCCGCGAGCGCCCCGGTCGATTACGACATGCACGCCCACCCGTTCGACGGCGGCACCGAGCTTACCGAAAGCTACAGCGTTACCAAGGCGGCGTCGCAAAGCGGGCTCTACACCGCCCAGTTCAGCGGCATCCACGGCTGGTTCTGGCAGAACCGCAACATGGACAATGTCACGCTGACGCTCGATGCCGGCGGGGCCATAACGGGCTCGCGGACCTTCGACCAGTTCGGGGAACACCCGCGCGAATTCAGCCCGCCCGCCCCGGCTCCGGCCGGGCGCTGAGCGTCCCGCAGGTCAGCTCGCGATCGGCGATTTTTTCCGGATTTTGTCAACTTATCGCGTTTTCCAGCCTTGTTGTCGCTGACACTTCTCGGCTAGGCTGGAGGCTTGGGAGAACGGGTGTGAAAAGACTTTCAAGAAATCGCAATCGCCATTCGCGCCGCGCCGCCTGGCTCGCGGCTCCCGTCGCGGCTCTGCTCGCTTCGGCCTGCGCCGCCAACACACCGGGAGAGGCGCAATCGGCCTCCGCCGGCGCGACGGCGACGAGCTTCGATTACCAGGGGTGGGATTCCTACCTCGGCGGCGCCGATTCGTCGCAGTATTCCTCGCTCGACCAGGTCAATACCGGCAACGTCGGCCAGCTCGAGGTCGCCTGGACGTTCGAGACCGGCGCCGGCCCGGCGCCGCATTTCAACCCGGTCAAGATCGGCAACACGCTCTACGTGCTGCAGGGCGCCAACAAGATCGTCGCGCTCAACCCGGCGACGGGCGAAACGCTGTGGAGCCATGAATACCAGGGCCGCATGGGCGACCGCGGCATCAACTACTGGCAGAGCGCCGACGGCTCCGATCGCCGCCTGCTGTTCCTCGCCGACGGCATGCTGCAGGCGGTCAACGCCGCCAACGGCGAGCCGATCGCGAGCTTCGGCACCGGCGGCAAGGTTGACCTGCGCGTCGGCCTCGCCGGCGACATCAGCAAGGTCCGCCCGCTGCAGACCAGCAACCCGGGCCGGATCTACCGGGACACGATCATCATGTCGCTGCCCGCGGCGGCATACGACTTCGCGTCCGCCCCGGCCGACATCCACGCCTACGACGTGCGCACCGGCGCGCTGAAGTGGGTGTTCCACACCGTGCCCCAGAAGGGCGAGTTCGGTTACGAGACCTGGCCCGAGAACGGGCACGAGGACTTCGGCGGCGTCCACAACTGGTCGGAATCGACCGTCGACGAGCAGCTCGGCATGGTGTTCATCCCGACCGGCACCGCGCGCTACGACTTCTACGGCGGCAACCGCGAAGGGCAGAACCTGTTCGCCAACTCGGTCGTCGCGCTCGACGCCGAAACCGGCAAGCGCGTGTGGCACTTCCAGACGATCCACCACGACTTGTGGGACTGGGACATTCCCCAGGCGCCCAAGCTGATGACCATCCGCAAGGACGGCAAGGACGTGCCGATCCTGATCCAGGCGACCAAGCAGGGCTATCTCTACGTGTTCGACCGGCGCGACGGCACGCCGATCTGGCCGATCGTCGAAACCCCGGTGCCGGCTTCGAACGTGCCCGGCGAGAAGGCGTATCCCACCCAGCCGATCCCGAGCTGGCCGAAGCCGTTCGCCCGCCAGAGTTTCACCGAGGCCGACATCAACCCGCACATCGCCGAGGAGGACAAGGCCAAGCTGCGCGAGCTGTTCAAGATCGCGCGCAACGAAGGCATGTTCACCCCGCCGAGCCTCGAAGGGACGATCTCGGCCCCCGGGCACAACGGCGGCGCCAACTGGGGTTCGTCCTCGGTCGACCCGGTCAAGAAGCGCTTCTTCGTCGTCTCCAAGCAGATGCCGACCTTCGACAAGCTGGCGCTCGACGCGCGGCCCGAGGCGCAGGCGGCGATGCCCAACGGCGGCGGCGACGTGAAGCCCTACAAGTCGGGCGTCGACTTCATGCTGCAGTCGAACGGCCTCCCGGCGATCAGCCCGCCGTGGTCGCTGATCACCGCCTACGACATGGAGACCGGCAACAAGATCTGGGAGCTGCCCAACGGCGAGGTCACCGCGCTGGTCGAGCAGGGCATCCGCAACACCGGCAGCACCGCCCCGCGCGGCGGCCCGGTGGCGACCGCCGGCGGGCTGGTGTTCGTCGGCACTTCGTCCGACCGCAAGTTCCGCGCTCGCGACGCGGCGACCGGCAGGGTCTTGTGGGAATACCAGCTCGACGCCGCGACCGAGGGCGTGCCAGCGGTCTACGAGGCGAACGGGCGGCAGTACGTGGTGATCGCGGTCGGCGGCGACGGGCTGTTCCCGCCCAAGCTCGGCCAGCCCAAGCCCGGCGCCAACCGCTACGTCGCCTTCGCGCTTCCGGCAGGAAAATGATCCGCCGGGGCGCCTTCGCCCTGCTGCTCGCCGCCTGCGCCTTCGCGGGCGGCGCGCCCGCTTGCGCGCAAGGCGAAGACCTCACCGTGCTGCCGGCGGCGCAGAACGGTTACCAGCCCAAGACCACCGAGTGGGGCGAGCCCGACTTCACCGGCGGCTGGCCGATCGATTTCCTCAACGGCCGCACGCCGCTGCAGCGCGAGGCGAAGCACGGCAACCGGATCTTTCTGACCGACGAGGAATTCGCCGAGCGCGACGCGATGGTCCAGCAGCTCGAGAAGCGCTACGAGAACGAGGACGCCCAGGACAAGATCGGCATCGGCCACTGGGCCGAGGTCGGCGGCGCCAATCGCCGCACCAGCTGGATCGTCAGCCCGGCGGACGGGCGCCTCCCGGCCTATACCGAGGAAGGCAAGCGCCGCTCGGGCGCGATGCATTCGACCTGGCGGCGGGGCCAGGACTTCGACTGGGTGAGCGATTTCGACAGCTGGGACCGCTGCATCACGCGCGGGCTGCCGGCGTCGATGTTCCCGTTCATGTACAATAACGGGATGCGCATCCACCAGGCGCCGGGCGTGGTCGCGCTGCAGCTGGAAATGATCCACGAGACGCGCATCATCCCGACCGACGGCCGCCCGCCGATCCCGCGGGCGATCGGCCAGTGGCTCGGCGAAAGCCGCGGCCATTGGGAGAACGGCAACACGCTGGTGGTCGAAACGACCAATTTCCACCCCGGCCCTTCGGCCACCAACATCGGCACGACCGGCTCCCCGCCGGAAAACGACACGCCGGTCAGCGGCGAGGCGAAGCTGGTCGAGACCTTCACGATGACCGGCCCCGATTCGATCGTCTACGATTTCACCTGGGAAGACCCGGTGATCTTCACCGCGCCGTGGTCCGCGCGCCTCGAATGGAAGCGGGACGACGAGTACGGAATTTTCGAGTATGCCTGCCACGAAGGCAACGTCCAGATCCGCAACTACATCACAGCATCGCGCGCCGGGCGCGCGCAACAGAGGGAGATCTCCCAATGACAACCCGTAAGACCATCCTTCGCCTGGCGGCGGCCTCGGCGCTGCTTGCCTCGGCCGGCATGCTCGGCACTGCCGCGATCGGTCAGGAGGCGGCGCCGGACCTGACCAAGCTGCAGCCGGTCCCCGACAACTACCAGCCGAAGAAGACCGCCTGGGGTGATCCCGACTTCACCGGCACCTGGCCGATCGACAGCATTGCCAGCATCTTCTTCCAGCGGCAGGACCGCTACGGCGACCGCTTCTACCTCAACGAGGCAGAACTGGCCGAGCGCGCGAAGCAGATCGAAGGCTCGAAGGCACGCTACGAGGAGGAAGACAGGCAGGGCAAGATCGGCATGGGCCACTGGGTCGAATCCGACGCATCCGGCAGCCAGACCGCGCTGCTGGTCGATCCGCCGAACGGCAAGCTTCCCGCTTTCACGCCCGACGCCGAGGCCAAGTACAAGGCCGGCCGCTCGAGCTGGACGCCCAACACGAACTACGACTGGGTCTCCGACTTCGACACCTGGGACCGCTGCGTGACGCGCGGCTTCCCGGCCTCGATGCTGCCGTTCCGTTACAACAACGGCATCCGCGTGCTGCAATCGCCGGGCTATGTCGTCATCGACCTCGAGATGATCCACGATTCGCGCGTCATCCGGGTGGTCTCGAAGGACAAGTGGGCCGAGCTGCAGAAGACCCGCTGGCCGGCCAACGTGCGCACCTGGATGGGCCAGTCGCTCGGCTACTGGGAAGACGCGAACACGCTGGTCATCGAGACGACCAACATCAAGACCGGCGACAGCGTGACCGGCGACAACATCGCGCGCGGCCCTTCGCCGCTCAACATGGCGACAATGGGCGTTCCGCCGTGGAACACGATCCCGACCAGCGCCAAGGCCAAGGTCGTCGAACGGCTGACCATGACCGGCCCGGATTCGATCACCTATGAAATGACCTATTCGGACCCGGACGTGTTCGTGGCCCCGTTCACCGCGCGGCTGCCGTGGACGCGTGACGAGAACTACGGCTTCTTCGAATACGCCTGCCACGAAGGCGACGTGCAGGTGCGCAACTACATCAACTCCTCGCGCACCCAGCGTGGCCTGACGACGAGCAATGTCGGCGCTCACGAGTCCAGCGAACGCGGAGTCGGGGGGGCGCAGTGATCGCAGCGCGCAGGCGGGCGACCGCAGCCGCCCTACCGCTGGCGCTGGCCCTCGCGGCCGGCGCGGCGATCGCCGGCGGCAGCCCGGCCGTGGCGGCGGACGCTGTCGCCGGTGCCATGTCGCAACCGGTGAAAACCCAGCAGGGCCTGGTCTCGGGAACGGACACCGAGGTAGCAGGCGTGCGGGTTTTCAAGGGCATTCCCTTCGCTGCCGCGCCCGTCGGTGAACTGCGCTTCCGCGAAGCCCAGGCCCCCAAGCCCTGGGAAGGTGTGCGCGACGGCAGCAAGTGGGGGAACACCTGCATCCAGCCGCCGGCGCCAACGCGGGCCATCGGCGTCAACCAGGCCACCGACATGCCGGATTCGCCGCCGATCTCGGAGGACTGCCTCAACCTCAACGTGTGGACGCCGGCCAAGAGGACGGGCGAGAAGCTGCCGGTGATGGTTTGGTTTTACGGCGGCGCCTATGCCGAAGGCGGCGGCTCGATGCCGTTCGCCGACGGAAGCAAGCTCGCCAGCAAGGGCGTGATCGTCGTTTCGATGAACTATCGCGTCGGCCCGTTCGGCTTCCTGTCGTCGCCGGAGCTGAGCGCGGCATCACCGAACAAGGCATCGGGCAACCAGGCGCTGTCGGACGCGATCGCTTCGCTCGAGTGGGTCAAGGCGAATATCGCCGCATTCGGTGGCGATCCGAACAACGTGACGATCTTCGGCCAGTCGGCTGGTGCGTGCGTTTCGGCGGCGCTGGTCGGATCACCCCTCGCCAAGGGCCTGTTCAACAAGGCGATATCGCAAAGCGGCGCCTGGGCTGGCCTTACGGCCGCCAAAATGGTCACTCGCGAGCAGGCGGAAGCCCAAACGGTCGCGGCGATGGAAAAGATGGGCGTGAAGAGCCTCGCCGAATTGCAGGCGCTTCCGGCCGGCGAAGTCGCCAAGCTGGGCCGCGCCCAGGGCATCATCGTCGACGGCTGGATCGTGCCCGAGGACCAGTCGATCACCTTTGCCGAGGGCCGCCAGAACAAGGTCGACGTCCTGATCGGCTCGAACGCCAACGAAGGCGGCAGCTTTGCCTTCGGCGGCGGCCCGGCGGTGACCGCGCAATCCTGGAAGGCCGGCGCGGTCCAGCGCTGGCGCGACCTCGGCCAGTTCGGCCTGATAGCCTATCCGGCGCAGACCGACGAACAAGCGCAGGCATTTTCGACCCGGCCGTTCACCGATGGCATCGCCTGGTTCATGCATCACTTCGCCGACCAGCAGGCGAAAGCTGGCAAGTCGGCCTATCTCTACCAGTTCGCGCACAATCCGCCGGGTGTCCCCGGCAAGCCGAGCGCCGGCCCGACTCATGCCTCGGAGCTGGCGTACATGTTCAACAACCTCGACAAGCCGCGCGAAGTGCCGGACCCGAGTTCGCCCGAAGTGGCCAGCAAGAGCCCCGAGGACATCAAGCTGGCCGACCAGATGGCGAGCTACTGGACCAATTTCGCCAAGGCCGGAAACCCGAACGGGCCCGGCCTGCCGAACTGGCCCAAGGCCTCGCAAATGGACCGCAACGAGGCAATGCTGCTCAGGGCGAACGACAAGTCGGCGCCGGGCGACACCATGACGATGGACCAAGTGGCGCTCTACGACGCGCTGTTCTGGCGCGATGTGGCCAAGCCGCTTGGCATCGAAGGCACGAAATAGGCGAAACTTGAGGGGGGGAGTGGCAATGGCGCTGTCGACAACGGGGCGGCGCTGGCCGCTCCTCCTTTCGGTTGCAGCGATGGCTGCCGCGGGCGGCGCCGCGCTGGGGCAGGGTGCCGTCAGCTTCGCCGACCAGGCCGAGGCAGGCCGCGAGGCCTATGCGCAGAACTGCGCGATGTGCCACGGCGATGCCCTCCAGGGCCAGATCGCCGGGGCGCTGGAAGGCGATGCCTTCCTCGGCAAGTGGGGCGCGGGCTCTGCCACCGTCGCCGACCTCTACCGCTACATCCACGACAACATGCCGCCCGGCCGGGCCGGGGCGCTGCCCAATGAGGCCTATGCCGCGATCGTCGCATTCATCATGCGCGAAAACCGCGCCCGGTCCGATGCGCCGCTTGAACCCGACGAGGCGAAGCTCGCCGCGCTGACCCTGCCGCCGGGAGAAGTCCGCGTCGGCGGGCTCTCCACACGAGTCCACCCGCTGCCGCCGGGGCCGCCGATCCCCGATCCGCTGGCCAGCTACGCGCCCGTGACCGAGGCCCTGCTGGCCGACCCGCCGGCCGAGGAATGGCCGGCCTGGCGCCGCAGCCACCGCGGCCTCGGCTATTCGCCGCTGGCGCAGATCGATACCACCAACGTCGGCCGGCTGACGATCGCCTGGGCGCAGGCACTGCCGCCGGGCGTCAACATGAACGAGCCGCTGGTGCACAACGGCGTGCTCTACGTGTTCGGATATGGCGACAACGTGTTCGCCTTCGACGCGGCGAGCGGGCGCCAATTGTGGCGCCATCAGCGCCAGCTGCCCGAGAAGACGCCGCTCAATTCGCGCAAGACCATCGCGCTCTACGGCGACAAGCTCTACACCGCGACCTCGGACAACCACATGGTCGCGCTCGATGCCCGCACCGGGAAAGCGGTGTGGGATAGCCTGCTGACCGACAAGCCGGGCTTGCGCATCCCCGGCGGCCCGCTCGCGGCCGATGGCGTGGTGATGCAGGGGCTGGCGACGCAGGCGGCCGGCGGCGGCCTGATCGTCGCTCTCGACGCCGCGACCGGCGAGCACCTGTGGACCTTCGAGACCGTCGCCAAGCCGGGCCAGCTCGGCGGCGACAGCTGGAACGGAGTCCCGGGCGAGGCGCGCAAGGGCGGCTCGGTGTGGACCTCGGGCAGCTATGACCCGGTCAACAAGCTCGCCCTGTGGGGCGTGGGCAACACTTACGACACCGGCCCCTTGCGCGACCTCAAGCCGGGAATGAACAACGACGCGCTGTTCACCGAAAGCACGCTCGCCTTCGAGCCGCGCTCGGGCAAGCTCGTCTGGCACTACCAGCACAACCGCAACGACCAGTTCGACCTCGACTGGGTGTTCGACCGGGTAGTCGGCACGCTCGACGTCGATGGGCGCCCCCGCCGGGTGGTCATCACTGGCGGCAAGAGCGGGCTGTTCGACGCGCTCGACGCCGGGACCGGCAAGTACCTCAAGACCTACGACATGGGCCTGCAGGACTACATCGACCGGATCGACCCGGTGACCGGCGACAAGCACGTCAGGCCCGAGAAGATCCCGGGCAAGGACAAGGGCCCGGTCTACACCTGCCCGCACGGCGGCGGCGGGCGCAACTGGAGCCCGACCTCGTACGTCGAGGCGACGCAGACCCTGTTCGTCAACGCGCGCGACGTGTGCACGGACCTCACTCCGTCGTCGGGCGCGGGGTTCCTCACGACGGGCGTCAACGCCGTCTACGCAGCCCCGCCCAACGGCGACGGCAACTACGGCTTGATCCAGGCGATCGACTTCAGGACCGGCACGAAGCTGTGGGAGGTGCGCCACCGGCAGACTCCCGACATGGGCATCCTGACCACTGCCGGCGGCCTGCTGTTCACCGGCTGGATGGACCGCCAGTTCGTCGCCTACGACCAGAAGGACGGCAAGGAGCTGTGGCGCACGGGCGTGACCGGCGTGCCCAATGCTTCGGCGATCACCTATGCGGTCGGCGGCAAGCAGTACATCGCCATGGTCACCGGCGCCGGGAACCCGCTGTCGTTCGGCATCCCGGACGTGATCCCCGAGACCCAGCTGCCGTCGGTCAACAGCTCGTCGGTCTACGTCTTCGCCCTGCCCGGCGAATAGACCCGACCCATGAAAAAGGGGCCGGCGCGCGGCCGGCCCCTCGTTCCGATCGCGCCGGCTTTAGTAGAAGATGCCGAGCGTGAAGCCGATCGCGCGGCCGAAGAACACCACCGCCAGCCAGAAGATGATCGACAGCGCCGCGGCGACCTTGACCGCCACGGGCATCGAGGCGTCGCGGTCCCAGTGCTCGACCGTGCGCCAGGTGATCAAGTGGAAGTACATCATGTTGAGCCCGGCGAGCGCCATCATCGCCAGCTTCCACAGGAAGTAGGGGTTGATCACGTAGCTCGTCGCCTTGCTGACGAACAGCAGCGAGCCGGTGATCGCCGCCATCACGAACGCGCCCCAGGTCCACGGCAGCGTGTCCTTGGCCGCAGCGGTGACGGCGAACTTGTTCGAGGTCAGCCCGAGCATGCGCAGGTCGACCACGAAGATCGTGCCGAGCACGACCACGAACGAGATCACGTGCAGCGTTTCGATCGTCGGGAAGGCCCAGGTCGATTCGGCGACGAAGGTGCCGATGCGCGAATATTCGATCCGCTCCCAGATATTGGTAGGTTCAGGATACATCGTGAATTCCTCAGACCGGCGCGTAGGCGATCCAGCGACCGCACAGGATGATGACGCACCACAGGATGATGATGAAGATGGCGGCGGCCTTGATGCCGGCCGTGACCGTGCCGCCGGCCGCCAGCCGGCGCATGACCTTGCCGTGGAAGGCCAGGCTGACGAAGACCGCGCCGATTACCAGGACCATCTTGATCCAGAACACGGGATTGATAAGCTCGCGGGTCGGCTCGCCGATGATCAGGCCGATCCCGGAGAGAAGCATCACCAGCAGCGCCCACCAGATCCACTTGACATAGCGGCGTTCGGTTTCGGCCAGCGTGCGGTCGGTGCCGGCGAGATTGAAGATCCTCAGGTTGATCATCAGGACGGCCCCGAACGAAGCGGCGAGAGCCAGGATGTGGAAGCACTGGATGATCGGGATCGCCCAGAAATGGGTCACGATCCACATGCTCAGCGAAGTGTCGGAAATCCACAGCGAGAGTTCGACCAGCGGCGTCGTGCGCAGCCATTCGGTGAGGTTGTATAACAAGTCGCCCATCGGAATGTCGTTTCCTTTTATCCGTGCGCTGCCCGTGCCAGCGCCCCTTGTTCAGCAGTGTGCCTTTTGGCTGTTGTGTTATTGCTCGTTGCCGCCGCCGTCACGCGCCGCGATGGCCGCCGCTCGTTCGGCGGCGAACCGCGGGCTCGTCGCCTTGATGTACGCGGTGATGAGGGTGTTCCCTTCATGGCACGCATACTCGAAACTCTCGTACTCGTCGTTGCGGGTCCACGGATAGGAGATCTTGAACGTCCCGGTCAGCACGACCGGGTCTTCCACCAGCGCTTCGTACTGGATCGCGGCCGTCCCCAGCGGGGTGAACCGCTCGACGATATGCAGCGCGGTGCTCGTCGGCACCGGCTCGTTGCTCGGGCCGACGATGACCATCGGCGATTGGCCGTTGAAGTTGGTCGTCTCGACGACGAGCGTGTCGCCTTCCCAGTGCCCGCGCGAATGGCCGAGCCAGGTCGTCATGCCCCCTGGGATCGCCGGCCGGCCGTCGAGCGGGATGATGCGCGTCTCGTGGATCATTTCCATGTTGAGCACGACATAGCCGGGCGCCTGGAACACGCGCACGCCGTTGTTGTAGGGGAACGGCACCATCGATGCCGGCATGCCGCGGGTGATGCAGCGGTCGAGCGAATTGAAATCGCCGATGTTCTCGAACAGGTCGTTGTCCCAGCTCGAATGCATCGCCTTGGCCATTGCCTGGCCCTGCGCCGTCAGCGGCGGGACGCGGCCGTCGGCCGGCTCCATGATCAGCGAAGTCTGGCGCAGGGTGTGCCCGCGCTCGAACCAGTGGCCCGCGCCGAGCTGGTTGGCCTGGTCCTCGCGGTCGGCCCCGGCGCGCTGGTTGGCCGCCGCCGCTTCGGCCGCGGCATATTCCTCGTCGGTCAGCCAGGCGCGCTCGCCGTACCTGGGGTCGCGCTGCATGCGCGTCTGCCCGGCGGTGTCGAGCGGGTACATCCCGCGCAGGTCGGGGTCGCCCCACTCGGTGCGCGGCGCGTGGTAGCCGGCCGGCGCGTCATCCCCGGCCGCGGCGGCGGCCGTGGCCACGAAAGTGAATGCACAGGCCGCCAGCGCGAGCTTTGCGATTCGCATGGTCAATGGTCTTTCCCCAGATGCGAATGCGGTAGCGCAGGCGACAAACCGTTGTCAAAGCCGCTCATCCTTTCTAAACAGGACAAAGTCATCGAACGCGGCGCCAAGCCGCGCATCGGATCGGAACGAGCGGAGGGGTACTGGATGCGAAGCGCAGCGGGGCTGGGACTGGCGGCAATCTTGGCTTTTGCGGCGCCCGCGACGGGCCAGTCGCAGGCTTCGATGCCCGCCGGGGACTGGCGCACGATCAATCGCGACCTTGCCGCGACTCGCTATTCGCCGCTGGACGAGATCAACAAGTCAAACGTCGCCGGGTTGGCCGAAAAGTGGTCCTACGCGATCCGCGGATTCAACACCGCGGCGCCGCTGGTGGTCGACGGGGTGATGTATTTCCCGGTCGGCAACCGGGTCGTCGCGCTCGATGCCGACAGCGGCCAGGAAATCTGGGTCTACGAGGAACCGCGCAAGGCCGACCAGGGCCCGGGCAGCGGCGGCGGCGGCGGGATGTCCGGCCGCGGCGTCGGCTACTGGCCGGGCGACGGCCAGCTCGGCCCGCGCATCCTGGTCGTGGCCGGCAACCGCATGCTGGCGATCGACGCGGCCACCGGCAAGCTGGCGGAAGGCTTCGGCAACGGCGGCTCGATCGACATCGGCGTGGCCTATGGCGGCGTGCCGTCGATCTTCAGGAACGTCGCCGTGATCGGCGCGGCGACGCTGGAGAACCCGATCGGCGTGCCCGGCAACCCGCGCGCGTTCGACGTGCGCACCGGCGCCAAGCTGTGGGAATTCCAGACCGTGCCCAAGGCCGGCGAGCCCTACAACGAGACCTGGGGCAACGGCTGGAAGGGCCGTTCGGGCGCCAACATGTGGGGGCCCGCGGCGCCGATCGACGAGAAGCGCGGCCTCATCTACCTGCCGATCAGCGGGCCGGCGGCCAATTATTACGGCGGCGACCGCCCGGGGAACAACGAATTCGCCAACTCGATCGTCGCGGTCGACATCGAGACCGGCAAGTACAAGTGGCATTTCCAGACCGTCCACCACGACTTGTGGGACACCGACATGCCGACCGCGGGCGCGCTGCTCGACGTCAAGGTCAAGGGCAAGAGCGAACCGGCCATCGCCCATATCGGCAAGTCGAGCTACCTCTACGTGCTCGACCGCGAGACCGGCAAGCCGACCCTGCCGGTTGACGAAGTGGCGGTGCCGGCGGGCGACGTGCCGGGCGAATGGTATTCGCCGACGCAGCCGATCCCGCGGATCACCCCGGCGCTGGCGCGCACTTCATTCACTTTCGACGACATGGTCACGGCGGAGGACACCACGCCCGAACATGCCGCCGCGTGCCTGGCGATGTGGGACGCGGCCGGCGGCTACGTCAACCACGGGCCGTTCACCCCGTTCTACTTCCACCGCAAGGACACCCCGCCCAATTCGACCATCCAGCTGCCGGGCGGCACCGGCGGCGTGAACTGGGGCGGCGTGGCGGTCGACCCGGTCAAGGGCGTGGTCTTCGCCAACGTCCAGCAGACCTCGCTGGTCGGCTGGGTCGAGCGCAAGGAAACGACCGAGAGCTACAGCTTCGACGCCAACGACACCAACCAGGCCTATGACCGCGCGAGCGTGAACGGCAAGGGCCCGTTCTTCTCGTTCTCCGCGCCGATCTCGGGCAAGTACGACGACAAGGGCCGCCCGGTCGGCCCGCAGGCGCCGTGCTACAAGCCGCCATGGGGCCAACTGACCGCGGTCGATGCCAATTCGGGCAAGGTCCTGTGGCAAGTGCCGCTGGGGCTGGTCGAGGAACTGCCGGAAGGCAAGCAGCTGGTCGGCAACTCGGGCAGCGCCGGCCCGACCGTGACCGCCGGCGGGCTGGTCTTCGTCGGCGCCACCAACGACAAGCGCTTCCGCGCCTTCGACGCGGCCACCGGCCAGCAGCTTTGGGAAGCGAAGCTGAACAACAGCGCCAACGCCAATCCGATGAGCTATCGGGGCAAGAGCGGGAAACAATATGTCGCGATCAACGCGGGCGGCACGATTGTCGCATACGCGCTTCGCTGATAGGGACACATTCCGGTTCAGAAAGAGGATATTTGGGATGGGAAATTTCGGTAAATTGGCAGCCGCCGCGGCACTGTTCCTTGCCGGGAGCAGCGCGGTGGCGCAGCAGGCGCCGGCGTCGATCGGCGGGCACCCGAACCTCAACGGCGTGTGGCAGGCGGTGAGCGGCGCCCACTGGAACCTCGAGCCTCATTCGGCCGGCCCCGCGGTGCCCCAGGCGGCGGAACGCGCGCTCGGCGCGATCGGCGCGATTCCCGCCGGCCTCGGCGTGGTCGAGGGCGGCGAGATTCCCTACCTGCCCGAAGCCAAGGCGCAGCGCGACGCGAACAATGCCGCCGGTCCGGCCAAGGATCCCGAGGCCGCCTGCTACCTACCGGGCATCCCGCGCGCGACCTACATGGATTACCCGTTCCAGATCATCCAGGGCGGCGGCGACATCCTGATGGCCTACGAATACGATTCAGCGAATCGGGTCATTCAGATTGGAGAAATCGGCATTCCGCCAATCGATACCTGGATGGGCACGGCCTATGGCAGGTGGGACGGCAACACGCTGGTGGTCACGACCCTGGCGCAGAACGGCGAAACCTGGATGGACCGCGCGGGCAACTTCCTGTCACCCAATGCCACGGTGACCGAGCGGTTCACGCTCAAGGACGCGACCCACATCGATTACGAAGCGACGATCGACGATCCGACCGTCTATTCGCGGCCGTGGAAGATCAAGATGCCGCTTTACAAGCGGGTTGAAGAGAACGCGCAGCTGTTGGAGTTCAAGTGCGTGCCGTTCGCCGAGATGCATCTCTACGGCGATCTTTACGACACGATGGACCCCGAAGCCAAAGCGCGGGTTGAAGGCAAATGAGGGATGCGAAGAGCACCAATTCGAACAGAATCACGAAGGAGTACTGAGAAAATGCGTATCAAGACCTGGCGCAACGCCGCGATCGGCGCGGTGCTGGCCGTGAGTGCGGCAGGCACCGCCATCGCCCACCACTCGTTCGCGGCCGAATTCGACCGCGACAAGCCGATCAAGCTTGAAGGCGAAGTGGTGAAGTTCGAGTGGGTCAACCCGCACTCGTGGATCCACATCAAGCGCGTCAACCCGACCTCGAAGAAGACCGAGATCTGGCGCGTCGAAGGCGGTGCGCCGAGCGCGCTGCTGCGCCGCGGCTGGAACAGAAATTCGCTGCCCGCCGGCACCAAAATCATCGTCCAGGCCTTCCAGGCGCGTGACGGCGACACTCGTGCCAGCGCCGCGGAAATCAGCTTCCCCGACGGCCGCGAGCTGTCGCTCGGCAACCCGACCACCGAAGCGGTCGCGGCCGCCGCGAAGCGCGCGCAGAACTGACCGGCCGCCCGCTCCGGCCGCCCGCTCCGGCGGGCAGCCCAGGCGGACAAGTGGATGCCGTGGCCCGTGCGGCCGCGGCATCTGCTTGTCGGCCGCATGGAATTTGCGGTCCCGCCTGCCTTGAGGGGGCTGCGGGACAAGACAGGACAGGCCCGCTCGGCTAGGCTGGACGGGAGCGAATCGCCCGCCGCCGCACGCGGCGGGCGACGACCGATACAGGGAGCTTACGAATGCCGTTGGTCAACATGAAACCGCTGCTGCGCGACGCGATGGATAACGGCTATGCCGTCGCTGCGTTCAACCTCGTCGACTACGGGACGACCAAGGCGATGGTCGCCGCGGCCGAGGAATTGAATGCCCCGGTGATCTGCCAGACCAGCGCCAAGACGATCCAGTACTGGAGCCACAAGGAGATCGTTTCCTGGGTGCGCACCGTGGCCGAGGATTCGCCGGTGCCGGTGGTGCTCCACCTCGACCACTGCAAGGACCTCGCGATGATCGAGGCTTGCGCCAAGGCCGGCTGGACCTCGATCATGATCGACGCTTCCGAGCTGCCGTTCGAGGAGAACCTCGCGATGTCGCTGCGGGTGCGCGAGATTGCCGAGAAGTACGGCGTGGGCATGGAGGCCGAGCTCGGCCAGATCATGGGCGTCGAGGACGACATGCACGTGGCCGAGGAAGATTCGGTGCTGACCGATCCCGAGGACGCCAAGCGCTTCTGCGACGCGCTCGACCTTTCCGCCTTCGCCTGCGCGGTCGGCACCGCCCACGGCTACTACAAGGGCGAGCCGAAGGTCGACTTCGACCGCATCGGCGCGATCAATTCGCTCACCCGCACGCCGATGGCGCTGCACGGCGGCACCGGCCTGTCGGACGAGACTTTCGCCAAGGCGATCGCCCGCGGCAGCGCCAAGGTCAACATCTCGACCAACTTGAAGCACGTGTTTGTCGAAAGCTTCGTCGACTATCACACCGCCAATCCCAAGGATTTCGAGCCGCTGCGGCTGATCGACGCGCAGTACCAGGCGTGCAAGGCGATGTTCGCCGGCTTCATCGAGAAGTTCGGCGGCAAGGACCGCGCCCCCGCCTATCTCGCCAAGGCCGCCTGAGGGAGGCCGCGCAAACATGCTGGCAGCACTGATTTTCGATTGCGACGGCGTACTGGTCGACACCGAGCGTGACGGCCACCGCGTCGGCTTCAACCGCGCGTTCCGCGAATTCGGCATCGACGCCGAATGGGACGTGGCGCTTTACGGCAGGCTGTTGCAGGTCGCCGGCGGCAAAGAGCGCATGCGCGCCTATTTCGACGAGTTCGGCTGGCCCGCGGGCACCGGCAGCGACGCGGCCAGGGACGAGCTGATCCTCGCGCTGCACAAGACCAAGACCGAGATCACCGCCGGGCTGGTCAGCGAAGGCGCGCTGCCGCTGCGCCCGGGCATTTCCCGCATCGTCGACGAGGCGATCGCCGCCGGCGTGCGGCTCGGCGTGTGCACCACTTCCAATCCCAAGTTCATCGACGCGGTGCTCGACCTGTTCGGACCCGAGCGCAAATCGATGTTCGAGTTCGTCCATGCCGGCGACGTGGTCACCAGGAAGAAGCCCGATCCGGAGATCTACCAGCTCGCCAAGCGGTCGCTCGTCCTGCCGGCCGAACAGTGCGTGGTGATCGAGGACAGCCGCAACGGCCTGCTCGCCGCCAAGGGCGCCGGGCTGCCGTGCCTGATCACCACCAGCACCTACACGGTGGACGAGGATTTCACTGAAGCCGACCGGGTCGTTCCCGAACTCGGCGACGAACCCAACGTCAACATAACGCTCGCCGACCTGCGCGAGCTGGCCGCCGAAGTCGCGGCCTGAGGGAGGATGTAAATGGCCGAGATTTCGCAGGACAACATCGAGCGGGCGATCAGGACCACCGCCGCGACCGTCCTCAGGAACGAACACTACTTCTCCGATCTCGACGGCCTGGCCGGCGACGGCGATTTCGGCACGTCGCTGGCGACCGGTTTCCGCGTGATCGACAACGAATGGGACACGATCGACAAGAGCAACATCGGCGCGATGCTGCTCAAGATCTCGATGCTCGTCTCCAAGCACGTCGGCGGCAGCTCGGGACCGATCTGGGGCACCGGCTTCATGAAGGCGGGCATGCTCACTCGCGGCAAGGAATCGGTCACCCTGGACGAGCTGGCCGACATGCTCGGTTCGGCGATCGAGGGCATCCAGGCCCGCGGCGGCGCCCAGCTCGGCGACAAGACCCTGCTCGACGCGCTGATCCCGGTGCACGAGCAGCTCAAGCAACATGCCGCCGGTGACGGCGACCTCGGCGCGGCGCTGTGCGACGCGGCCCAGGCTGCCGACGAAGCGATCGACAAGACCCGCTCGCTCGTCGCCCACCGCGGCCGCGCCAGCCAGGTCGGCGAGCGCAGCGCCAACACGCCCGACCCGGGCATCGTCGCCATCGCCACCATCCTGCAGGACTGGTGCAAGGAATACGGGGTGGAGCGGACGCCGGTCGCGGCCGAGCTCGCCAAAGCAACTGCCTGATCGAAACATCCACGGAGAGGAAAACCCCATGAAGAAGTTCGTCAACGATCCCGCCCAGTTCGTGCCCGAGTTCATGAAGGGCATCGCGCTCGCCAACCCGGACCTCCTGGCATTCACTCCCGAGTTCCAGCTGATCACCCGCAAGGGCGGGCCGGACAATGCCAAGGTCTCGGTCGTCCAGGGTTCGGGCAGTGGCCACGAGCCGGCGCACGTCATGGCGGTCGGCCCGGGCATGCTCACCGGCGCCTGCCAGGGCGCGGTGTTCGCCGCCCCGCCGGTCGACGCCTGCTACGAGACGATCAAGGCCTGCGCGTCCGACGCCGGCGTGATCGTCCTCGTCAACAACTACCAGGGCGACCGGATGGCCTGGGACATGGCCACCGAGATGGCCAGTGCCGATGGCATCAACGTCCGCCAGTTCTGGATCAACGACGACGTCGCGGTGGAGGACAGCACCTGGACCGTCGGCCGCCGCGGCGTGGCCGGCAACTTCTTCGTCATCAAGGCTTGCGGCGCCGCCGCCGAGCAGGGCAAGAACCTCGACCAGGTCGAAGCCATCGCCGACAAGGTCAACAAGAACGTCCGCACGATGGGCGTGGCGCTGACCAGCTGCATCCCGCCGGCCAAGGGCACCCCGATCTTCGAACTCGGCGACGACGAGATCGAAGTCGGCGTCGGCATCCACGGCGAACCCGGCCGCCGCCGCGAGAAGATCACCAACGCCGACGCGATCACCGACGAGCTGTTCGAGGCGGTTTCGAAGGACATTCCGTTCAATTCGGGCGACCGGATCGCGCTGATGATCAACGGCCTCGGCGGCACGCCGATCACCGAGCTCTACGTGATGTACGCCAGGGCCCACGAGCTGGCCGAGAAGGCCGGCTTCAAGATCGTGCGCAACTATGTCGGCGAATACTGCACCAGCCTCGAAATGGCCGGCGCCTCGCTGACCATCCTGCGCCTCGACGCCGAGCTCGAAGCCCTGCTCGACGCCCCGGCGGAGACCGCCGCGCGGATTTTCTGAGCGCAGCGCTCAACGCCGAATGACGAGGGGCGCGGTCCGCAAGGATCGCGCCCTTTGTCTTTGCGGCGTGTTGCTGTGCAATCAGGAAGATAGTCGCGCGATCTGCGTCCGCTTCAGCGTCTCGGTCGTCGTTCGAGTCTCCGCGCGATCGTCCGCGCTTCTGATTTGCAGGGTGACGACTTTGGTCCGGCGCTTCACAAATCCTGCCGAGTCCGTCTCGAATGTGACAGTCATTGTTCCGGAGACTTCCTCAGCCACCCGCTCTCGCAGAGCGTCGTCGAAGGACTTTGGCCTCCCCATGATCTCGGCAACAACGACATCGGTTTCGGCCTGGGCACGACGCACTGCCTCGGGCGCGATTGGCATCTCGGCCTCAAAGATCATCCCATCCGTGCCGACTCTTTTCGTGAGTCGCGCCGATCCTTCCGCAGCTGGATCTTCATAAAGGTCCCCCTCGCGAAGCGCATTGAGCCTGAGGTCGAAAGGCACCAGCATATCAAGTGCGGATTGTGGATCGCAGTCGATGCGAAACGCGTTCCAGGTAAAGATCCATCGGCCGCACGCGGCGCGCGTGTATCCTGCCTTCTCCAGCCATGGATCTACCCGCTGCTCCAGTTCATTGCCGTTGAGCAATTGCAGGTGGCCGCGGATGGGCTTCAAGACGCGTACGGGCAGCTGCCAAACGCCGGACCGCTCCTGGGCAGAAGCTTCCTCAGGGAGATCGAATTCCAGCTCGATGCCATCGTCGCTCACGCCGAGCACACGCTCAATGAGTGTGTTGCGATCGGTCGAGCTTCCGCTTGAGCCGTCATCGGATTGGCTCGACGAGATGCTCTCAAGCCTGATCTCGTAAACGTCGCCCACGCGAGGCTCAAGCGCGAATGGTTCGGCCGGGGCCGGAGCACTCACCGACAGCATTGAGAAGAATGCCAATTTAAGCCGCATTCGCTCCTCCCGACGCAGATTGAAGATGGGCGAAAGGCTGCGGCAAGTCGAGCCTAACGCCGCGATTTGTGCGCGAATGCACGCATAGCCAAGAAGTGTTGCGGAATATGCAACATCTGCTCCGATCTTCGCACTTGCACAATTTGTTGCATCGCACCATTTGCCCCCCTGCCGAACGGCACACGAGCTGTTCAAAGCAGGGGAAATGTGATGTTTATTCTTCTCAATCACGTCGTCCCGGCGGTGATCGCGGCTTCGATCAGCGGCGCTCTGCTGAGCGTCGTGCTGGTCTGACCGCAGCGCCGCTCGCGCAAGCGGGGACAAGGAGCGGGCGCCCCCCGGGGCCGCCCGCTCCTTTCGCATCGGCGAAGACCGGCGGGTCCCGCAGATTCAGTTTTCCTACAGCCCCCGGCCTGCGCCACACTCGGCGCGGCTCTTTCAAATCGTCGTCACATTTCGTCCTGCGCCTGGCGACGGACCCTGGCGAACGCAGGGGGTGCCTGCCCGCGCGAAGAGCCCAGGAATGGAAGCGCACCCGCTGCCCTTCCGGTAGGCTGTAACCCGGCCGAATTCGCCCGAAACACACGTAATTCCAATTTCTTATGGAAATTCTCACCGGGTGACACGGTGTCACCTTTGTCACCCTGGTCCCTCACAGCCGTCCGGAAAGCCGAGCCGATGATGAGCATTCAATAGACCCCGCTCGTCATTGCGAGCGAAGCGGAAGCGAAGCTGGCCTTGGCCAACCAATCCAGGGCTATTCCGTGCCGCGCTGGATTGCCGCGCAGCCTCCGGCTGCTCGCAATGACGAGGTGGAAAGCCCTATTCCCCCCAGTCCTCGTTCGCCCGGGCGATCAGGTAGTTGTGGACCTGATCGGCCTGGCGGTCGGTGAGGAGGTCGGCGAAGCTGGCCATGCCCTTGTCGGTGTAGATGCCCTTGAGGACGATGTCCTTGAACCTGGCGTGGGTGTCGGCGGTCATGTGGCGCAGGTCCTTGACCCCGCCGACGGCATTGCGGCCGTGACAGCTCGAGCAGGTATCGGCGAACAGCTGCGCGCCGGCCTGGATGTCGGCCTCGCTGGCGCGCAGGGGCGGCGGCTGCGGGACCGGCTCGGCCGCGGCGAGCGGCGGCAGGGTCCTCGTTCCGCCGAGCTTGAATACCAGCAGCCGCGCCGGCGCGCGCGGCAGCTCGATGCCCGCGCCGCGCTCGACCTGCGCCGCGCCGCCGCCCCAGCCGGCGTTGATCGCGACGTACTGCTCGCCATCGACCAGGTAGGTGATGCCGCCGGCGACCGGCGCGCTCTGCGTCGGGAATTCCCACAGCAGCCTGCCGGTGCGTGCGTCGAACGCGGCGTAAGTCTGCCGGGTCGTGCCTTCGAACACGAGGTCGCTGGCGGTGACGAACACGCCGCCGTTGCCGTGGCGCGGCAGCGGGACAGCCCAAGCGACTTTCTGCTTCACCGGGTCCCACGCGGTGAGCATCGCCTTCTCTTCGGCGTCGGCGACTTTCTGCAGCGCCAGCCGCTTCTGCAGCGCTTCACCGGAAAAGCCGCCCCAGCCGCTGTTCGAGCGGAACGGCTGCGGGGTCCAGCCTTCCTGCCGGGCATAGACGAAGCCCGACTGGTAGGCCGGGAAATAGGCAAGGCCGGTGCGCGGGCTGAAGGCCATCGGGAACCAGTTGTGCGCCCCGCCCGGCCCCGGATAGACCAGCGCCGGCTCGGTGGTGTAGCGCGCCGCCGGGTTGTCGATCGGCCGGCCGCTTGCGTCGAGGCCGAGCGTCCAGTTGACCTTCACGTGCGGCTCGGCGCTGATCAGCTCGCCGGTCGCGCGGTCGAGGACATAGAAGTACCCGTTCTTGGGCGCCTGCATGATGACCTTGCGCTGCTTGCCCCCGATCGTGAGGTCGGCGCCGATGATCGAGCTGGTGCAGGTGTAGTCCCACTCCTCGCCCGGGACCATCTGGTAGTGCCAGGCATAGCTGCCGTCCTCGGCATGGAGCGCGACGATCGAGCAGACGAACAGGTTGTCGCCCTTGTCGTCCGAGCGGTAGAAGCGGGTGTGCGGGGTCGAGTTGCCGGTGCCGACATAGACCAGGTCCAGCGCGGGATCGTAGGCGATCGAATCCCACGGGTTGCCGCCGCCGCCGAGCTGCCAGTACTTGTCGCCGAACCAGGTCGCGCGGATCATCGGCATGATCGGGTCGGACGCTTCGCCGTCGGGCCCCTTGGCCGGGTCGCCGGGAGTGAGGAAGAACTTCCACCGCTTGGCGCCGGTGCGCACGTCCCACGCCGCGACGAAGCCGCGCACGCCGAGGTCGCCGCCCGAGTTGCCGACCACGACCATGTCGCCGAACACCCGCGGCGCGCCGGTGATGGTGTAGGGGAAGTCCTGCTCGAAAGTCCGCGTGGTCCAGATCGGCTTGCCGCTGGCCTTGTCGAGCGCGATCAGCCGGCCGTCGAGCGTGGCGATGACGATGCGGTCCTGCCACAGGGCGAGGCCCCGGCTGACCGGCTCGCAGCAGGCGTAGCGGGCCATTTCGCGTGGGACTTGCGGATCGTAGGTCCACAGGATGCGCCCGGTCCTGGCGTCGTAGGCCTTCACGATATTGAACGGCAGCGAGTTGTAGAGCACCCCGTCGGCGTAGATCGGCGTCGCCTCAACCCCGCGGTAGGTGTCGAGCTCGTCGTACCATTCGAGGCCTAGCCGGGCCACGTTCGACGCGTCGATCTGGGTCAGCGGGCTGAAGCGCAGCGCGCTGTAGTCGCGCCCGTCGCTCGGCCATTCGCCGGCTTGCGGCGCGGCGAGCGGGTCGGCCAGGGCGATCGCAGTGGCTGCCGGTTGCCCGGTCCCGGCGGTGCAGGCGGCGAGCATCAGGACGAGGGCGCCGATCAGCGCGGCAGGGCGGCGGGAATGCATGCGTCAGTCCTTCGGCGGTTCGGCGATCGGCTGGGTGCCGTCGGCGAGGCGGCCGACGGTGAGCGCTTCGGCCTGCTCGGGCGTACCCGGCGGGCGGTGGTAGGCGCCGACCTGCCCCGCGTCGGGCGCGAAGGCCTCGCCCGTCACCGGGTTGGGGAAGTGGAACGGCACGATGTAATAGGCCGGATAGGTCAGGTAGACCGTGCTCGGCGGCAGGTCCGGCGGCGGATCGAACTTGTCGGGCCAGGTATTGTTGAGCGCGTTTTTACCCCAGCCGTCCCAGTTGGTGTACATCGTGAACGGACCCGACAGGCGGCTGATCTTCCACACGCCGTCCTCCTTGCGGTACTCGTTCTCGTAAAGCGGCAGCCCCCAGCCGCCGATGCTCATCACGAAGGCGCGGGAGCGGATCCATCCGGTCTCGCCGTCGGGCGAGACGTCGGGGACCGGCTGGAACTGCATGTGGTTGGCGAGCAGGCCCGGCTTGGCCCCGTCGGGCCCGAACGCGGTCTGCATGTATTCGAGCACGCGGGCCTTGCCCAGGAACAGCCCCTTGCCGCCGATCTCGAGCGTCGCATCCTCGGTGAACAGTTCGCTGAGCTGGGTCCACTGGCCCTTGTCGACGAAGTAGCCGTAAGTCCGCTGGACCCGCTCGATCTGGTTCAGGTCCTCGAGCCGGGTGATCCTTGCGTCGAGCGCGTCGAGCCGCTCCGCGGCGGTCTGGGCCAGGGCGGGAGTGGCGATGAAGCAAAGGAGGAGCGCAAGAATCCCCCTCCTCTTCAGAGGAGGGGGTTGGGGGTGGTGGCGACACGCAGCGTCGCGCGTTCCTCGGCACCACCCCGCTGCGACTAGATTCCCCCGGATCAAATCCGGGGTCACCAAGTCTCGCTCCCCTCCTCTGAAGAGGAGGGGGAAGGTTGAGCGCTCCATCACTTCCTCCCCACCACGTCGTCGGGCGGCTGCGGCAGGTCCTTCAGGGACTTGCCGGTCACCGGGTGGTCGAAGCTGAACGGCGGGATGTAGTTGCCCGGCAGCGCGCGATAGACCTCGCTCGGCGGTTTGTCGGGCGGGAACAGCGCGCTCATGCCCTCCATCGGCAGCGTCGACTTGAGGAAGCCCGCATCGTAGTCGGTCATCGCCACCGGGTAGAAGTGCAGCTTGGCGATTTTCCAGGCGCCGCCTTCCTTGACGTATTCGTTCTCGTAGACGCCCACGCCCCAGACGCCGTTGTGGCCCGGTTCGCCCAGCATGACCATGCCCTGCCAGCGGCCGGTGGCGCTCTTGCCGTCCTTGGCGACGACGATCACGTTCTGCAGCTGCATGTGGTTGTTGAGGTGCGCCGGGGCGAGCCCCTCGGGCCCGAACAGCAGCAGCGCCCGGCGGATGCGCTCGCGGCCGATATAGACGCCGCGCTGGCCGTATTCGAAGCTGCCGTCCCTGGTGAACAAGTCGGCGACATCGTTCCACAGGCCCTTGTCGAAGTAATAGCCGTAGTCGGCCTGGAGCGTTTCGATGGCGAGCTGGTCCTCGAGCCGCTCGACCCGTTCGCGATAGGCGGCGAGGCGGGCTTCGACCGACTGGGCGTGGGCCGGGACAGCGACCGCAAGCGCGAAGATGAGGAGAAGCGCGCGCATCATTTGCCTCCCCTCACCGGCTTGCCGGTTGCCGGGTGCGGCGCCTGAAACGGCGGGACCTGCACCGCCGGGAACGGCTGGTAGGCCGCGGTCGGCGGGCGATCGGGCGGGAAGTCGATCGAGGCCTGGCTCCGCGCCAGCCCCTCGCCGGGCTTGAGCCGCGCCCAGCCCTTTTCGTAGGGCGCGACGAAATTGACCCACAAGTGCAGCGACTTGATCCGCCACACGCCGTCGGCGCCTTTCTCGTAGGTGTTCTCGTAGATCCCGTCGCGCCATTCCGCATGGCGCTTGTACTGGCCGAGCATGCCGAGGTCGCGCCAGCGGGCGGTCGCGCTCCGGCCGTCGGCGGCAACGGCGATCGCCGGCTGCAGCGTGACCCATTCGTTGAGCTGGCCGTAGACAAGCCCTTCCTGCCCGCCGTGGAGGCGCTTGAGGTATTCGCGGATCCGCTCGCGGCCCTGGTAGACCCCGTCGATGCCGATCTCGATCGTGCCGTCGTCGGCGAACAGGTCGGCCGCCTCGCCCCACAGCCCGCGATCGACGTAATAGCCGAAGGCGCGCTGGAGCTTCTTGACCGCGCGGACGCCTTCGAGCTTCTCGACCCTGAGGGTGAGCACCTCGATCTCTGCATCGACGTCGGCCGCGGCGGGCGCGGGAAGCACCAGCGCGAGCGCGGCGATGAGGGCAATCGTCCTCATTTGTCCTCCGGCAGCGGAAAGGCGCGGATCACGAACGGGTCGGGGCTCTTGTCCTTGAGCGCCGGGTCGAACAGGTACTGGATCTTGCCCTCCACGACATAGGCCTTGCGCCCGACCACGGTGACTCCGACCGAGCCGTTGAGCCCGGTGGCGACGTCGGTGAGCGTCGCCGTATCGCCGGCAACTTCGACCAGCGCCACGCGCCCGCCCGGCCCTTCGGCCTGGATGAAGCGGTTGCCGCCCATCGAGCGCAGCCCGTCGGGCCCGTTGAGCGGGCTCGAGGTCGCGAGCGTGGCCAGCCCGGCATAGCTGCCGTCGGCCTTGCGCTCGACCCGCTGGAACAGCTGCTTGCGCACGTTGTTGATGTAGACCGTGCCGTCACCCGCAAGCGCGATGCCGTCGATCCCGACCAGCTCCTCGCCCTTGGCGAACAGCTCCAACTCGTTGGCGTTCGGCCGCAACACGAATATGCGCCCGCCGATGGTCTCGCTGGCCCAGACGGTGCCGTCCTTCGCCGTGGCGATGTCGTTGCAGGCGGCGGGTGCATCCGCCGGGAAATCGTAGCTGGCCGAAAGCTGCCCGCTGGCGAGGTCGAAGGCGCGCAACGACGAAGTGCCGGTCTCGCGGGCGAAGATGTTGGGGTTGTTGCACACCCACAAGAGGCCCCGCGCATCGTCGGCAAAGACGCCGAACAGCGACTTGAGCCCGTTGTGCGCATCGGGGACGATCCACGGCAAGGCGCGCGTGGAATCGGCGAGCGTGCGATAGATCGTGCCCGCGTTGCTGGCGTTGTAGAGGTTGCCGGCAGCATCCGATGTCACGCTTTCGGGAAACACCCGGCTGCCTTCGATGACCACGTCGCCCGCCGGGCGCGGCATGTCCTCCGGGCCCACCATCGGCACGCAGGCGGCGCAGGCGAGCGCGGCCGCTGCCGCGAGAAACCGCCCCGATGGCCCCCTTGTGCCGCGCATGACCCTCCCCTTGCCCGTCCGCCCTCTCCCCGGGCGCGCGGGCATGATAGGTCGGCCCGCAACATCGCGAAAGCCCCGCGGGGCAGCGGCGGACAGAAAATTGCCGTTGCCGCCCGTCGAATCGGTTTCCGCGCCTTCACAATCGTGCCGCGACAGGCCAAGATCGCGCCGCGCCACGGGGCGGGGAGGATGGCCATGACGTTCGGGACAAGGTGCGCGCTGCCGGGCGCGCCGGCGCTGCTTCTCGCGCTGGCAGCGTGCCAGCCGGCGGATCGCCCGGCCTCGCCGCCTCCGGTCCTGGACGCGCCGACCGTGGTCGACGGCCGGGCGATGCGCAACCTCGATGCCCCCGGCAACGCCGGCGACTGGCTGAGCTACAGCCGCGACTGGGGCGAGCAGCGCTTCAGCCCGCTGGCCCGGATCAACGATACCAACGTGCAGGACCTCGGCCTCGCCTGGTACGTCGACCTGGAAACCTATCGCGGCGTGCAGGCAAGCCCGCTGGTGATCGATGGAGTGCTCTACAACGAGAGCATCTACAACGTGGTCACCGCCTATGACGGCAGGACCGGCAGGAAGCTGTGGACTTACGATCCCAAGGTCGGGCCGGAATGGGCCCGCCTCGCCTGCTGCGGCCCCTCGGCCCGCGGGATCGCGGCGTGGGAAGGCAAGATCTACATCGGCGCGCTCGACGGGCGGCTGATCGCGATCGACGCGCAGGCCGGGCACGAGATCTGGTCTTCGCAGACCTTCCCGCCCGGCCACGAATATTCGATCACCGGCGCGCCGCGCGTCTACGACGGCAAGGTCGTGATCGGCAACGGCGGCGCCGACTACGGCTCGCGCGGGTTCGTGACGGCGTGGGACGCCGAAACCGGCAGGCAGCTGTGGAAGTTCTACATCGTGCCCGGCGACCCGGCGAAGGGCCCCGACGGCGAGGCATCCGACAGCGCGATGGAAATCGCCCGGCCGACCTGGTCGGGCAGGTTCTGGGAAGCCGGCGCCGGCGGCAACGCGTGGGACAGCTTCGCCTACGATCCCGAGCTCAACATGGTCTACATCGGCACCGGCAACGGCAGCCCGCACATGTGGCACTTCCGCAGCGAGGGGAAAGGCGACAACCTGTTCCTGTGCTCGATGGTGGCGGTCGATGCCGACACCGGCGAATACAAGTGGCACTACCAGATGGTGCCCGAGGAGGACTGGGACTTCACTTGCACCCAGCCGATCGTGCTCGCCGACCTGACCATCGACGGCAAGCTGCGCAAGGTGGCGATGCAGGCGCCGAAGAACGCCTTCTTCTACGTGATCGACCGGACGAACGGGAAGCTGATCAGCGCGAAGAGCTACACTTCGGTCAACACCTGGGCGAGCCGGATCGACTTGGCGACCGGCCGCCCGGTGCTGATGCCCGGCGCGCACAATACCACCATGCCGCACCTGATGAGCCCGAGCTGGATGGCCGGGCACACCTGGCACCCGATGAGCTACAGCCCGCTGACCGGCCTGGTCTATTTCTCGGCGCAGGAGCAAGGCTCGGTCTATGCCCGCGCCGCGGACGGCCAGTACCGCTACATCAAGGGGCGCAGCAACTCCGGCCAGGCCTACGGCAACGAGCCCGAGCTGCGCGCGAAGCTCCAGGCCGAAGCCGTCGCCAGCGAGAAGGGCTACCTGCTCGCCTGGAACCCCCGGACCCAGAGCGAAGCCTGGCGGGTGGACCATCCCCACCCCGGCTCGGGCGGGGTGCTGGCGACCGCCGGCAACATCCTGGTCCAGGGGACGATCGACAAGACGGTGGCGATCTACCGCGCCACCGACGGCAAGAAGCTGTGGGAGATGAACGTCGACCAGGCGGCGGTCGCCGGGCCGATCAGCTACATGATCGATGGCGAGCAATATATCGCGCTCAACGCCGGGTGGGGCGGCTCGCCCGTCTACAACCTCAACCGCGACGGCCCCTTCCGCACCGCCACCGCCAAGCTGCTGGTGTTCAAGCTCGGCGCGAGGGGCGTCACCCTGCCGCCGATGGCACCGCCGTCGGCGCTGCCGCCCCCGCCGCCGCTGCGCGCGCCCGAGGCGCAAGTGACCAGGGGCCGCGAGATCTATGCCCAGACCTGCGTGCGCTGCCACGGCGAGAATGCGATCGGCGGGGTCAAGGACCTGCGCTTCATGACCGCCGAGGCGCATGGGCTGTTCGCCGACATCGTCCTCAAGGGCCTGTACCGCGAGAAGGGCATGGCGAGCTTCGCCGACGTGGTCTCGGCGGAGGACGTCGAGGCGATCCACGCCTACCTGATCGCACGCGGCAACGAGGACTACGCCGACGCCGCGGCCAAGGCACGATGAGGGGGCTTGAGAGGATGCGTACGATAACCGGAATCCTGGCGGGCTGCCTTGCGCTGGCCACCGCCCCGGCCGTGGCCCAGGCGCCCGGCGAGGACAGCGCGGTGATCGACCCGAAGTGCGACCGGGGCTGCCTGATCGGCATGGTCGAGGGCCACATGAAGGCGCTCGCCGCGCGCGATCCCGCGCAGCTCAGGCTCGCGAAAGAGGTGCGCTTCACCGAGAACAACGTGCTCATCCCGGTCGGCGACGGGCTGTGGGACACGGTCACAGGGGTCGACGCGGCCGGCCTCACCGCGGCCGATCCGCTGACCGGCAACGCCGCCTGGTTCGGTTCGGTCAAGGAGAACGGCCAGCCGGCGATCTACGCCGTGCGGGTCCATGTGACCGACGGCGCGATCGACGAGATCGAAAGCGTGGTCCACCGCAAGACCGCGCTGCCCGCGCCGTTCGGCGATGTCTCGAAGATGGTCCACGATCCCGAGTTCAACGAAGTGCTGCCGCCCGAACAGCGCCGCAGCCGCGAGCGCATGCTGTCGATCGCCGATGCCTATTTCGATACGGTCCAGGTCAACGACGGCCAGGTGTTCGCGCCGTTTTCGCAGGATTGCGGGCGGCTCGAGAACGGCATCTCGACCACCGCGCCCCCGCCGGCCGGCGGGGGCGGCAACGCCGCCGCCATCGCCAGCGGCTGCAAGGCGCAGTTCGAGCTCGGGCTCTACCGGATCAACAAGCGCATCCGGCGCGATTTCTTCATCATCGACGAAGAACGCGGGGTCGCCGTCGGCCGCGGGTTCTTCGACCACGCCAACGAATGGGACCGGTACCTTTTGACCAACGGGCGCGAGATGAGGACGGCGCTCAAGTGGCCCAACTCGATCACCCTGCTCGAGGCGTTCCGGATCAAGAATGCCGAGATCCAGCGGATCGAGGCGGTGTTCACTTACGTTCCTTATTTCATGCACAACCCGTTCTGGGGCCCGCCCTCGGCGCCGCCGCCGGCCGCACCCGATCCGGCGGCGTGCGACACAGCCTGCGTGGCCGCCAACACAGAGGCGGTCATGCAGGCCTATCCCAACCGCGGCCAGTGGCGGACGCTGCCGTGGGCGGACAAGGTCGGCTATGCCGAGAACAGCGTCGGCATCCGCGTCGGCGAAGGCGTGTGGGCGACGGTGACCGCGATCGACCCCGCGCCGCTGGTCGTCGCCGACGCCGCCACCGGCAAGGCGGTGTGGATCGGGCGGATCGAGGAGCACGGCCAGCCGGCCTGGGCGGCGATCACCGTCGCTTCCGCCGGCGACAGGGTCGGCGGGATCGACGCGCTGATCCGCCGCAAGGAATACGGCGCGCCCTATGCCGAGCCCGCCGCCGCGCCGCAGTTCGCCGTGCTCCCCGCCGCGCGCCGCACGCCCCGCGCCGAGATGGTCAAGCTGGCCGAGGCGTTCTATGCGGCAATAAACGCCAGCGACGGCAGGGCGCTTGCGGGACTGGCGGAAGACTGTCGCTGGCTGATCAACGGTCAGGCTGTCGGGGCCTGCAAGGCGCCGTTCGGCGGTGGCACGGGGCTCGCCGCCGTCGCCCGAGTGCGCGACCGCGAGGTGCTGGCGATGGACGAAGCACGCGGCCTCGTCGTCTATCGCACTTTCGAGGACCTGCCCGCGGCATCGGGCCGCGGCTACCCGCTGACCTACCAGGTGATCGAGCTGTTCCGCATCGAGCGCGGCGCAATCGCCGGGATCCAGGCCTTCACCAGCGAACTGCCGTTCGGGATGAAGCCGCACGATTGAGCGGGAAAATGGTGAGCCCTGCTGGATTCGAACCAGCGTGAGCATCGCTTGCCGATGCGACCCACAAGGGATCGCTGGTTCTCGCGCCGCGAGGAGTGGTGAGCCCTGCTGGGCTCGAACCAGCGACCTACTGATTAAAAGTCAGTTGCTCTACCGACTGAGCTAAGGGCCCGGAACCTCGCGGTCTTGGGCGGCCCGCTTAGGCAGCGGGCGCGGCCCGGTCAACCGGGCGCGCAGCTGGCGCAGGGTCAGGCCGCTGAGCGGGTCGCGCCAGGCGGGCGCGATCGTGGCGGCGGGAATGAGGACGAAGCGGCGCCGGCGGAACAGCGGATGCGGGATCGTCAGGCCCGGCGACGAATGGGCGCCGCCGCTCCACAGCACCACGTCGAGGTCGAGCACGCGCGCGCGCCAGCGCCGGCCGCCCGCGCGGCGGCCGAAATCGCGCTCGACCCGCTTGAGCAGCGCCAGGAGCGCGGGCGGCTCGAGCGCCGTCTCGACGATTGCCGCCGCATTGGCATAGCGCCGGATCGAGGGGCCGACCGGATCGCTCGCGACGGCCGGCGAGGCCGCGACCACCTCGAGCCCTTCGCGCGCCAGCCGGGCGAGCGCCGCCGCCAGCACCTTGCGCGGGGCCCCGTGCCGCGCATGGCGGACGTTCGAGCCGAGCGCGATCAGGTAGCGCCAGGGAGCCTCGGCGGTCAGATGTCCTCACAGATGCGGCGGTAGAGTTGCGGGCGGCGGTCGCGGAAGAAGCCCCAACTGGCGCGGTGCCGCGCGGCCGCGGCCAAGTCGATCGTCGCCACCAGCGCACCGCTTTCGCCCGCGCCGTATTCGGCGAGCATGTCGCCCCATTCGTCGCAGATGAAGCTGTGGCCGTAGAAGCGCTGGCCGTCTTGCCCATGTTCGTTTTCCTGGCCGATGCGGTTGGCGGCGACCACCGGCATGCAGTTCGACACGGCATGGCCGATCATCGCCCGGCGCCACATGCGGCTGGTGTCCATGTCCGCATCCTTCGGCTCCGAGCCGATCGCGGTCGGGTAGAGCAGCAGCTCGGCGCCCATCAGCGCCATGACCCGCGCGGCCTCGGGATACCACTGGTCCCAGCAGATGCCGACGCCGATGCGCGCGCCGGCCCCGTTTCCCAGATCGATGTCCCACACCTTGAACCCGTCGTTGCCGGGGCGGAAATAGAACTTCTCCTCGTAGCCCGGCCCGTCGGGGATATGGCTCTTGCGATAGGTGCCCATGATCTCGCCGTCGTGCCCGATCATCGCCACGGTGTTGTAGTAGTGGTGCCCGTCGCGCTCGAAGAAGCTGGTCGGGATCGCGACCTTGAGGCCCTTCGCCAGCGCCCGCATGGCCACGACCGAGGGGTGCTGCGCGGTCGGCCGGGCGAGCGCGAACAGCGCATCGTCCTCGACCTTGCAGAAATAGGGCCCGGAAAAGAGCTCCGGCGGCAGCACGACCTGCGCGCCCTTGCCTGCGGCCTCTTCGACCAGCGCGGAAACGGCGGCGATGTTCTCGCCTTCGTCGGCGGAATTGAGCGCCAGCTGCAGCGCGGCGACGGTGATCCTGGTCATGCGCGCCAGTTAAGGTCGCGCGGGCCGAGAGTCCATCAGTCGCGCTTCCTGAACAGCAGTGTCATCCGGTCGCTTTCGCCGATCGCGGCGCGGCGCTGGCGCTCGGCCTCATCCGGCGCGCCGGCATAGGTCGGCGGCAGCTCCCACACACCGATCCGCCAGTTCTTGGGATCCTTGGGATTGGCGTTGATCTCGCTCGTCGCCACCAGGTCGAAGCCATAGGCGTCCATCAGGTCGATCACGTCGCTTTGGCGCAGGTAGCCCTTGTTGCCGTCGGTCATCGAGAAAGGCGCGTCTTCGTACATCCGGTGATCGACGATGCCGACGAGGCCATCGGGCTTGAGCATCCGGCGGATCGCCAGCATGTCCGCATTGAGCCAGCCGTAGCGGAACTGGTTGTGCATTTCGCGGAAGATCAGCACCCGGTCGACCGTGCCGTCGAGGCCTTGGGGATAGTCCTGCGTGTTGAAGCCGGTTACCGCCGCGTCGTCATACGACGCCCATTTGGCATGCTCGGCAGCGAGCTTCTCGGCGACGTTGTCGTAGGTGTTCTTGAGGTAGCCGGTCTCGCGCGAAACGTCGGGATTCATCCCGATATAGCGCCCGCTGCGGCCGAGATAAGGCACCAGGATGCGCGAATACCACCAGCCGTTCGGCATGTAATCGACCACCGTCATGCCCGGTTCGACCCGGAAGAAGGCCACCGTCTCGGCCGGATGGCGATATTGGTCGCGGGCCCCGTCCGCGCCGCGGCGGGGATGGGCGAGGACCTCCGCCATGGTCAGCGCCTGCTGCTGCGGCTGGTCGGGCTGCTGCGGCGCGGGGCCGATCAGCCGGTCGAGAATCCGGCCGAGGATCTGTTCGCCCTGGCTCGGCTGGTCCTGTTGCTGCTGGTTCTGCGATTGCGAATGGGCCGGCAGCGCAATGGCAAGGCCGGCCAGGACCAGCAGCGGCGCCGCGATGAATTTCCGCCCGGTCATTGAATCTCTCCCACAGCTTCTCGCCGCCAAGCCTATCGGGTGGACCACCGATGACAAGCGAATTGCGCAATCCTATCTAGGCCCCGGGGGCAACGGAGTTCACGATGAGCGAACAGGCAATCGTCGCCGGGGGCTGTTTCTGGTGCACCGAGGCGGTGTTCCGCATGTGCATCGGGGTCGGCGACGTCGAAAGCGGCTATATCGGCGGCACGGCCGCCGACCCGACCTACAAGCAGGTCTGTTCGGGCACGACCGGCCATGCCGAGGCGATCCGGGTGGCTTACGACCCGGCGGTCATTTCCTGCGGCGAGATCCTCGACGTGTTCATGGGCACGCACGACCCGACCCAGTTGAACCGCCAGGGCAACGATATCGGTACCCAGTACCGCAGCGCGATCTTCCCCTTGGACGACGCCCAGCGGGCCGAGGCCGAAGCGGCTATCGCCCGGTGGAACGCCGAACACGAAGGGCAGCGCGCGGTCACTACGATCGAGGGGCCGGCGCAATGGTACCCGGCCGAGGATTACCACCAGGAATACTGGGAAGGCGAAGGCCGGCGGAACCCCTATTGCCTGGCGGTGATCCCGCCCAAGCTGGCGAAGCTCAGGAAGGGCTTCGAGTCGAAGGTGAAGGCGGGAGGCTGAGCGCAGTTCTCTTTTCCGTTCGCCCTGAGCTTGTCGAAGGGCAGTTCTTCCTTTCAGCGCGGCGCCCGAAGAAAAAGCGGTCCCCTTCGGCTGGCTGGCCAAGCCAGCCGCTCAGGACAGGCTTCGACAAGCTCAGGACGAACGGAGGCTGGACTTAATCTTTGCGCCAGCGGGCGATGAAGAACCCGTCTAGCCCGCCCTGCTCCGCCAGCATCCCGGGATCGGTGCGGAGCCAGCCTTCGGGCGTGGGCGAAAGACCGGCGGGCAGCTCGTCCTGGCCGATCGGGTCCGCCTCGAGCGGCACGCGCGCCGCCTGGTCCTCGCCTTCCTCGCGCTCGAGCGAGCAAACCGCATAGACCAGCCGCCCGCCGGGCCCGAGCCAGCCGCTCGCGCGAGCGAGCAGGCGGGCCTGCAGCTCCGCCATTTCGGCGACCTGGCGCGGGCCGATGCGATGGATCACGTCGGGATGGCGGCGACAGGTCCCGGTGGCAGTGCACGGCGCGTCGAGCAGGATCGCGTCGAACGGTTCGGCCGGCTGCCATTCGAGCGCGTCGGCGATCCAGATCTTCGCCGCAAGGCCGGTACGCGCCAGGTTCTGGCGCAGCCGGTCGAGCCGCTTGTCGCTCAGGTCGATGGCGGTGACTTGCCACCCGGCGCTCGCCAGTTGCAGCGTCTTGCCGCCCGGCGCGGAGCACAGGTCGAGCGCGCGCCTGCCTTCCCCCTTGCCGAGCAGCCGCGCGGGAAGCGAGGCGGCAAGATCCTGCACCCACCAGGCGCCTTCGTCGAAGCCGGGCAGCTCGGCGATCGACCCGCCGCGGACCAGCCGCAAGTGCCCCGGGACCAGGCTGTGCGCGTCGAGCCGCGCCGCCCACTCCGCCGTCGCGCCCGGGTCGCGCAGCGTGAGGTCGAGCGGCGGCGGGACGGCCAGCCCCGCCGCGATCGCGGCGGAACGTTCGCCCCAGCGCGCGGCGACCGCAGGCGGCAGGGTCGGCGACGGCGGCAGGCAGGCGCCCTTGCGCTGGAGCGCCCCGAACACCCCGTGCGCCAGCCGCCTGGGCCCGCCCGCCAGCAGCGGCAGGCCGGTGGCGACCACCGCGTGCGGCGGCGTTTCGAGCCGCAGCCACTGGGCCAGCATCATCCGCAGCACCATGCGCGGCTTGGCGTCGTCGGGCAGGCGCTGCTTCGTCGCCCCGTCGATCAGCGCGTCGAGGTCGACCAGCCAGCGCAGCACTTCGGAGGCAATTGCCCGGGCCAGCGCGCGGTCGGCGAATTCGCCCACGCCCCTGGTCGCCGCGCCCTCGGCGGCTTCGAGCGTCTCGCCCCGGCGCAGCACCGCGTCGAGCAGCTTGAGCGCGGCACGGCGCGCGGGCACTCCGGGGGGAACGGGCATGCGCGGGCCCTATCCGCGATTGCATCGGCGCGCCAGCCGCCCCATCATCGCACCATGAGCAAGCGTGCGACCAGGCGGCCGAGGGAATTCACCAAGCCCGCCCACTGGAACGACGACCCGCCGCCCCGGCCCAAGGCCGGCGAAGGCGCGGAAGAGCTAAGCCCGACGCGTTACGGCGACTGGGTCAAGGACGGCATCGCGATCGATTTCTAGCGCTCGCCCTCGGGTTCCTCGTGCTCGGGCGCGGGGCCGACCGCCGCGAACAGCTGCGCCGACGGCACGGGCGAGACCGCGAACAGCGCCAGCGCCACCACGCCGTTGCGCCTCCTTCGTTCGAACGCCGCGCGCGCGGCGGCGAGGTTCCGGCGCGTCTTTTGCGACAGGTAGCTGCCGAACAGGCGGAAACCGTGGGCGAGCGAGAAGCGTCCGCCGGCCGCGGCGAGGGCCCCGACGAGCACGATCGCCGGCAGCGGCATGTGCGAATTGAGCCCGTAGAGGACGATGATCGACCAGGTCGGCGGCGCGAACGCGGGCAGCAGGTTGACGCCGAAGACGAGTACGAAGAGCAGGAGGTATTCCATCTGCCGGCGCGCCCGTCAGGCAACCCACCCCATCAGCTCGCGCCGCACGAGCGCCTCGAGCATGTCCATCCCTGCATCGCCGGCATTGAGGCAGGCCAGCGCGGCATAGCTTTCGCCGCCGGCGCCGATGAATTGCTCGCGGCCGCGGATGGCGAGTTCCTCGAGCGTCTCGAGGCAGTCGGCGGCGAAGCCCGGCGCGGCGACGGCAAGGCGCCTGGTTCCCGCGCGCGCTTCGTCCGCCAGCACCGCTTCGGTGGCGGGCTCGAGCCATTTCGCGCGGCCGAAGCGGCTCTGGAAAGTGGTCACCATGCGCAGGCCGGGGCGCGCCAGCGCCGCTTCGAGCAGCCGCGCGGTCTTGCGGCACTGGCAATGGTAGGGATCGCCGAGGTGGAGAGTGCGTTCGGGCATGCCGTGGAAGCTCAGCAGCAGCACTTCCGGATCGAACTCGAGCGCGTCGAGCTGGGCCGACAGGTCCCGCGCCAGCGCAGCGATATAGGCCGGGTCGTCATGATAGGGCGGCAAGGTGCGCAGCGCGGGCTGCCAGCGCATGGCGCGCAGCGCGTCGGCCGCCTTGTCGACCACCGTCGCGGTCGTTGCCGCGCTGTATTGCGGGTAGAGCGGGGCAAGCAGGATGCGCTCGCAGCCGGCCTGCCGAAGCGCCTCGAGCTCGGCGGCGATGGCCGGCTTGCCGTAGCGCATGGCGTGCGCGACCATGACGCCCTCGCCCAGCCTCTGTTGCAGCATGCGCGCCTGCCTGGCGGTGATCGCCGCAAGCGGCGAACCCTGCTCGGTCCACACCTGGCGATAGGCATGGGCCGATTTTTTCGGCCGCGTGTTCAGGATTATGCCGCGCAGGATCGGCTGCCACGCCAGGGCCGGGATCTCGACCACCCGGCGGTCCGACAGGAATTCGGCGAGATAGCGCTTGACCGATTTCGCATCGGGCGCATCGGGCGTGCCGAGGTTCACCAGCAGCACGCCGACGCCGCCGGTCCGGATCGCAACATGATCCGCGGGAAGGTGCTGCTCCTGCCAGGTCATAGCCCGCCCGATAGCAGCGGCAGGCGGCGCAGGCGAAGCCCCGTCGCGGAAAACAGCGCATTGGCGATCGCCGGGGCGACCGGCGGCACCCCGATCTCTCCGGGATCGAACGGTTCGTGGTCGCTGTCGACCAGGTCGATCGCGATCTCCGGGCAATCCGCGAGCGTCGGCAATTGCAGCGAGGCGAGGCGCCCGGCGAGCGGCAGGCCGCGCTCGTATTCGGCGGCCGAGCCGAGCGCGAGGCCGAGGCCGTAGATGAGGCCGCCCTCGATCTGCTGCAGCGCCAGGTCGCGGTTGACCACCCGGCCGATGTCGACCGCGGCGGCGAGCTTGCTGACGCGCACGCCGCCTTCGCCCGCGGTGGCCGTGGCGACCAGCGCGATGCGCCCGCCCGTCTCGTCGCCGATTTCGCCCAGCCCCATCCGGTGGCAGGCGATCCCCTGCCCGCTCGAATCGCCGCCGCCGCCCCATTCGCCCAGGCGCGCGGCGCGCTGCAGGCATGTCGCGAGCCGCACGTCGTCGCCCAGCATCGCGATGCGGAAGGACAGCGGCTCCTGCCCGTGGCCGTGGGCGACTTCGTCGATGAAGCTTTCGACCATGAACGCGGTGTAGCCGTGCGCGTTGGCGCGCATCCGCCCGGTCGGCAGCCCGATCCGCACCGGGACATGGTCGATCGCCACGTTGGGAATCGCATAGGCCGGCATCAGCCCTTCGAGCGCCATCGGGTCGGGTTCGCCCTCGGCCGCGTCGATCGCCGCCCAGGTCGTGTTGTTGTCGAACAGCCGGCGGCCGAATTCGAGCGCGGACGGCGGCATGGCCAGGCGGGCGCGGAAGGTGTCGATGAAGCCGTCCCGCGTGGTCCGCGCCGACAGCACCGCGGCGACCGGCGGGCGCGGGCGCAGCGCCAGCTGCTCCTGCCAGCGCGACCAGACGAGCTGGATCGGCCGGCCCGCCTCGCGCGCGATCAGCGCCGCCTCGATCGCGTGGTCGTGCTCGAGCCGCAGGTCGAAGCTGCCGCCCGCCGGCATCGGGTAGACGATGACGTCCTCGACGCCGATCCCGAGCGCCTTGGCCGCAGCGCGCCGCGCCGCCTCGGGCGCCTGGCTCGCCAGCCACAGCTCGAGCCGGCCGTCCTCGATGCGGGCGGTGCAACTGGCCGTCTCGATCGTGCCGTGCGCGGCGGGCGCCACGTCATAGCGCAAGGCGATGGTCGGCCGGTCCATCGCCTCGTCGCCGTCGCCGCGCGTCGCGACGCGCAGCGGGTCGCCGCGCCGCACCCCGTGATCGAGCGCTTCCTCGATCCTGGCGCTGCTGACGGGATCGGCGAGGCGGAAGCGCGGGGCCATCGCCTCCAGCGCCTTGTCGGCGGCCCACCAGTTCTCCGCCACCGCGGCCAGCCAGCGCTTGCCCTTGACGATCGCCAGCAGCCCGCGCTGCCGGGCCGCCTCGGCGGGCTCGAACGTCGAAAGCTCGGCGCGGTCGAGCGGGCCGTGGCGGATCGCGGCATAGGCCATGTTCGGCAGCCGCACGTCGCCGGCGAAGAGATGGGTGCCATCGACCTTGGACGGCAGGTCAAGGCGCGGAAACGCGGTCTGCGGCTCGTCGGGCTCGGGAAAGGCCGCGGCCTTCTCGGCCGGCGGGTCGAGGCGCAGCGGCGGCGGGTCGGGCGGGTCGTATCCGGCCGCATCCCGGGCGAGCTCGCCGAAAGTGAGCCGTCGCCCGCCCAGCGTGACGAAGCCCTCGACCGCCTCGCATTCCTCCCAGTCGACGTCCCAGCGCGCGGCCGCCGCCATGCACAGCATCGCCCGCGCCGCCGCCGCCGCCTCGCGGCACGGCTGCTCGTAGGCCGCGAGCGCGGTGCCGTCGGCGGTTGCGTTGAAATCCTCGTCCTGCGCCCAGCGGCGCAGCATGATGTCGTCGGGTTCGTCGGCCAGCATGGCGAGGCCCGGCCGCCACAGCGGCGACCAGCGCGCGGCGAGCGGGAAATTGGCAAAGGCCCCGCTGACCGGCGCCGGCTCGACCGCGACCTGGCGCCAGTCGGCGCCGAGCTCCATCGCCACGACTTGCGGCAGCAGCGTGGTCACGCCCTGGCCCATCTCGAGCTGCGGCACGGCGACGGTCACGACGCCGTCCTCGGCGATCGTCAGCCATGCCCCGAATGCCGTTTCGCCCTCGCCCGCCGCCAGCGGGGCGTCATAGCGGCGCGGGAACAGCGCCCAGGCGACCAGCAGCCCGCCGCCGACCGCCCCGCCGACAAGCAGCCCGCGGCGCGAGACGCGCATCGCTCAGCGGCCTTCCCGGTCGAGCCAGTCGGCCAGCTTCGCCGCGATTTCGGCGAAGCCCCGGCCCTGGGGCGTGTCGTTCGCCGCCGGAGGCTGGCCGGTATCGCTGGCGACGCGGATCTCCATCGCCAGCGGCACGCGGCCGAGGAACGGTTCGCCGAGCGCGCGCGCGGCGGCCTCGGCCCCGCCCGAGCCGAACGGGTCGGAAACCTCGCCGCAATGCGGGCAGACATAGCCGGCCATGTTCTCGACCACCCCGGCAATCGGCACTTGCGCCTGGCGGAACAGGTCGATCGCGCGCGTCGCGTCGATCAGGGCGAGGTCCTGCGAAGTGGTGACGATCAGCGCGCCGGCCGGGCGGAAGCGCTGCAGCATCGTCAACTGCACGTCGCCGGTGCCCGGCGGCAGGTCGACCAGCAGCAGTTCGACGTCGCCCCAGTCGGCCTCCATCATCTGCCCGAGCGCGTTGCCGACCATCGGCCCGCGCCAGGCGATCGCCCGGCCCGGCGCGACCAGCTGGCCCATGCTGAGCAGCTTGACGCCGAACGGGCTCTCGACCGGCAGCAGCGTCTGGTCGCGCGCCTGCGGCTTGAGGTTCGCGGCGTCGAGCAGCATCGGCTGCGAAGGGCCGTAGATGTCGGCATCGACCACCCCGACCTTGCGCCCCATCCGCGCCAGCGCGACCGCCAGGTTGGCGGTCAGGGTCGACTTGCCGACCCCGCCCTTGCCCGAGCCGACCACGACGATCCGCCGCGCGACCTTGTCGGCCATCAGCGCTATGCGCGCCGTCTCGATGCCTTCGAGCCGTTCGACCCGTTCGCGGATCGCCGCCTCGAGCGCCTCGGCTTCCGCTCGCGCCAGCCCCGTGGCATCGACCACCAGCGTCGCCGTGCCGTCCTTGAGAGTGACCGACCTCACTCGCCCGACCGCCTGGGTGGGAAGCGCTTCCCTGATCGCCTGCTCGTCCATGGGGGGCCTGTTAAGGCCCGGACCCGGCATCGGCAATGGCTGTTGCCGCCGCCTGGCGCGGGCCCGGGGCGGGTCGCGCCGGGCCGCGCGGCGAAAACTTGGTCGCGCCCCTGTTTTTCCGCGGTTCGCTCCCTATAAGGGACCGATGGAAAGACTGGGCGGATGGATCGAGAGGATCGCGCTGGCGATGGCCGGAAAGCGCAGCCCCTGGGGCAAGAAACCATCGGACGACGGCGGTAGCGAGGACGGCGGCGGCGAGACCCCGCCTTCGTCCGGGGACGGCCCGAAGGGGCCGCGCAATCCCTGGCTTCCCGGCGGTGGCGGCGATGCCGACAAGCCGCGCCGTTCGGCCAGCATCGATGACATTTTCCGCAGCCGCGGGCCCGAAGGGCCGCGCCGCGCGGGCGGCCCGGGCGGCCCCGGTTTCCGCCTGCCGCGGCGCCCCGACGGCAAGAGCTGGCTCCCGCTCGCCTTCGGCGCGGTCGTCGCCGTGCTGGTCGCCTTCTCGGTCATCCACCAGGTCGGGCCGAAGGAAGAAGGCATCGTCACCACCTTCGGCAAGTATTCGCGCACGCTCACGCCCGGGCTGAACTACACGCTGCCGTGGCCGATCCAGAACGTCGACATCGAGGAAGTGAGCGAATTCCGCATCGAACAGATCCCGGAAGGTTCGGGCCAGAAGCTGATGCTGACCGGCGACCAGAACCTGGTCGACCTGTCCTATGTCGTGCGCTGGAGCATCAAGGACCTCAAGCAGTTCCGTTTCCACTTGCTCAACCCGGAAGAAACGGTGCGCGAAGTGGCCGAGGCGGCAATGCGCGCCTCGGTGGCCGAGCAGACGCTCGACCGGGTGATTTCGGGCGCCGGGCGCGGCGACATCGAGCTCGACGTGCGCACCCGGATGCAGGAATTGCTCGACGCCTACCGTTCGGGAATCGCCGTCCAGGGCGTGCAGATCCGCAAGACCGACCCGCCGAGCGAAGTCGAGGAAGCGTTCAAGGACGTTTCCGCCGCGCAGCAGGAAGCCGCAGGCTACCTCAACCAGGCCGAGGCGATCGCCCAGCAAGTGCTGGCCCGGGCGGAAGGCGATGCCGCCTCGTTCGACAAGGTCTATGGTCAGTACAAGCTCGCTCCCGAAGTGACTCGCCGGCGCCTCTACTACGAAACGATGGAGCGCGTGCTGCGCAAGACCGACAAGACGATCGTCGAGGCGCCGGGCGTGACTCCGTACCTGCCGCTGCCCGAACTCAGGCGGCGCGCGCAGGCGGCGCCCGCAGCGCCGGCCGGAGGGCAGTGAGATGGAAAACGTCTGGCAGAACCACAAGCTGAGCATTGTCGCGCTGGCGGCGCTGGCCATCGCCATGCTGTCCACGCTGATCGTCGTCCCCGAAACCGCGCAGGCGGTGATCATCCGCACCGGCGAGCCGGTCGCGGTGGTCAACAAGTTCAAGCCGAACCAGCCCTATGGGCAGACCGGCGCGGGCATCTGGTGGCGCATCCCGTTCTTCGACCGGGTCGAGTACATCGACAAGCGCGTGCTGACGATCGACATGGAGCCGCAGCAGGTGCTCTCGACCGACCAGTTGCGGCTCAACGTCGACGCCTATGCCCGCTATCGCGTCATCGACCCGGTGAAGCTGGTGCAGACGGCCGGCACGGTCGAGAACGTCGAAGCGCAGCTGGCCCCGATCCTTTCCTCGGTCGTCCGCCAGGAACTGGGGCGGCGCAGCTTCGCGTCGCTGCTGACGGCGGAGCGCGGCACGACGATGCAGAACATCCGCAGGAACCTCGATACGCAAGCGCGCGAATATGGCGCGCAGGTGATCGACGTGCGGATCAAGCGCGCCGACCTGCCCGACGGCACGCCGCTGCAGTCGGCCTTCGACCGCATGCGCACGGCGCGCCAGCAGGAAGCCGCGACGATTCGCGCGCAGGGCCAGAAGAACGCGCAGATCATCCGCGCCGAGGCCGATGCCCAGGCGTCGAAGATCTATGCCGCCGCCTTTAACAAGGACCCCGAGTTCTACGATTTCTACCGCGCCATGCAGAGCTACGACACGACCTTCGCCGAGGGCGGCGGGGCGAGCCAGATCATCATGGGCAACGACAACGAGTATCTGCGACAATTCCGCGGCCGTTGACGGGCGCATATTAAAGCCGTGTTCAGCCACGAGGGCGAGAATCCCGGCGACTCCCCCGGGTGCCCGAACACCCGCTCTAGAGAGGAACAAGAGGACGTGAAGCCCGTGCGCTACTCCTATGCCATCACGACAGCCCTGCTGCTGGGCGGTGCAACCGTTTCCCTGATCACCGGCCACCCCGCGGGTGCGCAAGTCGCGCAGAACGACGATCGTGCCATCGCCCGCGTCGTGCCGCGAGCCGGCGCGCCGGCGAGCTTTGCCGACCTGACCGAGCAATTGCAGCCGGCGGTGGTCAACATCTCCACCCGCCAGCGCATCCAGGTCAACGCCAACCCCTTCGCCGGCACGCCGTTCGCCGACCTGTTCGGCAGCCAGGGCGCCCAGCCGGCCACGCGCGAGGCGCAATCGCTCGGCTCGGGCTTCATCATCTCGGCCGACGGCTACGTGGTGACCAACAATCACGTGATCACCGCCGACGGGCGCGGCCAGGTGGAGGAAATCACCGTCACCACTCCCGACGGCACCGAATATCCGGCGGAGTTGATCGGCAAGGATGCCGCATCCGACCTCGCGGTGCTCAAGATCAGCGGATCGAAGCCCTTCCCGTTCGTGCACTTCGGCGATTCGAGCCAGTCGCGCGTGGGCGACTGGGTGATCGCCATCGGCAACCCGTTCGGGCTCGGCGGCACGGTCACCAGCGGGATCGTCTCGGCGGTCTACCGCGGTGTCGGCGGCGGCGCCTACGACCGCTACATCCAGACCGACGCGAGCATCAACCGCGGCAATTCGGGCGGTCCGCTGTTCGACATGCAGGGCAACGTCATCGGCATCAACAACGCGATCTTCTCGCCGACCGGCGGCAGCGTCGGCATCGGCTTCGCGATTCCCGCCGAAACCGCCGCCCCGATCGTCGACAAGCTGATCAGGGGCGAGGAAATCCTCCGCGGCTACCTCGGCGTGCGTATCCAGCCGGTCACCGAGGATTTTTCGGCGGCGCTCGGCATCCCCGAGAACCGCGGCGAGTTCATCCAGTCGGTCGAGCCGGGCGAGGCCGCCGACAAGGCCGGGCTGAAGTCGGGCGACGTGGTCCTCTCCGTGGCCGGCAAGGACGTGACCCCGGACCAGACGCTGTCGTTCATCGTCGCCAATACCCCGCCCGGCACGCGCGTGCCGATCGTGCTGCTGCGCGACGGCAAGCGGATGACGCTCAACGCCACGGTCGGCCGCCGGCCCGACGAGGAGCAGCTGGCCCAGCAGTTCTTCGATCCCAACACCGGCGAGGACCAGCCCGCGCCGCAGGCCGACACCGGCACCGGCGTGCTCGAAAAGGCGCTCGGCCTGCGCGCGATCCCGCTGACGCCGCAGATCGCCCGCCAGCTCGGCCTCAGCGACAGCGCCCAGGGCCTGGTGGTGACCGAGGTCGATCCCAATGCCGACGCGGCGCAGAAGGGCCTGCAGCGCGGCACGGTGATCCTGTCGGCCAACAACCAGTCGGTGACGACGCCCGCCGAGCTCGAGACCGTCGTGCTCGGCGCGCAGTCCGACGGGCGCGCGGCCGTGCTGCTGCGCGTCCAGGCGCGCGGCGGCCCGGCGATCTCGGTCCCGATCAGGCTGCGCTAGGGTCCGTACTCGATACCTGCGCGACGGCGGCTACTGGCCGGCGCGCGGCGTGGCGGAAGGCGCCGGTGCCGGACGCGCGCGCCGCGCCGGCTGTTCGGCCGGCAGCGCCCCGCCGGTCGCCCGTTCGAGGAAATCGTCGCTGGCGGCCTGCGTCGGCTGGTCGCCCGGCTGCGGCCGGCGTTCTGGCTCGGTCGCATCGGGCGGGAACGGCGCGCCGCCCCCCTCGTCGCGCCCCGCCGGCGGGACAAGGTTGCCGTCTTCGTCGATGAAGTAATATTCGTCCGGATCGCCGAACAGGAATTCGTCGTCGGGCTCGAGCTGCCATTCGGGCAGCTGCAGGTCGGTGTCGAACTTCTCGATCGGCCGGTCCTTCACCGCATAGCGCATGAAGGCGGAAAAGGCGCGCGCCGGGGCCGTGCCGCCCTGCAGGCCTGGCACCGCCCTGGCGTCGTCGCGCCCCATCCACACGCCGGTGGTGATGCCGCTCGAAAAGCCGAGGAACCAGCCGTCCTTGTTCGAATTGGTGGTGCCGGTCTTGCCGGCGACCGGGCGGCCGATCTGCGCGGCGCGGCCGGTGCCGGTGTTGACCGCGGTCTGCAAAAGGTCGGTGATCCCGGCGGCGACGAAGTCGGGCACGAGCTGCGTCTGGCGCGGCGCTTCGCGCTGGAAAAGCACGTCGCCGCGCGTCGTGGCGACCTTGACGATGCCGTACGGTTCGACCGAGCGCCCTCGCGCCGAGACCGAGGCGAAGGCGCGCGTCATGTCGAGCACGCGCACTTCGGAACTGCCCAGGACCATCGCCGGGAAGGTTGAGATCGGCGTGGTGATCCCGAAGCGCCGCGCCATCGAGGCGACCGAGCTGAAGCCGACCTCGTTGCCGAGCTGCGCGGCGACGGTGTTCTTCGAATAGGCGAAGGCCGTGCGCACGTCGATCGGGCCGGCATAGGACCCGCCCGAATTGCGCGGGCTCCAGCCGTCGATCGTCACCGGCTCGTCGACCACGGTGTCGTCGGGCTCGTAGCCCGCCTCGAGCGCGGTCAGGTAGACGAACAGCTTCCACGCCGAACCGGGCTGGCGGACCGCTTCGGTCGCGCGGTTATAGTTGGACTTCACGTAGTCGGTGCCCCCGACCATCGCCAGGATCGCCCCGTCGCGGTCCATGCTGACGAGCGCGCCCTGGGCGCCGGCCGGAACATTGGCCTTGAGCGCCTCGGTCGCCGCGCGCTGCATGCCGAGGTCGATCGTGGTCCACACCTCGATCGGCTCGAGATTGTCGTACGGCAGCAGCACGTCGAGCTGCGGCAGCGCCCAGTCGGTGAAATAGCGGACCGAATTCTGGCCGGCTTCCTTCTGCAGCTTGACCGTGCCCGGGTCGACCGCGGCCTCGCTCGCCGAAATCAGTCCCTGCTGGCGCATCAGGTCGAGCACGACGTTCGCCCGGCCGACCGCGGCATCGACGTCGGCGGTGGGCGAATAGCGGCTCGGCGCCTTGACCAGGCCGGCGATGATCGCCGCTTCGGCGGTCGACAGCTCGGTCGCCGGGTGGCTGAAGAACTTGCGGCTGGCGGAATCGATGCCGTAGGCGCCGCCGCCGAAATAGACCTTGTTGAGGTACAGCTCGAGTATCTGTTGCTTGGAGAACTTGGCCTCCAGCGCCATCGCCAGCACCGCTTCGCGCAGCTTGCGGTCGAGCGTCCGGTTCGAATTGAGGAACACGTTGCGGGCGAGCTGCTGGGTGATGGTCGACGTCGCCGAGAGCCGGTCCCTGCCCGTCGCCCAGACGTAGAACGCGCGCACGAGGCCGATCGGGTCGACTCCGAAGTGCGAATAGAACCGCCGGTCCTCGACCGCGATCATCGCGTCCTTCATCGATCGCGGGATCTCGTCGGAATAGAGCCACTTGCCGTAGCTCGGGCCCAGCTCGGCGATCTCGCTGCCGTCGCGCGCGCGCACGACGATCGTCTGCCCGGCCTGGCTGCTCATCAGCGCCGAATAGCTCGGGATCGAACGCGCGGCGAAGAACACCGCGCACGCGAGGGCGAAGGCGCCGAGCGCGGCAAGCCCGCCGCCCCAGATCAGCCCGCGCTTCAGCCATAGCCGCCAGCCGCTGCCCCAGCGGGATTCTTCCTGCCGTCGGCGCCGTTCGTTATTCCGTCTTGTCGTGGAGCGTGTGCCCCGCTTGATCGCCATCTGGCCCCGTCAGCCTGGAAATGGGCGCGTCAGCTGCCCGGTTTGTCAGCGCCGCCTTGCATAGAGCAAACGAAACGCAGCGTTAACGGTTCGCCGGATTTCCGGCTCACTTATCCTCCGGCCTGAAGTCGAGCGCCGCGCTGTTGATGCAGTAGCGCAGCCCGCCTGCCTCGCTCGGGCCGTCGGGAAAGAGGTGGCCGAGATGGCCTTCGCACTTCGAGCAGACGACCTCGGTGCGGGCCATGCCGTGCGACACGTCGCGGTGCTCTTCCACCGCGCCTTCGCCGGCCGGACGGGTGAAGCTCGGCCAGCCGGAACCGGAATCGAACTTGGCGTCGCTCGCGAACAGCGGCTGGCCGCACCCGGCGCAGACGTACTCGCCGGGTGCCTTGTTCTTCTCGTACTGCCCGGTGAACGCCCGCTCGGTGCCTGCCCGGCGCAGCACCATGTACTGCTCGGGCGTCAGCCGCTCGCGCCATTGCGCATCGGTGAGGTGCATCTTCTCGGGCATCTTATATCTCCTTACGGGAGATATATGATGTCTTTTGTTTTTGCCTCAAGCGCCGGCGGGCCCCATCCGGGGCCCTTGGCTTCCGGCCTACCGGCCGACGCGCGTTCGCGCTTGCGGGCTGCTGGTCGCAGCCCGGACCACTCCTGGCCAATTAGGTTGGCGCTCATTTCGGTCGGCGGCCAGCCGACCGCAAGGCCGAACGGCCGCCCGCAGCGCCGCAGGCGCGAGGATAGCCAAGCGGCCCGGATGGGCCGCGCCGGCGCCTGAGGCGCGAACAAAAAGAAGCCGCCGGGGCACGACGCCGCTCCCGGAACTTTCAGCTCAAATCGGCAAAACCATCAGCTATTGGGATCGTTGTACCCCGGCGGCGGCGGGATGCCGTCCATCTTTTCGGTCAGCAGCGGGCGGAAGCTCGGCCGGCTTTTCATCACCCGGTACCAGGCATGCGCTGCCTCGTGCCCGGCCCAGTCGATCCCGCCGAGGTAGTCGGCGACCGAGATCTGCGCCGCGGCGGCGAAATCGGCCAGGCTCAGCTGCGCCCCGGCCAGCCAGCGGCGGTTGTCGATCAGCCAGTCGATGTAGTCGAGGTGCTCGTGCGCCAGCCGCATCGTCTCGCGCAGCAGCTTGGAATCCGGGGGGCTGCGCAGCACCAGCCGCTTCTTCATCCGCTCGATGAGCAGGGGATGGGTGACTTCGCCGAAGAACTGTTCGTCGAACAGCGCCACCAACCGGCGGATCTCGGCGCGCCCGGCGGCAGTGCCGAGGATCAGCGGCGCCTTGTCGACCGTCTCCTCGAGGAATTCGCAGATCGCCTGGCTGTCGATCAGCGTCAGGCGCTTGTTGGGCTCGCGCAGCACCGGGGTCCGCCCGGCGGGGTTGAGCGCGTAGAACGCCTCGGTCTTGTCCCACGGGTTCTCGCGCTGGAGTTCGAACTGGACGCCCTTTTCGCTGAGCGCGAGGCGCACCTTGCGGCTGAACGGACACAGGGGAAAACAATGCAGCTGCCACATTGCGGGCCGCCATGCCGCAAGCCGCGCGGCGCGTCTACAGTGGCCTTGCGGCGCTTGCCGGCAAAGCGTTCACGGAAGGCGTCAGAGCCCCGAAGCCTCGAGCGAGAGGAGGCAAGAAGGCATCGCGCGATAGAGCGTGCGGCTGTCGGCGGCGAGGTCCTGTGCCTCGCCGGCCACCAGCGCGGCGATCGCCTCGCGCCCCAGCCCGGCCGTGTCCATCAGCGAAGCCATCGCGCGGACGAAATACTCGCGCCCGCGTTCGCCGACATCGGGAAAGGCGAGCGCGTCCGGCTCCCCCGCCCGCTGGCGGTTGGCGACGAGGGCGAAAGCCGCCGAACAGCGCAGCATCGTGCGCTGCTCGAGCGTCAGGGCGGGCGCCGCGGCGGGCGCAGCGGCGGCAAGAAGGGCGGCGAGGGGGGCAGAGCGCAGGATCACCCGCCGGCACCTAGCGCACGGCGATGGCCGAGTCCTGAACGAATTCGCGCAGGGCGCCTACCGGAGGTCGAGCTCGTACAGCTTCATCTCGACCGCGCTCCACACCCGGCCGAGACCGCGCGAGGCCTCCGACCAGTTGGCGAAGGTGGCGATCGGGGCGCGCCGCTGGGCCGCCTGCTCGACCCAGCTGCTCGCCGGGATCACCGGCCAGCCGGCGGCGAAGGTCTCGCGCGCCTCGCGGTGCAGGCGCCTGCGGGCGTCGTACATCGACAGCACCGGCAGGATCGGCGGGTGGCGGCGATGGCGGGCCATTTCGTCGCGCACCTGCTCGAACGCGCGGCGAGACAGCGGCGACGGGGGCAGCGGGAGCAGCATGACGTCGGCCGCTTCGATCACCTGCTCGCTGACCTCGTTCATCATCGGCGGGCAATCGAGCACGATCCGGCGAAAGTCGTTCCTGAGGAACCCGGCGAGCGTCGCCAGCTTCCGGCGGCTGCCGATGCGGGCGAACTGGACGGGCAGGTCGCGCAGGCTCTCGTCGGCGGGCAGGATGCTGAGGTTTGCATATTTGGTCGGCTGGATCAGTTCGCGCGGGCGGCCTTCGCGCTGGAAGACGCCGACCGCGCGCGTGCGCCGCGGCGGGGGAACGTCGAGCAGGAACCCCGAACCGCCTTGCGGATCGAGGTCCCAGATGAGCGTCGGCATCATGCCGAAGCTGGCGCAGCGCCAGGCAAAGTCGACCGCCAGCGTGGTCTTACCCACGCCGCCCTTGACGCTGTAGATCGCGACGACAGCCATCGCGTTATATCCAGTGCCCCCCGTTGTTGCCCCACGCGCAGATGACTCGCAGGACGCAGTCGGGACAATCCCGCAGATCGCGGTGTCCGAAGTCGAGACAGGGCCCGTCACCGGCCCCGGGGCGCCGTGGCGGCGCGCTTCAATCGATTTCGCGCGCCTTGCGCCGCGTTTCGGCGAAGTTGTCGCGACGCATCTTCTCGAACGCGATCCGCTGCGCGTAGCCGGCGTCCTCGGGGTAGTCGCGGTAATCGGCGAGGATCTCGTCGAACAGCTCGCGCAGCTCTTCCTTGTGGTCCGGATGGGTGAAGATGTTGGCCCGGTTCTCGCGCACGCCATCGAGGATGCGGGCGCCGATCACGTCGGGCTCCATGCCGAACTCGTGGATTCCGGCGAGGCGCTCGACCGCCGCGTGGTCGACCGGCCGCATTTCGCCCTTCAGGCCCTCGGGCCGCACATCGTCGCTGGCGTAGATGTAGCTCTTCACCAGGCCCGGATGCACGACCGAGACGCCGATGCCGTACTGGTACATCGAGTGCCGCAGCGAATAGCTTAAGCCCCGCACGGCGAACTTGGCGGTGTTGTAGATGCCCGGTGCGCCCGAGGCGATGAAGCTCGCCATGCTGGCGGTGTTGGTCACGTGCCCGCCGGCCACTTCGCCCGAAAGCGCGCGCGCCTTCATTCGCGGGGCGAAAGTCTGCACGCCGTTGATCACCCCGCCGAGGTTGACGCCGAGCACCCAGTCCCAATCGTCGTAGGAAGAATCCTCGATCGTCTGGAACAGGTTGATCCCGGCGTTGTTGAACAGCAGGCTGACCGGGCCGAAGCGGCTTTCCACCTCGTCGGCGGCGGCCTTGAACCCGGCGCGGTCGGCAACGTTGAGCTGCACGCCCATCACTTCGCGGTTGTCGAGCGTGGCCAGCGCCCGGTCGATCGAATCCTGGCGGATGTCGGCGATGGCGACTTTTGCGCCAGCCTCGAGCAGGTTGCGGACGATGCCGATGCCGACGCCGCTGGCGCCGCCGGTGACGAAGGCGATGCGCCCCGCGATTTCGATCATGCCATCTACTCCATCAACCGATGAGCCCTCCCCCATGAGGGGGAGGGTTGGGTGGGGGTGCTCCACCGCCAGCTTGGACGCGAGGCCTGGCGGCCTCGCTCCCCCACCCCCATCCCCTCCCCGCCGGGGAGGGGAGAAAGAGTCGACGAGCCTATCAAGCGCCCTCGGCCGCGCGGTCCATCGCCAGCACCGGGTTGACCGCGCCCGATTCCCGCCCGGGCAGGAACTCGTTGTAGATCTTGCGCCGCCGGAACAGCCAGCGCCCGCCGACGCGCGCCAGCTCGTCCTCATAGGTGCCGAACGACGGGGTCGCCAGCGAACCTTGCGGCCCGCCGTTGGTCATTTCCCACCAGAACCCGGTGTTCCACGCCCGGTCGCCCTCGACGCGGATCGCCTGCTGGCCGATCGTGTGGCGCAGCTTGGCGGGATTGCCCTGCCAGTCCTTGAACACCTCGGCGATCTTGTCCTTGAACACCCTCGCCTCGGCGCGGATCGCCTCGCGGCCTTCCAGCCGGCCCATCGCATAGTCGAGCACGCCGTCCTCGGTGAAGCATTCGGCGTAGGCGTCGGCATCGTGGTAATCCATCGCGAACAGATAGCGGGCCATCAGGTCCTCGATCTCGGCGCGGTCGGAAGCGTAGGTCACTTGGCGGCGGCCTCCGCCAGCGCGTCCATGTCGTTCACGGGATTGCCCGGCCCCGAATGGCGGTTCGGGATGAACTCGTTGAGCACGCGGCGCTTCGAGAACAGCCAATGGCCGTCGACCTTCCTGAGTTCGTCCTCGTAGATCCCGAACGTGCCCATCTTCATCGTGTCGCCCGGCCCGTGATTGGCCATCTCGACCCACAGCGAGCGGGCCCAGGCGCGGTCGCCCTCGACGCGGATCGACGATTGCAGGATCACGTGGCGCAGCGTCGCGGGCTTGCCGTCCTCGGTGTGGTAGAACTCGCCGATCCGCTTGCTGAAACTCTCGACCGCCGCGCGGATCGCGTCGCGACCCTTCGAGGTACCGCTGGCGAATTCCAGCTCGCCGTCCGGGGCGAAGGTTTCGACGTAGGAGTCCCAGTCGAAGTAATCGATCGCGAACAGGTAACGCGCCATCAGGTCCTCGATCTCGGCGCGGTCTTCGGCATAACTGGCGGAATAGGTCGGCTGCTCGGCTTGCGCGGTCATCGGCAGGGCTCCGGTCATGAAGATTGCTGCTGCGGCAAGCGCCGCGCGGGCGGTGAATTTGGGCATGGTCTTTTCTCTCCCCCGAGCGCCTGGCGCGCCACATTTGGCGACAAAATTTCGCTTCGCCTTTGTCTATTCGCCACTTACAAACCGCGGCAAGAAGATTCACGATGGCCCGCGTCAGACGGGCCGCGACGGGGGAGAAGTTCGAATGGCGATAGCACCCACCAGCGCGGGCTTGGTCACGGACGACGGGAACGCGAAGCCCGGCTCGAGCGCCCAGCCCTGGCCGCCGGAAGGCCGCGGGTGGTTCGCCCTGTTCGTCGTGGTCTTCGCCACTTTCGTCACCTTTTTCGATCAGACTGTGTTCGGCATGCTGTCCGAACGGATGAAGGCCAGTTTTGCCATCTCCGACGCCACCCTGGGCATCTTGCAGGGTCCGGTGACGATCGTTGCCTATGTCGTCGTGGGCATTCCCCTTGCCCGCCTGGTCGACATCTTTCCGCGCAAGTACGTGCTTGGGGCGAGCATCGCGGTGCTCGGTTCGATCATGGCGCTGGGCGGCCTTGCGCAGAGCTTCCGCCAGCTCGTCGGCACGCGGCTGTTCGTCGGCGCGGCGAGCTCGGCCAACGGGCCGGGCTCATACTCGCTGCTGGTCGATTCCTTCCGCCCGTTCCGCATTCCGCTGGTTTTCGCGCTGTTGCAACTCGGCTTCATCGGTGGAACCTCGATCGGCGCCATCGTCGGCGGGCAGATGATCGGCTGGACCAGCACCCTGCCCGACACAGTCTCCTTCCTCGGCCTGCCGATCTTCAACTGGCAGCTCGTGTTGCTGATGATCGGCGCGCCGGGGCTGCTCGCCGGGATGCTCTACATGTTCGTCAAGGAGCCGCCGCGGCGCAGCCCGCCCGAGGCGGCGCAGCTGACCGCCTCCGACGCTCCTATGTCACGCAAGTTCGCCGCCTTCATGGGCTGGGATGCGCTCAAGGCGATCTGGGCCCGCAAGGCAGTGTTCCTGCCGCTGTTCGCCGCGCTGGCGATGTCGGCGGTCGAGAGCCAGGGCCTGATCCCTTGGCGGGTGCCTTTCGTCGCCCGGACATACGGCTGGAACGAGGCGGAAATCGGCGCCTTGCTTGGTACACTGATGCTGGTCTCGATGCTCGCCGGCATCGCCGTCGGCGGCGTCTTCGTCACCTGGCTCAGCAAGCGCTACAAGGATGCCAACATCCGCGCGACGGCCATCATCTTCGCCTGCACCACCGTGGTAACGATTCTCACGCCGCTCATGCCGACGGCCGAATTGGCTATCGGTGGAATGGCGCTGGGGGTGTTCTTCGGCCTGGCCGGCGCGCCCGCGCAAAACGCCGCGATCCAGCGCATCGCACCCAACGAGATGCGCGGGCAGGTATCGGCCTTCTACCTGTTCATGTTCACCTTCTTCGGTGCGCTGGGCAGCTTCGCGATCGGCGCGGTCAGCACTTACGTGGTCGGCAACGAGCAGCAGCTGTGGAAGGCGATCCTGATCACCGCGGTGGTCTTCCTGCCGGCGGCCACATACTTCATGTGGCGCGGCATCAAGCCTTACCGCGAGGAAGTCGAGCGGCTGGAGAAGCTCGGCCTCTGATCCGCCGTTGACACCGGCACGCGATTCCTCCCAAATCGTCAGCAACACATACTAAATTCGGGAGAGTCGAAAATGTCCGAGGAGAAGCTCGCCGCGCTCGAGGCCAAGCTCGAGGCGATGGAGAAACGCCTGCAGCGCCGCGAGGACGAACTCGACGTGCGCAAGCTGCAGTTCCTCTACGGCTACCTGATCGACAAGTGCATGTACGACCAGGTGGTCGACTTGTTCACCGACGATGGCGAGGTGCGCTTCTTCGGCGGCGTGTGGAAGGGCAAGGAGGGCGTCCGCCGGCTCTATGTCGACCGCTTCCGCAAGCGCTTCACGCACAACAACAACGGGCCGGTCGACGGCTTCCTGCTCGACCATCCGCAGCTGCAGGACATCGTCGACATCCAGCCCGACGGCGTGACCGCGCTGATGCGCGCGCGCTCGACCATGCAGGCCGGCCGGCACCGCGACTATGCCGACCCCGCCGCGGGCCTCGGCGTGCGCCAGTGGTGGGAAGGCGGGATCTACGAGAACACCTACAAGAAGGGCGCCGACGGCAAGTGGCGCATCCACGTGCTCAACTACTTCCCCCACTGGCACGCCGATTTCGACAAGGGCTGGGCCTTTACCGACCCCGAGTACACGCCGTTCATCAAGACGCTCTATCCCGCCGACCCGGCCGGCCCCGACGAGCTGATCGACGAGCACTGGCTGTGGCCGGTGCACAAGCTGCTGCCGTTCCACATGAAGCACCCGATCACCGGCGAGGAAATGGTCGCCGAGCGCTGGGAAGGCGACCGCAAGCGCGACGAGGAACGGGCGCGCAAGAAGGCGGAAGGTGCGGCGGCTGCGGGGTGATTCATCCGCCCCCTCTCCCTTGAGGGAGAGGGATACGAAGCCTTGCGTCCGCGCCAGCGGGCGTTAGGCGAAGTTGGGTGAGGGTGTACGGCCCCAGCCGCGTGGCACCACCCCCTTCAACTCCGGCTAGGCAACAAGTTGCCAAGCCTGCGTAACCTCCCCCTTGAAAGGGGGAGGGAGGAAAGGACGCGAATGACCCAATACCCCTCCCTCCACATGATCATCGACGGCGAGAAGGTTTCCGGCGGCGGCCGGCGGACGTTCGACGTGGTCAACCCGGTCACCGGCGAGCCGATCGGCGCCTTGCCGCTGGCCGAGCCGGCCGACCTCGACCGCGCGCTCGAAGTGGCGGCGGAAGGCTTCCGCATCTGGCGCAAGTCGACCCCGCAGGAACGCGCCGCCGTGCTGCAGGGCGCCGCGCGGCTGATGGTCGAGCGGCAGGAGCAAATCGCCCGCATCGCCACGATGGAGGAAGGCAAGCCGCTTTCCGAAAGCCGCATCGAAGTGATGATGAACGTCGGCCTGTTCAACTTCTACGCCGGCGAATGCTTCCGCCTCTACGGGCGCGAGTTGGTGCGGCCCGAAGGGATGCGCTCGACCGTGCGCTACGAGCCGGTCGGTCCCGTGGCCGCCTTCGCGCCGTGGAACTTCCCGATCGGCAACCCGGGGCGCAAACTGGGCGCGCCGATCGCGGCGGGGTGCTCGGTGATCATGAAGGCCGCCGAGGAAGCCCCGGCAAGCGCGCTGGCGGTGCTGCAGTGCCTGCTCGACGCCGGGCTGCCCAAGGAAGTGGCGCAAGCGGTGTTCGGCATTCCCGACGAAGTCAGCCGCCATCTGCTGACGAGCCCGGTGATCCGCAAGCTCAGCTTCACCGGCTCGGTCGAGATCGGCAAGCATCTCTCCAAGCTCGCCGCCGACAACATGCTGCGGACCACGATGGAGCTGGGCGGGCACGGGCCGGTGCTGGTGTTCGGCGATGCCGACCTCGACAAGGCGCTCGAAACGGCCGTGTTCGGCAAGTACCGCAACGCCGGGCAGGTCTGCGTTTCCCCCACCCGCTTCATCGTCGAGGAGAACGTGTTCGAGAAGTTCCGCGACGGCTTCGCCGAGCGGGCGAAGAAGGTGAAGGTCGGCGACGGCCTCGTCGAAGGCACGCAGATGGGCCCGATGGCAAACCCCCGGCGCCCCGAGGCGATGGACCGGCTGATCGGCGACGCGAAGGACAAGGGCGCCAAGCTCGATGCCGGCGGCAGCCGGATCGGCAACCAGGGCTATTTCTTCGAGCCGACGGTGCTGAGCGAAATCCCGCTCGATGCCCAGATCATGAACGAGGAACCGTTCGGCCCGGTCGCGCTGATCAATCCCTTCAAGGGCGAGGACGAGATGATCGCCGAGGCCAACCGCCTGCCCTACGGCCTCGCCGCCTATTCCTGGACAGGCGACTTCCGCCGCCAGCGCCGGCTGGCGGCTGAGCTGGAGGCTGGCATGGTCGGCATCAACAGCCACATGATCGGCGGGGCGGACAGCCCGTTCGGCGGAGTCAAGTGGTCGGGCCACGGCAGCGAGGACGGCCCCGAAGGCGTGCTTGCCTGCATGGTCCTGAAGGCGGTGCACGAGGGGTGAATTCAGAGCCGCATTCTCTTGCCTCGTCATTCCCGCGAAAGCGGAAACCCAGGGCGGCGTAGCGCGACCTCTCCCTGGGTCCCCGCTTTCGCGGGGATGACGAATTGATTTCGCGGGGATGACGAATTGATTTTTATGGAAGCGACCGAATGACTCACGAATTGAAGACCGGCGGCGAGCGCGGGTACCTGCGCATCGCCACCGAGGAAGCCTTCGCCACGAAGGAACAGTTCGACGCGATCATGCGGCTGGTCAAGGAAGGCCGCGCCGACAAGGGCACGACGAGCCTGTGGGGCTTCTACGGCACCAGCCCTTCCGAGCGAACGACCTTCATCCGCGAGCGGCTGCTCGACGTGGGCCCGCTGCGCCTCAAGGCGATGGACGATGCGGGGATCGACAAGGCGGTGCTGGCGCTGACCAGCCCCGGCACCCAGTCGCTGTTCGACGTCGAGGAAGCCAAGCGCATCGCCCGCAATGCCAACGACTTCCTCAAGCAGCGCTGCGAGGCGCATCCGGACCGCTTCTACGGCGTGGCCGCGGTCGCCCCGCTCGACCCCGAATGGTCGGCGGAGGAATTGCGCCGCGCCAAGGAGGAGCTCGGCTTCCACGGGGTGCAGGTCAACAGCCACACCCACGGCCGCTATCTCGACGAGGAGCAGTTCGACCCGATCCTGCGCGCCTGCGCCGATCTCGACCTGCCGCTCTACATCCACCCGCAGGGCCCGCCGGACACGATGATCGGAGACATGGTCGGCGCCGGGCTCGACGGCGCGGTGTTCGGCTTTGCGGTCGAGACCAGCTACCACGCGATGCGGCTGCTCACGACCGGGGTGTTCGACCGCTACCCGAACCTGCAGCTGATGCTCGGCCACGGGTGCGAGGGGCTGCCGTTCATGCTCTACCGGCTCGACTACATGCACAAGGCCGGGATCCGGTCGCAGCGCTACCCGCGCCTCAAGCCGCTCAAGCACGACCTGTTCCACTACATGCGCAACAACGTGCTCGCGACCAACAGCGGCCTCGCCTTCGGCCCGGCGATCAAGACGATGATCGAGGTGATGGGCGAGGACCGGGTGATGTACGCGATGGACTATCCCTACCAGTACGTGCCCGACGAAGTGCGCTGGATGGACGACCTCGACATCAGCCCCGCGCAGAAGAAGAAATTTTTCCAGACAAACGCCGAGCGCTGGTTCAAGCTGTGACCGATGATAGCCAACCGCTCGAATCGTAACCGCCTTTCATTCGTCATTGCGAGGGCCCGCAAGGGCCCGCGGCAATCCAGGGGCGGTGCCGTGCCGCCCTGGATCGCCACGCCGCCTTCGGCGGCTCGCGATGACGAAACGGTGAGTTAGGCTCGGCTGAGGCGACCCAAGCGAGCCAAGGGAGATTGACGATGACGACCTATGCGGTGACCGGCGCTAGCGGCAAGCTCGGCCGGCTGGTGCTCGACGAGATGCTGCGCAAGGTGGACGCGGGAGACGTGGTCGCGCTGGCGCGCGATCCCGCGGCCCTGGCGGACTACGCGGCCAAGGGCGTGCAGGTGCGCCGGGCGGATTACGACGATCCGGCCAGCCTCGACGCGGCATTGAAGGGCGTCGACCGGGTGCTGCTGATTTCGGGCAATGCCGTCGGCCAGCGCGAGCGGCAGCACGGCAACGTGATCGAGGCGGCGAAGAAGAACGGCGCCGGCTACATCGCCTATACCTCGGTCCTCAACGCGCAGAACTCGAAGCTGGTTTTGGCGCCCGAGCACAAGGCGACCGAGAACCTGCTGGCCAAGAGCGGGCTCAACTACGACCTGCTGCGCTGCACCTGGTATTCGGAGAACTATACCGGCGCGCTTCAGCCGGCGATCGAGCACGGGGCGATCTACGGCGCCAGCGGCGACGGGCGCTTCTCGACCGCCACTCGCGCCGACCTTGCCGCCGGGGCGGCCGCGGCGCTGGTTTCGGGCAAAGGCGGCGACACCTACGAGCTGGCCGGAGACAGCAGCTTCACGATGGCCGAATTCGCCGAGGAAGTTTCCCGCCAGGCGGGCAAGCCGGTGACCTACGTCAACCAGACGGAAGCGGAGTACGCCAGGACGCTGGAAGCCGTCGGGCTGCCGCCGCCGGTCGCGGCGATGCTGGCGAGCACCAGCTACCTTGCCGGCGAGGGCCAGCTCGAGAACGCCGGCGGGGACCTCCGCCGCCTGTCGGGCAAGCCGACCACGCCGATCGGTGAGACGATCAAGGCGGCGCTGGGGTGAATGAAATCCTCCCTGTCGCGCAGCGATGGGGAGGTGGCAGGCCCGCAAGGGCCTGACGGAGGGGCAAGGGCGCACCACGCCCCTCCACCACGACACCTGCGGTGTCGCGGTCCCCCTCCCCATTCGGCTCCGCCGAACAGGGAGGATTTGGATGGGGAGAGGAACGGGAATGGCAACGACCGCAATCGAAGGTGCGCCGCCGCAAGCCGCGAAGGTTACCCGCGCCGGGTGGTATGCGCTGGTGCTGGTCTCGGCGGCGCAGGCGATGAGCCTGCTCGACCGGCAGATTCTGTCAATCCTCGCGCCCAGCATCCGAGCCGACCTCGGGATCGGCGATTCCGAGCTGGGGCTGCTCTACGGCACGGTGTTCGCGCTGTTCTACGCGCTGTTCTCGTTGCCGCTTGGCCGGCTGGTCGACGGCTGGGTGCGGACCAGGCTGCTCGCCATCTGCATCGCCGCCTGGTCATTCTCCGCCGGCCTTGCCGCCTTCGCCGGCGGCTTCGCGCTGCTGGCGGTTTCGCGCCTCGGCGTCGGCGTCGGCGAGGCGGCGGCGCAGCCGGCGGCCAACTCGATCATCTTCGACACTTTCCCGCGCAGCCGCCGCGGCACGGCGATGGCGGCAATGGGCGTCGCCACCGCGCTCGGCCTCGGCTTGTCGATGGCGCTCGGCGGGGTCGTCGCCCAATGGTGGGACACGCGCTACGCCGCGGGCAGCGCGCCGCTCGGCTTCTCCGGCTGGCAGTTCGCCTTCCTTGTCGCCGCCGCGCCCGGCCTGCTGCTCGCCTGGCTGATCTATCGCATGCGCGAGCCGCTGCGGGGGCAGATGGACGGGATCGCCACGGTCGAGGACCCGCACCCGTTCCGCGCCAGCGCGGCGGTCCTCGGCGCGGTCACTCCCGGAGCCAACTGGTTCATGCTCTGGCACCGCAAGGCCGGGGCCCGGCAATGGGCGACCAACCTCGCCGGCCTGGCGGTGATCCTCGCGGCCTGCTGGATCATGGTCGGCGTGACGCAGGACTTCTCGCCCCGCCCGCCGCTCAAGGCCCTCGGCCTGACCATCGATCCGCACGTGCTGCAATGGTTCGTCGTCGGCTTCGGCGCCTTCGTGATCCTCAACCTGTTCCAGAGCTTCAAGCTGACCGACAAGCCGACCTACAACGTCGTGCTCAGCCCCTCGCTGATCCTGCTGATGGTCGTCGGCGGGTTGCAGACCTCGATCAACTACGGGGTGATGGGCTTCACGCCCTCGTTCCTGATCGGCAAGTTCGGCCTTTCTCCGGCCGAGACCGGCCTCCAGTTCGGCCTGCTCGCCGCCGCGCTCGGCATTGTTGGTCCGGTGGTCGCCGGGCCGCTGAGCGACTGGCTGACCGCGCGGATGGGCGCACGCGGGCGGGTCTGGCTGACGATCTTCTCGCTCGGCGTCTCGCCGCTGTTCGGCATCTGGACCTACAGCGCCGAGGACCCGGCGAGCTTCTACCTGCGCTTCGTCGGCTACAGCCTGATCCTGACGCTGTGGCTGCCGCCGCTCTATTCGCTGCTCTACGACCTGGTGCTGCCGCGGATGCGCGGGATCACCAGCTCGACCTACATCATCGTCTCGACCCTGCTCGGGCTCGGCATGGGGCCCTATTTCGTCGGCATCGTGTCCGACCAGAACGGCGGCGACCTCGGCCAGGCGATCATCTCGATCAACCTGGTGGTCCCGGCGATCGTGGTCTGCCTGCTGATCGTGCTGCTACGCATCAATCGCGACGAGGCGACGATGATCGAGCGGGCGCGGGCCGGAGGGGAGCCCGTCTGATGGCGCGCGTCACAAGACTCCCCTCCCCGGCGGGGAGGGGTTAGGGGGTGGGGGAGCGGGGCCGCAAGGTCCCGCGTCCACGCTGGCGGCAGAGCACCCCCACCCATCCTCCCCCTCGAGGGGAAGGGGATCGGTAAGCAAGAGGATTGAAGGAACAGGAATGCCTACCGTTCGTGAAGCCGCGTTCGCCGTGTTCGAGCACTTCGGGGTCGACAAGCTGTTCGGCAATCCCGGCAGCACCGAGCTGCCGATGCTGAAAGCGATGCCGTTCCCCTATGTCATGGGGCTGAACGAGGCGGTGGTGGTCGGCATGGCCGACGGCTACGCGCGCTCCAGCGGCAGGCCGGCGCTGGTCAACCTGCACAGCGCGGCGGGCACCGGGCATTCGCTCGGCAACCTGTTCACCGCCTTCCGGAACAATGCGCCGGTGGTGGTCACCGCCGGGCAGCAGGCGCGCAGCATCCTGCCCTACGACCCGTTCCTCTACAACGAGCGGGCGAGCGAATTCCCGCGCCCCTACGTCAAGTATTCGGTCGAGCCGGCGCGCGCCGAAGACGTGCCGCTGGCGCTGGTGCGCGCCTTCGTCACCGCGCTGACCCCGCCGATGGGCCCGTGCTACGTCTCGATCCCGGTCGACGACTGGGACCGCGAATGCGAGATGCCGGCGCTGCCCGAGCTGACTCTGCGCGCGGTGCCGTCGGCCAGGGGAATCGAACGGCTCGCGGCCCTGCTCGACTCCAGCGAGCGGCCGGCGCTGGTGATCGGCACCGGGGTTGCCAACGCGGGCGGCTGGGGCGCGGCGATCCGCCTTGCCGAGAAGGCCGGCTGCGCGGTGCTGGCGGCGCCCTATGCCGCGCGCGAGACTTTCCCCGAAGACCACCCGCAATTCGCCGGCTTCCTGCCCGCCTGGCGCGAAGAGCTGCGTGCGCTGCTCGATCCCTACGACGCGATCCTCGTCGCCGGGGCGCCGGTGTTCACCTGGCATGTCGAGGGCAGCGGCCCGCACTGGCCCGCGCATGCCAAGCTGATGGTGCTTTCCGACGATCCGCAGCACCTTGCCGCGCTGCCGGGAGGCGGCGGCGTGCTCGGCGATGTCGCCGACGGGCTGGCGCAACTCGCCGAGCGGGTCGAGCCGCGCAGGTTCACCGGCACCGCGCACAGGCTCAAGAACCCCGTGCCGGGCATGACCGCGCCCTACGTCCTCAAGCGCGTGGCCGCGCTGCGCCCGGCGCGGGCGGTGATCGTCGAGGAAGCGCCGACCGCGCGCGGGCCGGAGCACGACACGCTGCCGATCACTCGCGAAGGCGGGTTCTATTCCTGCGCCAGCGGGGGCCTCGGCTATTCGCTCCCCGGCGCGATCGGGATCGCGATGGGGCAGGACGACAAGGTCATCGCCATTCTCGGCGACGGGGCGGCGATGTACACCATCCAGGGCCTGTTCGCCGCGAAGGACCAGGCGGCCAATGTCAGCTTCCTCATCTTCAACAACTCGGCCTATGCCGCGCTGACAAAGTTCTCCGGCGAATTCGGCATGAACCAGGTGCCGGGCTGCGACCTTTCCGGGCTCGACTTCGTCAAGCTGGCCGAAGGGCACGGGATCGCCGCGCGGCTGGTCGACAGCGTCGAGGGTCTCGACGAAGCGCTCGAATGGAGCTTCGCCGCCAAGGGCCCGACGCTGCTCGACATCAGGATCGCGTGAGAATGATCGTCCGCTCGATCCTGGCCATGGCGGCCGCGCTGCTCGGGGCGTCCGCCGGCAATGCCGAGGACGCCGACCACTATCGCGGCGGCTGGCGGACCGAGGCGGGCGACCCGCAAGTCTACGAATTCGTGATCAGGGGCGGCAAGGTCACCGGCGTAGCCTGCACCCAGTGCGCCGACGGCACGACCCTGGCGCCCATCGAAGGCACGTTCGACGAGGAAGGCGGCCTCGCCTTCACCGTCCGGCACCTCGCGCTCGACGGTTCGCCCGCTTGGCAGGACCATGCGCGGGCGGTTCTGGCCGGCGGCAAGCTCGTCGTCAGCGGGACGCGCGGGACGCGCGGCGAAGCGTTCGAACATGTCGCGATCAAGGACCCGCGCGGGCCGACGCCGGGGCCCTACCGGCAGGCCGTGCTGCCGCCCGGCGCGCCGCCCGTGCCGGTGCTGGAGCGGAGCGCAGGCGGCAGCCCGCCGGCGCGCTACGTCCCGCCCGCGCCGTGGCGGCCCCTGTCCGCCGAAGACGTTGCCGGGGCCTGGCTCGGCTTCGGCGTGGGCATGGAAAAGCAATATTTCATCATCCGCAGGGACGGCGAGCGCCTGTTCGGCCTTGCCTGCGGCCGGTGCGACAATCCCTACACCTTCGGCGCGCTCGAGAACTTCACGATCGAGGGCGACAGGCTCGAATTCGACATCGTCCACCAGGACTGGGGCGAAGGCGCGGTCCTGCCGTTCACCCGCCACGTCACCGCGCGCATCGCGATGAACGAGATGCGGATGGACGCGCGGCGGCCCGATCAGGACGGGCCGGGCATCGTGGCGTCCTTGGTCGGCCCGATCGCGATCGAGGCGACCAGGGGCAACGTCGTCGGCGAGTAAACGCCCGCCCTACACCACCCGCCAGACCCACAGCTTGATCGCGCTGGCATAGCGCGCGCCGGCGCAGACGAAGATCGACTTGTTGAGCCAGTCGTAGGGCCCTTCCGGGGCGATGAATTCGGGCACGGTGCGGAAGTAGTATTCGCCGGGATCGACTTCCTCGCCGGCCGCCAGGCGGGCCATCACTTGCGGCGGGCCATGGCGCAGGCCCTTGTTGCGGATCTGGATCAGCGCGCCGTCGTCGGTCTCGATGGCATAGATCGCGTCGGCCACGGTCACCCCGTCGGGCCGGGTCAGCTGCCAGTCGGCCGAATTGCCCATCAGCCTGCCGAAGATGTTCGGGCCCTTGACGTAGCCGCCCGGCTTGATCGGGATGATCCGCCGGGTGCCGTCGTATACCGCGCCGATCTCGCGCGGGGCCTCCAGCTCGCCGCCCGCTTCGTAGACAAACTCGAGTTCGGGCTTGATCACCGACTACTCCTCGTTCGTCATTGCGAGGGACCGGAGGTCCCGCGGCAATCCAGGAGCGGGACGGACCGCCCTGGATTGCTTCGCTACGCTCGCAATGACGAGCTTCATTGACAGCTCATCCTGCACTAGCGTCTTGGGCAAAGCGAATCGAGAGGAGCATGAAATGGCCGCGGACCTTTATGCGGATTATGTGATCGTCGGCGCCGGCAGCGCGGGCTGCGTGCTGGCCAACCGGCTGACTGAAAGCGGCGAGTTCAAGGTGGTGCTACTCGAAGCGGGCGGCGATGACCGGCCGCTGCGCGAGCCTTCGCAATTCATGTCGAACATGATGATCCACATCCCGATCGGCTTCGGCAAGACGCTGAACGATCCCAAGGTCAACTGGATCTACGAAACCGAAGCCGACAAGGGCACCGGGGGCCGCCCGCACAAGTGGCCCAAGGGCAAGGTGCTTGGCGGCTCGAGCTCGATCAACGGCCTGCTCTACGTGCGCGGGCAATCGGCCGATTACGACAACTGGGCGCAGATGGGCGCGCGCGGCTGGAGTTGGGACGAGGTCCTGCCCTGGTTCAGGAAGAGCGAGGACCAGCAGCGCGGGGCGGACGAGTTCCACGGCAGCGGCGGCCCGCTGTCCGTGTCCGACTTCCCCGAGCAGCACCCAGTCTCCGCGGCGATCGTCGAAGCCGCCGAGCAGGCCGGGGTGCGCGCCAAGGCCGACCTCAACGACGGTGACCAGGAAGGCACGAGCTTCTTCCAGGCGACGATGAAGAACGGCTTCCGCTGCTCGGCCGCGGTCGCCTTCCTCCACCCGGCGATGGGCCGCTCGAACCTGCAGGTCGAATTGCGGGCGATGACCACCAGGATCATCTTCGAGGGCAAGCGCGCCGTGGGCATCGAGTTCATCCAGAACGGCGAGAGGCGCAAGGTGATGGTCAGGCGCGAAGTGATCCTCGCCGCCGGATCGGTCGAGAGCCCCAAGCTGCTCGAGATCTCCGGCGTGGGCCAGGGCGCGCTGCTGCAGGAGCTCGGCATACAGGTGATCCACGAATCCAGGGGCGTCGGCGAAAACCTGCAGGACCACGTGATGATCGGCTGCCAGGCCACGCTCAAGAAGGACGAATATTCGATCAACGAGCTATCGCGCGGGCTCAAGCTCGTCGGCCAGGTGATCAAGTATGGGCTGACGCGGAAGGGCCTGCTGTCCTACCCGGTCGCGCATGGCTGCGCCTTCTGCAAGACCCGGCCCGAGCTCGAGACGCCCGACATGCAGATCCATTTCATGGCCGCCTCGATGGACCTCGAAGTGCTGGCGACGACCCAGGCGCTGCAGCTCGACAAGACCCCGGGCATGGCCTCGAACCCCTGCCAGCTGCGCCCGGAATCGCGCGGTTCGATCCACGCCAGGTCGCCCGACGGGACGGTGACGCCGCGGATCGTGCCGAATTACCTGTCCGACCCGATCGACCAGGAAATGGCGGTCGCCCAGCTCAAGGTCATCCGCAAGATCTGGCAGCAGCCGGCGCTCGAACCCTATCTCAAGGATAAGGGCGACCATTTCGGCGAGACCGACGAGGCGATGTTCGAATATGCCAAGATCGCCGCGGGCACGGTCTACCACCCGGTCGGCACGGTCGCGATGGGGCCCGACGAGCGCTTTCCGCTCGACCCGCAACTGCGCGTTCGCGGAGTCGAGGGACTGCGCGTGGTCGACGCCTCGGTGTTCCCCAGGATCACCAGCGGCAACACCAACGCGCCCACGATCATGGTCGCCGAAAAGGGTTCGGAAATGATCCTGGCGGACGCGAAGGAAGCCGTCGCCGCCTAGGGTCCGTACTCGATACCGGCAACGGCCGGGATCGCCCTCTGGAGGCCGCTGGCTAGGAGCGCGGCGCAGACGCGTAGCAGACCGCTACGCGCAAGCAAGCGACGACGTCCAGCGGCCTCCAGAGGGCGACCGCGCAGCGGCGGGCGGATTTAGGCACAGGGCAGCGTCGCTCGTCGTGTCACGATGCTTTGGCATCGCTCGCTCCTCGCTCCTTGCCCTGTGCCTAAATCCGCTCCGTCACGGCCATTGCCAGTATCGAGTACGGACCCTAGCCCCTCAGGGCGTGGGCGTGGCGACCACCGCCTTGAAGAATTCCAGCGTCTCGGGAAGCACGGTCTCGGGCTCGACCGGCGGGTAATAGCTCAGCTTGACGATCACCGTGCGGCTTTGCGGGTGGACGTAGATGAACTGTCCGGCGAGGCCGACCGCGGAAAAGGCGCCGGGCTCGCCGTCGACTTGCCAGGTGAACAGGCCGTAGCCGGGTATCCGCTCGCCGGTCGGGGTCATTGCCGCCATTTGCCCGACCCAGCCGGCGGGCAGCACCTGGCGGTCACCGCGCCTGCCGCCGTCGAGCAGGAGCTGCCCGAGCCGGCCGAAGTCGCGCAGGACCGCGTTGTAGCCCATGCCCGACAGCTCGCGCCCGGCCCCGGGCGGCCCGTCGGCGAGCCAGAACGCGTCCGCTTCCGCACCGAGCGGGCCCCACAGGTTCGCTTCGGTGAACTTCGCCAGCTCCATGCCCGTGGCGCGTTCGAGCACCCAGCCGATCACGAAAGTGTCGAGCGTCGAGTAGTTGAACGTGCTGCCGGGCGGATTGGCGCGCTTCGTCTCCAGCGCGCCATCGGCAAAGCGCATCCGGTTGAGGACGATCGCCTGCTCGTGGAGCCTGCCCGCGAAACTGGGATTGTCGCCGAAATCGTAGCGCTCCTCGTAGGCGACGCCCGAGCGCATCTGCATGACCTGGCGGATGGTCACGCCATCGTAGCCGGTGCCCTTGAGCTCGGGCACGTACTTGTCCGCCGGGTCGTCGAGCGAGGCGATCCTGCCCTGCGCCACCGCGATCCCGACCAGCATCGCGGTGATCGTCTTGGCCATCGAGAACGAGATGAAGTGCGTGCCCTCGTCCGAGCGGTTGCGGTAATCCTCGAACACGATCTTCCCGTCGCGGATCACCAGGAGGGCGTTGGTGAAGGTGTCCTCGGCAAAGCGCTGGTAGCCGCGCGTCTCGCCGCCGAACTCGATGGCCGGCATGGCCATCGCCGCCCCGCGCGGAAGGTCCCACACCGGGCCGGACCGCGCGACCGGGCGGTGCTCGAACACCTTGTCGGTGTCGCGGAAGGTGAAGCTGTTAATCGCCGGGTTGAGCCACTGCCAGCGCATCGCCACGGTCGCCGGCGAAGGGCCGGCGGGCGCGTCCTGCGCCGCCAGCGGGGCGACGAACGCCAGCCCCGCAAGCGCGCTTAGGCAGATGCGCCGGATCAAGCCGCGACCCGTTCCGCCAGCCCGATCGCTTCGCTCGGCGCGAAGTTGCCGTGGAGGCCGAAGCGCAGGCGGATCGGCACTTGGATCGTCGCGATCGGGCCCTTCTCGATCTCGAGCGCGTCGAACAGCAAGAGGTCGCTGCGGTGCTCGTCGAGCCGGTTGCACACCTGGACGATCCAGCCGTCGCCCTCGGGCGCGTCTTTCGAGCGAGGGATGAAACAGGGTTCCTGCAAGGACGAGACCGGACCGCACCACCAGTGCTGTTCGGCCCCGGTTTCGAAGTCCCTGAGGAACAGGCAGTTCATCATGAAGCCGCCGGCGCTGCCGCCCTTCAATTCGACCGGCCGCTTCATGTCCATCTCGAGACCCCAGCCGTAGCGCATCTTCACCCCGGTGAAGCGGTCGTCGATCCGCGGGAACTCCGAGGCCGTCTCGGTCAGCTGGGTGATCGCATCGAATTCCTCGCCGTTGCTGGCCAGGTCGACCGTCCAGTCGGTCAGCTTGCTCATCGCCTCGGCCGGGTTGAACGCGGCCCCGTGCACGTCGGGGAAGAACGGGAACATGTTGTTTTTCGCTTCGGGGACGATGAAGTGGATCTTGCTGCCGTCCTCCCAGGCATTGAGCACGTGGCTGGCGAAGCAGTTGTCGCGCTTGAACCAGCGGATGTCTTCCTGCTTCAGATCGTCGCGCCGCGGGATCACGCCGAGGTAGACCGGCATGGTGGTGTCGAAGCCGAAGTGCGGCAGGCCTTTCTCCAGCCTTTCCCAGCTGCCGATCGAAGGCACGATGTGCAGGACCAGGTAATTCTCGGTGATCCCGAAGTCGTGCATCATACAGTAGTAGGGCACCTTGAACCACTTCTCGCGGACGAGCTCCCCGTCGGGGCCGACTTCCATGTAGGCGACGTCGTCGGTGCACAGGCCGCTGGCGGCATAGCCGATCGCGACCATGTTGCCGGTCCTGGGATCGATCTTGGGATGGGCGGTGAAGGTCTGGCTCTTCATCGCGCCGTCCCAGGTCTCGAACGCCTCGGTTTCCAGGGTCGCCGGATCCATGATCAGGCTTGGGGAATCCTCCTTCATCGCCCACAGCTTGCCGGCGTAGATCCAGGCATTGGTGTTGGCGGTCGAGCGGATCCGCCCCTTCACGCTCGGGTCGTCGGTCAGCGGATTGCGGTAGGCGCCGAACAGCGCGTGCCCGGCCTCGTGCTCCAGCTTCCACTTGTCGGTTTTGGCCCAGCGCTGGCGGAAATCGCATTGCCCGTCGTGGAAGTGGAAGCGCGCGACCATCCCGTCGCCGTTGAACGAGATGTCGTCGCCGAGCTTGGGCGGGAACTGCGGATCGGGCTGGACGCGGTAGAACGCGCCGTCGAGCTCGGGCGGGATCGTCCCCGTATGCTGCAGGTCTTCGATATCGGCCTCGATCCGGCTCGGCGTGTTGAAGCCGGTGAAGGCGGGGGTATTGGGAAACTGGGCCATGGCTCGCGTCCTCTCCTTGCGCGCGATTGTATGCTCCACTAACGATTAGGCAATACGAAAGCGGGAGAGGATTAGCGGGTGGTGCCGACGGCAGCTTTGACCGAAGACAAGGACGAGCACCTCGGCGCGCTGGCCGATATCGTGGGCTTCCACATCCGCCTCGCCCACGTCGCGGTCTATCGCCATTTCACCGGGACCTTCGCCGATCTCGACCTGACGCAGAAGCAGGTCAGCGTGCTGTGGCTGGTCGACGACCGCCCTGGCATCGCCCAGATCGAGGTCGGCCAGCGGCTGCAGATGGACCGGGCGACGACGATGACCATCGTCAACCGGCTGCAGGACCGCGGCTACCTGCGCCGCGAACGCTCGGCCAGCGACGGGCGCAAGCAGGCGCTTTACCTGACCGGACAAGGCTGCAAGGCGCTCGCAAAGGCCAAGGCCTGCATCGCCGAGCACGAAGCCTGGCTGAAAAGCCGTTTCACGCCGGACGAAGTCAAATTACTGGTGGAAATGCTCGCGCGAATCCACGATTGATCGCCCGTTCCAGGGAGAGGAAATAACATGGCAGTCAGTGCAGGCGTGGCCAACCCGATCACGGTGGTCGACGACAACCCGATGAGCGTGCGGCAGTGGATCGTCGTCGCCTTGATGGTGCTACTGAACGCGCTCGACGGGTTCGACGTGTTGTCGAGCGCCTTTGCTTCGGCCGGCATTTCGGCCGAATGGGGCATCCCGCGCGACAAGCTGGGCGTCGTCCTCTCGGCCGAGCTGATCGGCATGGGCTTCGGCTCGATCATCCTGGGCGGGGTGGCCGACAAGGTCGGCCGCAAGCCGGCGATGCTGCTGTGCCTCGTGATCATGGCCGTGGGCATGTACCTGGCGCATCTGGCCACTGGTTCGGCGCCCATACAGGCCTTCAGCTATTTCAGTGACTTGGTCTATTACAGGTTCCTGACGGGCCTCGGCATCGGCGGCATGCTGGCGGCGACCAACGCGGTGACGGCGGAATCGACCAACCGGGCCTCGCGCAGCCTTGCCATGGCGCTCTATGTGATCGGCTATCCGGTCGGCGGCGTAATCGGCGGCTTCGCCGCGCAGAGCTGGCTGCTGGTGGATTACGACTGGCGCGCGGTGTTCCTGTTCGGTTCGGTCGTGACCGCGGCGATGATTCCGCTGGTCATGCTGCTGGTGCCCGAGACGCCCGCGTTCTACGCGGCCCGCCGGCCCGAAGGGGCGGTGGAGAAGATCAACCGGTCGCTGCGTGCGCTGCGCAAACCGGAAATCACCGCGATGCCGGAAATCTCGCCGACGGCACCCAAGCCGAAAGTGACCGACATCCTCGCCAATCCGCGCCTGCGGCCGGTCACGCTGCTGCTGGCGTTCGGTTACCTGTTCCACACGATCACCTTCTATTACATCCTGAAATTCGCGGTGCAGATCGTGGCCGATTCCGGCTTCAGCCAGCCCGAGGCGGCCAGCACGCTGACCTGGGCCAACATCGGCGGCGCCATCGGCGGCGGCCTGTTCGGCTTCCTGCTGAAGAAGTGGGACATCAAGGGGCCGACGATCGCCGTGGCGGTGATCGGTTCAGGCACGGTCGTGGCGTTCGGCATGGGCAGCGACACGCTGTGGGGCTGGCGCGCGGCCACCTTCCTGACGATGTTCTTCCTCAACGCCGCGATCGTCGGGTACTACGCCGCCTTCGCGCGCGGCTTCCCGGCCTACGCCCGCGCCACCGGCACCGGCTTCGTGCTCGGCGTCGGCCGCGCGGGTGCGGCGGGCTCGCCGATCATCGCCGGCTTCCTGTTCGCCGCTCTCGGCAACGACCGGTTGCTGACCGTTTCGGCCGTCATGTCGATCGGCGCGATCGTCGGCGCGGGCCTGCTGTTCATGCTGCCGATGCGCGACGCCGATCGCGAGGAGGCCGAACGCGCCGCCACCTAGGCCGCCGGCCCGGACCGAAGCGTTCGGCCGGCCGACCGTTCAATCCACGAACTCGAGAAAGACCACCATGAAGACCCGTGCCGCCGTCGCCTTCGCCCCCAAGCAGCCGCTCGAGATCGTGGAGCTCGATCTCGAGGGGCCGAAGGCGGGCGAAGTGCTGGTCGAGATCATGGCGACCGGCATCTGCCACACCGACGCCTACACGCTCGACGGGTTCGATTCCGAAGGCATCTTCCCCTCGATCCTCGGCCACGAGGGCGCCGGGATCATGCGCGAGGTCGGCGCGGGCGTCACCAGCGTGAAGCCGGGCGACCACGTGATCCCGCTCTACACCCCCGAATGCCGCCAGTGTAAGTCGTGCCTGTCGGGCAAGACCAACCTGTGCACCGCGATCCGGGCGACCCAGGGCAAGGGGCTGATGCCCGACGGGACCAGCCGCTTTTCCTACAAGGGCGAGACGATCTTCCATTACATGGGCTGCTCGACCTTCTCGAACTTCACCGTGCTGCCCGAGATCGCGGTGGCGAAGATCCGCGAAGACGCGCCGTTCCAGACCAGCTGCTACATCGGCTGCGGGGTGACGACCGGCGTCGGCGCGGTGGTCAACACCGCCAAGGTGCGGCCCGGCGACAACGTCGTGGTGTTCGGCCTCGGCGGCATCGGTTTGAACGTGATCCAGGGCGCCAGGATGGCCGGCGCCGACCGCATCGTCGGCGTCGACGTCAACCCGGCCAAGGAGGAATGGGGCCGCAAGTTCGGGATGACCGACTTCATCAACCCCAGGGACGTCGGCAATGTCGTCGAGGCGATCGTTAACATGCTCGATGGCGGGGCCGACTACAGCTTCGACTGCACCGGCAACACCGAGGTGATGCGCCAGGCGCTCGAATGCTGCCACCGCGGCTGGGGAACTTCGATCATCATCGGCGTGGCCGAAGCCGGCAAGGAAATCGCCACCCGCCCGTTCCAGCTCGTCACCGGGCGCAACTGGCGCGGCACCGCGTTCGGCGGGGCCAAGGGCCGCACCGACGTGCCCAAGATCGTCGACTGGTACATGGCGGGCAAGATCCAGATCGACCCGATGATCACCCACGTCCTCACTCTCGAGGACATCAACAAGGGCTTCGACCTTATGCACGCGGGTGAAAGCATCCGCAGCGTCGTCGTCTATTAAGCAAGCAAGGAAAGACACCCCCCACATGTTCAATCACGCATTTCTCGGCACCAACGACATCGACAAGAGCCGCAAGTTCTACGACGCGACGATGAGCAAGCTCGGCTATGAAGGCCACCCGCTGCCGCATGGCACGGTCTATGCCGGCGAAAACGGCTCGCTGATCATCGCCAAGCCGCTCAACGGCCAGGAGGCGACCGTGTCCAACGGCCATACGCTCGGCTTCAAGGGCAAGAACTATGCCGCGGTCGACGCCTGGTACGAAGCCGGCCTTGCCGCCGGCGGGACCGACGAAGGCGGGCCGGGCTTCCGCGCGCAATCGCCGGGCAACATGTACGGCGCCTACCTGCGCGACCCGGACGGCAACAAGATCTGCGTGTTCACGCCGAACACCGGCTCGAAGGAATAACCGCGATGTTCACCCATGTGATGGTCGGCACCAACGACGTCGACAAGGCGCGGGCGTTCTACGATGCCGCGTTCGCCGAACTGGGCATCCCCGGCCAGCACACCCCGCGCGGGGCGTTCTACGGCTCGCCCGAAAGCGGCATGTTCGGCGTGGTGATCCCGCGCAACGAAGAGCCGGCGACCTTTGCCAACGGCGGGACGATCGGCTTTGCGGCGCCGGACCGGGCGGCGGTCGACGCCTGGTACGAGGCGGGCATGGCCAGGGGCGGGGCCGACGAGGGCCCGCCCGGCGAACGCGACTACGGCCCGCAGCCGATCTACGGCGCCTACATGCGCGACCCGGACGGCAACAAGCTGTGCGCCTTTTGCCGCCCCGGGGAATAGTTCGCAAATCGCAAGACAAGCCCTCCCCCTCAAGGGGGAGGGTTGGGTGGGGGTGTGCCGCGCCGGTGACCTGGACGCGCGCCTGGGGCGCGCTCCCCCACCCCCAGCCCCTCCCGCAAGCGGGCGGGGAGCGAACCCCGCAATGACGCCCGCCACCGCGCTGATCCTGTTCGCCTGCTGGTGGCTGCCGGTGCTGCTGCTGGCGCTGGTGCTCAAGGTATCCGGGCAGACCGAATTGCGCTGGCGCTGGTTCGGCGCCGCGGCGCTGGCCTATGCGCTGTATTCGCTCGCCGGGCACTTGACCCTGCCCGAAGGGATCGCGTCGATGCCGGCGGAGATGCGCTGGACGAGCCGGCTCGTCCAGCTCGCCATGGGTAGCGCGATGATCGCGCTGGCGTGGAACCGCCACCCGCTGCTGACCGCGCGGGGGATGGCGCTGACGGTGCGGCAGAATCCCGGCTCGCTCGGCTGGTCGATCCTCGGCGTCGTTCTGCTGGCCTTGCTCGGCGTGCTTCCCGGAGGGATCGACCCGGCGCACGCCCATCCCCCGGCGGCCCCGCTCGGCTGGCTCTACCACCTGACGCTGCCGGGGCTGGAGGAGGAACTGATTTATCGCGCGCTGCTGCTCTCGCTGCTGGCGATCGCGCTCGGCGGCACGAGGAAGGCGATCGGCTGGGCGGCGGTGATGGCGACGATTGTTTTCGCCCTGGCGCACGGAATATTTCCCGATTCGGGCAAGATAGGGTTCAATCTTTTCATGATTGCCTATACCGGCGTTGCGGGAATCATCCTGGCCCTGGTGCGGCTCAAGAGCGGTAGCCTGCTGTTCCCCATCCTCGGCCACAATCTGATCGGCCTCGCCGGAAGGCTGGCTTGAAGGACGCATAATGGAACGGGTCAGCGAGTCGAAGTGCTTCGGCGGGAGCCAGGGGGTCTATTCCCACCGGTCCTCCGCCACCGGCACGGCGATGACTTTCCAGGTCTACGTTCCCGAGCACGCGCCGGGCGAGAAGCTGCCGGTGCTGTGGTGGCTTTCCGGGCTCACCTGCACCCACGCCAACGCGATGGAGAAGTGCGAATACAAGCGCGCCTGCGCCAGGCACAGGGTCGTGCTCGTCGGCCCCGACACGTCCCCGCGCGGGGACGAGGTGCCCGATGACGAAGCCTACGATTTCGGCAAGGGGGCGGGCTTTTACGTCGATGCGACGCAGGAGCCGTGGGCAAAGCATTTCAGGATGCGCACCTACATCGAGCAGGAGCTGCCCGCGCTGATCGCCGAGGCTTTCCCGGTCGACATGGACCGGCAAGGCATTTCCGGCCACTCGATGGGCGGCCACGGGGCGCTGACCGTCAGCTTGCGCAACCCGGGGCGCTTCCGTTCGACCAGCGCCTTCGCGCCGATCGTCAGCCCGACGCATTGCCCGTGGGGCGAAAAGGCGCTGGCCGGCTATCTCGGAGGGGACAAGGCGCGTTGGCGCGCCTACGACGCCTGCGCGCTGATCGAGGACGGCGCGCGCCTGCCCGCATTGCTGGTCGACCAGGGACAGGCGGACAACTTCCTCGATGAACAGCTCAAGACACACTTGCTGGACGCCGCATGCCGCAAGGCCGATATCCCGGCCCAGATACGGATGCAGGAGGGGTACGATCATTCCTATTTCTTCGTGTCCAGCTTCATCGACGACCACGTCGCCTGGCATGCGGAAAGATTGAACGGAAAGACCTGAAGGCATGAGCACCAAGGAGCACAAGATCGGCGAGATCATCGCCCAACATCACCGGCGCGAGGGGCCCTTGCTGCCGATCCTGCACGACGTGCAGGCCGAATTCGGCTGCGTCGATGCCGAGAGCGAGGCGCTGATCGCCAAGGGCCTCAACCTGAGCCGCGCCGACGTCCACGGCGTGGTCAGCTTCTACCACGATTTCCTCGCCGAGCCCGACGCCCGCCCCGAAGTGCAGATCTGCCGCGCCGAAGCCTGCAAGGCGCGCGGCGTCGAAGAGATCATGGATGCGGCCGCCGCGGCCGCCGGCGAGCGGGTCAAGCTGACCACCGTCTATTGCCTCGGGCTGTGCAGCGCCGGGCCGAGCGCGCGCGTCGGCGACCGGCTGCATGCCCGGCTCGACGGCCCGCGCCTGGCTGAGATTATCGAGAACGCGTGATGCCAGAAACGAAAACGGTTCGCATTTCCGACGATGCCCTCGCCCGCGCGCTCGGCGCCGACGAGCTGGCCGCCGCCTTCGCGAAGAAGGGCCACGAGGTCCAGCGCACCAGCAGCTGGGGCATGCACTGGCTTGAGCCGCTGGTCGAGATCGACGGCCGGGGCTGGGGCCCGGCGACGCCCGAAGACGTCGACGACATCCTCGAAGGCGGTGCGAGCGAGCTCGCCATCGGCGCGATCGCGGAGCACCCGTTCATCGCTCGCCAGCAGCGGCTGACTTTCGCTCGCGCCGGCAGGACTCGCCCGCTCAGCCTCGAGGATTACGAAGCGACCGGGGGATGGGCCGGCCTGAAGCGCGCGCGCAACATCGGTTCGGCGCGGATTCTCGAGGAAGTGACGCAATCCGGCCTGCGCGGCCGCGGCGGCGCGGGCTTCCCGGCGGGGATCAAGTGGCAGACCGTCGCCAGGGCGCCAGCCGACCAGAAATACATCGTCTGCAACGCCGACGAGGGCGACAGCGGCACCTTCGCCGACCGCATGCTGATCGAAGGCGACCCCTTCGCCCTGATCGAGGGCATGGCGATCGCCGGCGAGGCGGTCGGGGCCGACAAGGGTTATGTCTACCTGCGCAGCGAATATCCCGACGCGATCCGCAAGCTCGAAGCGGCGATCGGGCTTTCCGCCGGGATCGTCGCCCCGTTCGTGTGCGAAGTCCGCGTCGGCGCGGGCGCCTACGTCTGCGGCGAGGAAACCTCGCTCCTCAACAGCCTCGAAGGCAAGCGCGGCGAAGTGCGCGCCAAGCCGCCGCTGCCGGCGCTCGAAGGGCTGTTCGGCAAGCCGACGGTGGTCAACAACGTGCTGACCCTCGCCGCCGTGCCGCACATCCTCTCCGAAGGCGGGGCGGCGCTGTACGACAGCCTCGGCATCGACCGCTCGAAGGGCACGATGCCGATCCAGCTCGCCGGCAACATCAGGCACGGCGGGCTGTTCGAAACCGCGTTCGGCGTGACGCTCGGCGAACTGGTCGAGGACATCGGCGGCGGCACCGAAAGCGGCCGCCCGGTCAAGGCGGTGCAGGTCGGCGGGCCGCTCGGGGCCTACATCCACCCCGACCAGTTCGACATCAGGTTCGACTACGAGGCCTATACCGCCGCCGACGCGCTGATCGGCCACGGCGGCGTGACCGTATTCGACGACACCGCCGACATGGGCGCGATGGCGCGCTTCGCGATGGAATTCTGCGCCGCGGAAAGCTGCGGCAAGTGCACGCCCTGCCGGATCGGCGCGGTGCGCGGGGTCGAGATCATCGACCGCATCCGCGCCGGCGGGCGCGCGCCCGACCACGTCGAGCGGATGGACGTGATGCACAACGCCCCGCGCCACGGCCGCAGCCGGGAGCAGGAGATCGGCCTGCTGACCGACCTGTGCGAAACGATGAAGTTCGGCAGCCTCTGCGCGCTGGGCGGGTTCACGCCGTTCCCCGTGATCAGCGCGCTCAAGTACTGGCCGGAAGATTTCGCCGGCAAAACAGCGGGCGAGGCCGAGGCGGCGGAGTAAATGGCTAACCCCTCCCCCGTCCGCCCTGAGCTTGTCGAAGGGCCGTTTTTCCTTTCGGCGTCGCGCTCGAAGAAAGAGCTGTCCTTCGACAAGCTCAGGACGAACGGTTCTTTGGGATGATCCTGGGCGTGGTCCTTGCAGGCGGCCAGTCGACCCGGTTCGGCAGCGACAAGGCGCTGGCCGAGCTCGGCGGGCGCACGCTGATCTCGCGCGCGGTCGAAGCGCTGACCGGATGGTGCGAATATGTCGTCATCGCCGGGCGCGACCGCGGCCCCGGGCCGTGCATTCCCGACTGGCCGCATGCGGGGGCGGGCCCGCTCGGCGGGATCGCTGCGGCGCTCCGCCTGGCGCAGGACGATGGCTACGAAACCGTGCTGTCGTGCGGCGTCGATTCGGCCGACCTGCCTGAAAACCTGCTCGAATTGCTTTCGCCGGCCCCGGCCTACATCGCCGGACAGCCGGTCATCGGCCACTGGCCCGCGGGAGCCGCGGCGACGGTCGAACGTATTCTCGAAGGAAGCGGGCGGCATTCGATGCTCGCCTTCGCCGAAGCCATCGGCGCGCGGGCAGTGAAAACCGCTTCGAAACCTGCTAATATTAATACGCCGGCGGATCTCGCCGCGATGGAGCAAGAAGATGGGATTTGAACGCCAGAAGGATTTCGGGACTCCCGAATCCAAGTCTGCCGAAGCGGTGACGCTGACGATCGACGGGCGCGAAGTGACCGTTCCGGCGGGCACCAGCGTGATGCGCGCGGCGGCCGAGGTTGGCGGTTCGATCCCCAAGCTGTGCGCGACCGACAACGTCAAGTCGTTCGGCAGCTGCCGGCTGTGCCTGGTCGAGATCGAGGGCGCGCGCGGCACGCCCGCAAGCTGCACCACCCCGGTCGGGCCGGGAATGGTCGTCCACACCCAGACGCCGCGGCTCGAGAAGCTGCGCAAGGGCGTGATGGAGCTGTACATCTCCGACCATCCGCTCGATTGCCTCACCTGCAGCGCCAACAACGATTGCGAGCTGCAGGACCAGGCCGCCGCAGTGGGCCTGCGCGACGTGCGCTATGGCTACGAAGGCGACAACCACCTCGCGCTCGCGACCGACCATTCGAACCCCTATTTCGACTTCGATCCGTCGAAGTGCATCGTCTGCAGCCGCTGCGTGCGCGCGTGCGACGAGGTCCAGGGCACCTTCGCGCTGACGATCGACGGTCGCGGCTTCGCCAGCAAGGTTTCCGCCGGGCAGGACGGCGACGATTTCCTGTCCAGCGAATGCGTCAGCTGCGGCGCCTGCGTGCAGGCCTGCCCGACCGCGACGCTGCGGGAAAAAAGCGTCAAGGCGATCGGCCTGCCGGAGCGCGCGGTGGTCACCACCTGCGCCTATTGCGGCGTCGGCTGCACCTTCCGCGCCGAGATGCGCGGCGAGCAGCTGGTGCGCATGGTCCCGTGGAAGGACGGCAAGGCCAACCGCGGGCACAGCTGCGTCAAGGGCCGCTTCGCCTATGGCTACGCCAACCACAAGGACCGCATCCTCAAGCCGATGATCCGCGAATCGATCGACCAGCCCTGGCGCGAGGTCAGCTGGGACGAGGCGCTCACCCACACCGCGGCGAAGATCAAGGCCATCAAGGCGAAGCACGGCGCCCGCGCCTTGGGCGGCATCACCTCGTCGCGCTGCACCAACGAGGAAACCTACCTCGTCCAGAAGCTGGTGCGCGCAACCTTCGGCACCAACAACGTCGATACCTGCGCCCGCGTGTGCCATTCGCCGACCGGCTACGGCCTCAAGACCACGTTCGGCACCAGCGCCGGCACGCAGGACTTCGACAGCGTGATGGACGCCGACGTGATCATGGTCATCGGCGCCAACCCGACCGACGCGCACCCGGTGTTCGCCAGCCGCATGAAGCGCCGCCTGCGCCAGGGCGCCAAGCTGATCGTGGTCGACCCGCGGCGGATCGACCTCGTCCGCAGCCCGCACATCGAGGCGGCGCACCACCTGCCGCTGCAGCCCGGCACCAACGTCGCGGTGCTGACCAGCCTCGCGCACGTGATCGTCACCGAAGGCCTCGCCGACGAGCGGTTCATCCGCGAGCGCTGCGACTGGGACGAGTACCAGGACTGGGCCCGCTTCGTCTCCGACGAGCGGCACAGCCCCGAATTCCTCGAGGCGGTCACCCGCGTGCCCGCCGAAGAAGTCCGCAAGGCCGCCCGGCTCTATGCCACCGGCGGCAACGGAGCGATCTACTACGGCCTCGGCGTGACCGAGCACAGCCAGGGCTCCTCGGCGGTCATCGCGATCGCCAATCTCGCCATGTGCACCGGCAACATCGGCCGACCGGGCGTGGGCGTGAACCCGTTGCGCGGGCAGAACAACGTGCAAGGGTCCTGCGACATGGGCAGCTTTCCGCACGAGCTGCCCGGCTACCGCCACATCCACGACGAGGACACGCGCTCGCTGTTCGAGAGGGACTGGGGGGTGGCGCTCGATCCCGAACCGGGCCTGCGCATCCCCAATATGCTCGATGCCGCGGTCGACGGCACGTTCAAGGCGATCTACATCCAGGGCGAGGACATCCTCCAGTCCGACCCCAACACCAAGCACGTCGCCGCCGGGCTCGAGGCGATGGAGCTGGTCGTGGTGCACGACCTGTTCCTCAACGAAACCGCCAACTACGCGCACGTGTTCCTGCCGGGCAGCACCTTCCTCGAGAAGGACGGCACCTTCACCAATGCCGAACGGCGCATCCAGCCGGTGCGCAAGGTGATGGAGCCGGCCAACGGCTATGCCGACTGGGAAGTGACCCAGCTGCTCGCCAACGCGCTCGGAGCGAACTGGAGCTATACGCACCCGAGCCAGGTGATCGACGAGATCGCCCGCCTGACGCCGAGCTTCGCCGGCCTCTCGTGGGACGGCCTGCTCGCGCGCGGCTCGGTCCAGTGGCCGATCAACGAGACACATCCGCAAGGCTCGCCGGTGATGCACGTCGACGGCTTCGTGCGCGGCAAGGGCAAGTTCGTGGTCACCGAATACGTGCCGACCGACGAGAAGTCCGGCCCGCGCTATCCGCTGCTGCTGACCACCGGGCGCATCCTCAGCCAGTACAACGTCGGCGCGCAGACCCGGCGCACCGGCAACGTCGTCTGGCATGAGGAGGACTTGCTCGAAATGCACCCCGTCGACGCCGAGAACCGCGGGCTCAAGACCGGCGACTGGGCGCGGCTCGCCAGCCGCACCGGCGAAACGACGCTGCGCGTGCAGGTCACCGACCGGGTGGCGCCGGGCGTGGTCTACACCACCTTCCACCACCCCTCGACCCAGGCCAACGTGGTCACGACCGACTATTCCGACTGGGCGACCAACTGCCCCGAGTACAAGGTCACCGCGGTGCAGGTCATGCCCTCGAACGGGCCGAGCGAATGGCAGGAGGAGTACACCGAATTGTCCGAGCGCTCGCGGCGGATTTCGCCCGATGCGGCGCTGGAGCCCGCCGAATGAGCTCGACGATCGAAACCCTGCGGCGGATGGCCGGCGACATCGCGCGCAACTTCGAGGCCATGGGCCATGACGACGCGGTGCTGGCCACGGCCGACCACATCTACCAGTTCTGGGACCCGCGGATGAAGGCGATGATCTTCGCCGATGACCACGGCAAGCTCGTCCCCATCGCCCGCGAGGCGATCGAGCACCTCCAGGCGGGCGCCAAGCCCGAGGCGCAGACGCGTGCGACCAAGTTCAGCGAAGTCGACGGCGTCGGCCGCTCGGATGCGGGGTAGAGCCCGTTCCCTAGGATGAGGCGGGGGTGAACACCCTTCGTTCGTCATTGCGACCCCGGCCACGAGCCGGGGGAAGCAATCCAGGGCGGCACGCACCGCCCCTGGATTGCCGCGGGACCTTCGGTCCCTCGCAATGACGAAGCTAAAGGATAGCCTCGCCGAAATCCGGTCCGACGGCACCCGCCGCCCGATCGCCCGCGAGTGGGTGCCCGAAGCGCCCGTCGCGCTCGAATTCAACGGGCTCAGCTACGCGGTGATGATGGCGACGCCCGCCGACCTCGACGACTTCGCCCGCGGCTTCGCGCTGACCGAGGGGCTGGCGAAAGCCCCGTCCGACGTCGCCGACATCGCCGTCGCCGAGGTGGATCACGGCTGGATAGTCCGGGCGACGCTGACCGGGCTCGGCATCGACAAGCTGACCGAGCGCGTGCGGGCGCGGGTCGCGGAAAGCTCGTGCGGGCTGTGCGGGATCGAGAACCTCGAAGCCGTCGCCAGGCCGCTGCCGAAGGTGCCGCCACACGCCATGCTCGGCCCGCGGGCGATCTTCGCCGCGCTTGGCCGGCTGCGCGAGCACCAGCCGCTCACCCGGCTGACCGGCGCCGCCCACGCCGCCGCCTTCTGCGACGAGGCGGGAGCGATCCTTCACGCGCGCGAGGACGTCGGGCGGCACAATGCGATGGACAAGCTGGTCGGCGCGCTGGCCGCAGCGGGCGTGGACCCGGCCGCCGGCTTCATCCTCTCGACCGCGCGCTGCTCCTACGAGATCGTCGAAAAGGCCGTCCGCGCCGGGGCGACGCGGCTGGTCACGGTCTCGCTGCCGACCAGCATGGCGGCCGAGCGGGCGAGGGAGGCGGGGCTGAGCCTGTGGTGCCTGGCGCGCGACGACAGCGTGCTGCTGGTGAACGACGGGGCCGGTTGAGCACTTCCCTTCCCCGACCGTCATGCTGAACTTGTTTCACCATCCATCGTGCCTCCAGGCTTGGACATCGCGGGTGGAGAAACGGACCGTGAAACAAGTTCAGGGTGACGGAATGGACTTGCGGCCGGCAATCGGCCGCGCAGGACATTTCGCTTTCCTACAGCTCCGCACCCGGTCCACTTTCGCCGCCAGTTCTTTCGCATCGTCGCCTCTTTCCAGCTAGCGCCGAGCAGCCCGGACCGGCCGAGGCTCACGCTCGCGCGTTCACGGCAATCGCGGTCCGGCGGGAAGGCCTGCCCTTTCCGGTAGACCCGTAACCCTGTCATCCCGCAGCCGTCCGGCCTGCTATACCTTTGGAAAATATTGTAAATATTTCCTGCAAGGCAGATCACAGGCAGGGTTACACCCTGTAACCTTTGTCACCCTGTGCCGGGCCCCGCAAAGGGGACCGATCGCGACGATGGCCGGAAGGTTTCAGCGCGAAAGCTGGAACACCGCGTGCTCGGCGCGCCAGTTGGCGTTGGCCCCGCCGATCTCTCGTCCGCCGGTGAAGAACCAGCTCTGCTCCACCGTCACGCCCATTTCGCGCAGCAATTCGCGGAAGTCCTCGACCGTCACGTGGTGGATGTTCTGCGTTTCGTACCAGCTGACCGGCAAGTGCCGCGTCACCGGCATGCGGCCGTGCATGAGCAGCGAGAAGCGCATCCGCCAGTAGGCGAAATTGGGGAAGCTGACGAACGCCTTGCGCCCGATCCTGAGCAGCTGATCGAGCATCAGGTCGGGCCGCGCGGCGGTCTGGAGCGTCTGGCTGAGGATGGCGTAGTCGAATGCAGCGTCAGGATAATCGGAAAGGTCGCGGTCGGCGTCGCCCTGCACCACCGAAAGCCCGCGCGCGACGCAGCGTTCGACCGCCTCGGGGTCGATTTCCATCCCGCGCGCATCGCAGCCTTTTTCCGCCCGCAGCACTTCCATCAGCTCGCCCTCGCCGCAGCCGACGTCGAGCACGCGGGCACCCGGCGCGATATTGCGGGCGATTGCTTCAAGGTCCGGGCGCAGACTCATGCGTAGGCCCGCGGGTTGTCCCGGGTCATCATCCGTTCGGGATGGGGATAGACGGACCAGCCGTGACCGGCGTAGAGCGCTTGCGCATCCTGCGTGAACAAGGCCCAGCGGCGCAGCCCCTGCAGCTCGGGGTGCCGGTCCAACCAGTCAAGCATCGCGTGCGAGAGCCCCAACCCGCGATGCTCGTCAAGGACGTAAACGTCGGCGACGTAGGCGAAAGTCGCACGATCGGAGACTGCCCGGGCCATCGCCACCTGCTCTCCGTCCCGAACCACGGCGACGCAGATGGAGTTGCCGATCGCGCGCTCGACGGTCGCCAGCGGAATCCCTGGCGACCAGTAGCTGCGCGAGAGGTAGGCATGCGCGGCCACCGGGTCGATCCGCTCGCTCAGGGCGTAGCCGGGCGGCAGCGCGGTCATTCGAGGAAGCCCTTGACCACTCGGTCGAGCGCCGGGACCTCGAGCAGGAAGCTGTCGTGGCCGTGGGGCGCCGAGAGCTCGACGAAACTGACCGGCGCGGCGGCCGCGTTGAGCGCGTGGACCACGTGGCGCGATTCGGCGGTCGGGTAGAGCCAGTCGGTGTCGAAGCTGACCAGGCAGAAGCGCGCATCGGTATCGGCGAAGGCGTCGGCCAGCCGCCCGCCGTGCTCCTCGGCCAGGTCGAAATAGTCCATCGCCCGGGTGATGTAGAGGTAGGCGTTGGCGTCGAACCGGTCGGTGAAGGCGATGCCCTGGTGGCGCAGGTAGCTTTCGACCTGGAAATCGGCGTCGAAGCCGAAGCTCTTGGCGTTCCTGTCCTGCAGCCGGCGGCCGAACTTGTCGGTCAGCCCGGCCTCCGAGAGATAAGTGATGTGCGCCGCCATGCGGGCCACGGCGAGGCCCTTTTCGGGGCCCTTGCCCTGCCCGTAATAATCGCCGCCGCGCCAGTCCGGGTCGGCCATCACCGCCTGGCGGCCGACTTCGTGGAAGGCGATGTTCTGCGCCGAGTGGCGCGCGGTCGTGGCGATCGCCAGCACCCGCGCCGCGCGGCCGGGGAAATTGGCCGCCAGGCTCAGCGCCAGCATCCCGCCCATCGAGCCGCCGACCACCGCGTGGAGCCGCCCGATACCGAGCGCGTCGAGCAGGGCGACTTGGGCGCGGACCATGTCGCGGATGGTGATCACGGGAAAGCGCATGCCCCATGGCCTGCCGTCGGGCGAATCGCTGGCGGGGCCAGTCGAGCCCATGCACCCGCCGATCACATTGGCGCAGATCACGTGGTAGCGATCGGTGTCGATCGGCCTGCCCGGCCCGACCATCCGCGCCCACCAGCCGGGCTTGCCGGTGATCGGGTGCGGCGAGGCGAGGTGCTGGTCGCCGGTCAGCGCGTGGAACACGAGGATCGCGTTCGACTTGTCGGCCGCCAGCTCGCCGTAGGTCTCATAGGCCAGGCGCACGTTTTCGAGCGCCTGGCCGCTGTCGAGCGGCAGCGGCGCGGCGAGCACGAGGCTCTTGTCGTCGAGTGCGCGTGCGGCGGCCATTGTGCGCAGCGGATTGGGGGCAAGCGCAAACACTGTCAATTGCCGCCTGTTGCCGCTATGCGGCGCGCCGTGAACGAGAAACGCCCCGAAATGAAGCCCTGGATCGCGGCGATCCATGCCTATGTGCCCGGCAAGTCGCGGGCGGCGGACGGAAAGCCGCTGGCCAAGCTCTCGGCCAACGAGAACCCGCTCGGCACCAGTCCGCTGGCGCTCGAGGCCCGCGCCGCGGCGGGCGCGCCGTCGTTGTATCCCGATCCCGACAGCGCCGAGCTGCGCCGGGCGATCGGCGGCCTGCACGGCATCGACCCGGCGCGGATCGTCTGCGGCACGGGCTCCGACGAGCTGCTCAACCTCGCCGCGCAGGCCTTCGCCGGGCCGGGCGACGAAGTGCTGTTCCCGCGCTACAGCTTCGCGGTCTACGACATCGCCGCCAGGCGCTGCGGGGCGACGCCGGTCGAGGCGGCCGACCGCGACTATGCGGCCGATGTCGACACGCTGCTGGCAGCGCTGAGCGAGCGCACCCGCGTGGTCTACATCGCCAACCCGAACAACCCGACCGGCAGCTTCCTGCCGCGCGACGAACTGGCGCGGCTCCACGCCGGCCTCCCCGGCGACGTGCTGCTGGTGATCGACCAGGCCTATGCCGAATACCTCGATCCGGCCGACGACGATGCCGGGCTGGCGCTCGCCGCGGCGCACGACAACGTGCTCGTCACGCGCACTTTCTCGAAGATCTACGGGCTGGCCGGCGAGCGGGCCGGCTGGGCGACCGGGGCCCCGGACCTGGTCGGCGCGCTCAACCGCATCAGGGGGCCGTTCAACGTGACGGTGAGCGGCCAGGCGGCGGCGGTCGCGGCGCTCGCCGACCAGGCCTTCGTCGGTGCCTCGCGCGAACACAACCGCGCGGTGCGCGCGGGCTTCGTCGCCGCGCTCGGGGCGCTCGGCAACCACGGGCTGCGGGTGCTGCCGAGCGAGGCCAATTTCGTGCTCGTGCTGTTCGAAGGCGCGCTTACCGCGGAAGCGGCGCTGGCCGGGCTGGCGGACAGGGGCTTCGCCGTGCGCCACCTGCCGGGCCAGGGCCTGCCGCAGGCGCTGCGCATCACCATCGGCACGGACGAACAGATGAAGGCCGTGGCCGAAGGCCTCAGGCAGATGGCCGGGGGCACGGCATGAGCTTCGAACACGTCGCGATCATCGGGCTCGGGCTGCTCGGCGGCTCCATCGGGCTGGCCGTGGCCGAACACCTGCCGGGCACCGTCACCACCGGCTACGATGCCGACCCAGCGGTCCGTCGGCGGGCGGCCGAGCGGGGCCTCGCCGGGCGTATCTGCGACAGCGCCGCGGAAGCCGCCGCCGGCGCCGACCTGGTCATCCTGTGCGTGCCGGTGGGCGCGATGGGCGATGCCGCGCGCGAGATCGCGCCGGCGCTCGCCGCCGGAGCGCTGGTCAGCGACGTCGGTTCCTCGAAGCGGTCGATTGCCGCCGCGCTCGAAGCGGTCTTGCCCGACCACCCGGTAATTCCCGCGCACCCGGTCGCCGGCACCGAGCACAGCGGGCCGGACGCCGGCTTCGCCACGCTGTTCCACCACCGCTGGTGCATCCTCACCCCGCCCGAAGGTGCCGATCCCGCGCTGGTTGCCCGCCTGGCGGAATTCTGGCGCGCGCTGGGCGCCATGGTCGACGTGATGGATGCCGAGCACCACGACCTCGTGCTCGCGGTCACCAGCCACATCCCGCACCTGATCGCCTACACCATCGTCGGCACCGCCTCGGACCTCGAGCAGGTGACTCGCGGCGAAGTGATCAAGTACTCGGCCGGCGGCTTCCGCGACTTCACCCGCATCGCCGCCAGCGACCCGACGATGTGGCGCGACGTGTTCCTGCACAACCGCGAAGCAGTACTCGCAATGCTCGATCGCTTCCTGACCGACCTTGCCCACGTGCGCGAAGCGATCCGGGCGGGCGATGGCGAATCGATGTTCGACTTGTTCAGCCGCACCCGCGCCATTCGCCGTTCGATCATCGAGCTCGGCCAGGACGACGCGCGGCCCGACTTCGGCCGCGCGGACCACCAGTAGGCCTTCCGCACCGGCCCGCTGTTGACGCCAAACGCGGCCCAAAGTTAACTGTCGCATTGCCTTTTCGCCTTTGATTTCCGCCCGTTAGGGCACGCGTGCGGCGAAATCGCGTAACCTTTCGCTTTTCCGGTCCGTGGACTTTCCCGCCGGGCGGCGAAAGTCGACAAGGCGGGCGCGAGCGATTTCATCGCCGACCACGCTGGCACGGATCGGGGCCTGTAGGACAGCGCCGCCACCGGCCACGCGGCCGGCCGGCCGCCACGGGGAAGTTTGCGCAATTCCGGCGACATAATACCAATTTGCCTGCGATCCGCGCCGACGGCGCATCGGGCCGGGCCTGGTTCGTCCACGAAGCACGGTGCGCGTTCAGCCGTTCAGCGCGTTGATCGCCGCATGGACCCGCGTCTCGATCTCCTCGCGCGGGAGGCCGGGGGGGATCGGGTCGCCGAAGCGGATGGTGATCGTGCCGCGGCGCTTCCACAGGTGCTGGTAGAGCCGCCCGCTGTCGATCGCGACCGGCACCACGGGCAGGCCGAGCAGCTTGTAGATGCCGGCGAAGCCCGCGCGCAGCGGCGGGCGGGTGCCGACGGGAACGCGCGTCCCCTCGGGGAAGATCGCCAGCGGACGGCCGGTTTCGATGTGCTGGCGCGCCTCGCGCATCATCTCGCGCAGGGCCGAGGCGCCGGCATCGCGCCGGACCTCGATCCCGCCATAGGCGCGCGCGGCGCGGCCCCAGCCGGGAATGCGGAACAGCTCTTCCTTGGCGAAGGGAACCGGGTCGTCGAACGTCGTGCCGAGATCGATCGCCTCGAAGAAGCTCTCGTGCTTGATCGCGTAGAGCGCCTGGCCCTCGGGCGGCGCGCCTTCCATGCGTACCTCGATCCCGAGAATATGCGTCACACACCAGCGGTGGAAGTGCGACCAGGCATTGGGCACCGCGCGGAACCGGCGCGCCGGCAGCGTGTAGAATGCGCCGAGCGAAGCGAGCACGTATCCGACCGAGCCGAGGTAGAACACGGCATAGAAGACGAGACTGCGCAGAATCCTCACAGCCGGCCGAGCCAGCTTGCCAGCAGCTTGTGATATTCGAGGAACAGGGTCGCGAGCGACGGCTCGCTCGGCACCGCGTCCTCCACCACGCGAACGCCTACCGGCAGGACCTGGCGCAGCTCGCCCGCGGTGCGGCGCATGTGCCAGTCGCTGGTGACAAGGCGCAGCGAACGGTAGCGGCCGTCCTCGATCCAGTTGGCCGTCTCGCGGGCATTGCCGCGCGTGTCGAGCGCGGCGAAGCCCAGGGTCACGCAGCACTCCATCTCGTCGCCCGAAAGCCGGTATTCGGCGGCGAATTCGCCCGGCTTGACCTCGCGGTCGACCCCGCTCACCAGCATTCTGCCGGCGGCCCCCGCGCGGAGCATCTCGATCCCGCGGTCGATCCGCCCGCCGCCACCGGTCGGCACGACGATGACGTCGGTCTTCACGCTCGCCGCGGCCGGCTGCGGCAGCGCGGCGGCGAACCAGGCGAAGCCCAGCAGCCAGGCCATCACCAGGGCCGCCAGCAGCCGCCGGATCACAGCATCCTCCGCAAGGCGGCGAGGACGGTCATCCGCGCGGTCAGGATGGCAATCACCACTCCGGCGAGCGGGATCGCGCCGATCGCCACCCAGTCCGCGAAGTCGAGCCCGCCGCCCGCGACCATTCCCGAGCCGAGCGCGGCGAACTGGCGCCCGAGCAGGAACACGGCAATGAGCCCGAGCAAGAGGCCGACCGTGCCGCCGATCAGCGCGTCGGCCGCGATCGAGCGCTGGAAGATGCGCGCGATCTGCCGGTCGGTGCCGCCGAGCAGGTGGACGATCTCGATCGTGTCGCGGTTCGAGCCGAGCGCGCTGCGCGCCGCGAGCCACACCGCCGCCGCGCTGGTCGCCGCGAGCAGCACGATCAGCCCGATCGCGAGCCATTGCAGCGAGGCGATGGCCTGGAACACCGGCGACAGCCAGCCGGCCTGGGCGTCGACCCGCGCCGAGGGGACCGACGCGGTCAGCTCCTCGCGCAGCTCCTCCAGCCGCCGTTCGGTGACCGGGCCGCGCAGGCGCGCGTCGATCAGCGCCGGGATCGGGATCGCCTCGTCGGCGGTCCCCACGGCTTCGCCGAGCCACGGCTCGATCAGCCCGGCAAGCTCTTCGTCGGGCACGCGGCGCACCTCGGCGACATCGTCGCGGTTGCTCAGCACCGCCACGGCGACTTCGGCCTGCCGGTCGCGCTCGACCGGCGCGGCTTCGACGACCTGCACGGTCAGCCCGCCGGAGATTTCCGCCCGGGCATTGTCGGCCAGGTTGTTGAGCGCGAGCCCGGCGGCCGCGGCCATCACCGTGAGCGCCACCATGATCGCGATCACCCACGGCATCGGGCCGCCGAGCCGGGCCTGCTGCAGCACGCCGGAGCGTTCGGCGCCGAAGCGCGGCTGGTTGCGGCGGATCACCGAGCCCAGCCCCATCAGCTGCGCCCCTCCCCGGTTCGGCTTGGGCGCCGCGGCGGGTAACGCAGCGCGCCGGTCGGGTCGCTCAGCCGGCCCCGGTCGAGCCGCATGATCAGCGATTCCGGCACCTTCTTGAGCAGGTGGACGTCGTGGGTCGCGACCACCACCGTGGTGCCGAGGCGGTTCAATGCCTCGAACAGGCGCAGCAGCTTCAATGCCATGTCGGGATCGACGTTGCCGGTCGGCTCGTCGGCGACGAGGATTTCCGGGCGGGCGATCACCGCGCGGGCGATGGCGACGCGCTGCTGCTCGCCGCCCGAAAGCGTCGCCGGCCGCGCGTCGGCGCGGTTGCCGAGGCCGACCCAGTCGAGCATGTCGGCGACCGGCTTCCTGATCTCGCTTTCGGGAACGCGCGATACCCGCAAGGGCAGCGCGACGTTGTCGAAGGCGCTGAGGTGCGGCACCAGCCGGAAATCCTGGAACACCGTGCCGATCCGGCGGCGGAACGCCGGCAGGCCGTCGCGCGGCAGCGTGATCACGTCGGTCCCGAACATGCGGATCATTCCGCGCGACGGCCGCTGGGCGAGATAGAGCAGCTTGAGCAGCGAGGTCTTGCCCGCGCCGCTCGCCCCGGTGAGGAAATAGAAGCTGCCCGGATAGAGCGTGAAGGTCACGTCGCTCAGCACCTCGCGGTCGGTGCCATAGCGCAGCCCGACGTTGTCGAACTGGACGATGCTGCCCTCGGGCGCGTTCATCGCCGGGGTCCGGGCGGGAAAATCGGCGGGATGGCGGGAACGCAGGGCATGCGCCGCGCGCTATAGCCTCTGATCGATGTGGAAAAAAGCCGTGCAAGAGTGCCTGTTCACGGCTGCGCACCTTGTTGCGGCATCGGCGCAGGGTCTAGGATTCGACTGCGATGATTATTGCCTGCCCAGCCTGCGCCACGCGCTACGTCATTCCCGACAGCGCGATCGGGGCGGAAGGACGCACGGTGCGCTGCGCCAAATGCCGGCACAGCTGGTTCCAGGAAGGCCCTCCGCTCGATCTCGAGGGAGCCCCGGTCCTGCCCGCGGGCGAGGAGCCCGCTCCGCCTCCACGGCCACGGCCCCAACCCGCGCCGGCCGCGGAACCGGACGAGGCCCCGCCGGTCGCCGAAGGCCCACCGCCGTTCGAGCAGCCTCCGGCCCCGCCCGTCGCCGAAAGCGAGCCGCCGTTCGAACAACCACCCGCCCCGCCGATCGCCGCTGCCGAACGGTTCGAGGACGACGAAGCTTCGCAGTTCGAACGCGAGCCGCCGTTCCGCCGGCGGCGCAACCCGCTGCGGCTGTGGACCTATGCCGGCGTGGTCTTCGCGCTCGTCGTGGCCGCGCTGATCGTCGCGGTCAGTTACTGGGGCCTGCCCGACTGGGTGCCGGTCAGCCGGCCGACTTTCGCGCTCGGCCAGGCGGACCTGCAGCTCGACTTCCCGCCGGACCAGCAGGAACGGCGGCAATTGCCCGACGGCACCGAGTATTTCGGCGCCAGCGGCACGATCACCAACATCGGCAGCGTCACGCGCGACGTGCCGCCGATCCTGATCGTGCTGCGCGATGGGCGCGACAGGATCGTCTACAGCTGGGAAGTCTACCCGCCCAAGCGCAGCCTGGCGCCAGGCGAGAGCATCACGGTGAACCAGGCGGTGACCGACGTGCCGAAATCCGCCAAAGTGGCCGAAATCGGCTGGAACCCGGGCTGACGGCGCGCGGGCAACCGCCCGATCGGCGCCCTCGCCCGCTATTCGAACTCGTAGGTGATGCGCCCGCCGCGGCTCTGCCGCTGGCTGCGCGGCGCATCGGCGCCCCGCACATCGGCCAGTTCCCCAGCCCTGAGCACGGCCGGGCGCAGGATCTCGACGGCGACGCGGGCGGTCTCCAGCACCGGGCCGGAGCCGTTGCCTTCCTTGACGGCGACCGGCGCCGCCTGGCTGGCGGCGGCGGCGGCGAGGAAAAATGCTGCGGCAATGCCCATGAGCAAATGGTTACGCCTCCGTTCACCAGTATGAACAGGGGTTCGCCAACTATGTTCCACGGTGGAACGACGAGCCGTGCATTTGTTTGAGCCGATCCGCTTGCAGGGGTGTGACCCCTTTGCTAAGGGCGCGCACCTACCCCGTGGGGAGCCGCGCTGCCGGCTCCCTTTTCGATGATGCGGTCGTGGCGGAACTGGTAGACGCGCAACGTTGAGGTCGTTGTGGGCGAAAGCCCGTGGAAGTTCGAGTCTTCTCGACCGCACCAATCATCCATCTGACGAGACGAGATTTCGCCTTCGGGCGCCCCTGGCGGGCTCGGCCGGCCTATTCGTGGCGCAGGGCGTCGATCGGGTCGAGCTTCGAGGCGCGGCGCGCGGGGTAGTAGCCGAACACGATCCCCAGCAGGGCGCAGAACAGGAACGCCACCAGGTTGATCGCGGGATCGAACACGAACGGGATGTCGATCACCCCCGCCAGGATGAAGGAAATCACGAAGGCGAGCATCAGCCCGAGCAGGCCCCCGAAGCAGCACAGCACCACTGCTTCGGTGAGGAATTGCAGCCGCACCTCGCGCGCCAGCGCGCCGATCGCCAGGCGGATGCCGATCTCGCGCGTGCGCTCGGTCACCGAAACCAGCATGATGTTCATGATGCCGATCCCGCCGACCACCAGCGCGATGCCGGCGATCATCGCGACAAGGGCGGTGAGCATGCCGACCGAGGTCGCCACCGCGTCGTTGACCTGCGCCGTGTCGACGATGTCGAAATCGTTGTCCTGGCCTTCCTGCAGCAGCCGGCGCTCGCGGATCAGATCGATCAGCGTGTTCTGCATGGTCGTGCTGTCGTAGGCGGCGTCGTAGGACACGATCATGTAGTTGATGTCGTCGTTGCCGACGAAGCGCCGCTGGACGTTCTTGATCGGCATCAGGATCGTGTTGTCGAGGTCCTGGTTGCTGTTGCCGACCGCGCGCGACTTGAACAGTCCGATGACCTGGCAGGATACGTCGTCGACCCGCATCTGTTCGCCCACCGGGCTGGCGCCGGGCACGAAGATCTCCTCGCGCAGGGTCGGGCCGATGATGCACACGTTCGCCCCGCTCTGCTCTTCGGCGGGCGTGAACCGGCGGCCGTCCTCGAGCTCGATCGAACGCGCGTTGATGTAATCGTTGCCGACGCCTTCGACCGACGACGACCAGTCCTGGCCATTGTGGAACGCCTTGACGTTGCGCTCCACCTGGCCGGCGGCCGCGCGCACGCCGGCGACCTGCTCGCGGACGGCCTCGACGTCATCCAGCCTGAACGGGCGCGGCTGCCCGCGGTCGGTCGAGATGGGGAAGATGAAGAAGGCATTGGTGCCGAGCGAGCTGATCTGCTCCTCGACCGAGGCCGTGACGCCCTTGCCGAGCGTGACCATGACGACGACGCCGGCGATGCCGATGATGATCCCGAGCGTCGTCAGGAACGAGCGCATCAGGTGGCGCCGGATTTCCCGCAGGGAGAGCAGCAGGGTGGCGCCGAACATCAGGCCGGCACCCCGGCGGCATGGCGCGATCCCTGGTCCACGCGCTCGACCAACCCGTCGCGGAAATTGATGGTGGTCCGGGCGAAGCGGGCCATTTCCGCCTCGTGAGTCACCAACAGGATGGTGATCCCGGTGCGGTTGAGCTCTTTCAGCAATTGCATGATCTCGAGCGAGCGCTCGGTATCGAGGTTGCCGGTCGGCTCGTCGGCCAGCAGCACTTCGGGATCGCTGACGAGCGCGCGGGCGATCGCCACGCGCTGTTGCTGGCCGCCCGACAGCTCGGCCGGCGTGTGGTGGGCCCACGGGACCAGCCCGACCTGGTCGAGCGCCTTGAGCGCGGCCTCGCGCCGCACGGCCTTCTTCTCGCCGCGATAGAGCAGCGGCAGCTCGACGTTTTCCAGTGCGCTGGTGCGGGCGAGCAGGTTGAACCCCTGGAACACGAAGCCGAGGTATTTGCGCCGCAGCAGCGAGCGCTGGTCGGGAGTCAGCGACTGCACTTCGAAGCCCTTGAAGCGGAACACCCCCGAAGTCGGCACGTCGAGGCAGCCGAGGATGTTCATCATCGTCGACTTGCCCGAGCCGGAGGGACCCATGACCGCGACGAAATCGCCCCGGTCGATATCGAAATCGACCCCTCTCAAGGCTTGGAACGCGGCCGCACCCTGACCGAAGGTCTTGGTGATGCCTCGCACTTCGATTAGCGGCGGCTCGCTCACTTCGCCTTGGCCCTCACGCCGGTGACGACCTTCATGCCCGCCTTCAGGTCCTTGGAGGTGACCGCGGTAAGCCGGCCGTCGGTCGGTCCGGTGACGACTTCGATCGCGCGCAGCGTGCCGTCGTCCTGCAGGACATGGACCTGCTGCCGGCTGCCGACGCCGATCGTGGCCTTTTGCTCGGCGCGGCCGAGGCCGATCTGCGGTTCGAGCCCGCCGCCTTCCGACTCCTGCTCGGCCTCCGGATCGAAGCGCAGCGCGCCGTTGGGAACCAGCAGGCTCTTGCCGGTGCTGTCGGTGGCGATGGTGGCGGTCGCGGTCATGCCCGGACGCAACAGCCCCTGGGCATTGGCGACCGCCAGCCGCGCTTCGTAGTTGACCACGGCATTGCCTTGCGCGGCAGCGGCCTGACCCGACGAGGAATCGGCGGTGTTGTTCGATGCAAGGTCGATCCGCTCGACCGTCGCCGGGAAGCGCCGGCCGGGATAGGCGTCGACGGTGAAGGTCGCCTTCTGCCCCGCTTCGACCTGGCCGACGTCGGCCTCGTCGATCTTGACCCGCAGTTGCATCGCCGAAAGGTCCTCGGCGAGCACGAACAAGGTCGGCGTGTTGAACGAGGCGGCGACCGTCTGGCCCGGCTCCACCCGGCGGGCGAGGACCACGCCGGACACCGGCGAGCGGATCACCGCGCGGTCGCGGTTGGTCATGACCGAGGACAGCTGCGCCCGGGCTGAGGCAACGTTGGCCTGCGCCGAGGCGACCGCGGCGCGGTCGCGCTTGACGTTGGCCTCGGCGCTTTCGAGCTCGGTCTTCGAAGGCACCTTGCCGCCCGAAAGGCGGTAGACTTCCTGCAGCCGGGCCAGCTGGGCGTTATCGACGTCGAACGTCGCCCCGGCCTGGGCGACAGAAGCGCGCGCGGCGTTGAGGTTGGCCTGCGACTGCTTGATCTGGTCCTCGATCACGTCGGTGTTGATCCGCGCCAGCACTTGCCCGCGCGCCACGCGGTCGTTGACGTCGACCAGCACCGCGTCGATCCGGCCCGAGACTTCCGAGCCCACGTCGACCTGGTTGGTCGGCCTGAGGTTGCCGGTGGCGGTGACGGTCAGGTCGAGCGAGCGGTTCGCCACGGTCTCGGTGATATAATCGGGCTTGTCGTCGCCGCGCGTCGCGAAGTAGGTGCCGGCCAAGAGCAGCACGATCGCCGCCGGGATCCAGTACTTCGCCCAGCGCCGCCAGCGCGGCCGCGGCTTGGCGCCGAGGAATTCGTCGATCGTTTCCGGTTCCTGGCTCGCGATGTCGGTCATTGGTTAACCCCGTCGTTCGAGGGAATGGGGAAGGCCGCGGGCGACCAGCCGCCGCCGAGGGCCTGCGTCAGCCGCACGAAGGCGCCGGCCCGCTCCGCCTCGGCGCCGACCAGCGCGTTGCGCGCGGAAAGCAGCTGGTTCTCGGCGATCAGCAGGGTGCGGAAATCGGTCAGCCCGGCCTGGTACTGGCTGCGCGCGAGAATTGCCGCATTGTTGGCCGCGTCGAGCGCTTCCAGCTGGATCTCGACCCGCGCGCGGGCCGACCTCAGGTCTACCGCCGCAGTCTCGACTTCCTCGAGCGCGCCGAGGATCTGCTGGCGCCAGGCGGCGAGCGCGCCTTGCGCGGCGGCCTCGGCCCCGCGAACCTGCGCGCGAGTGCGGCCGCCGTCAAAGATCAGCTGGCTGACCGAGGCGAATATCCCGCCGCTGATCACGTCGAACAGGCCGTCGATCCCGCCCGATGCGGTGCCGAGGTTGCCGGTCAGCCGGACCAGCGGCAGCAATTGCGCGCGGGCAACGCCGACGCGGGCGCTGGCCGCGACCAGGTTGGCTTCGGCCCCGCGCACGTCGGGCCGGCGGCGCAGGACTTCGGCGGGGGCCTCGAAGCCGGCCAGCGCCGGCGGGACGGGCAGGACCTGCGAACCCTGGAGCAGCGCCAGCACGCGCCCCGGCGGTTCGCCGATCAGCGTCGATAGGGCATTGGCGCTTGCCGCGAGGTTGCTTTCGAGCAGCGGGACCGTCGCCGCGGTTGCCGCGCGCTGGCTGCGCGCCTGCTCCACGTCGAGGCTCGAGACGAGGCCGGCAAGGTTGCGCCAGCGGGCGATCTGCAGGTTCTCGTCCTGCCGGGCCAGCGTGTCGCGGGCGATCGCCAGCTGCTGCGCGGTGGCGCGCGCCTGGATCGTCGTCAGCGCGACTTGCCCGACGACCAGCCGCTGCAAGTCGGCGAGCGAATAGCCGGCCGCTTCGAGATCGGCCCTCGAAGCGGCGACATTGCCGGAAATGCGGCCGAACAAGTCGGCTTCCCAGCTGGCGTCGACCCCCATGTTGAACTGCACCTGGTCGCGCGCGAAGTCGCCCACGTCCTGCTGCGCCCCGCCGCTGCCGGATAGCTGCGGGAACCAGCCAGCGCGGGCCGAGGCAAGCTGGGCGCGCGCCTGGTCGAGCCGCGCGGCGCTTTGCGCCAGGTCCTGGTTGTCGGCCAGCGCCGCCTCGACGAACTCGGTCAGGAGCGGGTCCTCGAGCTGGGTCCAGTATTCGGCGATGTCGAGCGTGGCGGAGGGAACGTCGGTTTCGGCCCAATTGTCGGGCACCGGGAGCCCGGCCTGCGGCGGGACCGCGCCGGGCTGCGCGCAGGCGGCCAGCGCCAGGACCAGCGGCAACGGCGCAAGGCGCGATCCTACCGGGCTGCGATGTCCAGTCGTGCTCACTGCCCTCCCCTCGTTGCCATTGTTCCACCCGGTTCGCGAGTTAGACGGCGGGCCGCGCAAGGGCCAAGCCGCGAATTGTAATAAATCATCCCACCGTGTCGCCGCTCGCGGTCCCACGTGCCGGCGCTTGTGTGTTGCTGACTTAATACAGCAAGGGGAAAGTGCAACTACGCCGGCGGCGCAATTTCGACGGTTTGTCGAATGCTCAGCGCCTCGGCGCGTAGTGGGGCAGCGCCCCGACCGCCGGGCGCGCAGCCATCCGTTCGAGCCAGCCGGCGATCGCCGGGGTCGCTGCGGGGTTGCAGGCATCGGGCATGACCCGCGGCAGCGCCGGGGCCATCGAATACCACTTGATGTCGGCGAGCGAGTATTCGCCGCCTAGCAGCCAGGGCCCGCCGCCTTCGAGCAGGCCTTCGAGCCTGGCGATGCAGTGGCCGAGGCGGCGGCGGGCATCGGCCAGTTCGGCCTCGGAGTAACCGGTTTGCGAAACTCTCGCCCACTTCAGGCGCACTTCCTCGTTGGGCATGTTGGCCAGCCGCACGGACATCTCCGCCTTGTCGATCTTCGAGGCGAATGGCGTCGCCCCGTGCGCGCCGATCGTCGTCAGCGCGAGGCAGAAGTATTCGTCGACGTACTTGGTCAGGACGCGCATTTCGGCGCGCAGCCAGGGGTCGGCGGGGCGCAGCGGCGGGTCGGGGAAGACGTCTTCGAGGTATTCGTTGATCACGGTCGATTCGCGCACCACGCGCCCGTCATGGACCAGCACCGGGACCATGCCTTCGGGATTGATCGCGCGGAATGCCGGGTCGTGGTGCTCCCACTCGCGGCTGTCGAGCACACGGTTGTCGAATTCGAGGCCCTTCTCGAGCAGGCACAGCAGCGGCGTGAGCGAATTGGCGACCGGGCCGAAATGATAGAGCGCCAGCATGCCCTAACCCTCGCCGAGCCGCTGCTCTTCTTCCATCATCGCCTGCGCCCGGCCGAGCATCGCATCGAGCAGCCGCCACAGCACGGCGGTGTCCGCCTCGGCGAACCCGGCGGTCAGCAGCCGGTCGCGCTCGATCACCCAGTCGAACATCCGGGCGTGGAGCGCACGGCCTTCGTCGCTGAGGCCGATCTCGATCTCCGGCCCTCCGGGCTTGCGCTCGCGAGTCAGCAGGCCGCGCTCGACCATCGCCTTGACCGCGCGGCTCAGCTGGCCACGGTCCTGCAGCATGGCTTCGCCAAGGCCGTTGAGCGACAGCGGCGCGGTTTCGCCCAGCTGGGCCATGATCCGCCATTCGGTTTCCGACAGGCCGAACCGGCGGCGCTGGGCGAGGATGCCGCCGCGCCGCAGCGCCACGAACAGCCGGATCATGCGCATCGTGACGAGCCCCGGCCCGCCGTCGGGGCCAGGCCGCGCCGGGACCTCAGCCTTGTTCATCGAGCCCCCTCCATCGCATCAGTCTAGTGCAGTTTTGCTGGTGTCAAAAAGGTTTTTGGCATTAGGGTGCCCGGCGGGAGGAGCGATGCGCGAATTCGCTGGGAAGACGGCGTTCATCACCGGCGGCGCGAGCGGCCTCGGCATGGCACGGGCATTCCTCGCGCGCGGGATGAAGGTGGTGATCGGCGACCTGCTGCAGGCGCATCTCGACGAAGCGCGCGGGGATCTCGGCGCCAGCAACCGCCTCCACTGCATCCGCCTCGACGTGTCCGACCGTGCGGCAATGGCAGCGGCGGCGCGCGAGACGGCCGCTGTATTCGGCGACGTCCACGTGCTGTGCAACAATGTCGGGGTCAGCCAGAGGAACCCGATCGACGAGGCGAGCTATGCCGACTGGGACTATGTCCTTTCCGTCAACCTCGGCGGCACGATCGCCGGGCTGGTCGAATTCCTCCCCGGCATGAAAGCGCACGGCGAAGGCGGGCACGTGGTCAACACCAGCTCGATGGCGGGGATGATCCCGGTGCCGGCCTTCGCGGGTGTCTATGCGACGAGCAAGTTCGCGGTGCGCGGGCTGAGCGACGCGCTGCGCCTCGCGCTCGCGCCCTACGGCATCGGCGTCTCGGTGCTGTGCCCCGGCCTGGTGCGGACCCGCGCGATGACCGCGGGCGACCTCTACCGCGCCGAGCACGAGCATGCCGACGTTCCGGCCGAGCTGCGCGAGACCATCGACGGCGGAATGGACCCGGCGGCGGTCGGCGAGCTTGTCGTGAAGGCCATCGAGGAGAACCGCCCCTACATCTTCCCGCACGGCGAATTCGTCCCCGAAGTGAAGGCCTATTCCGACGAGATGCTCGCCGCCTTTCCGACCGAGTTCGAAATGGACGAACGCCGCCGCACCGGCGAGGAGCGCCGGGCGAGGATGACCGCCGAGGCCAAGGCCGTCGCCGACGCGCTCGGGAAGGCCGACCAGTGAAGGACGTCGCCGGCAGGACCGCCTTCGTCACCGGGGGCGCCAGCGGCATCGGCATCGGCATGGCCAAGGTCTTCGCGCGGGCGGGGATGAACGTGGTCGCGGCCGACATCCGTGAGGATCACATTGCCGCGGCCCAGGCCGAGATCGACGAGGCCGGGCTGTCGCCGCAGGTCTGGTTCATTCGGCTCGACGTGACCGACCGCGCCGCCTTCGCCGCGGCCACCGACGAGGCGGAGGGGCTGTTCGGCAAGCTCCACCTGCTGTGCAACAACGCCGGCATCGGGCTGCTGACGCCGATCACCCGGGCGAGCGAGGCCGACTGGGACTGGGCGATCGACGTCAACCTCACCTCGATGTTCAACGGCGTGAAGGCGGTGCTGCCGAAGATCCGCAAGCACGGCGAAGGCGGGCACGTGGTCAACACCGCGAGCATGGCCGGACTGCTGCAATACAGCCAGGCGGGCGTGTATGTGACCACCAAGTTCGCCGTGGTCGGCTTTTCCGAGGCCCTGCGCGCCGAGCTGGCGGGCGAGGGGATCGGCGTCTCGGCCTTCTGCCCCGGCGGCGTCAGGACCAGTATCCGCGACTTCGAGAGGGCGCGGCCCGAGCGCTACGCGGCCGAAGCCGAAGCGCCCTCCGGGCCGCCGCCGGGGTTCAGCTTCAGCGACGAGGACCGCGCGCGGCTCGCCAGCCTCACCGCCGGCCCCGAGGAAGCGGCCGAACTGGTGCTCAAGGGCATCCGCGACAACGCGCTGTACATCTTCACCGCGCCCGAATTCCGCGCCGGGGTGGAGGAACGCTTCGACGCGATCCGCCGCGCGCTGGGCGAGGACAAGGCGCGCGAAGCGGTCGCGCGCGAGCTGATACCCGGGCTGGTCGGCAGCCCGATCTACCGCGAGGCGCCTTAGCCGTGGCATCCACCTATCCCTCGTCATTGCGAGGGGCCGCAGGCCCCGCGGCAATCCAGGGCCCCACGTGCCGCCCTGGCTTGGTTGGCCTTTGGCCAGCTTCGCATCCGCTTCGCTCGCAATGACGAAGTGGGTTTGAAAGATGGCGAACGCGAGTTCGTCCTTCCGCCGCTGCCGGCCGACCAAAGGTGAGCAAGAAATCGGTCCAAAACGCTGCCGGCGAAGTTCACACACTTGGAACACCTGGAACACTGTCCTGGGAAAAGTTCCAGCACCCGAAGTTCACACGCACCGGACATCTCCGACGGGTTCCCGAACAGCCTGTCCAACAGCATCGCAAACGGGTCGGCTGCCCCACGATTCGCTCCTCCTTTTCGAGAACAAAACGCGAATCGGGATCGTTATGCGGGAAGCGCCGTGTAGGAAACTGCTATCGTGTCAGGGCTCAGCAGCTCGGGAGCAGGCCGACCGCGAAGATACGAGAACCGTTACAATCAATTACAACCAGTCTCGACACGCGCCTGATATCGTCTTGGCAGATCGGCCTGTCTGCTACAAAGTCATAGGCAAAAATGCGAGGGACACACAGTCCCGGCTGAGGGGATAAACGTCATGCGCATGCAATCTCGCCTGCTCGCTATTTCTTTGCTTCTTCCTGTGTCCCTCTTGCTCGGCGTCGGGGCTGGCGTCGATGCTCAGGAAAGTCACGCACACGGAGATACAGACGCGAGCGCAGACACGCCTCCTTCAGCGGTCAGGACAATGCTCTGGTCCGATCCTGCCACCTGGCCTGATGGGGAGGTGCCGGGCGAAGGCGACGCCGTCACGATTGGCAGGGACATGGATGTTGTCCTCGACGTCGATCCGCCAGCGTTGCGCAGTCTGACCATTGACGGCAAGCTCAGCTTTTCTGACGATCTCGATATCGAGCTGGAAACCGAGTGGGTTTATTTGCGGCGGGGCGAGTTGCAGATCGGCAGCGAGGCCAAGCCCTACAGGCACAATGCGACGATCACCCTGACCGACAAGATCCCCGACGAAGATGTCAACACCATGGGGGACCGCGGGATTCTCAGCATGGGCGGCACGCTCGAACTGCACGGTGACCGCACGAACACCTGGACCAAGCTGGCAAAAACAGCCGAAGCCGGCAGCTCCAGGATCGAAGTGTTGAATGCCAGTGGCTGGCGAAAAGGTGACGTGATCGTCCTTGCGTCAACCGACTTCGATCCCCGGCAGGCGGAGAGACGAACCATCGCCGCCGTCAGCGGCAATGCGCTCACTCTCGATGAGCCCCTGAAATACATGCATTTCGGCGAGATCACCTTCGGCGTCGACGAGCGTGGCGAAGTCGGCCTGCTGACGCGCAATATCCGCATCCAGGCTTCGGACGACGCGGAAAGCTCCTATTTCGGGGGGCACATCATGGCGATGCTCGCCTCCGAAGTTCATATCTCCGGCGTCGAGTTGTATCGCATGGGGCAGCACATGCACCTGGCCCGGTACCCGATGCACTGGCACCTCGTCGGCGAAGGCCGGGGGCAATATATCGAAAACTCCGCAATTCACGAGACCTACAGCCGCTGCGTGACGGTGCACGGCACCAACAACGTGCGGGTGGAAAACAACGTGACCTTCAACACCGTGGGTCACTGCTTCTTCCTCGAAGACGCGGTCGAGACGGGCAACCAGTTCGTCCACAACCTGGGGATCATGACCAAGTGTCATCCGACCCTGCCGTGTGAACCGACGAACCTTACTCTGGCTCATCAGTCTACGAGTGGCCAGGCTTCCAAGAATGTCCTGATTCCTTCGGACAATACCGTCGCCACTTTCTGGATCACCAATCCCGACAACATCTATCGCGACAACGTGGCCGCGGGTTCCGACCAGGTCGGCTTCTGGTTCGCCTTGCCGCAGCATCCGACCGGCCAGTTCGAAGGCACTGAAATCAGCAAGAATACCTGGCCCGGACGCACCAAGGTGCGGGAGTTCAGCGGCAATACCGCCCACTCCAATTTCGATGGGATGGTGCTCGACCGCGGACCCCGGCCCGACGGCACATTCGGTATCGCCGGCCCTAACCTTACCAGCTACGCCGATCCTGCCGATACGAACAGCGGGCTGGTGGTGTCGGTGTTCGACAATTTCACCGGCTACAAGAACCGCAATGGTGCGATCTGGGGTCGTGGTGAGTACCACCTGTACACCAATCTGAAACTGGCCGACAACGCCATCGGCTTCACCCATGCGTCCGGTATTCCCGGTATCGCGCCCTTCACCTCACGGGTCGTCGACTCGCTGTTTGTGGGGGAGAGCGACAATATCGGAAACCCCACGACTCCCGAGGAGATCGCATACGGCCGCAGCCTGCCAGCCGAATCCGCGGATTTCCCGATCCGCGGCTACGAGTATTACGATTTCCACCACGAAGTGCAGAACACCACTTTCGTGAACTACGTGCCCAACGAGCTTCGCGATGCCGGCGCGCTCTCCTACCTGTTGTTCACCAGCTTCGGCATGAGCACCTCGAACTCGGTCGAGGGCTTGACATTCGTCAACGCCAAGCCGGTCAGCTTCCCTCCGGTCCAACGCCGCTGGGCGTCCGATTACGGACGCAGTGCTGCCTATAGGAGCGCGGCGTTCCATGACCTCGACGGCTCGGTCAGCGGAATTCCCGGCGCCTACATCGTCATCGACAACGGGATCGCATCCCATGAAGGAGCCTGCAAAATCAGGCCGAGCTGGAATGCCGCCGTCTGCACGGGGGACATGGGCCGCTTCAGCATCGCTGGTAATTTCAGCGGCTTCGAGACTGGCCCCATCACCGATCCGATCATCCTCCAACGCAATGGCAGGCGGTTCGAATATACCGGTGAAACCACGATCGGCAGTGGTGCCGAGGTCAGGGTCGAGACCGCGAGGGAAAAGCTGTCCTTGTCCCTGACCGAAATGGACGACGGCGCATCGGTGATTTTCGAATTTCCCGGGTTCACCGCCGCCACCGGGGCCGTGGAAAAATCCAGCCTGGCCGCGCTCCGCGACGCCAAGCAGACCGCCTATTTCAAGGATGGCGACACTTTGTGGGCCAAGCTTGTCGTCGACAATGAGGCCAGCCTGACGGTTTCGCCCGGGAACAATGCTCCCCCCGGTTTCGCTGCCCGCGCCTTGCCTGTGGGTGCCCGCCTCGACGTCAGCAAGGCGGATGGCGAGGAAGGCACGTCGGCAAAGGTCGCCGCGAATTAGGGTTCCGGTTGAGGGGATAAACGTCATGCGCATGCAGTTTCGCCTGCTCCTGGTTTCTTTGCTGCTTCCCGCGTCGCTTGTGCTCGGCTTTGGGGCCGTCGCCGATGCGCAGGAAAGCCATGGACACTCACAAGCCGCTGAAGGCGGTGATTCACCCCCTTCAGCGGTCAGGAAATTGCGCTGGTCCGATCCCGCCGCCTGGCCCGGCGGGAAGGTGCCGGGCGAAGGCGACGCGGTCACGATCGGCCGGGACATGGATGTTGTCCTCGACGTCGATCCGCCGGCACTGCGAAGTCTGACAATTGACGGCAAGCTCAGCTTCTCGAACGATCTCGATATCGAGCTGGAAACCGAGTGGATTTATTTGCGGGGTGGCGAGTTGCAGATTGGCAGCGAGGCCAATCCTTACACGCACAATGCGACAATCACCCTGACCGACAATTTCCCCGGCGAAGATGTCAATACGATGGGGGACCGCGGGATCATGCTCATGCGCGGCACCCTGGAACTGCACGGTGACCGTCAGCACACCTGGACCAAGCTCGCAAGGACCGCCCAGGCAGGCAGCGCCGAAATAGCAGTCCTGGATGCCTCTGGCTGGCGGGCAGGCGACGAGATCGTCCTTGCGTCAACCGACTTCGATCCCCGGCAGGCGGAGAAGCGAACCATCGCCGCCATCGACGGGAACGTGATCACGCTCGATCGCGCACTGGATTACATGCACTTCGGTGAAATCACCTTCGGCGTCGACGAGCGCGGCGAAGTGGGCCTGCTGACGCGCAATATCCGTATCCAGGCTTCGGATGACGCGGAAAGCTCCTATTTCGGCGGCCACATCATGGCGATGGCCGGGTCCAGGATGTATGTCTCGGGCGTCGAGCTGTCTCGCATGGGGCAGTACCTGCATCTGGCCCGCTACCCGATCCACTGGCACATCATTGGCGAAGGACAGGGGCAATATATCCAGAACTCGTCGATTCACGACACCTACAGCCGCTGCGTGACCGTGCATGGCACCAATAACTTGCAGGTGGAAAACAACGTGACCTTCAACACCGTGGGTCACTGCTTCTTCCTGGAAGATGCCGTCGAGACGGGCAACCAGTTCATTCACAACCTCGCCATGATGACCAAATGCCATCCCGACGACAAACCTTGTGTCCCGACAAACCTCGGTCCGGCCGGATCGGGGGGCGGACCGGGATCGGGAGCGGCTGGCCAGAGCTCCAAGGATGTCCTGATCCCTTCGGACAACACGGCGTCGGCTTTCTGGATCACCAATCCGGACAACATTTACCGGGACAATGTGGCTGCGGGTTCCGAGCAGACGGGTTTCTGGTTCGCATTGCCGGAGCATCCGACGGGAGCGCATGAAGGCAAGGAGGGCAGTGCGAATATCTGGCCACGCCGAACCCCGGTGCGGGAATTCAGCGGCAACACCGCCCATTCGAACTTTGACGGTTTCATGTTCGACCGCGGCCCCAGGCCCGATGGCACGTTCAGTGTCGGCGGCAGCAACTACCATTTCGCCTTTGCCGATCCGGCCGACACGAACAGCGAGCCGAAGGGGTCCGTCTTCGAGAATTTCACCGGCTACAAGAACCGGCATGGCGCCGTCTGGGGCCGCGGTGAGCTGCACCTGTTCAAGAACCTGAGGGTGGCCGACAACGCGATCGGCTTCACCCATGCGGCCTCGGCGGTCGGTCGCGCGCCGTATACTTCAAAGGTGGTGGACTCGCTGTTCGTGGGCGAATCCGGCAACATCGGCAATCCCCGGACGCCGCAGGAAATCGCATACGGCCGCAGCTTGCCGAACGATATCCCGGACTTCCCGATCCGTGGCTACGAATATTACGATATGCGCCACGACGTGGAGAACACCACTTTCGTGAATTTCCAGCCCAACGACCTTCGCGATGCGGGAGCGATCTCCTACCTGATGTACACCAGCTTCGGGATGAGCACCGAGAACGCCATCGAAGGCGCGGAGTTCGTCAACGCCAAGCCCGTCAGTTTCCCTCCGGTCGTGCGCAGATGGGCCTCCGATTTTGGAAGGCAAAATGCCTGGAGGGGCGCGGCGATCCATGACCGGGACGGCTCGGTCGGCGGTGTCCCCAATTCCTATATTGTCCTCGATAACGGAATCGCATCCGACGAAGATGCCTGTGAGATCAGGCCGGAATGGGGTGCTGCCGTGTGCCGGGGCGATTTCGGTCACTTCGGGCTCGGCGGGAACATGGGGTTCGGCAACGCACCCATCACCGATCCGGTCATGCTCAGCCGCAACGGCAGGCGGTGGGAGTACACCGGGCAAACCACGATCCGCAGCGGAGCCGAAGTGAGGGTGGAGACCAGCAGGGAGTCCCTGTCGTTGTCGCTGAGGGAAATGGACGACGGCTCGTGGGTGATCTTCGAACTTCCCGGATTCACCACCGCTGCCGGGGGCGCGGAGAAATCCAGCCTGGCTGCGCTGCGCGACGCTAGTGAGACATCCTTCTACAGGGGAGACGGCATGCTGTGGGTCAAGCTTGTTGTCGACAATGCTGCCGGCCAGAGCGTTTCCATCGGCACCCCCGGTGCCGGCGTGAGCACTGTTGGCACCGGTCCCGGTGGCGCTTTTGATGCGGGAGCCCGCCTCGACGTCAGCAGGTAGGTTCAGCCCCGCTGAACGAACGAGAACCCCCTGCGCAAGCGATGCGCCGGGAATGGCTGGACGACGGCGCCGATGGATTGAATTCCTCCCCAGAATGGGGAGGGGGACCGCGACGCGAAGCGGCGTGGTGGAGGGGGCTACCCTCCTGGCGCGGCGCTGGCGGCGAGCCCCCTCCACCGCGCTAGGCGCGGTCCCCCTCCCCGTGCCGGAGAGGAACTACCGCCCCCAGCCGGGATCGGAATGATAGGGCACGCTGGTCCCGACCGCCTCGACCTGGCGGATCAGGCCGCCGTCGATCTTGAAGGCTTCGGTCAGCAGGATCGAGCTGGGCTTGTTGAAGAAGCCGACGTCGACCCTGGTGCCGTCGGGCATGGTCAGCGATTTCTTGCAGCCGCAGTGGTCGAACACCGCGAAGGCGAACACTGCCTGCTGGTCTTCGTCGACGATCGGGAAGCGGCGGTCGTGGACTTCGGTGACCACGCCGTAGAGCCCGGTCGAGAATTGCTCCTTGCAGCCCATCGCGCCGATATCGACCGGCCCCATGCGCACGATGCCGGGGTTGTGCGTGGTCATCGCCCCGTTCTCCAGCCGGTCGCAGTCGTCGGTGAACGGATAGGTGCCCTTGCCGTCGTTGTTCTCGATCGCGGCGAAGTACATGTTGGCCGCGGCGACGAGCTCCTGGCGCGACAGGCGCCGGGCCGTGGGCGCCGCCCACACCGCCCGCGGCTGCTTCATTTCCTCGAGCTTGGCGTAACCGGCATCGTTCCACGCCGGGCCGGCGCCGGTGCGGTAGGTGACCAGCTCGACCTCGGTGATCAGCCCCAGCTCGAGCCTGACGCGCATGCCGAGGACGAGCCCGTGGCCGTTCTCGTCCATCGTCGAAAACACGCCGAACTGGCCGCTCGCCGGGTCGGCGAACACGTGGCGGTAGGCGCCGACCTTGCTCGCGGTCTGCCACAGGCCGTTGTCGAACCCCATCGCCTGGCCGTTCTCGGTGTAGCGGGCGGCCCTGGCGAGCGGCAGGCTCTTCGCGTCGTGCGCGGCGAGCGCAGAGAGGACCTTCCCCGCAAGGTCCTCCATGCAGGCACGCTCGCACGGCAGCTTGACCGGCTCGGCCGCCGCCGGGGCGGCGAGGAGCAGCGCGAAGGCGGCGATCAGTCTGGCAAACATGGTTCCTGTCCCCCCTCTTTGACTTTCTCTTCCTATACTTCGTCGTCGCGAGCCCGCGAAGCGGGCGCGGCGATCCAGGGGCGGCGCCGTGCCGCCTTGGATTGCCGCGCGGCCTGCGGCCGCTCGCAATGACGAGAAACGATCATCTCAGTTCACCCGGCCCGCGGCGGAGTCTTCTGCGTTCAGCCGCTCGACTTCCTTGCGGAACGCCTTGAGCCCGAGCCAGGTGACCACCAGCGACGCGGGCAGGAAGACCACGTGCAGCAGCATGATCGACCACCTGAGGTCGTCCGGCGAGGTGAACAGGTAATCGGTGGTGAGGCCGGTGACATAAGGCGCAAGGCCCACCCCGACCACGGTGTAGATGAACAGGTAAAGCGTCATGATCTGTCCGCGGATTTCGTTCGGGGAGACCGCCAGCATCGCCGCATTGAGCATCGGCCCCGTCATCCCCAGGGTAAGATAGAAGACCCCGTTGAACGCCAGTGACAGTTCAGGGGTCGGCATCAGCGGCATCAGGATGGAGAACGGAATCGAGACCAGCCGGGTGTAGAGGATCACCCGGTAGGCGCCCGCCGGATCACCCCGGTTCTGAAACCACTCCGCCCATTTCGCCCCGAGGACCAGCCCAAGAAGCATCAGCGGAATCGACAGGATGCCGGATGCGATCCCGTATTGCGCAGGCGACCAGCCATAGGTCCGCTCGAAGAACGCCGCGCCCCATTGTCGCCCGCCGACGTCGAGCGAGCCGATCGTCAAGCCGATGAACATCGGCCCGAACACCGCGAAATGCAGCCAGAGGTAGCTGACCGTGGTCCGGAAGCCGGTCTTGCGCCGGTCCAGCGCAAGGTTGTGCCGCTTCGGCTCCTTGATGGTCAGCAGCAGGAGCGAGACGACGAGGCCGGGCAGGCCCACGCCGAGGAGGACGACCTGCCACGGGCGCAGAACACCGACCAGCGGCAGGTCGGGCGACCCGACCGTGGCGACGAGCCAGATCATGGTCCCGCCGAGCAGCAGCGACAGCCCGCTGCCCGCCACCGATCCTATCTGCAGGGCTGCCACCGCGCGCGGCAGGCGCTGGCGGGGAAAGCTGTCGGCGACCATCGAATACGCGGTCGGGCCGTTGACGGACTCGCCCGCGCCGACCACCACCCGCGCGACGAACAGCTGGGTGAAGTTGGCGGCGAGGCCGCTGGCCGCGGTCGCCAGGCTCCACACGATCAGGCCGCCGGCGATGATCCACTTGCGCGTCCAGCGGTCGATGTAGCGCGAGAACGGCACCGCCACGAGCGCGTAGAAGATCGCCTGAGTCGGGCCGAGCAACAGGCCAGCCTCGGAATCGCTCAGCGCGAAGTCGGTCTTGATCTGCTGGATCAGCAGCCCGAGGATGTTCTGGTCGAGCAACGCGAACGTGGTGATGACGGCGAGGACGCCGACGGTGTACCAGGCCTGGCGCGGCGGGGGATACCCGTCGGCATCGGCGGGCGCGCCGGCGGCGGAGGGCAACGGGGCTTCGACCCCTGCGGCAATGCTACCCATGCTGACCTGACCCCCTCCCCGGAAACGCTCCTACCGCAATTCGGCGCTACCCCCAACGCCCGGCTTCGGGGCCCATCACCGCGAGCGGGACCATGTCCGCGGCGATGGGCCCGACCGAGGCCCGTCCTGCGACCCGGGCGATCCAGCGATCGACCACCGGGGGCGTCGGAATGCCCACGGCGTCGAATTGGGCGAGATGCGGGAAAACGGCGGCATCGGCGAGCGTGAAGCCGTCGCCGACGAGCCAGTCGCGCTCCGCGAGGTCGGCGGCCAGCCGCTGCCCGGCGATCAGCAGCGCCCGCCCCGACGCCGCGAGCTGGGCGGCATCGAAGCCCTGGCCGGCCCGCTGCCACAGGGCCCGCCGCTCCTCGGGCAGGCCGGCAAGGCCGCCGCGCGCGCGCGCGGGCACTCGCCCGCTCAGCGCCGCCCAGCGTGCGATGGCCAGGTGCGGGGCGATGGACGTCTCGAGGTACTTGCCCCATTTCTGCACCAGGTAGCGCTCGCGCGGCCCCGATCCGCCGAGCGGCGGATCGGGATAGAGCTCGTCGAGGTAGAGCAGGATGAGGAAGCTTTCGGTCAGCCGCCGCCCGCCGTCCTCGAGCACGGGGACCGTGCCTTGCGAGTTGAGCTCGAGGTAGGAAGGCGCGTGCTGCTCGAACCTGGCCAGCTCGAGCCGGCGTTCTTCGTGCTCGATGCCCTTTTCCGCCAGCGCGATGCGGACCGCGGCCGAATGGGGCGAGCCGGGCGAACAGTACAGCGAGATCACGCCGCGTGGGCCTGCGCTACGCCGAGGCGCGAACGAATCTCGACCGCGCGCTGGGAGATGAACCCGCGGCCCATCGCCAGCGCCGCCTGCAGCCCGGGCCGCGCATGGCTGCGGCGCAGCCAGCGCAGCAGGTTGGGCGTCTTGTCCTCGTTGACTTCGGCGGGATGCGACATCGGCAGGGCATAGAACGTCGCGAAGACACAGATGTCGGCGAGCGAGAAGCTTTCCCCGGCGAGCCACGGCTGGCGTTCCAGCATCGTGTCGAAGCGGGCGATCGCCGCGGATACCCGGCGCGCGGATTCGTCGATGTCGGCCTGCGGAGTGGTGTTGAACATCAGCTTCTCCCAGCTCGCCCGACGTTCGGGCAGCGGAATCCGGGCAAGCTCGCGCCGCAGCTCTTCGGGGTCGCGGCCGACGAAGCGCGGGGCGGCCAGCCGGTTGGAGGCGATCATCGCCAGCGACGGGGCGACGACGTTGTCCGTGTAGCGCATGACCTGGCGCATCCGCCACCGCTTGTACGGATCCTCCGGCCGCAGCGCCGGCCCTTCGAACGCTTCGTCAATGTATTCCATCGCCGGCGTGCTCTCGGTCATGACGAAGCCGTCATGGACGATCGCCGGGATCGTCCCGTCGGGATTGATGGCCAGGAATTCGGGCGAAAAATGCTCGTGGGCGCCCATGTCGATATAGTGGTAGGTGAACGGTACGCCTTTTTCCTTCAGGCAAAACAACGGCTTGCCCGAGTTGGCATTGGGCTCCCAGGTATGAACCTCGAGCATCGGCCCCCCACACTTAGCGACCTAACGATCCCATTTTCGTGGTCTATGCCAGCATATTGAGTCCGTCAACAAGGTGGCAAGGCAATGCTCAGTTGAATTGCGTTTCGCCGTTCTCGTCGACCGGATTGCGGTCATTCTCGGAGCACTGGAACTCGATCAGCGAGCCGTAGCGGTCGCGGCGGTAGCGGGCGGTAACACGGAACGGTTCGGCCAGCGCATCGGGATCGTCCATGGTCATTTCGTTGACCAGCACGTCGGGGTCGGCGGGATCGAGGTGGATCCGCTCGACGAGGTGGAACTTGTCCGAGTGGGGCACGCCGGTGTCGATCTCCAGCTCGCCCGAAATGCCGATCGTGTCGACCACCAGCGTGTCGCCTTCCCAGTGGCCGATCGAATCGCCCATGAACGTGGGATCGGGGTCTTCCTGGTGCGCGCGCCCGTCGGTCCAGATCGTGCGGGTCTGCATCCACGCTTCCTGGTTGATGGTCACCCGGCCGGGAGAGAAGATGAACTCGTAGGGATACTGCGCCAGCCGCATGATCCGCGGCATGCCCGGCGGGCTGCAGTTCGAGCGGTTGCGGGCGACGACGCCGCTGTTGGCCCGCGCCGCGGCCAGCCAGGCCTCGCGCCGTTCGAGGTACTCGCCCTTGAGCTTGGGCCCGGCAGCCGGGGCGGCGCCCGGCGCGGGGCGTTCGAACATCACGAACCAGATGCCGCCCCAGTCGGGCAGCGCATCGAGCGCGGCATAGTGCCCCTTGGGATTGGCCGCGCCCTCGCCTTCCGTCACGCCTTCGGGCACCGGCGAGGCGGGCGCGGCTGCGAGCTGCGCCGCCGCCGGGGCGGCGAGGAGCAGGGCGGCAAGCATTGCGCCGGGCGCAAGCCGCATCAGTCGGTCTCTCCCAGCGTCGAGCCGTCGGCCAGCCGCACGCCGACGTAGCTGCCGCCCTTGGCGCCGCTGCGCAGCGGGTGGACCCAGATCGTCACCTTGTCGCCGGGCTTGAGCGAGGTCCGCTTCCAGCCTTCCTGGACGAGGTTGTTGGGGCTGGTCATCTCGATCGCCCAGCGCTCGGTCCCGTCGGGCACCTTGACGTCGGCCTCGATGAAGCTGTGCGGGTTCTGCCACTTGAACCTGGCCACCGTGGCGTCGAGCGCGACGGTCTTCTTCATGTCGAACATCGAATAGGAATGGTGCGCGGCGGCCGGCACGCCTGTCAGCGCCAGCGCAGGGAGCAACCATCGGATCGCGGATCTCGTCATCGCCTTCACTCGCCTTGTCATAGCTGCGGCACGTTCACCGGGGTGCCGTCCTTGGGCAGGCCGGAATCGAGCACTTTGCCGTTGGGGAACCTCAGGTCGAGGAACAGCCCGCCGGCATTGCCGTTGCGCAGCGGGTTCATCCGCACCGTCACCTTGTCGCCGGCCTTGAGCGCCGCGCGGGTCCAGCCTTGCCGCTTGAGGTTGTTCGGGCTGTTCAGCTCGAGGCTCCAGCGCACCACCTTGCCGCCGCTGGCCACGTCGAGCTCGATGAAGGCGTGGGGATTGGTCCACTGGAATTCGTGGACCGTGCCTTCAAGCGTCATGACCTTCTTCTGGTCGAACATCGCGAAGCTGTGGTGCGCCACCGCCGGAACCGCGGCCGCGGTCGCGACCGCGCCCAGCACGGCGAGGAAAACCGCCCTATTCATCGTCTGCAACCCCTTCGACCTCGCTCTGCCCGCGCTCCTCGGCCGCTTCCTTGCCGAGCGCGGTGCCGGGCAGGTGCTCGTTGTATTGCAGGATGCACACCGCCTCGTTGATGTCGGTGTAATCGGCCCGCATGAATTGCTTGGTCGAGCGCCATTCGCCTTCCCAGTTCTGCGGGTCGGTCATGATGTACTCGATCTCCATCACCTTGCCGGCATCGAGCAGACGGATGCGCTCGGTCATCGCGAACTCGTCGGAGATCGGGATGCCCATGTCGATGTAGTGGTTGTCGGTCTCGAAATAGCGGGTGTCGACCACCAGCGTGTCGCCTTCCCAGCGGCCGACCGATTCGCCGTTGTAGCTCGGCACGACGATGTCCGGATCGCTATGCTCGCGCCCGTCGAGGAAGATCGTGCGGACCGAGTTGTTGAAGCCCGAGATCATGTAGATCGCCGTCGGCAACTGGATGAACGCGTGCGGCCAGACGCGCGTCATGATCATCGGCATGCCCGGCGGGTAGCACTGGCCGATCGCGTCGCGGTAGGTCTCGTTGCGGGCGGCGTACTTCGGCGCCTCGATCAGCGCCTCGATCCCGGGCTGGTAGAACTTCGGGTAGGGCGGGCCGAACAGGAACTTGGAAAAGCCCTCGTGCAAGTCGACGAACCAGGTCCCGGTGAGGTCGAACGGCGGCTTCGGGCGCGGCTTGGCGATATTCTCGGGCGCGAGCGCACCGAAGTAGCCGGGATGCTTGGGGACCATCTGCTCGAGCCGCTCGGGCGGTATCGGGGTCAGCGGGCGGACCACTTCGGGCTGGACGAGCCCGCCGGTCGAAGGCTCGTCGTCTTGCGCGAACGCGGGAGCGCAGCACAACGCCGCCGCCAGAGCCATCGCGATCCCGTTCTTGCGCACGAACCTCTCCCTCGATCGGCTATTTGATACTGTCAATCAGCTCGCCGGGCGAGCGCTTTTTTGCGCCGCCGAGCCCCTTGCCGCGCAACCACGCCTCGATCACCGAGGCGACCTCGTCGCTGTTCGTCTCGAGCTGCATCGCGTGGCCGTTGCCGAAGACCCCGCGGTCTTCGAGCCGGACGTGCTCGACGGTGCACCCCGCCTGGGCGAGGAAATCGACCATCCCGTGGTTGTCCGCCGCCATCCACGAGGCTTCGGCGGTCACGACCACGATCGGCACGCGGGCGAGGTTTGGCAGCCGCCGCGCAGGTTCCTTCTGCACCTTGCAGGCGACGAGATCCGGGCCGGGCGCGGGGCGCTCGACCCACGCCAGCTCCTCGCCATTGCGCAAGGGCGGATCGTAAGTCAGCGGCGCGTTGGTGATGCCGTAGGGCAGCGGGCCGCTGAGCGCGGTGAACGGCGGGCCGAGCGGCTCCATCGCCACCAGCGCCTTGACCAGGTCGGGCCGCGCATCGGCGATCAGCCAGCCGGGCGGGCCGCCGGCCGAATGGCTGAGCACGATCGCCGGGCCGATCAGGTCGAGCAGCTCGGCGCCAGCGCGCTGCGCGTCGCGCTGGCTCTGCGCCTGGTCGGCAAGCGACGGCCCGGTGCCGGCGAGGAAATTGAGGAAGGCGGGATCGTCGATCTTGCCCGAGCCGGGCCACTTGTCGTGCAGTTTCGCCTGCGGGTAGTTGTCGGGAAAATCCTGCGGCCGGGTGAACAGCCGCTCGAGCGCCACGGTCGGGCCGAGCCCGCCCATTGCCCCTTGCACCGCCGGATTGAACGGCGAACGGCCGTGCTGCGGGCGGTCGACCACGTAGACCGCCCAGCCGCGGCGGACGAACCAGTGGACCCAGCCTTCGCGGCCGTCGGCCGTGCCGAGGAAATCGGTCCCCTGCCCGCCGCCGCCGTGGACCATGACCATGGGCAGCGGGTGCACCAGGTCCTGCGGGATCCAGTATTCGACGTATTGCTGGCCGCGCATCACCGGGCCCGCCGTCTCGTGCTGCACGATCTCGCCGCCGGTCCAGAAGAACCCCTGCGCCGCCAGCTCGAGCGGGCGCGCGGTGCCGGCGGCGTGGAGGTCGGCGGGGCGGTAGGAGCGCGCCATCAGTGGATCTGCCCCTGCCGCCCGGCGATGTCGAGCGCCACGCGAGGCGTCGGATCGGCATCGGCCCAGCGCGAATTCTTGCGCAGCACGTCGCCGATCACCTTGTAGGCGAACAGCATCAGCATGGCGCCCGAATCCGGATCGTCGGACAGCGCCTTGACCGCCGCCAGGTCCTTCTGCCGCTGTGCGGGATCGGTTTCCTGCAGCATGCGCTTGTTCTCGGTCGCCGCGGGGCTGACCACGTCCCAGAACACCCGCCGCCGCTCGTCCGAATAGCGGTCGAGGATAGTCTCGTCTTCCTCGCCGCGCAGCACCGCGCCGAGGACGTCGGCCAGCACCATGCCGGTCCACACGCCCGAGGTCAGCCCGAGGCCGCCGCAGGGATTGGTCGCATGCGCGGCGTCGCCGGCCAAAAGGACATGACCCTTGCGCAAGGTCTCCGCGGCGCGTTGGTGGAGCATGTAGGGGCTGGACGAGACGATCTGGTAATCCTTCGAGCCCCTCATGTACCATTCGTAGCGCTGGTGGATGCGCTCTTCGTAGGATTCGACGGGAAGCGCCGAATCCTCCATGTAAGTGCAGCGCCACAGGCCCTCGCGGTCGAGTTGCGCGATCACCGCCATGTTGACCGGGTCGCAGACGAAATTGGCCTGCTGGTAGCCGAGCTTCGCGAAGTCGAACTTCACGTTGGTGGCGACGAAGCGTTCGGGCCAGGTGTGGCCTTCGAACTCGATCCCGGCGAGGCTGCGAACCGTGCTGCGCGCACCGTCGGCCCCGACCAACCACTTGGCCGCGAAGGTCTTTTCGCCATCGGGACCAAGGACGGTGGCGGTCACCCCGTCCGCACGATCCTCAAAGCCGGTCAGCCGATGGTTGAACAACACGTCCACGCCGAGCTTCTTCGCGTGCTCCATCGCCACCCGGGCGACGTCGTGCTGCCCGGCATGGAGCTGGTAATCGTAGTCGATGCCCTCGATCGGCCGGGTGACGACGACCGAGGTATAGCCGAACTCGGGGATATGCGTGCCGAAGGTGCGGTTCTGGAAGCCGATTTCGTTGAGCTCGTCGAGCAGCCCAAGCTCTTCGAGGATCACCAGCGTCGAGGGGAAATAGACCGCGGCGCGCGGGGAATTGACGATGTCGGGCTCCTGCTCGAGTACCGTCACCTTCACGCCCGTCTGCGCCAGCGCCAGCGCGGTGAGCATGCCCACCGGCCCCGCACCGACCACGATCACGTCATTCTGTTCGGCCATCCGCGACCCTCTCCTGGGTGGGCAGTCCTACCGGCGAGATTTGATTCGCGCAAAGACGCGAAGACACCAAGAGGTCAGTGCCTGACCGCGAACCGGCTAATTTGTCTCACACGAAGGCACAAAGGCACGAAGGGGGCGCATCGGTGGCGGCGCCGCATGCCATCTTCGTGACTTCGTGTCTTTGTGTGAGACACTGCCCGGCAAAGCCGGGCCCCATCGACAAGCTCAGGACAGGCTTAGCGTCTTCGCGTCTTGGCGCGTCAAAATCACCCCCGCGAAATCTCGGTTTCCTTCTCGGTGATGAACTCGACCAGCGCCGGCTGGCCGGCCTCGACCGCGGCGATCGCGCGCTTGAGCGCCGGGACGATCTCGCTCGCCTGGGTCACGCGCTCGCCGTGGCAGCCGAGCGAGCGGGCGAACATGGCATAGTCGCCGGTGATGTCGGTCGAGCGGTACTTTTCGGTCGCCACCGGCATGATCGGCAATTCGATCGCCATCGCCTCGTTGTTGAGCAGGATCGAGAGGATCGGGATGCGCTCGCGGGCGGCGGTCTCGAGGTCGGTGCCGGTGAAGCCGATCGCCGCGTCGCCCCAGACGTTGATGCACAGCTTGTCCGGATGGACCAGCCTGGCGCCCATCGCCAGCCCGAGGCCATAGCCGAGCTGGGTCGACTTGCCCCAGCCGATGTAGCCGTGCAGGGCCGTGCTCTTCCAGAACGGCACGAGCTGGTCGCGCGGGGATCCGGCGTCATGGGTGATGATCGTGCCCGCGACATCGACGGTGTCGTAAAGGTCGCGCAGCACGCGGTAGGGCGAAAGCGGCGAGCTCTCCTGCGAGCGCTTGGCTTCCCATTTGGCGAGCCAATCGCGTTCGGTGTCCCTGATCGCCTGCGCCACCGGACCGCTGTCGCGCTTGTCCGGCACGCGCCGCTTCACCGCTTCGAGCAGCGCCGCCAGTGTCAGCCTGGCATCGCCGACCAGCGCGGCTTCGCACGGGACCGACTTGTCGATGTCGGTCGGGTCGAGCGTCGCATGGATCACCCGCTTGCCCGGCGGGATCGCCAGCCCGAACGACGTGGCGGTGAAGCTGCAGCCCACGCCGAACAAGAGGTCGCACTCGTCGAGCCACTTCCGCACGCAGCCGTTGATGCCGTTGCCGCCCGAGCCGAGCGCCAGCGGATGCGTCTCGTCGAACGCGCTCTTTCCCGGCAGGCTGGTCATGACCGGAATGGCGAGGTGCTCGGCCAGCGCGCGCAATTCGTCGTAGGCCTCGGCCCAGTGCACGCCCTGCCCGGCATAGATCGCCGGGTTCCGCGCGGTAACCAGCGCCTCCGCCGCCGCCTCGACATCCTCGGGGTCGGGTCCGCTCGTCACCACCTTGCCGGGCGCGTAGTCGAGCGCGCCCGCGTAGGGCTTGTCGAGCACGTCGCAGGGCAGCTCGACCACCACCGGCTGCGGGCGGCCGTTGCGCAGCATCGAAAACGCGCGCCTCAGCACCGGCACGACCTGGTCGCCGCTGGTGAGCGGCTCGGCATGCTTGGCGTAGCTCGCCATCGAGCGGGTCGAATTGAAGTTGAACGGCACGTACATCTGGCTGAGCGCATAGCCCTGCGGCATCACCAGCACCGGAACGCTCTCGGCAAACGCCTGAGCGACGCCGCCCATCGCGTTTTCCGCCCCCGGTCCCTGCTGCATCACGAACACGCCCATCTGGCCGCCCTTGCTCATCCGGCTGACCGCGTCGGCCATGTGCAGGCCGGTGCGTTCCTGGCGGACGATCACCGTGCGGATGTCGATCCGCGCGGCGGCTTCGAGAATCAGGTTGCGCGGGTAGCCGAAGACGATCTTCACGCCCTCGCGCTTGAGCACCGCGGCGATCGCGTCGGCCACCGTTCCGTTGGCGTGGACCTGCTGGTCGATCGTGCCGCTGCCTGCTCTCATCGATGCTATCCTTCCCGCCGCCCGCCTTATCAGGCGATTCGGTCGAACATCCAGTAGCTCGCCAGGATGCCGACGCCATAGGCGGCAAATCGCTGGACGCGCAGCGGATGGCCGATCGCGGGCGCGCGGCGCAGCAGCGCGAGCACGGCCAGGACCAGCGCGGCGAAGATCGCCTGCCCGATCTCGATGCCGATGTTGAACGCGAGCAGCGCGGTGACGAGGCCTTCCCGCGGCAGGCCGATCTCGCGCAGCACCGCGGCGAAGCCGAAGCCGTGCAGCAGGCCGAAGCTGGCCGCGACGAACACCGGCCGGCGCCAGGTGAGCGTGTCGCGCGGGCCCTTGGCGATCTCGACCGCCAGGAACACGATGCTGAGCGCGATCACCGCCTCGACCGCGCCCGGCGGTAAGCGCACCAGGCCGAGCGCGGCGAGCGCCAGGGTGATCGAATGGGCGATCGTGAAGCCGGTGATCGTCACCGCCACGCGGCGCCAGGTCCCGGCGACGAAGATCAGCCCGGCGACGAACAGCAGGTGGTCGATCCCGGTCCAGATGTGCTCGACGCCGAGCCGGAGGAACTTGAGGAACAGGTTCTCCTCGGCCGGCGCGGCGGGGATGGCGACCGTTTCCTCGCCCGGCTGGCCGAGCAGCGTCTCCTCGGCGCCCCCGGCATGGCGCAGGCGGACGATCGTCGCCAGCGCCGGCGCGCGCGGCGGATAGTCGATGCCGATGCTGCCTCCGGCGAGGCCGCCGCTGCAACGCCAGCGCACGGCGCCCCAGAAGCCGATCGCGTCGGTCCAGCGCCGCTCGCGCCCTTCGATCGCGCATCCCCCGGGCGGATCGAGCCGGGGCAGGTAGGCCATCGACAGGTTGGCCGGAACCTTCCAGCTGACATCGTAGAGGCCCGGGCCCTGCTCGGTGACTGTGACCGTCAGCGGCCGGTTGTCATCGGCGCGGGCCTGGGCGGGCACCAGCAGCAGCACGAGTGCGAGGAACAGCAGGCGGATCACCGGACGCGGACTTCGTAGTTCTCGAGCAATTCCTCCATCGCCGCTTCGGCCGCCTTGCCGCGCTTGGCGGCGAGGGCGTCCTCGTGCACGCGGCCTTCGATGTCCGCCAGCGGCGGCACGCGCGCCGGCTGCTTCCCGCGCAACTGGACGAGGTGCCAGCCGTGATCCGACTTGAGCGGCCCTTGCCACGACTTGCCGGAATCGAGCCCGAACAGGCTTTCGGCGAAGCCGCGGCCGAATTCGGCGGCGATCTCCTCCGCGCCGGTGTCGGAATAATTGGCCTGGTAGAGGAAGCGGTCGCCGAGATCCTCGGCCAGCGCCTGTCCGCCCCGCAACCGCGCCAGCGCCGCGCGGGCGCGCGCTTCGCCGTCGGCGCCGCGGAAATAGATGTGGCCGAAGCTCGCCGCGGCCGGCTCGGCGTAATCGGCGCGGTTGGCGCGGTAGTATTCGGCAACTTCGGCCTCGCTCACCGTCATCCCGGCGGCGGCTTCCTCGGTCAGCAGCAGCCGCATCTGCTGGATCGTGCGCAGGCGGATCAGCGGGTCGACGGTGTCGAGCCCCAATGCCTGGCCTTCGCGGTAGAGCGCTTCCTGGACGGCCGCGTCATGCGCCAGCTCGGCGCGCTGTTCCTTCGGCATGGTCCGCAGCGCTTCGCGCACCATCGCCCGGTCGGTGGTCTGCGAGCGCTGCTGCAGGTCAGCGAGCAATTCGTCCTCGCCGATCACGATCACGCTGTCTTCGCGCGGGCCGGGGCTGACCAGCGAAGCGCCGAGATAGAGCGCGGCGCCGGCAACGAGGAAATGGACCAGCGGCTCGCGCAGCCACTCGCGTGGCTTCACGGGCGATACCACACCGGCGAGGACCAGGCGCGCTCCTGGATCGTGGTCGGCAGGCCGAGCGTCGTCGGGTCGATTCCGAGCGCCAGCGCGTCGTAGACGTGGTGGCGGATCGTCGGCACCTGCAGCACGCGCACGTAATAGAATGCCCGCTGCTTCGGATCGAAATCGGGATCGCTCCAGAATGCCGTCAGCTCGCTCGCCCCGGCGTCCCAGTCGTCGCGCCAGCGCTTCATGTCGACCGGATTGGCGACGGGCCGCAGCGAGCCGTCGGCCTGCTGCCGGCCGGCGCCGAACCAGGCGACATCGTAGATCCGCTCATGCGTCGTGCCGGCCGCATCGACCCAGCCCTTGACCACTTGCACCCGGTCGAGCCCGGCGGCGAGCGGATCCTTCGCCGCGCGGATCACGAAGTGCGGCGCCCCGCCGGTCGACGGGGCCAGCTGGCCGCCCATCGGCACGCCCTTGCGATAGCCGATGGCGCCGAAATCGCGCGCCGCCTCGTCGCCCCTGGCAAAGCCGTAGCCGGCGAACAGGCGCAAGCTGATGCGCGGGCCCGAAGTGCCGTAGACCTCGCGCCGGCGGAAGGCGTCGAACAGGCCCTGGCGAGTGTTCGAATCCGCCCAGGCGGCGGCGAGGCCGCTGGCCGACATTTCCGCCGCGGGGAAGATGATCGGGACCTTGTTCGGGCCAAGCCGTTCGCGCGGCAGGTAGTCCTCGGCCAGCTTGCCGTAGAATTCCTGCTCGCGCACCGAAACCAGGCCGGTGTGGCTGTCGGTCGAGCCGATCATGCCGAGCCGGAACGGGTTGACGCCGATCCGCTGTTCCTCGGCAATCCCGCGCAGGAGCGCGCTGCGCACGTAGGAGCCGCCCGAAACCTCGGTCGGCACGCCGGTCAGCAGCATGTTGCGCAGCTCGAAGCCGGCGAATTCGTCGGTCGCGGAAAGCGCCGGGTGGGTTTCCGACGTGCCCTTGTACTGGGTTACCTCGGTCACCGGCTCCCACAGCGCGCGGCGCCGGGCGTATTCGGCCGTGAACGGGTTGCCGTCGCTGTCTTGCAGCGCGTACATCTTTCCGTCCGACAGGTTGGCATTGTGCGGCATGGCGACGAAGTCCGCCCCGGTGCGCGCCTTGGTCTGCTCGAAGAACGCCCACAAGTCCTCGGGCCGTTCGCTCATCCAGTTGGCGAACGGCAGGAACTTGCGCGCCACGTCGCCGTCGACGTTGGTGAACACCACCCGGTGGAGGTTGCGCATGTTGGGCGCGCTGGTCCATTCCCAGCCGATCAGCGCGGTGAACACGCCGGGCTCGTTGTATTTCTCGGCCGCGGCGATCTGCCCTTCCCAGCTGGCGCCGAGCACTTCGGGCGTGTGCAGCTCGCGGTTGAACTGGGCGCGCTCATCGGGCGTCAGCGGGCCGCGGCCCATCACCGCGGCGGTCAGGCCCGAGCCGCCCTGTTCGTCGAAGATCTGCTTCAGCCGCCGCGCGATCGGCAGCTTGAGGATTTCCGGGTCGTTATCCTGGATGCGCGAGGAAACGCCGAGGTTCACGTCATGGTCGGCGACCACCAGGAAATCGAGCGGCCGGTCGATCCGGACGCGCGCGCCCGTGCGCGGAAACACGACCGGGAAGCCCTTGGCGAAGCGGTAGGCGGTGTCGATGTCGGTGCTGCCCTTGCCCGACCCGAACGCGTCGACCGAATTGCGCGTGTGCAGGTGGGTATCGCCCCACAGCAGCACGCGGTCGCCTTCGGGAGCCGGGGCGGGCGCCTCGGCATGGGCCGCGGCGAGCGCCCGCGACGGGTCGGCCGGCGCCCGTTCGGCGCTGCAGCCGGCCAGCGCCAGCGAGGCGGCCGCGGCAAACAGGACGCCCGCAAAGCCCCTCCCCCTCGAGGGGGAGGTAGGGTGGGGGTATGCCACGCCGATGGCCTGGACGCGCGCCTGCGGCGCGCTCCCCCACCCCCGACCCCTCCCCGCCGGGGAGGGGAGATTGGGGCAAAAAGCCTCTAAGGCGTGTAGTAGACGGGCGATGTCCATGCGCGCTCCTGCAGCCAGGGCCTGGTCTTGTCGGATAGCGGGATGCCGCTCCGGGCCGAAAGGTAAGTCGCCCAGCGCGGCGTCGGGATCTCGATCACGCGGGCGTAATAGAGTGCGCGCTGGCCAGGGTCGAATTCGGGATCGCGCCAGGTGCCGACGAGCTCGGCCGCGCCGATCGAGTTCGAATAGCTGGCGGCGCGGGCATCGACCGTGTTGCCGACCGGTTCGAGCCGGCCGTTCGCGAGGCGCTTGCGCCCCGCCGACCAGGCGACGTCGTAGACCTTCTCGAACGACTTGCCGCCTTCGCGCCACAGCTTGACGATCTGGATGCGGTCAAGATTGCCCGAACGCGGGTCCTTCGCCGCCTGCACGACGAAGTTCGGCCCGACCGATCCGGCGGGCGGATGCGCCAGGTTGCCGCCCATCGGCACGCCCCAGCGATAGGCGCGCCGGGCCCAGTCGGAACCTTCCACCAACCCCTCGGCCGGGCCCCAGCCGGCGAACAGGCGCACGCGGATGCGCGGGCCCGAAGTGGCGAAAGTCTCGCGCCGCCTGAGCGCGTCGAAGATCGCCTCGCGGGTGTTGGCGTCGGCCCATACGCCGGTGATGCCCGAGGCGCTGAGGTTGGCGAGCGGGCTGCCGATCACCGGCGAGATGGCGCTGAGGATCTCGGCGGGATTGGCCTGGTCGTCGCTGTAGCCGAGCGCGCCGGGGTAATTATCCTCCTCGCTCGAGGAGACGCCGTTGTGGAAGTCGCTGCCGCCGGCGAAGCCCAGCGCGAACGGGTTGAGGCCGAGCGTCTCGGCCAGCTCCATCCCGCGCTGGAGGGCGGGGCGGACGAAGTTGCCGCGCATGTCGCCCTTGCTGGCGACGAGCTCGAAATCGGCGAATTCGTCGTCGGGCGACAGCTCGGGCGTGGTTTCGCTGGTGCCCTTGACCTGGGTGATCTCGACCAGCGGCTCGTTGCGCGCGCGGCGCCGGGCGTACTCGGCGCTGATCGGCTTGTCGTAAGTGTCGGTCAGCTGGAAGGCCATGCCCGAGCTGAGGTTCGAGTTGTGCGGGATCATCAGCGATTCGATCCCGTTCGCGCGATTGGTCTCGGCGTAGGCCCACAATGCCTCGTGGTGCATCGAATCGGTGCTGCCGAACGGCATCACGGGGTACTTGGGCCCGCGGAAGATCACGTTCCTGTGCAGGTGCCCGCCGTTCGAGCGGTAGGTCGGCGAGAACTCGAAGGCGACGAACGTGGTGAAGCGCCCCGGATGGTAATTGCGCTCGGCGGCGGCGATCTCGTCCTGCCAGTTGCTGTAGACGCGCGCCGGGTCGGTCAGCCCTTCGCGGTCTTCGCCGTAGAGCCCGGCGACCGCCTTGCCGAACAGCTCGAACATCGTCGCCCCGCCGCGGTGCCCGAACAGCGCCTTCCAGTCGGCGGGCGCGTCGATCTTGCCGGCCATCATCAGCCGCACGTTGCCGAGGTATTCGGCGTGGTCGGTCACGGCGAGGAAATCGAGCGGCGCGCGCCGCTGGACGGTGCGCCCCAGGTACTGCACCGGCTCGCCCATCGCATAGCGATAGGCATCGTCGGGCGTGGTCTCGGTCCTGGCCGCGGCGGCGTCGAGCGAATAGCTGGTGTGGAGGTGGAGGTCGCCGAAAAGGACCTGCCGGTCGCCCTCGTCCGTCGGAACGGCGGCGGCGGCGATGGTGTCGCTCGCCGCGCGCGGCGCCGCGGCCTGCGGCGTCTGCGAACAGGCGCCGAGCGCCGCCAGCGCCGCGCCCGCCAGCAATGTCCGATGCATCGGTCCCGTCATGACTCTCTCCCCCGGGGAGCGCTGCCTAACCGGTGGCGCGCGCTTCGCCAAGCGTGCGCGCGCAATTTTGCCTTTCGCCGCGCCGCCCGGCAGGGCACGATATGTCGCAAGAGGGGAGCCCCACGTAATGAAGCCACTGCAGCTCGGCCGGATGCGGATTCACAAGGTGCACGAACTGGACAGCCCGGTGCCGCTGCTGGGCCAGCTGCCGGGCACCACCCGCGCCGACATGGAGCGGCTGCTGACCTGGTACGACCAGCCCGACGAAGTGAATCCCGATCCCGAGACGAGCTTCATGACCTTCTCGCTCCACAGCTGGGTGATCGAGCTCGACGGGCGCACGATCCTGATCGATTCGTGCTGCGGCAATCAAAAGAACCGCTCGCTGCCCGAAGTCCACCAGCTCGATACCGACTATCTCGGCAACCTCGGGCGCGCCGGGTTCGCGCCCGATGACATCGACTTGGTCATGTGCACCCACCTGCATTTCGACCACGTCGGCTGGAACACAAGGCTTGAGAACGGCAAGTGGGTGCCGACCTTCGCCAACGCCCGCTACCTGTTCGGCAAGCGCGACTTCGAGTATTTCCAGTCCAACCCGCAAGGCGAGGAACTGCACCACGAGAGCTTCCTCGATTCGATCGTGCCGGTGATGGAGGCGGGCAAGGGCGAGCTGGTCGACGAGGACCATGTCGCCTACCGCGAGATCCACGACGGCATCTGGCTCGAGCCCGCGTTCGGCCATTCGCCCGGCTGCTGCACGATCAACGCCGAGGCCGACGGCCCCCCGGCGCTGTTCTGGGGCGACGTGATCCACCACCCGGTCCAGCTGATCCGCCACGACCTGGCGTTCGCGTTCGACATGGACGGGGCGATGGCGAGCGCCACGCGCAAGCGGACGATGGACCGCGCGGCCGACGAGGACCTCTTGTGCTTCCCGGCCCATTTCCGCCGCACTTCCGCCGGCAAGGTCCGCCGCGACGGCGACGCGTTCCGCTACGAATGGGTGGAAGGGTAACCGTTCAACTTCCGTCATCCCCGCGAAGGCGGGGACCCAGGGTGGCAAGCGTCGCCCTGGCTGGGTTCCCGCCTTCGCGGGAATGACGAAGGGAGGGTGGCAAATCGCGCCACTTGATTGCAGCTGAAACCGGGTCCAAGGGGCGCGCCATGCCGAGTGCCGCGATCGACCGTTCCGCCCTGCGTGCCGCCTTCCGCATGGACGAGGAAGCCTGCATCGCCGAACGGCTCGGGCAGGCCGCGCCCGGCTCCGCCGTCCACGGCGAAGCGGCGGCGCTGGCGGCGAAGCTGATCGAGGGCGCGCGCGCCCGCAAGGCCGCCGGGCTCGACGCTTTCCTGCAGAGCTACGGCCTCGCCACCGAGGAAGGCATCGCGCTGATGTGCCTCGCCGAAGCGCTGCTGCGCGTGCCCGACGCGGGGACCGCCGACGCGCTGATCCACGACAAGCTGGCCGGGATCGACTGGGGCGAGCACCTCGGTGAGAGCTCATCGACCTTCGTCAATGCCGCGACCTTCTCGCTGATGCTGACCGGGCAAGTGCTGCGCGGGCGCGAAGCGGAAGCGGGCCTGGCGAGCACGCTGCGCCGCACCACCGCGCGGCTGGGCGAGCCGGTGATCCGCCAGGCGACGCTGCAGGCGATGCGCATCCTCGGCGGGCAGTTCGTCTTCGGGCGGACGATCGACGAAGCACTCAAGCGCGCCGCGCCCGAGCGCAGGCAAGGCCTGACGCACAGCTTCGACATGCTCGGCGAGGCGGCGATGACCTTCGCCGACGCCGAGCGCTACCGCGCGAGCTACGAAGCGGCGATCCGAAGACTGGCGAAGGAAGCGAAAGGCGGGGTGCGGGAGAGCCCGGGCATCTCGGTCAAGCTCTCGGCGCTCTACCCGAAGTACGACTTCTACCACGCCGATGCCGCCAGGGCGGCGCTGGTACCGATGGTCCGCGAGCTGGCGATGGCGGCGAGCCGGGCCGACATCCACTTCACCATCGATGCCGAGGAAGCCGAGCGGCTCGAACTTTCGCTCGACATCATCGAGGCGCTGGTGGCCGACGATACTCTCTTCGCCAAAGATTCCGGGGGCGGCTGGCAGGGCTTCGGCTTGGCGCTGCAGGCCTACCAGAAGCGCGCGGCGCCGCTGTGCGACTGGGTCGTGGCGCTCGCCCGGCGGCATAACCGGCGGCTGATGGTGCGGCTCGTCAAGGGCGCCTACTGGGACAGCGAGATCAAGCTGTCGCAGGTCGGCGGATTCCACGACTACCCGGTGTTCACCCGCAAGGTCGCCACGGACGTTTCCTACCTCGCCTGCGCGGCCAAGCTGCTCAATGCCGGTGACGCGATCTACCCCGCGTTCGCCACGCACAACGCCTACACCATCGGCGCGATCAAGGCCTTGGCAGCCGGACGGGAATTCGAGTTCCAGCGCCTCCACGGCATGGGCGAGGACGTCTACGAAGTGCTGGCCGAGGAAGAAGGTGAGCAGAAGACACGCGTGCGGATCTATGCCCCGGTCGGCGGGCACAAGGACCTGCTCGCCTACCTCGTGCGCCGCCTGCTCGAGAACGGCGCCAATTCGAGCTTCGTCAACCGCATGGCCGATGCCGAAGTGCCGGTCGCCGAGCTGACCAGCGACCCGGTGCGCGACCTCGCCGCGCTCGAGCCGCGGCGCAGCCCGGCGATCCCGTTCCCGGCGCACATCTTCCCCGGCCGCCTAAACAGCAAGGGCGTCGATCTCGCCGACCCGCTGGTGCGCGAGCCGCTGCTTGCCGAACTCGCGGCGCTGGAAAGCCGGCAATGGGCCGCCGCGCCGACCGTGCTCGCGGGCGCCTCAAGGCCCTCTCCCCTTCAGGGGAGAAGGTTGGGAGAGGGGAAAGTAACGGCGTCGCTGGACTTCCCCCGCCCCCCGACCCCCTCCCCTGAAGGGGAGGGGGAGACACAGGAAATCCGCTCGCCGCAGGACAACGGCGAAGTCGTGGGCCACGTGCTCTACGCCAGCGCCGAGGACATCGACCTGGCCTATTCGCGCGCCGTCGCCGCGCAGTTCGGCTGGGACGCGCTCGGCGGCACGGCCCGCGCGGAGCTGCTCGATCGTGCGGCCGACCTGTTCGAAGCGCACACCGCCGAGTTCATTTCGCTGTGCCAACGCGAAGCCGGCAAGACGCTACTCGACGCGGTGCTCGAGGTGCGCGAGGCGGTCGACTTCCTGCGTTACTACGCCGCCGAGGCGCGCCGGCTGTTCGCAGCACCCTACCGGCTGCCCGGCCCGACCGGCGAGGACAACAGCTATCGCCTCCACGGCCGCGGCGTGTTCGCAACGATTTCCCCGTGGAACTTCCCCCTGGCGATCTTCACCGGAATGACGAGTGCGGCAGTTGCGGCGGGCAACACCGTGCTCGCCAAGCCGGCCGAGCAGACCCCGCTGATCGCCGCGCTGGCGGTCAGGCTGTGCCACGAGGCCGGCATTCCCGACGACGTGCTCCAGCTCGTGCCCGGCGACGGCCGGGTCGGCGCCGCGCTCACCGCCGACCCGCGCCTCGCCGGGGTCGCCTTCACCGGCTCGACCGAGACCGCCCATGCGATCAACCGCGCGCTCGCGGCCCGGCCCGGCCCGATCGCCACGCTGATCGCCGAAACCGGCGGACAGAACGCGCTGATCGTCGATTCCTCGGCGCTGCCCGAGCAAGTCACTCGCGACGTGATGGCGAGCGCCTTCCAGAGCGCGGGACAACGTTGCAGCGCCCTGCGCGTGCTCTACCTGCAGGACGACATCGCCGACTCCATGCTCGCCATGATCAGGGGCGCTTTCGAGGCGCTGGTGATCGGCGATCCGGCCGCGCTCGCCACCGACGTCGGCCCGGTGATCGACGGCGAAGCCAAGGCCGGCCTCGACAGCCACGTCGCGGCGATGAAGCAGGCCGGCCGGCCGCTGTGGCGCCGCGAGCTGCCGAAGGCCGCCGGGGCCGGCACTTTCGTCGCCCCGGCGATCGTCGAGATCCGCTCGATCGGAGAGCTGGAGAAGGAGAACTTCGGCCCGGTCCTGCATGTCGTGCGCTGGCGGGCGGACGAGCTTGCCGGGGTGATCGACGACATCAATTCGACCGGTTACGGCCTGACGCTCGGCCTGCACAGCCGGATCGACGCGACGCGGCGCTTCGTCGAAGCGCACGCGCGCGTCGGCAACCTCTACGTCAACCGCAACCAGATCGGCGCGGTGGTCGGCAGCCAGCCGTTCGGCGGCGAAGGCCTGTCCGGCACCGGCCCGAAGGCCGGCGGCCCACACTACCTGGCGCGCTTCGCCACCGAGCGGGTAACTGCCGTCGACACCACCGCCGCCGGGGGCAACGCCAGCTTGCTCGCCGGGGGGTAAGTCGGCCCGGCCCTTGCCCTGCGCCGCGCCATCTGGAATTCCGCGGGCATGACCATTCTTTCCGACCGCTGGATTCGCAACGAGGCCCGCCACGCCGCGATGATCGAACCGTTCGTGGAGCGCCAGCAGAAGGACGGCTGCATCTCCTACGGCCTTTCATCCTACGGTTACGACGCGCGGGTGGCCGACGAGTTCAAGATCTTCACCAACGTCGACAACGCGCTGGTCGACCCGAAGAACTTCACGTCCAACAGCTTCGTCGACCGCAAGTGCGACGTCTGCGTGATCCCGCCCAACAGCTTCGTGCTGGCGCGCACGGTCGAATATTTCCGCATCCCGCGCGACGTGCTGGTGATCTGCCTCGGCAAGAGCACGTATGCCCGCTGCGGGATCATCGTGAACGTCACTCCGCTCGAACCCGAATGGGAAGGCCACGTGACGCTGGAGTTTTCCAACACCACCCCGCTGCCGGCGAAAATCTATGCCAACGAGGGCGCCTGCCAGTTCCTGTTCCTCAAGGGCAACGAGCCGTGCGAGACGAGCTATGCCGACCGCTCGGGCAAGTACATGGGCCAACGGGGGGTGACCCTGCCGAAGATCTAGGCACCATTCGCTCGCCCGCGCGTTGGAACGGGCATTGGCGGCGATGAGGCGCCGCCGCCGGGGGAGACCGTCCCATGTCCATGATCGCCGCGGTTATCGGCCGCATCCTGCTTGCAATGATCTTCGTCATCTCCGGATTGCAGAAGGTCGTCGACCCGGCCCCGGCAGCGGCCATGCTGGAAGGCGTCGGCCTGCCGACCAACTTCGCGCTCCCGACCGGCATCTTCGAGCTCGTGGCAGGGCTGCTGCTGGCGATCGGGCTGATGACGCGGCTCGCGGCTTTCTTGCTGTTCGTGTTCGTCGGCCTGACGACGTTCTTCTTCCACAACCCGTTCGGCGACCCGCTCCAGGCCACGATGGCGCTCAAGAACGTGGCCATCATGGGCGGCATGCTCATGGTCGTCGCCTATGGCCAGATGCGCTGGAGCTACGACCACTGGCGCGGGCGCGCCAAAGTTCACAAGGCCGAGCTTCGCGCCGCGCGCGCCCAAGGCCTGGCCGAGGGCGCGACGAGCGCCCAAACGACCACCGTGTTGAGGGACTAGAGGCTGACCCTCGCGCTCAGCTTCACGTTGCGCCCGGCGAGCGGGACGAAGTCCTTGGTGAAGCTGGCGTGGCGCCGCCCGGTGGCATCGAACAGGTTCTCGCCCTGGAGCATCACGGTGAGGTTGTCCCCGCCGCGGATCGGCTTCCAGGCGATCGACAGGTTGGCGGTGGCAAAGCCCCCGGTCGGCGTCTCGTAGGCCGCGATACGGTCCTGCCGGGCGATCCATTCGACCTCGCCGCGCACGTCGATGGCATCGGACTGGAATTCGAGCCCGCCGAGCAGGCTCAGCGGCGGAATGCGCGGCAGCGGCGCGCCGCCGGCGAGCGAGGCGCGGACGTAGTCGCCCTTGATGTCGGCGACGATCGTGTAGCCGTCCGCCCGGTACAGCGGCAGGCTGGCTTCGCCTTCCACGCCCGACCAGTCGACCTTGCCCTGGACCTGGGCGAAGACCGGCAGGCCGTCGATCGCCGTGCCGGAATCGGTAAGGTAGATGAAACCGTCGAACCAGTTGCGGTAAACCGCCAGGCTGACGTCGGCAGGGCCGAGCTTGCCGCGGACATAGGCTTCGATGCCCCAGGCGCTTTCCTTGCCGAGCGCCGGGTTGCCGAGTTCGTATTGCTGGGTCGCGACATGCGGGCCGTCGGCGAACAGTTCCTCGGCCGTCGGCGCGCGCTGCGCGCGTGAGCCGTTGATCCCGATCTTGAGGCCGCCGTCGCTCGTCCACGACAGGCCGAACGCGCCCGACAGCAGGCTCATCGCGCGGCTCGCGGCGGGCGTCGAAACGTCGCTGTGCTCGAAGCGGCCGCCGAACTCGGCCTCGAACGGCCCGCTGGCCACTTCCTGCAGCGTGAACAGCGCCCATTGCTCGGTCGTGTTGGGCGGGACGAAGGCCTCGTCGCCGACCGCGTCGAAATTGCGGTGCAGGTATTGCCCGCCGAGCGAACCGCGCCAGCCGCCGCGCTCGCGCTGGACCAGCTCGAGGCGGCCCTCGACGCCGTCGACGAAGAAGGTCGTGCCCGGCTGGTCGCCCTCGAACTCGGTATGGGTATAGTCGGAATAGCCCCAGCGGGTGGTCGCCCGTTCGAACGGCCCGCCGCCGATGTCGAACGAACCGCGCAGGTCGAGCCGCTTCTGCTCGAGGCCGATCGTCACCGGCTCGTCCTCGCCGCCGCCGGGCAGGGTCGGGACGCCGTAGCTGGTGTCATAGTACCCGGCTGAAATCCCCACGCTGGCGCCGCCGCCGATCCAGGCGAGGCCCGCCCCGGCCGACTTCGTCCGCGTCGCGCTGCCCGGCACCGTGCCGCGATGGTCGGCAGCTTCGCGCAACGCCTGCGCCTCGCCCGGCGGCAGGCTCTCGGCTTCGGCCAGCAGCTCCGCCCGCAGCGGCCCGGTCAGCTGGTAGCCGGGGATCTCGACATCGTCGGTCTCGCGCCACGAACCGTCGAGATGCAGCACCCACTCGCTCGCCAGCGGCAGGTCGGCCGAGGCGCCCGCTTCGCGCAAATCGAAGGCGGTGTCGGCCGCCGCGAGTCCGTCGAAATGGACCGGTTCGTCGGGTACGCGCAGCGGGATGCGCTTGCCGATCACGTTGACCGCGCCGCCGATCGCGGAGCTGCCGTAGAGCAGCACCGCCGGCCCGCGCAGCACTTCGATCCGGTCGGCGGTGAGCGGGTCGATCGTCACCGCGTGATCGGCCGAAGTGTTCGATGCGTCGATCGAGCCGATCCCGTCTTCGAGCACGCGCACGCGGTCGCCCTGGAAGCCGCGCAGCACCGGGCGCGAAGCGCCGGGCGAAAAGCTGCTCGCCGACACGCCGGGGATCTTCGCGAGGACCTCGCCGACCTGCCCGGCGAGGCTGCGCTGCAGCTCGGCGCCCTGCAGCACCGACGTGCCCGCGAGCATGTCGAGCTGCCTCAGCCCGCCGGTCACGACGATGCCGTGGAAATCGTCGCCGTCGTCCCCTTGGCCTGAATCGTCCGCGGGTGCGTCGGCGTCGCGCGCGGGCTCGGCAGGCGCCGGGGCCTGGTCCTGGGCGAACGCCGGGACGGCGGGCATGGCAAGGGCGCTGGCGAGCAGCAGGGCACGAAACATCGTCGGTTGGTCCAGTCGATCCCGAGGGTTATGCTATAACATCGCGCCAGCTAGGCGCTGGGCGGGGGCTGGCAAGCGCCGCTGCGGTGAAGCGTGGCTTAGCCGCGTTGTCCGGGGCCGCCGCCCCTCACAGCCGCGGCGGCGGCGCGTCCTTCCTGGCTTGCGGCACGATCGGCTTGCCCGTCACCGGGTGGACGAAATGGAAATCGACCAGCTTGGTTTCGGGCCAGGCCGGATGGGCATTGCCGTTGATCTCGTCGGGCCCGTTGGGGTCCTCGGGGAACGTCTGGGTGAGGAACGGCGAGGCAATCCGCTTGGCCGCAGCCCAGCCGTCTTCGTAATCGACCTGGGTGAACAAGTGGTAGGCATGTCGGGCGATCTTCCAGATCCCGTCGTGCTTCACATAGAGGTTCTCGTACATCCCGTGCTCCCACCACTGGCGCGGCAGGCGCGGGTTGGGGTCGGGCTTGGAATCGTGCTGCGCCCCCATCAGCGTGCAGCGCCAGCGGCCCTTGGCGGCCTGCCGGTCGGCGGCGACGCTGATCACGTCCTGCGAGGGCCAGTGCTCGCACATCAGGCCATAGGCGGGCCCGTTCACCCCGTGGGTGAAACTGTTGCGCAGCCGTCCGCAATAGAGCCGCCTGAGGCTCTCCGTCCCGCGCCAGATGCCGCCCATGAAGTGAAGCTCGCCATCGGGAGCGAAGCATTCGACCGTCTCGTCGTAGAGGCCCTTGTCCATGAAATAGCAGTAGCTGATCTGCAGCTTGCGGATCGCCTCCATATCCTGCTGCACGCCCAGTTCGTGGCGCAACTGGCCGATCGCCGCTTCGGCCGCTGCCAGCCTGTCTTCGGTGCTCATTGGTCGGATTCCTCCTTTGCCTTCGCCAGCGCCTCGTCGAGGTCGTCGGGCAGCTCGTAATAATTGCCGGACAGCGCGTCGTACCTGCCCGAGGCGAGGTCGACCACGCGCTGGGCGCAACGGACGAGGTCGTCCTGCGCGGCTGGATCGCTTTCCGCCTTGCGCAACCGCTCGACCATCCCGCCGAGCCACTTCTGCGCGGCGGCGCTCTCCATCGTCTCGCGGGCGAGCTCGGTGAACACGAAACCGGGATCGATCGCGAACACCGCGACGCCGGTCCCGGCCAGTTCGGCGGCGGCTTCCGCGACCACCCGGTTCTGCGCGATCTTGCCGGTGCAATAGGCCGAAAGGTTGGGCGCGACGAGGCGGCTGGCGAGCGCCGAGACGCAGACCGCGCGGCCCCTCCCGCGTTCGATCATGCCCGGCAGCACGCAGGCGAGGAACAGCATCGGCGCGCGGATGTGCACCGCCTGGGCCTGCCACCATTCGTCCGGGTCGACTTCCCAGATCGGCCCGAACGGACCCGGGACGCCGGCATTGTTGACCAGCAGGTCGACCGGGCCGAGCCTTGCCTCGACTGCACTGACCGCGCTGTCGACCGAAGCCGGTTCGGTCACGTCGCACGCGATCGGCAGCGCTTCGCCGCCCGCCGCGCGGATCGCCGCGGCGACTTCCTCGAGCTGGCCGAGCGAGCGCGACAGCAGCGCCACTTTGGCCCCTTCGCCCGCCAGCCGCTCGGCGATCGCCCGCCCGAACCCGCGCCCGGCCCCGGTGACGATCGCCACCTGGCCTTCGAGAATGCCCATGCCCGTCTCCCTTTAGCGCAAGCGCTATCGCGCGGGCGAGTGCCTGTCGAGGAAGGAAGCAATCGTTTCGAAAAACTGGAGCGGGTGGGGCCGAAGGCGGCCGCGAAGCGGCCAACGGATTCGAACCTGGCGCGCAGCGCCACTGTGGCAAACAACAGGGCAGCCGATCAGAACGATGCTGGAACAAACTGGAGCGGGCGAAGGGATTCGAACCCTCGACCCCAACCTTGGCAAGGTTGTGCTCTACCCCTGAGCTACGCCCGCTCACCGGCGTCCCGGCGCAGCCTGGCGCCGGTGGGAAGGCGGGCGGTTAGCAGCCGCCCCGCAACCGGGCAAGAGGAAATCTCCCGGCCTTGCGGTGCGCGCCCGCGCCCTTCACATTGGCGCGCAAGGGCCCACATTGGCCCATTCGAAAGACCGCAAGAAGCAGGAGCATCCCTTTGGCGAGCATGGGCCTCAACCTCGACGAACAGAAGGCGGTCGAACGCTTCCAGAAGGCCGTCGTCGCGCCATCGCGCGACAAGCTGGTGATCCTCGATTTCTGGGCCGAATGGTGCGGGCCGTGCAAGGCGCTCGCCCCGCTGCTCGAGAAAGTGGCCGCCGAATACGCTGACAAGGGCGTGCTGCTCGCCAAGCTCAACGTCGACGAGGAAAAGTTCATCGCCGCGCAGTTCCAGGTGCGCTCGATCCCCACGGTGTACGCGATCTTCCAGGGCCAGCCGATCGCCGACCTGACCAGCGCACGCAGCGAATCGCAGTTGAAGCAGGCGCTCGACCAGCTGCTCGCGCAGCTGCCGGTGACGGGCGGCGCATCGGCCGAACCGCAGGCCGACATTGCCCAGCTCGCCGCGATGGGCGAGCAGGTCCTGGCCGAGGGCGACGGCGAACGCGCCGCCGGGATTTTCGCGCAGATTGCCGAGATGGCGCCCGACGATCCCGCCGTGCAGTCGGGCCTCGTCCGCGCGCTGCTCGCCGCCGGGCGCAAGGACGAGGCGCGCGCCGCCTTCGATGCACTGGGCGACGAGATGAAGAAGGACCCGGCGGTGGCGCAAGCCGGGGCCGCGCTCGAGCTGGCCGGCGGCGACATCGACGAGGGCGAATTGCAGGCCTTGCGCGCCGCAGCCGCCGAGCGACCGGACGACCGGCAGGCCCAGTTCGACTTCGCCCAGGCCGCCTTTGCCGCAGGCCAGCGCGACGAAGCCGCCGACACCTTGCTCAAGCTGATCGAAGCCGAACCCGAGTGGCAGGACGGTGCGGCCAGGGCCAAGCTGCTGCAGATCTTCGAGGCGGTCGGCCTCGGCGACCCGTGGGTCTCCGCCCAGCGCCGCCGCCTTTCGCTGCTGCTGTTCGGCTGAGGCGGTGGGAGCGGTCCGCCTCTCGATCTTCCCGCTCGGCGGGGCGATCCTGTTTCCCGGATTGCAACTGCCGCTGCACATTTTCGAACCGCGTTACCGCGCGCTGGTCGGCAGCGCGCTGGCCAAGGACCGCAAGATCGCCATGATCCAGCCGCAGGCGGCAAGCGAAGGCGCGCCGCTGTTCGCGGTAGGCTGCGTCGGCCGGATCGAGGACGTCGAGGCGCTGGAAGACGGGCGCTACAACATCGTCCTCGAAGGCGAATCCCGCTTCCGCCTGCTGCGCGAGCTGACCGTCTCGACGCCCTTTCGCCAGGTCGAGGGCGAACTGATCGCCGACCCCGAATTCGAGGCGCTGAGCGCGGTCGAGCGCGCCAGCTTCGAGCACGAGGCGCGCGAATTCGCCGACCGGCAGGGCTATTCGGTCGACTGGGATTCGGTCGCCGAACTCGACGATGTCGCGCTGATCAACGGCGTCAGCCAGATCGCCCCGTTCGACGCCGCCGCCAAGCAGGCGCTGCTCGAAGCGCCCGACATTGCCACGCGCTGCGAGCTGCTCGTCCAGCTGATGCAGTTCTTCGGCCGCAGCGATCCCGACGAAGACCGGGTGACTCTACAATAGGCCTCAAGCGCCGGCGCGGGCCATCCGGCCCGCTTGGCTATCCTCCCCCGGACCAGGTCCGGGGTCCGGGCGGCCGTTCGGCCTTGCGGTCCGCTTTTAGCGGACCGATCTTGTAAGCTTGCGCAGCCGGTTACCTAGACGCCGAAGCTGCCCCTGAGGCCGTCGATCACGTATTGCGCCGCCAGCGCCGCCAGCAGCACGCCGAGCAGCCGCGTGATCACCGCCTCGACCTGTGCGCCGACCATTTTCATCAGCGGGCTCGCCGCCAGCAGCGCGAGCAGCGTCAGGACCATGACCGCGGCAAGCGCGCCGAGAACGACAAGCGTGCCTTCGAGACCCTGCGCCCCGCCTTCGAGCAACATGACCGAGGCGATCGCGCCCGGGCCGGCGAGCATCGGCATGGCCATCGGGAAAACCGACACGTCCTCCACTTCAGGGGTCGCCATGACCTTCTCGGCCCGCTGCTCGCGCCGCCGGGTGCGCTTCTCGAACACCATGTCGAGCGCGATCAGGAACAGCATCAGCCCGCCGGCGATGCGGAAGGCGTCGAGCTCGATGTGCAGCGCGCCCAGCAGGTCCTCGCCGAACAGCGCGAAAACGAGCAAGATGATCGCGGCGATGAGGCAGGCGCGGATCGCCATCGAGCGCCGCTGCGCCGTTGTCGCGCCGTGAGTCAGCCCGGCATAGATCGGCGCGCAGCCGGGCGGGTCGATCACCACGAACAGGGTGATGAAGGCGGAAATGAACAGCTCGACCATGTGCCTACTGCGCCGGAATGCGTTGACTGATCGCCGTTTGCCAGGTCGTGCCGTCCCAATATTCGACGCCGAAGGTGCGCGACCGGTCGGCTTCGAGAGACACTGTCCAGGTCAAGGTGCCGTCGCGGGATTTCCCCACGGGGTCGGTGGGCAAGGGAACCCGGGCGATGACTGGCGGGCGGACCGGAGACTGGCAGTCCGCAACCGTGGCGGCGATCATTTCCGGCTCTGCCATGGGTTCGTCGAGCACGTCGCCCTGGTCGAGCACCCACTTGTAACTGCCATCGTCCTGCCGCTGCCACACGGTCGTGAAGTAACCAACCGTCCCGTTCGGCCGCTGCCATGCGCCCTTCGTCACGGCGAGCGAGCCGTCGCAGCTCGACCAGACCATGTGCGGCTGCCAGCGCACCGCCTGCGCCGGGTTGGCCTGCTCCTTGAGCCAGTCCTGCGCCTTGACCGGCCCGGGCACGAACATCACCGCGTCCTTCGCGGCGAACTCGCGGAAGGCGGTCCACTGCCCTTTCTCCTGCGCCGCGCGGGCGAAGGCCAGCTCGGTGGCGACGACCGCGCTGGGGTTGGCGGTGGGCGCGATCTCGCGCTCGCGGCCATAGCCGGGGCCGGTGGTGCAACCGGCGAGCGCCGCCAGCAGCGCCAGGCCGGCCGCCAGGCGCCTCACAGCGCGCCGTCGGGCAGTTCGAGCCCCTCGCGACGGTAGGCCGAGACCAGCGTGTTGCGCAGCAGCACGGCGATGGTCATCGGGCCGACGCCACCGGGCACCGGAGTGATCGCGCCGGCCACTTGCGCCGCGGAAGCGTAATCGACGTCGCCGACCAGCCTGGCCTTGCCGCCCTCGCCTTCGATCCGGTTGATGCCGACGTCGATCACCGTCGCGCCCGGCTTGATCCAGCTTCCCTTGACCATCTCGGGGCGCCCGACCGCGGCGACGACGATGTCGGCGCGCCTGACGACCTCGGGCAGGTCCCTGGTCCGGCTGTGGGCGATGGTGACGGTGGCATTGGCGTCGGTCAGCAGCTGCGCCATCGGCTTGCCGACGATGTTCGAGCGCCCGATCACGACCGCGTCCATGCCCGACAGGTCGCCGAGCTGGTCCTGCAGCAACATCAGGCAGCCCAAGGGCGTGCACGGCACGAAGCCTTCCTGTCCGACCGAGAGCCGCCCGGCGTTGATCACGTGGAACCCGTCGACGTCCTTGTCCGGGTCGATGGTCGAAATGACCTTCTGCTCGTCGAGCCCCTTGGGCAGCGGCAATTGCACGAGGATGCCGTCGACGTTGGGATCGGCATTGAGCTCGCGGACCCTGGCCAGCAGGTCGCTTTCAGCGGCATCGGCGGGCAGCTTGTATTCGAAGCTGTTCATCCCAGCTTCGACCGTCGATTTGCCCTTGGAGCGGACATAGACCTGGCTCGCCGGGTCCTCTCCCACCAGCACCACCGCGAGGCCCGCCTTGCGCCCCGCCCGCTGCTCGAAGGCGCGCGCATATTCGCCGACCTTCGCGCGCAGGCTCGCCGCGAAGGCCTTCCCGTCGATTACCCGCGCGGCCATCAGTTGGGGACGCTCGTCAGGAGGATCAGCAGGATCTGCAGGCCCACGATCAGGACCAGCGGCGAGAAATCGATCGCCCCCGTATCCGGCATGATCCGGCGGATCGGCCCGAGCACGGGCTCGAGCAGCGAATTGATCGAGCGGTAGACCTGCACCATGAACTGGTTCGTCGAATTGATCACGTTGAAGGCGAACAGCAGCGAGATCACGAACTGCACGATCACCAGCATCACCACGACATTGGTGAGCAAGGCGATTATCTGGATTAGGGCGGTCATCTGAGGCCTTTCGGTGGCGCGCTCGCGCGGGTCGTCCGCCTGACTAGACGAGGGAGGCGGCGCGCTTCAAGCTGCCAGGCCCCGAGCGCCGGTTCATTCCGCGCGCACCAGGGTGCCGGCGCCGCGGCTGGTGAAGAATTCGAGCAGCATCGCATGGCCGACGCGCCCGTCGAGCACGACCGCCGCCTGGCAGCCGGCCTCGACAGCATGCACGCAGGTTTCGAGCTTGGGGATCATCCCGCCGCTGATCGTGCCGTCGGCGGTCAGCCGAGCGATGTCCGCCGGGGTCAGGTCGGTCAGCAGGTTGCCAGCCTTGTCGAGCACGCCGGTAACATCGGTCAGGAGGAACAGCCGCGCCGCGCCGAGCGCCGCGGCGATCGCGCCGGCCATCGTGTCGGCATTGATGTTGTAGGTGTGCCCGTCCTCGCCCGCGGCGATCGGGGCGACCACCGGGATGATCCCGGCCTTGTTGGCGGTTTCGAGGATGGTCGTGTCGATCCGCGCCGGTTCGCCGACGAAGCCGAGGTCGATGGCCTGCTCGATATTGCTGTCTGGGTCCTTGGTCGTGCGGGTCAGCTTGCGGGCGGTGACGAGGCCGCCGTCCTTGCCCGAAATGCCGATCGCCTTGCCGCCGGCCCCGGCGATCCAGCCGACCAGCTCCTTGTTGATCGCGCCGGACAGGACCATTTCGGCGATCTCCGCGGTCGCCTTGTCGGTGACGCGCAACCCGTCGACGAAGGTGCTCTCGACGCCCAGCTTCTTGAGCATGGCGCCGATCTGCGGCCCGCCGCCATGGACCACCACCGGGTTGATGCCGACGGCTTTCAACAGGACGATGTCCTGGGCGAAATCCTTCGCCGCCTCGGGATCGCCCATCGCGTGGCCGCCGTACTTCACCACGAAGGTGCTGCCGGCATAGCGCTGGAAATAGGGCAGCGCCTCGATCAGCGTTTCCGCCTTGGCGAGCATCTGCTTGTCCTGGCTCACGCGGGGCACCTCCTCATGACAGGCGCGCGCTGTAGCGGCTCGCTCCCGCGCTGCCTAGTGCCGCGCGAACCTCGGCCCGCCGCTGCCGCGGCGCGGCCCGCCGCATTCGCGGGGGCGCAACGGGGCCTTCGCGCGTAGCAGGAGCGAAGCGTTGATCGTCTCTGCGCAGCCGGCCGGTCCCGGGATCCATCCCTCCCTCCCGCCGAGCCGGTGCCCAGGGTCGTGGGGGGGCGGCGGGCGACTGCCGCCCCTTCGCCGTATGGTTAACGCAAGGGGCCATCCGGATTAACCGGTTGGGAACCGATGCCCGCTAGGTTCACCGGTCGCGCCTGCCGCGGCAAGACGTGCCGGGGCGGCGTGCCCGCATGGCGCGGGAAGGAGAGCCAGCGATGGACAGCAACATCGACAAGCCGGTATCGCGCGGGACGGACCGCCGCGCGAGCGATCGCCGCAAGGCCGAAGCGGCCTTCGCCGGGAGCGATCGCCGCGAGGGCCAGCGCCGCAAGGGCGGCGACCGCCGCACCGCCGCCAACGGCTGAGGCCGCGCCCGCTTCAATCCTTCGGGTCGAGCGCCCAGGGATTGGCGTGCTTGTGCGCCTCGGCCGCCTGCTTCGCCGCGGTCTCCTCGGCCGAGGGAACCGTGCAATAGGCGGTGAGGCACACCCCGGCCGCCCACATCAGCGCCTTCCAGCGGCTGCGGAATATCGCCTGGTAGCGGTTCATCATCCCGCCGCCATAGCCAGCTTACGGTTAAGGCCGCGTTTTCGAGGCCCCCGCCGCGCGGCGATCTGGTCCCTGGCCTGTGTCCTGCCGGACCGGCGAGGCGCCCGTGCTAGTCGGCGGCCCCGGTCGGTGTCGCGGCCGGGCTCGCAGCCGGGCTCGGGCTCTCTTCGGGCGGGACGTTGGTCATCTCGGTCTTGGGCAGGGTCACCGGCACCGCCGGGGTCTGCTCGGTGACGATCAGCTCGCCGCCGCTCTTGTCGGTCGCGTCGACCTTGTAGACCTCGCGCCCTTCCTCCTGCCCGGTGCCGAACAGCCCGAATTGCCAGGCCGCCAGCGCGAGCACCACCAGCAACGCGACGATCAGCAGGACGGTGCGCGAAGTGCTTGTTCCATTGGGTCCATCGGCCATGGCCGCTCTCCTTGTCGACAGCCGACCCGCCGACCCGTCGGCGGGACTCGGGTTGCCCTGAGTGTCGCAGGGCGCGGGCCGGGGCGCAAGCGGGCGCTAGGCGCTCGCCCTTAATCGTTCGGTGACCGCGCCGGGGGCATGAAGGCGGCCATGGCCCGCAAGCCGTTCAAGCCCGTGCCCCTGAGCGCGGTCCGCAATCCGCCGCGCCGCAAGCGCGACAGCGGGCGATGGTTCGCATGGACCATGGTCGCGCTGCCGCTGGCGGCGTTCAGCGCGGTGTTCCTCACCGACGGCCCGCCGCCGGCCGGCGCGCTCGAGCTGCCCCAGGCCGCCGTGAGCGATGGCGAGTCGGCGCGCTTCGGCCGCTGCTCGGGGCCGGTGCGGGTCAACTGCGTCGTCGACGGCGACACCTTCTGGTACCGGCACGAGAAGATCCGCCTGGCCGACATCAACGCCCCCGAAGTGAGCGACCCCGCCTGCCCGCGCGAAGCCGCGCTCGGCGAGCGTGCGACCGGCCGCCTGCTCGCCCTGCTCAACCAGGGCCCCTTCACGCTCGAGCCCGATCCATCCGACCCTAGCCGCGACCGCGACTCCTACGGCCGCCTCCTGCGCACCGTCACCCGCGACGGCGCAAGCCTGGGCGAAGCGCTGGTGCGCGAGGGGCTGGCCGAGGAGTGGCGGGGGTATCGGGGGAACTGGTGCTAGGTTGATGGGCGGCCAGGCAAGCCGAGCCTCGGCGCGGAGCAGCCCATCCGCGCGGAGAGCCGGTTCGCGGTCGGTCGTTCCGGACCGGCGAGGCCCGCTTTCCCACGCAAAGACGCGAAGGCGCAAAGGGGCCCGGCGGAGCCGGGCAAGAATGCTCACACCAAGCCACGAAGCCACGAAGATGCAGCCAAGAAACCCTTCGTGCCTTCGTGCCTTCGTGTGAGTCGATCAGCCGCTTCGCAGCCGGCACGCCCTCTTTGCGCCTTTGCGCGAAACAAACCGCTGGCTGCGCCTGATTGGTATCGTGTCCCCGGAATTTTGTCCCCGGAATTCAACCCGTGTTGCAGGCGCGGCAGCACCAGTAGCAGCCGTTCGATTGCGGGTAGGTCTGCTTGGCCTCACGTACGGCACCATGGCAATCGGTATGGTAGCCAAGGTTCAACTGGTTCGCCGCGTTCGGCATATAGCTGCACCCTGTCGTAGTGTTATGAACTTCGTGGTCGCCATTGGATTGCGCGTTCATGTTGACGATGAAGTACGGCATTGAGGTTCACTCCATGCAAAAAGGGGGCCGGCATCGCGCCAGCCCCCTTGCGGTCAGGCATACTGGATGAGGATCCAACTGACCGAGCGGCCGCCATAGGGCGGCATGCGGTTGCCCTTGGAGATTGGTGCAGTTGTGGTCGGATACCCTTCCACCTTCCACACACCGCTTTCGGGGCAGGTTTCTCCGGTACGCGCGCGCGTACCAATCGGCTTCTTTGCAAGTGAGGCCATGATGTGCGGCCCTTTCTTCGCTCACTCGTGACCGTTGAATCAACAAGGATGAGCGTCTAGGACCACATTGCTCTGGCGAGCCTAAACGCGCTCCCAAGCCGTCAAGGTGGTCACATCGCCTTAACGATTCAGGAGGTGGGGCCGTGAACGCGGTCCCACCTCCATTTGCATAACAGGCGCGTGATCTTAGATCAAGTGCGCCACAAGACTAGGCCTGCGAAACTCGTCAGGCTGCCTCATCGAGCCACTCAGGGGCGACCTCAGCCGGGCCATCATTGGCGGCAGAAGGCCTCAGCTTTGGAACATGGCGGAAGTGAAAGATAAGCTCTTCACTAGCGTCATGGGTCGATTGGATTTTGAAATCTCCCATCACCTCGTGAAGTCTGTCGATCAACTTCGTTATTTTATCCAAAGCATTCGCTTTGTTTCCCTCAACATCTTCGATTGCTTTTCTGAAAATGTACAAGGCCTCACAAAGCACCAAGCTACGAAGCACTCTCTCACTGTTCGGTGAAAGAATTTTGGTTCCCGCTTCGCATCTAGACAAATGCTCAGGCGAAATATCAAGCTTTGACGCAAGCTCTTTGGACATGAGGCCTAGGTTTTTGCGTAAAAACCTAATATCTCCGCCTTTGAGTTTTACAGGATGCGCTGCTCTTGACACCGCAATCTGCTTAATCAGACCTTGGTAGTCTGGTATGAGAAATTCTTTACCTTTCTCTCCCTCAGAGCAAATTACCGAATTTAACAAGACTACCTTGAAAGAAGTTCCAAGATCGTCCACGGTAAATTCAGGCAGAACGCACCCCACCCCATTCTGCTTGCCGTAGGACATTTTTTGAACTCCTAAATCCTTTCTACATCTAGTATCCTTAGCGTCATGAGATCCGGTTCGACCCTAAATTCGACGCGGATACTTACGTCGTCACATGTTATTCCTGTCATCCAGAAATTCGTTCCATCTGCTTCCTCCTTCTCGGTCGCTACGACTTCGCCGTGAGTCATCACGTATGTGACATCCAGCGGGTAGAGGCCGTGCGAGCGCAACCGTTGCAAAACGAACTCTGGCCACCATATGTCCTTGCCCACCAGGGCCAGGAAGCATTTTACGTACTCGGTTGTTATAGCCAGCAGCGCGTCTGCCATCTTATTGCCCTCACATTGGCGGATCATTCCCTAACGAATTATTGATCTGCGATCAACATCTATTCCGCAGCTAAATTCGAGGCCCCAGCCACATCCCCGAACAACCCCGGCCCGTCGCTCTCGTCGGCCGCGTTCGCGGCCGAGCTCTTGGCCTTGTGGCGGCTGTCGAAGCTGGCCCAGACCTCGTTCCAGTTGCCGCGGGTGGCGGCCTTGGAATATTCCGTCGCGCGGGTTTCGAAGAAGTTGGCGTGCTCGACGCCGTTCAAGAGCGGGGCGAGCCAGGGGAGCGGGTGGTCGTCGACCATGTAGATCGCCGGCAGGCCGAGCTGGCCGAGGCGCCAGTCGGCGATGTAGCGGATATACTTCTTGATCTCCTTGGCGGTCATCCCGGGCACCGGGCCCTGCTCGAACGCGAGGTCGATGAACGCGTCCTCCAGCCGCACCGTCTTCTGGCACATGTCGATGATGTCTTCCTTGACCGCCTTGGTCAGGCAGCCGCGCTCGGCGCAGAAGGCGTGGAACAGGCGGGTGATGCCTTCGCAGTGGAGGCTCTCGTCGCGCACCGACCAGCTGATGATCTGGCCCATGCCCTTCATCTTGTTGAAGCGCGGGAAGTTCATCAGCATGGCGAAGCTGGCGAACAGCTGCAGCCCCTCGGTGAAGCCGCCGAACATCGCCAGCGTGCGGGCGATGTCCTCGTCCGTATCGACGCCGAACTGCTGCAGGTAATCGTGCTTGGCCTTCATCTCCTCGTACTCGAGGAACATGCCGTATTCGCTTTCGGGCATGCCGATGGTGTCGAGCAGGTGGCTGTAGGCGGCGATGTGGACCGTCTCCATGTTGGAGAACGCGGCCAGCATCATCTTGACCTCGGTCGGCTTGAACACCCGGCCGTACTTCTCGTGATAGCAATCCTGCACGTCGATGTCGGCCTGGGTGAAGAAGCGGAAGATCTGGGTGAGCAGGTTGCGCTCGTGGTCGGAAATCTTCTGCGCCCAGTCGCGGCAGTCCTCGCCCAGCGGCACTTCCTCGGGCATCCAGTGGATCTGCTGCTGGCGCTTCCAGAACTCGTAGGCCCACGGATATTCGAACGGCTTGTAGGTCTTGCGGGCTTCAAGGAGCGGCATCTGGTATCTCCGTTACGCGAACCCCCCACATATAGTGCATGAAGGGCCGGATTCCTAATCGTTTGGCGGGCCTTCCGGCTGCTATTCGGGCCGAGTGAGTCCTGCCGGCAACGGCCGAATCGCACCCCCGCGGCCCCTTGTCCGGAAAGCCAAGCTATGCCCGCCCGCGCCGCAGGCGAAGCGCGAACGGGATCGGTTCTGGGGAAAACCCGCGCGCGGCCTGGCGGTGTCGGCGAATGGCGGGATTGGGGCGGGGACAAGCGCCCCGCCGGACGGCCTACTTCGTGCGGCGTTCGGCCCAGGCGCGGTAGCGGCGCGAGACGTCGAGCAGCACCAGGATCGGGGTCATCCACAGCCAGGTGAGCAGCGCCGCTTCGATGAAGTTGCGGTGTTCCGGCAGGCGGAACGAGCAGGCGTAGATCTGGACGATGCCCTGCGGCGTGCAGGTCGAGGGCCAGTAGGCGTTGCGCAGCAGGTAGAGGCCGAGCAGGATCCAGCCCATCTGCGCCAGATAGAGCGCGAAGTAGCGCGACACGCCGAGGTCGGCCAGGCCGTGGTACTTCTTCGCGTTGTTACTCGATCTGCCCATGCGCACGGGCCTAGCCGCGCAATGGTAAATATTTGGCAACCGCCGGGCGCTGGCCCCCCACTATTTCCAGAACAGCCCGTTGAGATGGCGGCGCTTCCGCGTGCCCCACATGCGCAGGTACATCCACAGCCCGGAAAAGGCGAAGAACAGCAGCGCGAGGCCCGACAGCATCGAGATCGCCGTGCCCAGCGGCCCGAATGCCTCGCCCGAATGGAGGTGGTGCAAGAAGCCGACCCATTCGCGCATCCCGCCCTCGCCCGGCGGCGGGACGGGGAAGCAGCGCCAGCCTTCGGGGCAAGTGAACCCGGCGGGGACGGCGGCGGCGGCCGCTGCTGCGGGCGGCGGCGGGACGGCTTCGTCCTCCTCGCCTTCGTGCGCCTGCGCCGGCGGGGCGAGCAGGTCGCCGATCGCCGAGCCGGTCGCGGCGGCCGAAGCGGCCGGCGGCGGCGCTTCGGCCTCGGCCATCAGGATGGTAACGTGGCTGGCGAGCCCGGTCCCCGCGATCCACAGCAGGAACACCCCGAACAGGACCGACAGCCAGCGGTGCCACTTGCGCATGATGCTTTCCGTTCTCTAATTGCGAATTGCTCGCATCATGAACGCGAAGCGGTGGGCGGGCGCAAGCCCTATTCTGTCGCAATTTGTCCCGCGCCGGGCAGTAGTTCGCGGCCCGGGCGGACCCTTGCCCTAACTGCCAGGCAGCAGTTCGCGGCCGCAGCGCATCAGCTCGCGGTAAGCCGCCGCGGTCCCGGTCAGGTCGTAGGCGCCGAGCTCGGTCTCGCCGACGCGCACGGTCACGCGCGAGGCGGACGACACGGTCGAGCCGAAGGCCTCGGCGTACTGGCTTCCCCAGCTGCCGACCACCGCGTGCTTGCCGCCGGGAGCAGCGATGACCCGGGCGCCTTCGTCGACCCATTCGGTGTATTCGGCGTTGCTGTCGAACTTGAGTTCGAGCGCAACGCGCTCACCGCGCTTGCCGTTGAGCGTTTCCCATGCGCCGCCGGCGAGAAAGCCGAGGTCGCCGGCCGCCGGATCCCACACCAGCGCCAGCGTGACGTCGTCGGCGAAGGCCGAGGACATCATGCACGTCTTGTCGGTCGGCTCGACGCTCCAGCCTCCGATCGTGCGCGCGGCGGCGGGGCCGGCCAATGCCAGCGCGGCCGCGGCGATCGCCAGGCCTGCCAATTTCGGATGCAGCTGCTTCATCATATTCTCTCCCCCGAGCGAACCGCGGATGGTAACGCGAACGGGCACGCGAACCAAGCCCCGATGGGCCCGCAGCGCGATCAGCCCCGCCGCCGCTTCGCCCCGAAGAACGACCCGCCGCCGAGCACGGTCACGCCGAGGAAGAAGCCGAAGTCGTACCACCCGCCGCTGTTGGGCACCGCGTAGACCGCGATCTTGGGGTCGAACAGCGAGCCGATCCACGCCCACGGGAAGACGAACCCGTGCCACAGTCCCCACCAGAAGCCCGGCGTATCGGCGCCGTGCTCGACGCCCGCGGGGATCTGCGAGGCGCAGGCCGACAGCGCGAGGAGCGCCAGCAGGGCGGCGAAACGGCCGGAATATCGCGGCATGGCTCCCCTCCTCATCCGAACGCGATCAAGGCGGGCATTTGTACCACAAACTCACTGGCAGGCGAGGCATTCCTCGTAGTCGGTCTGGCCGCCGGCGGCGAGTTCGTACTTCGGCGCTTCGGCGGTGTTGTCGGCCTCGACCCCGCCGGCGAACCCGGCGCGCTGCACGCTCTTCGAGCGCAGGTAGTAGAGCGACTTGATGCCCTTCTCCCACGCCTGGAAGTGCAGCATCATCAGGTCCCACTTGTCGACATCGGCCGGGATGAACAGGTTGAGGCTCTGCGCCTGGTCGATGAACGGCGTGCGGTCGGCGGCGAATTCGAGCAGCCAGCGCTGGTCGATCTCGAAGCTGGTCTTGAACACCGCCTTTTCCTCCGGCGAGAGGAAGTCGAGGTGCTGGACCGAGCCGCCGCGCTCGAGGATCGAGTTCCACACGTTGGTCGAATCCTTGCTCTTCGATTGCAGCAGCTTCTCGAGGTAGGGATTCTTGACCACGAACGAGCCCGACAGGGTCTTGTGAGTGTAGATGTTCGCCGGGATCGGCTCGATGCACGCGCTGGTGCCGCCGCAGATGATGCTGATCGACGCGGTCGGCGCGATCGCCATCTTGCACGAAAAGCGTTCCATCACGCCCATTTCCTCGGCGTCGGGGCAGGCGCCGCGCTCCTCGGCGAGGACCATGCTGGCCTCGTTGGCCTTCTGGCTGATGTGCTTGAACATCTTCAGGTTCCACACCTTGGCCATCGGGCTTTCGAAGCCGATGCCCTTGGACTGGAGGAACGAGTGGAAGCCCATCACGCCCATGCCGACCGATCGTTCGCGGCTGGCGGAATACTTGGCCCGCGCCATCTCGTCGGGTGCGCGGTCGATGTAGTCCTGCAACACGTTGTCGAGGAAGCGCATCACGTCCTCGATGAAGCGCTTGTCGGCGTTCCATTCGTCCCACGTCTCGAGGTTCAATGAGCTGAGGCAGCAGACCGCGGTGCGGTCGTTGCCCAAGTGGTCGCGGCCCGTGGGCAGGGTGATTTCCGAGCACAGGTTCGAGGTCGAGACCTTGAGGCCAAGGTCGCGGTGATGCTTGGGCATCATCCGGTTCACGGTGTCGGAAAAGACGATGTACGGCTCGCCGGTGGCGAGGCGGGTCTCGACCAGCTTCTGGAACAGGCTGCGCGCGTCGACCGTGGCCCGCACCGAGCCGTCCTTGGGGCTGGTGAGTTGCCATTCGCTGCCCGCGCGCACCGCTTCCATGAAGGCGTCGGACACGAGCACGCCGTGGTGCAGGTTGAGCGCCTTCCGATTGAAGTCGCCCGAAGGCTTCCTGATCTCGAGGAACTCCTCGATCTCCGGGTGGCTCACGTCGAGGTAGCAGGCGGCCGAGCCGCGCCGCAGCGAGCCCTGGCTGATCGCCAGCGTCAGGCTGTCCATCACCCGCACGAACGGGATGATGCCGGACGTCTTGCCGTTGAGCCCGACCGGCTCGCCGATCCCGCGCACGTTGCCCCAATAGGTGCCGATGCCGCCGCCGCGCGAAGCGAGCCAGACGTTCTCGTTCCAGGTGCCGACGATCGCTTCGAGGCTGTCGTCGACCGAATTGAGGTAGCACGAAATCGGCAGGCCGCGGCCGGTGCCGCCGTTCGACAGCACCGGAGTCGCCGGCATGAACCACAGGCGCGAGATGTAGTCATAGAGCCGCTGGGCGTGGTCCTGGTCGTCGGCATAGGCGTCGGCCACGCGGGCGAACAGGTCCTGGTAATTTTCGCCGGGCAGCAGGTAGCGGTCGGTCAGCGTGTCCTTGCCGAAATCGGTCAGCAGCGCGTCGCGCGATTCATCGGTGACGACCTTGAAGCGGCGCGCATGGACCGACTTCGAATCGGCTTCCGGCCCACCCGAACTTGCCTGCGCCACGGCCTTGACCGCTTCGGCCATCGCCTCGGCGGCGGCCTGTTCGACCACCAGGCCTTCCGCGCTGTCTTTCCTGTCCATCGTCATTGCCGCCTGTTCGGGTTCGATCTTCGCCGGGGGCCTGGCCGGAGCCGGCTTCGCTTCGCTCTTGGTCAGTGTCTCTTCGCCCTGACCCAGACCCATCGCCGCTTCATCCCCGGTTCGAAATTCCATGATTGCCGTTTCCCCCGATCCCCGTTTCCGGCAGAGCCACTCCCTATATAGGTAGGGGAGCAATGTTCCGCTTGTGTTCGAATCGGCAGGGCGAACAAGCACCCTACCAATTCGCCGGACCGCAGAGGGAAAAACTTTTCCCGCTGTTGTCCCCAGCCGATGCCGCGAGAGGCTTGCCCCGGCCCGATTCCGCCCTCGGCGCACAGCGCGCGCGCCCACTACCGGAATCTAGGTCTTGTGGGTATGTCCCGCAACCCGACCACTATCCATAGTGATTCAACCGCCCATCGGGCGCAAGAGGGTTAAGCATCGATTAAACGCCGGAATGGCCCCCGCGAGCCGGTGTGTTGCCCGGCCAATACGCCGCGACGCGTGGGACAAACTCGGCTCGCGCGCCGCGCAAGAGTCAAAATGAGTTGTCCGAAATTTTTTTTGTCCCCGGCCGGGTTTGAATCAATCGAATCCGGGACAGAAATTTTGCTTCGCCCGGCTGGCTTGCTGGGCAATTCAATTTTTCTTTGGCGTTGAGCAGTTCTCCCCTCCCCGGCGGGGAGGGGCTGGGGGTGGGGGAGCGAGGCCGCCAGGCCTCGCGTCCAAGCTGGCGGTGGAGCACCCCCACCCAACCCTCCCCCTCATGGGGGAGGGCCTTGCGATTCACGCCTCGGCCCAGCGGCGCACCAGGTTGTGATAGAGCGCGGTCAGGCGCAGCACTTCGCGGTCGGCCTTGCCGCGCTCGGCGGTCAGCGCCTGGACGCTCTGGTCGAGGTCGTAGAGCATCTCGCGCGCGGCATGGTCGGCGACGAGCGACTGGAGCCAGAAGAAGCAGCTCACGCGTTCGCCGCGCGTGACCGGGGTCACACGGTGGAGGCTGGTCGAGGGATAGAGCACCATGTGCCCGGCGGGCAGCTTGTAGCTCAGCGTGCCGAAGCTGCCCTCGATCTCGAGCTCGCCGCCGTCGTAGTCCGCGGGGTCGGTCAGGAACAGCGTCGCCGACAGGTCGGTGCGGATGCGCGCGCCGGTCGGCCCGTGGAAGCGGATCGCGTTGTCGACGTGGAGGCCGAATTCCTCGCCCCCGCCATAGCGGTTGAACAGCGGCGGGAACACCGAGTGCGGCAGCGCGGCCGAAAGGAACGCGGCGTTGCCCATCAGCGCCGCGGTCACTTTCGCCTGCGCCGCCTGCGTGGCCGCGCCGGTTTCGGGCAGCTGGCGGTTCCTCTTGACGCTCGCCGCGCCCGCGCCGCTGGTGGCGTTGCCGTCGACCCATTCGGCGGCGAGAATCTCCTCGCGCAAGGCGCGCGCGGCTTCGGGTGAAAGCACCTCGGGAATGGCGAGCAGCATGGCTTCTCTCCCCTAGCGGTTCACGCTCACATCGTCACCGTCACGCTCAGGGTCGCCTGGCGGCCCGGGGCGACATAGCTGAACGGCGTGCCCGAACGGTAGATCGCATCGTAATAGCGCTTGTCGGTGAGGTTGGTCACATTGGCCCTGAGCTCGATCCGGTCGTCGAGGCGATAGCGGCCGACGAGGTCGAACTTCCAGTAGCCCGGCACCGAATTGTCGTTGGCGTTGGGCGAGCCGCCGTAGATGCGGCTGCGGTACTGCGCCTGCGCGCCGACCAGCAGCCGTTCGGTCAGCGCATAGCTGGCGAGCAGCGCGAAGCTGTGCTTCGGCACGTTGGCGAAGCGCCGGCCGACGATCGCCGGGTCGAAGCTGTCGGTTATCTCAGCGTCGAGGAAGGTGTAGCCACCGAACACCGCGAGGCGCGAGGTCAGGTTGCCGTTGACGCCCAGCTCGAAGCCCTGGCTCCTGAGGGTGCCGACGTTGACGTAAACGCCGCCGCCCTGGTTCTCGCGGGCGTTGTCCTTGTCGATCCGGAATGCCGCCGCGGTCAGCAGCAGGTGGCCGCCGGCGACTTCCCACTTGGCGCCGATTTCCCAGGCCTCGTTGCGCTCGGGAGTCAGCGCCTCGACGCCGACGACGCCGCCATAGGTCGGGCTCGACGAATCGAGCTGCTCGCCGCTCGGGTTCGAGCTGGTCGCGAAACTCGCGTAGAGGCTCACCGCTTCGACCGGCTTGTACAGGAGGCTCGCCTGGTAGTTGAGGAAGTCGGCGTCGGATTCGACCCGGAAGGGCCCCGCATTGTTGGCCCCGCTGGTGACGATGTCGAAGGTGTCGTAGCGCAGGCCGAGCAGCAGCTCCCATTGGGGCGAGAAGCTGATCGTGTCGATCGCGAACAGCGACCAGCTGTCGACCGCGGTCACGCCCGGCGTGGCATTGGGATCGATCGTGACCGGGATCGTGAAGCCGAGCACCGGGTCGGGATCGAACAAGTCGCGGGTGAAGCCCGTCGGCGTCGGCGCCTGGTTGCCGTTCTCGTCCTCGATGAAGGCCGGGAAGGCATAGCGCCGGTTGGTGATCTCCTCGTCGCTGAACTCGCCGCCAAGCACGACCGTGTGGCCGATGCCGCCGGTGGCGAAGTCGAGATTGAGCGTGGTGATGTTGCCGAGGTACTCGGTCCTCGCATTGCGCTGCGGGCTGCCGGTGTCGACCACCAGCTGGCCGGGCGCGAAGCCCGCCGCGGCATCGCCCGGGCGATTGGCCGGATCGGCGGCACGCGGCGCGCGCGGGACGCTGACGACATAGCGGTTGGAGACCTCGCCGTAGCGCGTCTGGGTGCGCAGGCTGACCATTTCCGATGGCGCCCACTCGAACGCCAGCGTGCCGATGTCGGCCCCGTTCTTGAGGAAATCGCGCCCGACCGCGCCGTAGAAGTTGTCCGGGTCGACGTCATAGGGCTCGAGCGTCGCCGGGTTGAACGGGTGGCCGTAATCGCTCATCCCGTCGGCGCGGAAGTAGTAATAGTCGGCATCGACGGTGATGTCGCCGAGCTCCCAGCTGAGCGCCGCCGCGCCGCCCCAGCGCTCGGAATCGACGAAGTCGCGCCCGGGCACGTCGCCGGTGTGGTAGAGGCCGTTGAGCCTGATCGCGAGGCCGGGGGCGAGCTGGTAGTTCGCGTCGACGGTGCCGCGGACCATGTCATCGGTCCCGCCGGTCAGCTCGCCGACGGCGAAGTCGTTGCCCGCCTGCGCGCGCTTCGACATGAGGCCGACCGAGCCGCCAGTGGTGCCGCGGCCCATGAAGGCGCTCGAGGGGCCCTTGACGATCTCGACCTGCTCGACCGCGAAGATCTCGCGGCTGGAGACGCCCGGATCGCGCTGGCCGTCGATATAGATATCGTTGCGCGCCTCGAAGCCGCGGATGAAGATGCGGTCGCCGAAGGCATTGCCGCCCTCGCCGGTGCCGAGCGTCACGCCGGGGGTGGTGCGGGCGAGCTCGCGGAAGGTCGTCGCGCCGACGTCCTCGATCACTTCCTTGGGAATGATGGTCATCGACTTGGGCGTATCGCGCACTTCCTCGGTGAAACGCCCGTCGGCCGACTTTTCGACCTTGTAGGGCGCCGCGGCATCGGCATTGGGGTTGGCATCGGGTGCGCGCCGGCCCTCGACGACGATCTCGGGGGCTGCCTCGGCTTCTTCGGCACGGGCGGTGGCGGGAAGGAAGGCCGTGCCCATCGCCGCGGCCAGCAGCGCGCCGGCGGCAGGGGCCGGGCGCAGCGAATTGGTGTTCATGGAAGTCCTCACTTGGTGTTCGCGAGGCGCTATTGCGAATTGCTCGCAGAACGTCAATCACTAATGCGAATTATTCGCATATTTATCCGGAACTGCCGTTCCGCCGGCTATCCCCTCGGCCGCCGCTGCCGGGTAGGGTAATTCGCTGCGGCTCGCGCTAGGAATGGCCCATGACCGCAACGAGGCCCGGACGCCCGCCGCACGACGATGTCCTGACGCCCGCCGAATGGGCGGTGGTCGAAGGCGTGCGCCACGGCCTGACCAACCGCCAGATCGCCGCGCGGCAGAAAGTCAGCCTCGATGCAGTGAAGTTCCATGTCGGCAACGCGCTCGGCAAGCTCGGTCTCGACAGCCGCAAGGTCCTGCGGCGCTGGGACGGCGTGCGGCGCGACAGCGCGCTCAAGGGGAAGGAAGGCATGGTGGAAGCAGAAATCGCCCTGGGCCCGATCGGGCAGATCGCACGGAGCGTATCCGACATCGCCGCGTCCGAAGCGTGGTACCGCGACGTGCTCGGCCTGCCGCACCTGTTCACTTTCGGCGAGCTCGCCTTCTTCGATTGCGGCGGCGTGCGGCTCTACCTCCAGCAGGGCGAGGCGAAACCCGAATCGATCCTCTATTTCGACGTGCCCGACATCCAAGCGGCTACCCAAGCGCTCGGCGCAAAGGGCGTCGATTTCGTCTCGGCTCCGCACATGGTCCACCGCCACGCCGACGGCACCGAGGAATGGCTGGCGTTCTTCGGGGATCCCGACGGCCGCCCGCTGGCGCTGAAGGCTCAGGCTGCCGCGGATTCCTGAGCCATGCCGAGCAGGGCCATGAAGTCGGCCGGCGGCGGGCCGGCCTTTCCGTCGATCGCGAAGCCGGCATAGCCGGCCCGGGTCACCGCCTCGCAGATCCGGCGGTAGCCCGGGACTCCGCCGATATAGGCCATGAAGACGCGCGGCTTTCCCGGTACATTGGCGCCCGTGTACCAGCTCTTCGCCGCGGGATAGACGGTCGGCGCGGCGACCGCGTTGCCGTGCTCGACCCACGCCTGCTGGGCCTCGGCGGTGGGCTCTATCGTCGCGGCCTGCCGATCGGCCAGCGTCCGGATGCAGTCGCCGATCCAGTCGACGTGCTGTTCGATCGAGACCAGCATGTTCGACAGCACCGAGGGACTGCCCGGCCCGGTGATCAGGAACAGGTTCGGGAATCCTTCGACCATCAGGCCGAGGTAGGCCGCCGGGCCGTTCGCCCATTCCCGGGCGAGCGTGCTTCCGCCGCGCCCGGTGATGGCGATCTTGGCCAGGGTGCCGGTCATCGCGTCGAAGCCTGTCGCCAAAACGATCGCGTCGACGGCGAATTCGCGCGTCGCGGTCGCGATCCCGTGCGGGGTGATCCGCTCGATCGGCTCGGCCTTGAGATCGACCAGCGTCACGTTGTCGCGGTTGAAGGTCTCGAAATAGCCGGTGTCGATGCACATCCGCTTCGAGCCGACCGGGTGGTCGATCGGGCACAGCAACTCGGCAACCGCGGGATCGGCGACCGTCTCGCGGACCTTCCCGCGAACGAATTCGGCCAGTGTCTCGTTGGCCCCCGCGTCGAACAGCAGGTCGGGGTACGAGCCGAGGATACCGAGCCCGCCGTGGCGCCAGCCCTGCTCGTAGAAGGCCGTCCGCTCCGCCTCGGGCACCGACAGCGCGGGCAGCGGGCTTGGCTCGCGATGGGCCAGCGCGCCGAAATAGCCTTGCAGCATCTTGCTGCGAAGCTCGCGGTAGTTGGCCTTGAAACGCTCCTCGTATTCCGCGCTCATCGGGTGGTTCCGCGCCGGGGCGACGAAGTTCGCCGTGCGCTGGAACACCGTGAGCTGGGCCGCCTGGCTTGCGATCACCGGGATCGACTGGATCGCGCTCGACCCGGTGCCGATCACCGCCACCTTCTGCCCGGTGAAGTCGACCGCTTCGTGCGGCCACAGCCCGGTCTGGTAGACCCGGCCTTCGAAGCGATCGAGGCCGGGAATGTCGGGCCGGTTGACCGACGAGAGGCAGCCGGTCGCCATGATGCAGAATCGGGCGGCGAGGCGCTGGCCGCGGTCCGTCTCGACGATCCAGAGGTTGCTGGCCTCGTCGAAAGTCGCCGCGGTGACGCGGGTCGAGAAGGTGATGTCGCGCCTGAGATCGTAGCGCTCGGCGACGTGCTGCGCGTAGGTCAGGATCTCGGGTTGGGTGGCGTAGCGTTCGCTCCAGCGCCATTCCTGTTCGAGCGCCTGGTCGAACGAATAGCTGTATTCCATGCTTTCGACATCGCACCGCGCGCCGGGATAGCGGTTCCAGTACCAGGTGCCGCCGACGTCGTCGCCGGCTTCGAACACGTGCGCGGTCAACCCCAGCCCGCGCAGCTTGTGCAGCATGTAGAGCCCGGCAAATCCCGCGCCGACGATGATCGCGTCGAATTGCCTGCCCGTCATGGCCCCTCCTCCCGCACATTGCCGCACGCGCGGCGCCGGGCATGATGCGTCCGGGCGCCGGGCGACGCAAGCGAGGCGATCACCGGCGCCGCCGGCAGGACCCTAGACCACCGTCCCGAAGACCTTGCCGACCCCGGCGGTGACGGCCATCGCCAGCGCTCCCCAGAAAACGACGCGGATCACGCCCTTGAGCATGCCGGCCCCGCCGGCGCGGGCGCCGAGCGCGCCGAGCAGGACAAGGAACGCGAGCGACGCCGCGACGACGCTCGGGACGATGGCCGAAAGCGGCGCCAGCCAGGCGGCCGCCAGCGGCAGCGCCGCGCCGACCGAAAAGGTCGCCGCCGAGGCCACCGCCGCCTGCAGCGGGCGCGCCGTGGTCAGTTCCGAAATCGCCAGCTCGTCGCGCGCGTGGGTGCCGAGCGCGTCCTTTTCCGTGAGCTGGAGAGCCACTTGCCGGGCGAGGTCGAGCTCCAGCCCGCGGCCGACATAGATCGCGGTCAGTTCGTCGAGCTCGAACTCGGGCTGTTCGGCCAGCTCGCGCCGCTCGCGGGCGAGGTCGGCCGCTTCGGTGTCCGCCTGCGAGCTGACCGAGACGTATTCGCCCGCCGCCATCGACAGCGCGCCGGCGGCCAGCCCGGCGAATCCGGCCAGCAGGATCTCGGGCTTGCCCGCCGCCGCCGCGGCCACGCCGACGACGAGGCTGGCGGTCGAGACGATGCCGTCGTTGGCGCCGAGCACGGCCGCTCGCAGCCAGCCGACCCGGCCGATATTGTGCCTTTCAATGTGCAGCCTGCTCATGTCCGCCTCCTCATGCGGCCCCGCCCGTCATCGGCGCGGCGCCCCGGCTCACGGCACCAGCACCGTGTCGCGCGCCACCAGGTCGGTGTCGGGGTAGTCGAGGATGTAGTGCAACCCGCGGCTTTCGTGGCGCTGCAGCGCGCTGGTCACGATGAGGTCGGCGCACTGGAGCAGGTTCCTCAGCTCGATCAAGTCGGTGGTCACGCGGAAGTGGCCGTAATAGTCCTCGATCTCGCCATCGAGCAGCTTGATCCGGTGCGCCGCGCGCTCGAGCCGCTTGGTCGTGCGCACGATGCCGACGTAGTTCCACATGAAGCGGCGGATCTCGGTCCAGTTCTGCTTGATGACCACTTCCTCGTCGGAATCGGTCACCCGGCTTTCGTCCCACTCGCGGATCGCCGGCGGCTCGTCGAGCCCGTCCCAGCAGGCGAGGATGTCGCGCCCCGCCGCCTCGCCGAAGACGAAGCATTCGAGCAAGCTGTTCGAGGCGAGGCGGTTGGCGCCGTGCAGGCCGCTTTCGGTGCATTCGCCCGCCGCCCATAGGCCGGGCAAGTCGGTGCGCGCGTCGAGCCCGATGAGGATCCCGCCGCAGGTATAGTGCTGCGCGGGCACGACCGGGATCGGCTCCCTGGTCATGTCGATGCCGAGGCCGAGCAGCTTCTCGTGGATCGTCGGGAAGTGCTCCTTCACGAACTCGGCCGGCATGTGGCTGATGTCGAGGTGGACGTAATCGAGGCCGAAGCGCTTGATCTGGTCGTCGATCGCGCGCGCCACCACGTCGCGCGGGGCCAGCTCGGCCCGATCGTCGTAGTCGGGCATGAAGCGGCGGCCGGTCAGCGGGTGCTTGAGCTGCCCGCCCTCGCCGCGCACCGCCTCGGTGACGAGGAAGTTCTTGACCTCGAGGTTGTAGAGGCAGGTCGGGTGGAACTGCATCATCTCCATGTTGGAGACGCGCGCCCCCGCGCGCCAGCCCATGGCGATCCCGTCGCCGGTCGCCCCGCGCGGCGCGGTACTGAACTGGTAGACGCGCCCCGCCCCGCCCGAGGCCATGACCGTGGCGCGCGCCCGGTAGGCCTCGACATGGCCCGTCGTCGCGTTGAGCGCATAGACGCCCCACACCCGGCCCGAACCCGAATAGCGCGCCTCGTTGCGCCCGGTGATGAGCTCGACGCAAGTGCGGTCGGGCAGCAGGATGATGTTGGGGTTTTCCTCGCAGGCCTTGAGCAGCGCGGCCTGGACCGCCCAGCCGGTGGCGTCGGCGACGTGGACGATGCGGCGGTGGCTGTGGCCGCCTTCGCGCGTCAGGTGCAGGTCCTTGCCGTCGCGGTTGAACGGCACGCCCAGTTCGCACAGCCGGTCGATCGCCGCGGGCGCGCGTTCGATCACGAATTCGACCGTCTCGCGCCGGTTGAGCCCGGCCCCGGCGATCATGGTGTCGCGGATGTGGTCCTCGAAGGTGTCGCCGGCGTCTAGCACCGCGGCGATCCCGCCCTGCGCCCAGGCGGTCGAGCCGCTGGTCAGCGGGCCCTTGGCCAGCACCGTCACCTTGCAGCGCTGCGCCAGCGAGAGCGCCGCGGTGAGCCCGGCGGCACCCGAGCCGATCACCAGGACATCGGTGCAATGCGCGGTCATCTGCGCGTCATGGCCGCAAGGGGCGAAGCGGGCAAGCCGCGTCACGCATTGCCCGCCCCTCGGGCGGCGATAGGTGGAACACCGTAGCGCCCGCTCGCTTCTGGTTTGCACCAGCCGGGCTAAGTGTGCCCGATGACGTGCAACGCAGTGCAGATCGAGCCGGCCGGCGTTCCCAAGATGCTCGACCGTCTCGTCCGCATGCGCCGCGCGCACGCCTGGCTGCTGGCGCTCCTGAGCGTCGACCTAGCCGCGCTCGGCGACCTCGTTTCCGGCCCCGGCCTGTGGTTCGGTCCGATCTACCTGTTCGTGATCTGCCTCGCGACCTGGTCGCTCGGCTGGCGCGCTGGGCAAGGGCTTGGGATCGCCTGCATGGGGCTGACCTTCGCGATCAACGGCCTTTCGCTATACCCCTACGGCGGCGCGCAGTTCGCCTGGAACCTGGCGATGCGCTTCACCGCGGTTTCGGTGATCATCGCCATCATCGCCGGGGTCCGCCGGGCCTATGTCCGCGAATGGTGGCTGGCGCGGACCGACATTCTCACCGGCGCGCTCAACCGGCAGGCGTTCTTCGAACTCGGCGGCAGCCTCTCGGCAAGCGGCGCCTGGCGCCTGCTGGCCTACGCCGACCTCGACGGGCTCAAGCGGATCAACGATGGCCGCGGGCACGAAGCGGGCGACACCTGCCTCAAGGCCTTCGCCGCGCAAGTCCGCCGGATGATCCGCCGCGACGACATGTTCGCCCGCGTCGGCGGCGACGAATTCCTGATCTTCATGGCGGTCAGGGACGAGGAATCGGCGCGCGCGGTCGCCACTCGGCTGCACGGCGCGATGAACCGCATTCCGGCCGATAGCGGCAGGCACTTGCGATGCAGCGTCGGCGCGCTGGTGATCCCGCCGGGGCCGCTGTCGATCGACGAGCTCGTGCGGCGGGCCGACGGCCTGATGTACCAGGCCAAGCTGCGCGGCGCCTGCCTCGAGTTCGGGATCGTCTCGGATGCCCGGCAAGCCGCGAATGCCAGGCGGGCGAGGAGCCTGCCGCGATCCCCGGCGCCCGGCTTCCCGATCGGGCGCAGGGAAGTCGAGCGGCGCGCGGACCCCGGCGCGGCGGCGATCGCCCGCCCGCGGGTGCACTAGGGCCCTGCAAGGTCAGCCGGCGGCGGTGCCGCTGGTCAGCTGGACGAACACGTCCTCGAGGTCGGCTTCGCGCGTGGTCACGTCCTGGATCACAAAGCCCTGGTCCTGCACCATGCCGAGCACCTGGCCGGCGGTGACCCTGGCCTTGTCGTACGTGATCTCGACCGTGCGCTCGCCGGTCTTCTCGCTCTTGAGGAAGGCTTCGCTCGCCGGCGGCGCGGCGACGTCGTCCTCGAAGGTGATCTCGACGATCTTCTCGCCCATCATCCCGACCAGCTCGCGAGTCGGCTTGTTGGCGATCAGCTCGCCGTGGTTGATGATGGCGATGCGGTCGCACAGCTGCTCGGCTTCCTCGAGGTAGTGAGTCGTCAAGACCACGGTCACCCCTTCGCCATTGAGCTCGCCGACGAGCTCCCACAATTGCCGGCGGAGTTCGACGTCGACCCCCGCGGTCGGCTCGTCGAGCACCAGCACCGGCGGCGAATGGACCATCGCCTTGGCGATCAGCAGGCGGCGCTTCATCCCGCCCGAAAGCGTGCGCGAATAGGCGTCGCGCTTGTCGGCCAGGTGGACCGCGCGCAGCAGTTCCTCGGACCGGCGCAGCGCCTTGGCGACGCCGTACATCCCGCCCTGGTTCTCGAGCACCTCGAACGGGGTGAAGAACGGGTCGAAGACGATTTCCTGCGGCACGATGCCGATCGAAAGCTTGGCGTTGCGCTGGTCGCGGTCGATGTCGTGGCCCCAGATCTCGATCGTGCCGCCGGTCTTCTTCACCAGGCCGGCCATGATGTTGATCAGCGTCGACTTTCCCGCGCCGTTGGGCCCGAGCAGCCCGAAAATGCCGCCCTGCGGCACGTCGAAAGTAACGCCTTTCAACGCCAGCTTGGGCGGCGCATCGCCCTGCGCGGCATATTCCTTGACCAGGTCGCGGATCGAGATGGCTGCGCCGTTTTCGCTCATGCGAGCGCCCTTTAGGGTGCGCGGGAAGGCCCGGCAATGGCCGTAAACAAGGCGTGAAAGTTACCAGCGTGTTAACCATACCACGAAACTGTAACCTTGTTGTCGCACATCTATGAAACGGCTCGATGGGACTTAGGAGAAATTGCCTGCCGCGCCTCCCGCGTCGGCTGAATCGCACGTTCGCGCTTGCTATTGCGGCGGCGGCGGCGGCCTTGGCCTATCCTGCGTGCGCACAGGAAATCGAAACCGCGCGGATGAGCGCCGTCATCGATACTCCCATTTCGATCATCAATACGAATGACATGGATTTCGGCAAGATCGCGCCGCGCGGCAACGCTGGCACGGTCGTGATGACTCCGGCTGCATCGGCGCAATGCACAACCAGCGGCGGACTGGTGCATTCCGGCAACTGCCGCGCTGCAACTTTCGATGGCGCCGTGAGATTCCTGTTCGTGTTGCGCGTCCAGAAACCGAATGGGAATCGCATCGATCTCACTGGCCCGGGGGGCGCGAGAATGCGGCTCGACAACTTTACATTCGGAGCTGGCCCCGGACTGCTCGATCTCGGTCAGAATGGCGTAAACCACCGGTTCTGGATCTTGAACGCGAACGGCTCATACACCTTCTATGCCGGCGGAACATTGCGCGTCGCCGCCAACCAGACGCCGGGCGTCTACACCGGCACATTCGAAATCCAGCTTAACTACAATTGAGCCGGACGGGCTGCACTGCGCCGTCGCACAAAGGCACCTGACAATCTGACGGCTGACCATGACTCGGGCAGTCGATACGCTGCCGCCCGAACATACGCGCAAACCTTACCGAGCCGTTTACCGATTTGCGCAACCAACGGCTGTATTATGTGCGCCTACGTCTTCGCACCATGGGACCTGGAATCATCCGCCCGCTGCGCCTTGGTGCGGCTCGGGCGCTGGCCGCCTCCGCGATGGTGGCTGCCCTGTGCCCAGGCGCCGCAAGCGCGCAGTCGGTCGAATCCGCCCGCACCGTGGCCACGGTGATGACTCCCGCCTCGATGGCCAAGACCGCCGACATGAACTTCGGCAGGATCGCCCCCAAGGGCTCGCCCGGCGGCACCGTCGTGCTCAACCCGGCGGGGTCCGGCAGCTGCACCTCGTCCGCCAACCTCATCCGCACCGGCACCTGCCAGCCGGCGACATTCGTCGTCTATGGCCGGCACAACTGGCTGGTCCGCATCCGCGAGCTCAACAACGGGGTGATCACGCTGCTCGGCCCGAACGGGGCGACGATGCTGGTCAACACGCTGACGATAAGCGTCGACAACCTCACGCCGGTGAGCGGCGGCGGCAGCCCGGCAGGCAACCTCGGCCGCTACCGGATCATCGATCCGAGCGGCATGGCGACCTTCCGCATCGGCGGGACGCTCACGGTCGGGACCAACCAGGAACCCGGCGTCTACACCGGCGTGCTCAACGTCCAGGTCAACTACAACTGAGCGCGCGATATTGCGGAATGCGGCGCGCCGCGATAACGCCGGCGCCATGGAACTCGTGCCCGAAACAACCCTCGTCGACACGCGCCGCGTCTGGTGCGACGGCGCCGGCGGCATCCGCGGCGGCGCCGGTTACCGCCCGGCGGCGCTCGGCCATCCGCGCGTCTGGATGGAAATCGACGAGCAGGGTTACGTCGATTGCGGCTATTGCGACCGCCGCTTCGTGCTGAAGGGCAACGCGGCGGAACACGGCATCCACGAGGTCATGCCCGGCGACCTGCCCGAACCGGGCGACGCCAGCGTCGCCTGACGGGCGCCCCATCCCCGCTTGCCGGGTCAGGCCTGGTTCAGTACCATCGCGGCAGGTTTCGGGCAGGAGAACGCCATGAAACGAATCGCCTTGATCGCCGCCGGCGCCGCCCTGGCGTTGGCCGGAACCGCGGCTTCGGCCGAAAGCACCACCGCCCGCAAGGGAGAAGAACGGCTTGCCCGCATGCTCGAAGGCCGCGTCGCGGGCGAACCCGTCGCCTGCATCACCACCATGCGGTCCAGCAAGCTGCAGGTGATCGACGAAGTCGGCCTGGTCTATGACGCCGGCAAGACGATCTACGTCGCCCGCGCGACCGATCCGCGCATGCTGCGCAGCTTCGACGTGCTGGTGATGAACAGGTTCGACGCAAGCCGCCTGTGCGCCCACGAACCGATGCGCACGGTCGACCGTGCCAGCGGCTTCACCACCGGCGTGGTGTTCCTGCACGAATTCGTGCCCTATACCCGCAAGGGCTGACCGGCTTGGCGGCCGCCCGGCGTCGCTGGGCGGCCGAACTGCTGCATTTCTGGTTCCACGAGCTGTCCCCGCGCGACTGGTTCGCGCCGTCGCGGCAGGTCGACGAGGACTTGCGCCGGCGCTTCGGCGCGGACCTGGCGATGCTGGCCGGCCGGCCGGCGAGCGAGTTCCTCACCGACCCATTGACCGCGCGGGCCGCCGTGCTGCTGTTCGACCAGGTCCCGCGCAACATCCATCGCGGCAGCGCGCGGGCCTTCGCCCACGATGCGCTGGCGCGGCGGATCGCCCGCGAGGCGCTGCGGCGCGGCTGGGACAGGGGCCTGGCGAACGCCGGGCGCCAGTTCCTCGCCATGCCGCTGATGCACAGCGAGGCGATCGGCGACCAGCGCGGGTCGCTCGAATACTACGCCCGCCTCGGCCCGCGCTTCGGCTGGCCGTTCGCCCGCAGCCATTACCGGATGATCGCCCGCTTCGGCCGCTTCCCGCACCGCAACGAGGTACTCGGGCGACGGAGCACTCCCGCCGAAAAGACCGCGGTCGAGGCCGGCAACCACTGGTAATCGCTTTCCCTTGCGGAAAGGCGTGCTAAACTTCCCTCGGGGAATCTCGGGGAGGGGCTTCATGAAGTACGCCGTCTGGTTCGTGCGCCTGGTGTTCGCGGCATGGATGATTCCGGCCGGGCTCAATCACTTCTTTCCGCTGTTTCCCCAGCCGATGGGCAACATGCCCTTGAGCACCGAGCTGATCACCGCGCTGATCGACAGCCATCTGTTCGATCTCGTGAAGGCGGTCGAGCTGCTTGCGGGACTTTGCCTGTTGTTCGGCTATCGCGTGCCGCTGGCGCTGGTGATGGCGATGCCGGTCTCATTCAACGTATGGTACTGGGACGTACCGCTGCAGGGCTGGGCCTCGGGCTCGGCGAAATTCGGCTGGGCGGTGCTGGGTTGCAACGTCTTTTTGTGCCTCGCCTATTTCGAGAGCTACCGCTCGATGTTCACGCTGCGCGCCAAACCGCGAGCCCTTGTCGGGGGGACGCCGTCATGAAGAACCTCGTCCCAGTCATGCGCCTGTTGCTCGGGGCCTTCATGCTCGCGAGCGGGATCGATCATTTCCTGTTTCCCTTCATCCCGGTCCCGCCCGCGACCGATCCGCTGGCCGAACAGCTGATCCTGGCCCTGATTCACAGCGGCCTGTTCGATGTGGTCAAGGCGATCCAGCTTGTCGTCGGGGTCCTGCTGCTGGCCGACATCATGGTGCCGCTGGCGCTATGCCTGCTGATGCCGCTTTCGGTCTGCGCGGCCTATTACGGGCTGGTTCTCGACGGGCAGGCCTTTACGATCGCCTCCGCGCTGATCGGGCTCGCGCTCAATGGCCTGCTGATGCTGGCCTATCTCGACTATTATCGCGGCGTGCTCTCGACGAGCTGGCTGGCACGCGGTGAAAGTTCCGCAGAAGGCGACAATTTCGAAACGCTATACGTTCGCCCCGTGGGCCGGATCACGCCCGCCCAGTTCGGTGCAGCGGCAGTCACGCTGGTCGCGGTGGCAGCCTTCTATTACTTCCTGGTGCCGGGCGGCACGCCCAAATTCGCCGTATTCGCCCTGGGCTATTGCGCCGTGGTGCTGCTGGCGCGGCTGGTGCAGGGGACGCGGAAGGCGGCCTAGAGTTCCCGGGACAGCCGCACGCTGGTGCGCTCGTAACCGAGCTTTTCGTAGAACCGGTGCGCCTCGGTGCGGCGCAAGTGGCTGGTGACTTCGAGCATGTAGCAGCCTTGCGCCGCCAGTGCCGCTTCGGCCGCCCGCACCAGCCGCGCGCCGATGCCCCGGCTGCGCAGGTGCTCGTCCACCACCATCATCGAGATGCGGCCGACGGGCGCCGGCCGGTGGAGCACCTGCATCACCGAAGTGCTCAGGCAGCCGACCACTTCGCCGTCGAGCTCGGCGACGAGCACGAGGCGGCCCTCGGCCGCCATCGCGGCGAGGCGGGCGGCGACTTCGGCCCCGGTCACCGGGAAGTCGAGCTGGCCGATCAGGCGGGCGAGCGCGACGCTGTCGCTTTCCCGCGCGGGCCGGATCGAAGGCTCGCTCACTCCCACTCGATCGTGCCGGGCGGCTTGCTGGTGTAGTCGTACACCACCCGGTTGATCCCCTTGACCTCATTGACGATGCGCGTCGCCACGCGGGCAAGGAACGCCGCGTCGAACGGATAGACGTCGGCGGTCATGCCGTCGGTCGAGGTCACCGCGCGCAGGGCGAGCACGTTGTCGTAAGTGCGGTAATCGCCCATCACGCCGACGGTGCGCACCGGCAGCAGCACGGCGAAGGCCTGCCAGATCGCGTCGTAGAGCCCGGCCTTGCGGATTTCCTCGAGGTAGATCGCGTCGGCCTTCCTGAGGATGTCGCAGCGCTCCCGGGTCACTTCGCCGGGGATGCGGATGGCAAGGCCAGGGCCGGGGAACGGGTGGCGGGCGACGAAGGCCTCGGGCAGGCCCAACTCGCGGCCGAGCTCGCGCACTTCGTCCTTGAACAGCTCGCGCAGCGGCTCGACCAGCGCCATGTTCATCCGCTCGGGCAACCCGCCGACATTGTGGTGGCTCTTGATCGTCACCGACGGCCCGCCGGTGAAGGAAACGCTCTCGATCACGTCGGGATAGAGCGTGCCCTGCGCCAGGAAATCGGCGCCGCCGATCTTCTTCGCCTCGGCTTCGAACAAGTCGATGAAGGCCTTGCCGATGAACTTGCGCTTGGCTTCCGGTTCGGTGAGGCCGGCCAGCCCGGCAAGGAACATGTCCTCCGCATCCACGTGCACCAGCGGGATGTTGTAGTGGTCGCGGAACAGCGTGACGACCTGCTCGGCCTCGTTGAGCCGCATCAGGCCGTGGTCGACGAACACGCAGGTCAGCTGGTCGCCGATCGCTTCGTGGATCAGCACCGCGGCGACCGCGCTGTCGACCCCGCCCGAAAGGCCGCAGATCACCTTGCCGCCATTTGGGCCGCTTCCCACCTGGGCGCGGATTTCCGCGATCTTGGTCTTGCGGAACTCGGCCATGGTCCAGTCGCCGGCGAGCCCACAGACGTGGCGCACGAAGTTGGCGATCAGCCTGGCCCCGTCGGGCGTGTGGGCCACTTCGGGATGGAACTGGGTGCCGTAATAGCGCCGCTCGTCGTCGGCGATCAGCGCGAACGGCGCGCCGTCGCTCACCGCGACGATGCGGAAGCCGGGGGCGAAGCGGGTCACCTTGTCGCCGTGGCTCATCCACACCTGGTGGCGTTCGCCGACGTGCCACAGCCCGTCGAACAGCACGCAAGGCTCGGTCACGGTCAGGAAGGCGCGGCCGAACTCGCCGCCCTCATCGGTCTCGTGGCCGGGGCGGACCTCGCCGCCGAGCTGGTGGGTCATGACCTGCTGGCCGTAGCAGATGCCGAGGATGGGGAGGCCGCTGTCGAACAGCACTTGCGGCGCGCGGGGAGAGCCCTCTTCGGGAACCCCGGCGGGCGAGCCCGACAGGATGATCCCCTTCGGCTTGAGCCGGCGGAACGCTTCCTCCGCCTGGCTGAACGGGGCGATTTCCGAATAGACGCCGGCCTCGCGCACCCGGCGGGCGATCAGCTGGGTCACCTGGCTGCCGAAATCGACGATCAGGATTGAATCGGGGAGATGGCTGGCGTCCATCTAGGCCCGTTAGGCAGCACCGGTTGCGGTGTCCAGTCGCAACCTCGGCTCGCGGGGGCCCGCGTGGCCGGCGTTGCATGCGAAGCAAGTCTCATAGTGTTTTTCGCAATTGCACAACTCGATTGTGCGATGCACAATGAAAACAGAACACATAGGGATGTCCGATGAAAGGCGGCTCAGCCGGACAAGAGGACTTATCGCTATGATCAAGCTTGCAATTCCCGCTCTCGCCGCCCTTTCGCTGTGCGCTGCGGCCCAGGCGAAGACGTTCGACCAGACCACCGTCATCGTCGCCTATGCGGATCTGAACCTCGGCAGCGCCGCCGGGGCGGCGGCGCTGCGGGCGCGGATCGACGCCGCAGTCAAGGATGTCTGCGCGCGGCCGTTCATCCGCGACCTGAAGGCGATGGATGCATGGGACAAGTGCCGCGCCGACGCCGCGCGTGAAGCCATGAGGCAGGTGGACGACGCGGCCGCCCCGATCGAAATTGCCGCATTCAACTGATGAACGGCGGAGGATCCGGCCGGCGTCGACGCGCCGGCCGGATCCTCGGCGCAGCTTCGAAAAGATGCAATATCCATATTGCATAAGACGCAACAGTCGTGGCGCTTTTCTCATTTGTGGATCGCCAGGTGCGTCCTTATTTGCCCGCCGAGCCGGCTGGTGGACACCTCTCCCCCCACCCCCCCGTCCCCAGCCGGCAAACTCCGACAGGAACCACGCCTTGCGCCAGCGCGCAGCGCGTTTCCTGGCTCGCCTCGCGGGCGCCCCGCCCCCCGCGGAACGGCGCCGGCCGGCGGAAGCCGGACCGGAGCGCGGCCGCCACCCCCCAGTCCAAGGCGGCCGCGCTCCGCGGCCTTCACCCTTCGACTTGCGAGCAAGGAACCCGGCCCTTAAAGGCACGGCCAAGCGCATTCTCGCGCCGTTCGCGGCGAACTCCTCGGCCCACTTGCTGCCGCCGACCTGGATGTTCTGACGAACCCCGGGGCCGCCCCGCAGGGGCGGCCCTTTTCGCCTGGCTATTGCGCCAGCAGCTTGACCAGGTCGTAAAGGTAGTCGCGGCCGACATAGACCGACCGCACCTCGAGCCGCTCGTCGAGGCCGTGGGTGCCGTTGCCGTCGGGATCGCCCCAGATGCCCGGAACGCCGTAAGTCGGGATGCCCACCGCCGACAGGTAGAGCCCGTCGGTCGCGCCGGTCGACATCGCCGGGATCACCGGTACGCCCGGCCAGTACTTTTCGCTGAGCTGCTCCATCGGGCCGATGATCGCCGGGTCGAGCGGCGGGGATTTGGCCAGCGGCTTGTCGGCTCGCGCCAAGGTCATCGTGATCGCCGGGTTGGCGATTATTCTCTCCAGCTCGCCCTTGATCTCGGGGGGCGTGTGGCCGGGGAAGATGCGGCAATTGACGTTCGCCTCGACCCGCTGCGGCAATGCGTTCACCGCATGGCCGCCGTCGATCATCGTCGCGACGCACGTGGTTCGCAGCATCGAGTGGAAGAACCGGTCGGTGTTGACGATGGCCTCCGCCGCGGCGTCGTTCGGGTCGGCGGCGAGCCGCTGCATCGCCCGGCCGAGTTCGTCGCTGCGCATCGCCCCGGCCTTGGCGAAGAAGACCCGCGTGGTGTCGGTGAATTCGGTGGGGAACTCGTGATCGCGGATCTTCGCCAGCGCATCGGCCATGTCGTAGATCGCGTTCGCGCGCACCGGGCCCGAGCTGTGGCCGCCGGGATTGGTCACGACCAGGTTGTAGTCCTGGTAGATCTTCTCGCCGACCTGGATCGACTGGTCGATCAGGTGTCCCTGGCCGTCGGTGTCGCCGCCGCCGCCCTCGTTGAGCGCGAACGCCGCGTCGATCAGCTCGCGCCGGTTCTCGCCCAGCCAGTGGGCGCCGTTGAACGCGGTGTCGGTCTCCTCGCCGCAAGTGAGCGCGATCTTGACGGTGCGGGCGGGCCGGTAGCCCTCGCCGGCGAAGCGGATCAGCATGTCCGCCCAGATCGCCGACATCGCCTTGTCGTCGGCGACGCCGCGGGCATAGAAATAGCCGCCTTCCTCGTAGAGCGTGAACGGATCGCGCACCCAGTCCTCGCGCTTTGCCGCCACGACGTCGATGTGGCCGAGCAGGAGCATCGGCGCGAGCGTGGCCGAGGTGCCCGGGTAGACCGCGACGATCCCGCCTTCGTCGGGGTGGTCGGGCACGGTGAAGACGGTGATGTTCCGCTCGGCGACGCCGCCCGTCCTGAGCCGTGCGGCGAGCTGCTCGGCGGCAGTGGTGCAATTGCCGGTGGTGATGCTGGTGTCGGTCTCGACCAGCTCTTCGTAAAGCTCGCGGAACTGCTGCTGGTCGGGCCGCAGTTGGCCCATCGTGCCGGTCGGAACTTGCGCTGCGGCAGGCGCGCCCGCCAGCGAGGCGGCAAGCAAAGCGATAGTCGATGTCTTCATGATTGAACCCCTGTTCGTGATCGCGCGAATTGAGCAGGATTTCGTTGTGGATGGAAGGGGGCCGCAAGGGTTCCGAAACGGCCCCCCCATGCCTATATGATGGCCATGGAAGATACCCCCGCGCAAACCCCGAACCCGAGCGCGTACGGCGCCGAGTCGATCAAGGTCCTCAAGGGCCTCGATGCCGTGCGCAAGCGGCCCGGCATGTACATCGGCGACACCGACGACGGCTCCGGCCTGCACCACATGGTGTTCGAGGTCAGCGACAACGCCATCGACGAAGCGCTCGCTGGGCATTGCGACCTGGTCACGATCGAACTCAATCCCGACGGCTCGGTCAGCGTCGAGGACAACGGCCGCGGCATCCCGACCGGCATCCACAAGGAAGAGGGCGTTTCGGCGGCCGAGGTCATCATGACCCAGCTCCACGCCGGCGGGAAGTTCGAAAATGTCGAGGAAGGCAACGCCTACAAGGTTTCGGGCGGCCTGCACGGCGTCGGCGTCTCGGTGGTCAACGCGCTTTCCGAATGGCTCGAGCTGACCGTCTGGCGCGAGGGCAAGGAACACTGGATGCGCTTCGAGCACGGCGATCCCGTCTCGCCGCTCGAAGTGAAGGGCCCGGCGAACCGCGAGCGCACCGGCACGCGCGTCACCTTCCTGCCCTCGACCGACACCTTCAAGAACGTCACCGAGTTCGACTTCGAGAAGCTGGAGCACCGCTATCGCGAGCTCGCCTTCCTCAATTCCGGGGTTCACATCCTCCTGCGCGACAAGCGCCACGAGGACACCGCCGAGCACGACCTGTACTACGAAGGCGGGATCGCCGCGTTCGTGAAGTACCTCGACCGCAACAAGGTGCCGCTCGTGCCCGAGCCGATCTCGGTCTCGGCCGAGAAGGAAGGCATCGGCATCGACGTCGCGCTGGAATGGAACGATTCCTACTACGAGAACGTGCTGTGCTTCACCAACAACATCCCGCAGCGTGACGGCGGCACCCACCTCGCCGCGTTCCGCGCCGCGCTGACCCGCACGCTCAACAACTATGCCGAGCGGTCCGGGCTGCTGAAGAAGGAGAAGGTCGCGCTCACCGGCGAGGACATGCGCGAGGGGCTGACCGCGATCGTCTCGGTCAAGCTGACCGATCCCAAGTTCAGCTCGCAGACCAAGGACAAGCTGGTCAGCTCCGAAGTGCGCCAGCCGCTCGAGAGCCTGATGGGCGACAAGATGAACGAATGGCTGGAGGAAAACCCGGCCGACGCGAAGGCGATCGTCCAGAAGATCATCGATGCCGCCGCGGCGCGCGAAGCAGCGCGCAAGGCGCGCGAGCTGACCCGCCGCAAGGGCGCGCTCGACATCGCCAGCCTGCCCGGCAAGCTATCCGACTGCCGCGAGCGCGACCCGGCGCTCAGCGAGCTGTTCCTGGTCGAGGGCGATTCGGCCGGCGGCTCGGCCAAGAGCGGCCGCGACAGCCAGTACCAGGCGATCCTGCCCTTGCGCGGCAAGATCCTCAACGTCGAGCGCGCGCGCTTCGACCGGATCATCAGCTCCAAGGAAGTCGGCACGCTGATCCAGGCGATGGGAACGGGCCTGCGCGACGAATTCAACCTCGACAAGCTGCGCTACCACAAGATCATCATCATGACCGACGCCGACGTCGACGGCGCGCATATCCGCACGCTGCTGCTGACTTTCTTCCACCGGCAGATGCCCGAGATCATCAAGGCCGGGCACTTGTTCATCGCCCAGCCGCCGCTGTTCAAGGTCAGCAAGGGCCGCAGCGAGGTCTACCTGAAGGACCAGGGCGCGCTCGACCGCTACCTGGTCGATGCCGGGCTGCAGGGCCGCGTGCTCGAGGCGCCGGGCGGCGCGCGGGCCGACAACGAGCTCCGCGCGCTGGTCGAACACGCCCTGCGCTTCAAGAACCTGATCGCCTTCGTGCCGCGACGCTACGACCCGGCGGTGATCGAGCAGATGGCGATCGCCGGCGCGCTCGACCCGGCGCTCGACCGCAAGGCGCGCGAAGCGGCCCTCACCCGCGCGGCCGCGAGGCTGGCGATGGGCGATCCGGACGCGGTCTGGAGCGCGGCGGTTACGCCCGAAGGCGCGATCCGCTTCGACCGCGCATGGCGCGGGGTGACCGACACGCACCTGATCGAGGCCAATTTCGTCACCAGCGCCGAGGCGCGCAAGCTGCATAGCCTGGGCAAGAACCACGCCGAGGTCTACGCCGCCCCCTCGCGCCTCGTCCGCGCGGGCACCGCCGAAGCCGAACCGGAACCGGTTGAGGAGGCCGCCGACGGCGAGGAGCAGGAAGCGCCGGTGGCGCGCGAAGGCGGGATCACCCGGCCGACCGAATTGCTAGACGCGGTGCTCGCCACCGGGCGGAAGGGCCTCGCCATTGCGCGCTACAAGGGCCTCGGCGAAATGAATGCCGAGCAGCTGTGGGAGACCACGCTCGACCCGGAAAACCGCGCGCTGCTGCAGGTCAAGGTCGAGGACGCCGACGTCACCGACGAAATCTTCACCCGGCTGATGGGCGACGTGGTCGAACCGCGCCGCGAATTCATCCAGGACAATGCCCTGAACGTCGCAAATCTCGACGTGTAGAGTCTGACGACGTTCGAGCGATCCACTCTTCTCCTCCCCATTGAGGGGGAGGCCGGGTGGGGGTCTACCGCCCTCGCAGGCGTGGGAGCCCCCACCCCCTGACCCCTCCCCCTCGGGGAGGGGAGATCAATGTAACGTCATCCCGCCCTAGGCCGCGGCTTCCTCCTCGGCGATGACGCGCGAGACGCGTTCCTTGTAGGGCTTGAGGCTGACGAACTTGAGCCACAGCCCGGCGCCGCCGAACAGCACCGTCACCACCACCATCGAATAGCGCAGCATCGCTTCGTCGGCGAACACGTAGTCGGTGAACAAGGCCACCGCGAGCGGCCCGAGCGCGCCGCCGATCACCCCGATGGTGAACAGGTAGGCGGCGCTGATCTGCCCGCGAAACTCGTTCGGGGTGACCATCTGCAGCGCCGCGACGGCACCGGGAGCGGATAGGCCGATGGCGACGATCGAGGCGCTGGAAAAGGCAAACGCCAGCCACGCAGTCGGCATCAGCAGACCCGCGAGGGTCAGCGGCAGGCTGATGCACGAGCCCATGATCGACAGCTTGACCATCGCCCCGGCGTCGCCGCGCCTGGTCCACAGCTCCCCCAGCAAGGCGCCGAGCGCGAGGCCGAACGGGGTCAGCACCAGCGTGGCCGTGCCGGCCAAGGGGCCGATCACCTCGGGGCCCCAGCCGAAGGTGCGGGCGTAGAACGGGATGCGCCAGTTGAGCACGCCGACCGCCTCGATCTGCAACAGCGCCGATCCGACCATGAAAGGCACGTAGATCGCCTTCTCGCGCGCGGCGAAGCGGAACACGTCGAGCACCGGCAGGCGCATGCTCGCCGCGCGCCCGCGCCGCAGCGGCTCGCGCACGGTGCTGAAGAAGACGAGCCCGGCGAACACGCCCGGCGTGCCGATGATCAGGAAGATCATCTGCCAGTCCTTCAGCGTCGTGCCGAACAGCTCGAAAGTCCTGCCGCCGAGGTAGCCGACCAGCGCGCCGCCGATGATCAGGGTGAGCGAGCCGCCGAGCGAAATGCCCCAGTTGAACACCGCCATCGCCGTCGGCAACTTGTGCCGCGGCACGAGGTCGGAAATCATCGACAGGCCGTTGGGACCCTTGAGCGAAACGGCCGAGCCGGTCAGGCCGCGCATCGCGAACAGCGAAGCAAAGCCCTGGGCAAAACCGCACCCCGCGGTCGCCGCGCTCCACAGCACCATCGCGCTGCCGATGATCCGCTTGCGGTTCCAGGTGTCGGCGAGGCGCGACATCGGCAGGCCGACGAGCCCGTAGAACAGCGAGAATGCGGTTCCAGTCAGCAGGCTGACCTCGGTATCGGTGATGTGAAGGTCGCGCTTCATCGGCTCGATCAGCAGCGAGATCGTGCCGCGATCGACCGCGTCGAGCGCGTTGGCCAGCGCGATCATCCACACCGCGTACCAGGCGGCGAATCTCGGCGGGAACGGTTCGGCGGCAAGTGCCGGTGCCGTCGATGCCGCTGGCCCCAGGTCGATCGCCTCGCTCGCCATCCCGCCCCTCTCCCCCCGTGCGGTTCTCCGCATCGCGGGTCAGGGTCGGCGATTAGCCCACGCTTGGCAAGCGGTTCGCGCGCGCGCCCGTCTCGTCATTGCGAGCGTCGCGACGCAATCCTGGGCGGCTCGGTCCGCCCTGGTTTGCCGCGCCGCCTTCGGCGGCTCGCAATGACGAGACGGGGGCGCTACTCCGCCGCTTCGGCCGCCTCGCGCCGGGCGAACTCGCGCGCCGCCAGGAACCGTTCGGCGTCGAGCGCGGCCATGCAGCCGGTGCCCGCCGCGGTCACCGCCTGGCGGTAGACATGGTCCATCACGTCGCCGCAGGCGAACACGCCCGGCACGTCTGTCTTCGGCGTGCCCGGCTCGACCAGCAGGTAGCCGGCGTCGTCCATCGCCAGCTTGCCCTTGAACAGCTCGGTCGCCGGGGCGTGGCCGATGGCGACGAAGGCGCCCTCGCACTCGAACGTGCTTTCGGCGCCCGTCACCGTGTCGACCAGCTTGAGCCCGGTGAGCCCGCCGGCGAGCGGATCGCCGAGGAACGCATCGACCCGCTTGTTCCACACCACGGTGATCTTCGGGTGGGCGAACAGCCGGTCCTGCAGGATCTTCTCGGCCCGCAGCTCGCCGCGGCGATGGATCAGCGTCACGTCGTCCGAATGGTTGGTCAGGTAGAGCGCTTCCTCGACCGCGGTGTTGCCGCCGCCGATCACCGCGACCTTCTTGCCGCGAAAGAAGAACCCGTCGCAAGTGGCGCAGGCGGAGACGCCCTTGCCCGACAGCGCTTCCTCGCCCGGCACACCGAGCCACTTGGCCTGCGCCCCGGTGGCGATCACCAGCACGTCGCCGACAAATTCGTCGCCGCTGTCGCCCTTGGCGCGGAACGGGCTGCCGCCGGCGATGTCGACGTCGACGATCGTGTCCCACATCATCCGCGTGCCGACGGCTTCCGCCTGGGCCTGCATTTCCTGCATCAGCCACGGGCCCTGGATCACCTCGCGGAAGCCGGGGTAGTTCTCGACGTCGGTGGTGATGGTCAGCTGTCCGCCGGGCTGGAGGCCCTGGACGACGATCGGCTGCATCCCGGCGCGCGCGCCATAGATCGCCGCCGAAAGCCCGGCCGGGCCGGAGCCGATGATCAGCATGCGGGTGGTGTGAGTGGTCATGGGTCCTCGGGCGGATTCGTTAGCGGGCTAGGTAGGGGGCTGCCGCCGGGCGATCAAGCGGCGTTCAGCCGCCGCCGGGCGCCGCCAGGCCGCCGTCGAGCCGCTCGAGCAGGCCGGCGAAGAATTCGTTCATCGTCGCGATCGTCGCCGGATCGATCCCGTCGAGCAGCCGCGCGCGCAACTCGTCGCTGACGTCGAACATTTCCTCCAGCACCGTTTCGCCGGCATCGGTCACGCGCAATTGCTTGGTGCGGCGGTCGGCGGGATCGGACAGGCGTTCGACCAGCCCGTCCTTCTCGAGCGTGTCGAGCATGCGGGTCAGCGTCGGGCCTTCGATCCGCAGGCGCTTGGCGATATCCACTTGCGCGCTGAGCGGCGGCGAATTGAGGATCGCCGCGAGCGCTTCCATCCGCGCCGAGCTCTGCTCGATCCGCCGCAAGTGCTCGTCGAGCAGCGAGCGCCAGCGGCGCGCGGTCAGCACCAGCAACAGCGTGAAGGCGATTTCGGGCGTGGTCCCGCCCGTGCGATAGATCGCGTAGCTGGAATTTCCCTGCGCCTTGCGCGATCCCGCGCCCCGCGCGGTTGCCCTCGTTGCCATCCGATCGCCGCCCTCGTTTGACCCGATGCCTATAGCGCGCGGTCCCCCGGGTGAAGCCCTGATTGAGAGAAAGACGGGGAGGGAGTTACATCCTGAACACGCCGAAGCGCGGGCTCTCGGGGATCGGCGCCTCGAGGCACACGCCCAGCGCGAGGCCCAAAACATCCCGCGTCTGGACCGGGTCGATCACGCCATCGTCCCACAGGCGGGCGGTGGCGTAATAGGGATTGCCCTCGGTCTCGTACTTCTCGCGGATCGGGACCTTGAAGGCCTCCACTTCGCGCTCGTCCCACTTGTCGGCGTCGCGGTGGACCGTGGCGAGGACGCTCGCCGCCTGCTCGCCGCCCATCACCGAAATGCGCGCGTTGGGCCAGGTGAACAGGAAGCGCGGGCCATAGGCGCGCCCGCACATGCCGTAGTTGCCGGCGCCGAAGCTGCCGCCGATGACCACGGTGAGCTTGGGCACTTGCGCGCATGCGACCGCCGTCACCAGCTTGGCGCCGTGCTTGGCGATGCCTTCGGCCTCGTATTTGCCGCCGACCATGAAGCCGGACACGTTCTGCAGGAACAGGAGCGGGATGCCGCGCTGGCAGGCGAGCTCGATGAAATGCGCGCCCTTGAGCGCGCTCTCGGAGAACAGCACGCCGTTGTTGGCGAGGATCGCCACCGGCATGCCCCAGACATGCGCGAAGCCGCAGACGAGCGTCGTGCCGAAGTGCGCCTTGAACTCGTGGAATTCGCTGGCATCGACGATCCGGGCGATCACTTCGTGCACGTCGTAGGGCGCGCGGACGTCCTCGGGGACGATGGCGTAGAGATCTTCAGCGTCGTACTTCGGCGGGCTTGGCTCCTTCGTCCCGCCGTGAGCCCCAGCGAAGGCTGGGGCCTCAGGCCGTTGCGCGCCACCGACTGAGGCCCCAGCCTGCGCTGGGGCTCGCATTCCACCAAGATGGCTGACGATGTCGCGCAGGATGGTGAGGGCATGCTCGTCGTTCTCGGCCAGGTGATCGACCACGCCCGACTTGCGCGCATGCAGGTCTCCGCCGCCCAGTTCCTCGGCGCTGATCTCCTCGCCGGTCGCGGCCTTCACCAGCGGCGGGCCGGCGAGGAAGATCGTGCCCTGTTCGCGCACGATCACGCTCTCGTCGCTCATCGCCGGGACATAGGCGCCGCCGGCGGTGCAGCTGCCCATCACGCAGGCGATCTGCGGCACGCGCGCCGCGCTCATCCGGGCCTGGTTGTAGAAGATCCGCCCGAAATGCTCGCGGTCGGGGAACACTTCGGCCTGGTGCGGCAGGTTGGCCCCGCCGCTGTCGACCAGGTAGAGGCACGGCAGCCGGTTCTCGGCCGCGATTTCCTGCGCCCTGAGGTGCTTCTTGACCGTCAGCGGGTAGTAGGTCCCGCCCTTCACGGTCGCATCGTTGGCGACGATCATGCACTGGCGCCCCGAGACGCGCCCGATGCCCGCGATGATCCCCGCGCCGGGCACTTCGTCGTCGTAGAGCCCGTTCGCCGCGAGCTGGCCGATCTCGAGCAACGGCGAGCCCGGATCGAGCAGCCGCTCGACCCGCTCGCGCGGCAGCAGCTTGCCGCGCGCGGTGTGCCGCTCGCGGCTCTTTGCCGGCCCGCCGAGCGCCGCCGCGGCGACCCTGGCGCGCAGCTCTTCCGCCAGCGCGCGGTTGTGCGCCGCGCGCGCTTTCGCTTCGGGCGCGGCGAGGTCGAGCTTGGAGGAGAGGACCGGCGCGCTCACCGAAAGTCCTCCCTGTGGCGGCGAAGCCGGCATGGGGAGGTGGCAGACGCCGCCAGGCGTCTGACGGAGGGGCCAGGGCGCACCATGCCCCTCCAGCACGACACCTGCGGTGCCGCGGTCCCCCTCCCCATTTCGCTGCGCGAAACAGGGAGGATCAAGACCGCCACCGCGCTCACCGGCCCATGTCGAGGTGCCTGGCGAAGAACGGCAGCACCACCTGGTCGAACCGCTGGGCGATCTTGTCGACGTGAGTGCCTTCGTAGACCGCCCAGTCGTGGGCGATGCCGAACTGCTCGAGCTCTTCGTGGATCAGCGTGTCGTCGCGGATCAGGCCGTCCTTGTCGCCGACGTCGGCGCCGATCGCGTCGAAGCTCCTGAGCGCGCCGACGTGGCTGGCGACCATCGCCAACGGCGAGTTGTTGGCCCACTTGGCGATCACCAGCGGGTCGACCGCCCGAGTCCCGTCTTCATTGGCCTTGATCGGGAAATCGACGAAGTACGGCGGGTTCTGCGGGTTGGGCGCCCAGGCCACGGCCGAGGCGAGGCCGGCGCGCATGCCGAAGCCGGAGCCGTCGACCTTGTCATGGGGCACGGCCGCCATCGCGGTGGCGGATTCGACCGTTTCGGTGCGCGGGGAGACGCAGCAGGCGCTCTGCGCCCAGATGGAGTCGAACACCTGCGGATAGCTCATCCCGATCACCCAGGTGCCGTATCCGCCCATCGAATGGCCGGCGAGGCCGCGCCCTTCGCGCGTCGGGATCGTGCGGTAATGGCTGTCGATGTAGCGGACGAGGTCCTCGGCGATGAACTTGCGGAAGTCGCCGGTCGTGACCGAGCTCGAATACATGCTGCCGCCCATCCTGGTCAGCGTGTCGGGCACCACGACGATGAATTCGCGTCCGGCCGCGGCGTTGTGCGCCACCGCCTCGGGCACGTGCATGAAGTTGTAGAAATTCCGCCCGTCGATCGCGAACCCGTGCAGGTAATAGACCACCGGGTAGTGCCGCGTCGGCTCCTTGCCGTAGCTCGGCGGGAGCACGACCATCGCCTCGCGATCGGCGCTGTTGCCTTCGAGGTTGCCTTCGAGCGAGGCGCCGTGGACCGTGACCGCCTCGACCGTGATGCCGGCCGGCACGGGCGGCGGCGGGGCGGTGATGTTCTGCGCGGCGGCAGGGGCGACGGCCAGCGCCGCGAGGGCGGCCAGCGCGGCCAGGGCTTTGTTCAACATCCTCTCACTTTCCTTGTTCGGTCAATTGCCGTGGTCGAGGTGCCTGCCGAAGAACGGCAGCAGCTCGGTGCGGATCCGCGCGGCGATGCGGTTGCCGTGGTCGCCGTCGTAGGTCCCCCATTCGTGCGCGACGCCGTAGCGGGCCAGTTCCTCGTGCATCGCGACGTTCTGCGCCAGCAGGAAATCCTTGTCGCCGGCCTCGAGGCCGATCGCGTTCATCGCCTTGAGCGCGGGCAGGTGCTGGGGGATCATCGCCAGGATCGCGTTGGCGGCGAGCTTGGCGTTGACCAGCGGATCGATCTTGCCGTCGTCGGTCAGCCCGGTGTCGATGTAGTTCGGCGGCGCCGTGGGGTCGGGCGACCAGGTCGCCAGGGTCGAAAGCTGGGCGAGGCCGCCGAAATCGGCCTTGGCGATGTCTTCCTGGCTCATTCCCTCGATGCGGGTCGCGGTCTCGGCGGTCATCGCCATCGGCGAAAGGCAGCACGAACTCATCGCGTAGAGGCTGGAGAATACCCCGGGGTACTTCATGCCCAGCCGCATCGTGCCGTAGCCGCCCATCGAATGGCCCGACAGCCCGCGCGCCTCGCGCCGGGCGATCGTGCGGTAGTTGGCGTCGACCCAGGCGACCAGGTCCTCGGCGACGAACGCCTCGTAATTGCCGACCGTGGGCGAGCTCGAATAGAAGCCGCCCTTCAGCTTCGAATAGCCGTCGGGCATCACCAGGATGACTTCGTTGCCCGCCTCGGCCGCGCCCTGCACCGCGTCCTCGAACTTGGCCATGTCCTCGTACATCTGCGGCGTGGCCCAGTAGCCGTGGAGGAAATAGACCACCGGGTAGCGCTTGCCGGGATGCTCGTCGTAGCCCGGCGGGGTGACGACGAGCGCGGTGCGGTCGGCGGTGTTGCCTTCGAGGTTCCCTTCCATCGCCTTGCTGTGCAGCGTGACCCACGCCGCCCGCGCATGGTCCTGCGCCGCGGCGGGCGCCGCCAGCAGCGCCAGCCCGGCCGCCAGGATCCCGATCAGTCGCCCCGCCATCGCTTATCCCCCAAATCCCCGAGTCAGGCGCCGATCAGTTCCCGGCCGATCAGCATTCGCCTGATTTCGTTCGTTCCCGCGCCGATGTCCAGCAACTTGGCGTCGCGCAGGTAGCGCTCGACCGGCCAGTCGGTGGTGTAGCCCGCGCCGCCGAGCGCCTGGACCGCCTCGCCGGCGACGCGGAAGGCGTTCTCCGATGCCAGCAGGATCGCGCCCGCCGCGTCGTGCCGCGTCGTCTGCCCGCGGTCGCACGCCTGGGCAACGGCATAGGTGTAGGCGCGCGCCGATTGCAGCGCGACGTACATGTCGGCGACCTTGGCCTGGATCAGCTGGAAATGGCCGATCGGCCGGCCGAACTGCACGCGCTCGCGGACGTAAGGGATCACGGTGTCGAGGCAGGCCTGCATGATCCCGAGCTGGACCCCGGCGAGCACGGCGCGCTCGTAGTCGAGCCCGCTCATCAGCACTTTCACGCCCTGGCCGACCTCGCCGAGTACGTTTGCTTGCGGAACGTGGCAATCCTCGAACACCAGCTCGCTCGTCGGGCTGCCGCGCATGCCCAGCTTGCCGATCTTCTGCCCCGGCGCAAAGCCGGCGAAGCCGCTCTCGACCAGGAAGGCGGTGATGCCCTTGCTGCCGCCCGCGGGATCGGTCCTGGCATAGACCACCAGCACTTCCGCTTCGTGTCCGTTGGTGATCCAGAACTTGGTGCCGTTGAGGACGTAGCCGCCCTCGACCGCTTCGGCCTTGAGCTTCATCGAGACGACGTCGGAGCCGGCGCCCGGCTCGCTCATCGCCAGAGCGCCGACGTGCTGGCCGCTGATCAGCTTCGGGAGGTACTTTTGCTTCTGTCCGGCCGTGCCCCAGCGGGCGATCTGGTTCACGCACAAGTTCGAGTGGGCGCCGTAGGAAAGACCCACCGAAGCGCTCGCCCGGCTCACTTCCTCGATCGCGATCGTGTGCTCGAGATAGCCGAGGCCGAGCCCGCCGTCGGCTTCGGCCACGGTCACGCCGTGCAGCCCCAGCTCGCCCATTTCGCTCCACAGGCCGCGCGGGAACTTGTCCTCGCGGTCGATCGCCTCGGCCAGGGGAGCGATGCGCTCGTCGGCGAAGCGGGCGACTGTGTCGCGGATCATCTCCGCTTCACCGCCGAGGCCGAAGTCGAAATCTGGGGTCGCTCGCATGGAATGTCCTCTCGCTGCCGATCGCGCATAGCAAGGCGCGCGAGCCGCGCAAACCGGTTGCGTTTGCAAGCATCCTGCGCCCGAGCCGGCGCAAACTTCTTTCGCTTGCCGCCCGCATCGGGTAATTCGGCACGCGACGGGAGATTGCATTGACGAAAGCCGAATTTCCCCAGGCGACCTCGGGGTCAGTGCCCGCGCCTGCCCTTGCCGGGGAAGCGGAGCGCGGCGAGGTGCTGCGCAGATCAGGGTTCGATTCGCTCGACGACGATCCCGAGCTTTGCGCGATCGTCGCCTTCGCCGCCGACTTGTGCGGAACCGAAGTCTCGCTGGTCACCCTGGTCGGGGAAGACAGCCAGCGCTTCCTCGCCCGGCGAGGGACCGAGGCGCGCGAGACCCCGCGCAGCATCTCGTTCTGCGCCCATGCCATGGTCCACGACGGCTTGATGCAAGTGCCCGACGCGCGCGAGGATCGGCGCTTTGCGGCCAACCCGCTGGTTGCCGGCGAACCGTTCATCCGCTTCTATGCCGGCCAACCGCTGGTTTCCCCGGAAGGCGTGCCCCTCGGCGCGCTGTGCGTGGTCGATTTCGAGCCCCGCCCCGGCGGGCTCACCGAGCTGCAGCGCCGCGGGCTGGAAGTGCTCGGCGCCTCGGCGATGCTGCGGATGCGAGCCCATCGCAAGCGCCTGGAGATTCAGCGGGAGGCCGAAGCGCGCGAGGAGCAATTGCGCACGCTGGCGGATTCGATCCCGGCGATCGCCTGGTCGGCCGACGCCGACGGCAATTTCGACTATTTCAATCGCCAGCTGCGCGCCTTCACCGGCGACGACAGCCACCGCGACGGCTCGGCGATCCATCGCGACGATTTCGACCGCGTCAACAAGCTCTGGGAAAAGTGCCGCAAGACCGGCGAGATCTACGAGACCGAGCACCGCATCCTGCGGCACGACGGCGAATACCGCTGGATGATGGCGCGCGCGGTGCCCGTGAAGGACGCCGACGGGCGCGTGGTCCGCTGGTTCGGCACGGCGGTCGACATCCACGACGCCCATCTGCTGTCCGAAAGCCGCGACCTCCTGGCGCGCGAGCTGTCGCACCGGATCAAGAACATCTTCGCGGTGATCGCCGGGCTCGTTTCGCTGTCGGCGCGCAAGCGGCCCGAGTTCAAGGCCTTTGCCGACGAGCTGACCGGCACGATCCGCGCGCTCGGGCGGGCGCACGATTTCGTGCGCCCGATCGACAGCGCCGCGCGCGACAACCTGCACGGCCTGCTCGGCGAGCTGTTCGCGCCCTACGGCGTCGGCGACGGGGCGCGGGTCAAGGTCAGCGGCGACGACCTGTCGATCGCCTCGCGCGCGGCGACCCCGCTGGCGCTGGTGTTCCACGAACTGGCGACCAACTCGGCCAAGTACGGCGCGCTCGCCACCGACGACGGCACCGTGACGCTCGACATCGCCGACAACGGCGACGACCTGGTGCTGGCGTGGCGCGAGAACGGCGGCAAGGTGCCCAAGCGGGTACCGAAGGAAGGCTTCGGGTCGCGGCTGGTCGAAATGAGCGTGACCGGCCAGCTCGGCGGCACGTGGGAACGCCGCTTCGAGCCGGACGGGCTGGCCGTCGACCTGACGATATCCAAGGCCGCGGTCGCCGCCTGAGTCGGCAAGTCGCGGCCGCCGCTGGTTCAGCCGGCGAACCCGACCCCTTCGGGCCAGCCGGGCGCGGCGAGGCCCATGACCTTGAACAGCTCGCCCATCTGCTCGTCGTCGACCAGCCGGTGCATCGCCGAATTGAGCGCTTCGCGGTGTTGCGGGGCGAACTGGCTGAGCGCTTCGGCGCGGCCTTCGATGCCCAGCGCGCGCAGCCACTCGCCCTGCGTCACCGTGCCGAGCCAGCGGCACCCTCGCGATTGGGCGACCTGCGCCGCCATGGCGAAATCGACGTGTGCGGTGAGGTCCGCCTCGCCCGGCGCCTCGAACGGATCGACCTTGCGGTGGGCGCGCACCGCCTGGAACGTCGATCCGGTCCGCTCCTCGGCATGGCCATAGTCGATGAACAGCGCCGCGCCGCCCTGGTTCACGAGCCGCCCCGCGGCCTCGTAGAGTACCGCGGCGGCGGCCGGACAAGTCTCGATCAGCGTGCCTTCGGGCGCATCGCGCCGCGCTTCGGGCAGCGCCGTATCCATCGGCCGCACGCCCGGCACGCAGGCGAAGCGATCGTCGTGGGCCACCACCATGACCTCGCGCCAGCCCTCGGCGGTGCGGATCAGCTGGCGGACCGGCAGCGCGTCGAGGAACTCGTTGGCGACGATCAGCACCGGCCCGTCCATCGGCACGCTCGACAAGTCGGCATGGAAGATCGCCCCGGGGACGGCCGCGAGCTGCAATTCCTTGAGCGCGGTCGACGTTTCGACGAAATGCGCCCGCGGCTCGAGACCGTAACGCTTCATCGCCCTGAGCGCGTCGCGCGCCAGTGTGCCGCGGCCCGGCCCGAGCTCGACATAGTGGACCGGCTCCTCGCGCCCCGCCCTGATCCACATGTCGGCCAGCCACAGCCCGATCAGCTCGCCGAACATCTGGCTGATCTCGGGCGCGGTCACGAAGTCGCCGCCCGCGCCGAGCGGGTCGGCCTTCGAATAGTAACGGGCGTTGGCCTCGGCCATGTAGTGCATCAGGCTGATCGGCCCGGTGCTGGCGATCAGCCGCCTGAAACTGTCGGCGAGGCTGCGCCCCGGATTCGTCGAGGGGTCGCTCATGCAGCCGCGGGCTTGGTCCCGGCGGCGAGCGGCGGGCGGCGCAGCGCCCAGGCAACCATGCCGATGCCGACGAGGACCAGCGGGAGCGACAGCCACTGGCCCATGTTGAGCCCGGTGCGCATGGCGAAGTCGGCCAGCTGTTCGTCGGGCTCGCGGAAGAATTCGACGACGAAGCGCGCGCTGGCGATGCCGGCGGTGAACACCCCGACCAGGAGGCCCGGGCGGAAACGCGCGCGAGTCTTCCAGAACAGCGGCAGCATGATCGCGATCATCAGCGCGCCTTCGAGCGTGGCCTCGTAGAGCTGGCTCGGGTGGCGTGCGAGCGGGCCGGCGCCGGGAAAGGTCATTGCCCACGGCACCCCTTCGCCCGCTGCGCGGCCCCACAGCTCGCCGTTGATGAAGTTGGCGATGCGCCCGAACAGCATCCCGAACGGCACGTTGACCGCGATGTAGTCGCACACTCGGACGAACGGGAGACCGTTGCGCCAGGTGACCCAGGCGATCGCCAGCAGCACGCCGATGACCCCGCCGTGGAAGCTCATGCCCCCGTCCCACAGCCTGAGGAGGTCCCATTTGACGAACACGCCGTCGGTCCAGCCGAGCCACAGCTCGGGCTTGTAGAACGTCGCATAGCCGAGCCGCCCGCCGAGGATCACGCCGAGCGTGCAGTAGAAGAACAGGTCGTCGGCATGGCGCTGCGCCATCGGCGCGCCGGGCGCCTTGATCATCTTCGACAAGTGCCAGTAGGCGGCGAGGATCCCGGCGAGATAGGCCAGCGAGTAGAAGCGCAGCGTGAAGATACCGAGGTCGATCCCGGGAGTGAGGCCGAGGTCCTCCCAGTGGATCGGCAGGCTGGCGGTCGCGGCGAGTGTGTCGAGCATGCGCTGAAGGTTCCCTCGGGTGGCGGGCCCGCTTTGGCACAGCGCGCCGCGCCGCGAAAGGTCCGCCACGCCGGGCGCGCATTGCAAGGTCCGCGCTTATCTCTATGTCGGGGCCGATGAGCGCGTTCTCCATCCCCAACCAGCGCGCGGTGATCGATCGCCGGCAGCTGGCCGAAGACATCGCCGCCGCCGTGGCCGACATGGGCGCGCAGAAGGCGCGGCCCAGGGTGGTCGAACTGCTGCGCGGGGCACTCGATGCCGGGCGCGCCGAACTCGCCGCGCGCCTGGCCGAAAAGCCCAGCGCGGGCCACGAATGCGCCAACGGCCAGGCCTTCCTGATCGACCAACTGATCCGGGTGATGCACGACCACGTGATCGCCGACATCTACCCGGCGGCGAACCGTTCCTCGGGCGAACGGCTGACGCTGATCGCGGTCGGCGGCTACGGGCGCGGCGAAATGGCGCCGCATTCGGACGTCGACATCGCCTTCATCACCCCAAGCAAGAGCACGCCCTGGTGCGAACAGGTGATCGAGGCATTGCTCTATTACCTGTGGGACCTCGCCCTCAAGGTCGGCCATTCGAGCCGCTCGCTCGACGAGATGGTGCGGATGGCCCGGCAGGATCTGACGATCCGCACGGCGATCCTCGAGGGCCGCTACCTGTGGGGCGACCAGGCGCTGTACGACGAGGCGAGCCGCCGCTTCTGGGGCGAGGTAGTGCCCGGCAGCGAAGCCCAGTTCGTGTCCGAGAAGCTCGCCGAGCGCAACTCGCGGCACAAGCGCATGGGTGACAGCCGCTACGTGGTCGAGCCCAACGTCAAGGACGGCAAGGGGGGACTGCGCGACCTGCAGACGCTGTACTGGATCGGCAAGTATATCCACCGCGTGCGCAGTGCCGCCGAGCTGGTCGACGTCGGGCTGTTCACGCAGAAGGAATTCCGCACCTTCCGCCGGGCGGAGAACTTTCTCCTCGCGGTGCGCTGCCACCTGCACATGATCACCAACCGCGCCGAGGACCGGCTGACCTTCGACCTCCAGCGCGAAGTCGCCGCGCGGATGCAGTTCGCCGAGCGGCCGGGCAAGAGCGCGGTCGAGCGCTTCATGCAGTACTATTTCCTCCAGGCGCGCCAGGTCGGCCACCTCACGGGCGTGTTCCTGGCCCATATCGACGCCGAGATGGTCGGCAAGCGCCGGGCGCGCGGCATGCTGGCGGGCTTTCGCCAGAAGTCGCGCAGCGTGAAGGGCTACCGGGTGTTCGGCGGCAAGATCGCCGCGCCGTCGGACGACTGGTTCGCTAACGACCCGGTGCGCCTGGTCGAAGTGTTCCATCTGGCCGAGGAGCATGGCCTGGAAGTCCATCCCGAGACCATGCGCATGGCCGCGCGCGACGTGAAGATGATCGACGCCAGGGTCCGCGACGACCCGCGCGCGAATGCGCTGTTCCTGCAATTGCTGACCGGCCGCAACGACCCGGAAACCGTGCTCAGGTGGATGAACGAGGCCGGCGTGTTCGGCCGCTTCGTGCCCGATTTCGGCAAGGTCAGCGCGCAGATGCAGTTCGACATGTACCATCACTACACGGTCGACGAGCACACCATCCGCGCGATCGGCCTCCTGGCGAAGATCGAGCGCGGCGAGCTGGCCGAAGACCACCCGCTGTCGAGCGAGATCATCCACATGCTCGCCAGCCGCCGGGTGCTCTATGTCGCCACGCTGCTGCACGACATCGCCAAGGGCCGCGGCGGCGATCATTCGGTGCTCGGCGCGGACATCGCGCTCGAGCTCGGGCCCCGGTTCGGCCTGACCGAAGGCGAGACCGAGCTGGTCAGCTGGCTCGTCCGCTACCACCTGCTGATGAGCGCGACGGCCTTCAAGCGCGACCTTGCCGATCCCAAGACGATCCTCGATTTCGTCGCCGAGGTGCAGAGCCTCGAGCGGCTGCGCCAGCTGCTGGTGCTGACCGTGGTCGATATCCGCGCGGTCGGCCCGGGCATCTGGAACAGCTGGAAGCGGCAGCTGCTGGGCGAGCTCTACGAGCTGTCGGAAGAGCAGCTGCGCCTCGGCCACAAGCGGCGCGGCCGGGTCGAGCGGATCGCCGCCAAGAAGGCGCGCGTGGCCGAGCTGCTGGGCGCGAACGCACGCCTCATCGACGACCTCCACGACCGCTTCGACGATGCCTACTGGATCGCCGAGCCCGAGGACATCATCGCGCTCAACCTGCCGCATTACGGCGAAGCCAAGCGGGTCGAGGACCGGCTCTCGATCCACGCGCACTACTACCCGGCGCGCGGGGCGACGCTGGTGACGGTGATCGGCGACGACCACCCGGGCCTGTTCTACCGCATTGCCGGGGCGATCCACCTGGCCGGCGGCAACATCATCGACGCGCGCATCCACACCACCCGCGTGGGCAAGGCGGTCGACAACTTCCTGGTGCAGGACCCGCTCGGCAACCCGTTCCGCGAGGACAAGCAGCTCGCCCGCCTCAAGACCGCGATCGAGGACGCGCTCGCCGGCAAGATCGAGTTGGTGCCGCAGCTCGCCAAGCGCCCGCTGCCGCGCGCCCGCGCCGACAGCTTCGAAGTGCGCCCGCGCGTCCAGTTCGACAACAAGGCCTCGGGGCGCTTCACGGTGATCGAGGTGGGCGCGCGCGACCGCCCGGCGCTGCTCAACCGGCTCGCCCGCGCGCTGTTCGAAAACAAGGTGATGATCAATTCGGCGCACATCACCAACTACGGCGAACGCGCGGTCGACACTTTCTACGTGACCGACCTCATCGGCCACAAGATCGAGGGGGCCGACCGCCTGAAGGCGATCGAGGCGGCGCTGCTCAACGCCGCCGGCGACCAGTTCGCGGCCGAAGCGGCCTAGGGCCGCTCCCCGAACAGGGCCGTGCCCACGCGCACGTGCGTCGCGCCGAGCATGATCGCGGTTTCGTAGTCGCCGCTCATGCCCATGCTGCGGCCGGCAAGGCCGTGGTCGCGGGCGAGCTTGTCGAGGAGGGCGAAGAACGGCGCGGGCTCGATGCCGAGCGGCGGCACGCACATCAGGCCGATGACCGGAATGCCCGCCGCGCGCGCCTGGCCAAGCAGCGCGCCGAGGCCGGGAATGGCGCAACCGCCCTTCTGCGGCTCCTCGCCGATATCCACCTGGACGAAACACGGGACCTGCCGCCCCGCCTTGTCCATCGCACTGGCGAGCGTGGCGACGAGGCTCTCGCGGTCGAGCGAGTGGATGCAGTCGAACAGCGCGACCGCTTCGGCGGCCTTGTTCGACTGGAGCCGGCCGACAAGGTGCAGCTCGGCATCGGGCCAGCGCTCGCGCAGGGCGGGCCACTTGGCTTGCGCTTCCTGCACCCGGTTCTCGCCGAACACCCGCTGGCCGGCGGCGAGCAGCGGCTCGATCGCCTCGGCCCCGTGGGTCTTGCTGACCGCGACCAGCGTCACTTCGTCCGCCTCGCGCCCGGCGACGCGGCAGGCATGGGCGATGCGTTCGCGGACGGCTTCGAGCCGGGTGGCTGCGCTTTTCATGAGGCGGCGCTATAGCGAACCGATGCCCGCGCGCCAGACCTGTCCTGAGCCCAGTCGAAGGGGCTTCCCCGACTTGTGGCTGGTTTCCGATGCCCGCAACGATGCGCTGCTGGACGCAGCGCTTCGCCGCCTGCCGCGCGGCTCCGGCTTCATCTACCGCCATTACCACCTGCCGCCGCAGGAACGGATCGCGCGCTGGTTCGAGCTATGCCGCATCGCGCGGTCGCGCGGCCACGTCATGATCCTCGCCGACAGCGCGCTGACCGCGCTCGAATGGGGCGCCGACGGAATCTACGGCCCGCCGCGCGCGCTTTGCCCGACGCGCGACCTGCTCACGCTCGCCGCCGCGCACGACCTCGCCGAAATCGGCCTCGCCAACCGCTTCGGCACCGACGCGGTGCTGCTGTCGCCCGCCTTCCCGACCCGCTCGCATCCCGGCGCGCGCGCGCTCGGCCCGGTGCGTTTCCGCCTGCTTGCCGCCCATGCGCGCATGCCGGTGATCGCGCTCGGCGGCATGACGCCCGCCAATGCCCGCCGCCTCGCCTGGCCGCGCTGGGCGGCGATCGACGGGCTGAGCTGAAGAATACCTCACGCAAAGGCGCGAAGGCGCGAAGAGGTTTTCCATCATTTCGTCATTCCCGCGAAAGCGGGAACCCAGAATGTGCCGCTCTTGCCGCCCTAGGCTCCCGCTTTCGCGGGAGTGACGAGAATGGGGTAATCGGCATCTTCGCGCCTTTGCGCCTTTGCACGAAACAAAACGTGATTCTTGACGGCGAGTCCCCCGCCAGCGACAATGGCGCCCGAAGGGGACCGACGCGATGGCGACACGGGCAGCAAAGCCGCAACCGGCCGATTGGCGCGCGGCGTTCCGCCGGTCGCTGGCGCGCGCGCTGCAGCTGGCGGGCGGCGCAGCGCTGTTCCTCGCCACCGGCTTTCTCGCGCTGGCGCTCATTTCCTACGAACAGACCGACCCCTCGTTCTCGACCGCCTCGGGCGGACCGGTGGCCAATTGGATGGGCGTGCCCGGCGCCTGGGCGGCCGACGCCGCGCTGCTGCTGTTCGGCGTGGTCTCGATCCTGCTCCTGCCGCTGCTCTACGTTTCGGCACGCAAGCTGTGGCGCGACGCCGGGGAGGAGGAGGCCCCGCATGGCCGCCGTTGGTGGCGCCCGGTGGCCCTGCTGCTCATCGGCATGGCGCTGCTGTGCACCGTCCTCGGCCTGCTCGTGGTCAACAGCGACGGTTCGGTGGCGCAGGGCGGCAGCCTGCCCGCGGGCTTCGGCGGTCTCGCCGGCCTGCTCGGCGCCAAGGCGATTTTCGCGCTCGCCGGGCGCCTGCCCGAAGCGGCGCAGGCCTGGACAATCGGCGGCGTCGGCGTCGCCTGCCTCGCCGGTGGCGCGCTGCTCGCCGGCCGGGTGTTCGCGGTCGACTGGGCGCAGCTGCTGACGCTGCCCGCGGCGCTCAGGCGCATGCCCGGGCTGCCGCGGCAGGAAAACCCGTTCAAGCCGGGCAAGACCCTTGGCCGCGAGAAGCCGGTTCGCGAGCCGCGGGACGAACCGGCGATCGAGCCGTCGAACCGCAAACCGCCCGAGATCACCGACCCGACGCGGCCGCCGAAGCCGGCCAGCCTCGGCGGCAAGGGCAAGCAGAAAGACCTGTTCGACGCCTATGAGTTGCCGAGCCTCGACCTCCTGAACGACCAGCCTTCCGACAAGGGGCCGAAGCTCGACAAGCTGGCGCTCGAACGCAACGCGCGCCTGCTCGAGAACGTGCTCGACGACTTCAACGTCAAGGGCGAGATCACCGCGGTGCGCACCGGCCCGGTGGTGACGATGTACGAGCTCGAACCGGCGCCCGGCATCAAGGCCAGCAGGGTGATCGGCCTGGCCGAGGACATCGCCCGCAACATGAGCGCGATCAGCGCGCGCGTCAGTTCGATCCCCGGCAAGACGGTGATGGGCATCGAGCTGCCCAACGCCGACCGCCAGGTGGTCAGCTTCAAGGAGCTGGTCGCCAGCGAAGCCTTCGCCGAGAGCAAGGGCAGCCTGCCGATCATCCTCGGCAAGGGCATTGCCGGCGAGCCGGTGGTGGCGGACCTCGCCGCGATGCCGCACCTGCTGGTGGCCGGCACCACCGGCTCGGGCAAGTCGGTCGGCCTCAATGCGATCCTGCTGTCCTTGCTCTACCGCTTCACGCCGAGCGAGTGCCGGCTGATCCTGGTCGATCCCAAGGTGCTCGAGCTCAAGATCTACGACGATATCCCGCACCTGCTTTCGCCGGTGGTCACCGAGCCGGCGAAGTCGGTCCGCGCGCTCAAGTGGACGGTCGGCGAGATGGAGCGCCGCTACCGGATGATGAGCGACATCGGCGCGCGCAACATCGGCGGCTTCAACGAGCGGGTCAGGGCGGCGATCGCCAAGGGCAAGCCATTGGGCCGGCGGGTGCAGACCGGGTTCGACCCCGACACCGGCGAGGAGCTCTACGAGGAAGAGCAGCTCGAATACGAAGTCCTGCCGCAGATCGTGGTCATCGTCGACGAGCTGGCCGACCTGATGATCACCGTCGGCAAGGAAATCGAGATCCTCATCCAGCTGCTGAGCCAGAAGAGCCGCGCCGCCGGCATCCACCTGATCATGGCGACGCAGCGCCCCTCGGTCGACGTGATCACCGGGGTGATCAAGGCCAACCTGCCGACGCGGATCAGCTTCAACGTCACCAGCCGGATCGATTCCCGCACGATCCTGGGCGAACAGGGCGCCGAGCAATTGCTCGGCAAGGGCGACATGCTGTTCAAGCCGACCACCGGGGCATTGAGGCGCGTCCACGGTCCGCTCGTGTCCGACGAGGAAGTCGAGCGCGTGGCCGAGCACTGGCGCGGCCAGGGCGCGCCGGCCTATGTCGATTCGGTGACCGAGGAGAGCAAGGAAGGCTTCTCGTTCGAGGACGAGTTCACCGCTTCCGACGACCCCGACGAGCGCAAGTACCGCCAGGCCTGCCAGATCGTGTTCGAGAACCAGAAGGCGTCGGGCAGCTTCCTCCAGCGCCAGCTCGGCGTCGGCTACAACACCGCCGCCAAGTGGATCGAGCGGATGGAGGCCGACGGCTTCGTCGGCCCGGCCAACCACGTCGGCCGCCGCGACATCTACCGCGACCGCGACGGCAATCCGCTGTGAAAGGCGTCCCAGCGAAACGCGTCGTCCCGGACTCGATCCGGGACCGCTGCGCCCCTGGTGCCTTCCTCAACCTTTCCACCCGGCCCACGGCGATCCCGGCGTTCGCCGGGATGACGAGAACACGATGAAGCCCAGACTTCTCACCGCCCTCGAGACTTACGACCGGGGCAGTTCCTCCGCGACGCGATCGCCTCGGGCGCGCCGGCGGGCTGCGCACGCACCGCAGGCGCCGCGATAGGGGATTGCCCCGCCCGCCGCGGCAGCTAGGATCGCCCGCAAGCGGCACGATGGCCGCAGGGAGAGGATCGCCGATGGCCAGCAAGTACGAAGCCCAAGTCTACCACTGCATGGACCCGACGCTCGAGCTGCTCGAGCGGACCGAGAACCCGCTGCACCGGGCGATCCTCAAGAACTATTGCCGCCACGTGCACCTCGAAGGCGCGTCGATGTTCGAGGAGATCACCGCGCCCGACATGATGGCCGACGACCCGGTCTATCACATCACCTGGGGCGACAGCCCGTTCCAGGTGAAGGGCCGCAAAGGGGTGTTCGACTTCTATTCGTCGATCGGCGAGATCGTGCTGTGGAACAGTGGCGACAAGGTCGCCGTGGCCGACTGGGGCATCGCCGACGAGATGTGGTTCCACCAGATGTCGACCGGCGCGGAGCTGAAGAAGCTCGGCCACAAGGTGGACAAGGACGACGGCCTCTACCTCGTCCACTCGCTGCAGGCGTTCATCTGGCCCTACGACGAGCACGCGCTCTTGAAGGGCGAGCACCTCTACGAGGACAAGTCGACGCTGACGATCGAGGAAATCGACCCGGCCGAATACATGACCCCGGCGCGGGTGCGCGAGATCCACAAGGAGTGCCTCGCCGAGCTGGAAGAGCGCTGGGGCCCGAAATACTGGGTCTATCGCGGCTGAGCCGCCAGGGGAGGGAAGGCAATGAAATTCATTCAGGCCGCACTGGCAGGCGCCGCCGCCCTCGCGCTCTCGGCCCCGGCCGAGGCCAGGTGGGTCGCCAGCTGGACCGCATCGCCGCACGCGCCGCTCGGCACCGAAGGGCCGTTCGCCGCGGCGAGCTACGAGAACGTCACCTTGAGCCAGGTCCTGCGGATCACCGAGGGCGGCGGCAAGCTGCGGGTGCGCTTCTCCAACCGCTATGGCCCGGCCCCGCTGGAGATCGGCGCGGCGCGGATCGTGCGGATCGACGCCGACAACCGGGAGATTCCCGGCACCGCGCGCACGCTGACCTTCGGCGGCCTGGGCGGCGCGGTGATCCCGCGCGGTGCGCCGTTCGTCAGCGACGAGGTTGCGGTCGACCTGCCCGACCTCGCGCGGGTGAAGGTCGAGATCTACCTGCCCAGGGCGACTGGGCCCTGCACTTGCCACCTGACCGGCGTGGACGAGCTGGCCGTCTCGCCGCCGGGCAACTTCGTCGGCAAGCCGTTCGAGCCGGTCGACAGGAAGCAGTTCCGCGCCTTCCTGAGCGCGATCGAGGTGGATTCGCCCGACGCGCTCGGCACCATCGTCGCCTACGGGGATTCGATCACCGACGGGGTCGGCTCGACGCCGGGCGCCAACCGCCGCTGGCCCGACGTGCTCGCCGACCGGCTGCAGGCGGCGGGCCAGGAATGGGCGGTCGCCAACGCGGCCATCAGCGGTAACCGCGTGCTCAGCCCCGGCATGGGCGAAAGCGCGCTGTCGCGCTTCGACGAGGACGTGCTCAGCCTGCCGGGCGTCAAGTACCTGATCGTGTTCGAAGGCGTGAACGACATCGGCAATCGCTTCGGCCGCCGCGGGCCGAACCAGCCGAATTTCCCCGGCCTCGACCAGCCGCAGATCGACGTCCAGCAGATGATCGCCGGCTTCAAACAGCTGATCGCCCGCGCCCATGCCAAGGGCATCAAGGTGATCGGATCGCCGATCGGCCCCTACAAGGGCGCCAGCTACTGGTCTGAGGAAGGCGAGGCGGCACGGGCCGCGATCAACGACTGGATCGTGGGTGGCGGGGCGTTCGACGGCGTGGTCCGGCTCGACACCGCCTTTGCCGACCCAGCCGACCCGGCGCAAATGCGCGATGGCTACCACATGGGCGACCACCTCCACGGCAGCGACGCCGGCCTGAAGGCGGTCGGGGAATCGATCGACCTCTCGCTGTTCGCGCAAGACTGAGCGCGGACAGTAGCGGCGGCGCGGGCCGAAGGGGAGCTGCCCGCGCCGCCGTCTTGGTTGGGAAGGCTTACTTGAGGCCTTCGCCGGTCATCACGGTATAGGTCGTCGCGGCGGCCTTGCTCGCCGCCTGGACCTCGTCGGGCGAGGCGACCAGGCCGATTTTCGCCAGCGGGCCGTCCTTGCCCCAGCTGTCGGCCCAGGCGGCGAGGAATTCCTTGAGGCCCGGGATTGCGTCGAGGTGCGCCTTCTTGACGTAGATGTAGAGCGGGCGCGCGCCGGGATAGGCGAAGCTCGAGATGTTCTCGTAAGTCGCCGGGACGCCGTTCATCGGCAGGTCCTGCAGCTTGTCGGAATTCTCCTCGAGATAGGAGAAGCCGAACACGCCGACCGCCCGGGGGTTGGTCTCGATCTTCTGTACGATCAGGTTGTCCTGCTCGCCCTGGTCGACATAGGCGCCGTCGGAGCGAACTTCGGTGCAGATCTGGTCATACTGGTCCTTGTTGCCGTCTTTCAGCGCCTTCATCGCCGGGTCGCTCTCGCAGCCCTTCTCGAGGATCAGCTCCTTGAGCGCGTCGCGCGTGCCCGAGGTCGACGGCGGGCCGTAGACGAGGATCGGATCGGCCGGAAGCGAAGGATCGACGTCCTTCCAGGTCTTGGCGGCCTGCTCCTTGCCGAACGGCTTGGCGGCGAGCGCCTTGTAGACGATCGCCGGTGTCAGGTTCATCGTGATGCCGCTCTTGGCCGAGGCGAAGGCGATGCCGTCGAGCCCGACCTGGATCTCGATGATCTCGGTCACCCCGTTGGCCTTGCAATCGGCGAACTCGCTCGCCTTCATCCGCCGGCTGGCATTGGCGATGTCGGGCGTGCTGGCGCCGACGCCGGCGCAGAACAGCTTCATGCCCCCGCCGGTGCCGGTCGATTCGATCAGCGGCGACTTGAACTCGGTATTGGCGCGGGCGAAGTTCTCGGACACGGCCTTGGCGAAGGGATAGACGGTCGAGGAACCGACCGCGCGGATCGAATCGCGCGTTCCGCCGCCCGAGGAATCGCCGCAGGCGGCCAGCGCCAGGGCGGAGATCGAGGCAAAGATGATCGACTTGGAGAGTTTCATGGGATGGTCCCTGCTTGATGTGTGCCGCGGTTCCTTATGCGGCGTGTGTGACAGTGAAATGACAACCGCACCCGGTCAGAAGTCGAACTGCGCGCGCATGCCGACAGCGTCCACGCCGTAGTTCCGGTTCCCGCCGGCGGCGGGGATGAAGGCGTTGGAATATTCCATCCGCCCGTAATTCAGCATGAACTTGGTGAACGCGGTCGGCGTCCACACCAGCGCAACGGCATATCCGTCCTGCGTGCCGCCGACGATCCCGGCGTCGCTGAGGTCGAGATGGTCGTAGCGCAGGTTGACCTCGACGGCGCCGATCCCGCCCTCGCCCACCGGATGCGCCGGCTTGGTGCGGTCGAACGCGCCGCCCTTGTAGGCGCGCGTTTCGCCGGTGAGGAAATAGCCGACCTCGGCATAGCCGCCGAAGAACGTCGGGTTGGGACCGCCCACGCGGTCGACCTGTTGCCAGTGAGTCTCGCCGGTCGCGTGGAACGGGCCGGTGATATAGGCCAGCTCGAGCCCGTAGCCGGTCTCGCTGTCGGCGGCGATGTTGCCCGTGTCGATGAAGCGGATGTCGGGCGTGTGGATGAACGGGCGGACGCGGTAGCGCACGCTCGCGGCGCTGTCGTTGAGGTCGTGGTAGTGCGCCGAGCCGCCGATGTGCAGCTGGCCGCCGGCCACCTTGGGCATGTAGACGACGCGCCCGTCGACCGAGAGCGAGTTGTTCTCGTCGTTGTTGAGGTCGGCGACATTGTCGGTGAACACGCCGCCCTGGACGAGGATGTCGCCCTTCTGCACCGCCGCGCTCGCTCCGAGGCGGCGCTCGAAGCCGAACGAGGTGTTCATCGCCGCGCGCTCGGTGAAGCTGGTGAACAAGTCGCTGGTCACCTCTTCGAGGCCCCAGAACGGCTTGTGCTGGCCGACGGTGAGCGTGACGGCCTTGGATGGGGCGTAGGTCAGGTAGAGGTCGGTGATCTCGACACCGCTCTGCGCCACGTCGATTTCCGCGCGGTAGCCGAACCCGCCGGGGATCTTGCCGTCGAAGCCGATGAAGGCGCGGCGGATCTCGCTGCCGAAGCCGGTGCTGTTGTCGGCGATCCCGTCGGGCGAGCTGACCGTGCCGGCATCTACCTGGACGCGACCGCGCGGCTTGAAGCTCCAGCCGCCGTCGGCGGTGAACTCGGGAGCGCCCTTCCAGCTGACCGCGGTCTTGGGAGCGGCGGCCTGTGCCGCCTGCGCGGCCTCGACCGCGCTGCCCGCCGCCTCGACCGCGCTGCCCGCTGCCTCCTCGGCGGCTGCCGCCTTGGCCTCGGCAACGGTCAATTGCGATTCGAGCGTGTCGATACGCGCGGCCATCTGGATCATCTCGGCGCGCATCGCGGCGAGTTCCTGCTGGATCGCGGCGGCGTTGGCATCCTGCGCCTGGGCGGGCACTGCCCAGCCGCACGCCGCGGCCATGGCGAGAACGGAAATGCGGGAAGTCATGGTCATTGTTCTTGTCCTGCGAGCGGTGTGTCAAACGCATGTCCGCGCTATGACTGGAATGTTACGGCTGGATGACAGGATCGCATTGACGGGCCGCAAAGCTGTGGAAACGTGGCCCCGGCGCCCAGGGGGCGCCGGCTTGCGCGCTCACTCGCCGGTTGCGGCTTCGGCGGGGCGCGGGCGGAAGCTCAGCGCAAGCGGGGTCAGGTGGCCGTCGGGGCGCAGGCGCACGCGGACCATCGCCTGCAGGCGGGGATCCGCCAGCTGCTTCTCCAGCTTCCGCCCCTCATCCTGCGATACATAGACCCTGCCCCTCAGCAGGCCGGTCGGGACATAGTTGCCGAGGTCGTCCGCCCGCGCATAGTTCGTGCATTCGGGCGTGCGCTCCGCGCCGGTCGGTGCGGGCGTGACGCTATCGATCTTCGGTGCCCGGCCGTGCAGGCACAGCTCCCCGATTCCGTCGCTCTCGAGCCGCCCCGACCCGACCCCGGGCCAGTCGTACTGGAACTGCACGTAGTGGCCGCGCAGCAGGTCGCGCGGATCGTAGCCCGACACCGGCACCAGCCATTCGGTCCCTTCGCGGCTGCGAAGCTCGGTCCAGCCCCACAGGCCGGCGAGGCCGAGCAGCGGCCAGGCCACCAAGGCCAGCACGCGCCACGCCGGGCGGCTCATGATCCTGCCCCCTTTTCCGGCGCGAAGCGCCTGGCCACGCGCAGCGCGAGCCAGACGATGCCGAGAATGAGGAAGCCGCTCGCGATCAGGCCCGCGCCGCTGGCCAGCAGGTCGCTGGCCAGTTCGAAGCTCAGCACGATCAGCCGCACCGCGACAAGCCCGACCGCCAGCTGGAACATCCAGCGCCAGCCGGCCAAGAGGCTGGCCACGGCGATGCCGGCCCACAGCGCCATGAACAGCAGCCCGCCGGCGAGCGAGCTGCCCGAAAGCGGGTAGGCGAGGATCGCGACCACTCCGGCCCCGGCGAGGATCGACCCGGTGGCCCGGCCGGCGGGCGTCGGCCGGACGAGCGCCACCAGCAGCCCGGCGACAAGGCCGACGACCGCCTGGGTGGCAAGGCCCGCAGCCGTCAGGACGCCGCCGTCCAGGCGATCGAATTCGTCCACCGCGCAGGCGATCGCCAGCAGCGATGCCCCGCCCACGCCATAGACCAGCGCGAATTGCCCGAGCCGGCGCCAGAAGGCCTGCCGATCGCTGCGCTGGCTCATCCAGGTCCCCAGCGGGACGAGGAGGACCGGCGCGGCCGTTGCCGCCGCCATGTGGACGCTGAGCAGCGCATTGCCCTCGCTCTCGGAAAACCGGTCGAGCCAGACGGCATAGTTCCATGCGGTAAAGACCAGCGCCACGACCAGCGTGGCCGCGGTGAGGGTGCCCAGCCCCCGGCTCGCCAGCAGCGGCCCGAACAGCATTAGCCACATCAGCACCAGCTGCCAGAGCGGCGAACTGGTCTGGTAGACCTGCCCGAGATGGCCGAAAAAGGTCAGGCCGAGCAGGGCGAAGACGAATTGTGCCGCTTCGTGGAGCCAGGGCCTGTTCTGCGCCAGGACCGGCCCCTTCAGCCAGAGCAGGGCCGCCGCCACGGCCAGCAGCGCGAAATGCAGGGCGAGCCGCACGATGCCCGGGACCGCGTCCCAATTGGCCGCCACCACCGAAACCAGGCCGAGCCCGATCGCGAGTGCGGCGATGCCGACCACTGCCCACAGGCCGAGCGGGTGCGAACGTTCCGCTTCCCACGCGCGGATGCGCTCCGCGGTCGCCGCGTCGATCAGCCCTGCGCCTTGCCAGGCAACCAGCTTGCGCTCGCTCATAGCCATGCGGTTTATTGCGAATCCGGGCGCCGGGAAAGCAAATTGCTTGCCTTGCCGCCTGCCCCGGCTAGCCCGGTGACAAAGCGACGCGATTGCGCCTAACCGGTTTCACTTGTAACGGGCGCCGCGAGTAGGAGTCTCCCCATGCGCATCGGCTGCCCCAAGGAAATCAAGAACCGCGAATACCGCGTCGGTCTGACGCCCGAGAGCACCAAGGAGCTGGTCAAGCACGGCCACGAGGTGTGGATCGAAAGCGGCGCCGGGCTCGGCATCGGCGCGAGCGACGCCGAATACCGCGCGGCGGGCGCGGAGATAAAGGACCGCCCCGAGCCGTTGTTCGCAGAATGCGAGATGATCGTGAAGGTCAAGGAGCCGCAGCCGCACGAGCGGGCGATGCTGCGCGAAGGCCAGATCCTCTACACCTACCTCCACCTCGCCCCCGATCCCGAGCAGACCGCCGGCCTCGTCGAGTCGGGCGTCACCGCGATCGCCTATGAGACGGTCACCGGCCCGGGCGGGACGCTGCCGCTCTTGAAGCCGATGAGCCAGGTCGCCGGGCGGATGAGCATCCAGGCCGGGGCCACCGCGCTCGAGAAGGCGCACGGCGGGCGCGGCGTGCTGCTGGGCGGCGTGCCGGGCGTGATGCCGGGCAAGGTCATCATCATCGGCGGCGGCGTGGTCGGTTTCAACGCCGCGCAGATGGCTGCCGGGCTCGGCGCCGACGTGACGATCATGGACCGCAATCCCGAAGTGCTGGAGCGAGTCGGCACCCATTTCGAAGCGCGCGCCAAGACGCGCTTTTCCAACCATGCGAACCTGGAAGAAGCGGTCTGCGAGGCCGACCTCATCATCGGCGCGGTGCTGATCCCGGGTGCCGCCGCGCCCAAGCTCGTCACCCGCGAGATGCTGAAATGCATGAAGCCGGGCGCGGTGCTGGTCGATGTGGCGATCGACCAGGGCGGCTGCTTCGAGACGAGCCATCCGACGACGCACGACGAACCGACCTTCGTGGTCGACGGCGTGGTCCATTACTGCGTCGCCAACATGCCCGGCGCGGTCAGCCGCACCAGCACCTATGCGCTCAACAACGTGACCCTGCCGCACGCGCTCAGGATCGCCGACCTCGGATGGAAGGCGGCGATGCGCGCCGACCCGCACCTCGCCCAGGGGCTCAACGTGCATGCCGGGCGGGTCACCTATCCCGCCGTCGCCGCCGAACTCGGCTACGACTTGTTGCCGCTCGAGGACGTGCTCGGCTGATCGGCAAGGCCGTGACGCCGGCCCAGGCCCAGGCCCCCGGCCGCCCCACCTTCGGGCAGGAACTGCGCCGCCACTTCGCGCGGCACGCGCATGATCCGCCCCGTGGCGCGGTCGATCATCGCCCAACTGGTGACCGCGCTGACCAAGAGCTTGCCTTCCATGTCGCGGAAAGTCGTGCGCCGCTCGAAGCGCGCGCCGCTCGGCGCCTTGCCGATCTCGGTGGTCGCCTCGCAGCTCTCGCCCTCGCGGATATTGCCGCGGTACTCGATCTCGTGCCGGGTGACGAACCAGGCGTAAGCCTCCTGGTGCTCGGGCGGCGCAATCAGGTTCCAGTGCGCCGTCGCCACGTCCTCCATCCAGCGGACCCAGACCGCGTTGTTGACGTGCCCGTAGGCGTCGATGTGCTCGGGCAGCGCGGTGAAGGTCATGGTGTAGGTCGGGCTGCTCATCCTCTTCGGCCTACCGCTTCGCTGCTTGAGGCCCGAGCGGGACGCCCATCTGCCACAGGATGAAGGCGAATTCCTCGGCCGTCTCGTGGAGGCTCTGGAAGCGGCCCGACTTGCCGCCGTGCCCGGCGCCCATGTTGGTCTTGAAGAGCAGCTCGTTGTCGTCGGTCTTCATCTCGCGCAGGCGGGCGACCCACTTGGCCGGCTCCCAGTAGGTCACGCGCGGGTCGTTGAGCCCGGCTGTGACGAGGAGCGGCGGATAGGCCTGGCACATCACGTTGTCGTAGGGGCTGTATGAGCGGATCAGCTCGAACGCCGCCTGGTCCTCGATCGGGTTGCCCCATTCGGGCCATTCGCCCGGGGTCAGCGGCAGCGAAGCGTCGAGCATCGTCGCCAGCACGTCGACGAACGGCACGTGGGCGACGACCGCGCCCCACAGCCCGGGATCGGAATTGATCACCGCGCCCATCAGCTCGCCGCCGGCCGAGCCCCCCGAGATGGAGACCTGCCCGGCCGCCGTCAGCCCGCGCTCGATCAGGCCCTTGGCCACGTCGACGAAGTCGTTGAAGGCGTTGGTCCGGCTCTCGAGCTTGCCGGCCTTGTACCACGCGCGCCCCAAGTCGTCGCCGCCGCGGATATGGGCGATGGCGTAGGCGAAGCCGCGGTCGACCAGCGAAAGGCGCGTGGTCGAAAAACCAGGCGGGATGGCAATGCCGTAAGCTCCATAACCATATAGGTGAAGTGGGCCGGGGAATTTGCGGTCTTTCCGGTACATGACGCTGACCGGGATCTTCGTCCCGTCGCGCGCCTCGACCTCGAGCCGCTCGGTGGCATAGAGCTCGCGGTCGTAGCCCGAGGGGATTTCCTGCCGCTTGAGCAGGGCCAGCTCGCGGGTCGTCACGTCGTAGTCGTAAGTGCTCGCCGGGCTGATCATGCTCTCGTACGACACGCGCAGCACCGTCTGGTCGAATTCCGGATTGTTGCCCATCCCGGCGGTGTAGCTCGGCTCGGGGAAGGCGACCGGCTCGATCCGGCCGGGATCGTCGTAATAGCGGATCTCGATTCGGTCGAGGCCGCCCAGCCGCCCGTCGATCACGTAGAAGTCGCGGAACAGCTCGAAGCCGGTCAGGTAGAATTCGTCCGAACCCTCGACCAGCGTCGTCCACTCGTCCGGCCGGCCGAGCGGCGCGGTGGCGAGGCGGAAGTTCTCGTGCGTGTCGTTGGTGTGGATGAACAGCGTGCCGCCGCCCTCGCCCGGGCGCACGTCGACATCGTACTCGACGCCCTTGTGCCGCTTCCTGACCACTTTCGGCGGCGCCAGCGGTTCGGCCGCCGGGACCAGCCAGGCTTCGCTCGTCTCGTGGTCGCCGGTGCCGATGATCAGCCAGTCCTCGTTGGCCGAAAGCGAAGCGGAGACGCGGAAGCCCTCGTCGTCCTCGTGGAACAGCTCGACGTCGTCGCCGATCGGCTGCCCCAGCCAGTGCAGCCGCGCGTTGTCGGTCCGCCAGTTCTCGTTCGCCAGCGAATAGACCAGCCCTTTGTCGCCCGCGACCCAGGCCAGCGCCGACAGCGTGCCTGGGATCTCGTCGGGCAAGTGCTCGCCCGTCGCGAGATCCTTGACCTTGGCGGTGAACCGCTCCGAGCCGTTGTCGTCCACCGAATAGGCGAGCAGCCGGCCGTCCTTGCTGACCGAAATCGCGCCGAGCCGGAAGTAATCCTTGCCCTGGGCGAGAGCGGGCTCGTCGAGGATCAGCTCGTCCGGGCCGCCGGCCACGGGCTTCCTCCACCACTTCTTGTACTCGGCGCCTTCCTCGAACTCGATCCAGTAGAGCCAGTCGCCGTCCTTCTGCGGAACCGACTTGTCGGCTTCCTTGATCCGTGCGCGCATCTCCTTGAACAGCGCTTCGACCAGGCCCTCGTGCGGCTTCATGCGCGCTTCGAACCAGGCGTTCTCCGCCGCGAGGTGGTCGAGGATCTCCTGGTCCTCGACCTGGGGATAGCCGGGATCGCGCAGCCAGGCATATTCGTCGCTGACGGTGATGCCGTGGTGGGTCACGCTGGATGGCTTTTTCGCCGCGACCGGCGGCTGGAGCGGGGCAGTTTCGTTCATGCTGGCCCATGTAGCCCGTTCCGCGCGCGATGGAAGGACCTGGCGCCGCGAAACCGGCACTCTGGAAGCGAGCGCCGAAGCGGCCTACATCGGCCGGGTACTTTCAGGCGTAACCGGAGTCGTCCCGCAATGCTGATGCAGACCCACGAAGCCCGCCTCGACGCACTGAGGAAGGAGCTCGCCCGGCGCGGGCTCGACGGCTTCGTCGTACCCGTTTCCGACGAGCACATGAGCGAATACGTCGGCGCTTATGCCCAGCGGCTGCAATGGCTGACCGGCTTCGGCGGCTCGGCCGGGACCGCGGTGGTGCTGCAGGACAAGGCGGCGATCTTCGTCGACGGGCGCTACACCGTGCAGGTGCGCGAGCAGGTCGACGGCAAGCTCTACGAATACCAGTCGGTGCCGCAGACCAGCCCGGCCGAATGGCTCAAGGCCAACGCCCCCGAGGGAGCGAAGGTCGGCTACGACCCGTGGCTCCATTCGAAAGGCTGGGCCGACGGCGTCGCGAAGGCGCTCGCGGCCAGGCACGGCGAGCTGGTCGCGGTCGACGGCAACCCGGTCGATGCCGTGTGGGCCGACCGCCCCGCAGCGTCCGCCGCCCCGGCCATCGTCCATGCGGAAGAACATGCCGGGCGCCCGAGCGCCGAGAAGCGCGCCGGGGTGGCCGACTGGCTGAAGGGCAAGGGCTTCGACGCGGCAGTGATTTCGGCGCTCGATTCGATCGCCTGGCTGCTCAATATCCGCGGAGCGGACGTCGAGCGTACGCCGGTGGCGCTGTCCTACGTCATCGCCCGCGACGACGGCACCGCCGAGCTGTTCATCGCGCCCGAAAAGGTCACCCCCGAGCTGGCGCAACATCTCGGCAACGCGGTCACGATCCGCGCGCGCGCCGAGTTCGAGAAGGCGCTCGGCGAATTTGCCGGCAAGAAGGTGGCGGTCGATCCCGACTTCGGCGTGGCGGCGATCTTCGACGCGCTCGCAAAGGGCGGTGCAAAGCCCGTCGCGGTACGCGATCCGACGATCCTGGCCAAGGCGATCAAGAACCCGGTCGAACAACAGGGCCAGCGCGACGCCCAGGCACGCGACGGCACGGCCGAGGTGAAATTCCTCCGCTGGCTGGAGATCGAGGCGCCGAAGGGAGGTGAGACCGAACTGAGCGCGGCGGCGCAGCTGCAGGCGTTCCGCGAGGAAACCGGCCTGCTCAGGGACCTGTCGTTCGACACCATTTCAGCCGCCGGGCCCCATGCCGCGATTCCGCACTACCGCGTCGACGAGGACAGCAACCTGCCGATCGAGCCCGCGAGCATCTACCTGGTCGATTCGGGCGGGCAGTATGCCGACGGGACGACCGACATCACCCGCACCGTCTGGATCGGGCCCGGGGAGCCGTCGCTCGAGCAGAAGGACCGCTTCACCCGCGTCCTCAAGGGCCACATCGCGCTGGCCACGCAGACCTTCCCGCAGGGCACCACCGGCGCCCAGCTCGACACGCTGGCGCGGCAGCATCTGTGGCGGGCTGGCGTCGACTACGCCCACGGCACAGGTCACGGCGTCGGCAGCTTCCTTTCGGTCCACGAAGGCCCGCAGCGCATCGCCAAGCCGCGCGGCGGGCAGGCCGGGACCGACCAGGAGCTGATGGCCGGGATGATCCTTTCCAACGAGCCCGGCTACTACAAGCCCGGCGACTTCGGCATCCGCATCGAGAACCTGGTGCTGGTCGAGAAGCGCGAAATCACCGGCATGGAAGGCGAATGGCTCGGCTTCGAAACGCTGACCCTGGTGCCGATCGACAAGGCGCTGGTCGACAGGGACATGCTCACGCCCGAGGAAGCCGGTTGGTGGAACGCTTATCACGCGAGGGTGCTCGAAGTGCTCGCCCCGCAGCTCTCAGGCGACGACCTCGCCTGGCTCGAGGAAGCGTGCGCGCCCTTGTAGACTTGATGCGCCAGACCAGAGGGGAAGAATGACGATGGCCGCAATTTCGCTCGAGCGTTTCCCGATCCACCTCGGCAAGGGTGCAAGCGCCGAACCGCAGCCCGAGTTCCCCCGCGATGAACGGGCGATGCAGTGGTACATGGATTATGCCGCCCGCCATGCCGGCGACGGCGCCGAGGGGCGGCTGGTCTCGTGCTTCCGCTTCGCCGGGGACTGGGCCGGTTGGGAAATGCACCCGGCGGGCGAGGAAGTGGTCGCCTGCATCGAGGGCAGGATGACGCTGATCCAGGAAATCGGCGGCGAGCACGTGCGCACCACGCTTTCCCCCGGCGAATATGCGATCAATCCCCGCGGCGTGTGGCACACCGCCGACATCGACGGCGAGGCCGTGGGTTTCTTCGTCACCGCGGGCGCGGGGACGCAGAATCGGCCGCGCTGAGGGCTGCCGAACTTTCGCCTGCGTGAATGGGCCGCGCGGCGCGCGACAAATTACGACACTTTCCCCGCTCGGCGGCAAATCCCTGCGACATTGCCGCCCTAGACCGGCTGCCATGAGTGGCGGGGCGCCTCCGGGGCCCCCTCCCCCCTTCTTCCGGGCGCCCCGTTGCTCTATCGAACGATTTGCGGAGAAAGATTATGCGTAAACTAACCCTGTGCCTGGTTGCCGGCGCGGCGCTTGCCGTCGCCGGTGTGGCCTATGCGCAGCCCGGCCCGGCGGCCGGTGGCGAAATGACTCGCGCCGAGGTCGAGCAGCGGACGGCCCAGGCCTTCGGCCGAATGGACGCCAACGGCGACGGCAAGCTCGACAAGGCCGATCGCGATGCACGCCGGAAAGTCCAATTCGACAGCATCGATGCCGATCACGACGGCTCGGTCAGCTTTGCCGAGTTTTCCGCCATGCGCCCGATGGGCGACGGCGACCGCGGCGAGCGGATCGGACGGCGCGAAGGCCGCGGCATGGCGCAGGGCGCGCCGCACTTGCGCGGCATGGGCCGGATGGCCGACGGCGACCGCGACGGCACGGTAACCCAGGCCGAATTCCAGGCCGCCGCGCTCGGGCGCTTCGACCGGCTCGATGCCGACAAGGATGGCACCGTGACCCGCGAGGAGCACCGCGCGGCGCGCGATGCCATGCGCCAGCACCGGCGCGGCGAGGCCGGCTGACCGTGCCGGTTCCGGGGCGCTGACGCCGCCATGGCCGCACCCGCGCCGACCAGCCTGCTGCTCGTCGACGACGAGCCGAGCCTGCGCGAACCCCTGGCGGACTATCTTACCCGCCAGGGGTTCGTCGTGCGCCAGGCCGGGGATGCCGCGAAGGCGCGCTCGGCGCTGCTCGAGGAGACCCCGGACCTCGTCCTGCTCGACATCATGATGCCCGGCGAGGACGGCCTTTCGCTGTGCCGCCACCTTTCCGAAACCAAGAACCTTCCGGTGATCCTGCTGACCGCGCGGGGCGAATCGATGGACCGCATCGTCGGGCTCGAGATCGGGGCCGACGACTATGTCCCCAAGCCGTTCGAGCCGCGCGAGCTCGTCGCCCGGATCCGCTCGGTCCTGCGGCGTGCGGCCAAGGCGCGACCGATGGCGGAAGACGACGCGCTTTACGAATTCGACGGCTGGCGGCTCGATCCGCTGAAGCGCAAGCTGACCGATCCCTCGGGCGCGGTCGTGCCGATCTCATCGGCCGAGTTCCGCCTGCTCGTCGCCTTCCTCTCCCACCCGCGCCAGGTGCTCGACCGCGACCGGCTGCTCGACATGGTCCAGGGGCGCGAGGCGCACCTGTTCGACCGCGCGGTCGACAACCAGGTCAGCCGCCTGAGGCGCAAGATGGAACAGGACAGCCGCGATCCCAGGCTGATCCAGACCGTCTGGGGCGGCGGCTACCGCCTCGCCGCCGACGTCCGCCGCCTCGCCCCGGAACGCGACTGATGCGCGCGATGCTCAAGCGCCTGCTGCCCAAGAGCCTGCTCGGGCAGATGCTGCTGGCGGTCGCGCTGGCGCTGCTCGTTGCGCAGGGCATTTCCGCTGTCCTGCTCTATCGCGCGCAGGAAGCGCGCGGCGAGTTCGGTTCGGCCAACGCGCTGGCGTTCCAGCTCGTCGCCGAGCCGCGTGTCGATTACCGCTCGCCCGACAAGGGCGCGGGGAATGACAGCGGCCGGCGCTGGCAGCGGCTGCGGCTCGAAAGCAGTCCGGCCTCGCCGCTCCGGCCCGGCGAAGTCCGCAACGAGCGGCGCGAACAGCTGCTGCGCGAAATCCTGGTCGAACAGGGCGTCGCGGTCGGCGATCTCGTGGTTACCAGCCGGCCCGTGAGATCCGACCCCTTCGTGTTGCGCCGGCTGGAGGAACGCTCGCGCTGGCGCGGCTACGAGGACTGGAAGAATGGCGACCTCATCGTCGCGGGCCTGCGCCGCGAAGGCGAGACCAACTGGCTGATCGCGCGCGTTCCCTTGCCCAAGCCCGAACCGCGCGCGCTTGGTTCGCTGATCATGCAGACGCTCCTTCTTTACGGTGTGGTGGTCGGCCTGCTCGCCATGCTGCTGCGGCGAATCACCCGCCCGCTGGCGGCGCTGACCAAGCGGCTCGAGACCTTCGCCGAAACTCGCGCGACCGAGGGCCAGATCGAGGAAAGCGGCCCGGAGGACACCCGCCGGCTGATCGCCGCGCACAATGCCATGGAAGGGCGCATCGCCGCGCTGCTCGACGAAAAGGACGTCATGCTCGGGGCGATTGGGCACGACCTCAAGACGCCGCTCGCCGCGCTGCGCGTGCGGATCGAATCGGTCCCCGACGACGCCGAGCGCGAGCGCATGGCGGCGACGATCGAGGACATCGCCCGCACGCTCGACGACATCCTCTCGCTCGCCCGCGTCGGCCGGCCGACGGACCCGCTCGAAACCACCGACCTGGCTGCGCTCGTCGCCGGCGTGGTCGACGAATTCGAGGACATGGGCGAACCCGTCACGCTCGGGGCGACCGAGCGCATTGCCCTGCCACTGAGGGCAACCTGGCTGCGCCGCGCCTTGCGCAACCTCGTCGCCAACGCGCTGCGCTACGGCGAGCGGGCAAGGGTCTCGCTGCGCCGCGACGGCGGGCAGGCGGTGATCGCGATCGAGGACGAGGGACCCGGCATCCCCGAGGGCGAATTCGCCCGGATGATGGAGCCCTTCACGCGCGGCGAAGCCTCGCGCAACCGCACCACCGGTGGCGCGGGGCTGGGCCTCGCCATCGCCCGGGCGATCGCCGAGCAGCATGGCGGGAAGCTGGTGCTGGCCAACCGGCCCGGCGGCGGGCTGCTGGTGGAACTGCGCTTGCCGACGAACCGCTGACCGGCGTCGACGAACGGTTTCGCCATCGGGCCGGTCGGTTGCTAGGCGGTTGCATTCGCAATTATATCCTGGAGCCTGCTTCCACATGCGTCTTGCCCATGCCGCCACCGCGGCGCTGTTGCTGGCCGGCTGTACCGCCGTCGCCCATGCCGCCGGGGCGCCCGCGGCGGCCACCCTGGCCCCGTTGCCCGCATCGATCACCAGCGAATTGCCACGCAACGCGCGCCCATCGCACTATTCGGTCGAGATCACGCCCGACGCGCAGGCCCTGACCTTCACCGGCAAGGTCGCGATCGACCTGCAATTGTTCGAGCCCGGCCGCACGATCACTCTGCTGTCCAACCGGCTCGAGCTCAAGAGCGCGAGGCTGGCGCCGGCGGCGGGCGGCGCGCCGGTCGCGCTGGAGATCGAGCCCGATCCCGCCACCGAGACCGTGCTTTTCATCGCGCCGGACGTGCTTGCGCCGGGCGGTTACCGCCTCGAAGTCGAGTACTCAGGCAGGATCAACCGCCGGCCGAGCGGCTTCTTCGCGATGGACTACATCGACAAGCGTACGGGCGGGCCGGCACGCGGGCTGTTCACGCAATTCGAGGCGCCCGACGCACGCGAATTCATGCCTTCGTTCGACGAGCCGGCCTATAAGGCAACCTTCGACCTGACGGCGGTCGTGCCGGAGGGTCAGATGGCGGTCAGCAACATGCCCGCCACCGGCGAACGGCCGCTCGGCAACGGCAAGAAGCGAGTGACCTTCGCCACGTCGCCGCTGATGTCGACATATCTCCTGTTCCTCGGCGTCGGCGATTTCGAGCGGATCAGCGAGATCGCCCCGGACGGGACCGAAGTCGGCATCGTCTCGCCCGCCGGCAGCGGCGAGACCGCGCGCTATGCGCTCGATTCGCTCGTCCCGCTGATGGCCTTCTACAAGGACTACTTCGGGGTCGACTATCCGCTGCCCAAGCTCGACAACGTCGCCGCCCCCGGCAGCTCGCAACAGTTCGGGGCGATGGAGAACTGGGGTTCGATCCTGACGTTCGAGAAATACCTGCTGCTCGACCCGCGCAACACCAGCCCGGCCATCCAGCAATACCTGTATTCCGCCCAGGCGCACGAAGTCGCTCACCAGTGGTTCGGCGACCTGGTGACGATTTCGTGGTGGGACGACCTGTGGCTCAACGAAGGCTTCGCCAGCTGGATGGAGACCAAGGCGACCGAGCATTTCAAGCCGGACTGGCACGCCGACATCGGCCGCGTCGGCTCCCGCGAAGCAGCCATGCGGCAGGACAGCCTCGCCAGCACCCACCCGATCGTGGTCAGGGTCAAGAGCGCCGCCGAAGCCGACCAGGCATTCGATGCGATTTCCTACTCCAAGGGCGAAACGATCATCACCATGCTGGAAGGCTACGCCGGGCCCGACGTGTGGCGTGACGGCATCCGCCGCTATTTCGCCCGGCACGCCTACGGCAACACGACGACGGTCGACTTGTGGCGGGCGGTGGAGGAAGCCGGCGCCAGGGACCTGTCAGCGGTGGCCGACGCATTCACGCGCCAGGCCGGCATCCCGCTGGTGACCGCGCAGGCCCGCTGCGAGGAAGGCCGCACCCGGCTGTCGCTGGCGCAGGGCCAGTTCAGCCGAGACGAGCAGGAGAAGGTGGCGGCGAACCCCGGCCACTGGCTCGTGCCGCTGACCATCCGCACCGCCGATGGCGCGACGCATCGGCAAGTGCTCGACGGCTCGGCGACAATCGGTCTCCCCGGCTGCGGCCCGGTGATCGTGAACGGTGGCCAGCTCGGTTATTTCCGCACCCTGTACACGCCCGAAACGCTCGCGCAGCTGACTGCAGCCGTGCCCGCGCTGCCGCCGATCGAACAGCTTGGGCTGATGAGCGACAATCTGGCCCTGTCCGCGGCCGGTTACCAGGATTACGGCCCCGCGCTCGGCCTGCTTTCGGCGATCCCGCAAGACGCCTACCCGATCGTCGCCCAGAGGGCCGCCACCGCCTGGCTCGGCCTCTACCTGCAGCTCGACGGCGAGCAGGCCAAGGCGAGCCTGGCGGCCGTGGTGCGTGACAAGTGGTCCGACCGCCTCGAACGGCTGGGATACGACCCGAAAGCCGGCGAATCGCTCGCCGAGACCGACTTGCGCAGCGACTTGCTGCGGACGCTGGGAACGATGGGCGATCCGGCGGTCACCGCCGAGGCGAGGGGGCGCTTCGCCGCGCTGGCAACCGACCCCCGCGCGCTCGACGGCCCGCTGAAGACGACATGGCTGGGGATCGCGACGCGCCATGCCGGCGAGGCCGAGTGGGCGCTCCTGCGGACGCTGGCCGACCGGGCGACAGGCAGCGTCGAGAGGAGCATCTACCTGGCCCAACTGGGAGGGACTGCCGACGATGCGCTGGCGCGCCGGGCGCTCGAGCTGGCAATCGGCGGCTCCGTCGAGCCGGTCGACGGTGCCGCGATCATCGCCAACGTCGCCAACCTCCATCCGGAAATGGCCTATGCGTTCGCCGAATCGCACAAGACCGAAGTCGACGCGCTGCTCGACGATTCGGCGCGCCCCGAATTCCTCGCGGAACTGGTGGCGACATCGACCGACCCGGCAATGGTGGCGAGGCTCGAGGCGCTTCGCGCCGCGCGGCCCGCAGCCGAGCGCCTGCCGGTCGACAAGGCGCTCACGGCGCTGAAGGAACGGCTGGCGAGCTACCCGCGCACGCGCGCGCAAGTCGGCGCCTGGCTGGCGGCGCGCTGAGCTAGCGCATCAGCCCGCCGATCAGGTTGCGCACGAAGCGCCCGGCGAGCGGGCCGGCGAGATCGGTGGCGATCGAGCCGGCCCCGGCGCTGAGCGCGCTCGTGACCGGGTCGGCGCGCGACTTACGCCCGGTGACGGCGGCTGCGGCGATCGAGGCGCCCGAGCCCGTCGCCGCGCCGACCGCGCGCTTGCCCGCCTTGGAGAACATGCTGCCCCAGATGCCGGTGCTCAACCGTTCGCGGCGGCCGACTTCCTCGCGGCCCATCTCGGCCACTTCCCCGGCGGTCGCGGCGGCTTGACCAGCGTGCGCTGGACGATCGAGGGCGCGCCGTCCTCCAGCAGCGTCGAGACCAGCGCTTCGCCGACGCGCAGCTCGGTGATCGCGGTCTCGACGTCGAGCTCGGGATTGATGCGCAAGGTCTCGGCCGCGGCGCGGATCGCCTTCTGGTCGCGCGGAGTGAACGCGCGCAGCGCGCGCGGCGCGGTCAAGCGATAGACTTTACGCGCACAGGGGCTAAGGCGAAGCCGATGGCGGCGGGCGAACCCTTCATCCTCCTCGACGATGCGCGCAGCGAGGGCGCCGTGGACGCGCACCTCTTCGAGAACCCTCGCGCGGTGTTCGTCGCCCGGACGCCGGACGATGTCGGCCGCGTGCTCGAAGCAGCGGAAGCGGCGCGGCGCGAGAGCGGCGGCACCCTCGCCGGTTACATCGCCTACGAAGCCGGCCTTGCGCTCGAACCCAGGCTCCTGCCGCTGGCGCCCACGCGGACCGGGGCCGACGGCCCGCTGCTGTGGTTCGGGCTGTTCGACCGGGCCGAGACGATCCCCGCCGCGCAAGTGCCGCAATGGCTGGCGAAGCGCGCCGGGGCGGGTCCCGTCTCGATCGGCCCGCTCGAACCGCAAATCTCGACCGGCGCCTATCTGGAGGCGTTCGACGCCCTGCAGGAAGCGATCCGCGCGGGCGACATCTACCAGGCGAACCTGACCTTCCGGCTGGCCGGCGCGGCGCGCGGCGACCCGGTGGCGCTCTATGCCGCGATCCGCCCCGACGCCAACGCCGGCTACGGCGGGCTGGTGTTCGACGGCGATCACTGGCTGCTTTCTTTCAGCCCCGAGCTGTTCTTCGCGCTCAAGGACCGCGCAGCCAAGGTCAAGCCGATGAAGGGCACCCGGCCGCGCGGGCGGACGGGCGCGGAGGACGCGGCGCTTGCCGAGGAGCTCGCTGGCTCGGTCAAGGACAAGGCCGAAAACCTGATGATCGTCGACCTGATGCGCAACGACTTGTCGCGCGTGGCCGAAGCCGGCAGCGTGCGGGTCGACAAGCCGTTCGCGATCGAAAGCTACCCCACGGTCCACCAGATGGTCTCGACCGTGCGCGCGACGCTGCGCGAGGGGATGGGCGCGATCGACATGATCCGCGCGCTGTTCCCGTGCGGGTCGATCACCGGCACGCCCAAGATCCGCGCGATGGAGCTGATCGACGAGGTCGAGCGCGATGCGCGCGGGCCCTATTGCGGCGCGATCGGCCGGATCGGGCCGGGCAACGATGCCGCCTTCAATGTGGCCATCCGCACGATCCGGCTGACTCCGGGCGAAAACGCGCGCCACCACGCGGTGCTCGGCGTCGGCGGGGCGATCGTCGCCGACAGCGACGGGATGGGCGAGTGGCGCGAATGCCTGATCAAGGGCGGCTTCGTGCGCGGCGCGGCCGGCGGGCACGACCTGATCGAAACCATGCGCTTCGATCCCGAACGCGGCGTCGAGCTGCTCGAATTGCACCTCGCCCGGATCAGGGCCAGCGCCGCCGAGCTCGGCTTTTCGTTCGACCGCCACGAGGCGCGCAACCGCATCCAGGCGTTGTGCTTCGAGCTGGAAGTACCCGCCCGCCTGCGGCTCGTGCTGGCGCGCAGCGGCGAGATCGCGCTCGAGACCGCGCCGCTGCCGCCGCCGTTCGAGGGGACCGCCGAGTGCATCGCCCTGCCGCTGCCGGTCGATCCCGGCGACTGGCGGCTGCGGCACAAGTCGACCGACCGCGGCTTCTACGAAGCCGCGCTGGCGGCGGCGAGGGCGTGCGGCGCCGACGAGGCGCTGTTCGTGCGCGACGACGGCCTCGTCACCGAAGGCAGCTTCACCAACCTCTTCGTCGAGCGCGGCGGGATCCTGCTCACGCCGCCCGCCTCGCTCGGCCTGCTGCCGGGCGTGCTGCGCCACCAGCTGATCGAGGAAGGCCGCGCGAAGGAGGCCGACCTGACGGTCGGCGACCTCGCCGAAGGATTCCTTATCGGCAACGCGGTGCGCGGGCTGATCCGCGCCAGGGTGAAAGCATGACCAATCCCAACCTTTCCCCCGCGCTCCGACGCATCGAGGCCTCGCCGACCACGGCGATGACCGACCGGGCGACCGAACTGCGCGAACAGGGGCGCGACGTGATCTCGCTGTCGGTGGGCGAGCCCGATTTCGCCACGCCCGCGCACGTGATCGAGGCGGCCAAGGCCGCGCTCGACGCAGGCGACACCAAGTACACCCCCGTCACCGGCACCGCCCGCTTGAAGCGCGCCGCCGCGCTCCACTTCGAGCGCGACCTCGGCATCGCCACCGACCCGAAGGACGTGATCGTCTGCGCGGGCGGCAAGCAGGCGATCTTCGAGGCGCTCGCCGCGACGCTGAGCGACGGCGAGGAAGCGATCGTCCCGTCGCCGTGGTGGGTCAGCTACCCGCAGATGATCCGCTTCTGCGGCGGGCGCGTCGTGCCGCTGATCACCCACCCGCACGACGGCTTCCATTTCGATCCCGGCGACGTCGAGGCGCTGATAACCCCGCGCACGCGGTGGCTCATGCTCAACAGCCCGGGCAACCCGACCGGGGCGGTCTATTCGGCCGAGCTGCTGCGCGGCATCGGCGAAGTGTTGCGCCGCCATCCGCGAGTCCTGGTGCTGAGCGACGACATCTATTCCCCGCTGATCTACACCGGCGCGCCGCACGCGACGCTGGCCGCGCTGTGCCCCGACCTGGCCGAACGCATCTGCACCGTCTCGGGCGTCTCCAAGAGCCACGCGATGACCGGCTTCCGCATCGGCGTCGCCACCGGCCCCGCCTGGCTGATCGAGGCGATGGGCCGGCTGCAGAGCAACACCAGCGGCAACCCGGCCTCTACCTGCCTGGCCGCCGCGGTCGCCGCCTTCGAAGGGCCGCAGGACTTCCTCGACGGCTGGCGCGAACGCTTCAGGGCGCGCCGCGACCTGGTGGTCGCGGCGGTCAACGCCATTCCCGGCCTTTCGACGCCGGTCCCCGAAGGCGCGTTCTACTGCTTCGTCGACGCGAAGCCGCTGATCGGCCGCTTCGGCGACGACAAGGCGCTGGCGCTGCACTTGCTCGAGCATGGCGTCGCGGTGGTCGCAGCGAGCGCGTTCGGCGGCAAGGACGGCTTCCGCATCAGCTTCGCCGCGGACGAAGCGGTGCTCGAAGAGGCGATGAAGCGGATCGCCCAGGCCCTCGCGTAAAAGCACTGTTCGTCCCGAGCCTGTCGAGGGACGGTCTTTTTCTTCTGGCGCCGCACTCGAAAGATGAACTGCCCTTCGACAAGCTCAGGGCGAACGGGTTAGGGAAGAGGGCATGGAAATCCCGATCCTCTTCGAAGACGGCGAAGCGCTCATCATCGACAAGCCGGGCGGGCTGCCGATCGAGCGCCCGCGCGCCGGCGGCGCTTCGCTCGAGGACCATCTCGACGACCTCAGGCTCGGCTTCCAGCGCCGGCCCGTGCCGGTCCACCGGCTCGACGCCGACACGTCCGGCTGCCTGCTGCTCGCGCGCAATCCCAAGGCCCTGAAGCGCTTCGCCCGCGCCTTCGAGGAGCGACGGGTCGGCAAGCGCTACCTCGGCATCCTTGCGGGTGTGCCGCAGGCCGCCGAAGGCACGATCGAGCTGGCGCTGAGCAAGATCAGCAGCGCGGAAAAGGGCTGGCGGATGATCCCGGCTAAAAACGGCAAGGCCGCCGTCACCCACTGGCGGATCGTCGCCGAGCACAACGGCCGCGCGCTGGTCGAGTTCCGGCCCGAGACCGGCCGCACCCACCAGATCCGCGTCCACGCGGCGAGCGGGCTCGGCGTGCCGCTGCTCGGCGACCCGGTCTATGGCGACGGCACCTCCGCCGCGCGCACAATGCTTCATGCCGCCGCGCTGGAAATCGCCCGCGAAGGCAAGCCGCCGGTCGCCGCCACAGCGCCGATGCCGGCCGATTTCCTGGCGCTGGGTTTCAGCGATGGATGAAATGGACGAAATTGTCGCCCGCGCGCTGGAGCTGGCCGAGGAAAGCTTCATCACCGCCTCCGGCCCCGGGGGGCAGAACGTCAACAAGGTGGCGACCGCGGTCCAGCTGAGGCTCGACGTCTTCGCGCTGCGGCTGCCGCCGCCGGCATTCCACCGCCTCAAGGCGCTCGCCGGCAGCCGGATGACCGCGAAAGGCGAGATCGTCCTTACCGCGCGCCGATTCCGCACCCAGGAAGCCAACCGCGAGGATGCCCGCGCGCGCCTATCCGCGCTGCTCAAACAGGCGCTGCCCGAACCGAAGGTACGGGCAAAAAGCCGCGTAAACCGCGTCGGCAAGGAGCAGCGGATCAAGGCGAAGAAGGCGCGCGGGACGGTCAAGGCGGGCCGCGGCAAAGTGGACTGGTAGCTTGACTTTTCGCAGCCGCTGACGCAATGGCGCGCCCGGATGGGCGGCGCCAGGCGCGTCGCCCGTATTGTTTCGGGCCCCAAAGCGTTCTTTGGACGCCCTCACGCAAAAGTTTGGGAATCAGACCATGGCGAAGCCCGCAACCGTCAAGATCCGGCTCAACTCGACCGCCGACACCGGCTTCTTCTACGTGACCAAGAAGAACCCGCGCAACACGACCGAGAAGCTCGTCTTCCGCAAGTACGACCCGATCGCGAAGAAGCACGTCGAGTTCAAGGAAGCGAAGATCAAGTGACCCGACCCGCCGGAACCTATCGGGTTCACCGGCGGTTCAATGCCCCGAACCTAGTCACGGGAGCATGAAGCACTTGACCTCAATTGCCGCAAGGCCGCTGCGCGCCGCGATCTGCCTCGCGCTTGCCGCCGCCGTGCCCGCCTCGCTCGTCGCCCCCGGAGTGCCCGCCGCGGCCGCCGATACCGGCACGCTCGACCAGGTGGTCGGCGCACTGCGCTCGATATCGACCTTGAAGGCGAGCTTCACCCAGACCGACCGCAAGGGCGCCACCGTCCGCGGCGAGCTGACGCTGAAGAGCCCGGGGCGCATCCGCTTCGAATATGAAAAGGGCGTCAACATGCTCGTCGTGTCCGACGGGCGCGCGCTGACGCTGGTCGATTACGACGTCAACCAGGTGCAGCGCTGGCCGATCAGCAACTCGCCGCTCGGCGCGCTGCTCGATCCCAAGCGCGACGTGAAGAAGTACGGCAAGGTGATCCCGACCGGGAATCCCAACGTCTTCAGCATCGAGGTGCGCGATCCGAAGAGGCCCGAATACGGCGTGATCACGCTGGTCTTCATCAGGGATTCTTCGGCGCCCGGCGGGCTCGAGCTGTCGAGCTGGGTGGCGCTCGATTCGCAGAACCAGCGCACCACGGTGCGGCTGTCGAACCAGCGCTACGGTATCGGGGTTGCGGACAGCGCCTTCACCTTCCGCGACCCGCGCCGCACGTCCCGTCGCCCAAGGTAAACGGTCTGCCGGACTTTCGCCCCGCGCATGCGGTAAAATGCCTATCGCATTCATTGCGCAGAAAGGCAGCGCGCCGTAATCTAACTCTACAAGTCCGGCGGAGGCGGGTTTCCCCCCTGTTGCCCGTGCCTCGAATGCACGTCGGCTTGTGACAGCGTGACGAACGCTCAAGAGGAACCCCCGTCGCAATGCCCCCGCGGCGGGGGTTTTTCTTTCACTGTCCGGCGATCCGGACGAGCGCAGGCCGGTTCCGGGCGCGGCGAACCGCGAAGGGGTGCGCGGATAGACGCCACCGGAATTCCCCCCTAATCCCCCGGCATGGTCTCGATCGCCAGCTGGAACATCAATTCGATCCGCCTGCGCCTGCCGCAAGTCGAGCGCTTCCTTTCCGAGCAGGCGCCCGACGTGCTGTGCCTGCAGGAAATCAAGTGCCAGGAACACCAGTTCCCGGCAGAGGCGCTGGCCGGCCTCGGCTATGTCCACCAGGCGGTGCACGGCCAGAAGGGCTATCACGGAGTGGCGACGGTCAGCCGCATCCCGCTCAGGGAAATCTCGCGCCACGACTGGCAGGACAATGGCGAGGCCCGCCATGTCGGCGTCGAGCTGCTCGGCCCGGGCGAGGGGCTGGTGCTGGAAAACGTCTACATCCCGGCGGGCGGCGACATCCCCGACCGCGCGGCGAACCCGAAGTTCGGCCAGAAGCTCGATTTCCTCGAACGGATGACGCGCTGGGCCGAGCGGCTCGACCGCCCGACGCTGATCGTCGGCGATTTCAACATCGCCCCGCTCGAATGCGACGTCTACGACCACAAGGCGCTGCTCAAGGTCGTCAGCCACACGCCGGTCGAGGTCGAAACGCTCGACCGGTTCAGGCAGGCGCACGGCTGGGTCGACATCGCCCGCGAGCACATCCCGCCGCCGGGGCGCTGCTTTTCCTGGTGGAGCTACCGATCGTACTGGCGGCAGAAGGACCAGGGTCGGCGGCTCGACCACATGTGGGCCTCGCCCGAACTCGCCGCGCAGGCGCGCGCGCACCGCGTGATCGAGGAAACGCGCGATTGGGACCAGCCGTCGGACCACGTCCCGCTGGTGACGGAGTTCGCGCTCTGAGCGGGCCCTCGCCTTCCCGCCGCGCGGCGCAGGCGGTCGACGCGTTGCGCCACGGCTGGCCGCTGGCGATCGGCCAGGCGCCGCTGCTATTGCCGGTCGAGACCGCGCCCGGGGGCGAGGCGAAATCGCTGCTGGCGCTGATTTCCGCCGCGCGCGCCGCGACGCTCAAGCTCGCCAACCAGCGCGAGGCAGCCGACCCGCACGCCCCGGTGCTGATCCGCGCCGCCGGGGAGCTGGACCTTCTCGCGGCGCGCCCGATCGCTGATCCAGCGCTCGACCTTGCCGCGCCGCTCAAGGGCCCGTTCCGCGCCGAATCGCTGCCCTGGCGCGCCGAGGCCGAAGCGGCGATGGAGCTGGCGCTCATCGCCGGGATCCTGCCGGCCTTCCTCGTCGCTCCCAAGCCGGCGCGCGAGGCGGTCGCCGTGGCGGTCGACGACATCGCCGCCCTGCGCGACACGCGCGCGATGGCAATCGCCGCGCGGGCGCGCCTGCCGCTCGCCGCCAGCGAGACGTGCGAGATCGTCGCCTTCCGCAGCCCGGACGACATGCGCGAACATGTCGCGCTGATCGTTGGCCAACAGTCGGCCGACCGCCAGCCGCTCGTCCGGCTCCATTCCGAATGCCTGACCGGCGACATCTTCGGCAGCCTCAAGTGCGATTGCGGCCCGCAGCTCGATGCCGCGCTCGCGGCGATGGCCGGGGAAGCGGCGCACGGCGGCTGGGGCGTGCTGCTCTACCTGCGCCAGGAAGGGCGCGGGATCGGCCTGATCAACAAGCTCAGGGCCTATCGCCTGCAGGACCAGGGTTTCGACACGATCGAAGCCAACCAGCGGCTCGGCCTGCCCGCCGAAGCGCGCGACTTCCCGGTCGCCGCACGGATGCTCGAACTGCTCGGGGTCGGCGCGATCCGGCTGATGACCAACAACCCGGCCAAAGTCGCAGCATTCGAGGCAGCAGGGGTGGCCGTTTCCGAGCGCGTGCCCCATTCGCTGCCGCCCAACCCGCACAATGCCCGCTACCTCGCGACCAAGCGCGACAGGGCGGGACATCTTCTCTGAGGAGCGTTTAGCGCTTCTCGAGGCGCTTGAGGCCGGAGCCGAGCGCGTTGTCGCCCACGTTGAGCGGATCGCCCGACCAGTCGGCGACGAATGTCGTCTCGCGGTTCACGCCCGGGGCCAGCCGCGCATCGTTGCCGAGGATCGCCAGGCCCGCGCTCGAATGCTCGCGGCCCTCGGCGGCCACCGCGATGAAAGCCGACCAGTTCTCCTTGTCGCGGCCCTGGACGAACCAGTTGTTGCTGATCTGGCCGACCGCGCCTTCGGGCAGGTCGATCATGTAGTTGGTGGCGCGCCCACGCGCATCGTCGAAGCTCGAGCTGGCGACGTCGACGCGGGCGGCGCGGCTCTTGAGGTAATGCCCGCCGCGCCCTTCCTCGAAGCGGCTGCGAGTAACCCGGACCTGGCCGTAGTCGCCGGTGTAGATCGAATGGGCGCAGCCGCCCGAGCCTTCGCAGGTGCCGAGCCGGGTGAAGGTCGAGCGGTCGACGACCAGCAGGCCGCTGGGGTCGTCTGCGGTGAGGATTCCCTGCTGGCTGTCGCGGAACCAGCTCTGCGCGACCGTCAGGTCGCCCTGTTCGAGCCGGATGCCGGCGCCGTTGAAATCGGGCACCTTGATGTTCTGGAACACGAGGCCCGACACTTCGGCCGCGCGGCCGCGCAACACGAGCGCCGCCTTGCCCTCGCAACTCACGCCGTCGAACACCGCCGAGCCGGGCTCGGTGGCGAGATAGGCAATATCGCCCGCGCCCTGCACCGCGCATTGCGCATAGCGGCCCGAGGCGATGGCGATCGTGCCCTTGCCCGCGCCGATGGCGTCGACCGCGGCCTGGAGCTTTTCGTACCCCTGCCCGGTCTCGACCACCGTGAACGGCGCGCTGCGTTGCTGGGCCGGCACGACCGTGAGCGGCACGGCAAGCATGCCGGCGGCAAGCGAGAGGCGCACAAGCGAGTTGAAGGCGCGGCTTTTCATGCCGCCAAGATAACCGGGAACGGTTAAGGGGCGGCTAAGGACGTGGCCCCTGGCCGCCCCCCGGTCAGGCCTTCGGCGGCCTCCCGCGCCGCGGCGCTTCGGCGAACGGGACCTTCACCCCGCGGCGCTGCAGGGCCTCGCGCAGCAGGACTTCGAGCTCGGCGTTGACCGAGCGCAAGTCCTGCGCGGCGAGCCGCTCGACCGCGGCGTGGATCGCCGGGTCGAGTCGCAAGGGAAAGGCCTTTTTCGCACCCGCCATAGGCTTACTGGTAAAGCGTGCCCGCGTTGACGACCGGGTTCACGTCGCGCTCGCCGCACAGCACGACCATCAGGTTCGAGACCATCGCCGCGCGCCGTTCGTCGTCGAGATGGACGACGTCTTCCTCGCTCAGCTTGTCGAGCGCCATCTGCACCATGCTCACCGCGCCCATCACCAGCTTGGCGCGCGCGGCGATCACCGCTTCGGCCTGCTGCCTACGCAGCATCGCCCCGGCGATCTCGGAGGCATAGGCCAAGTGCGTCAGCCCGGCTTCGTCGACCACAAGCCCGGCGACCTGCAACCGCTCGTTGAGCTCTTCGCGCAGCTCTTGGTTGACCACGTCGGGGCTGCCGCGCAGCGTCGTTTCGTCCTGCTCGAAGTCGTCATAGGGATGGCGCGCGCCGACAGTGCGCAGCCCGGCCTCGATCTGGATGTTCACGAACTGCTTGTAATCGTCGACGTCAAACACCGCCTGTGCGGTGTCGGCGACGCGCCACACGACGTTGCAGGCGACATCGATCGGATTGCCGCGCTTGTCGTTGATCTTGATCCGTTCGGAATGGATGTTGTGCGCCCGGACCGACAGTTTCTTGCGCCCCATCCACGGCCAGATCCAACGCAGCCCCTGGGTCCGCTCGGTGCCCCTGTAGCTGCCGAACAGCGTGATCACGACAGCCTGGTTGGGCTGGATCATGAAGAACCCAGCGATGATCAGAACGGCGACAACGATCGAGAGAATGAACACCACTCCGCCCCACAAGATCGGCCCGCCTTGCGAGGCGGCGAAGATGCGCCACACGCCGATCGTGATCGAACCGAGCCACAGCAGCAGGAACAGGTAACCGTTAAAGGTGCTTGCCGGCATCTCGTGGCTGCGCACCATGGCAATCTTGCCCTCGGACATGACGAAACTCCTTCACGAAAACGTGATATCACATTTATATCACTCAAGGCGACGGTCAAGCGATTCCGGACTGGGCCCTCAGTGCTGCCTGATCACGGCCAGGAACGCATCGCCGTAAGCTTCGAGCTTGCGCGCGCCGACGCCGCCGATCCCGGCCAGCTCGGCAAGGGTCGCCGGGCGCGCGGCGGCCATTTCGCGCAAGGTTGCGTCGTGGAAGATCACGTAAGGCGGCACCTGCGCCTGGGCGGCAAGCTCGCGGCGCAGCTCGCGCAGCGCCTCGAACAGCGGGTCGCCGACCGGGTTGGACGCTGCCCCTGCCCCGCGCCCCTTGCGCGACGCGCGCTCCGCCTTCGGCGGCTGGACGATCGCGACGGGCCGCTCTCCCTTCAGGATCGCCATGGCGTCGCCGCTCAGGCGCAAGCCCCCGTGCTCGGTCGCGACCAGGCTGCCGCGCGCCTGCAACGCGCGGCTGAGCGGCTGCAGCAGCCGTGCCTCGTCCTCGCCGACGATGCCGAACACGGAGAGCTTGTCGTGCCCGCGCTGGACCACGCGCTCGTCCGCCGCGCCGGTCAGCACTTTCTGCACGTGGCCGAAGCCGAAGCTCTGCCCGGTGCGGTAGACCGCGCTGAGCAACTTGCGGGCGAGCTCGGTCGCGTCGACCACGCCCGGCGCCTCGAGGCAGTTGTCGCAATTGCCGCAGCGCTGCGGCGGGTCCTCGCCGAAATGCCGCAGCAGCACCGCGCGGCGGCAGCCGGGCGTCTCGACCAGGTTGGCCAGCGCGTCGAGCCGGGCGCGCTCGCCGCCCCGCCGGTCTTCGCCGATTTCGCCGAGCCGCTGGCGGGCCTGGGCGAAATCGCCCGCGGCCCAGAACATCACCGCCTGCGCCGGATCGCCGTCGCGCCCGGCGCGGCCGGTTTCCTGGTAATAGGCTTCGATCGACTTGGGGATCCCGGCATGGGCGACGAAGCGCACGTCGGGCTTGTCGATGCCCATGCCGAAGGCGATCGTCGCGACCATCACCATGTCCTCGCTGGCGACGAAGGCGGCCTGGTTCGCCGCGCGCACCGCGGGTTCGAGTCCGGCATGGTAGGGCAGCACCGGCCGGCCGGTGCGGCCGGCCAGTTGCGCCGCGATCCGGTCGACCTTGGCCCGCGTCGGCGCGTAGACGATCCCCGGCCCCGGTTCCCCCGCCAGGAGCTGCTCGAGCTGTCGCACGGCGTTCTCGCGATGGCGGATCGCGTAGCGGATGTTGGGCCGGTCGAACCCGGCGACGATCAGCCCGTCGGGCGGGATGCCGAGCTGGTCGAGGACGTCGGCCCGGGTGCGCGCGTCGGCGGTGGCGGTGAGCGCAAGGCGTGGCACGTCGGGAAAGGCGTCGAGCAGCGGGCGCAGTTGGCGGTAGTCGGGGCGGAAATCGTGGCCCCATTCGGACACGCAATGCGCTTCGTCGACCGCGAACAGCGCGATCTGCGCGGCGGTCAAGAGGTCGAGGAACTGTGGCTGGCTGGCGCGTTCCGGCGCGACATAGAGCAGGTCGAGCTCGCCGCCGCGAAAGGCGTCCATCGTCTCGCGCCAGTCGGCATCGACGCTGGTCAGCGCGGCGGCGCGGATGCCGTTGGCGCGGGCGGCGCGCAACTGGTCGTGCATCAGCGCGATGAGCGGCGAGATGACCACGCAGGTCCCCGCGAGCATGGTCGCCGGCAGCTGGTAGGTCAGCGACTTGCCCGCTCCGGTTGGCATGACCGCGAGCGTCGAGCATCCGGCGAGGACCCGGGCGACGACCCGGTCCTGCACGCCGCGAAAGTCCTCGAACCCGAAGATGCGGCGCAGCGCCTCGCGCGCCCGTTCCAGTTCCGCCACCGCCGACCCCATGCCGCCGCCTGTGGCAGATCGGGCGCGGCTGCGAAACAGCCACGAGCGGATTATTTGCGGTTTGCCTCGTTTGCGCGCTCGGCTAGCCTGAGCGGCGCACGGGGAGTTGATCCCGGGCCATTCGAAGCCAACTGAAAAGGTAGTTGCCATGAAGAAACCTGCCCTCATCGCCTTCGCCTCGGCCGCCGCGCTGGGCCTTGCCGCCTGCGGCAGCTCCGACGACGCTTCCGAGGACGCGATGGCCGACAACGTCGAAATGCCGGCCGAGGACGCGATGGCCGACGCCGAAGCGCCGGTCGCGGATGCCGATGCCATGAGCGAGACCGCCGATGCCGCCGGGGCGAGCGAAGCGACCGCCGCCGAAGCGGCCGACGCCGCCGAGGCCACCGTGGCCGACATCGAAGCGGCCGCCGAGGCCGCGACCACGAACGCCGAAAGCGGCAATTGACCGGTCGCGCCGCGAATCCGGGGCGGGGGGAGCGGCCGCCCGCCACCGGCTCCGCCCGGCCCCGGGCTCGCGCCGCTGTGACGATCCGCCTCGTCCCGCCCCTCGCACTGCTGCTCCTCGCCGCCTGCGGGCAGCAGGACAACGATCCCGGCCCCGGCGGAGTGACGGTGGGCGAGGCGCGCGCGCTCGACGAAGCGGCGGAAATGCTCGAGCAGCAGCGGCTGCCGCAAGGCGAGGCGCAGGATGCCGGCGCTTCGCCCGCCGAGGCCTCTCCTGCACCCGGTCCGTCGCCGGCTCCTTCCGCCTCGCCGGCCGGCTGAGCCCCGGCCGATTGCCGCCCGTCCGCCGCCGTGCTAAAAGTTTCGACTGAAACAATGACCGCGATCGCCGAACCCTCGAGCGACTTTGCCGCGCTCCCCGACGTGCCGCGCGATGTCTTCACCGCGCCGCTGAAGCGCCCGGCGCATGTCGGCGAGGATTGGCTCGAACCGCGGCAGCGCCACTATTCGCCGGGCGAAGACGCGATCTGGAACGAGCTGTTCGAGCGGCAGATGGAAATCCTCCCCGGCCGCGCCTGTTCCGCTTTCATGGCCGGGCTGCAGAAGCTCCACCTCGGACGCGGCGGCGTGCCCGATTTCGGCCGGCTCTCGGAGGAACTGGGCAAGCTCACCGGGTGGAGCGTGGTCCCGGTGCCGATGCTGATCCCCGACCACGTGTTCTTCTGGCACCTTGCCAACCGCCGTTTCCCGGCGGGCAACTTCATCCGTACTCGCGAGACCTTCGACTACATCAAGGAGCCCGACGTCTTCCACGACGTGTTCGGCCATGTCCCGCTGCTGGCCGACCCGGTGTTCGCCGACTACATGCAGGAATACGGTCGGGCCGGCTGGAAGGCGATGCGCTACAACCGGCTGAAGGCGCTCGGCGCGCTCTACTGGTACACGGTCGAATTCGGGCTGATCGCGGAGCAGGGGGGCTTGCGGATCTACGGCGCCGGGATCCTTTCCGGCCCGCGCGAAGCCGTGTTCGCGCTCGAGGGTCAGTCGCCCAACCGGATCATGCTCAGCGTCGACCGGGTCATGCGCACCGACTACGTGATCAGCGACCTGCAGCCGACCTATTTCGTGATCGAAAGCTTCGAGGATCTCTACCGCCAGACCGTCGAGCGCGACTTCGACCGGCTCTACCGCAGCCTCAATCCCGGCTTCACTTACGCCAACTCGGCGCTGATCGACGTCGACGACGTGCTCCACCGGGGAACGCAGGAATACCACTTGCGCGGCGGGCGCGGCTCGAACGCGCAACCGGTCTGACCGCGCCGGGGAGGCCCCGGCGCCCGCCGATCGCGTGCCGACGGCCGGCCTTCAGTGCAGCTGCCGGCGGTAGACGAAGCTGAACAGGGCGACGACCGCCAGCGAACCGGCCAGCGAGAGGAGCAATGCTTCGACCTGGTATTGACCGCCGAGCAAGCTCGGTCCGCCGAGGAACGGCCCTATCACCAAGCCGGTCAACAGTGCGCCGCCGATTCCCGCGGCGATGTCGAGCACGACGCCGCGCGGGCTTTCGATTCTGGCGACGATCGCCGCCAGCCACCCGAGGGCGGCCCCGACAACGAACATGAACAGCAAACCCATTGCTTCGCCCCTAGGAAATCGCAGGGGTTAGAATCCGCTGGGGGCCTGTTTGTTCCGCGCCTGCGACGAGCCGAGCCCGCCAGGCCCGGCCCTCAGCGCAGGGCCAGCCAGGCGATCGCGGCAGCGCCGACGACGATGCGATACCAGGCGAACGGCGCAAATCCGTGGCGGCTGACATAGGCGACGAACGCCTTGATCACCGCCATCGCGACGACGAAGCTGACGACGAAACCGATGGCGATCTCGCCCCAGCCGACGGGCATCGTCCCGCTCGCCAGTTCGTCGCGGCGGTCGAGGATTTCGAGAGTCGAGGCGCCGAGCATCGTCGGCACGGCAAGGAAGAAGGAGAATTCGGCGGCGGTCTTGCGCCCCACGCCCATCGCGAGCGCGCCCATGATCGTCGCGCCCGAGCGGCTTATCCCGGGGATCATCGACAGGCATTGCGCCAGGCCGATGCCGATCACCTGCCGCAGCGGCAGTTCGGCGACCGGCACGTCGTCTCCTGGCCTCGCGACTTTCTCGATCCCCAGGATCGCGACACCGCCGATAATCAGCGCCCAGGCGACGATGCCGGGGCTGCCGAGCATCATGTCGATCTCGTCCTTCAGCGCAAGGCCGAGCACGGCCGAGGGAATGAAGGCGACGATAAGGTTGCGCGCAAAGCGCAGGCCCGGCGGCTCGAGGCGAAGCAGCCCCACGCCCGCATGCCAGAACGTCCGCCAGTACAGCACGACCACCGCGAGGATCGCCCCCAGCTGGATCAGGATGTTGAACATCGCCCATTGCGCGGCGTCGTAGCCGAACAGCTCGGACGCGAGGATCAGATGGCCGGTCGAGGAGACCGGCACGAACTCTGTCAGGCCCTCGACAATGCCGAGCAGGATGGCGGTGAGGGTCATTCCCATGCGTCGCCGGTCATGCCGCCGCGAGCGGGCAAGTCAAGCGCCGCCCGGGGCGTCGGCACCGATTTCTTGCCGGATGGGAGCGCCCGGTCAGGCGGGCTCGATATCCTCGAACTGCAGCGCCGCGAGCCGGGCATAGAGCCCGCCCGCCGCCTGCAGCTGCGCATGCGTGCCTTCCTCGACGATCCGCCCCCCATCCATCACCACGATGCGGTCGGCCGCGCGGACCGTGGCGAGGCGGTGGGCGATGACCAGCGTCGTGCGGTCCTTCATCAGCCGTTCGAGCGCCTGCTGGACGAGCCGCTCGCTCTCGGCGTCGAGCGCGCTGGTAGCCTCGTCGAGCAGGAGGATCGGCGCGTCGCGCAGCAGGGCGCGGGCAATCGCGATGCGCTGCCGCTGGCCGCCCGAAAGCCGCGCGCCGCCTTCGCCGAGGAAGGTATCGAGGCCCTGCGGCAGGGCCGTGAGGAATTCCTCGGCATTGGCCGCCCGGGCGGCTTCCCAGATCGCGTCCTCGCTCGCATCCCATTCGCCGTAACGCAAGTTGTCGCGCGCATTGGCGGCGAACAGGATCCCTTCCTGCGGGACCAAGGCCATCCGCCGGCGGATGGCCGCCGGGTCGGCGCTGGTCAGCGGCACGCCGTCGATCCGGATCGTGCCGAGCTGCGGGTCGTAGAAGCGCTCGGCGAGCTGGAAGATCGTCGACTTGCCGGCGCCCGACGGGCCGACGATGGCGACAGTCTCGCCCGGTTCGACCGTCAGGCTGAAATCGGCGATCGCGGCGATCTCGGGCCGCGTCGGATAGCGGAAGGTGACGTGGTCGAACGACAGGCTGCCGCGCGGGGGCTCGGGCAGCGCCAGCGGTCGCTCGGGCGCGGCGATGGTCGGCTTTTCCTTGAGCAGCTCGTTGAGCCGGCTTGCCGCCCCGGCGCCGCGCAACAAGTCGGCATAGACTTCCGACAACGCGCCGAACGCGCCCGAGACCATCACGCCGACCACGACGATGGCGGCGATCGTGCCGCCGGTGATCTTGCCCGCCGCGACGCTGAGCGCGCCGTCCCACATCAGCGCGGTGATCGCGCCGAACACCAGGGTGATGAAGGTCGCGGTCATGATCGCCCGCAGCAGGATGCGCTTCTTGGCGGTGCCGAAGGTCGCCTCGACCGCGTCCTTGAACCGTTCGGCCTCGCGCTGCTCCTGGTTGAAGCCCTGGACGATCTTCATCGCGTCGAGCACTTCGGCCACCCTGGCGCCGATATCGGCCACCCGGTCCTGGCTGGCGCGCGCGACATTGCGGATCCTGCGCCCGAACAGGCGCATGGTGATCGCGATCAGGAAGGCGCCGCCGACGAGATAGGCCGATTGCACCGGCGCGAGGATGAACAGCAGCACGATGCCGCCAAGGCCGGTGATGAGATTGCGCAACGCCAGCGAGACCGTGGTCCCGACCACTTGTTCGATGATCGCGGTGTCCGAGGTCATGCGCGAGGAGATTTCCTTCGGACTGTTTTCCTCGAAGAAGCCAGGCGACATGCGCAGGAGGTTGTCCTGCACCCTGAGCCGGATGTCGGCGACGACCCGCTCGCCGAGCCAGCTGACGAAATAGAATCGCGTCGCGCTGGCGAGGCCGAGCACGACCACGATCATCATCAGGTAGCGGAACGAATGGTTGATCACCGCGATATCGGCCTGGTCGCCGAAAGCCCGGTCGATGATTTCCTTGAAGCGATAGGGAATCGCCAGCGTCGCGGCCGAACTGGTCAGCAGCGCCAGCAGCGCGATGGACACCTGCCGGGGATACTTGAACGTCTCGCGCCAGATCATCCGCAGCGGACCGAGGTCCTTCGCGGGCTTTTCCTCGGCCGGTAGCTGGCTGGGTCGGCGGGCCATGGCGCGCCGCCTAGCGGATTGTCGCCGGGGATAGAAGCGCAATGGTGGGTTAGGGCCGCCGAGGCGGCTTTGCCGCATTGCACAACCGAGCGTTTGCCACCAAATAGGCTCTCCCAGCCGCGGGCGCATGCCGGCGGCGCAGGAAGGAACAACGGGCTTGCTCTATCACGCCTACGAAATGCACCGCTCGCTGCTGGCCGGCGCCAGCAACTGGGCCGCGATCGGCGCGAAGATGCTGACCAATCCGACGCTGCCGATGGGCTATTTCGGCATGGGGCCCGTGGTCGCCAGCGCGCTCGAGGTTTTCGCCCATATCTACGAACAGCGCGGCAAGCCGGTATTCGGCATCGGGTCGGTCGAGGCCGGCGGCGTCCGGCACAAGGTGCATGAGGAAGTCGTCCTGCAGAAGCCGTTCTGCAATCTCAGGCATTTCCGCCGCGCCGGGCTGGCGAAGGATGCGCCGCGGCTGCTGATCGTCGCGCCGATGAGCGGGCACTATGCGACGCTGCTGCGCGGCACGGTGCAGCGGCTGCTGGTCAACCAGGAAGTCTGGGTCACTGACTGGGCCGACGCCAAGATGGTGCCGCTGTCGGCCGGGCATTTCGACCTCGACGATTACATCGACTACCTGATCGAGTTCCTGCGCTTCATCGGCGAAGGCGCCCACGTGCTCGCCGTGTGCCAGCCGTCGGTCCCGGCGTTTGCCGCGACCGCGATCATGGGGGCGCAGGCCGACCCGTGCCGCCCGGCGACGCTGACCATGATGGGCGGACCGATCGACACGCGCGCCAGCCCGACCAGCGTCAACAACATCGCGATGGAGCGGCCGTTGGCGTGGTTCAAGGCCAACGTCATCGCCACCGTGCCGATGAATTACCCGGGCGCCGGGCGCAAGGTCTATCCCGGCTTCCTGCAGCTCGCCGGCTTCCTCTCGATGAATATCGAGAGCCACATGATGAGCCATTACGAGATGTTCAAGCACCTGACGCTGGGCGACACCGAGAGCGCCGCGGCGACCAAGGCGTTCTACGACGAATACCTGTCGGTCTGCGACCTGACCGTCGAATTCTACCTCGAGACGGTCGAGCAGGTGTTCCAGAAGCACTCACTGCCCAAGGGCGAATTCGTCCACCGCGGCAAGCCGATCGATCCCGATGCGATCCGCGACACCGCGTTGCTTGCGATCGAGGGCGAGCGCGACGACATTTCCGGCATCGGCCAGACACGTGCCGCGCTCGACCTCGCCGCGCACCTCCCGCCGGCGAAGAAGAAGTACCACCTCGCCCGCGAAGTCGGCCACTACGGGATTTTCAACGGCAGCAAATGGCGCGCCCAGGTCGCTCCGGTGATCGAGGAGTGGATCAGGGCAAACCCCGGGCAGGGATAGCCGGCCGCCTGCGGCCGGCTATCCCGCGGGTCAGGCAAACACCGGGACGTTGCGCATCCCCGCCTTCTGGCCTGCGAGCTTCGCGAGTTGCTGGGTGACGCTGCCGCTCGTTTCGGTCCACATCTCGACGACCAGGACCAGCCCGTTGGTATCGAGGTTGCCGCCCGTTGTGCGCGTGGTCGTTCCCGTGGTCGCGGAGCCGACCAGCACCTTGGTCGTGGCGTGGACGATCGAATTCGCCTGCACTTCCACCGTGCCCTCCACGATCCAGTCCGCCTGCGGCGTTGCAGTCGTCATATGCGCGATTTCGACGGCGATCGAACCGTCTATCCTGCACGTCACCCGCACATGGTGGACGTTGCTTTCGTTGCCGACGGCGCCAGCCAGCTTGAAATGGACCTCGTCGAGCGTCTTGAGGTCCCCCGGCGCAATGGTCAGGGTGTGAACCGGATTGTTCGCCGTCGTGCTGCTGACCGTTGCCTGCGCGGCACTGACGATTGCCGCCGCGGCAATCCGGCGCGAGGCGTCGCTTTCGTTGTTGTAGATCCGGTTGGTGGCCAGGCGGTCGCGAGTGAGGTTCTCGAAGCCGTCGGGGAAGAAGCAGTTCCTTATTGTCCAGTTCGTGGTGGTTCCGGTGAACAGGACGCCCCCGTCCTCGCACCAGACGTTGTCGAGCGTTCCGCCGTTGCCGACGACATTGACCGCGCGCGAGCTGACCGACCCGAAGAACTTGATGTCACGCGCGAAGGGCCTGATGACGCCCGCGCCGGCATCGCCGATCGACAGGAAGACCGACCCGTTCGGAAGGTAGACGTCGAGCATTTCGTATCCGCAGTCGACCACCGGGCTGCCAGGCGTCGAGTTGCTCTGGATGGACAGCCCGGCCCCTGTATGGTTGGGGAAGCGCAGGACGCCCTTGCGGATGACGTTGCTGCGGCCGGACCCCAGCTGGACGGCGCTTCCGGTCGCGGGAATCGTCGTGTTCGGGCCGGAACTGACGTTGATGTCCTCGATCACGCATTCGGCGGAATTCTCGTGGATGCCGATGAAGAACCCCGGCCGGTCCGTGCCCGCGTCGGTCAGCGAACCGTGAAGTTTGCGAATGGTCGTGCCGCAGGAGCCCTCGGCAAGTTCGCAGATCTTGCGCCGCGCGAGGAAGCGGATGTTGTCGAACAGGCAGTCCTGCATCGCATTGAACACGATCCCGTTGCGCCCGGTCAGCCTGATGTCCCGGAACGTGCCGTCGATGACGCCGCCCCACTTCCACGCCGATCCCATGTCGGAAGCGAGCGTGATGTTCGAAATGTGCGGCGCGAAGAGCAGGTAATATCGCGGGGGGCCGGGTATGCCCGCATCCATCCCTTCGCCCGAATTCGCGATCACCGGCGCGTCGGCCTGCAACTCGGCGGTCAGCATCCGGTCAAGGGTGATCGTCGTTGCGGTGGCCGAGACGACGCGCGCCCGCGCGTAGTTGCGGTAGATCTCATAGTCCCCGCCGCCGACGTATTTCGTCGCGCCGTGGACCACGACGAGATCTCCGGCCGAGAAATTTGCGCCAGTGCCCTCCGCGACGGTGAGCTCGAGGCCGCTGGTCGAAAGGACCGGGTAGTAGGTCAGGTCGTCGGTCGCGTAGACATGCGACGAGCCGAGCGGCAGCGCCACGCTGACGATGTCGTCGATTTCCAGGGGCGTCGTGTTGACGTTGCGCAGCTCCGCCCCGTTGCCCTGGATGACGAGGTGATCGCGCAAGAGGTAGGGCGCGGTCTCGACCGTGTGCGTGTCGCCCGCATAGCCGGTGAGCGCGGCAAATTGGGCGGAAAGGGCTTCGGTGGCGGCCGCTGTCGAAGCGGTGCGCGCGCGCAGGTTTGCGGAGCCATCGCGGGTTTCGTCGACGATTTCCTGCACCGTCGCACCGTCGGCCGTGCCGATGCCGGCCGCGCCGGCGGTCGATGCGAGCGCGGTGCCCGCCTGGAGGGCCCGCCCGGCGAGGCCGCGAGCGGCGATATCGAGGGCGTTCATTGCGACACCCGATAAGCGACGCTTCCCGAAACCAGCGCGATGTCGAGGTAGAAGCTCGCGCCATCCTCGCTTTCGACCCACGCCTGTTCGCAACCGGGCGACGTGTATTCGCCCCAGTCGATCCCTCCGACACGCAGGGGAACCTTCGTCGTTCCGCCGTCGGTCGAACGAAGCAGGCGGACGGTTCCTTCCCAGGCGCCGCCGAGCGTCACCGAAACGACGCGCCCGGCGGTGGCGTTGAACGGCCCAACCAGTTCCGGAACCGAAGATTGGCCCGCGACCGGGGCCGGCGCGGGGGCGGCCACCGAAACCGGCAGTCGCGCGCCTTCCCCGACGATGGTCAGTTGCTCGCTCGGGTCGGAAAAGCCGACGGCGAAGGCCGGCGCGTAGCCGGCTGGGACGGTAATGGGAGTCGGCATGGCAGATCCTCGCAGGAGACGAATGAGTCCTGCAGGCCTAGAGAAGCCAAATCCTTGTAGGAAAGTGAAAAATTGCGCAGGCAGGACCAGGCCGGAAGGCTGGCCTATCCCTGAACCAGTGCGGGCGCGGGCGTTTCCGGGCGCTTGAAGTGCGCCTTGTTGACCGTCTTGCTGGTCCGCCGGACGTAGCTCCAGAGCCCGCATTGCAGGCCGATCAGCATGAAGATGTACGGCTGGTAGGCGATGCCGACGAAGGCCGCGCCGACGAGATAGGTCAGTTGCGCCTGCTGCAAGGCGGTGGCGAGGCCCCACTGCCACGACCTTTCGCCTTCCTCGGCCTTCCTGAAGCGCCAGCGGATGCGTTCCATCTGCCACACGCCGAGCGCCTGCAGCCACAGCCACAGGATCAGCCCCGGCCAGCCCTGCTCGCCGAGCATCTCGAAGTACGACGAATGGTAGGCGCGGGCAGAGTCGGTGATCTTTTCGTACTCGATCTTCTTGTTGGTCCCCGTGCCGGTGACCTTGGGCATCCGGTACGTGAAGCTGTTGGCGCGATAGGCGTCGAAACCTCCGCCGTAAGGATGCTGTTTCACGTAATCGATGGTCCACTTCCACACCTCGATCCGCGTCGAGGCGCTCTCGTCGCCTTCGTGGTTGGTGATCGTCTCCATCCGCTCGGTGAAGCTCTGCGGCAGGAACGGCACCGCCGCCAGCAGCGTAACGGCGGCAAGCCCGGCATAGAGGAACCGGTGCCTGACCGAGCGCAGCATGAGCACGCCGAGGAAGGCCGCGCACACCAGGCCGGTGCGCGCCGCGGTGCCGATCGGGATCAGCAGCGTTGCGAAGACCAGCCCGCCGGCGAACAGCCAGACGCGCCATTCGGGCCGGAAGATCGTCCCGTGGCGGGCGAGCCACAGCGCCAGCGGGATGCTGGCGACCGCGCATGTCGACAGGATCGAGCCCTCGTAGAGCCCGGAATTCTCGCGCACGAGCAGCGCCAGCGTGCCGTACCCGCCGCCACCGAGCGCGGTCTTGATCCCGCCGTTGATGACGATCGCGGCGAGCGACAGGACCATCACCAGCACTGCCGCCTCAATGCGCAGGCGCGTCCGCAGCGTCAGCGGCAGGAATATCGCGAACAGCAGCGCCTTCCACACCCAGCCCCATTTCGTCGCCGCATCGACCGGGAAGTCGGCCGACATCGTCGTGACGCCGCAATAGACGAGCAGGATCAGGATCAGCGCCTGGCGCAGGGTGAAGCGGCTGCCCTCCTTGCGGTCGAGGAAGACCCAGGCCCCGAACGCGAGGACGAAGGCGATCAGCGAGAGCGGCAGCGTCTGGATCAGGCCCCAGCCGATCTTCTGCGGGGCGACCATGTCGATGTAGATATAGGCCAGCACCCACAGGAACGGCCGCTTGAGGCCGAGCGCCAGGAACAGCGCGACGAAGGCGATGAGGGCAAGGTCCAGCATCAGCCCCCCTTTTCGGCTTCGCCTGCCTCGTCCCTCACCCACGGCCGGCGCACGACCGGCCCGGTGCCGCGATCGCGGTCGAGATCGTCGCGCCACAGGATGCGCCAGAGCGCGATGGCGAGCAGCCCGTGCGTCAGCGCGAGGGTGAAATAATCGATCAAGGGCTCGTTCCCGAGGCGCCCGAAAGGCGCGATTTGCCGATCCATAGCCGGCTCCGGTTGACGCGCCGTTAAGTTTGTCGTGGCAGGGTTTTGGCCCGATGACCCGGGTGCTGCACATCCTCGATCACTCGCTGCCGCTGCACAGCGGCTACACCTTCCGCACGCGCGCGATCCTCCGCGCGCAGCAGGCGCAGGGGCTCGACGTGCGCGGGATCACCGGCCTGCGGCACGTTGCCGACGGGCCGGGAAGCGAGGAAATCGACGGCCTTCTCTTCCACCGCACCGCCGGCGCGGCGGCGGGCCCGGCGGGCATGCGCGAATGGCGCGAGGTGGCCGCGCTTACCCACGCGATCGTCCGCCTGGCGGACAAATGGCGGCCCGACGTGCTGCACGCCCATTCCCCCGCCCTGTGCGGCATGGCCGGGCTGAAGGCCGCAAAGGCGCTGGGGCTGCCGCTGGTCTATGAAATCCGCGCCTTCTGGGAAGACGCCGCAGTCGGCAACGGCACCGGGCGCGAAGGCTCGGTGAAATACCGCCTGACCCGCGAGCTGGAAAACCATGTCGTCGCGGGCGCCGATGCGGTGATGGCGATTTGCCGGGGCCTGCGCGACGACCTGGTCGCGCGCGGTTTCCCGCCGGGCAAGATCGGGATCATGCCCAACGGCGTCGACCTCACGCTGTTCGGCGACCCGCCGCCGCGCGACGAGGCGCTGGCGCGCGAACTCGGGCTCGGGGCCAAGGACACGGGTGGCCCGGTGATCGGGTTCATCGGCAGCTTCTACGACTACGAAGGGCTCGACGACCTCATCGCGGCGATGCCCGCCCTGCTGCGCGAACAGCCGCGGGCGCGGCTGCTGCTGGTCGGCGGCGGTCCGCTGGAAGCGGAGCTGAAGGCGCGAGCCGAGGCATCGCCGGCCGCCGCCGCGATCCGCTTCGCCGGCCGCGTGCCCCACCGCGAAGTCGAGCGCTATTACTCGCTGTGCGACGTCATGGCCTATCCGCGCAAGCGCAGCCGGCTGACCGAACTCGTCACGCCGCTCAAGCCGCTCGAGGCGATGGCGCAGGGCCGCATCGTCGCCGCATCGGACGTCGGCGGGCATCGCGAGCTCGTGACCGACGGGCTCACGGGCACGCTGTTCCCGGCCGACGATCCGGAGGGCTGCGCCGCGGCGCTGGCAGCGCTGCTCGCCCGCAGGGGCGAATGGCCGGCGATCCGCGACGCGGCCCGCGCCCATGTCGCCGCGCATCACGACTGGGCGCGCAATGCCGGTCGTTATCGAGACGTTTACCAAGCGTTGCTAGAGCCCGGATCGAGCCGCCGGAACCGCGCCGCCGCTTGAGCCGGCGCCCTCCGGCATTGGACTGGAAGCAAGAGTGGCCACGATTGCAGAGCAGTATTCGGTGAGCAGGGGCGCCTCGAAGGCGCCGATCAGCGCGCATCCCGCTTTCCCGGCGATCGTCGCGCTGTGGTTTGCCGCCCTGCTCGGGCTCGGCAACCTCGTGCTGCCGACCCCGCTGCTCGAAAGGCTCGTCATGGTGACCGGGCTTGCCGGCATCCTGCCTTCGGCCGCGCCGCCGCTCGGCTTCACCGCCCGCACCACGATCGCCCTGGCCGGCGCCCTGGCCGGGGCGGTGATCGGGCTGCTGCTCGCCCGGCAAGTCGCCCGCTCGCAGGCCCCGCGCCCGAGTGGACGCTCGTTCGCCGGGGGAGAAGCCCGCCCGCGCCGGCCGATCTCGGCGCACGACGAACTGGGCGAAGAAGGCCTGGGAACCGACACTGCGGGCACGGTCTCGCTCGCTCCGGTCGCGCTGAAACGCCGCTCGCTGGCGATGGCCGAGGAAAACCGCCGGAGCGAATATCTCCAGACGGTGCCGCTCCCGGGGCAGGAACAAGCCGGCGATGCCTCGCTCCCGTTGGCCTTGGCGAGCGCCGGCAGCGAACTTCCTCCCGCTCCGGGCGCCGCTTCGGCGGAACGGCAGGAATTCGTGCCGCCGGCCGATGCCGCAACCGACGCCGACGATGCCCTCGAGCTGGTCGCGTTCGCCGAGGACGCCGGCACCGGCGCGGACGATGCGCCAGAATTCGATTCTCCCGGCGGCATCGAAGCGCTCCGGCGCCGCGTCCACTCGCCTGCCGACTTCATCTCACCCCAGGATCAGCCGATGACCGATCGACAGATTTTCCAGCCGCCCGCCACGTTCGACGAGGATGAAGGCGATTGGCAGGATTCCCCGCCCGCCGGCAATGGCCGCGACGAACAACCCCGGGCGACTGCGGCACCGGCGATCCCGCAGGCCTTCGAGCCCGCGCCCGACGCGATCGACCCCTTGCCGTTCGCCGCGCCCTCGCTCCGGCGAAACGGCCCTGCCGAGGCCGAAGCCAGCGACGATGCGGACTGGGCAGCGACCGCGCCGCGCCTCACGGTCGTCGGGACCGCCGGCCCGGCGGAAGAAGCGGCTGGAGAGCCGAGCGGCGACCGTCCGCTCGAGGAACTCGGGCTGGTCCAGCTGGCCGCCCGCCTCGGCGCGTCGATCGAGAAGCGCCGGGCTCTACGCGGGAACCGGCGCACCGTTGCCGCGAACCCCGCGCCCACCGGCACACCGCTCGAGGCACCCGGCGAATTCGAGGCCGCGGGCGCGGAAGACGCAGCGCGCGCGATCGCCGATTTCTTCGGGCCGGCGAAGACGCCAGCTTCCCCGGCGGATGAGAGCTTCGAAAGCCCCGTCGCCCAAGCCGCGCCCGATGACGGGCAGGCGCCCGCCATGCCGGGGTCGCTCGCGAGCCTGCGCCTCGACGACCACGAGGTCGAGGACGACGACGAAGCATTTGCCGCGTCCTTCGCGCTGCCCAAGCAGGCAAGGCCCGCCGCCGAGGCTGCGCCCGCTCCCGAACCGGAACCGGAACTGGAACCGAAATCGGACGACGCCTTCGACTATGCGGACGAGGAAGACGGCGAGGAACTGGACGAAAGCGAATTCAGCTCACTGCTGGCGATGAAGAATCCCTTTTCGCGGCGTGAGGAATTCGTTCGCATCGACGAGCCCGAAGGCGAAGCCGACGACATCGAGCCGACCGTTACCTTCCCCGCTGCGGCACCGGCCGGGCTGGCGCAGGCAGGATCGGAAAGCGGCAGGGGAACCGACTCGCGGCCGTTCGATCCGCCGAAAAATCCTGCCGAATCCGCCAATCACGGCACTGCGGTGCAGCCCGCGCGCGACACTGGCGATGCCGAGCGCAACCTGCGCGCCGCGCTCGATACCCTGCAGCGGATGAGCGGCACCGCCTGACCAGGCCGGGCTTTTTTTCCGCCCGCACCGCCCCTCTCGACCGCGTGCCGGCCCGCCGGGACGCGCGTTCTCGCGCTTGCAAAAACAGTTTCCTGTCGCCATGGGAAAAATTCGCGACATTTTCGTAACCACCCCGCCGGGGTGAGTCGACCTTCGTTGCGGCCGAAGCCGCTCCGGAGACCCGTCTTGCCCCGCCGGTAACAGGAACCGAGTGAGTTGACCGAGTTTCCCGCGCCCCAGGGCCTGTACGATCCGCGCAACGAGCATGACTCCTGCGGTGTGGGCTTCGTCGCCCATATCAAGGGCGAGAAGTCGCACGCGATCATCAGCCAGGCGCTCGAGATCCTCGCCAACCTCGACCACCGCGGCGCGGTCGGCGCCGACCCGCTGCTGGGCGACGGCGCCGGCATCCTGCTGCAGATTCCCGATCCGCTCTATCGCCGCTGGGCGACGAGCGAAGGGCTGACCCTGCCGCTGCCGGGCGAATACGCGGTGGCGATGTGCTTCCTGCCGCAGAACGCCGAGGCGCGCGAATTCATCACCCGCCAGTTCGAAAAGTTCATCGCCAAGGAAGGCCAGCGCCTGATCGGCTGGCGCGACGTGCCGACCAATGAGGACGGCCTCGGCAAGGCGGTGCTCGCCTCGATGCCGATGATCCGCCAGTGCTTCGTCGGCCGGGGCGACAACTGCGCCGACCAGGACGCGTTCGAGCGCAAGCTGATCGTCATCCGCAAGCAGACGCAGAACCCGCTCGCCGCGCTGGCCGAAAAGCACGGCATGCCGGAGCTGACCCAGCTTTACATGCCGAGCTTCTCCAGCCGCACCGTGGTCTACAAGGGCCTGCTGCTCGCCAACCAGGTGGGCAGCTTCTACGAAGACCTGCGCGATCCCGATTGCGTCTCGGCGCTGGGCCTCGTGCACCAGCGCTTCTCCACCAACACCTTCCCCAGCTGGAAGCTGGCGCATCCCTATCGTTTTCTTGCCCACAACGGCGAGATCAACACCGTGCGCGGCAACGTGAACTGGATGAACGCGCGCCGGCGGACGATGGAATCCGAGCTGCTCGGCCCGGACCTCGACAAGCTGTGGCCGATCATCCCGCACGGGCAGTCCGACACCGCCTGCCTCGACAACGCGCTCGAGCTGCTGCTGATGGGCGGCTATTCGCTCGCCCACGCAATGATGATGCTGATCCCGGAAGCCTGGGCGGGCAACCCGCTGATGGATCCGGCCCGCAGGGCATTTTACGAGTACCATGCCGCGCTGATGGAGCCGTGGGACGGCCCGGCGGCGGTCGCCTTCACCGACGGCCGGCAGATTGCCGCCACGCTCGACCGCAATGGCCTCAGGCCGGCGCGCTACTGCGTCACCACCAACGACTTGTGCGTGATGGCGTCCGAAAGCGGCGTGCTGCCGTTCCGCGAGGCCGACATCGTCCGCAAGTGGCGGCTCCAGCCGGGGCGCATGCTGCTGATCGACCTCGAGCAGGGCCGCATCATCGAGGACGAAGAGCTCAAGGCCGAGCTGGCCAACGCCGAGCCCTATGCCAAGTGGCTCGAACAGGCGCAGTACAAGCTGAAGGATCTCGAGGCGATCGAGACCGACCGCGAAGCGGTACGCGCCGAGGAGACCAGCCTGCTCGATCGCCAGCAGGCGTTCGGCTACACGCAGGAAGACCTGTCGAAGTTCCTCGAGCCGATGGCCACGGCCGGCGACGACCCGATCGGGTCGATGGGCACCGACACACCGCTGGCGGTGCTGTCGGACAGGAGCCGGCTGCTCTACGACTACTTCAAGCAGAACTTCGCCCAGGTCACCAACCCGCCGATCGACCCGATCCGCGAGGAGCTGGTGATGAGCCTGACCTCGATGATCGGCCCGCGCCCGAACCTGCTCGGCCACGAAGCGGGCACGCACAAGCGGCTCGAGGTCGACCAGCCGATCCTGACCAACGGCGACCTCGAGAAGATTCGCTCGGTCGAGAACTCGCTCGACGGCGCCTTCCGCACCGAGACGATCGACATAACCTGGGACGCTGCTTCCGGCGCCGACGGGCTGGAGCTGGCGCTCAAGGAAATGTGCTGGGCGGCGACCGAGGCCGTGCTGCAGGACAAGAACATCCTGATCCTGTCCGACCGCGCGCAAGGCCCCGAGCGGATTCCGATGCCGGCGCTGCTGGCGACCGCGGCGGTCCACCACCACCTCGTCCGCCAGGGCCTGAGGATGCAGTCCGGGCTCGTCGTCGAGACCGGCGAGGCGCGCGAAGTGCACCACTTCTGCGTGCTCGCGGGCTACGGCGCCGAGGCGATCAATCCCTACCTCGCGTTCGAGACGCTCGAGCATCTCCGGCAGGAGAAGTTCCCCGAACTCGACGAGGCGACCGTCCGCAAGAACTACATCAAGGCGGTCGGCAAGGGGATCATGAAGGTCATGTCCAAGATGGGCATCTCGACCTACCAATCCTATTGCGGGGCGCAGATCTTCGACGCGGTCGGCCTGTCGAGCGCGTTCATCGACAAGTACTTCACCGGCACCGCGACCACGATCGAGGGCGCGGGGCTGAAGGAAGTGGCCGAAGAAGCCGTTCGCCGCCACGCCTGCGCCTATGGCGACAACCCGATCTACGAGCACATGCTCGATGTCGGCGGCATCTACCAGTACCGCCTGCGCGGCGAAGACCATGCCTGGACCCCGGCGACGGTGGCCAACCTGCAGCACGCGGTGCGCGGCAACAACTGGCAGAACTACGCGGAATTCGCGCGCGCGATCAACGAGCAGTCGGAACGGCTGCTGACGATCCGCGGGCTGATGGAGCTGAGGAAGGCCGACAAGCCGCTCGACCTCGGCGAAGTCGAGCCGGTCGAGGAAATCGTCAAGCGCTTCAGCACCGGGGCGATGAGCTTCGGTTCGATCAGCCGCGAGGCGCACACCACGCTCGCCATCGCCATGAACCGCATCGGCGGCCGCTCGAACACCGGCGAGGGCGGCGAGGAAGCCGACCGCTTCACCCCGCTGCCCAACGGCGATTCGATGCGCAGCCGGATCAAGCAGGTCGCCTCGGGGCGGTTCGGCGTGACCACCGAGTACCTCGTCAATTCGGACGACATCCAGATCAAGATGGCGCAGGGCGCGAAGCCCGGCGAAGGCGGCCAGCTGCCCGGGCACAAGGTTGACAAGACGATCGGCCGGGTGCGTCACTCGACCCCGGGCGTAGGGCTGATCTCGCCGCCGCCGCATCACGACATCTATTCGATCGAGGATCTCGCGCAGCTGATTCACGACCTCAAGAACGTGAACCCGCGTGCGCGCATCTCGGTCAAGCTCGTCTCCGAAGTCGGGGTCGGGACGGTCGCCGCGGGCGTGTCCAAGGCGCGCGCCGACCACGTGACCATCTCGGGCTACGAAGGCGGCACCGGCGCCAGCCCGCTGACCAGCCTGACGCATGCCGGCAGCCCGTGGGAAATCGGCCTCGCCGAAACCCAGCAGACGCTGATCCTCAACGACCTCAGGACCCGCATCGCGGTGCAGGTCGATGGCGGCCTGAGGACCGGCCGCGACGTCGCCATCGGCGCGCTGCTCGGCGCCGACGAATTCGGCTTCGCCACCGCGCCGCTGATCGCCGCCGGCTGCATCATGATGCGCAAGTGCCACCTCAACACCTGCCCGGTCGGCGTGGCGACGCAGAACCCGGTGCTGCGCGCGCGCTTCACCGGCCAGCCCGAGCACGTGATCAACTACTTCTTCTTCGTCGCCGAGGAACTGCGGCAGATCATGGCCGAGATGGGCTTCCGCACGCTCGAGGAAATGATCGGGCGGGTCGACCGGATCGACATGCGCCACGCGATCAAGCAGTGGAAGGCGCGCGGGATCGACTTGTCGCGCATCCTCCACCAGGTCGCCCCGGCGCACGGCCACGCGCTGCACCAGACCATGGCGCAGGACCACGGCCTGGCGGCGGCGCTCGACAACGAGCTCATCGCCGCGGCGCGCCCGGCGATCGACGGCGGCGAGACGCTGGTGCTCGAACGCAAGATCCGCAACGTCAACCGCACCGCCGGCGCGATGCTTTCGGGCGAGATCGCCAGGGCGCACGGCCACGCCGGCCTCAGGCCCGAGCAGCTCAGGATCAACTTCACCGGGGTCGCGGGGCAGAGCTTCGGCGCGTGGCTCGCCCACGGCGTCACGCTCGACCTCACCGGCGATGCCAACGACTACGTCGGCAAGGGCCTGTCGGGCGGCCGGATCGTCGTGCGCCAGCCGGCCGGGGTCGACCGCGAGGCGACCGACAACATCATCGTCGGCAACACCGTGCTCTACGGCGCGGTCGCCGGCGAGGCATTCTTCAACGGCGTCGCCGGGGAACGCTTCGCGGTGCGCAACTCGGGCGCGATCGCGGTGGTCGAAGGCACCGGCGACCACGGCTGCGAATACATGACCGGCGGCGTGGTCTGCGTGCTCGGGCGTACCGGTCGCAACTTCGCCGCGGGCATGTCGGGCGGCGTCGCCTACGTCTACGACGAGGACGGCAAGTTCCGCGACTTGTGCAACATGGCCCAGGTCGACCTCGAGCCGATCGACCCCAATCCCGACGAGGAAGAGGGAACCGGGCGGCCGCAGCAGCGCGGCCGCAGCGTCGAGGACTACGGCATGGGCGACATGCTGCGCCACGATGCCGAACGCCTGCGCATCCTCGTCGAGCGGCACAAGCTCCACACCGGCTCGAAGCGCGCCGCCGCGCTGCTCGACGACTGGGACAATGCGCTGGGCAAGTTCGTCAAGGTGATGCCGCGCGATTACGCCAAGGCGCTCCGCCAGCTCGACGCCGAGCGCGAAGAAGCCGCGTCGGTCGCGGCCGAGTAGGATCTAGCGAAGATGGGTAAGGAAACCGGCTTCCTCGAGCTCGACCGCGAGGACCGCAAGTATGCCGATCCGAAAGAGCGGATCCGGCACTACCGGGAATTCGCGATCCCGCCCAGCGAGGAAGCGCTGCGCAAGCAGGCCAGCCGCTGCATGAATTGCGGGATTCCCTATTGCCACAACGGCTGTCCGGTGAACAACATCATCCCTGACTGGAACGACCTGGTCTACAAGGGCGACTGGCGGGACGCGCTCGAAAACCTCCACTCGACCAACAACTTCCCCGAGTTCACCGGCCGCGTCTGCCCAGCGCCGTGCGAGGCGAGCTGCACTCTGAACATCATCGACCAGCCGGTGACCATCAAGTCGATCGAATGCGCCATCGTCGACCGCGGATGGAAGGAAGGCTGGATCGAGCCGCAAGTGCCGGACGAGAAGACCGGCAGGAGCGTGGCGGTGGTCGGCTCCGGCCCGGCGGGCCTCGCTTGCGCCCAGCAGCTTGCCCGCGCAGGCCATTCGGTGACCCTGTTCGAGAAGGCCGACCGCATCGGCGGCCTGCTCCGCTACGGCATCCCCGACTTCAAGATGGAAAAGCACCTGATCAACCGGCGCGCGGTGCAGATGGAAGCCGAAGGGGTGACCTTCAAGACCAGCACCGAAGTCGGCGTCGACATCTCGATCAAGTCGCTGAAGGAGAACTTCGACGCGATCGTGCTCGCCGGCGGCGCCGAAGAGCCGCGCCCGTTGCTGATCCCCGGGGCCGAGATGCCGGGCGTGCGGCTGGCGATGGAATTCCTCACCCAGCAGAACAAGCGCAACGCCGGCGACGACGAAGTCCGCGCCGCGCCGCGCGGCTCGCTGACCGCGACCGGCAAGGACGTGATCGTGATCGGCGGCGGCGACACCGGGTCCGACTGCGTCGGCACCTCGAACCGCCAGGGCGCCAGGAGCGTGACCCAGATCGAGATCATGCCCAAGCCGCCCGAACACGAGGACAAGGGCCTGACCTGGCCCGACTGGCCGATGAAGCTGCGGACCTCGACGAGCCACGAGGAAGGGGCGGCGCGCGACTGGTCGGTGCTGACCAAGGAAGTGATCGGCGAGAACGGCACCGTCACCGGCCTCAGGTGCAAGCACATCGAATGGGTCGACGGCAGGATGCAGGAGATCGAAGGCAGCGATTTCGTGCTCCCGGCCGACCTGATCCTGCTGGCGATGGGCTTTACCGGCCCGCACCAGGCCGGCATGCTGGCCCAGAGCGGCGTCAAGCTGACGACACGCGGCAACGTCGACGCCAACACCGAGGATTACCGCACCAGCGAGGACATGGTCTTTGCCTGCGGCGACATGCGCCGCGGCCAGAGCCTGGTGGTCTGGGCCATCCGCGAAGGCCGCCAAGCGGCCCGCGCGGTGGACGAAGCGTTGATGGGAGCGAGCGAGCTGCCGCGCTAGGCTCCGGGCGGGAATTGGCAAGCGAATGGGCTATCGCGCTTCTGCCAAGTACGAGGGCAGCTGCCACTGCGGCGCCGTGCGCTTCGCCGTCGTTACCGATTTTCCGGAGCTGACCACGTGCGACTGCTCGATCTGCCGGCGCAAGAACGCGCTGATGGTGATGGTCCACAAGGACGATTTCGAGCTGATCGCCGGCGCCGAGGTGCTGCGCGAATACCGCTTTCATACGAAAGTGGCGCGCCACTTCTTCTGCGGCACGTGCGGCATCTATCCCTTTCATCGCAAGCGGATGATGCCCGACCACTACGGGATCAACGTCTTCTGCCTCGATGGTTTCGATCCGGCAGGCATCCCGGTGCGCGAGACTCACGGCACCCGCCTGGATTGACTCCGCGCTGCGCCGAGGCGTGGCTCGCCGCCTAATTCCCCAGCACCTCGCGCAGGCCGGCGAAGCATGCGCCGTCGACGGCCGTGCCCACTTCGCGTTCGAAGAAGCTGGCATCGGGCCGCATCGCCCGGAACTTAGGGAAGGTTCCTTGGCGGCTGGCGCAAGTACTGGGTTAAGGCCGGGTTTCGAGCGCGGCGTAGGCCCGGTCGAGCAGGTCGAGCAGTGCCGCATGGTCGCGCTTGCCGAGCGCCTCGCGCACTTTCGCTTCGCCGCCATCGACCCGCGCGAGCATCGTGCGCATCGCCGCCTCGCCCGCGGGCGTGACCGTCAGCAGGTTGCGCCGCCGGTCGCGCGCCGACCGGTCGCGCGCGGCAAGGCCGTGCTTTTCCAGCTCGTCGACGATCCCTACCAGCGCCGACTTGTTGAGCCCGGCGGCCCTCGCCAGCACGGTCTGCGTCGAGCCGGGATTGGCGGCGACCAGCGAAAGCACGGTGAGCGAACCGGTCGGCAGGCCGAAATCCTCCAGCGCGGCGATCGAGCGCGCGGCAAGCGCGTTGCGCAACAGCCGCACCCGCGGGCCGACCGCGCCGGCAAGCTGGCCCCAGTCATGCCCGTCATGCTCGCGCTTCGCCATGCGCCCTGCTCGCACCGGCCGATTGGTTTTGCAACTGTTGCCCGGGTGAACTATTTGCCGGCAAACCGATCCGAGGATGCCGCAGGTGCACGTCAGACCGCTCCACCCGCTGTTCGCCGCAGAGCTGACCGGCGCCGACCTTTCCGTCGCGCCCGTCGCGCAGCTGGTGCGCACGGTCGAGGACGCGATGGCGCGCCATGGCGTGCTGGCGATCCGCGACGCGGAGATTTCGGACAAGCAGCAGAAGGATTTCAGCCGCGCCTTCGGCCCGTTGGAGATCCCCAGCCGCGTCCCCGGCGCCGCGCGCCCGGTCGGCACGCAGCCGATGACGCCGGGAATCTTCTACGCCGGCAACCTCGACCACAACGGCGCAATCATTCCCTACGGCTCCGATCCCAAGAGCCTCGCCAAGGGGGCCGAGCGGTTCCACACCGATTCGAGCTTCCACACGATGCCGACCAAGTGGTCGCTGCTGCACGGGGTCGAAACCCCGCCGCCGAGCGCCGGGGGCGACACCTGGTTCGTCGACGCGCGCGCCGCCTACGACGACTTGGCCGAGGCGATGAAGGCGCGGATCGACAACCTCGTCGGGCTCCACGATTTCTGGGAAGGCCGCAAGCTTGCCGGGTTCAAGGCCGAGATCACGCCCGAGATGCGGCTGATCATCCCGTTCCCGACGGTCAGGCACCCGCTGGTGCGCACGATGCCCTCCGGCCGAAAGGCGCTGTACATCGGCGGGCACTGCTTCGGGATCGAGGGGATGGACGCCGGCGAGGGCCTCGCGCTGGTCGAGGAACTCTACGCCCACGCCACGCAGGAGAAGTACATCTACCGCCATCAATGGCGGCAGTGGGACCTGGTGATCTGGGACAACCGCTGCACGATGCACGCGGCGACCCCGCTCAAGTCAGACGAATACCGCCGCGACATGCGCCGCACGACGATTAACGAAAGCGGGCCGGAAACCTCGGCCTACGAGTGGATGGGGCTGGCCGACGCTGCCTGAAAGGCGCGCGTCAGGCCCGCGTGAGGATCCGCTCCTTCGTCCGTTCGTCCGGGGAGAACGGCGTGTCGCCGGCGGCGGCGAACATCTCGGTGAAGTGGTCGACTTCGGCCGCCGAGGCCTGCGGGTCGCGCACGGTGGTGCGCCGCATGTCGCGCCGGAATTGCGTATCGTCGTATTCGCCGCCGCGATGGAGCGTGCACAGGTTGTCCCAGATCGTCATGTCGCCGGGCCGGTAGTGGACCGAAAAGACGTATTGCGGTTGGGTGCACCATTCGATCAGCTCGTCGATCAGCGCCCGGCCCTCGGCGCGGTCCATGCCGACGATGTCGCGGGTGTGGGCCCCGACGAACAGCGCCTTGCGGCCCGACCCGGCATGGACGTGGACCACCGGGTGCCGGGCATGCGGCTTGGCGTCGATTTCCTCCTCGGTGTAGGGGTACCCGGCGCGGCGGCGCGACCAGAAATAGGAATGGTCGGCCTCCAGCCCTTCGAGCCGGTCCTTCATCGCTTGCGGCAGGTCCTCGTAGGCGCTGCGGGTATCGGCGAACCAGGTCGGCCCGCCGTGCGGCGGCGCTTCGTGGCACAGCAGCAGCGCCTGGGCCGAGCGGACCGCCATGAACGACGAATCCGAATGCCACAGGCGGTTGCCGCCGGCCGCCAGGCGCACGCCGCTGTCGCGGTTGATCTCGCCGTTGGCATCGAGGTTGGACGCGTCGAACAGCTCGGGCTCGCTCATCCGCGACAGCTTGTTCCTGTGGCGCGGGGCCAGTTCGACGTGGCCGAAGATTCGGCTGAAAGCGACGTGGCCCGCATCGTCGAGCCCGGTGCCGCGCCATACGGTGACGCCCCATTTGTCCTGCAGCGCGATAATCTCGGCTTTTGTCGCCTCGTCGAGCGGGCGCGTGATGTCGACGCCGGAAATCGTCGCGCCGAAACGTGGCAGGATGGGTTCGGCCTTGATCGCCATGGCAATGCTCTCCCCGCAAAGGTGCAGGAAGCGCCATAGATTCGAAGCAGGCACCATAAATTGATTGCGCGCAAACCGGCGGCGCGAGGCTTTTCGGGAAAGTCAGGCCGCGATCGGCTCGCGAACGGTGCCGACGGGGGTCCCCGGCGGCGACTTCACGGTCGTGCGGCGCATGTCGCGGCGATGGGCGACGTCGTCGAAATCGCCGCCGCGGTGGATCAGCGCGAGGTTGTCCCACACCGTCATGTCGCCGGGCGCGTAGCTAACCGAGAAGACGTATTGCGGCTGGGTGATCCAGGCGATCAGCTCGTCGATCAGCGCCCGGCCTTCCGCGCGGTCCATGCCGACGATGTCGCGCGCGTGGCTGCCGACGTAGATCGTCTTGCGGCCGGTGATCGGGTGGGTCAGCACCAGCTGCTGGCGCACGCCCGGCATCGCGTCGATTTCCTCTTCGGTGTAGGGCATCCCCGCGCGGCGGCGCGACCAGGCGTGGCAATGTTCCGCCTCGAGTCCCTCGATCCGGTCCTTCATCGCCTGCGGCAGGTCTTCGTAGGCGGAGCGCGAGTCGGCGAACCAGGTCTGCCCGCCGGCCGGCGGCGCCTCGACGCAGCGCAGCAGCGACCAGCCCGACTTCTGCGGCATGAACGAGGTATCGGGGTGCCACAGCCGGTCGCCGCGCTTGTACAGCCGCGTGCGCTCGTCGCCGACGATATTGCCCTGCTGGTCGAGGTTGCCGGCGTCGAACATCTCGGGCAGCGTGAAGCGCGACTTGGCGAGCATCGACGGAGCCGAGAACAAGTCGCCGAAGATCCGGCTGAATTCGACGTGGCCCGCATCGTCGAGCCCGGTGTTGCGCCAGACCGTCACGCCCCATTCGTATTGCGCGGCGCGGATTTCGTCCCTGGTGGCCTCATTGAGCGGCTGCGTCAGGTCGACTCCCGACAATTCGGCCCCGAAGCGCGGCAGGATCGGTTCGACCTTGAGCGGCATGGCCCCCTCCCTCGCCTGCCGGCAAGCTAATCCATCCCGCCGCGGCTTACCAGTCGATCGCGCCGCGCCCCTTGGCTTCGAGGAAGGCATTGGCCTTGCTGAACGGCTTCGAGCCGAAGAAACCCGCATGCGCCGAAAGCGGGCTCGGGTGTGGGCTCGTCAGCACGAGGTGTGTGCGGTTGTGCGCCAGTTGGGGCACCTTGAGCGCCTTCTTGCGGGCATGGTTGCCCCACAGGATGAACACGCTCGGCACGTCGCGCGCGGCCACCGCGGCCACGGCCGCATCGGTGATCGCATCCCACCCTTTCCCGGCGTGGCTCCCTGCCTTCCCGGCCTCGACGGTAAGCGAGGTGTTGAGCAGCAGGACGCCCTGCCGCGCCCACCTCTCGAGGTTTCCCGTGGTGTGCCGTTTGACCCCGAGATCGCTCTCCAACTCCTTGTAAATGTTAACTAAGGATGGCGGCAGCCGCACGCCGTCAGGGACCGAGAAGGACAACCCGTGCGCCTGCCCCGGCCCGTGATAGGGATCCTGCCCGAGGATCACGACCTTGACCTTGTCGAGCGGCGTCAACTCGAACGCCCGCAGGCGCTGGCCGCGCGGCGGAAAGATGGTTCGCCCGCGTTCCTCCTCCGCGCGCAGCCAGCCTCCCAGCCAGCGGCTTTCGGGCAGCGCCAGCGCCGGTTCGAGCGCGGCGCGCCAGCTCTCGGGAACCGTTTCGGCCATGCCGCGCCATAGCTCGCCGCGCGCGTTGCCTCCAAGCAACCCTTTTCCTCTTTCCCCAATCGCCCTATGGCGCGAGCCATGGCCGTTCATTTCCACGAAGAAGACCTGCCCGCCGGCGTTCTCGCCCCAGGTCCGATCGCCGTCGACACCGAGACCATGGGCCTCGTCACCCCGCGCGACCGCCTCTGCGTCGTCCAGCTCTGCGACGGGCATGGCGACGAGCATCTCGTCCGCTTCGCTGCCGGCAGCAGCTACGATGCGCCGAACCTGAAGGCCGTGCTGGCCGATCCGGGTCGGCTCAAGCTCTATCATTTCGCCCGCTTCGACCTGGCCGCGATCCAGTTCTACCTCGGCGTCGTCGCCGCGCCGGTGTTCTGCACCAAGATCGCCAGCAAGCTGACCCGCACCTACACCGACCGGCACGGCCTCAAGAATCTGCTCAACGAACTGCTGTGCGTGGACATTTCCAAGCAGCAGCAGACGAGCGACTGGGGTGCGCCCGACCTGACTGAAGCGCAGCGCGAATATGCCGCCTCCGACGTGCGTTTCCTTCATCGCCTGCATGAAGTGATGGTCGAACGGCTGCAGCGCGAAGGGCGGACGGAGCTGGCGCAGGCCTGCTTCGACTTCCTCCCGGCGCGGGCGCAGCTGGACCTTGCCGGCTGGATCGACCGCGACATCTTCAGCCACGAGTAAGGCAAAGGGGCTCCCACAGGGTTCGCATGACCGCCCAAGCCGACCAGATCCGCGACCGCCGCCGGGCCTTTGCCGCGCCGGGCGGCCAGCTCGACCGGATCGTGCGCTGGCTGGCGGTCGGCTTGCCTGCCCTCGTCGGGGTCATCGCCGCGATGATGGTGGTGGCTCCGCTCAGTCCGCGCGGCGAGGTCAGCTTCCTGCTCGACCGCAACAAGGTCGCCATCGCCCGCGACCGGCTGCGGGTGGAAAATGCCGTCTATCGCGGAGAGGACGCCAAGGGCCGCCCGTTCTCGATATCCGCGGGCGAGGCAGTGCAGCACAGCGTCACCCAGCCGGTCGTGCGGATGCGCGATCTCGTCGCGCGCATCCTGTTGCCCGAGGGGCCGGCACTGCTCACCGCGGAGCTTGGCCGGTACGACTACGACGCCGAGCAGATCGCGGTCGACAGCGAGGTGAGCTTCACTGCCGCCGACGGCTATCGCATGACCGCGCGCGGCGTGTCGATCGATCTCGCGGAAAAGACCCTTGTCGGCAGCGGCGGAGTCGACGGGGCGATCCCTGCCGGCACGTTTTCCGCCGATTCGATCCGCGCCGACCTCGCCGCACGGACGCTGACGCTTGAAGGGAATGCGCGGCTCGACATGGTCCCGGGCAAGCTGCAGATACCTCGATGAGCGTCGAGACGGCTTCCCCAGCCCGCTCGCAAGAGTTAGGGACGAGGCCGATGACCGGATATACATCCCTGCCCCGCCTGGCGCTGCGCGGGCTCGCCGCCGGTGCCCTTGCCGGCACGGTAGGTGCACTCACCTTCGGATCGCAGGCGGAGGCGCAGGCGATCGCGGCATTCAATTCGAACCAGCCCGTGCATTACGCCGCGGACCGGATCGAGCTGCAGGACCGGCAGAACCGGGTCGTGCTTTCGGGCAACGTGGTGATCGACCAAGGCGACCTGAGGTTGACTGCCGGGCGGACGAGTGTGGCCTACACCGACACCGACGGGCTCAAGATCCAGCGGATCGACGCGACCGGCGGCGTCACCGTGACCCGGGGCAACGAACGCGCCAGCGGCGGGGCCGGAGTCTACGATTTCAATCGCAGGGTGATCGTCCTTTCCGGCGGCGTCGCCCTGCGCCGCGGCAATGACACGCTCAACGGCGGGCGGCTGGTGATCGACCTGAATTCGGGCCTGGCGAGCGTCGACGGCGGCGGCGGGGCGGCCGGCGCTAGCGGGCGGGTCAGCGGGACCTTCTCGATCCCTAAGCAAGGGGAAAGCTGACACGCAGCCACTCCGGAATATTTTCCGCAGTTCGTCGAGCGGTTGGGCCGGCCAAAATCGTCGCCACAAGTCCGGCCATGATCACCGCTCCGACTTCTGTGGCGACGACAGGGACAGACTTCTGTTGACACGGCGCTGAGATAGAGACGGTAACAAGGCCGTTCGTGGCGCGCCGCAGCTCAACGCTCCAGTCTGGCGGAATAAGGGACCATGCTGCTGCGAAACGCAGCTTCTTGCTCAGAAGCCAATTCAAAATGAATTCGGCATCGCCACCTTCAATTGCACCGAGCTCATGCAATATACCGACAGTGTTGCTCGAAATGATCGGATGGCATGTCGCCTACCGTCTCGATACAATCCCGCTTCACGGCTTCGAACGCATCATCCCCCCAATCGATCCGGTTCATACTCCACCAAACCCGCCCATGATCCCCAAGCTTGGATGAAGCAACATGATTAACGGGTCCAAATGCGACACCATTTCGTTGTGGAAAGGGTGAATCTCTGCGTGGCTGCGGCGCCAAAAAGACGTACCGACACTCTGGCCCCAAGGAAATTTGCCAGTTTTGAGTGTGGGCGCACCGATGGGGCCCCTTCCCGCTCGGCGTGTCCACTCGACGAAGCGGTCCGGCAAGCTCCCGCACAAGCCTTGTTCGCCACATGCCACACCGGGAGCGCCGGCAGATCCCACTCTTTCGCCCGCTTCCCAGGCGCGCTGCAGGAAAAAACGAGCACAGTGCGCGGTGCTTGCTCATCTCTAGCCGAGGTCGCGCCGATCATGCTGATCCGTAAGGCACGGAAACTATAGAAAGGCCAAGTAGCTTGTGCACCCAAATCATGAAATTCCATGTCCGCTGCTCTCTGCGACGCCTTTCTCCCCGCTTATGCCGACGACGCTTCCGGCTCTTAGAAACAAGATGCCACCATATGGCGAACGCAAGTGCTATCAAGAATATCGGAAGTGGATCGAGATTTCGCCAATCAATTACCATCACCCACCCCTCGATTGCGGAAAATCTGCATCTGATTGTTCTAAGATCAATGAGAAGCAATCTTCGACTTGGCGAGCTGAGAATGGGCGTCTCAGATTGGAACGGCTCTTGTTAACCGCCGACCAACGCCAGCAGCGTCCACACCTTGAATACCCAATCACCAAACCCGCTTCAGGCTGTCGCCTCTTCCTCCCTAAAATAGTCGCACTCTCCTAGTCTTGCATATGCGCCTGTTGAGGCGGCCGCTAACGAGCTTCTCACACCGAGTTTGGACATTAGGTTGGCTCGGTGGATTTCCACCGTTCTGGGGCTAGTGCCCAGCTCACGCGCCATCTGTTTGTTTGAAAAGCCGTCCACTAAATAGTTTAGAACTTGCACTTCACGCCGGCTCAACTTTCCCACTAGACTTTCAGCCTTTGCTTGAAGGTCATATCGGACCTCACTAGAGACGGGCACAGGCTTCGTCTTTGCAGCCTTAACAGTGCGCCCTTTATCTTCAGAGCTGCCAAACGAGACGACGCTAGTGCTCATAGCAGTACTCTCCCAGCCCAAGCGAAACTCGCCAGCATGAGCTGCAGAATCGCGCTGCGCTCGCAACCGGCCCGGGCTCGTCGGCCGTTTCGTGGTCGCACCAACTTGGGGCATCCCGACGGAACATTCGAAGCTTTCCCCCAGTGCGACTCGGGAACGTCTCGACATTTTATAAGGGTAACCCCCTATTATCCATGAGCCGCGAATTGATTCTTTGTTCACGCGGCAAGTGACGAGAGGGGAAAGCGCGTCCCGATTGCACCCTTCCGGTCCGCTTTCCCTTGTGCCATGTCGCGCGCATTGTTCGATGGACGGTACATTTGGATGAATAAGCTTTTCAAGATCAGGTTGCCGGACGGCTCGCTGCGCGAGGTGCCCGAGGGCTCGACTCCGGCGGATATCGCCGCTGCGATCGGCCCGGGACTCGCCAAGGCCGCGCTCGCCGCCCGAGTCGACGGCGAGATGCGCGACATTATGCGACCGTTTCAAGGCGATGCGAGTCTTGCGCTGATCACCGGCCGCGACGAGGCCGATGCGCTCGAACTCGTCCGGCACGACTATGCCCACGTGCTGGCAGAGGCAGTGCAGGCGCTGTGGCCCGACACCCAGATCACCTTCGGCCCCGCGACCGAGGACGGCTTCTATTACGATTTCGCTCCCGGAGAGCGCGGCGCCTTCACCGAGGAGGACCTGCCCGCCATCGAGGAAAAGATGCGCGAGATCATCGCCGCGGACAAACCGCTCCGGCGGGAGGAATGGTCGCGCGACCGGCTGGTCGCATGGTTCAACGATCATGGTGAATCCTTCAAGGCCGAATGGGCCGCCGAGCTGCCCGCGGACGAGGCGCTGACCGTTTACCATTCGGGCGACGACTGGCTCGATATGTGCCGCGGCCCGCACCTCGCCAGCACCGGCAAGCTCGACCCGCAGGCCTTCAAGCTGACGCGCGTGTCCGGCGCATACTGGCGCGGCGACCAGAAGAACGCGATGCTCAGCCGCATCTACGGCACCGGCTGGCTCAACAAGAAGCAGCTGTCCGACCACTTGTTCCGGCTGGAGGAGGCGGCCAAGCGCGACCACCGCAAGCTGGGCCAGGAAATGGACCTGTTCCACTTCCAGTCCGAGGCGCAGGGGAGCTGCTTCTGGCACCCCAAGGGCTACCTGATCTGGCGCGAGCTCGAACGGTACATGCGCCGGCGGCTCGACGCCGCGGGCTACGAGGAAGTGAAGACTCCGCAGCTGATGGACGTGCGCCAGTGGGAGAAGTCCGGCCACTGGGGGAAGTATTCGGAAAACATGTTCGCCGTGCCCGACGAGGTGCCCGATGCCGAGAGCGAGGGACCAGTCATCAGCGGCACCGGCGAAATGATGGCGCTGAAGCCGATGAACTGCCCGGCGCACATCCTCGTCTTCAAGCAGGGCATCAAGTCCTACCGCGACCTTCCGCTGCGCATGGCCGAGTTCGGCTGTTGCCACCGCAACGAGCCGCACGGGGCACTCCACGGCCTGCTTCGCGTGCGCCAGTTCACCCAAGACGACGCGCACATCTTCTGCCGCGCGGATCAGTTGGTCGGCGAAGTCGCGCGTTTCTGCGACCTGCTCGATTCGGTCTACCGCGACCTCGGCTTCGACCGGTATGCGATCAAGCTGGCACTGAGGCCGGAGAACCGGTTCGGCAGCGAGGAGATGTGGGACTGGGCCGAACAGTCATTGCGCGACGCAGTCGCCGCGACCGGGCGCAACACGCCGGAATGGGGCTGGGAAGAGCTTCCCGGCGAAGGCGCTTTCTACGCGCCCAAGCTCGAGTTCCACCTGACCGACGCGATCGGCCGCACCTGGCAGGTCGGCACGATCCAGACCGACACCGTGCTCCCCGAACGGCTCGACGCGAGCTTCGTCGGGGAGGACGGCGAGCGGCACCGGCCGGTCATGCTGCACCGGGCCATCCTCGGTACGTTCGAGCGTTTCATCGGCATCCTGATCGAGCATTATGCCGGCAAGCTGCCGCTCTGGCTGGCCCCGGTCCAGGCGGTCGTGGCGACGATCGTGTCCGACGCCGACGACTATGCGAACGAAGTCCTGGCCCGGCTCCAGTCCGCCGGACTGCGCGCCGAACCCGACCTCCGCAACGAGAAGATCAACTACAAGGTGCGCGAGCATTCGGTGGCCAAGGTCCCGCACTTGCTGGTCGTCGGCAAGCGCGAGGCCGAGGAAGGCACGGTGGCGCTGCGCACGCTGGGCGAACAGCAGCAGAAGGTCCTGCCGCTCGACGAGGCGATCGCTTTCCTCGTGCGAGAGGCGGCCCCGCCGGATCTCGCCTGACTTGATCGCCGGCGTCGACCCCGGACATGTCGCGCTGGGCGCGGTGTGGAAGCTGGCGGCCGCCTAGAAAGGCAGGGCCTGGCCCGCAGCGATCAGCGCGAGGGCACAGGCAGTGACGACGATCGCGCGCGCGGTCTCCACCGCTTCAGCGGGCAGTTGCCGGGAATGGGCGAGTGCGCGGATCATGCGGCGATTGTCCGCCGCAATCGTTAACGAAATCCTAACGCGCCTTCGCTGGCGCGTGCTGGCTGGCGCAGTGGAAGCTGCCACCGCCGGAAAGGACTGCGTCGGCCGGAATGCCGATCGTGGCGCGATCGGGAAACAGGTCGGCTATCGCCGCGACTCCGTCTTCGTCGTGGACCGTGCCGTAGGTGGGGACCACCACCAGGGCATTGCAGATGGCGAAATTCATGTAGCTCGCCGGTTCGACCAGGTCCGCTGCCTCTATCCGGCCGGGCGATGGCACGTCGCGCACGACCAGGCCGAAATCCTTCGCGCGCTCCCGCGCGTCCGCATAGACATGGGCATTGGGATCGTCGGGCCCGGTCGCCAGCGGGACGGCCAGCTCACCCGGCGCGACGAATCGCGCCAGGTTGTCGACGTGCCCGTCGGTATGGTCGCAGGCGAGCCCTTCGCCGAGCCACAGGACCCGGTCGAAACCGCAGTCGCGCTTCAGCCGCTCCTCGATGTCGGCCTTCGACAGGCCGGGATTGCGGTTGGGATTGAGCAGGCATTGCTCGGTGGTGACGGCGAGCCCGGTCCCGTCGCTGTCGATGGCCCCGCCTTCGAGGACCCAGTCGGCCAGTTCGAGCGGCAGTCCCGCGGTCTCGGCCAGCGAAGTGCCGACTTCCTGGTCACCTTCCATGTCGTCGTACTTGCCGCCCCAGCCGTTGAAGCGGAACCGGCGGGCGAAGCGGCGGCCGCTGTCGTCGAACAGCACCAGCGGGCCGGTGTCGCGCAGCCAGATGTCGCCATAGGAGTGGCGCTCGGTCAGGACCGAAGCGGAAACCAGCTCGCGCGCGCGTATTTCGTTGGCGGCATCGTGGACCACCAATCGCACCTGCTGTCCGGTTTCCGCCACCGCATTGGCATAGGCCGCGATCTGCTCCTGGGCAGGGCGCGTGAACTCTTCCCACAAGTCGGCGCGGTGCGGGAAGCCGATCCAGATCCAGTCCTGCTGCGCCCACTCGGACGGCATCGGCAGTGTCGTTGCCATCGCCTCAGCATCCTCCCGGCGCGGAGCAGCTTGCGTCGCGAATCCGGCGAAACTCGTCGCCCGGGAGCCAGTTGGGCCAGTCGTCGGACTGGGCCAGCTCGCGGCCGAGCAGGTAGAACAGCTGCACGTCCGATTCGACCCCGCTCCAGTCCCAATCCGGATCGTATTCGTCGTCAGGGCCATGATAGCGATCGGCCCGGTAGCTCGCATTCCAGGCGGCCCCGGCTTCGCGCCCGCCTTCGACGAGGTCCTCGCCCGGCTTCAGGTAGAACATCGGCACGCCGCGCTTGGCGAAGCTGAAGTGGTCGGACCGGTAGTAGTAGCCGGCCTGCGGGGAGGGGTCTGCCGCCGCCGAGCGTCCGAGCCGGGCCAGCGCCTGTCCCAAATATGCGTCGAGCTCGCTCTTGCCGCCGCCGATCACCGTCACGTCCCGCGCCAGCCCGGCGAGCGACAACCCGTCCATGTTGAGCCCGCCGGCGGTCCGTTCCAGCGGGAAGACCGGGTTGGCGCCGTAGTATTCGGAACCCAGCAGGCCCGACTCCTCAGCCGTCAGCGCGATGAACACGAGGCTGCGGGCCGCCGGGCCCGCCTGGCGATGCGCCTTGGCCAGGGCGACCAGCGCCGCCGTGCCCGTGGCATTGTCGATCGCGCCGTTGCAGATGTCGTCACCCGCCGCATTGGGGGTGCAACGGCCAAGGTGGTCCCAGTGAGCCGACTGGATCACGTATTCGCCGGGCCGCAGCTTGCCCGGCAGCACGCCGATCACGTTCTTCGAAGCGAACCTGCGAATCGAGTTGTCGAATCCGGTCGAGACGGCCAGCCCGAGCGGCACCGGCTTGAAGCCCTCCCGCCCGGCCGCCGCCGCCAGCGTGGCCAGGTCGTGCCCGCTTGCAGCGAGGATCCTTTCGGCGACGTCCTTCTGCACCCAGGCGTTGACCAGCGTCTGGTCGGCACCGCCGTTGGCACGCTGGGCATAGGCCTGCGGGCCGGACCACGAGCTTTCGACGACGTTCCAGCCGTAGGAGGCGGGAAAGGTATCGTGCACGATCAGCGCGCCCGCCGCGCCCTGCCGGGCGGCCTCCTCGAACTTGTAGGTCCAGCGGCCATAGTAGGTCATCGCCCGGCCATTGAAGGGCCCGTCCAGCGTTTCGCTCTGGTAATCGGGATCGTTGATCAGGATCACCGCGGTCTTCCCGCGCATGTCGATCCCGGCATAGTCGTTCCAGCCCTTCTCTGGCGCATTGATCCCATAGCCGACGAAGACGAGCTCGCTCTCCTTCAGTTCGGTGTGTGCGTCCTCGCGATAGGTGACGCCGACCCACTCGCTGTTCGGCTGGAACTGCATCGCCGCACCGCCCCGCGCCGGGTCCGCGACAGAGAGCGGCCGGAAATTTGTACCGGTGATCTCGACCAGCGGGACGTCCTGGAACCAGCCGCCGTTGTTCCCGGGCTCGAGCCCGGCGGCGGCGAATTGCTCGACCAGGTAGGCAAGCGTCCTGTCCTCGCCCCGGGTGCCCGGCTGGCGGCCCTCGAATTCGTCCGACGACAGCATGCGGGTCACTTCCTCCATCGTCTCGACCGAGACCATGGGAACCAGCGGGCCGGCTGCCGGGTCGGGAACCGTGGCGCAGGAGGCGAGGCAAAGCGCGGCGAGCACGCCGCAGGCATGACGGAACATCAGATCCCTTTCCGGGGGCAGGCCCCTTGCTTGGTGCTTCCCTGCCAAACCCGCCGCCCCGCCACAAGTGCCCTTGCCCTTGGCCCCGGTGCCATGCAGGTGGGAGCGATGGCTGACCCATCGCGAGCCGACTGGACGGGCGCCCTCACCAGGGCGCGAGCGCATTCGCCTTTCCTGGCGCTCGGCCTCGATCGCCAGCCAGAGCTCGAGGAGCTGCTGGCGCAAGCGCGCGGCGAGGACGCGCTCGCCCTCGGTCGCGTGCCCGGCGGCGAGGACGTCGGCGCGGCGCTGCGGCGGGAACGCTGGGCGCTGGCGGTGGCGCTGGGCGTGGGCGACCTGGCGGGCGCCTTTCCGCTCATGCGCGTGACGCAGGAGCTGAGCGCATTCGCCGACCGCGCACTCGATGCCGCCATCGCCGAAGCCATCCGCCAGCGCGTCCCCGACGAACCGGCGGCGGGCTTCACCGCGCTTGCGCTCGGCAAGCATGGTTCCGGCGAACTCAACTACAGCTCCGACATCGACCCGATCCTGCTCTACGATCCCGCCCGCCTGCCGCGCCGGCCGCGCGACGAACCGGGCGAAGCGGCTCAGCGCATCGCGCGCAAGATCCTCGAGCTGCTCGCCGAGCAGACCGGCGCGGGCTATGTCTTCCGGGTCGACCTGCGGCTGCGCCCCGCATCCGAGGTCAGCCCGCTGGCGATCTCGTTCGACGCCGCGCTCTCGCATTATGAAAGCTCGGCGCTCGCCTGGGAGCGGGCAGCCTTCATCCGCGCGCGCGCCGCGGCCGGCGACATCGTGGAAGGCGAGCAGTTCCTCGCCACGATCGCGCCGTTCGTCTGGCGCCGCAGCCTCGATTTCACCGCGCTCGAGGAGATCCGCCGCCTCACAGCCCGCATTCGCGATCATCACGCCGGCCCGCGCGAACCCGGGCCCGGCTTCGATCTCAAGCGCGGGCGCGGCGGGATTCGCGAAGTCGAATTCTTCGCCCAGACGCACCAGCTGATCCACGGCGGCCGCCATCCGGAATTGCGGGTGCGCGGCACGCGCGCCGCGCTCGACGCGCTGGCCGGCGAAGGGATCATATCGCCCGAGGACGCCGTGCTGCTCGGCGACAGCTACGACCGCCTGCGAGTGATCGAGCACCGGCTGCAGATGGTCGACGACCGGCAAACCCATTCGCTTCCCCTGGGCGAGGCCGCGATCGACAACGTCGCCCGCCTCGACGGTCTGCCGGACGGCCGCGCGCTGGTCGACGAACTGCGCGCGATCACTTGCGAGGTCGCGGCACGTTACGACACCCTGCTCGCCGGCCCGGGAGAACGCGCGCCCTCGCGCCAGGCCGCGCCTCCCGGCGAAGTAGTGAGCCTGGTCGAGCAGCGGATCGACAAGTGGCGCGAAACCCTGCGCACGCTGCGCGGCGCCGAAGCGCGCGCGGCGCTTGCCGCGGTGCAGCCGGCGCTCGTCGAGGCGCTGGCCGCGGCGCCGGAGCCCGACCGCGCGCTAAACCGGTTCGAAGCGGTGCTCGACAACGTCCCGACGGCGATCAACCTGTTCCGGCTGTTCGAGGCACGCCCCGGCCTGCTCGACCAGGTCCTTCGCGTCGTCACCCTCGCCCAGCCGCTCGCCGAATCGCTCGGGCGCCACCCTGAATATCTCGACGCGCTGATCGACGCCCGCGCGCTCGACCTGCCGGGCGCGGTGGACGAGCTCGCCGCACGGATGAAGCAGGGCGCGCCCGATTACGAGCGGCAGCTGGACCGGATTCGCGAAGTCGTCGGCGAGGAGCGCTTCGCGCTCGGCGTGCAGCTGGTCGAGGCGCGGCACGACCCGCTGGCCATCGCCGCGGGCCTCGCGCGCGTGGCGGAGGCGGCCCTGCGGACCGGGGCGGGGGCGGCCTGCGCCGAATTCGAGAAGGTCCATGGCCGCATTCCCGGCAGCGCCCTGGTCCTGCTCGGCCTCGGCCGGCTCGGCGGCGGCGAGCTGACGCATGCTTCCGACCTCGACCTCATCTACTTGTTCAGTGGCGAGATCGGCGTCGAATCCGACGGCGCGAGGCCGCTCACCGCCTCGCTCTATTTCAACCGGCTCGCCCAGCGCGTGACGGCAGCGCTGAGCGTGCGGACGGCCGCCGGAGCGCTTTACGAGGTCGACACACGGTTGCGGCCGCAAGGCACGCAGGGGCCGCTGGCGGTGAGCCTGGCAAGCTTCGAGCGCTACCAGCAGGAGGACGCCTGGACCTGGGAGCACATGGCCTTGACTCGCGCCCGCCCGCTGTTCGGCCCGGCCGAGGCGCAAGGCGAGCTGCGGCGGATCATCGACCACGTCCTGCACAAGGACCGCGATCCCGAGAAACTGCGCGCCGACTTGCTCGAGATGCGCCGCGAGATCGCCGCCAACAAGCGACCGTCCGGGCCGCTCGACGCCAAACTGCGGCGCGGCGGGCTGGTCGATTGCGAATTCATCATCCACTTCCTGCAGCTGCGCGAGCGGACCGGCTTCAACCCGGACCTCGGCGTGGCCATTGCCGAGCTCACCGGGGCCGGTTTCCTGTCGGCGGAGTTCGGCGCGCAATTCGACCTGCTCAGCCGGCTGCTGGTCGCCGCGCGGCTGCTCGCGCCCGACGGCCAACTGCCCCCGCCCGCCGCGCAGGCCGTGCTGGCCGATGCCTGCGCGGCGACCGGCTTTGGTTCGCTCTTGCAGGCAATGGACCGGGCGCGGCATGGGGTCGCGGCAACCTGGGCCGAGACATTCGGCGAGGAATTGGAGGACATGACATGACCGATCGCCCCGACATCGGCGACGCGATGCCCGACATCGCGCTGGCAACTCCCGGCGGCGGAAGCGTGAAACCGTCGGACTTCCGCGGCCGCAAGCTGGTGCTGTTCTTCTATCCGAAAGACGACACGCCCGGCTGCACCACCGAGAACAAGGACTTTTCCGCACTGGCCGGCGAGTTCGAGAAAGCCTCCACCGCCCTGCTCGGCGTGAGCAAGGACCCGCCCGGCAAGCATGCAAAATTCGCTGCCAAGCATGGCCTCGCGGCGCCGCTCGCGTCGGATCCGGAAACCGGCGGGTTGGCCGATGCGCTCGGCATCTGGCTCCAAAAGTGCATGTACGGCCGCACCTACATGGGCATGGAGCGGACCACTTTCCTGGTCGATGCCGAGGGGAAGATCGTGCGGGTCTGGCGCAAGGTGAAGGTCAAGGGCCACGCCGGGGAAGTGCTCGCCGCGGCCCGGGCACTCTAGGATGGACAGCGTCGCCGCGGCGATAAACGCGGCGCTGCTGGCCAGCGAGCCGCGCGCCAAGGTCATGGCCGCGCGCAAGGTCGCGCGCGACTGGCGCCTCGGGCGGCTGGCTTCGCGGTTTGACGCCGCCATGCCGGAACGGCCCGCCTGGCCCGCGGCGCTCGAGACGCTCCCTCCGAACCGGATGCCCAAGCGCGGCCGCGGCGGATCGCCGAGGAGCCGCATCGCGCTGTGGCATTCGCTGGCGCATATCGAGTTTGTCGCCATCGACCTCGCGCTCGACATGGCCGGCCGCTTCGGCGGGGAAATGGGCCCGGGCTTCGTCACCGATTTCCTGGCGGTCGCCGCCGACGAAGCGATGCACTTCGCCCTGATCGAGCGAAAGCTGGCGACGCTCGGGTCGCATTACGGCGCGCTCCCGGTGCATGGCGGGCTGTGGGAAGCGGCGCACGAAACGCGCCACGACGTCGCCGCGCGGCTGGCGGTGGTGCCGATGGTGCTCGAAGCGCGCGGGCTCGACGTGACCCCGGCAATGATCGACCGCGTGCGTGCCGCGGGCGACGAATCGGGAGCGCGAATCCTCGAGCGAATCCTTGACGACGAGATTCGCCATGTCGGAATCGGCGCCAAGCACTTCCGCGAAGTGAGCCTGGCGCGCGACGAATTGCCGCGGAATGCCTGGCAGAATCTCGTCAAAACGCACTTCAGGGGCGTTCTTAAGCCGCCATTCAACGACTCAGCGCGCCTTGCAGCCGGTTTGTCGCGCGATTGGTACGGCCCTGTTGCCTAGTTAACCCTCGCCCGCCTACCCCCCCAATCAACGAGACGGCGGGGGGTTCCGACCATCTCGAACGAAGTTCGCGGGCCGAAAAGGCCTGCCGGTGGTCTGTTGGTCTATGACCGGCGGGTCGCGAGAAAAGTAGGACGGGAAAACTGGTCGCATGATTTTCAACCGGGCAATCCGCGCAGCCGCAGGAATGGCCATCGCCACAGTCGCGATGGCGGCACATCCTGCGATGGCCAACGAAACGGCCGCTGCAACGCAGATCTCCGGGGCCCTGAAGGGCGAGGCGGCAGGCCCCCTGGGCGAAGGCGACAAGGAATTCACCCAGCTCTTCGCCAGCTGGAAGAAGCTTGATTCGGGCAACAGCATCGCCAACGCGCCGCGGCAGGCCGTTTCGGTGCCGTCCGGCATGCCGGTGCAAGGCGCGCTGCTGACCAGCGATTACGGCATGCGCACCCATCCGATCCTCGGCGGCCGCCGCAACCACAAGGGCCTCGACCTTGCGAGCCCGACCGGCACGCCGGTCTACGCGACTGCCGACGGCGTAGTCGGCAAGGCGGAATGGTTCAGCAGCTACGGCAATTACATCCAGATCGAACATGGCGGGGAAATGGAAACCCGCTACGCCCACCTTTCCGGCTACAACGTCGTCGCAGGGCAGCAGGTCCACAAGGGCGACCTGATCGGTTATGTCGGCACCACCGGCCGTTCGACCGGTCCGCACCTCCACTACGAAGTGCGCGTCGCCGGCGAAGCGGTCGACCCGCGGCCCTACATGTACACCGTCGAAATGGCGTTCGCGACCGGCCCGGGCGGACAGGGCGGCCCCGAAGAATAAGGTTTTGCCTGGACGGCATTGAAACGGCGGCGGGAGAACCTGCCGCCTTTTTCGCATGCCCGGTGCGCGGACAGCGTCAGCGGGCGAGGAGCCGCTCGGCGATAGCGCGCACTTCGGCGCCCATGTCCGGCCGTTCGAGCGCCAGCGCCAGCGTCGCCTCGACGAAACCGGTCTTGCTCCCGCAATCGAAGCGGCGGCCGGCGAAGGTCACCGCATGGAACGGTTGCTGGCCGATCATCCGGGCCATCGCATCGGTCAGCTGGATTTCGCCGCCGGCACCCTTTTCCTGGCTTTCGAGCGTGCGCATGACCTCGGGCTGGAGGATGTAGCGGCCGGAAATGATCTTGTTCGACGGCGCCTTGTCGACCGGCGGCTTTTCCACCAGCCCCCGCACTTCGGTCAGGGCCCCGTCTTCCGCACCCGGATCGATCACGCCGTAGCTCGACACATCCTCGCGCGGGACTTCGAGCACGCTGATGAGGTTGCCGCCGACCTGCTCGTAGGCAGCCACCATCTGCGCCATGCAGCCGGGCGTGCCGACCATCAGCTCGTCGGGCAGGATGATCGCGAACGGCTCGTCGCCGACGATTGCGCGCGCGCACCAGATGGCGTGACCGAGCCCGAGCGGGACCTGTTGGCGCACGGTGATGATTTCGCCCGGCGTGAACCGCGTCGGTTCGAGCACGCCCAGGTCCTTGCCGCGCTCGGCCATGGTCGCTTCGAGCTCGTAGGCCACGTCGAAATGCTCGACGATCGCGGTCTTGCCGCGGCCGGTGACGAAGATCATCTGCTCGATCCCCGCCTCACGCGCCTCCTCGACCGCGTACTGGATCAGCGGACGGTCGACGATCGGCAGCAGTTCCTTCGGGATCGCCTTGGTCGCCGGAAGGAATCGCGTGCCGAGCCCGGCGACGGGAAACACGGCCTTGCGGATGCGCTTGTGGCTGCTCATGCGCCCGGCGATAGGAGCGCGGCGGCCTTGCCGTCAATGGCAGCGGCCGGCCCCGATTCAGGAGCGTTCCGGCGCAGGACGGCCGGACCCTTGCGTGTCCTTGCGCGTTGGAGGCGCAGAGACGAAAGGAAGAATGCCATGGGATTATTGAAGCTCGCTGCGCTCGGCGCCCTCGGGTACGTCGGATACAAGTTGTTCGAGAAGCAGAAGCACGAGGGCCATGCGGCCTTCGCCAGCGGCCAGCCGGCCGACGAGAATTTCGCCCAGGTTCGCGATGCGGGACCTTCGGCGATGGCCGACAGGCCGCGGCGTTCCTGGTCGAAGGCCGACGAGGCGAGCGACGAGAGCTTCCCTGCGTCGGACCCGCCGTCGACCTACTAGGCCCTAGAGGTTCGCGACCAGCCACAGCCGGATGGCGCCGGCAAGGCCCGGGGGAGTGGCCGACCGGATGCGCTCCTCGTCGATCCGCGCAACGAGCGCGTTGAGCGGCACGTCCTCGCGCGCGGCCGCTTCGCGCAGCAGGTCCCAAAACAGCGGTTCGAGGCTGATCGAAGTCTTGTGCCCGGCGATTTCGACCGACCGCTTGACCGGCGGGTGGTAGGGCGCCGCCATCAGCGATCCGGCCCGAGCATGGCTTCGGGCCGCACGATCCCGTCGTATTCCTCCGCGCTCACCGCGCCGCTGGCGATCGCCGCCTCGCGCAAGGTCACTCCCTTTTCGTGCGCCGCCTTGGCGATCGCCGCGGCCTTGTCGTAGCCGATCGTCGGGGCGAGCGCGGTGACCAGCATCAGCGAGCGTTCGAGGCCGGCGGCGATATTGTCGCGGCGCGGCTCGAGCCCCTTGAGCAAGTGCTGCGTGAAGCTCTCCGCGCCGTCGGCCAGGAGGCGGACGGACTGGAGGAAGGCATGGGCCATCGCCGGACGATAAGTGTTGAGCTCGAACTGGCCCTGGCTGTCGGCGAACTGGATCGCCGCCTGGTTGCCGAACACCTGCGCGCAAACCTGGGTCAGCGCCTCGACTTGCGTCGGGTTGACCTTGCCCGGCATGATCGAGGAACCCGGCTCGTTCGCCGGCAACGCCAGCTCGCCGAGCCCCGCGCGCGGCCCCGAGCCGAGCAGGCGGATGTCGCCGGCGATCTTGTGCAGGGCGGCCGCCAGGGTGGCGAGCGCGCCGTGCGCGAACAGCAGCGCGTCCTGCGCGGCGAGCGCCTCGAACTTGTTCGGTGCGCTGGTGAACGGCAAGCCGGTGGCCGCGGCGATCTCCTTCGCCACCGCATCGGCAAAGCCCGCGGGCGCATTGAGCCCGGTGCCGACCGCGGTGCCGCCTTGCGCCAGTTCGAACAGGCCTGGCAGGGCCAGCTCGATTCGCTCGATCCCGGCCTCGACCTGCCGCGCGTAGCCGGAAAACTCCTGCCCCAGCGTCAGCGGGGTCGCATCCTGGGTGTGCGTGCGGCCGATCTTGACGATTGCGTCCCACGCCGCCGCCTTCGCCGCCAGCTCGGCCTGCATAGCCCGCAGCGCCGGCAGCAGCTTGTCGGTAATCTCGCGCGCGGCGGCGATGTGGATCGCGCTGGGGAAGGTGTCGTTCGACGACTGGCTCATGTTGACGTGGTCGTTCGGGTGCACCGGGTTCTTCGCCCCGAGCTTCCCGCCGAGCGCCTGGTTGGCGCGGTTGGCGATCACTTCGTTGGCATTCATGTTGCTCTGCGTGCCCGAGCCGGTCTGCCAGACGACCAGCGGGAATTCGTCGTCGAGCCTGCCCGCGGCGACTTCCGCGGCAGCCGCCTCGATCGCTTCGGCCAACCTGGGGTCGAGCCGGCCGAACGCGCGGTTGGTGCGCGCCGCCGCCGCCTTGATCAGCCCGAGCGCATGGACCAGCGGCAGCGGCATGCGCTCGCCGCCGATGCGGAAGTTCTCCAGGCTGCGCTGGGTCTGCGCGCCCCACAGGCGATCGGTCGGGACCGCGACTTCGCCCATCGTGTCAGCCTCGATCCGGGTCTCGCTCATCGAACGAGACTACGCGCCGGCGGCGCGAAAGTCACAGGGGGTTGACACATGTGACACGGTCCAGGGGAAAGTTTCGCCTTGCAGCGCGGAGGGGCCTGCGCGGTCCGTTTGGCGCCGGCGCACGCGAGCGCGAAACGGCAGGATTTCGGGCAGTTGGCGGGGCGGAGTGCATGCGCGGCGGCGTGGCACAGCGGATGCCGTGTAGGAAAGCGAACCGTGCGCCGGTGCGGCGGCGACGGACAAGCCTGGCTCATCCGCCTGCTACCGTCAGTACATGTGCTGTCCGCCGTTGATGCTCATCGTCGAGCCGGTCACGAACCCGGCGTCCTGCGAACACAGGAAGACCACGCCGCGGGCGATCTCGTCGGCATGGCCGAGGCGGCCGACCGGGATCCGGGCGACGATCTTCTCGAGCACGTTCTCCGGCACCGCGGCGACCATGTCGGTGTCGATGTAGCCCGGCGCGATCGCGTTGACCGTGATGCCGAAGCGCGCGCCTTCCTGCGCCAGCGCCTTGGTGAAGCCGTGGATGCCGCTCTTGGCCGCGGCATAGTTGACCTGGCCGTATTGCCCGGCCTGGCCATTGATCGAGCCGATGTTGACGATCCGGCCCCAGCCCCGCTCCTTCATCCCGCCGAACACCGCCTTGGCCATGTTGAAGCAGCCGCCGAGGTTGATCCGCATCACGTCGTACCAGTCCTCGAAGCTCATCTTCAGCAGCGTGCCGTCGCGGGTGATGCCGGCATTGTTGACCAGCACGTCGATCGGCCCGACTTCGCTTTCGACCCTGCGGCAGCCTTCCTGGCTCGCCTGGTGGTCGCCGACATCCCACTTATAGGCCGCGATCCCGGTCTCATCGGTGAAGGCGCGGGCCGTTTCCTCGTTGCCCGCATAGGTGGCGACAACGGTCAGGCCGTCCGCCCTGAGCGCTTCGCAGATGGCCCTGCCGATTCCCCTTGTGCCCCCGGTTACGATCGCGACGCGTGTCATGGATGCTCCTTTCGCACGGAATCCTCTCTTCGGCACCGAGGATTAGGCAGCGCGCGCGCGGCGCGCAAAGAAAAACCCCGCCGAAGCGGGGCCTTCGTGCAACCGGGCCGCCGGGGCCTCAGAAGCGGAACTGGGTGCCGATGTAGACTGCCTGGCTGTCGAGTTGCGCCGGATCGGCGAGCGGGGCCAGCCGGTCGCGTTCCTGCGAATAGCGCACGCCCGCGGTCACATCGAGATTGCGCGTCAGGCGATAGCTGCCGGCAACGTCGACCGTCTGGTCGCCGAGCGAATCGCGCGTGCGCGGCGCATTGCCGGCCTTTTCTTCGTGCTGGAGCGCGATGCGCGCGCCGAACCGGCTCGGTTCCGCACTGGTGCCGGTCGAAGGCTTGAAGCTGGACAAGTCGGGGATGGCCGCGTCGGACAGCTTCTTCGAAAGCGCGGTCGGCTGGGCGAAGCTCTGGTAGCCGCGCGAGAGGCCGAGGTTGTAGCGCGTCGGCGCGATCCGCACCGCGCTGCTCGCCGCCATCTGCTCCCTGGCCGCGGCGATCGCCGAGCGGACCGAGATCGCCTGGGCCGATCCTTCCTCAACCCGCACTGCCACGGTGAGTGCGCGCTTGCCGCCTTCCGCGACGCCGGCCGGCGTGAACCGCATCAGGCGGTTCGACCCGGTCGCCCGTTCGGCGACATACCTGGCAAGCTTGGGATCGACCGAGGCGGGGGTAAAGGCGAAGCCGCTGCCGTCGAGGCGCAACGAGGCGCCGTCGAACGCCTCGACCGCGAAGCCGGCGGTCGGGATGCCGGCAAGCACGAGCGCCGCAGCGGCGACGGATGCGGTCAGGCCGCTCCGCTTGCTGCTGTTTCGCCCTTTGCCCATGACGCGAACGCCTTTCCTAGCAATTGCCCCATCCTATCGACGCCAGAAGCCCTTAACGGTTGCTGACCGCGCCGGTGACTCGGACCAAGCCGAACAGTGGAATCATCAGATAGGCCGCGCATCCGGGGAGTCCTAGTACTGAATCGCCCGCGGCGGCCTGTTTTTTCATACTGTTGCAAGTGTCACACAGAATCTTTTGCCGGGGCCATGCGGCATCCTGGCCGGTCCGCTCGCGGTTAAGCATGCGTTCAGTGCCCGGGCCGCCATTCAGGCGCCCTGCGCGCCGGCTCCCAAGCGCTACCTTGCCGCGCGCGGCGGGTTGGCTATAGAGGCGCTCACGGACCTATCCCGTCCGGCAAGATGACAGGACCGAGAATGGCATTTCCGATGACCCGCACCGCAGCTTTCCGCCTCCCCGCAGCGCGCACCCTCGCCCGCGCGGCGCTCGTCGGCGGGCTCGGCCTGGCGCTTGTCGCCTGCGGCGGGCGGGAACGGCCCGATCTCGATGTCGCCGAAGCCTCGGTGACTTCGATCGGCGTCAATTCCTACCTCTGGCGCGCCAGCCTCGAGACGCTTTCGTTCATGCCCCTGACCCAGGCCGACAGCGCCGGCGGGGTCATCGTGACCGACTGGTATTCGAACCCGCAGAACCCGAGCGAGCGCGTGAAGCTCTCGGTGTCGATCCTCGACCGCGACCTGCGGGCCGACGCGCTGCGCATCGCCGCCAGCCGCGAAGTGCTGCAGGGCGGCGCATGGGTGGCCGCCCCGGTCCAGGCCGCGACCGTGCAGAAGCTCGAGGACATCATCCTCACCAAGGCGCGCGACTTGCGGCGTTCCGACATCGGCTGATCTCGCTTAAGTCCCAATCATGAGCGAGACCCGATTCGATCCGTCGCTGGCCGACGGGCGCTGGCAGCGTGCCTGGGACGAGGCGCAGACCTTCCGCGCCGACGATACCAGCGATCGCCCGCGCAGCTACGTGCTGGAGATGTTCCCCTATCCTTCGGGGCGCATCCACATCGGCCACGTGCGCAACTACACGATGGGCGACGTGCTGGCGCGCTACAAGCGGATGACCGGGCACGAGGTGCTCCACCCGATGGGCTGGGACGCGTTCGGCATGCCGGCCGAAAACGCGGCGATCGAACAAGGCGTCCACCCGGGCAGCTGGACTCGCCAGAACATCGCCAACATGAAGGCGCAATTGAAGCGCCTCGGCTTCGCGCTCGACTGGAGCCGCGAACTGGCGACCTGCGATCCCGAATACTACGGCCACGAACAGGCGCTGTTCCTCGACCTCTACGAAGCGGGCCTCGTCTACCGCAAGGAAAGCGCGGTCAACTGGGACCCGGTCGACCAGACCGTGCTCGCCAACGAGCAGGTGATCGACGGCAGGGGCTGGCGCTCGGGCGCCCTGGTCGAGAAGCGCAAGCTCAGCCAGTGGTTCCTCAGGATCACTGATTTCGCGCAGGAGCTGCTCGACGGCCTCGACGCGCTCGAGCACTGGCCCGAGAAGGTCCGCCTGATGCAGGAGAACTGGATCGGCAAGAGCCAGGGCGCGCAGTTTTCGTTCAAACTCAGCGACGGCGAACGGCTCGAAGTCTATTCGACCAGGCCGGACACGATCTTCGGGGCCAGCTTCGTCGCCGTCGCACCGGACCATCCGATCGCGCAGGCGGTGGCCGCAGGCGACGCGCAAGCGGCGGCATTCATCGAGCTGTGCAAGCAGGGCGGCACCACCGCGGCCGAGCTCGAGACCGCCGAGAAGCTCGGTTACGATACCGGGATCACCGCGGCGCACCCGTTCACTGGCGCCCGGCTGCCTGTCTACATCGCCAACTTCGTGCTGATGGAATACGGCACCGGCGCGATCATGGCGGTGCCGGGGCACGACCAGCGCGATTTCGACTTCGCCGCCAAGTACGGCCTGCCGATCGTCCGCGTGATCGCGCCGAGCGCGGCGCAAGCCGACGCGCCGCTGAGCGAGGCCGAGGCCGGCGAGGGGATCTGCGTCAATTCGGATTTCCTCGACGGGATGCCGGTCGCCGATGCCAAGGCCGAGGTCATCGCTCGCGCCGAGGCAGAGGGCTGGGGCGAAGGCAAGACCGTCTGGCGGCTGCGCGACTGGGGCGTCTCGCGCCAGCGCTACTGGGGCACGCCGATCCCGTTCATCCATTGCGGCACGTGCGGCGTGGTCCCGGTGCCAAAGGAGCAGCTGCCGGTCGTGCTGCCCGAGGACGTCGACATGTCGGTCCCCGGCAACCCGCTGGTGCGCCACCCGACCTGGAAGCATGTCCACTGCCCAAGCTGCGGCGGCGCGGCGACGCGCGAGACCGACACGCTCGACACCTTCGTCGACAGCTCATGGTACTTCCTGCGCTTCGCCAGCCAGCCGAAGGATCGCCCTTTCGACCCTGAGGTGGTCGCGAAATGGATGCCGGTCGACCAGTACATCGGCGGCATCGAGCACGCGATCCTGCACTTGCTCTACGCCCGCTTCTGGACCCGCGCGCTCGCCCGCATCGGCAAGATCGAGGTCACCGAGCCGTTCGCCAGCCTGTTCACGCAAGGGATGGTGACGCACGAGACCTATTCGCGCGAGATCGACGGGCGCGAAGTCTTCTTCAGCCCCGGCGAAGTCGAGCGCACCGCCGACGGCGCCAGGCTGAAGGCCGATGGCCGGCCGGTCGCGATCGGCCGCGTGATCAAGATGTCCAAGTCGAAGAAGAACACCGTCGACCCGGACGAGATCGTCGCGCGCTACGGGGCCGACGCGGTGCGCTGGTTCATGCTTTCGGACAGCCCTCCCGAGCGCGACCTGCCGTGGTCCGAGGCCGGCATCGAAGGCTGCTGGCGCTTCGTCCAGCGGCTGTGGCGGCTGTTCGGGCGCTACGATCCGGCCGCCGCGGGCGACGACATTGCGCTCAAGCGCAAGACCCACCAGGCGATCGCCGCGGTCGGCGACGATATCGAGGCGCTTGCCTTCAACAAGGCGGTCGCGCGGATCTACGAGCTGGCCAGCGCGGCGGAAAAGGCCGCGCCTTCGGCGACACGCAGCGAGGCGATCCGCACGATCCTGCTGCTCGCCGCGCCGATGATGCCCCACCTTGCCGAAGAAGGCTGGGCGGCGATGGGGCAGGCAGGATTGGTCGCCGATGCTCCCTGGCCCGCCTTCGATCCCGCGCTGCTGGCCGCCGACGAAGTGACCATCGCCGTCCAGCACAAGGGCAAGCTGCGCGACACGCTGACCGCGCCCAAGGGCGCCAGCAGGGAAACGCTGGAGGCGCTTGCGCTCGCCAGCGAGAAAGTCCAGCGTTCGCTCGATGGGGCAGAAGTGCGCAAGGTGATCGTCGTGCCCGACCGGCTGGTGAATATCGTGACATGAAGCGGCCCGTGCCACTTTGGGCGGGCCTTTGCGCGGCGCTGTTGTCGCTCAGCGCCTGCGGTCTCCAGCCGATGTACGCGGGCGGCGGCAGCGGCGCGGTGGGCCAGGGGCTGGCCGCGGTCGAGGTCCCGCCGATCGAGGGCCGGGCCGGCTGGCTCATGCGCAACGCGCTCAACGAGCGGCTGACGCAGGCGGGCGCCGCCGCGGCGCCGCGCTACCGGCTCGACGTCGTGCTCGACGACCAGCTCGAAGGGCTCGGGCTGCTGACCGACGACACGATCGGCCGCGAGCGCCGTACCTTGCGCGCGCGTTACCAGCTGGTCGACCTCGCCAGCGGCGAGATTCTGCTCGACGCCACCGCCGGTTCCGACGCCGGCATCGACGTGGTCTCGAGCGAATATGCGACCATCGCCGCCGAAGAGACCGCGCTCGAGAACCTGGCGAAGGAAGTGGCGGACCGGATCGTCACCCAGCTCGCCCTGTCGCTGCGCGAGCGTTCGTGAAGGCGACCCAGCGCGATTTCCGCCAGGGCGCTCAGCGCGCCGTGCGCGACTGCCGGATCTTCTTCTTCTGCGGGCCCGACGAGGCCGGCGCCGCGGCGGCCGCCACGGCGATCGCCGCGCTCCTGCCCGACGCCGGCGAACGAGTCGAGCTCTCGGGCGGGGATCTGCGGTCCGACCCCGTCCGCCTCGGCGACGAGGCCCGTTCCGCGTCGCTGTTCGGCGACGCGCGGCACATCTACGTTCGCGCGACGGGCGACGAGGCCCACGACGCGGTGAGGACGCTGCTCGACACGATCGATGCCGGCGAGGGCGCAGGCGCCTGCCCGGTGCTCGTCGTCGCCACATCGGCGACCGACAAGTCGCGTACCGCCAAGTTGCTCGAAAAGCGCGCCGACGCGCTGGTGGCGATGTTCTACCCGCCCGACGTCAAGGACCTGACCGACGAAGTCGCCCGCATGGCGGACATCGCAGGGTTGAAGCTGCCGCGCGACCTCGCCGAACGGATCGCCCGCGCGTCCGGGCTCGACCTCAGGCTGGCGCAGTCCGAGGTCGAAAAGCTGGCGCTCTATTGCGATGCCTCGCCGCAGGCCCCGCGCAACGCCGACCGCGAAGCGCTCGACGCGATCGGGGCGTCGACCGAGGAAGACGGCTTCATGCCGCTGGTCAACACGGTGATGTCGGGCGATGCCGGCAAGTTGCCCGGCGAGCTCCGGCGCATGCGCGAGCTTTCGCTCAACCCGGTCGGCGTGCTGCTGGCCTTCGAACGGCGGGCGGCGCAACTCGCCCAGCTCGCCGCCCGGCTGGGCCATCGCGGCGATGTCGGCCGGTTCATCGAGGCCGAGCGCAGCGCGCACCGCGTGTTCTGGCGCGATGCCCCCGACCTCAAACGGCAACTCGGCCTGTGGCAGGGGCGGCGCCTCGACAGGCTCGTCCGCCGGCTGGCCGAAACCCACCGGGCCCTGCTGGCGAACAGCCAGGCGGCCGAAACGCTGCTGGCGCAGGAGCTGGCCGAAATCGCCCGCAACGCGATGGCGCAACGCAATCGCGGCTAGCCCGATTTGGAGCAGCCGCGCAGGCTTCGCTTGCATTCGGCGGCCGGTCATGGTGCAAGCGCGAATTAGGTAGTTATACCGATAAATCGATTGCTTAGGTCAGGATCGCTGACGCGATGAACGTGCCGGTCGCCAATCAGAGCCGCGAATTCGGCTTGGGCATGAAGGACCAGGCCAGCCTGGCGCCTTCGTTCGAGCGCCGCCGGCTGCGTTTTTACTTGGGCCAGATGGCTTCCGACATGATCGTACTGCTGGGCGCCTTCGCCATTACAAGTTACGCTTACGGAGGCCGCCTCCAGGTCGAACCGGTCATGTTGCCGGCGCAGCTCCTGCTGCCGCTGTACTTGACGATCGCGCTGCACAACGGGACTTATTCGCTCGATTCGCTGAAGGATTGGCGGACCAGCACCGCGCGGGCGTTGTCGGCCCTGCTGATCGCCGCCCTGCTGCTCAATTTCCTGGCCTTCTTCGCCAAGCTCAATGCGATGTTCTCGCGCGCCGCGTTCGCGATCGGGCTCGCCTTCGCGGCAATGCTGATGACCTTGCTGCGGCAGGCGGCAGTCGACCTGATCCGGCAACGCTGGGGGCCCAACCCGGTCAACGTGCTGGTGATCGACGACGATGGGCCGCCGATCGAAATGCCCCATACCTATCGCCTCAACGCCGGCGAACACGGCGTGCAGCCGTCGCTCGACGATCCGCACGCGCTCGACCGCCTTGCCCGCTACTTGCGCAACATGGACCAGGTGATCGTCAGCTGCCCGCCGGAACGCCGCGTCGCCTGGGCGATGGTGCTCAAGGGTTCGGGCGTCCACGGCGAAGTCCTGTCCGACTTCATGCACGAGATCGGCGCGCTCGGCGTGGTCCATCGCGAGGAGATCGGCACTACCACGCTGCTCGTCTCGTCCGGCCCGCTCGGCCTGCGCGCCCGCGCGGCGAAGCGCATGTTCGATATCGGCGTCTCGCTGGCCGTGCTGGCCGTCGTGCTGCCGATCCTGCTGCTGGCGGCGATCGCCATCAAGCTGGAGGACGGCGGCCCGGTGATCTTCCGCCAGAAGCGGATCGGCCGGGGCAACCAGCTGTTCTCGATCTACAAGCTGCGCACGATGAAGGTCGAACGCGGCGATTCCGACGGCAATCGCTCCGCGAGCAAGGACGACGAGCGAGTCACCCGGGTCGGCAGGTTCCTGCGCCGGACCAGCATCGACGAGCTGCCGCAGCTGTACAACGTGCTCACCGGCGAAATGAGCCTTGTCGGCCCGCGTCCGCACGCGATCGGCTCGCTCGCCGGCGACAAGCTGTTCTGGGAAGTCGATCAGCGGTACTGGCAGCGCCACTCGCTTCGCCCCGGCCTCACGGGCCTGGCGCAAATCCGCGGCTTCCGCGGGGCGACCGCGCGCGAGGACGACTTGTCGTCGCGCCTCAGGGCCGATCTCGAATATCTCGCCGGTTGGACCATCTTGCGCGACATCGGCATCCTCCTCGCGACCGCGAGGGTGCTGGTCCACGACCGCGCCTTCTGAACCCGCCGCGCTTGCCCCGCGCGGCGGCAGGCGGCATTGGGACGGAGTGAGCGCCACCGGATTCCTCGACCTTGCCGACGGCCGCCGCATCGCCTTCCGCCAGGCCTCGGGCGAGCTGCCGGCGATCGTCTTCCTGCCCGGCTACATGTCCGACATGGCCGGCGCGAAGGCGACCGCGCTGTTCGAATGGGCGGCGGCGAAGCGCCGCGCGTGCCTGCTGCTCGACTATTCGGGCTGCGGCGAGAGCCCGGGCGATTTCGCCGGCGGAACGCTCACTCGCTGGTGCGAGGAAGTGGTCGCGCTGGTCGAGGCGCGGACGACCTCTCCCGTGATCCTCGTCGGTTCGTCGATGGGCGGCTGGCTGATGCTGCTCGCGGCCCTCCGGCTGGACGCGCGGGTCGCCGGGCTGGTCGGCATCGCCGCGGCGCCCGACTTCACCGACTGGGGCTTCGACGAAGCGCAGAAGGCGCGCCTTACCGCGGGCGAAACGCTCCTGCTCGACAATCCCTATGGGCCCGAGCCGACCCCGGTCCATCCGGGCCTGTGGGCCGACGGGCAGGCACTGCGGCTGCTCGGCGGGGAAATCGCGCTGACATGCCCGGTGCGGCTGCTTCACGGGCAGGACGATGCCGAGGTGCCGCCGGAGGTCTCGCTCAGGCTCGCCGCGGCCCTGCGTTCAACCGACGTGCAGGTCACGCTGGTCAAGGGGGGCGATCACCGCCTTTCGCGCGAGCAGGACATCGCCCTGCTCCTGCGCACTGTCGAAGCGCTTACCTGAAGGCCCCCACGATGCTGCTCGCCCTGGCCCTTTTCGTAACCCAGGCTTCCGCCGCCCTCCCGCGGCCGGTCGAACAGGACCGGCTGACGGTGTGCCTCGAGCTGGCACGGCGCGACCCGGCGACCGCGATCGCCACCGCCTCGCAATGGCTGGGCGAAGCCAACGGCGCGGAAAGGGCGCTGCCGCAACAATGCCTCGGCCAGGCCTACGTCGGCCTGCTGCGCTGGGAAGCGGCGCGCGATGCCTTCCTCGCCGGGCGCGACGCGCTCGGCGGCGTCGATCCCGCCGGGCGCGCGCGGATGGGGGCGATGGCCGGCAATGCCGCGCTTGCCGCGAACGATGCCGAAGGCGCGCTCGCCGCGCTCGATGTGGCGCTGGCCGATGCCAGGCTCGCCGGGGACGGGCCGCTTGCCGGGACGATATCCGCCGACCGGGCGCGGGCCTTCGTCTCGCAGGGCTGGACCGACGAGGCGGAGGATGCGCTCGAGCAGGCGCGCGCCGATGCGCCGCAGGATGCAGGCGTATGGCTGCTCTCGGCGACGCTTTCGCGGCGCCTGGGCGACCTCGCAGCGGCGCAAGGCCAGATCGAGACCGCCGCCACGCTCGCGCCCACCGACCCGGCGATCGGGCTCGAGGCCGGGGTCATCGCCGCGCTGGCCGGAAACGACGAGGCGGCGCGCAAGAGCTTGGAATCGGTCGTCGCGCTGGCTCCAAGTGGGCCCGAGGCAGCCAGCGCGCGGGCCTATCTCGCCCAGCTCGGCCAGGGCGATCGAGGAAGCGGGCGATGATCCCGCTCTCGGTGCTCGACCTCGTCCCGGTGCGCGAGGGCAGCGGCGTGAGCGAGGCGCTGGCCGAAGCGGGCAGGCTCGCCGCCTGCGCCGAGGCCGCCGGCTACAAGCGCTTCTGGGTCGCCGAGCACCACGGCACGGAGGGTGTCGCGGGCGGCGCGGTGTCGGTCGTGCTGGCGCACATCGGCCACATGACCTCGACGATCCGCATCGGCGCGGGCGGGATCATGCTGCCCAACCACAACCCGTTCGTGATCGCCGAGCAGTTCGGCGCGCTCGACGCGCTGTTCCCCGGCCGGATCGATCTCGGTCTCGGCCGCGCGCCGGGAGCGGCGGGCGTGCTCGCCCAGGCGCTACGCAAGGACCTCCATCGCGCCGCCGAGTATTTTCCGCAGGACGTGGTCGAGCTGCGCGCGCTGCTGACCGGCGACCTCGACCTGCCAATCAAGGCGACTCCCGGCCTCGGCGCGCAAGTCCAGCTGTGGATGCTCGGCTCGAGCCTGTTCGGCGCCCAGCTCGCCGCCCGGCTCGGCATGCCTTACGCTTTCGCGAGCCATTTCGCGCCCGACCACCTCGACGCCGCGCTGGAGACCTACCGCAGCCAGTTCTGCCCATCCGCAGCGCTCGACCGGCCGCACGCGATGGCGGCGATGACGGTGATCTGCGGCGAGAGCGACGAGGAAGCCGAATTGCTCGCATCCTCGCAGGACCAGGCCTTCGTCCGCCTGCGCAGCGGCGATCCCGGCAAGCTGCCGCCGCCGGTCCCGGGCTATCGCGATTCGCTGCCCGAAAGCGCGCGCGCCATGCTCGATCGGCTCTCGGTCGCGCGCGCGGTAGGCTCGCCCGCAACGGTCGCCGCGAAGATCGCCCGCTTCGCCGAGCGGACCGGCGCGGACGAGATCATCGTCTCGGGCGCGACCTACGATCCGGCGGCGCGTCGCAAGTCGCTGGAGTTGACGATGGCCGGGCTCGCGCGATGAGCGTTCGGCCGTTGCCGCGCGACGCGGGTGCGCCTAATGGCCGCACGACCTCGTTTCACTTGTAACGATGATGGAGTGATTCGGATGGCGGCGAAGGGCACGGGCGGCGAGGGCGCGGGCAAGCTCTCCGGGGCGCACAAGGCGCTGGCCCGGCAATTGGGCGGGCAAATGGCCGATTCGCTGCTGCCGGGGGACGTCGCGCTGCCGGGCGACCAGCTTGCCGAAGCCGCCGCGTTCCTGCTCGAAGCCGCATTCATTCGCGAGGAAGACGAGCCGGCGATCCTCATCCGCACGGCGCACGAGGAACGGCGCTTCATGCGCATCGCGATCGTCAACGACGACATGCCGTTCCTGGTCGATTCGGTCGCCGCGACGATTGCCGCCCAGGGCCTGACGATCGACCGCCTGGTGCATCCGATCGTCTCGGTGCGCCGCGATGCCGCCGGCAAACTCGCCGCGCTGCCCGAGGGCGAAGACGCCGAAGCGGGCGAGAAGCACGAATCGATGATCTACCTCGAGACCGAGCGGGCCGACGCCAGGGTCCGCCGTGCACTCGAGCGGGCGCTGGCGGTCACGCTGGGCGACGTGCGCGCCGCGGTCGACGATTGGCCCAAGATGCGCGAGCTGATGGCCGAGGACGCCGACCGCCTGGCCGATGCCGAGGGCGCGGCGCTGCTGCGCTGGCTCGGCGAGGGCATGCTGACGCTGCTCGGCCACCTGACCCGCCGGCGCGACGGCAGCCACGCGCACATGCTCGGCATCTGCCGCAGGAGCGCCCGCGATCTGCTGGCCGAAGACAGCTACCGGCGCGCCTTCGCCTGGTTCGACGGCGAGAAGGGGCGCGGCGGCCGCGCGCCGCTGATCATCAAGGCCAACCGCCTGTCGAAAGTCCACCGCCGGGTCCCGCTCGACCTGTTCATCGTGCCGCTGGTCGAAGGCGGCCGGGTCGAGGCGCTTTCGATCCATGCCGGGGTCTGGACCAGCTCCGCGCTGGCAGCGCCGCCGGAACACGTGCCCGTGCTCCGCCTGCAGCTCGGCGCGATGATGGAGAAATTCGACTTCGCTCCCGCGAGCCACGACGCCAAGTCGCTGGTCCATGCGCTGTCCACGCTGCCGCACGATCTCGTGATCGGCTTCCCGGAGCCCGACATCGCCCGCGTCGCGACCGCGATGATGTCGCTGGGCGACCGCCCGCGCCCGCGCGCCGAGCTGGTCGAGGCGCCGCTCGCGCGCCACTTGTTCGCTTTCGTCTGGCTGCCGCGCGACATGCTCTCGACCGCCGTGCGGCTGCAGATCCAGGCCCTGATCGAGGAGGAGACCGAAGCCGACACGCTCGACTGGAGCCTGGTGGTCGAGGGCGGCAACCTCGCCATGCTGCGCTACGTCCTCGACTTCCGCCAGCGCGAGAAGAAGCCCGACGCCAGGGCGATCGACCAGAGGCTGCAGGAAATGCTGCGCGGCTGGGCGGAAGCGGTCGAGAGCGAGCTTGCCCGCACCGAGGAGCCGGGCCGCGCGGCGGCACTCGCCGCGCGCTATGCCGAAGCCTTTCCCGCCAGTTACCGCAACGCCTACGGCGCGGCCGAGGCGGCCCGCGACATCGCCCGCCTGCGCAATCTCGCGCCAGGCGATCCCGCCCGGCCCGGCGGGCGCGACGCGCGGCTCTACCGGATCGAGCACGACCCGGCAGGCGAGCTCAGGCTCAAGATCTACCAGTTCGGCGGCTCGATCCCATTATCCGACGCGGTCCCGGCGCTGGAGAACTTCGGCTTCCGCGTGCTGTCCGAGCAGCCGACCCAGCTTGCCGGGCCCGATCAGGCGACGGTCCACGATTTCCGCCTCGGCCTCCACCGGGGCGACGATCCCTCGCCGTTGCTCGAACGGGTCGCGGAAATCGAGCAGGCGATCAGCGCAGTGCTCAACGGCCTTGCCGAGGACGACGTGTTCAACCGCCTGGTCGTCGGCACCGCGCTCGAAGCGCGCGAGGCCAATTGGCTGCGCGCTTTCTACCGCTACCTGCGCCAGGGCGGCCTGCCGTTCACGATCTACACCGTGGTCGACGCGCTACGCGCCGCGCCCGCCGTCACCCGCGGCCTCGTCGAACGGCTGCGCGTGAGCCACGACCCGGAGTTCGCTGGCGACCGCGAGCAGGCGGGCAAGGACGCCGACGAGACTATCCGCACGGGCCTCGCCCAGGTCGAGGCGATCAACGACGACCGGCTGCTGCGGCTCTACTGGTCGACCATCGGCGCGATCCTGCGCACGAACGCCTTCGCCCCGGCGGCGCGCGAAGCGATCGCCTTCAAGTTCGATTCGGCGCGAGTGCCGAACTTGCCCAGACCGCTGCCGTGGCGCGAGATATTCGTCTATTCGCGCCGCGTCGAAGGCATCCACTTGCGCGCGGGCCCGGTCGCCCGCGGAGGCTTGCGCTGGTCCGACCGGCGCGACGACTTCCGCACCGAGATTCTCGGCCTGATGAAGGCGCAGCGGGTCAAGAACGCGGTCATCGTGCCGACCGGCGCCAAGGGCGGGTTCTATCCCAAGCAATTGCCCGACCCGCACGAGGACCGCGACGCCTGGTTCGCCGAAGGCAAGGCGAGCTACCAGGTGTTCATCCGCAGCCTGCTGTCGGTGACCGACAACATCGCCGGCGGCAAGGTGGTCCATCCCGCAGGCGTGGTCGTCCATGATGGCGAGGACCCCTATTTCGTCGTCGCGGCCGACAAGGGCACGGCGACCTTTTCCGACGTCGCCAACGCGATCGCCGGGGAGCACGGCTTCTGGCTCGGCGACGCTTTCGCCAGCGGCGGCTCGCACGGCTACGACCACAAGGCGATGGCCATCACCGCGCGCGGCGCGTGGCTCTCGGTCCAGCGCCACTTCCTCGAGATGGGCATCGACGTGCAGGATGAGCCGGTCCGGGTCGCCGGCTGCGGCGACATGTCGGGCGACGTGTTCGGCAACGCCATGCTGCTGTCGAAGGCGCTGAAGCTGGTCGCGGCGTTCGACCACCGCCACATCTTCCTCGATCCCGATCCCGACCCGGCGGCGAGCTGGAAGGAGCGCAAGCGGCTGTTCGGCCTGCCGCGATCGAGCTGGGCCGATTACCGCAAGGCGCTGATCAGCAGGGGCGGCGGGGTCTATCCGCGGACGATGAAGCGGATCGAGATCTCGAAAGAAGCGGCCGAGGCGCTCGGCACCGCGACGCGCGCATTCGATCCCGACGGGCTGATCAACGCGATCCTCAAGGCGCCCGTCGACCTGCTGTGGTTCGGCGGCATCGGCACCTATGTCCGCGCCGGCAGCGAAAGCGACCCGCAGGTGGGCGATCCGGCCAACGATGCCTTGCGCGTGACCGGCGAGGAAGTCCGCGCCAGGGTCATCGGCGAAGGCGCCAACCTGGGTGTCACGCAGGCCGGGCGCATCGAGTTCGCCCTCGCCGGGGGCCGCATCAACACCGACTTCATTGACAATTCGGCCGGGGTCGATTGCTCGGACAACGAGGTCAACATCAAGATCGCGCTCGCCGCCGCGCAGGTCTCGGGCCGCCTGGGGCAGGCGCGCCGCAATGCGCTGCTGGTCGAGATGACCGATGGCGTCGCCAAGCTCGTGCTCGAGGATAACCGGCTGCAGGCGCTCGCGCTGTCGATCGCCCAGACCGGCGGGGCCAAGGCCGTCGCCTCGCAAGTCCGGCTGATCGAGACGCTCGAGGAAATCGGCGAGCTCGACCGCAAGACCGAGGGGCTCGCCACCAGCGAGGCCTTGGGGCGGCGCGCGGCCGAAGGGCACGGGCTGACCCGGCCGGAGCTGGCGGTGCTGCTGTCGAACAGCAAGATCGAGCTGCAGGAAGCGATCGAGGCGAGCGGCCTCGCCGCCGACCCCGCGCTCGAACCGCTGCTGCTCGGCGACTTCCCCGAGGAAATGCGCCGGACCTTCCGCAAGCAGATCCTCACCCACCGGCTGCGCAACGAACTGGTCGCGACCGTCGTCGCCAACAAGATCGTCAACCGCATGGGCTTCGTCCATCCGTTCGAGCTGGCCGAAGAGGAAGGCGCCAGCCTCGACCAGGTCGCCTCGGCCTTCGTCTCGGCCACCGCGCTGCTCGGGCTCGACGCGGTCTGGCGGGCGCTCGACGACGCCAGGATGCCCGAACAGGCGCGCCTGATGCTGTTCGACCAGGCGGCGCAGACGCTGCGCAGCCACATGGCCGACCTGCTGCGCGCCGGGGGCTGCGAGGTCCCGCCCTCGCAGCTCGTCGCGGAGCTCGCGCCCGGGGTTGCGGTGCTCGGCGAGCGCGTCGACGACCTGCTCGCGGACGAGGCGCGCGACCATGCGCGGCGCATCGCGGTCCAGCTCGCCGAAAAGGGCGCGCCGGAGAAGTACGCCGAGATGATCGCGCGGCTGTTCGCGATGGACGGCGCGATCGGCCTGGCGCGCCTGGCGCGCGACAGCGGCATCGCCCCGACCATGCTTGCGCGGGCCTTCGTCGACCTCGGTGCGCGCATGGGGCTCGACTGGGCGCAGTCGCAAGCGGCAGTAATGAACCCGTCGGACCCGTGGGAACGGCTGCTGGTGGCGGGCCTCGCGCGCGATTTCCAGCAGATGCGCTTCGACTTCCTCCGCGGCCTGTCGCGGCGCAAGCTGGCGAAGGACGACCTGCCGGGCCTGATCGACGACTGGGCGGAAGCGCATGCGGGAGCGATTCGCCAGTTCCGCGCGATGGTCGGCCGGGCGCAGGCCGCATCGCCGGTCGCCCCCGCCATGCTGGCGCAGATCGCGAGCCAGGCACGCAACGTCCTGCAGCGCTGATCGGCGCTTGACGCGGACCGCGATTTCGCCAAGCCCTCGCGGATGACCAAGGCCGAAATCGTGATCGTCGGCGCCGGCCACGGCGGCGCGCAGGCGGCCATCGCCTTGCGGCACAACGGGTTTGCCGGCTCGATCCTTTTGATCGGGCGCGACCCGGAACCGCCTTACGAACGCCCGCCGCTGTCGAAGGAATACCTTGCCGGGGAAAAACCGTTCGAGCGCATGCTGATCCGCCCGGTGGCGTTCTGGGCCGGCAAGGACGTGGACTTGAAGCTGGGCAGCGCGGTGACGAAGGTCGACCCGGTGGCCAGGCTGCTGACCCTGAGCGGCGGCGACACCGTCGGCTACGGCACGCTGGTCTGGGCGGCGGGCGGCGACCCGCGGCGCCTCTCATGCCCCGGCGCCGATCTTGGCGGGATCCACGCAGTGCGCGACAAGGCCGACGTCGACCGGCTGAGGGCCGAGCTCGCGACTGGCGAGATCCGCGTCGTGGTGGTCGGCGGCGGCTACATCGGGCTCGAGACCGCCGCCGTGCTGCGCAAGCTTGGCTGCGCGGTCACGCTGGTCGAAGCGCAGGACCACGTCCTGAACCGCGTTGCCGGCGAAGACCTGTCGCATTTTTACGAGGAGGAGCACCGCCGCCAGGGAGTCGACCTGCGGCTCGGCTCCGGCGTTGCGGCGATCGAGGGCGACGGCGACCGGGTGACCGCGGTCACGCTGGACGGCGGCGAGACGATCGATTGCGACCTCGTCGTGGTCGGGATCGGGATCGTGCCAGCGGTCGGCCCGCTGATCGCCGCCGGGGCGGCGGGCGCGAACGGTGTCGACGTCGACGAATATTGCCGCACCAGCCTGCCCGACATCTACGCGATCGGCGACTGCGCGGCGCATGCCAGCGCATACGCCGGCGGCGCGGTGATCCGCCTCGAAAGCGTGCAGAACGCGCACGACATGGCGACCTGCGTGGCGAAGGCGATTTGCGGCGAGGCGCAGCCCTATGCCGCGCTGCCGTGGTTCTGGTCGAACCAGTACGACCTGCGCCTGCAGACGGTGGGCCTGAACCTGGACCACGACGCCGCCGTGCTGCGCGGCGATCCGGCCGAACGGAGCTTCTCGGTGGTCTACCTCAAGGAAAGCCGGGTGATCGCGCTCGACTGCGTCAACCGGACCAAGGACTACGCGCAGGGGCGCCGCCTGGTCGAGGACCGCGCGGCGATCGACCCCGCGCTGCTGCGCGACGCCGAAACCCCGCTCAAGGAGCTGCTGTAAGCCGGGCGAGCGCCCAGCGCGCGGCCTCGGCGACCACCGGGTCGGGATCGGCGGCGAGCGCGTCCACCTGGCCGGCCAGGGCAGCAGACCCGCTGTTTCCCGCCGCAACCAGGCAGTTGCGTACGAACCGGTTGCGCCCGATGCGCTTGATCGGCGAGCCCGAGAACATCGCCCTGAATGCGGCATCGTCGAGCGTCATCAGCGCGGCAAGGTCGGGCGCCGCCAGCTCGTCGCGCGGCACGAAGTCGCGGTGGCGCGCCGCGGTCTGCGCGAATTTGTTCCACGGGCACACGGCCAGGCAATCGTCGCAGCCGTAGATGCGGTTGCCGATGGCCTCGCGCAGCTCCTCCGGGATCGGCCCCTTGTGCTCGATCGTGAGGTAGGAAATGCAGCGCCGCGCATCGAGCCGGTAGGGCGCGGGGAAGGCATCGGTCGGGCAGGCGTCGAGGCACGCGCGGCACGAGCCGCAATTGTCGCCATGCGGCGCATCGGGCTCGAGCGGCAGCGTGGTGTAGATCGCGCCGAGGAACAGCCAGGAGCCGTGCTCGCGGCTGACGAGGTTGGTGTGCTTGCCCTGCCAGCCGATCCCGGCCGCCTGGCCGAGCGGCTTTTCCATCACCGGCGCGGTGTCGACGAATACCTTGAGTTCGGTTCCCGGGGCCTCATCGACCAGCCAGCGGGCCAGCGCCTTGAGCGCCTTCTTGACCGTGTCGTGGTAATCGCGCCCCTGGGCATAGACCGAGATCCGCGCCTTGCCCGCCTGCCGTGCGAACGCCAGCGGGTCGGCGTCGGGGGCGTAGCTCATCCCCAGCGCGATCACGCTGCGGGCGGCGGGCCACAGGCTCTGCGGCCCGCGGCGGACTTCGGCGCGCGCTTCCATCCACTCCATCTCGCCGTGGTATCCGGCGGCGAGCCATTGCTGCAGGCGCCGGCCCTGCAGCGGGTCGTCTTCGGCCGGGGCGAAGCCGACCGCGGCGAAGCCGAGCTCGCGCGCCTTGCCGGCGAGGCGCGCCTTGAGCCCTTCTGTCACCGCGGCGTTAACCAAGATCGCCCTTGCTCCCGTTTACCCGCGCCGTGTACCGCGCACTCGATGGACGCAGCGCTAGGCCAAGCCCCCGCAAGCCGCAATGACAGCCGCGAGTCCGGCCGCCCGCTCGCGATCGAGGCGCGCGGGCTGGTCAAGCGGTTCGACGGCACGCTGGCGGTCGACGGGGTCGACCTCTCGGTGCCCGAAGGCGCGATCTACGGCATCCTCGGCCCCAACGGCGCGGGCAAGACGACGACGCTGCGCATGCTGCTCGGCATCATCGACCCGGATTCGGGCACCCGGCGCGTGCTCGGGCACGAGCGGCCGCGGGACATCGCCCGGCTGATCGGCTACCTGCCCGAGGAACGCGGGCTCTACCCGGCGATGAAGGCCTATGAGGCGATCGCCTTCATGGGCGCGCTGCGCGGGTTGCCGCTGAAGCTGGGCCGCCAGCGCGGGCGCGAGCTGCTCGAAAACCATGGCCTGGGCTATGCGGCCGACCGGCAGATCCGCCAGCTGTCCAAGGGCATGGCGCAGCAGGTGCAGTTGCTCGGCACGCTGGTCCACGAACCCCGGCTGGTGGTCCTCGACGAGCCGTTCTCGGGCCTCGACGCGATCAACCAGGGCAAGCTCGAGCGGCTGATCCGCTCGCTCGCCGAAAAGGGCACGACGGTGATCTTCTCGACCCACGTCATCGCCCATGCCGAGCGGCTGTGCGAAGGCGTGGCGATCATTGCCGGCGGCCGGGTGCCCTACGCCGGGTCGGTCGACGCCGCGCGCGACCGCATCCCGGCGCAAGTCCGGCTCGAGACGCGCCACCGCGACGGCCCATGGCGCGCGGCGCTCCCTCCCGCCACGCGCGCCGAAGGCAATTTCTGGAATTTCCCGCTGCCCGACAGCGGGGTCGAACCGCTGCTGCGCGCGCTGATCGAAGGCGATGCCGGGATCCTCTCGCTGTCGATCGAGCGCGCCGGGCTGCACGACGCTTTCGTCGCCATTGCCGGCGAGGCCGCCGCTCGCGCGCTCGAAGAGGAAAGCCCGGCGGAGGACCGGCGATGAACGGCGTCGTCCCGAAATCCCGCTTGCCGCTGTGGCGCGCGGCGATGGTCATCGCGCGGCGCGATTTCACCGCGATCCTGTTCAGCCGGGTGTTCTTCTTCTTCCTGCTCGGCCCGCTGTTCCCGATCCTCGTCGGCGCGCTCGCCGGCGGGATCGGCAATGCGCTCGAGGAAAGCTCGGGCCAGCCGGAAATCGGCATCGCGATGAGCTCGGCCGACGTCGACGCGATGCTCGACGCGCACCGGACGCTGAAACCCGTGCTGGCCTACAACCTGCCCGAAATGCGCGTCCTCGAACGGCTCGGCCCGGGCGAGACCTACGATGCGCGCGCCTTCCTCGAGCGGCGCGAAGGCAATGTCGCGGGAGTCATTACCGGCACGCTCGCCGCGCCCGAGCTGACCGCCACGGCCGCCCGGCTGGACTGGCTGAGGGGCGACGTGGCGATGCTCTCGGCCACCGCGCTCGGCAAGGCGCCGGTCACCTTCCCCACGGTGACGACGAGGGAAGTCGCGACCAGCGGCGCGAGCGACAAGCATGCGCGGCTGCGCACCGCGCAGGCCGGGCAGACGCTGCTGTTCCTGCTGATCATGCTGCTGGCCGGCATGGTGCTGTCGAACCTGGTCGAGGAAAAGGCCAACAAGGTGATCGAGATCCTCGCCGCGGCGATCCCGATGGACGCGGTGTTCCTCGGCAAGCTGTTCGCCATGCTCGGGGTCTCGCTCGTCGGCGTGGCGGTCTGGGGAACCGTGATCGGATCGCTCGTCGGTATCGCCGACATGGGCGGCGCGTTCAGCGATGTGTTCGATCCCTCGCAGCTGCCGGTGCCGGGCGTCGGCTGGCCGATGTTCTTCCTGCTCGGCGTCGCCTACTTCTCGATGGGCTACCTGCTGCTTGGCTCGATCTTCCTCGCGATCGGCTCGATGGCGACGACGGTGCGCGAAGTGCAGACGATGTCGATGCCGGTGACCATGGCCCAGGTGTTGCTGTTCTTCTTCGCCAGCTTTGCGATGGCCCATCCCGGCGAGCCGATCGAAATGGCCGCGATCGCCTTTCCCCTCAGCTCGCCCTTCGCCATGCTGGCGCGGGCGGCGCAGGGCCCGGCGCTGTGGCCGCACGTGGTCGCGCTCGTGTGGCAGGCGCTGTGGGTCGCGGTCGCCATCCGCATCGGCGCCGGCCTGTTCCGCACGCGAGTGATGAAATCGGGGCCGCAGCCGGTCAAGCGAAAGCGCCGGCCCTGGCGCCGCGCCGCGGGCGCGGTTGCCGAAGGCACGGCAAGTCCGGTATGACCTTTCGTTCAGCCACGGTTCCGAACAGCCGACATAGGGTCCATGCGATGATCGACATTCCGCAAAACCGCCGTGCCGCGCTCGCCTGGCTTGGTGCCGGGGCCGCCGCTTCCTTCCTCGCCGCTTGCGGCTCCGCGCCGGCGCAGGCGAAGGCCTTCAGGGTCTCGTTCACCGAAGCGCAGTGGCGCAAGCGCCTGACGGCGGCCCGGTTCCACATCCTGCGCGAGGAAGGAACCGAGCCCCCGTTCAGCTCGCCGCTCGACGACGAGCACCGCAAGGGCACCTTCCTGTGCGCCGGGTGCGACAACGAGCTCTATTCCTCGGCCACCAAGTTCGACAGCGGGACCGGCTGGCCCAGCTTCTGGCAGCCGCTGCCGCAGGCGATCGGCACCTCGACCGACTTCAAGCTCGGCTATCCACGCACCGAAGTGCACTGCGCCGATTGCGGCGGGCACCTGGGCCACGTGTTCAGGGACGGCCCCAAGCCGACCGGCCTCAGGTATTGCATGAACGGCGACGCGATGAAGTTCCGCCCCGCCTGACGCGGCGGGCCCGGCGCAGCCGCTAGCGGACCCGGTAGACCCGGAGCGTGCCGCGCTCGAAGCCGGCGACCGGCTCGAGCCAGTCCGGCAGATCGCCGGCCAGCAGCTTGTCGGCAAGGTTGCCGCGCCCCGCTTCGGCGTAGACGGACAAGGCCTGCGGATCGACGCAGGCGACGAGGTAGCCGGAGCGGTTGGCCGCGACGATGTCGCGCGCACGGCCGGGCGGCCCGGCGAAGGCGTCGAACACCTCGTGCATCTTCGCCTGGTTGCGGTGGTAGTTGCCCATCACCACGCTGTGCGGCGTGCGGGCGAGGATTTCCGGCCCGAGGTCGAGCGGAGCGAACAGCCGGGCGCGAGGCAAGGCGCCCAGCCGGGCAAGGTCGCACGGCTCGCCGGCCGCGCCCGCCGCCGACGCTCCCGCGCCGGATGAACCGAGCCGGTCGAGCGGCTTGAACGCGGCACTGGCGAAGGTCGGCGTCGCCAGCACGATGCAGGCGAGCGTGGCGGCGATCCGCGGTGCCGCCCCGCGCAAGGCCCGCGCCCGCGGCACGTAATGCGCCAGCAGCACGGCCGCAAACGGCACGGCGAGGATCTGCGCCGCCAGCCCAGCGCGCATGACCAGCAGCGACATCGCACCCGCGCCCAGCGCGTAGAGCGCCAGCATGGTCCAGCGCTCGCGAGCCGGCTCGTCCGCCGCTTGCCGCAGCGCCAGCCGCGCGCCCAGCGCCACGATCAGCATGGTCCACAGCAGCATGGCCGCGACCGACGGCGGCTGCGCGGTGATCGGCAGGCCCTCGGCGATGTTGTCGAGCCAGTGGCGGCGCAGGACCGGGTCGAGCCCGGCGAAAGGATTGACCGCGCAGGCGCCGAGCGGGGCGAGGAGTGCGGCGCCGGCGGCGAGCGGCAGCGGAACGAGCGCGGCGAGGCGGCCGAGCGGCCGGGCCTGCGCCGGCAGCACCCGCGATCCGGCGGCGAGCAGCGCGGCCGCGGCCAGCGCGAGGAAATGCGGCCACGACAGCATGTCGCAATAGGCGGTCGCGAATTCACCCGCCGGGCGGGTCGCGGCGAACAGCAGCGCGCCGGAGAGCGCGGCGGCGGCGAGGAAGGCCTCGTGCTCGCGCTTGCCCGACAGCCAGTAACGCAGCGCGAACAGCCCGCCGAGGAGCGCCACCAGCGGCAGCCCTTCGAGCGAGATCGTCAGCCAGGCCGCCGCAAGCGCCCCGGCGGCGAAGGCCGCGCGCCGCCCGCCGCGCACCAGCAGCCAGGCCGCCGCCAGCGCGGCGACCGCCTGCCAGCCGTGGTGGTCGATCCTCAGCGGCATGAAGTTGCTCGCCAGCAGCGGGAACAGCGGCAGCACGGCGATGGCCGCCAGCACGGCATCGCGCGGCGCGCCGAGCGCGCGCAACAGCCCGCGCATGACCAACATGGCCACAAGCAGCTGCACCAGCGGCACGGCGGTCATCGCGGCGACTTGCGCGGCGTGGGCGGGCAGGACCTGCCCGAACGGCAGGAGGAAGGCCGCGACCGGCAGGTCGACCAGCCGCGACCAGTGCATGTCGGCGCCGAGCGGCGGGTCCATCCGGTATTGCCGGACGTCGAACCAGCCTTGCCCGGCAAGCCAGTCGCGCACTTCGAGCAGGCGCATGTAATCGTCGGGGTCCTGCGCCGAGAAGGCAAGCATCCGCGGCAGGCCGATGAGGACCAGCAGCGCCGAGACGCCGAGCCAGACCTGCCACAGGGCCGGCCGCCAATCCCCGGCCGCCGGCGGCGCGGCGAGCGATACGCCGCCGCCCGCGTCGCTTACGGCGTGCATCGGAAGACCACCCGCAGCCGCAGCAGCCAGGTGAGCGTGAAGCTCGCCGCGATCGCCGCCAGCTTGGCGAGACGCGGGTCGAAGCCCGCGAAGTCGCCGGCGCCGACGATCAAGGTGGTCAGCGCCAGGCCGGCCAGCGCCGAGCCGACGAACAGCGCCTTCTGCCGCGTCCGCGCCGGCCCGCGGCCGGCCACGCCGTCGGCGAAGACCGTGCGGCTCGAAAGCAGCCAGTGGGCGAGGATGCCGAGGCAATAGCCGGCCGCCGAGGCGGCCGCGGGCCAGGTGCCGGCCGCCAGCAGCGCAAGAAAGCAGCCCATGTCCACCGCCAGCGCGCCGGCGCTGGCGAACAGGTAGCGCAGGAAGCGCACGTCGCGCAGCCTGGCGAATTGCTCGGACATCGGGGCGATCATCGCGCCGTCCGCCTCGCTCAAGCCGCCTTGCGGCCGCCGGCGGCGGCGCGCCCGGGCACTTCGCGCACCGAGCCGAGCGCCGCGGCCTGGTCCGCCGTCGGGGCGAGCGTCCCGCGCGCGGGCAGCGCCTTTTCGGCGCCCTCGTCGCCGGCCTCGTGGTATTCGGCGTCCTCGTTGACGGACCAGGTGTCGTAGAGCCGCTCGCCGGCGAGGATGTTCTCGGCCGTCAGCATCGCGGTCATCATCGCGTGGTCCTGGTTGTTGTAGCGGTGCATGCCGTTGCGCCCGACGAGGTGGAGCGTGGGGAACCTTGCCTCCAGCTCGGCGCGCATCGCGGCGACATTGGCGGCATAGCCTTCGTCATAGACCGGGTAGGCCTTCTCCTGCCGCACGACCGCGCCGCCGGTCACGTCGGCCGGATCGCACAGGCCGAGGATCGCCATTTCCCGCTTGGCCAGTTCGAAAAGCTCCTCGTCGGGCGAAGACCACAGCCCGTCGCCCTCGAAGCAGAAGTACTCGAGGCCGACGCAAGCGACATCCTCGTCCGGCACCATCTCGGGCGACCAGCTGCGGAAGTTCTGCACCCGGCCGACCTTAACCTTGCTGTCGTGGATATAGATCCAGTTGTCGGGGAACAGATCGTCCGACCTGATCATCAGCGCCACGGTGAGGAAGTCGCGGTACCTGAGCTGCGCAGCGTTGAGCGCGGTCTCGGGCAGCGGGTGGAGCCGCGCCGCGAGCTCGCGCATCGGCGCCGAGCTGATCGCGTGGCCGGCCCTGACGACCAGTTCGCCGTCGTCGCCGGTGGCGATCAGGCGCCAGCCGCCCTGCCCGTCGGCGGCGAGCTGCTTGAGCGCATGGCCCATGATGATCCTGCCGCCCGCGGCCTCGATCCGGTCGCGCGCGGCATTCCACATCATGCCCGGGCCGAGCCGCGGGTAGCGGAAGGTTTCGAGCAGGGTCTTGACCGCCTGCCCGTCGTTGGGCCGCCGGTTGAGGCCGAGCGAGCGCCTGACCCCGTCGGTCACCGCGCTCCACAGCGAAAGACCCTTGATCCGCTGCGCGGCCCAGTCGGCGCTCATCTCGTTGCACGGCATGCCCCAGACCTTCTCGGTGTAGGTCTTGAAGAAGATCGAATAGAGCCGACGCCCAAACTGGTTGGTGGTCCAGTCCTCGAAGCTCCTCACCTCGCGGATCGGGAACAGCTTGTACTTGAGGTAGCTCAGCATGCAGGCGGCCGAACGCAGCACGCCGAGGTTGCGCAGCGCCTCGAAGGCCCGCAGCGGGTAGGAATAGAACCGGCCTTCGTAATAGATGCGGCTCATCCGCGGGCGCTGGATGAAGTCGTCGGGCAGGATCTCGTTCCACAAGTCGACCACGGCCTGGCTCTTGGAGAAGAAGCGGTGGCCGCCGATATCGAAGCGATAGCCCTGGTGCTCCACAGTGCGGCTGATGCCGCCGACGTAGGTCGCGTCCTTCTCGATGATGGCGACCGATTTGCCGGCCCTGGTCAGCAGATAGCCCGCCGTCAGCCCCGCCGGTCCCGCGCCGATGATCGCCACGTCGACCGCAATCTCGTCACGCGCCACCGATTTGGGAAAACTCATCCTCGACCCCCGACGTCCGATGGTCCGGGGAGTGAAGGAAAATGGTTATGGGCCGGTTAACGCACGCCGTTCAGGCGGGGCGGTTTTCGAGCGGGAGCCCCTGCGCAAAAGCGGCGATTCGCGCGAGGTCAGCAAACTGGAAGGTATCGTCGAAGATCAGCCCGTAGGACTTGCCGCTCCGCCAGCGGACCTTGGCGACGATTTCGGGCAGGACTTCGTTCGACAGGCGCAGCCGCTGGTCGAGCGCCAGCCGCGCATCGCATTGTATCTGCGCGCCTTGCAGCGAGATATTGTGGATCCAGGCGTCGAACCGCCCGGCCAGGATGGAGAGCGTCGCCGGCATGTCGAGATTGAGCCGGATCGGCCGCTTGGGCCATTCGCCCCGCCCCTGGAGAATCTGGTGCAGGTCGACCGTATCGACGAAGCGGAACCCCGCGCGACCCTCCCGCTCCCACACCGTCTCGATCGGCAGGCTGTCGCCATTGGGCATTTCCAGCTTGAGCGCGAGGTCGGGCGGCAGGGGGTGGAACAGGCGCACGCTGACGCCGGTCGAGGAGATATCGCTCACCACGCACAGGAATTCGCCCGAGACGCCGGTGATCTTGGCCGTCCGGATCATCGGGGTAAAGCGCGTCGCGGCGCGCTGGTCGGCATCCCCGGGCTCGCCGGTGACAATCAGGTCTTCCCGTGCGAACAACGACATTCGCCCACACTTTCCTAGATCTCGGCAACGGAAATCGCCGGCTTGTCCCGCCATTCTTCTGCCCGATCTTCGGTTGCGGAAGTGCTAATGGTGTCTGGGGAATTTACCCTACGCCAAGAATCAACGACTTAGCGTGGCGTCGAGGGGCCGGCGCACGATCATTGCCAGCCCGTTTCCAGGTAGCGTGCGGCACACCCGGAGAGGAACGCCGCGCCGCGCGGCAGGACGCTTTCGTCCACCAGCATGCGGCTCGAATGGATGCCGCAGCAGTTGCGCCAATCGGCCCCTTCCTCGGCCACGCCGAGAAAGGCCATCACGCCCGGCACTTTCTCGAGCACATAGGAAAAGTCCTCGGCGCCCATGATCGGCGCCGGCAGGTGCATGAACCGCCCGTCCGGCAGGGCCGTGGCCACGGATTCGGCCAGCGCCACCGCGCGGCCATCGTTGATCGTCGGCGGGAAGCCTTCGGTAATCGTCACTTCGGCGGCGCAGTCGTGCGCCGCGGCGATGTTGTGGGCGAGCTGGCGGATCGCCTGCTGGACCGAGGCGCGCATTTCCGGCGTCAGCGTGCGCATGGTGCCCTTCAGCACGGCGCGGTCGGGAATGATGTTGTGCGCGCTGCCGGCGTCCATCTGCGAGACCGTGACGACCACCGCCTCGGCCGCGTCGAACCGGCGCGTCACCATCGCCTGCAGCGCCATGACGATCTCGCACGCGACCGGCACCGGGTCGCGCGTGTCGTGCGGCATCGATGCATGGCCGCCGCGCCCGGCGACGGCGATCTCGATCATGTCGGCCGCCGCGAGCAGCGTTCCGGTGCGGCTGCCGATCATCCCGTGCGGAGCATTGGGCATGATGTGCAGGGCGAAGGCGGCCTCGGGCAGCGGGTCGAGCAACCCTTCCTGGAGCATGAACCGCGCGCCGTGAAAGCCTTCCTCGCCGGGCTGGAACATGAAGCGCACTTCGCCCGGAAGGTCCGCCGCCCGCGCGGCAAGGATTCGCGCCGCGCCGGCGAGCATCGCGGTGTGGGTATCGTGCCCGCAGGCATGCATCCGTCCCGGCACACTCGAGGCGAACGGCAGCCCGGTTTCCTCCGCCATCGGCAGCGCGTCCATGTCCCCGCGCAGCAGCACGTTGCGGCCGCCCTTGCCCGCATTGAGCACGGCGACCGCGCCGGTGCACGAGGTCCCTTCGCGCCATTCGAGCGGCAGGTCGGCCAGCTCGGCGCGGACCTTGGCGAGGGTCAGCGGCGTTTCCAGCCCCAGCTCGGGTTCGGCGTGGATCGCGCGGCGCAGCGCGGTGATGCGGTCGGCTATGCCGCGCGCGTCTTCGAGCAGGGCTTCGGTCAGCATCGGTCCATCATAGCCGGGCGGCGGACGGCTATCCAGCCGGAGAGCGAGGCAGGTGTTCGAGCTTCTTGAGCGTGCGCAGGGCCATCAGGCCGAGCACGCAGTAGGTCGTCGTCGCACCGCAGGCGACCGACACCGCCACTCCCGAGGCGGCTTCGTCGCCGATGAAGAAGGCAATTCCCGCGACGGTGACGACGAGCCCGGTGAACCGGGCGGCAAGCGCGTAACGCGCGCGGCCGGTCGAATGGAGCACCGGCTCGAAGGCGACGCTGGCCAGATCGAAGCAGGCCGCCACCGTCAGCGGGACCAGGATCGCATAGCCCTGGCGGAAATCCGGCCCGCCGATGATTTCGAGCAGCTGCCGGCCGAACAGCGCCGCGAGGACTATCACTGCCGCCCCGGCCACCGCCGCGATCGCCGAGGTGTGCCGCACGAGCCGGCGGAAGTCTCCCGGTTCAGCGGCGACCCGAGCGCGGTTGATCTCCGCATAGGCGGCACGCATCAGCAGGGTCGAGAGCTTGCCGAGCCCCTGGCTGATCTGGGCGGCAAGCCGGTAGAGCCCCGCCGCGCGGGTGCTGACGAGGTAGCCGACCGCCAGCAGCGGCCCCTGCCTGGCAAAGGCATCGAGCGATGCGGTGGCGTAGGAAATCAGGAAGAAACGGCCGATCCCGGGATTGTCCCGCCTGGCCTGGCGCCATTCGCGCAAGTACCGCAGGCGGATCGCCACGGGGCTCAGCTTGCGCGCGACGATCCAGTACAAGGCCGCCTCGATCATGTCGATCGCCGCCCATGCGGCAAGGAAGCGGAACACGCTTGGCCCGGTCAGCCAGATCGCCACCGCCGCGATCAGTCGCCCCAGCGGCACGACCGCCTCGACATAGACCGCGAGGTCGAACCGGTCGAGCGCGCGGACGATGCCGGTCGGCGCCGAAACCATCGCAAACAGCATCGCGCAGGTGAACAGGAAGGCACCGTCGCGGAATTCGGGATTGAGGCCGAGCACGACGTTGAACTGGTAGTAGACGGCCCAGGCGATGCCGACGCCGATCATCGCCCCGGTCAGATCGAGCATGCCGGCCAGCATCGCCAGCCGGCCGAAGGCGGCCCAGTTCTTGGCATGGACGTGCGCCGCGCCGTAGCGCACCACCGTCCGCCAGGATTCGAACCCGGCAAGCGCGATCAGCGCCTGAGCCGAGCCGAAGATCAGCGAAAAGTGGCCGAAGCCCTTGAGGCCGAGAGTGCGGGCGAGGATCGCCAGGTAGACGAAGCTGCACACCGCGCCGAAGCCCTTGCCGCCCAGCAGCCAGGCGGTGTTGGCCAGCATGCGTCCGAGCAGCGAACTGGGCGTGGGGCGATCGGCCTTGGCGGGCATTGCCGCCCGCATTTGGACGAGAGCGGGAATGGGCGCAAGCAGAGCCGCGGAATCGCCGCGAACTATTGCGACTTTGTTGCCGTCGCCCCGTTTGGCGTCTAGTCGCTGCCGCCGATGATCGAGAACGCCATCCTCCTGAGCGCCGGCCAGGGCTCGCGGCTGCTGCCGCTGACCGCCGAACGGCCGAAATGCCTGATCGAATTTTCCGGCCGCTCGCTGATCGGCTGGCAAGTCGAAATGCTGGCGCGCGGCGGCGTGAAGCGGATCGACGTGGTCACCGGATTCATGACCGACCTGGTCGACGCGCATCTCGCCGCGATCGCCGATCCGCGGGTCGAGATCGTCAGCCACTTCAACCCGTTCTACAAGGTGGCCGACAACCTCGGTTCGTGCTGGATCGTGCGCGAGAGGATGATCGAGGATTTCCTGATCCTCAACGGCGACACGCTGGTCGGCGAGGATATCGTCCGCCGCGTCCAGGAAGGCAGCGAATGGCCGGTCGCGGTGACGGTCGACGTCAAGCCCGCCTATGACAGCGACGACATGAAGGTCCAGCGCGAAGGCGCCGAGGCCAAGGGGCGGCTGCGCCGCATCGGCAAGACCTTGCCGGCCGACCAGGCCAATGCCGAATCGATCGGTTTCCTCGCCTTCCGCGGCGAAGGCACGACGCTGTTCCGCGAGGCCGTGCGAAACGCCATGCGCCGGCCCGACGGCGTGGAGCACTGGTACCTGAAGGTGATCGACACGCTGGCCGATACCGGCATGGTCGGCACCGTATCGATCCAGGGGATGGGCTGGGCCGAGGTCGATTATCTCAACGACATCGAGGACGCGAGCCTGCTGACCGACAAGTGGGCTTCGGCGAAGCGTTAGCGCCTTCGGATCGCGCAGCCCAGGCCGTACTCCCGCCGGAGTAGCGCGACCCAGGCGTCGAGGCGCCGTTCGGGATCATCGCAATTTCGGCGCGCGTGGGCCCGGCGGCCCGGCTATCCGCCGGCAGCGCCGATTTCCTCGAACCGGGCCAGCAGCGGGCCGACGATCCCCGGATGCCGGCTGGCTAGGAGGATTTCCCTGTTCAGCCAGCGCGAGCGCGGATTGTAATTGAAGCTTCCGAACCAGGCCGTGCCGTCGGCGACGATGAACTTCGCGTGCATCGGCAGCCCCTCGGGATGGATGAACCGCCGGATTTCGACCCCGGCATCGCGCAACGCACAAACCGCCGCTTCGGGGACTCGCCGGTTGGTGTCGTGCACCAGCAGGCGCACCGCCGCGCCGCGCCGCGCCTCTTTCCGCAGGCGATCGAACAGGCTGCCGCGCTTGAGGTGCGAAATGCAACCTACGATCTGCGAGGCGCCCGACAGGCCGCGCTCGACGACCGAGACGTCGAAGCGGGGGTAGAACCAGGCGGTCGCCTCCGGCCCGGCCAGCGGCCTGGCGTTGCGCAGCCTGGCAAAGCCCCGGTCGAGGCGGCAGACATGCCGGCGAAGCCCTTCGGCGAATTCGCCGTCGGCCAGTTCGACCAGCAGGTTGTGGCCCCTGTCCTGGTCGCCGATCTCGGCGATGGTTTCCGGGTCTTCCGGAATGTCGCCCGAGGGATTGAACGATCCGACCAGAACCGCCGGCTTCGGATGCGAGAAATAGTAGATCTTCGAATGGAGGTGGGCATGGACCAGGCCCGAGGAATGGACCCGCAGGCCCTCGCTCAGCCCGCGCTCGCGCAGGAGGGCGAGCACGGCCTCGTTGGCCGAGCGGCGCCGCGGGGCGCCTTCGACCTGCAGCACGACCTCGACGCCACGCCGGGCGGCGGCGGCGAGCGCTTCGGCCAGGTCGCGGTCGCGGAAGTAGTAGGTCGCCCAGGCGATCCTGCCGCCTTCCGGCACCGCCTCGATCCGTTGGTGCAGCAGGTTCCGCAACAGCCGGGGCGGCTTGTCCGGGCCCCCGAAATGCACCACCGGACCCGCCAGGTCAGACATGGCGGGACAAGTAATCGGCCAGGTGGTGCAGGACCCCGCTGCCGGTCGGCCGCGCGCCCAGCCGGGCGAACCACTCGGTCAGCCGCGCGCGATGCGGGTCGTCCACGCGGTCGCGATGGAGGTCCCAGACGTGCGCCGCCATGTCCGCCTTGCCGTAGCCGAGCAGGGCCGTGATCGCGCCGAGCACGATGTGCTGCGCCTCGCCGGGAGCGGCCGCCTCGATCCGCGCGCGCAGCTCGCTTTCGGTGAGGAAGAAGATCGCATCGCCATAGGCGAGGCGGCCGGCGCGCTGCCCGCCGCCCATGCTCAGGTTGCCGATCGCGGACCGGTTGGCCCAGCGGTAGCGCTTGAGCCGGTAGAGGTCGACCAGCTCGAAGCCGCAAGTCGCCATGAATTCGGCCACGTCGCACAACAGCGGCTGGTGGCGGTAGCGGCGGAAGAAGCTGACTTCGACTTCGGCCATCACGACCGAACCGGCCAGGCACCTGCGGGCGCCCTCGAGGATGCCGAGCTCGCTTCCTTGCGTGTCGACCTTGAGCGCATCGATCCGCAGGCCGTCACGGGCGGCAATGGCGTCGAGCGTGTCGACGCCCATTTCGATGGTGCCGACGAGGCGCGCGTGGTCCGCCTTCTTGGCGTAGCGGCGGAACTCGTCCGCATCGGGCTCGAGCGTCGACGACATGTTGGCCATCGCCGTGAGATTGAGCGTCGCCCGCCCCGCAGAGGGGCCGAGGCCGATCGGATAGATCGTGTCCGGCCCTTCCTGCCTCACCTCGCCGCCTTCGCGCGGCTCGAACAGCAAGCCGGCGACGACCGGCCGCAGCCCCTGCCATCGGCGGTGCAGCCCGCCGGCCGAGCCGACGTCGGCAAGGGTGATGCGAAACCCGTCGGGAAGCCGGGCAATGAAGGAAGCAAGCCTCATCTGTGTTCTCCATGCGGGCGCCCCGGCCGGGCGGGCGCCGGCAGGTCCGCCGCTCGCGGAGCCAGCCCGGCCCGGCTCACTTGAACGCCGAAACCAGCCAGCGGGTCAATGCTGCCAGTTCCCCGCCTTCCAATACCACTGCATTCGCCAGGTCGGGGATGCCGGGCCAGCCGCTGTCGGCGAACACGCGGCCCTGCCATTCGCGCTGTCCTTCGTAGCGTGGGACGACGTGGAAGTGGACGTGGGGATCGACCATCATGAGCATGAGGTAGTTGAGCCGCTGGTAGGCGACCGCCGCGGCCAGCGCTCGCTCGATCGCCTGGGTCACGGGCTTCAACTCGGCATGCGCGGCGGCCGGCAGGTCGCCGAACGCGGTCGCTTCGCCTTTCGCCGCCAGCACCAGGCTGCCGAGCGTCGGCTGGGCAGGACGCGCCAGCACCAGCCAATGCTCGAATTCGCGCACCAGCGTAGCCGGCCAGCCGAATTTCTCGATCGTCGCGTTCATCTCAGCCCTCCGCCAGCCACGAGCTGACCGGCTCGCCCCGGCCCGCCCTGGCAAGCGCCTGGAGCAGCCGCGCCAGGTGCACCAGGCAGCTCAGCAAGGTCCACACGGCAACCGCCGCGATGCCGATGTCCGGGCGGCCGAACAGGAGCGAGACGAACAGGATGACCATGTTCGGGTTGCGGCGCGCGGTGACCAGCCGGAAGCGGCTGTCGAACCGTTGCCAGACATGGATGTGCATGCCGAAGCGGCGCATGAAGACGCCTTCGACGACCCGCTGCGCGACATAGCCGCCGAGGATCGCCCCCTGGACCCACCAGAATTCCGTGGCGGACAAAGCCAGGCCCCAGTGGCTGAGCCCGGTCGCCCAGAACCACCACCAGAACGGCGGATGGACCAGGTCGATCCCATGGTCGAACACGTTGCCCCACCAGCTCGAGGTGATCGTGCAGCGCGCGAGCTTGCCGTCGACCGTGTCGAGCACCATGAACACCAGGCCGAGCGCCAGGCCGAGCCAGTAGTGCCCCCCGGCAAAGGCGAAAGTGGCGGCGACGCAGAAGGCGGCCCCGATCGCCGTCACCATGTTGGGGCTGATGCCCGTCCGCGCGGCGAGCCGCGTCAGCCACAAGGCCCATTCGGGCCACAGGTACTTGGTGAGCAGGTCGGTCACGCCCTTGTAGGCGGCGAAATAGCTCGCCCGCTCGATCGCGCGCACGGTGTCGGGGCGAAGTTCCATCAGGAACGGCCGCTCGCGCTTCCGCAGTTCCTTGTTCTCGATCGGCGCGCCGCCCTCGATCGCAGCAAAGGTGAAGCGCCCGGCTTCGTCCGGCGCCTTGCGTTCGCGCATTGCCTCGCGCAGCAGCGCCGCTTCATGCTCGTCGCGGGCATGCGCGATCGCCGGCATGCCGCCCAGGGTCAAGACCAGGCCGGGATGGGCGGCGACGTGGCGCAGCCAGGCGGGGTCGGCGGCGAAGCCGGCATCGGCCAGCACCACCGGCGCGGACGTGCCATCGAGCCCCGCGCGGGAGCCGATCCGCCGGTTGCGTTCGACCATGTCGAGACCCCACAACCGCGTTGGGTTGGCGCCGACGGTTTCGAGTGCGGGAGCATGAGTTGGATCGGACATGCCTGCGAGCGATTAGGGCCGAGCCGGGCCGGCTGCAATGCCGCGTTGCACAATCGGCGAAAAATCGGTGGTCGAAACCCCTAGTCAGGTTTGGGTCTGGGCCGTAGACGGGCGCCGATGAGCGGATCGATCAAGACTTTCGACCGTCTGCCGCAGGCGGCACCCGGTTCCGCGCCCTTTCGCGCGGAGCACGGCAGGACCCCGCGCGACCTGCCGCTCGTCGGGCTGATCCGCAATCCGCGCAGCCATCGCAACCGGGACCACGAGCCGGAGTATTCCACTCGCGCGGAAGTCATCAGCGAGCCAACGCACAAGCGAAAGGACCTCTACGAGGCGCTCGATCGCTACGCACAAGCCGGGATCGACTACCTCGTCATCTCGGGCGGCGACGGCACCGTGCGCGATGTGCTGACATGTGGCGCGGCAATCTTTGGCGACCATTGGCCTGCGCTGATCGTGCTGCCCAAGGGAAAGACCAATGCCCTGGCCGCCGATCTGGGCCTGCCGCGGGACTGGAACCTCGCCCGGGCGATCGAGCGGGCCCAGGCGGGCAGTTGCGTGGTTCGCCGCCCGCTGGTGGTGACCGAGGCCGGGGACGAGCAGGCACGCGTCCAGGGCTTCTTGTTCGGCGCGGGCGTGTTCACCAAGGCGATCAGCCTTGGGCAGTCGGCGCACCGGATCGGCGCGTTCAACGCCCTCGCGGTGCTGGTGACGACGCTGTGGTCGCTCGCCCAGGCCTTCTTCGCCGGGAACGCCAATTCGTGGCGGCAGACCACCCCGATCCGCCTGACAGCCGACAATGGCGCGCCCATCGCCGGCGGCGACAGCGAGCGATACGTGCTGATCGCCTCGACGCTGGAGAATTTTCCGATGGGGCTGAAGCCGTTCGGCGTCATGCGCGAAGGGCTCAAGCTGGCGGTGCTCGACAGGCCGCGGCGGCGCAGCCTGGCGTGGATCCCGCTGATCGCCGCCGGCCGCCATCCGGCCCGCCCCGAACGGCTGGGCTATCACTGGCTCGCGCCCGGCCCCTTTCGCATTGCGCTCGAGGACCGCTTCATCCTTGACGGCGAGGCCTTCCCGCCGGGCGACTACCGGATAGCGGAAGGGCCCGAACTCAGCTTCGTCGTGCCGTGAGCGAACCGCTCGAGCAGCGGGTGTCGGCGATGCTGGCGCGCCCGGCGAACCCGGCGGTGGCGGAACAGGCGCGGCGGCTGGGCGAAGAAGCCGGCGCGCTGGCGGTCCTGTTCTACGGCTCCAACCTGCGGACCGGCTCGCTTGAGGGCGTGCTCGATTATTACGTCCTCCTGCCCGGCGCGCCCGAGAAGGGCCTTTGGCCGCGCATATCCTACCGCGAATGGGACGAAGGGGGCGCAACCCTGCGCGCCAAGATCGCCACCATGACGCTGGCCAAGTTCGCCTCGGCCGCGGCGGGCGAGACGATCGACACCACGATCTGGGCCCGCTTCGTGCAGCCGAGCGCACTGGCCTGGGCGCGCGACGAAGCGGCGCGCGCGGCGGCGGCCGAAGCGGTCGCCGCCGCCGCGCGCACGGCCGCCCGGCTGGCCGCGGCGCTCGGCCCGGACAAGGGCCGGGCGGAGGATTTCTGGCGCACGCTGTTCCGCGCCACCTATCGGGCGGAGCTACGGGTGGAGCAGCGGGGCCGCGAAGATTCGATTCTTGACGCCAACCGCGAACACTTCGCAGGCCTCCTGCCGCTCGCGCTCGGATCGGCCGGGGTTCCCTATGCAGTGGACGGCGCCGTTCTCGCCCCCCGGCTGGACAGCGCGGGCCGCCGCCGCATCCTGCGCTGGTGGCAGCGGCGCAGGCGAGTCGGCAAGCTGTACAATGCCGTCCGCCTGGTCCGCGCCGCGGGCACGTTCCACGGCGCGGCGCGCTATGCCGCGTGGAAGATCGAGCGGCATACCGGCGTCGCGGTCGAGCTGACGCCGTGGCGCGAGCGGCACCCGCTGCTGGCCGCGCCCGGCGTGCTGTGGCGAGTGTGGCGCGCCCGGAGGGCCGGGCGTTGACCCTGACCGCGCTTGTCCTGGCCGGAACGCGGCCCGACGGAGCGGACCCGGTCGCCGCCAGCGAAGGCGTCGCCCACAAGGCGCTCGCCGTGGTCGCCGGACAGTCTCTGCTTGCCAGGGTCGTGGGCGCGCTGGAGGCAGCCGGTGCGACGACGATAGCGGTCGCCGCGAGCGATCCCGCGGTGGAGGCGGAAGCCCGCCGGCTCGGCACGATGGTCGTGCCTACCGCGCGCGGGCCGAGCGGGAGCGTCGGGCTCGCCTTCGAGCGCTTTGGCGCGCCCCTGCTGGTGACGACCGCCGACAATGCGTTGCTCGATGCTGCCTGGGTCCGCGAAATCGTCGCCGGAACGCCGCCGGGCGCCGACGTGTCGCTGATGCTCGCCCGGCGCGACCGCGTCGAGGCCGCCGCGCCGGGCAGCCGCCGCACCTGGCTGAAGTTCGCCGACGGCCAGTGGTCGGGCTGCAACCTGTTCCTGCTGGCGACGCCGCAGGCTGCCCGCGCGATCGGCGCATGGCAGCAGGTCGAGGCCGACCGCAAGCGCCCCTGGCGCATCGCCCGGCGGCTCGGGCTCGGCACGCTGTTGCGCTATTGGCGCGGCAGGTTGACCCTGGCCGAGGGCATCGGCCGGGTCGGCCGCGGCCTGGGGATAGTGGCGGTGCCGGTTGCGGCGAGCGACGGGCGCGCGGCGATCGATGTCGACAGGCCCGGGGACCTTGCCCTCGTGCGAAAGCTGGCCGGTCGCGAATGAGCCGGGGCTCGAGGCAACCCGCCTCGCCCGCGCGGCTTACAAGTAGCGCATCTGGATGCTGATCGACTTGACCTCGCCGCCGACCGCGATGGCGACCTTCCTGAAGTTCGGCTTGCCGAGGTTGAGGAGGTTGATCGACGGGTTGTTCGACATTCCCCCGCCGTCGCCGCTGACGTCGGTCTTGCCGTTGGCGTTGGCGTCGTGCCGCACGGCAATGCCGTAGCTGCCGGCGGCCGGGACGGGCATGCAAAAGGTCATGCTGCCGGCCCTGGCGGGCGCTTCGATGCGGTGGAGCCAGCGGCCTTTTTCCAGCCAGTCGGCATCGTTCGCGCGGTAGAGCTGCACGCGGATCCTGCCCTTGGCGGACTTGATCCCGTTGACAGTCACCTTCACCGCGGGGCCCGCACCGGCGCACCGCGACAGGTCGTTGCCGATCGTGACGCGATAACGCGCAGGAGCCACGGCCGAAGCCGCGCCCGCGTTCGCCAGCGCGACCGCCGCCAGCCCGATCATGGCGCCGCGAAGCGCGAATTGGCAGGTCATTCCAGTCTTACTCCGTCATGCTCTCGTGCCGCGGTTTATGGGGGCCCGCTGACGCCGGCCCCCTGGCGGACCGGCCGTTAACGGCCACTGAACCCCCGCGCGCCGCACACGGCGCGCGGTCAGGTGGTCGTCGGCCGCATTGGCCTAGGCTGAACAACGGAGAATTCCAGTCCGCGCTGGGGCTTCGGGTCCGACGACCTTGCCGCAAAGTCGCGGGCGATCGCCGTGCTGCCATCGGCCGAACCGTCGTCGGCCAGCAGCAGCTCGAAATCGCCGAATTCCTGAGCCAGCACGCTTTCGATCGCCTCGGCGATGAAACGCTGCTCGTTGTAGAAGATGCAGATGACGGAGACGCGGGGATCGGGCACGCCACAGCCTTATCGCAGCGCCGCGAAATCGTCACTGTTCGACACGCGCGGCGCCCTCCTGTGTGGAAAAGGATCGCCCGGCGCTTGTTGCCGCGCCCGGCGGTGATAAGGCCCCAAGGGCAGCCATGTCAGCGCCCCTTATCTCGCCATCGATCCTGTCAGCCGATTTCGCCCGGCTGGGGGACGAAGTGCGCGCGATCGACCAGGCCGGGGCCGACTGGATCCACGTCGACGTGATGGACGGCCATTTCGTGCCCAACCTGACGATCGGCCCGGCGGTGGTGAAGGCGCTGCGCCCGCACAGCAAGAAGCCGTTCGACGTCCACCTGATGGTCAGCCCGGTCGACAACTGGATCGAAGCCTTCGCCGAGGCCGGCGCCGACGTGATCACCGTCCACCCCGAAGCCGCGCCGCACATCCACCGCACGGTGCAGGCGATCAAGGCGCTCGGCAAGAAAGCCGGGGTTTCCCTCAATCCCGGAACACCGGCGAAGATGCTCGACTACCTGATCGACGAAGTCGACCTGGTGCTGGTGATGAGCGTCAATCCCGGCTTCGGCGGGCAGGGCTTCATCGCCAGCCAGCTCAGGAAGATCGAGGCGGTGCGCAAGATGATCGACAAGTCGGGCCGCGACATCCGGCTCGAAGTCGACGGCGGCATAACCCCCGAGACCGCCAGGCTGTGCGTTGCGGCGGGGGCCGACGTGCTCGTGGCCGGTTCGGCCACGTTCAAGGGCGGCCCGGCCGCTTATGCCGGCAACATCGCCGCCTTGAAGGGCGGGGCGGCATGAGCGACACCATCCTCCAGCCGCGCCTGGCGCTGGAGGGCGACGAGCGCGAGGAAGGAGACGGCACGTCAATGGCGATCCCGCTCGATCCGGACCCGCGGGAACCGCACACCGAACCGCGCGCCGTTTCCGCGAGCGACGCGCCGGGCGAGCTGATCGAACCGGGCCGCGCGCTGGCGCTGAGCGACTTCACCCCGCCCGAGACGACCGCGGGCGAGCGCCTGATCCGCCTGGCCTACAAGCTCGGCATTCCCGGCCCGACGCTGGTCGCGCCGTTCCGCAAGCGCGCCGCGCCGCGCTTGCTGGCAACGGTCGAGAACCCGCTGGCGGGCGACCGCGTCAGCGGGATGGCGCTGCGCGCCGGGCATTTCCTGATCCACGGCGTCAAGGCGCCGATCGCGCAGATGGACTTTGCCCCGGTGGCCCGGCTGACCCCACCGTTCGAGCGGACGGTCCACGGATTCGCCTGGCTCGACGACCTGGAGGCCTCGGCGCCGCGCGCGCAGTGCACACCCACCGCCGAGCGATTGCTCGCCGCCTGGCTCGAGGCCAACCCGCACCCAGGCAAGGGCGCGGCCTGGAAAGTCGGCCATGCCGGCCACCGACTGCTGGGCTGGCTGGTCCATGCCCCGCTGCTGCTTTCGGGCAGCGACAAGGGCCTGCGCAACCGCACGCTGGCGGCGATCGCCGAGACCGCGCGCTGGCTCGACCGCAACGTCAATCGCGCCGAAGACCGCCTCACCGAAGTGGCCGGGTGGTGCGCGATCACCGCCGCCGGCCTGCTGCTGCCCGAAGGCAAGCCGCGGCGCCTGTTCGGCGAGGCCGGGCTGGTCCACGCGCTTGGCGAGCTCGTCGGCGATGATGGCGGAGTGCTTTCGCGCAGCCCGCTCGACCAGATGGAGGCGATCGCGCTCCTGACCCGCCTGTGCGCCTGTTACCGCGCGGTCCGCCGCGACCCGCCGCAGGGAGTCGAGACGATGCGCCGGATGCTGGTCCCGCCGCTGCTGGCCCTGGTCCATTCCGACGGTGCGCTCGGCAGCTGGCAAGGCGCGGGCGCGGTTCCGGGCGAACGGGTCGCCGCGCTGGTCGATGCGAGCGGAGTGCGCACGCGGCCTTTGCGCGACACGCGCCAGTGGGGCTACCAGCGCGTCGCGGCGGGCCGGTCGATCCTCCAGTTCGATGCGGCCCCGCCGCCGCTCGCGCGCCATGCGCGGCACGGCTGCGCCTCGACGCTGGCGTTCGAATTCTCGCACGGGGCCCAGCGGCTTATCGTCAACTGCGGCGGCGCGGCGTTTGCCGGCGGCCTCGTGCCGGTGCGTATCGAGCAGGGCCTGCGCGCGACGGCCGCGCATTCGACGCTGGTGCTCGGCGATGCCAATTCGACCGCGGTGCTGATCAACGGCAAGCTCGGAACCGGCGTCGGCGAAGTCGAGGTCGACCGCCGGCTGGCCGAGAGCGGCCCGGCCACCGCCACCCGGCTCGAGGCGAGCCACGACGGCTATGCAGCGCGCTTCGGGCTCATCCACCGGCGGATCCTGATCCTGCGCGACGACGGCACCGAGCTGCGCGGCGAGGATCTGCTGGTGCCCGCCAAGAGCAAGGGCCAGCGCGGCAAGATCCCTTTCGCGATCCGCTTCCACCTTGGCCCCGGCATCGACGCGAGCCTGGCCGAGAGCAAGCGCGCGGCGCACCTCCTGCTGGCCGACGGCAGCTACTGGCAGTTCCTCTCGGTTTCCGGAGAGGTCGGCATCGAGGAAAGCCTGTGGGTCGATGGCGAAGGCAGGCCTCATCCGGTACAGCAACTGGTGATAGAGGGCATGGAATCGCGCGGCGGGGGAAGCTTTTCCTGGCTGCTCAAGAAAATGGGCTGATTGCTGGAATGACAGACGTGACGATTGCGCGGGCGCTGATCTCGGTGTCCGACAAGAGCGGGCTCGCCGATCTCGGCGGCAAGCTGGCCAAGGCCGGGATCGAGCTCGTTTCGACCGGCGGCACCGCGCGCGCGCTGCGCGAGGCTGGGCTCGCCGTGCGTGACGTCTCCGAGCTGACCGGTTTTCCCGAGATGATGGACGGGCGGGTCAAGACGCTCCACCCGCGCGTCCACGGCGGCCTGCTGGCGGTGCGCGACGATCCCGAGCACGCAGCGGCGATGGACGCGCACGAGATCGGCGCGATCGACCTGGTGGTGGTCAACCTCTACCCGTTCGAGGAAACGGTGATGCGCGGTGCGGATCGCGACGCGATCATCGAGAATATCGACATCGGCGGGCCGAGCATGGTCCGCTCCGCGGCCAAGAACCACCGCTACGTGACGATCGTCACCGACCCGGCCGACTACGACTCGCTCTACCAGGAACTCGCCGCGCACGACGGGGCGACCACGTTCGAATTCCGCAAAAAGATGGCTGCCAAGGCCTTCGCCGCCACCGCCGCCTACGATGCGATGATCAGCCAGTGGTTCGCCTTCGCCGACCAGGGCCAGATGTTCCCCGACATGATCGCGGTCAACGGCCGTAAGCTGGCCGAGCTGCGCTATGGCGAAAACCCGCACCAGCAGGCGGCGGTCTACATCCCCGTCGGCCCGCACGGCACGGGATTGCCGCAGGCCGAGCAGCTCCAGGGCAAGGAGCTGTCCTACAACAATTACGCCGACGGCGACGCCGCTATCGAACTCATTGCCGAGTTCCGCGACGCCGACCCGACGGTGGCGATCCTCAAGCACGCCAACCCGTGCGGTGTCGCGACCGCGAGCACGCTCGTGGAAGCCTATCGCGCGGCGTTCGACTGCGACCGGATCTCGCCGTTCGGCGGCGTCATCGCCGTCAACCGCCCGCTCGATGGCGAGACCGCCGAAGCGATCACCGGCATCCTCACCGATGTGGTCGTCGCCCCCGGTGCCGACGCCGAAGCGCGAGCGATCTTCGCCAGGAAGAAGAACCTGCGCCTGCTGCTTATCGGGGAGCTTCCCGACCCGGCGCGCGGCGGACTGACGATGAAGACGATCGCCGGCGGGTTGCTGGTCCAGTCGCGAGACAACGGCAAGCTCTCGCTGGACGACCTCAAGGTCGTGACCAAGCGCGCGCCGACCGAGCTGGAAATGAAGGACTGCCTGTTCGCCTGGACCGTCGCCAAGCACGTCAAGTCGAACGCCATCGTCTATGCGAAGGACGGCGTCACGGCGGGGATCGGCGCGGGGCAGATGAACCGGCGCGATTCCTCGCGCATCGCCGCGCTGCGGGCGCAGGAAGCCGCCGAAGCCGCGGGCTGGCCCGAGCCGCGCACCGTCGGCAGCGCGGTGGCGTCGGATGCCTTCTTCCCGTTTCCCGATGGCCTGCTTGCCGCCGCCGAGGCCGGGGCCACCGCCGTCATCCAGCCCGGCGGAGCGCTCGGCGACGACAAGGTCATCGCCGCCGCCGACGAGGCCGGGCTCGCCATGGTGTTCACCGGGATGCGCCACTTCCGCCACTGATCCGGCCGTGCGAGGGCTCGTTTCGCCGCACCGGCGGAACGGTTCATCTTGTCTAGCCGCAATCTGAACGCCGGCTGACGACACATTCAATCTTTGGCAAGCCCTGCGCCCATAGGCCGGTCACTGGAAAGTAACCGCACCAGACCGGAAAGCTGCCTCGATGGGCCTGTTCAAACCCGATCTCTACCGCGCTTTCTTGCTCGGCTTCGGAATCACCTCGATCGTGATGGCTGCCCAATTCGTGCCGCAGCTGCTATAAGGCCCGGTATGAGACTCAAGCTCCTGCTCGCCGCCGCGGTGCTTGCCGGAACCGCCTGTCAAAACCCTGCCGCCGCCGCCGAAGGAGTGGTCCAGGCGCCCGCCGCTAAGCGCGTCGCCAAGGAAGGCACCGGCCTCAAGACCGCGATCTTCGCCGGTGGCTGCTTCTGGGGCGTCGAGGCGGTGTTCAGCCACATGAAGGGCGTGAAGAGCGCGGTTTCGGGCTACGAAGGCGGCGCCAAGGCCGACGCCGACTACGAAAAGGTCTCATCCGGCGCGACCGGGCACCGGGAATCGGTCAAGGTCGTCTACGATCCCAAGGTCGTGCGCTACGACCAGCTCCTGCGGGTGTTCTTCTCGGTCGTCGCCGATCCCACGCTGCGCAACCGCCAGGGCCCCGACACGGGCCCGCAGTACAACGCCGCGCTGGTGCCGCTCTCGAAGGAACAGCGCGAAGTCGCCGCCGCCTATCTCGCGCAGATGAAGGCCAGCGGCATGTGGGACAAGCCGATCCTGACCGGGATCGAGGCCGCCAAGGTGTTCTACCCCGCGGAGGACTATCACCAGGACTTCGCCAAGAAGCACCCGGCGCACGCCTATATCCAGCGCTGGGACGCGCCCAAGGTCGCGGCGTTCAAGAAGTTCTACCCCTCGCTCTACAGCGACGCCTTCCAGACCGGCTGATTGCCTCGCCCGATTGTTCAGAGGGGCGGCGCCGACTATATCGGGCGCATGGCCAGACATGATCATCACGAGCATTCGGGCGCCAAGCTCGTTGCGGAAGCCGAAAGCGTGCTCACCGCGGCGGGCGAGCAATGGACGCAAATGCGCGCCGACGTGTTCGACGCGCTCGCCGGGCAGGAGCGACCGGCCTCGGCCTACGACATCGCCGAGGAGCTCGGGAAACGGCGCGGCAAGCGCGTCGCCGCCAACAGCGTCTACCGCATCCTCGACCTGTTCGTGCGGACCAATCTCGCCAACCGGATCGAGAGCGCCAACGCCTATCTCGTCAACAGCCACCCCGGCTGCCGCCACGATTGCATCTTCCTGATCTGCGACGATTGCGGCCAGGCGACCCACCTCGACGACGACAAGTTGACCGAAGCGCTGCGCGAGGCGGGGCAGCGCCACGGCTTCGCCGACGTGCGCCCGGTGATCGAGCTGCGCGGCCTGTGCGAGGAATGCGCCGCCTAGCGGTCTGTTTCGGCGGGGAGGCCTGCCTCGAGAGCCGCGGTGTCGTCGGATTCGGGGGGAGCCGCCGCTGCCCCGCCCGTCGCAGGGCTCGGTTTCCCGAAGTCCGGATCGGGAGTGCCGAAGGCGATGTCGGGAGACGTTTCGGCCTGCGGGGTCCGCGCTTCCATGACCAGGCCCGCCGGTTCCGCCTGTCCGGCAGCCGAATCCCCGGCCGCACCGGCGGCAACCATGGTGTCGACCTCGGACACGATCGCGTAATGGAACGCCGACAGGGCCAGGCTCACCACCGCGACTGCCTTGAGGGTATCGATCGCCTTCATCCGGTTTTCCCTCCGGCTGTTGCAACCTGGCGGAAGCTACCGATCGCGGGTTATCGAGTCGTAAACGTTTCGTCTCGTTCATCGACAGGCCCGGATTGCCCGTGTAAGCCGCAGGCATGACGTCTCGTCCCGAAACGCCGTTGCTCGACACTGTCGATACGCCCGCCGATATTCGCAAGCTCGAGCAGGGGCAGCTGCGCCAGCTGGCCGACGAGTTGCGCATCGAGATGATCGACGCCGTCGGCAGCACCGGCGGCCACCTCGGCTCGGGGCTCGGCGTGGTCGAGCTGACCGTCGCCCTCCACTACGTGTTCGACACGCCGACCGACCGGCTGGTGTGGGACGTCGGCCACCAGGCCTATCCGCACAAGATCGTCACCGGGCGGCGCGATCGCATCCGCACGCTTCGCCAGGCCGGCGGCCTCAGCGGCTTCACCAAGCGCAGCGAGAGCGAATACGACCCGTTCGGCGCCGCGCACAGTTCGACTTCGATTTCGGCCGCGCTCGGCTTTGCCGTCGCCAACAAGCTCAAGGGTGAGCGCGGCAAGGCGATCGCGGTGATCGGCGACGGCGCGATGAGCGCCGGCATGGCCTACGAAGCGATGAACAACGCCGAGCAGGCCGGCAACCGGCTGATCGTGATCCTCAACGACAACGACATGTCGATCGCCCCGCCGGTGGGCGGCCTTTCGGCTTATCTCGCGCGGCTGATCTCGAGCTCCGAGTACCTGGGCCTCAGGAGCCTTGCCAGCCGCCTGACCAAGAAGTTCTCGCGCCGGGTGCACCAGTCGCTCGGCAAGGCCGAGGAATTCACTCGCGGCATGGTCACCGGCGGCACATTGTTCGAGGAATTGGGCTTCTACTATGTCGGCCCGATCGACGGACACAACCTCGACCACCTGATCCCGGTGCTCGAGAACGTGCGCGACGCCGAGGAAGGCCCGATCCTGGTCCACGTCGTGACGCAGAAAGGCAAAGGCTACGCCCCGGCCGAGAATGCGTCCGACAAATACCACGGCGTACAGAAGTTCGACGTGATCACCGGCGAGCAGACGAAGGGCACTGGCGGGCCGCCGGCGTACCAGAACGTGTTCGGCGAGACGCTGGCGAAGCTGGCCGAGACCGACGCGCGGATCTGCGCGATTACCGCGGCGATGCCCAGCGGCACCGGGGTCGACAAGTTCGCTGCCGCGCACCCGGAACGCGCGTTCGATGTCGGCATCGCCGAACAGCACGCGGTGACTTTCGCCGCCGGCCTTGCCGCGCAGGGCATGCGGCCGTTCTGCGCGATCTATTCGACCTTCCTCCAGCGCGCCTTCGACCAGGTGGTCCACGACGTCGCCATCCAGAACCTGCCTGTGCGCTTCGCGATCGACCGCGCCGGGCTGGTCGGCGCCGACGGGGCGACCCACGCGGGCTCGTTCGACGTGACCTATCTCGCCACGCTGCCGAACATGGTGGTCATGGCCGCGGCCGACGAGGCCGAGCTGGTCCACATGACCTATACCGCCGCGCTTCACGACGAGGGCCCGATCGCCTTCCGCTATCCGCGCGGGAGCGGCGTCGGCGTGCCGCTGCCCGGCAAGCCCGAGCGGCTGGAAATCGGTAAGGGCCGGATCGTGCGCGAGGGAAGCAAGATCGCCATTCTCTCATTGGGCACCCGCCTTGCCGAGGCGCTCAAGGCGGCCGACCAGCTTGAGGCGAAAGGGCTTTCGACCACCGTCGCCGACCTGCGCTTCGCCAAGCCGCTCGACGGCGCCCTGATCCGCAGGCTGATGACGACCCACGAAGTCGTGGTCACGGTCGAGGAAGGCTCGATCGGTGGGCTCGGCGCGCACGTTCTTACGCTGGCAAGCGACGAGGGCCTGGTCGACGCCGGCCTCAAGATCCGCACCATGCGCCTGCCCGACCGGTTCCAGGATCAGGATGCGCCCGACAAGCAGTACGACGAAGCCCATCTCAACGCGCCGCACATCGTCGAAACCGTGCTCAGCGCACTAAGGCACAACAGCACCGGCGTGGAGGAAGCGCGGGCTTAGGCGTTTGCCCGGCCCGCAACGGCAATTGCCTACCGTTCCGGGATCCCCAACAGCTCGACCCTGAACGCGTGCTGCGCGAAGGCCGCGGTCGGCAATCCAGCAGCCAGTATCACCAGCGGCAGCGAGCCGCAGTGCCTTGTCATGCCAGGCCAATCCTACCGGCTGGCTTCGGCTGGCGCGGCGGGGGGCGTTTCGTCGCGCAGCGTATCGAGATGCATCCAGCGCTTCACGATCGGGCTCAGCGCGAGCACGACCACGCCCGCGCCCACAGCGACCCAGCCGATCTCGTTGTAGATCGACAAGGTGGCCGCCTGCGTCATGTCGCCGCTCTCGCCGCCGGTCGCCTCGCCGATCTTGCCGGCGACGAAGTTGCCGACCGCGGTCATGTAGAACCACGCGCCCATGATCAGGCTCGCCATGAAGCCCGGCGCCAGCCGGTTCATGGCCGAAAGGCCCACCGGGCTGAGGCACAGTTCGCCGGTGGTGTGCAGCGCATAAAGCAGGAACACGAAGATGACCGGGGTGGCATCGCCGACGCCCACCGTCCGCGCGCCCCAGGTAAACACCAGGAAGCCGAGGCCGACCTGCACCAGCGCCAGCGCGAACTTGGCCGGGGCCGAGGGCTCGAATCCCCGCTTGCCGAGCCATTGCCACAAGGCGGCGAACACCGGGGCGAACAGGATGATGTAGATCGGATTGATCGACTGGAAGAAGGTCGCCTGGATCCCCGCCCGGTCGACGTAGCGGTCGGTGTAGAGGTTGAGGCTGCCGCCGGCCTGCTCGAACAGGCCCCAGAACAGCGGATTGAGCGCGACGAGGAACAGGATTGCGAAGATTCGCTCGCGCGGTTGCTTCTCCAGCTTGAACGCCTGGTAGAGCACCCACAGCAGCAGACCTACGCCCGACACGATCAGCAGCGACTGGATCACGTCCTGGTACTGGACCAGCGCCCACATCACCGCGACCGCGGCGAGGCCGGTCCCATACAGGAGCACTTCCGTGCGCTTTTCGAGCGGCTTGGGCGGCTCGCCCGCGCCGAGCAGGACCTTCCTGCCGAGCACGAAGACTATTAGGCCGGCAACCATGCCGATTCCGGCAAGGCCGAAGCCGTAGTTCCAGCCAATCCGCTGGCCGAGATAACCAACCAGGATCGTGCCCATCGCCGCGCCCACGTTGATGCCCATGTAGAAGATGGTGTAGGCGGCGTCGCGCCGCACGTCGGTCAGGCGGTAGAGCTGGCCGACCATCACCGAGATGTTGGCCTTGAGGAAGCCCGAGCCGACGATGATCAGGGCGAGCGCCAGCCAGAACACGTTGATCATCGGATTGCCCTGGCCGAGCGAACCGTCGCCCTCGAACGCCATGAAACCGTGGCCCAGCGCCAGCAGCACGCCGCCGAACAGCACGGCCTTGCGCTGGCCGAGGTAGCGGTCGGCCAGGTAGCCGCCGAGGACGGGCGTGATGTAGACCAGCGCGGTATAGGCGCCGTAGATCAGGTTCGACTTGCCGTCGCTGAACAGCCAGTGCTGCGTCAGGTAGAAGATCAGCAGCGCGCGCATGCCGTAGTAGGAGAACCGCTCCCACATCTCGGCGAAGAAGAGCATGTAGAGGCCCTTCGGGTGGCCGAGGAATTCGGGCTTGCGGCTCGCGGCGATGAAACCCCCGATGGTGAGGAACACTGCCAGCAGCACGACCGCCACCGCCGCGGTCCAGTCGCCAAGCGTCCATTCGCCCATCGGAATAAGTGAAGTCACGGCATCGGTCCCCTTGGTCATGCGGCGGTTTGGCCCCTCGAAGCGGGTCAACCTAACGGCTTATCCGGCCGTGTGAAGCGTGTTTCGTTTCAGCAGAAACTGCCGTCCGGCTTGACGCGAGCCGCTGTATTATGGCACTGATGCACCCCTGATGAGTGACGATACCCGCCCCGTCTATCTCAAGCTGCGCGACCAGATTGCTGCGGCGATCATCGAAGGGCGATACAGGGCAGGCGATATGCTGCCATCGGTCCGGGCTTTCGCCGCCGAACAAGGCGCCAATCCCTTGACCGTCGCCAAGGCCTATCAGCAATTCCAGGTCGATGGACAGGTTCGCGTGCAGCGTGGCGTCGGCATGTTCGTGGCCGAAGGCGCGGCCGAGAGCCTGCGGGAGAGCGAGCGCCGCCGTTTCCTCGAAGAAGAATGGCCCGCGATCCGAACCCGGATGGAGCGTCTCGGCATCGCGGCCGATTCCTTGCTCGACGAAGCCTGACCCTCACCATTCAAGCGGGCGTTTTCGACCGCCAATTATGTAATCACCCGATTGCGCTTGCGCTTTTAGTCTGGCAATCAGTCCCTTGCGGGTCGCCATTCCGCCGCCAGCCCAAAAGGGTGGCACGCAATCGTTCGCGGCCTACGCCGGCTGCGGATTGCGAGGCGGTCGGGGGTAGGTGAGCATGATTAGATCGGAGCTCCTGCAAGCCTTGGCGGCAGATAACGCGGACCTGCGGCCGGAAGAGATCGAGCAGGTCGTCAGCATCTTCTTCGATGAAATCGGCAAGCGCCTGGCCGAAGGCGGGCGCGTCGAACTGCGCGGGTTCGGGGCATTCTCGACCCGAGGCCGCGATGCCCGGACCGGGCGCAATCCCCGCACCGGCGAGGCCGTCGAGGTGCCCGCCAAGCGGGTGCCCTATTTCAAGCCCGGCAAGGAAATGCGCGAGCGGCTCAACACCGACTGACCTTTCCCGGCGATCCTTGGCGTCACGAACGACGGCCCGCTTCGGCGGGCCGTTCCTTTTTTGCCGGCGCACAAAAGGAGAGGGCGCGGATCCGAAGATCCGCGCCCTCTCCGCAAAGCGATCGCTCCCGCGGCAAGCGGGCGCAGGATCAGAAGCGGCGTTCGACCGCCACCGCCCAGGTGCGCGGCAGCCCGGGCACGCCCGAGACGATGCCGAGCGATCCGGGGTTTCTCGCGTCGCTGACCGTCTGGAAGTAGTACTTATCGAAGATGTTCTGGACTTCGAGCGAGACCTTCCAGTCCGCATCCATGGTGGTCCAGGTAAGCCGGCCATTGGCGAGGAAACGCCCGGGAATTTTCGACCAGATAGAGTTTTCGGACGTGGTGAAAACCTTGCCCTGATACGAGCCGTCGAGACGGATGCTGAACGTGCCCATATCGGTTTCATGGTCGTACTGACCGCCGATCGCATAGGTCAGCTCCGGCGTGTAGGGCGTGATCGCGTTGGCCGGGATCGAGCTTCCCACCAGCACCGGAGGAGTGCCGGTGGTCGGGCTGGTGTACTCGAAGTCGAGGACGGCGACGCTGCCCTCGATCGAGAGCCCTTCGACCGGGAAGACCGAGGCTTCGAGTTCGAAGCCCTTCACGTCCGCCGCGCCGATGTTGGCGGGCCGTAAGCACGGGGACGGCAGAGACGATTCGGGGCACACCAGCTTGCCGAGAATGATGTCCTCGTACTTGTTCAGGAAGGCCGCACCGTTCAAACGCACGCGGCGATCGAGCAAGTCGGCCTTGAAGCCGACTTCATAGGTGGTCAGCGTCTCGGGCTTGAACGACAGCCGCTGGTCGGCGACGAACGGGCGCGGATTGACGCCGCCGCCCTTAAAGCCGGTCGAGACAGACGCATAGGCAAGGAGATTATCCGAGAATCGGTAATCCGCCACGCCGCGCCAATCCCAGCGAGTGCCCCTGAAGCTGCCGGTAAGGTCAAAAATCCCGGCTAGGAGGCAGTTGGGCTCCGAAAAGGGTCCGTTCAGGACGAAGCAGTTGAAGCCGTTGGGAAGGGTGCCGTCCGGGTTGGACCGGAAGTAGGTGTAGTCCTTCTTGTCCTTGGTGTAGCGCAAGCCGCCGCTCAGGCTGAGCGAGTCGGTCGGGTGGAGGGTCACCGTCCCGAACACCGCTTTGGTGGTGCTGGGCGTGGTGTCAGGACCGTGGATGAAGTCGATTGGGATCCCGACATAGTTCAGGTCCACACGGGCAGTGTATGTGCCCTCCTGGTCGAGATAGAATCCGCCGACGGTGCCTTCGACCAGGCCGTCCGCCACGTCGAAATTGAGCCGGAGTTCAGAGCTCCAGGCCCAGTGATTCAGTTCGTTGTCGAGCTGCGCCACCGGGACGGGAGTGGCGTCCTGATCCTGACCGAATTTCGAATTATAGGCACGATACGAGCCGATATAGACCAGCTGCGCATTGTCGCTGATGTCGAAGGTCAGGTTGCCGTGGACCCCCCAACCCCGGAACTCCGTGATCGGCAGCGCGAAGTAGGGCTTGAACGGCGACTGAGCCGAGGGCTCCATCCCGTCCATGAAGTTCGAATAGCTGACGTAACGCGGATCGTAGCCGATCAGATTGCGGCCCGTGTCGCAGCTATACTGGCCGGCGGGAACGAAACGGCAATCGAGAGGAACCGGCTGGCCGTTTTTGCCGACCAGCAATGGCGTGCCGGCGCCGTTAACCGATATGCCGGTCGAGGCGGGATTGAAGTTGGCACCGGCAGCGCCCGCCGCGATCAGAACCGTCGGAATCGCCTCCGAATCCTCACGGGTGTAGTCGCCCGAAAGATTGACCTCGATCCGGTCGCTCGGCGTCCAGCGCAGTGCTAAGCGGCCGGCGGTGATGTTCTGGCCGCCCATCGATTCGTAGTCGAAGTTGCCGCGCCCGCGGGCGTTGTTGTTGGGCACGTTCGAAGTGGGATGCGTCAGGCCATAGTCGAGCATGGCGACATAACCGTCGCGCCCGCGCGTCATGCCGGAGACGCGCACCGCCAAATCATCGGAGAGCGCGAAGTCGGCCATGCCGCGGACGGTCAGCTCATTGAACGATCCGTATCCGACCCGCAGCGTGCCCGAACCATCGCCCCTTGGCTTGGCGCTGAACAGCTTGATCGCGCCGCCGATCGCATTCTTGCCGGCGAGCGTACCTTGCGGACCGCGCAGGATCTCGACGCGATCGAGGTCGATCAGTTCGAGCAGCGAGCTCGACAGGGTGGGGATATAGACGTCGTCGATATAGACACCGACGCCCGGGTCGAGCGCGTAGTTGAAGTCGACCTGGCCGACGCCGCGAATGAAGGCGATAAGGCCCGAGCCGCCGTTCTGCGGCTGCGGGCGCAGCGACACGTTCGGCGCCTGCGCGGCTACCTGGGCAATGTTGGTCTGGCCGCGCGCCTCGAGCATCTCGGCGTTGACCGCGGTAATCGCGATCGGGGTGTCCTGCAGGCTGGCCTCGCGGAATTCCGCGGTCACCACGATTTCGGTGGTCCGTTGGCCCGCTTCGTCTGCGGTCTGAGCGGCATCCGTGGACTGATCGTCTTGGGCATAGGCCGGGGCGGCCAGGGCCGTCATCAGCGCAATAGACGAAACGAGTCCGTAGCTCTTGAAAGTCATCAGGTGTCCTCCCAATGCGGGCCTCTCGCGGCCCGCTTCGTAAAATCTTCGCTCAACGAGCGTGCCCGGCCTTGCGACCGGGACTGAGCCAAAAACCGGGGGAAATCGATGCGCGGCTCAATGACCGCGAACCTCCCCTCCGCGGCGGATACTAACGGGTGTTATATAAGAGACAAGCGTGGGCGCGCATGGATCGTTGGTAAATCGCCGGATTGTCGCAAACAAGCAACACTATCGGACCCGCCTGCATGCCATTCCTTGCGCGAGCCATCTTGCCATCGCGCCATCCGGGCTCCACGCTGGCGGCCAGTCGGAGGGAGAGGGGCCAGCCAATGGCAAGCGTGACGAAGCCGCCCATGCAAGAGCCCGGCGGGCGCAACTGGCTGTCGGAGCTTCTGCTCTGGCTGCGCGGATATGAATTTCGCGTCCTGCTGCTCCTCGGGCTGGCCTACGGCTTTGCCTATTTCGACCGCATGGCGATGACCTTCCTGGCGCCATACGTGCAGAAGGACCTCGGACTCTCGAATGCGCAGGTCGGCTGGCTCGGCTCGGCGCTCTCGGCGACCTGGGCGCTGGGGGCCTATTTCGTCGGCCGCTGGTCGGATTCGATCGGCCGGCGCAAGCCCTTCCTGCTCGGCGCACTGGTGCTGTTCTCGCTCTGCTCGGTCTTCTCGGGCCTTGCCTGGAGCTTCGGTTCGCTGTTCGCCGCGCGCGTCGTCATGGGCGCGGCGGAAGGCCCGTTCCTGCCGATCTGCCTTGCCATCCTGGTCGCCGCCTCTTCCGAGAGCCGCCGCGGGCTGAACGCAGGCGTGGTACAGAATGCCTTCGGCTCGATCCTCGGCACCGCGATCGCGCCGATCGTGCTGGTGCGCATTGCCGAAGAGATGGGTTGGCGTTCCGCCTTCTACCTTGCCGGCATCCCCGGGCTCGTCCTGGCGCTGCTGATCTGGTGGCTCATCCGCGAGCCGGAGCGCAACGAGCAGGACATTGCCGCGGCCGGGACGGCCGGTGACGCCAGGGATGCCTTGTCGCTTTCGCCCTGGGCCATGCTCGCCAATCGTAACATCCGGGTCTGTTCGCTGGTCAGCTGCTTTGCCGTGGGCACGGTAGTGGTCGGCTCGATCTTCATGCCGCTCTATCTGGACGGCCCGCGCGGTTACGACCCGCTCGTCTGGTCGAACGTAATGGCCGTGGTCGGGATCTGCCCGGCGGTGGGCGGAGTGGTGGTGACTTGGCTGTCCGACCGCTATGGGCGCAAACCGCTGCTGATCGTGTTCGCCTTCCTGATGGCACTGGCGCCCGCGGCGCTGCTGTGGTTCGACGGGTCGGTAGCGGTCCTGACCGCGCTGATGTTCGTCAGCTGGATGGGCCTCGGCACATTTCCCCTGTTCATGGGTGTCATCCCTGCCGAGACGCTCGGCCGCGCGCGCGCCGCCACGGCAATGGGCCTCGTCGTCGCCATCGGCGAACTGTCGGGCGGCGTATTCGGCCCGCCGATTGCCGGATGGCTGGCCGACAACTACAGCCTGACCGTGCCGCTCTACGTCCAGCTGGGCCTGGCGCTCGCGGCCGGGGTGGCGGCGTTCTTTGTGGCAGAAACCAACCCGCGTATCCTTGGCCGCCGCGCAAGAGGAGAGCCCGCATGAGCGACTTCGAGACGATCACCTGCGACGTCGAGACGACGATGAACTACGTCGTGCGCGGCGAAAAGGCGACATTTCACGCGGGCGACCGGGCGAAGAGCTACTGGCCGGTGGACGAACACCGGGTGACGATCCACGACGTCCGTCCAATCGCCGATCAGCTCTCGTTCGAACGCAACGGCTTCGTCCTCGTCGACGAACCGACCGACGTCACCGAGTTCACCGACTCCGGCGAACTCGCCCGCTATTGCCGCCAGACCGAGGCGCTGGTTGCCCGGCTGACGGGTGCGGACAAGGTCGTCAGCTTCGGGCCGATGATCCGCACTAACGCCGCCGGCGCCAATGGCCACAACCAGCCCGCCCACGGCGCGCATGTCGACTACGGCGCGCGCACGGTCGCCGATTTCACACGCGACTTGCTGCCGGAGGACGAGGCCGAACGCCGCCTCAAGGGCCGTCATATGCTGATCAATGTCTGGCGCCCGATCGTGATGGTCGAAAGCGCGCCCCTGGCACTGTGCGACGCGAGCACGGTCAGCCGCACGGACCTGTTCGACAGCGAGGTCGTCGGCGGGCTGGGCGACTTCAACCGCCGCTCGCTGTGGGGCTTCAATCTCGCGTGGAACCCCGGCCACCGCTGGTACTGGGTGCCGCACATGCAGCCGTGGGAAGCGCTCATCTTCAAGCTTTACGACAGCGATCCCGAAGCGATCCAGCTAACCGCCCACAGCGCGTTCGACGACCCCAATGCCCCGCCCGACGCCGCCCCGCGGCAGAGCGTGGAGCTGCGGACGATCGCCTATCTTTCATGATTCGTCATTCCCGCGAAAGCGGGAATCCATCAGCCGTCGCAACGGGCGGAGACGTTCGCTGGATCCCCGCCTTCGCGGGGATGACGAGATAAGGACACTACCGCTCCGCCGGGCTGGTCGTCTCGAGGCCCTTGGTGAACATGAGCCGCTGGAGGCGCACGGCGGGATCGCGCACCATCGCGCGCATGCCCTCAAGCGCCGCCTCAAGTTTCGCACCGCCCCCGCAGGCATGGAAGACGAAGTCCTTGTAGGCGCAGGCCTGCGGGCTGGTCTTTTCGAGGAAAATCGCCCGCCGCTCCTCGGCCCAGGTGTCGAGCAGCGCCGGGTCCGCTCCGTCGAGCACCACGGCTGCCAGCGTCGGCCACAGGGCGAAGGCGTCGAACAAGCCGGTCGTGAGCCCGAATCCGCCGGTGGGATTGGTGACATGCGCCGCGTCGCCGGCCAGCAATACGCGGCCGCGCCGGAACGATTCGGCGCAGCGCTGGTGCATCCTGTAGGGCGACGACTGGACCAGCTCGTAGCCGCCTGCTCCCGGCAGAAGGTGCCGGTAGGCGTCGGGCACCCGGTCGAGGTACGTCGCTTCCGGCAGGGCGGCATCTTCCATATAGGTGCAGCGCCACAGGCCGTCGCGCGTGATCTTGACGATCACCGCGCCCCATTCGTCGTCGATCACCATGGTCGACTGCCAGTAGCCGCCGCTTTCGAAATCGTGCCGCACGTTGGTGGCGACGAAGCGTTCGGGCCAGGTAAAGCCATCGAACGACAGGCCGAGCGCCCGGCGCACCGCGCTGCCCGCGCCGTCCGCGCCGATCGCGTAACGGGCGCGCAGTTCCACTTCGCCCTCGGGCGATTCGGCCCTTACGGTCACGCCGTCCGCATCCTCCGCCAGCCCGGTGAACGCCGTCAGCCAGTGGACTTCGGCGTTGGCCAGCCGCTCCAGCCGCACCTTGCAGATTTGCGCCAGCATGTCCTGGCCGAGCTGGATGTTGTAAGGGAACGGGGTGACGCTGGAGAGAACCTTCAAGTCGTAAGGCAGGCGCTCGCCGGTCTTCTTCACCAGCCAGAGATAATCGTCCTTGGTGTAGCCGATCCGTTCGGCTTCCTCGCGTATGCCGAGCCGGTCGAGCCCGGCTAGCATCGACCAGTGATAGACGCAGGCGCGCGGAGAGGCGTTGATCGCCGATTCCGCCTCGATCAGGCAGACGTCGAGCCCTGCCTGCGCCAGACCCAGCGCGGTCACGAATCCGGTGGGTCCGCCGCCGACCACGATCACATCATGCATGCCGTTCTCCCGGTGCAAGCATGGCGCATCGTTCGTTAGCGTGCAAAGGGCCTTTCGCCCCGGCGCCCTCTACCGTAGCAGTAACGCTCGTTAGAGTCGCAAGGGCTCGACAAAGGGAGAGGAGCTTGGCGCTGGCCGAATTTCATGAATCGATCGCAGCGCGTGGGGGCGAATACCCGCTGCGCGGCCGCTACGATGAACGCTTCCGGCCGTTGGTCGACGCCTTCATCGAGAACTTCCGGGTCGAGGAAGAGCTCGGCGCGGGCGCGTCTGTGGTGATCGATGGCGAGACCGTGGTCGACTTGTGGGGCGGCTGGGCGCGAGCCGACCGCTCGGAGGAATGGGACGAACACTCGACTGTCTGCATGATGAGCGTCGCCAAGGGCGTGACCGGCATCTGTTTCAACATGCTGATCGATCGCGGGCTGGTCGATCCTGACGAGCGGATCGCGCACTACTGGCCCGAGTTCGCGCAGAACGGGAAACAGGACATCACCGTCCGGATGGTCCTCGACCACACCGCGGCGATTCCCGTCCTGACCGACGATGTGATGTATCCTGGCGGGTTCTTCGACTACCCGGCCTATATCCGCGCTTTGGAAGCGCAGCACCCGCTGTGGCAGCCGGGCACGCGCGCGGCCTACCACGTGCACAACCAGGGCTTCCTGCTCGGCGAGATCATGCGCCGGCTCACCGGCATGACCGTGGGACCGTTCCTCAAGGAGAACGTGACCGAACCGCTCCACGCCGAATACTACATCGGCGGGATGGACGAGCAGCAGCAGGCGCATGTCGCCGAGGTGCTGCCCAACACCGGCGCGCGGCTGTTCGCGGCCAAGGACCAGGCCGTGCCCGAAAAACCGACGACGCCCGAAGGCTGGCAGGACGGCGCCGTGCTGCGCAGTTTCGCCTTCCTGCAGAACCCGCACGAGCCGTGGCACACGACGATGAACTCGCCGGTCTGGCGGACCTGCGAGATCGCCAGCGGCTCGGGTCACGGCAATGCCCGCGGCGTCGCCCGGATATACGGCGCGACGGTCGGCGAAGTCGACGGCATCTCGTTGCTGTCCGCACAACGGCTGCACAAAATGATCGAGGAGCAGCACAACCAGGTCGAACTGCTGCAGGAGAGGCCCTACCACCAGGCGATGGGCGTGCTGCTCAACACCCCCGAGGCGGTCTACATGGGCCCCAACATGAAGAGCTTCGGCCACCACGGGCTCGGCGGTTCGATCGGCTTCGGCGACCCCGACGCCAAGCTCGGCTTTTCCTATTGCTGCAACCAGATGCACGCGGTCGGCACCAACGGCCCGCGCGCGCGGCGGCTGATCGATGCGGTTTACGAGGTGGTGGGGTGAGTACCCCCAGTTTCGTCATTCCCGCGAAAGCGGGAACCCAGGGCTGCACGCACCAAGCACCGACTGGGTCCCCGCTTTCGCGGGGATGACGAAGTGAGAAACTGAAGGACATGAAAATGGACAAGGACCTCTACGACAAGGGCATGAAGATCCGCCGCGAAGTGCTCGGCGACGCCTATGTCGACCGCGCGCTGGCGAAGTCCGGCCCGTTCAACGATCCCTTGCAGGAACTGGTCACGACTTATTGCTGGGGCTGGAACTGGAGCCGCGAGGGGCTGCCGCGGCGCGACCGCAGCCTGATCAACCTCGCCATGATCGCGGTGCTCAACCGCGGGCACGAGCTGAAGGCGCACATCCGCGGCGCGCTCAACAACGGCCTGTCGCGCGAGGAAATCCGCGAGGTGCTGCTGCAGGTCGGGATCTATGGTGGCATCCCGGCGGCAGTCGACAGCTTCCGCCTCGCCAACGAGGCCTTTGCCGAAATCGACGCCGAGGGCGCGGAAGAGCTCGGCTGATGGACGATCTCGCCCGTCTGATGATCGAACGCGAATGCGGCCGGCTGCCGCTGCTGTTCGCCAAGCATGCCGACAGCGGCGACCATGCCGCGCTGGCGGCGCTGTTTACCGAGGACTGCGAGTTCGCCCGGCCGTTCCAGCCGGACCACCCGTTCTACGGCCGCGACCGCGTGCAGGCGATCTTCCGCGACCGGCCGCCGATCCTCGTCCGACACATCGTCTCGAACGTGCTGGTCGACGTGATCAGCGAGACCGAGGCCCGGGGAACGAACTACCTCGCCATGCTGTCGAGCCACGCCTCGACCGAGCCGCCGCAGGAAGCGGGCGGGCTCTACGTCGGCGGGTTCGAGGACCATTACGTCAAGACGGGCGAGGGCTGGCAGTTCAAGAGCCGCTATGGCCGCGTCGTGCTCCACCAGGGCGGCGCGATGCCGAACATTCCGGCCCCGACCGACGAAGCGAGAGGATTGAAATGACTGTCACCGCCAAGAACGCCAACGAGCAGCTGGTGCTCGACTTCTTCGAGGTGCTCTCCTCGGGCGACCTCGAGAAGCTGCGCGCCTTCTACCACGAGCGCTCGGTCTGGGAGCCCAAGGTCAAGAACATCGCCGGCGCCGGCAAGCACGTGGGCATGGACATCATCGACAAGTTCCTCGCCCCGGTGCGCGGAATGTTCGAGCCGGGCGACCCGAAGGTCCACGTGCAGAACATGTTCTCCGCCGGGCCGTGGGTCTGCGTCGAGTCCTATTCGACCGGCAAGACGCTCGATGGCCTCGTCTACGAGAACGACTATTGCTGGGTGTTCGAGGTCTCCAACGGCAAGATCGACGCCATGCGCGAGTACATGGACAGCCATTACACCGCCAAGCTGTTCGGGATGGACTGATGGCCATAGAGACGTCACGCTTCGACGGCCGTCCGATCCTGATTTCCGGCGCAGGTCGCGGGCTCGGCCGGGGGATCGCGCACCACCTCGCGGCGAAAGGCGCGATCGTCGGCGTCGCGGACATCAACGTTGAGAGCGCGCATGACGTCACGGCGGCGATCGTCGCCGCTGGCGGCAAGGCCCATGCCTATGGCGGCGACCTTGGGAACCGCGATGAGTTCTTTGGCGTCGCCGAGGCGTTCCGCTACGATGCCGGCCCGCTGCGCGCGGTGATCAACAACGCCAGCTTGCTGGTATACGAGCCGATCGAGCAGGTGACCGAGGAAACGCTCGATCGCATGCTCTCGGCCGGGCTCAAGAGCGTGTTCTGGGGCGTCCAGGCCTTCCTCGCCCACCGCGACGAGGATGCTCCCGGCAACATCATCAACTACTCCTCGCCCGTCGCTTATCGCGGGCGGCCGAACACCGGCGCCTATACGACGATCAAGGCCGGCATCGCAGGCCTGACCAAGGTGCTCGCCGGCGAGCTCGGGCCTCGCGGGATTCGCGTCAACGCCATCGCTCCCGGAAGCGTCCCGACGCCGGCCACCGAAGGCTTCGTGACGCCGGAGCAATATGCCGAGCGCGCCAGGCAAATCCCGCTCAGGCGCAACGGCACGCCGGAAGACGTCGCGAAGGCAGTCGCCTTCCTGCTCTCGGACGAGGCGGAATTCATCAACGGGGCCATGCTCGCCGTCGACGGCGGCATCATCGCGGCGGGGTGAGGTCAGTGTCCTCTACCCCTCCTCGTCATTGCGAGGGACCGAAGGTCCCGCGGCAATCCAGCGCGTCGCGCGGGACCCTGGATTGCTTCGCTACGCTCGCAATGACGAAGTCTTGCTTTTGGGGAGCGGAGTGATGGCCCAAGTCTGGCAGGAGCGGCTCGATCGCTTGCGCGAGGTCATCCTCGCCGATGTCGCGCGAGGCGATTATTTCGGCGCCGTGCTGACGGTCGGCCGCGGCGGCGAGGTCGTCTTCGCCGAGGCGCTCGGGGCCGAGGACGCGGCGGGCGCACGCCCGCTGAGGCTCGACAGCGTCTTCTCGACCTTCTCGGTCACCAAGGCCTTCACCAACGTCCTCATCCTGAAAGCGATCGAGGAAGGCCGCTTCGCGCTCACCACCAAGGTGGCGGACGTGCTGCCCGAATTCACCGGCAAACCGCGCGAAGACGCGACCTTCTACCACCTCCTGACCCACACCGCGGGCATGCCCGGCGTGTGGACGCCGAAGCCCGGCATGTACCTCGACCGGCTCGACGAGCTGTTCGCGGCCTCGATCGAGCACGTCCACGGCGAGGTGCCGCCAGGCACCCGCTGCGACTATTCGCCGCTGGTCAATCATGTACTGATGGGCACCGCGCTGGTGCGTACCGACCCCAAGGGCCGGAACTACCAGGCGCTGCTCCACGAGGACCTGTTTGCCCCGTTGGGCATGGACAGCACCAGCATGGGACTGCGCGCCGACCTCGCGCCGCGGCATGTGAAGCCCGACATGCGCGGCACGGTGCCGATCCAGCACCTCAGCCGCAACCTGCCCGGCGACCACGCGCTGTTCGAGGATCCGGACGTCGAGGCCCCGCATGTCGGCTGCGCCTCGACCAGCGGCGACCTCTACCGCTTTGCCGAGATGCTCCGCCGCGGCGGCGAGCTCGACGGCGCGCGCATCCTTTCGCCCGCGATGCTGCGGCTCGCGCAGCAGGTCCATACGGGCGACATGCCCAACGAGCTTTACAAGCGCGTCGCCGAGAACGCCGGCTGGGAAGTGCCGCCCGCGAACCAGGGGATCGGTTTCCAGGTCCGGGGGCGTGGCGTGTTCCACCACTTGTTCGGCACGCTGGCGAGCCCCGAGACGCACGGCAACTACGGCGCGGGCAGCACGATGTTCTGGGTCGATCCGCTACGCGACGTCAGCTTCGCCCTGTGCAGCGCCGGGGTGATGACGCAGGCGGCCAATATCGAGCGCTGCCAGAAACTGTCCGATCTCGCCTTGTCGGCGATGGTGTGAGCATGCCCTTCGTGACCACCCCTCCAACTCGTCATTGCGACCCCGGCCACGAGCCGGGGGAAGCGATCCAGGGCTGCGCGCGCCGCCCCTGGATTGCCGCGCCACCTTCGGCGGCTCGCAATGACGAAGCAGGGAGCGATCAATGAGTGACGCCGACATCATCGTCATCGGTTCGGGCCACAACGGCCTCGTCGCCGCAGCCTATCTCGCGGTGGCGGGCAGGAAAGTGCTCGTGCTCGAGCGCAACGAATGGTTCGGCGGCGGGGTCGTCACCCGCGAGCTGACGCTGCCCGGCTTCCGCCACGACCAGCATTCGATGAGCCACATCTTCATCCAGGGCAACCCGTTGCTGCTCAACGACGAGCTCGGGCTCAAACGCAAGTATGGCCTCAGGTACGTCTTTCCCGAAGTGCCGATGATGAGCGTGTGGGAAGACGGCACCACGCTGCCGCTCCATCGTGACGCCAACAAGTCGGCCGAGGCGATTCGCCGGTTCAGCGCGAGGGACGCCGAGACCTTCCTCGAGCTGTCGCGCCGGGCGGCCGAGTGGCTGCCGATGATCCAGGCCGGGCTCTATTCGCCGCCGATGCCGGTCGGCGCGCAAACGGCGATGATGGACCAGAGCGCGGAAGGGCGGGAAATCTGGCGCACGACGCAGGTTTCCACCTTCGACCTGATGGAAGAACTGTTCGAGCACGACAAGGTCAAGGCGCACTTCGGCCGCGTGGCGGGCGAGAACCTCGTCAGCCCGGACGAGAAAGCGACCGGGATCGGCGCCTACGTGTTCCTCGGCTTCCTCGAGAAGTTCGGGTTTGGGGTTCCCATCGGCGGCTCGGGCAGCCTCACGCAAGCGCTGATCGCCTGTATCGAGGATCATGGCGGCAGGGTGCAGGCGGGCGCGCAGGTGCGCGAAGTCGTGACCGACGGCAGCCGCGCGATGGGCGTGGTGCTCGACAGCGGCGAGCGGCTTTCCTGCGCCGACGGGATCATCGGCGCGATCCATCCGCACGTGCTGCCCGAGATGGTCCCGGCGATCCCCGCGAACGTGGCGAAGAACGCGCTGCGCACGCACATCACGCCCGCCGCGTGCTTCACCGTCCACGCCGCGCTCGACGCGCCGCTCAAGTTCAAGGCCGGCGACCTTTCGGCCGTAATGTACGAGCTGATGCCCGCCGAGTACGAGGACATGCGCCGCGCGTTCGACGAGCTGCGCTACGGCAACTTCTCGCCCACGCCGCTGGTCGGCGTCGGCCAGCTGACCCAGCACGATCCCTCGCGCGCGCCAGAAGGCAAGGCGATCTTCCATGCCTGGGACTACGTTCCCTACGAACGCAAGGACGGGCGCAGCTGGGACGAAGCCAAGCGCGAATTCGCCGAAAGGGTCATCGCGCGGATGGGCGATTTCATCGACAACGTGCCCGGCGCGATCCTCGATTATCACTGCGACTCGCCCGTGGACATGGAGCGCACCAGCCCCAGCTTCTTCCGCGGCGACCTCCACGGCATCGCCACCACGACCTACCAGTCGGGCAGCCACCGGCCGACGCCCGAGCTCGGCCAGTACCGCGTGCCGGGTGTCGAGCGGCTCTATCTCGTCGGCCCGTTCCAGCACCCCGGCGGCGGCGTGTTCGGCGCCGGCCGGGCGACGGCGATGGTCATGGCCGAGGACCTCGGCATCGATTTCGACGGGATTCGGGTGCCGTGACCGACCGTCCACTCTTCGTCGTCATGCTGAACTCGTTTCAGCATCCATTTCGCCTCCTGGTACCGACGGCGCCGGTGGATGGATGGACCCTGAAACAAGTTCAGGGTGACGAGTATGGAAGCGGGGTTGGGCGATGAAAATCTACTCCGCCGACAAGAGCGAACTGATGCAGGTCACCAAGGTCGAGCGCCAGGGCGACAACCTGGTCCTCAAGGGCAAGGTCTTCGGCACGATGCCGATGAGCGCGACGCTGACGCCGGAGAATGCGCGGGCGTTCCTGAAGCTGCTGACGCCAGGGCTCGCGCTGTTCCTCGTCACACTGCCGTTCCGGAAATCGAAGTGACAACCCCATCCCTCGTCATTGCGAGCGCAGCGAAGCAATCCAGGGCGGCTCTGTGTGGCCCTGGATTGCCGCGCGACCTGCGGTCGCTCGCAATGACGAATATTTGGAGATCGAAGTCATGACCATGCGCCACGAAGGCAAGTCGATGCTGGTGACCGGCGCTGCCGGCGCGATCGGCTTCGCCACATGCGAAATCCTCGCGCGCGAAGGCGCCCGGGTGATGCTGGTCGACATCGACCAGCCGAAGCTGGGGGAGCGCGTGGCCCAGCTGCAGTCCGCGGGATACGACGCGCTGGGCTTCCATGCCGATTGTGCCGACGAAAGGCAGGTCCGAGCCTATGCCGAGGCCGCGCACGGCGCGTTCGGCCATGTCGACGGGTTCTTCAACAACGCCGGGATCGAAGGCGTGCTGGCCCCGACGCACGAGTACCCGGTCGCCGAGTTCGACCACGTGCTCCACGTCAACCTGCGCGGCATGTTCCTCGGCCTGCGCTATGTCCTTCCCGGCATGGTCAAGCGCGGCAAGGGCGCGGTGGTCAACACCGCCTCGATCGGCTCCGAGCGCGGCCTCGCCGGAGCCTGCGCCTACAACGCTGCCAAGCACGGCGTCGTCGGCCTCACCCGCACCGCGGCGAGCGAAGTGGCGCAGAAAGGCGTGCGGGTGAATTGCGTGATGCCGGGCGTGATCGAGACCCCGCTATTGGTCGGCATGCTCGAACAGATGTTCGACGACGTCGCCGCCGGGATGAAAAAGCTCGGCGAAGTCGCCACCCTCAACCGAGTCGGCCAGCCGGAGGAAGTCGGCAACGTGGTCAGCTTCCTGCTTTCGGACGAAGCGAGCTACGTCAACGGCGCCAAGTGGGAAATCGACGGCGGCGCGCTGGCAACGATCCGCAACGACCTATGAGCGCGCGCTAGCCGCGCTCCCTCACCCCCAGCACATTCCCCTCGGGATCGGCGAAGTCCCACCCGCCCCACGAGCGCTGGAGGATGGTGACGCCGGCGGCATTGAGGCGATCGAGCTCGATGTCGGCATTCTCCACTTCGAGGATCAGCTTGCAGCTCTGGGTCTCGCGTGGCGCGGGCGAGGCGGTGACGCCGAGTTCCCTGGGAATCGCGTGGAGCGAGAAACGCGTCGCGCCGGTGTCGAACTCGACCCAGTCGCCCGTCCGCGTCTCCTCGACCGGCGCAAAGCCGATCACGTCGCGGTAGAACGCGGTCATCGCCTCCAGGTCGACGACGAACAGCATGGCCCCTGCAAGATGCATCAGGCGCTCCTCTCCGGGTCGAGTCCGGCATCGGCCTCGACCACCTTGGCCATTTCGGTGAAGTCGGCGTCGTCGCCGTAGGCGGCGAGCGTGCGGTCGAGCAGCGCGGCGAGGCGTTCGCCCGTCGGCAGGGGCACGCCCATCGCGCGGGCTTCCTCAAGCGCAAGGCGCGTATCCTTGAGGCTGAGCTGCGCGGAAAAGCCGAAGTCGAAGGTGCGCGGCAGCACGGCGCGCGGCCACTTGTCGCGGGTGGCCGAATTGGCGCCGGTGCCGGCGTTGAGCACTTCGATCATCCGCGCGGGGTCGAGCCCGGCCTTGATCGCCAGCGTCATCGCCTCGGCCGTGGTGGCGATGGCGGCAAGGCTGAGCAGGTTGTTGGCGAGCTTGGCCACCTGGCCCGCGCCGGGAGTCGCGCCCATGTAGAACGGCTTGCCGATGCGCTGGAGCAGCGGTTCGAGCTCGGGCCAGAGCGCTTCGGGCCCGCCGACCATGATCGCCAGCGTGCCTTGCTCGGCGCCGCGGATGCCGCCCGAGACCGGCGCATCGAAGCTGGCGATGCCCTTCGGTGTGGCCAAGTCGTGAAGCTCCTGCGCCAGCTTGGGGCCGGAAGTCGACAAGTCGCACAGGATGCGCGGGCTGCCGCCCGAGATGACCTCGGCCACCGCGGCGCGCACGATCGGCGGGGTCGGCAGGCTCATGAAGACCACGTCGCACTTCTCGCCGAGAGCGGCCGCCGAGCCGGCAGCCTCCGCGCCTTTCGCCGCAAGAGCGTCAACGGCCGCAGGCGACAGGTCGTGGACTATGAGGCGGTCGGCATGTCCCAGGAGATTGGACGCCATCGGCGCACCCATGCGGCCGAGGCCGAGAAAGCCGATTGTGGTCATTGCGTCTCCGAAATCGCCGTGTGCGGGGCGAGGTCGACCCGGGCGATGTCGTTCTCGCAGGGGAAGCAGGCGAGCACCAGCGGGTCGTGGCCGGGGATGAGTTGATCGAGCGAGCCGCCGGCGAGCTCGAGCGCGCGGGACTGCGCCCGCCGGTAGTCATCCTCGTCGATGAAGATCGGGAAGGGCAGCTTGCGGGTCACGTTGGCGTAGAGGTGCGCCGCATCGCTGGCGAGCACCACCGGGCCGCGCGCGGTGCGGCACACGACGACCTGCAGCCCCGCGGTATGCCCGCCGCAGATCCTGAGATCGATGCCCGGCGCGAATTCCTCGTCGCCGTCGTGGAACACGACGTGGTCGGCGTAGAGCTTGCGGACCAGCTGGGCGACCGGCTCGCCGTCGAACGGCGCGCGTGTCGGCGCATCGCAGACGTGGCGGCTAGTGGCGAAAGCCAGCTCGGCGTCCTGCACGTGGAACTTCGCGTTGGGGAAAGTGCCGAGCGAGCCGGCATGGTCGTAATGCAGGTGGGTCAGGATCACGTGCTCGACCGACAAGTGGTCGATCCCCGCCGCGCGCAGGCCTTCGACCACCGGGCGAGTGATCGTCCGCCCGCGCGCCGCCGCCGCCGCTTCGCCGAAACCCGTATCGACCACGACGGGCGGATGCCCCTCGCGGTGGATTGCCCAGACATAGTAGTCGAGCGGCATCGGCAGGTCGTGGTCGTCGACCGGGGCCGCGAAATTGCTGCCGGCGCTGCGCTCGTGCCGCGCGTAGCGGATGGCATCGATGCGGGTGACGGGGGCGGTCATGGCTCCGAGCTCGCCCGCGTCCGATCCCCTCCCCCGTGAGGGGGAGGTTGGGTGGGGGTGCTCCCACGCCGGTTGTGACGCGAGGCCTGGCGGCCTCGCTCCCCCACCCCCATCCCCTCCCCGCCGGGGAGGGGGAAGCGGGAGGCGGGCGACCGGTTAATGCTCTGGCATTGCCACACCGCCCTGCCGCTCACCATGCCTGAGACGTTGCCGAACACCATGGTTAACTCAAGCAAACTTGAGCTTTATGGGCTGGTGGATCGGTCCGTGGCCGACAGTGGTCATCCACGGCTCGTAAGGCCCGGCAAGCTCGAACCCTTCGACTTCGCGCACCAGCGTGCCGAGCAGGGCCTGCGCTTCCATCTGCGCCAGCACCCGGCCGACGCAGCCGTGAACGCCGTAGCCCCAGCCGAGCGAGTGCCGGGTGTCGCGATCGATGCGGTATTCCTGCGGCGCCTCCCAGAAGCGCGGATCGCGGTTGGCCGCGGCGAACATCAGCCCGCAACGAGTGCCGGCCGGCACCACCATGTCGTCGATCTCGACATCGGTCGTCGTGATCCGCCCGGCCATGCGGCTCGGGGAATCCCAGCGCAGCGATTCGTCGAAGGCATTGCGCAGCTTCTTCGGCTCGTTACGTAGTTTCACGTATTCGCCGGGGAACGTGGCCCAGGCGCGGATCGCGTTGGCCATCGTCAGGTAGGTCGTGTCGGCCCCGGCGCTGAGCACGGTCTGCAGCAGCAGCTTGGCTTCCGCCAGGGTGACCTGGCCGCGGTCGGCCGCGCGGAAGAATTCCGCCCCGATGCCCTCGGGATCGAGCGCATCGCGCTCGCAGGTCGCATTGAGCCACTCGATCACTGCCGAGTAATCGTGGCTCATCGCCTCGTCGAACAGCTCGCCCGGCGGGCCCATCGTCGCCCAGACCATTTGCGAAAAGCCATGCATGTGATGGCGCCCTTCCTGCGGCAAGCCGAGGATGTCGGGCAGGACGCGGAAGATATAGGCCTGGGTGACATCGCCGACGGCATCGACCGTCTCGCCTTCCTTCGCGCGAAGCTCGCCGACGAATTCCTCCGCGGCGGCCTCGAAGATGCCCTTCACCCGTTCGAGCGCGCGCGGGCTCAGCGCATCGGCGATCACCTTGCGCACCTGGGTGTGGCGCGGCGGATCGTCGGTCAGGAGGATTTCCGGCCGCGGGCTGTTGGGATCGTGCCACGGGCGCGACGTGCTGGAAAAGCTCTTCCAGTCGAGCAGCCCCCTGGTGACATGCTCGTGCCGGGCGATCATCACCACCCCGTCGTGCAGCCGCACCGCGGGGGCGAATTCGCGCAGCGCGTCGTCGACCTCGCGCGCGTTCCTGACCGCATCGGGCGTGAAGATGTCGATCGGGTAGTCGGGAATCGGCCGGGTCACAGGCCGAGCCCGTCGAAGCGCACGTCGCCGGGCCCGTGCGTGGTGATGTGCCCGGCGGTCGGCTCGGCGAAGTGGGCACCGATCACCAGCACGCCGCTGTCCTTGTAGCGGTCGACGAAGCCCATCCGCGTCTGCCGGCCGGCTTCCTTGTCCATGTCGAAGGTCGCCTGGCGATGCGGCACGGCGCATTGCATCGGGTGGTGCATCAGGTCGCCGGTGATGACCGCTTCCGCGCCGTTCGAGCTGATGCGGACGTGGACGTGGCCGGGGGTGTGGCCGTGGCTCGGCTCGCAGCGGATGCCGGGCGCAAGTTCATGATCCGGCTCGATAAAATCCGCCATCCCCGCGGCGACGATCGGGTCGACGCATTCGACCAGGTGCGTGTCGCTGTGGTGCCCGTCGTGGCGGATCGTGTTCTGCCAGGCTTCGTATTCCTTGCGGCCGAACAGGTAGCGGGCGTTGGGGAAGGTCGGCTTGTACTCGCCGGTCTCGGGGTCCTTGTAGGTGTTCCAGCCGACGTGGTCGAAGTGCAGGTGGGTGCACATCACCGTGTCGACGTCGTGACGGCTGATCCCGAGGCTCTCGAGGTCTTCGAGGAAACCTTCGGGCAAGTCGCAGAACACGTCGAAATCGCGCTCGCGCCCCGCACCGATGCACGAATCGACCACGATGATCCTATCCGGCGCCTGGACCACGAAGCCCTGGAAGTTCATCCGCTGCCTGCCGTCAGGCGTGGCGTAGTGCGGGTGCAGCCAGTCCAGCGCGACGACTTCTTCCGCCGTGGCGTCGGAAATCGTCATGTTGATGTTGTCCTGGAAGTCCCACAGCTCGACGATCCGCGAAACGGTGACGTCGCCCACTTTCCAGCTTTTCACGTGCTCTTTGGCCAAATGCCTCTCCTTAATAGCCCTCCCCCTCAAGGGGGAGGGTTGGGTGGGGGTGTGCCACACTGATGGCTGGGACGCGCGCCTTACGGCGCGCTCCCCCACCCCTGACCCCTCCCCGCCGGGGAGGGGGATTGATGACGGCAAGACTCACGCCGCCCTCTTCTTCACCTTCGGCTTGTAGCGCGCGACGCTTTCGGGCGGCAGTTGGGCGGCGGGCAGCGCGGGCTTGCCGAGGATGAAGTCGGCCGCGCGCTCGCCGATCATCACGCAGGGCGCATTGGTGTTGCCGCCGATGATGTTCGGCATGACCGAGGCGTCGGCGATCCTCAGCCCCTCGATGCCGGTGAAGCGCAGCTGCGGATCGACCACCGCCTGCTTGTCCGAACCCATCCGGCAAGTGCCGACCGGGTGGTGGACGGTATAGCCGGTCTCGCGGATGTAGGCGTCCCACTGCTTGTCGCTCTTCACCGCCGGGCCGGGCGCGACTTCGACGCCGTCGTATTCGGCGAAAGCCTCGGTGGCGAAGGCGCGGCGGGCGATCTTGAGCGCGCGAATCAGCGGCAGGATGTCTTCCGGTTCCTTGAGCAGGTTGGGATCGATCAGCGGCGCCGCCGCCGGATCGGGACTGGCGAGGCGCACCGTGCCGCGGCTCTTGGGATAGAGCGCCACAGGGCTGATCGCATAGCCGTGGCCGACCGGGAACGGGATCTTCGGATGGGTCAGCCGCTTGGCCGGCTGGAACACGAACTGGACGTCGGGCTTCTCCAGCGAAGGATCGGTGCGCAGGAAGGCGACGCTTTCGAACACGTTGCCGGCGAGCGGCCCGGTGCGGGTGGCGAGGTACTGGAGGAGGTGGAAAACGTCGCGCGGCAGGACCTTCCACGACAGGCCGTAGCTCGTCGGGTTCGAGGTCTCCATGTGGATCGGGCTGGCGACGTGGTCGTGGTAGTTCGCGCCGACGCCGGGTGCGTCCTTGACCACCTCGATGCCCATTTCCTTAAGGTGCGCCGCGGGGCCGATGCCTGAGAGCATGAGGATCTGCGGCGTCTGCACGGTGCCCGCCGACAGGACGACTTCGGCCCGCGCGCGGATCGTGCGCCCGTCGGTCAGCAGCACGCCGACCGCGCGCCCGGCCTCGACCAGCACCCACGCGACTTGCGCGCCGACTTGCAGGTGGACGTTGCCCTTCATGAGCGCCGGCCGCAGCATCGCCTTGGCGGTGCTCTCACGCTGACCGTCGCGGATCAGGCCCTGGCGGCGGCCGTAGCCTTCCGAATTGGCCCCGTTGAAATCGGGGCAGGCGGGGAACTGGAGGATGCCGAGCGATTCCATGAAGGCGTAGTTCAGCCGATTCGGATTGGGCACCAGCTTGACGTTCACCGGACCCTGCTGCCCGTGGAACACGCTCCCGGGAAAGTCCTCGTTGTGCTCGGTGCGGGTGAAGTAGGGCAGCACTTCGGCATAGGACCAGCCGGTGCAGCCCATATCGGCCCAGTCGTCGTAGTCGGTCGGGTGACCGCGGAAATAGACCATGCCGTTGATCGAGCCCGAGCCGCCGACCACGCGCCCGCGCGGCACCGGGATTGGCCGCCCGGCCATGCCCGCCTGCGGCACGGTGGCAAAGCGCCAGTTGGTCGCCTCGCGGCCGATCGCGGCGGCGACGAAGCTCGGGATATGGATGAACGGATGGGTGTCGTGCCCGCCGGCCTCGATCACGCACGTGGTGCGGTCCGCCCGCTCCCCCAGCCGCGCCGCCACCGCCGCTCCGCTCGAGCCCGCGCCGACGACGATGTAATCGAATTCCGCTGCGTCCATCCTCATCTCCCGGTCGCCACTCTGCGAGGGGCGGGCGAGGTTGGCAATGATTCGCTCACTGAGCCGCCGATTGGACCCCAGAATCGTAGACATCCAATATATCAGCCACGCGCGCTAAGATGTAGGCTCCGAACGACCATACATCGATTGCGCTGAAGATCAGAGCCCCGACGATTATCAAGCCCATAACCAAAGCAAAAGGCACTGTGAAAATTTGGAACCAAAATATCGACCACCAAACCCTACGCTTCACCTTTTTCGGGGTGCGCATTTTCATCTTCTTCGTTTTTTCGTCTTTGTAGGGCTTTCGAGCCGATCGCACCATATTCCGAAGCATTCTCTGCGTATCGCCGAGTGGAAGTAAAACTGTGCCTTGAAAGGCCATCGAGACGGTCGTGTAGAAGTAATATAGGAAAACGAGCGCGATACCGCCGTGGATGACCGACACATCATCAACAGCAATCTTCACTCCTCCAGCATCGAACTCAGATGGACTAATCTTTAGTACATGCGAGATAAGCAGGAGAGCGCCAAAGAACAAAAGCTTTGGTTCAATGCGGTATATTTCTTTCCGGTAATCGGCCGCTATCGAGGAAATATAGTCATCCATCGGCTCACCCCCAATTTTGTCCGATCCGCCTCCCTCGCGACGCAAACGATCGGTATTCTTGTCAGTTAGGTCGCTGATTCTGCCCCATCATACTCGATCGCCTGCGCCGCCGCGCCCGACAGGATGAACCCGATCGGCCGATCTGCCTCCTCCGTCAGGTGGCCGATCAGCCCCGCGGTGCGGCACAGCAGGCCGATGCCTTTGAGCGCCGCCAGCGGGAAGCCGACGTCGAGCATGATCGAGGGGATCGCGGCGTTGACGTTGATCGGCAGGTCGCGGCCGATCGTTTCGGGCAGCGCGGCCTTGAGCGCGCGCATCATCGCCACGTGCTCGCCGGAGACGCCGCGCTCGTCGGCCATTTCGAGCAGGCGGTTGGCGCGCGGGTCGCCGCCGGCGTGCTGCGGGTGGCCGAAGCCGGGGATTGCCTTGGTGTGTTCGCGCCAGCGCTTGACGTTGCGCACCGCCACTTCGTGCAGGTCGTCGCCGGTCGCGCGCCGGTCGGCGACGCACTCGGCATAGAACCTACCCGCGATCTCGGCGCTGCCCAGCACCACGCTGCCGCAGCCGAGCAGCCCGGCGGCGACCGCGCCCTGCAGCGCTTCGGGCGCGGCGGCGTAGGTCATCCGCGCGGCGACCACGCTCGGCACCAGGCCGTGCTCGGCCAGCGCCACCAGCACCGCGTCGGCGAAGAACTTCTGGTCCTCGCTCGGCATCTGCCCGGTCACCAGCAGCCAGAAATAGCTGGTGAAGTCGATCTGCCCCATCAGCTCGCCCACCAGGTCGCGCCCGCGCACGGTGATGCTCTCGGCGTCCGAGGTGCAGATGGCGGTGAACGGCGCGTCCTGCTTGCCGATGCGCATTTTTGGGCCCTCCCTTGCCGTTTCTATCTATCGCGCGTTATGGGCGCGCCGAGCGAACAAGTCACATATCCCGTTCGCCCTGAGCTTGTCGAAGGGCCGTTTTTCACTTCCGGTGCGGTGCCGGAGGATAAGAGCGGTGCTTCGACAAGCTCAGCACGAACGGTTCAAGGAAAGATCGTATGGCAAAGCCGCTGCAAGGCATTCGGGTGCTCGACATGGGCACTTTCATCACCGGGCCAGCGGCGGGCATGCTGCTGGCCGACTTGGGCGCCGAGGTGATCAAGGTCGAGATGCCGGGCACCGGCGATCCGTTCCGCGCCTTCAAGGGCGACCTCTATTCGCCGCACTACCAGACCTATAACCGCAACAAGAAGTCGGTCGAGCTCAATACCAAGGAGCCGGCCGACCTCGCCGCGTTCGACGAGCTGGTGAAAACCGCCGACGTGTTCATCCAGAACTTCCGCCCCGGCGTCGCCGAGCGGCTCGGCGTCGGGCCCGAGCGCTTGCAGGCGTTGAATCCGCGGCTGGTCTATTGCGGCATTTCCGGCTTCGGCAACGACGGCCCATGGAAGGACCGTCCGGCGTTCGATTCGGTCGCCCAGGCCTCGACCGGTTTCCTGCGGCTGCTGATCAACCCCGCCAACCCCCGCGTGGTCGGCCCCGCGATCGGCGATGCGGTGACCGGGTTCTACGCCGCCTACGGCATCCTCGCCGCTCTCTACGAACGCGAGAAAACCGGCAAGGGGCGGCTGGTCGAAACCTCGATGTTCGAGGCCTTGAGCCACTTCAATCTCGACGACTTCACGCACTATCTGTCGATGGGCGAGGTGATGGGCCCAACGTCGCGGCCGCACGTCAGCCAGTCCTACGTGTTCCAGTGCCAGGACGGCGGCTGGATCGCGCTGCACATGTCGAGCCCGCCCAAGTTCTGGGAAAACCTCGCCGAAGCGGTCGGCCAGCCCGACATGCTCGGGCGGCCCGAATTCGAGAGCCGCCCGGCGCGGATCGCCAATTACGAGAAGGTGGTCGAATTCCTCGCCCCGATCTTCGCCCGGCACCCGCGCAAGTACTGGGAGGACCGCCTCGCCGCGCTCGAAGTGCCGCACTCGCCGGTATATACCTCAAAGGAAGTGGTCGAGGGCGAGCTGGCGAAGCACCATCACCTGGTGATCGAGGGCGAAGGCGCACGCGGCACGTTCCGCACCATCCGCTTCCCGGTGCGCTTCGACGGCGAAATCGAGGACAGCGTCGTCCCGCCGCCCGAACTCGGCGCCGACAACGCCGACATCCTCAAACGCTAGAATTGCGCCGCCGCGAAGGTTTGTTAGACTGATCAACGAACATGCGGCCTGCAGGAGAGTCGGCCGCGACGGGAGAAGACACGATGAGCAAGTTGCCAAGCCGCCTGCACCACACCGCCTACGTCACCAAGGACCTCGAGGCGACGCGCGCCTTTTACGAGGACGTGCTCGGCCTGCCGCTGATCGCCACCTGGTGCGAGAAGGACTTCCTGTTCGGCAAGGACCGGACCTATTGCCACTGCTTCTTCGGCATCGGCGACGGCGGCGCGCTGGCCTTCTTCCAGTTCGCCGACGCCGACGACCAGGCGCAGTTCGGCCCCGAAATACCGGCCTCGCCCTTCATCCACCTCGCGCTCAACGTCGACAAGGAGACTCAGGCTGAGCTCGAGGAGCGGATCAAGCAAGCCGGCCTCGAGGCGACCTACGTCCTCGAGCACGGCTATTGCCGCTCGGTCTATGTGGTCGATCCCAACGGGATGACGGTCGAATTCACCTGCGACGACCCGCGCGCCGAGGCCGGCGACGAATATCGCAAGTCGATCGCGCATGCGGAGCTCAAGCGCTGGCTGGCGGGCGACCACACGACCAACAACGAATTCCGCCACGCCGAAGCGGCCTGAGCCAGGCCCGCGCGTCAGACTGCATCCATCCTTCGTCATCCCCGCGGAAGCGAAGCTGTCCAAAGGACAACGCGGGGACCCAGGGCGGAGGGCGCCGCGTCTCACTCTGGGTTCCCGCTTTCGCGGGAATGACGAAGTGGGAACGACCGAGACACAGGAATTTTTGAATGGCCCTACCGCTGCTTCCCACCTCGCTGGTCGGCTCCTACGCCCAGCCCGACTGGCTGATCGACCGTGCCAAGCTGGCCGGGATCTTCCCGCCGCGCACCCGCATGAAGGGGCTGTGGCGCGTGCCCGAGCAATGGCTCGAGCAGGCGTGGGACGACGCCACGATCATGGCGATCCACGAGCAGGAGCGCGCCGGGCTCGACATCATCACCGACGGCGAAATGCGGCGCGAATCGTACTCGAACCGCTTCGCCACGGCGCTTGATGGCGTCGACATGGACAACCACGGCACCGCGCTCGACCGCAGCGGCGAGCCGGTGCCGGTGCCGCGCGTGGTCGGTCCGATCAGCCGCCGCCACGCGGTGCAGGTGCGCGACGTCGAGTTCACCAGGCTGCATACCGACAAGCCGGTGAAGATCACCGTGCCCGGGCCGTTCACGATGAGCCAGCAGGCGCAGGACGACTACTACGGCGATCCCGAAGCGCTCGCGGTTGCTTATGGCAAGGCGGTCAACGGCGAGATCAAGGACTTGTTCGCCGCCGGCGCCGACGTGGTCCAGCTCGACGAGCCCTATATGCAGGCGCGGCCCGAAAAGGCGCGCCAGTTCGGCCTCAAGGCGCTCGAAGCGGCGCTCGACGGCGTCGAAGGCATGACGGCGCTGCACATCTGCTTCGGCTATGCCCACCTGATCCACGAGCGGCCCGAAGGTTACAGCTTCCTGCCCGAGCTGGCGGCGAGCCAGGTCAAGCAGATCTCGATCGAAACCGCGCAGTCGAACCTCGACACCTCGGTGCTCGAGACGCTGCCGGGCAAGACGATCATCCTCGGCGTGCTCGACTTGTCGACGCACGAGGTCGAGACGCCCGAGCTGGTGGCCGAGCGCATCCGCCGGGCGCTGCCGCACGTCCCCCCCGAACGGATCGTCGTCGCCCCCGACTGCGGCCTGAAATACCTCCCGCGCGACGTTGCCTTCGGCAAGATGAAGGCGATGGCCGACGGCGCGGCGATCGTGCGCGCGGAGCTCGCTTGATGGGATTTTCGGCGTGAGCGGCTTCCGCACGACCCACACCGGCAGCCTGCCGCGGCCGGACTACCTGCTCGAGCTGATGTTCGCCCGCGAGGGCGGCGAGCCGGTCGACAAGGCGGCGCTCGACGAAGCGATCGAGCGCGCCACCGCCTATGTCGTCGAGCGACAGGTCGGGGCCGGGATCACCGTCATCAACGACGGCGAGATGTCGAAGCCGAGCTACGCCACCTATATCAAGCACCGCCTGTCTGGCTTCGGCGGCGAAGCCGGGCAGTACGAGTTCCAGGACCTCGAGGAATTCCCCGGCGCCAAGGCGCAGGTGTTCGGCAACCGCGGGCGGGCCAAGCGCAGCGCGCCGGCGTGCACCGCGCCGATCGAGGTGATCGACATGGACGCCCCGCGCCAGGACGCCGAGCGCCTGAAGCGCCTCGCCGGCGGGCACGCCAGCTTCATGTCAGCCGCCAGCCCGGGCGTGACCGCGCTGTTCTTCCCCAACAAGTATTACGCCAGCGACGAGGAATACGTCTTCGCGCTGGCGGAAGGCCTGCGCCACGAATACGAGACGATCGCAGGGGCGGGGATCACGCTGCAGGTCGATTGCCCGGACCTGGCGATGGGCCGCCACGTCCAGTTCACGGCGCTTTCGACCGAAGACTTCCGCAAGCGCATCGGCATGAACGTCGCCGCGCTCAACCATGCGCTGCGCAACATTCCCGCCGAGCAGCTGAGGATGCACTTGTGCTGGGGCAACTACCCCGGCCCGCACCATTGCGACGTGCCGCTGGGCGATATCGCCGATATCGTGTGGAGCGCCAGGCCGCAGACCGTGCTGCTCGAAGGCGCCAACCCGCGCCACGCGCACGAGTTCGCCTTCTTCCAGCAGCACGAACTGCCCGAAGGCAAAGTGCTGTGCCCGGGCATGATCGAGCCGCAGAGCCCCTATATCGAGCACCCCGAGCTGATCGCCCAGCGCATCGGCCGCTATGCCGACCTGCTCGGCCGCGAGCGGGTCATGGCCGGGGTCGACTGTGGCTTCTCGGTCCATGCCGGCAGCAACAGCCTCGATCCCGAGATCGTCTGGGCCAAGCTCGCCGCGCTGGCCCAGGGCGCCGCGATCGCCAGCGCGCGCTACTTCTGACTTCGTGCCGCTGCCGGCCGCGGTCATCAGCGAGCTGTTTTGAAATGGCGAGAAATATGCCAAGGTAGCGCAGTTTCACCGTTCGGTTCTTTGGGAGAGGAATCATGCGGAGCTTTCCGTCTTCGTTTGCGGCCTTGGCGCTTGCCGTTCCCACAGCCGTACAGGCGGCCTCGGGAGACTGCCCCCCTTCCATCACGCCCGAGCTGGAAAGCTCGTTCGGCGAACCAGTGGCCTGGCTCGAGCCGGGCCAGACCGTCCACCAGCCCGCCGAACTAACCGTGGTCGGACAGCCGGTGAGTTATGTCCTGGTCATTCGCGCAAGCGGCGAAGGCGGGCCGATCACCGAACTCGATTACCGGCTCCGGGGCAACACGAAGCCGTTCGGGGAGCGATATTCGGTCGATCTGCGCCAGGCCTTCGACAAGTCCTTTTCCGCCTCGGAGTGCGGCAGCGCCAGGAACGTCCCCTGCGCGGTCGTGTTCAAGTCGAGTGCGGCAGACCAGTTCAACGGCGCCGAGCTGAGCGAAGGCGATTTGTCGATCCCCAAGGAAGCGCACGGTGACGGGTTGCCGCTGGTCGAGGCCGACTACGATCTCGCCGATGCCGACCCGGTGTTCCTCGCCTGCCATTACGGACCGGCCGACTAGCCGACCGACCGGCCTCGCCGGTTTGCCCGCGATACTGGTAAGCGCGCGCTCCACCCGCTAGGCTTGCGCTCGCGCGGGCGTGGCGGAATGGTAGACGCTGGGGACTTAAAATCCCCTGAGCTTTGCTCGTCCGGGTTCGAATCCCGGCGCCCGCACCATCTTTTGTCTTTGCCTCAGGCGCCGGCGTGGCCCATCCGGGCCACTTGGCTACCGGCCTAACGGCCGACGCGCGTTCGCGCTTGCGGGCTGCTAGGCGCAGCCCGATCCACTCCAGGCCATTGCTGTTAAGCAGTGATCCGGCCCACGACTAGTGGGCCGCTAGGCCGACCGGCCGCCCGCAGCCGCCCCGGACCCCGGACTTGTTCCGGGGGGAGGGAATAGCGGCGAGGACGCGCGCCCGGATGGGCGTGCAGAGACAAGGGATTTCCGGATGGGCCACGCCGGCGCTTGAGGCGCAAACAGGGAGTTGGCGCACCCGACAGGATTGTCCGGTCGCTTCGCGCCCTTGGCGCTCCGACTCCGAACGAGGTTCGAACCGTCATGATCCGCCACAGCAAGAAGGGCGCCCATGCGGACGCCCTTCTTGCAATGGCGCACCCGACAGGATTCGAACCTGTGACCTCTGCCTTCGGAGGGCAGCGCTCTATCCAGCTGAGCTACGGGTGCGTGGCGGTCGCGACTAGCAACCTTGCCCGATGCCGCCAAGGCAAAACCGAACGCCCGGATTCGAGTGCGTATGGTCGCTGCCGGAACCCGGCTTACTGGACCGAGCCGCGCTCGCCGAACTGGAACAGCTTCTTGCCGTCGGGCTTGGTGACGGTGACGTTAAAGCCGCCGCGGCGCCCGTCGCGCAGCGGGTAGTAGGTCAGGTCGACCTTCTCGCCCGGCTGCAGCGACCGCTTCGACCAGCCGTAGCGAACCAGGTGGTTCGGGCTCATGCCTTCCAGCGCCCAGCGATTGCCGTCGGCATCGCGCGCATAGAGAAAGGTGTGCGGATTGGTCCACTCCCAGCGCTCGACCGTCATGTTGGTCAGCGGCTTGGCGGTGCCCCATTCGAACATCGCGGTCGAATGGTGAGCAAGCGCGGGAACGGTGGCGGCGAGCAGGGCCGCGGCAACCGCAAGCGCGTAGCGTGGAGAAAACCTGATCATAACCTCTCCTATGCCCACACGCCGATGAATGCGCGCTGAGCGTCTGGCTGCTTCTTGCCAGCAAATATCGGACATAATCAACCCGCTGCTTGACGGGAATCAATTCTCGCCACACGCTGTCGCAAAAGATGCACAAGTGGAGAGGGTTCGAATGAAGGGTTTCGGCACACTCGCGCGCTTCGCGGCAGGCGCGGCCTGCCTGGCGGTCACGGTGCCCGCGGCGGCCCAGGAAAGTGCCCCGCCCGCGTTCGAGGTTCCCCGCGCCACCGCCTACGCGGAAGTGACCGGCCTGCCCGACTGGACGGGGATCTGGTATCCGGACTGGACTCTGCTGTTCGGCGGCCGCGCCGCTGCCCGGCCGCAGCTGACGCCGGCCGCGAAGGCAAGGCTCGACGCCTACAACGAATCGATCAAGGCGAACGGGCCCGACCAGTATGCCCAGGCGCATTGCCTGCCGCCCGGAATCCCCGGCGTGATGCAGCAGCCCTATCCGATCGAAATCCTCTATTCGCCGGGCAGAGTCACCGTTCTGACCGAGGCCTACCAGCAGGCGCGGCGGATCTACACCGACGGCCGCGAGCTGCCCGACGATCCGGACCTGTTCTTCAACGGCAATTCGGTCGGTCATTGGGAAGGCGACACGCTGGTCATCGAAAGCAACGGGTTCAGCCTCCAGACCAGCCTCGCCCCGGGGATCGGGCACAGCGAGCAGATGCGCGTGCACGAACGCATCTTCCTCCAGGCGCCGGGCCAGCTGATCGATGAAATGACCATCACCGATCCCGAAGTCCTGACCGAGCCGTTCGTCGTCCGGGTGGCCTATAAGCTCGATAACGAGTTCCCGATTCGCGAGTATGTCTGCGCCGAGAACAACCGGCTCACCTCCGACGGGAACGGGGCCAACATCGACCTCAAGCTCGACGACGAGGACGATCCGTTCGCTACGCTGGGCAAGTGACAGGCGCCTTTCGCAGCCCGCCGAATTAGCGATTTGGCAATCAGCACGCGGCTAATCGCGTAGCCATGAACGCCGTCCCCCCTTCGATGACCCCGGGCACCCGGGCGCGCCCGTTCGGCCAGGCTGCCGCCAGCGCCTCGAGCCTGAAATGGGCCGCGCTGCAGGATGCGGCCAACGTCGTCGCGGTGCTTGCCGGGCTCGAGCCCGAACGCAGCACCGCCGAGATCCGCAATTTCCCCGCGCTGGTGCGCGATGCGGCCAAGTGGCGCCGCGAGCTCGCCGAGCGCGGGATCGAGGACATGGCCGCGATGATGGAGCCGGGGATCGCCGCGCTGCTCGGGATCAATGCCCGCGGCGCCGACCCGCGGCCGGCCGCGCTCGCGCTGTGGCGCGAATTCACCGCCGCGCGCGCCGCCGTGCTGGCGCTGCTGCCGCCGAGCGGCGCGATGGGCCCGCCCCGCAGCGCCTGACCTCCGGGGGATTGCCGCAGGAGCGCTTCGCCGCTTGACGTGGTTCCCGGTCTGTTCCAGTCTTCGGGAATGGCCGAATCTCCTGCCATCGCCGCCGATCCCGGCGCTTTCGACCGCCGGGCGCTGGCGGTGGCGCGCGGCATCTGCCGCCTGTTCGCGCGCAACGACATCTGGGCACTGGCCGAAATGCCGCTGAGGAACGGGCGGCGAGCCGACCTGATGGGAGTCGACGGCAAGGGGCGGATCGTGATCGTCGAGATAAAGACCGCCCGGTCCGACCTGCTCGGCGACGCCAAGTGGCCCGACTACCTCGACTTCTGCGACCGGTTCTATTGGGGCCTGCCGCCCGAGCTCGACCGCGCCTGTCTCGAAGGCGCGGAGTTCAGGCCCGATTGCTGCGGGGTGATCGTCGCCGATGGATACGATGCCGAGATCGTCCGCCCGGCCCCGAGCCAGCCGCTGGCCGCGGCGCGCCGCAAGGTCGAGGTCGAGCGCCTGGCCCGGGCCGCGCTGCGCCGGCTGGTCACCAATGCCGATCCCGAATGGGGCGGCTGGAGCCGGGCCGGCGGCTAGCGCGACGCGGTCACTTGCCCACGAACCGCTGCACCAGCCACTCGGTCATCGTGTCGAGCGCGACAGGCGCGACGGTTTCCTCGATATCGGCATATTCGCCCACTCCGCCGGTCCTGGCCGTCTGGAACAAGTGGTTAAGGCCGGGAAGCTCGACGATCGTGATGTCCGGGTTGCCGGCCGTCGCCGCCCTGATCGCCGCGAGGTTTTCCTGCGGTGGCACTTGCCGGTCGAGGCTGCCGTTGAGCGCCAGCACGGGCACCGCGATGCGGGCAAGATTGGGCGCCGGGTCGTACTTCAGGAAGTAGCTGAACCAGGGCCCGGTGACCTGGTTGACGACAATGTCCGGGCCGGTCCCCGCGGGCAGCCCGATCTGGGCCAGTGCTTCGGGCGTGAGAACGGCGCGCGCCGCTGCCTTGCCGGCCTCGGGCGTGTCTGCGTCGGCGATCGCGCGGAACACCGCCGCCATGACTGGCTCCGCGCGGTCCAATTCCTGCTCCGACAGGCCCATTTGCGAGCCGATCAGCCGCCGCTGCGACAGCATCAGCTTGTCGAGCGCGGTTCCCGGGCCGGCGAGCATGACCAGGAAGGCGGCCTTGTCGTTGTCGGCCATTGCGATCGGGCCGATCATCCCGCCTTCGGAATGGCCGATGAAGCCGATGGCGTCGTGGCGGATGTCGGGTCGCGACGCCAGGTAGGCCGCCGCCGCATTGGCGTCGGTGGCAAGGTCGGCCGACGTCGCCGCGGCATAGTCGCCGGTCGACTTGCCCACGCCGCGGTCGTCATAGCGCAGCACGGCGATGCCGTGACGCGTCAGGTGGTCGGCGATCACCGCGAACGGCTTGTGGCCCAGCAGGGTCTCGTCGCGATCCTGCGCGCCCGACCCGGTGATCAGCACCGCGGCGGGGAACGGGCCTTTACCGTCCGGCAGCGTCAGGCTGCCGGCGAGACGGACGCCGGCCTGCACCGGATTGTCGAACGCGACTTCCTCGACAGTGTAGGGAAAGGGCTCGTGCGGGGTCTGCGGACGATTGGGCGGCCTGCGCTCGGCTTCCCCCTGCGCCCGCGTGAGAGTTACCTGCGCAACGCTGTCGTTGACGGACGTGGTGAAGGTTCCGGCAAGCTGCGTCATGTCGTCCGACAGCGTGCCGTTGAAAGTGGAAACGCCGTTCATCACCGAGAAGCTCACGGCCCGCCCGTCGCGAGCGAAATTCTCGAGCGGGATCCCGCTCGCCATCTGGTCGGGCGAATCATAGAGCATCACCGTGCCGCGCTCGCCGGTATTGATGCGCAATACTTGCCGAAGCGTGGCGCTATTGAGCTTGGCAGTGCCTTCCCACCGCCCGTCTAATCCCTCGATCACGGGCAGCGGCGGCGGCAAGCCTTTGGCAAATGCCAGCGACAGTTCTAGTCCCTGGTTGAACGTCCCCCGCCATTCTTGCTCGGCAGCGGCCCAGTCGCCTTCGAAGCTGGCGCCGATCCGGTCGATCTTCCACGAAAGGTGCCCGTCGGTGGCGGCAATGCTCGTCACGTCCGCCATCTGGCCGGGCGCCTGGTTCGCATTCTCGACCTGCGCCTTGAGCGCGCCGTCTTCGCCTTGTGTGACGTAGAGGACGAGAATCACGGGACCGCGCGGTGTTTGCAGCGTGCCGTGCCAGTTGCCGACGATCTCGGGCTGGGCCTGCGCCCAGGCGGGGTTCGCGCCGGCCAGGCCGAGCAGGGCGGCCAATGCGAAGGCCAGGTGCCGCAGAATGGTCATTTTACCCTCCAGCTGTCTGGTTGTCATAGTCGGCGTACGATCGACTTTCTTTCGCGATGCCGGGCACCGCCTTTACTATTTAGCTAATTACCGAAATAGTGGCAAGGCCATCGTCACTCGGCCGCCTTTTGCGCCTCATCGAGGCCGTCGGAAAAGATCGCCTCGATCGGCTGGCCGAACACGCGGGCGATGCGGAACGCCAGCGGCAGGCTCGGGTCGTGCTTGCCGACCTCGATCGCGTTGACCGTCTGGCGCGAAACGTCGACCAGCTCGGCGAGCTCGGCCTGCGACAGGCGGCGCTCGGCGCGCAGGACGCGCAGGCGGTTATTCACTGTATTCCCTCTGGGCTGAGCGGAGCTTCCAAATATAGGTGAGGAGCATGAGGTGCCAGGTAAGACCGGTGAACTTGGTTATTTCAAGCTGGCCCAGCAGGATGAAGCCCATGCCAAAAACGAACGCCACGCCAAATCCGGCAGCAAGAGCCTCAAGATGAAGCTTGCGCATCAATTCGTCTGTCTCGCGGATGAAACGCAAATAGTGATGGGCCAGCAAAGTTCCCGGGATGACGGGAATGGCGGCAAGTAGCCATGCCCAAATTGGCTGCGTTTCCCTGGTTCCGTCTCCAAGCGGGAGGAATAGGACCGCGGCAAGGAAGCTGATCGACCAAAAGAGTGCGTAGAACTTGATCGGGCGGATATTGCGCTGATCGCGCGCGTTAAGCCCGGCATCCCATTGTTCGCTGGTTTTCCTCATTTACGCCTCCATCGCGCACGCAGGATGCCGAAGCAAAACCCGAGCAGCATTACCAGGACCACGATGTCGGCCTTGATCTTGGGCAGCCAGACGTGTTCGGGCAGCTGGATTGCGCCCCAGAATACCATCACCACGCCGACGCCAAAGAGCAGGCCTTCGACGAAGATTTGTCGGATCATTTCGTCTGCTTCCCGGATGAAGTTCAGGAATGCGCGAAATGCCAAGACGCCAGGAATCAGTGGGACCATCGACAGCCCCCATCCCAAGGGGCCTTCGGGGGCCCAATCGGCATATTTGAAGACCTGCCTACCAACAAGAAAGGTCGCAGCGAACAGGAGCGTCCAGTAGAAACAGACATTGATGTTGCGCACCGAGCGCCGCTCGTGGCTGGTCGCCGCCCGATCGCCGCACTCCTCTGCCTTCTGCGTCATGTCAAATCCTCTTAGCAATGTGTCAATTTCTCTTGACGGCTCGCGATGTATGGGTATGTTGACGTACTGTCAAGTTGTCTTGTCAAACTCACTTCGCGCTGACGCTGGCCGCCAGGCTCTGCTACGAAGCTGGCGATGGGCGCGATGGTTTACTCCGCACTGGCGATGACGGCGATCGTCGCGCTGCGCTATCTTGCGGTGAGCGGGCTGTTCGCCTGGGCGACGGGGCGCGTGCGGCCCGGGCTCTACACCGGTCTGCGCCCGCAAATCCGCCGCGAGATCGGCTGGTCGCTTGCTTCGACGGCAATATACGGGATACCGGCCGGCGTCGTCGCCTGGGGTTGGGCCGAGCATGGCTGGACGAAGATATACACCGGCTGGAGCGAGTACCCGCTGTGGTACTTGCCGCTATCCGTGCTTGCGTACCTCGTCCTCCACGACACCTGGTTCTACTGGACTCACCGCCTGCTCCACCGCCCGCGCTGGTTCCGCCTGGCGCACGCCGTCCACCATGCCAGCCGTCCGCCGACCGCCTGGGCGGCGATGAGCTTCCATCCGATCGAGGCGCTGAGCGGCGCGGTGGTGATCCCGGCGCTGGTGTTCCTCGTGCCGATCCACGTCGCCATGCTCGCCCTGGTCCTGGCGGTGATGACGGTGATGGGAGTGACCAACCACATGGGCTGGGAGATGTTTCCCAGGGTCATCGTTCATTCCAAGGCGGGCAATTGGCTGATAACCGCCAGCCATCACCAGCGGCATCACGACGAGTACCGCTGCAATTACGGCCTCTATTTCAGGATATGGGATCACTTATGCGGAACCGATCGCGGGCTTTCCGGGCGCTGAGCGCCCTGCTCCTGGCCGGTCCCCTCGCCGGCGCCTCGGCGGGGCAGGGAACCGAGGTCCAGGTGAGCGTTACCGCGCTGCGGTCCGAAAAGGGGCTGGTCCAGGCCTGCCTCACGTCCGACCCGAAGCGCTTCCCGGACTGCGACGGAGATCCGACCGCGCATACGCTCAGCGCCAAGGCCAGCGCCCATCTCGTGCTCGAGTTCGGTCATGTCGCGCCGGGGCACTACGCGATCTCGCTGCTGCATGACGAGAACGGCAACGGCAAAGTCGACCGGACGCTGATGATCCCGACCGAGGGCTTCGGCTTCTCGCGCGACGCGAAGCTGCGCATGGGCCCGCCCAGCTTCGAATCCGCCGCTTTCGACGTCGGCAGCACGCCGGTGCGCCAGAGCATCCGCATGCGCTACCTGTTCTGAACGAAGCAACGCAGCCGTACCGCATCGCCAGTGCTGCGGCATGACGTCACTTTGACCGAACAGCCTGAATCTGATCGGGTTTAACGGTTAATTTACCACGAGACGCCAGAACGGTTCCCGACATAAGAAACCGGGGGCACTCCTGCGATGGATTCCTTGAGGAGCAAGTTCGAGGCGCTGGACGATTCGCACGAGCATGATTCGGGCGAAGACGATGGCGGCCGCGAAACGCCGCCGGCCGCGATCGGCCAGGACGAGCGCCGCATGCAGGTGCGTGCCTACAATCACTGGGCGAGCCTGCTCGAAGACCACAATTTCCCTGCCATCGACGATCTCGAACCCGGCAACCTGCCCGATTTCGGGCCCTACAGCGTGCTCCTGGACTTCACCGCCGGGATCGAGGACCCGGGAATCAGCTATCTCGGCGCGCAGCTCGCGCGCGAATGCGGCATTTCCCCCGACGAGCTGCAGACGCTGTCCGACGTGCCGAGCCGCTCGCTGCTCAGCCGCATCACCGACCATTACATGCAGATCCTCGCCAACCAGGCGCCGATCGGCTTCGAGGCCGAGTTCGTCAACCAGCGCGGGGCGACGATCCTCTATCGCGGGATCCTGCTGCCGTTCTCGGCCGACGACGAAAGGATCGATTTCATCTACGGCGTGATCAACTGGAAGGAGCTGGCCGACCAGCACACTTCCGACGAGCTGCTGCTGCAGGTCGACCAGGCCCTCGAGCAGAAGCCGGAAAGCGCGCCCAAGCGGATCGACGACGCGCCGCTGACCGACTGGGCCGACGGCCCGGGCGCGACGGTCGCCAACGACACCGGTGATGATTCCGGCGACGTTTCCGGCGACGTTTCCGGCGAAGCCGACGGCCTCGCCGAATTGGCCGACGAGCCCGACGCGGCCTATGCCGAGGACGAGGACGATCCGGTCGATTATCTCGACGGGCCGGTCGGCCTCCCCGGCCGCGCCGAGGACTATCTCGACGCCGAGGAATTCGCCGACGAGGACATCGAAGAAGAAGAAGAAGAAGGCGAGGACGAGGACGGCGGCCTGCCGCGGCCCAAGTTCGGCTCGCTGATGTCGATCGGCGGGCGCAGCGAGCGGCCCGCGCTGATCGTCGATGCCGACGAAGCGGTCAGCCTCGATGAATTCGTGGACCTCGATGGCGTCAATGCGTCCGGCCTCGACGCCGGGATCGTTGATTCAGGGATCGTTGACGCCGGTGACGGCGTGATGGCCCTCGACGGCTTTGACGTCGTCGAACCCGACGCACCGGGCGGACCCGTCATCGCGCTGCTGCCGCCCGATCCCGAGGAAATGGAGCTCGGCGACTGGCTCGCCGCCGCGCGCGAGATGGCCGTGCAGGCGCGCTCCAGTGAGGACCGCACGCGCAACGCGCTCTACGAAGCGATCGGCCGTGCCTACGACTTCTCGCTCGCGGCGACCGACAAGCCGGAGGACTTCGAAGAACTGCTCGCCGATTCCGGGCTGACGGTGCAGGACCGCGCGCCGATGACCCCGGTGGTCAAATTGGTCTTCGGCGCCGACTACGACAAGACCCGGCTCACCGAATACGCCGCCGCGCTGAGCCACGCGCACCGGCTCGAAATGCCGCGAGGGTCGCTTTGCAACTACCTGCGCTCGGCCGAAGGCGGCCTCAAGGGCGTGGTCAAGGCCGAGCGCGCCTTGCGCCGCGAGGAATCGGGCAAGCCCTACGATCCCGCGGAGGACCCGCGCGAACTCCTCGCCGCAAGGCTGCGCGAGCTGCCGGCCATTGAGCTCGGCGATCTCGATCGCTTCGGCGCCGAATTCGCGCTGGTGATGGTCCGTCGCAGCGAAACCGGCGATCTGGCGATCATCGGCGAAGTGCCCGAAGATGCCTCGCTGATCGAAAAGGCCGCCAAAAAGCTGGTCGGCTGACCGCCGCCCGGCGCAGCCACTGTCCAAGACCGCGCGCAGCGTGTAGCCCCTCGGGCATGCAACGCGTGCACGCCCCGCCCGCCGGCACGAGGCGCGCCTTCAGCCGCGGTTCAGCCCGCACAACGCTAGCACAGGCGCCGATGCGCTTCTTCGCCCGCCTGCTGGCCTGCCTCGCAGCCATTTCCCTCGCTGCGCAGCCTGCCGCCGCGCAGAGCATCCTGCGCGATTCCGAGACCGAGGCGTTGCTGCAGGACATGGTCGACCCGCTGGTGGTGGCCGCCGGCATGCCCAAAGGCGCGGTCGAAGTGGTCCTGATCAACGATCCGACGCTCAACGCCTTCGTCGCCGGGGGCCAGCGAATCTATATCCATTCGGGCCTCATCAACGCCGCCGACAACGCCAACCAGGTGCAAGGCGTGCTCGCCCACGAGCTCGGGCACATCACCGGCGGCCATTCGATCAGCATCTACCAGGGCGCCAGCAAGGCCTCGACCATCTCCATCCTCTCGCTATTGGTCGGCGTAGCCGCGGCGATCGCCGGTGCGGGCGATGCGGCAATGGGCGCGATCGCGATGGGCCAGCAGGCCGCGCTCGGATCGTTCCTCGCCTTCACCCGGGCGCAGGAATCGAGCGCCGACGCGGCCGGGGCGAGCTACTTGTCGAAGGCCGGGATCTCGGGCCGCGGCAGCCTCGAATTCTTCAAGAAGCTGCAGAACGAGGAATTCCGCTACGGCTACAGCCAGGACGACGAGGCGGCCTATGCGCGGACCCACCCGCTCTCGGGCGACCGCATCGCCACCCTGCGCGAGGGCTACGAGAAGGACCCGGCGTGGAACAAGCCGGGCGACCCGGAGATCGAGAAGCGCTTCCAGCGCATCAAGGGCAAGCTCTACGGCTATCTCGCCAAACCCGAAGACACGCTGCGGCTCTATCCCGAATACATGACCGGCGAAGGGGCGCGCTACGCCCGCGCCTATGCCTACCACAAGGAAGCGAAGATGGACCTCGCGCTACGCGAGACCGACGCCTTGCTCGCCGAAGAGCCGAACGATCCCTATTTCCTCGAGCTGAAGGGCCAGGTGCTGCTCGAATCCGGCCATCCGGACGAAGCGCTGGCGCCGCTGCGCCTGGCGACCGAGCTGACCGGCAACGACCCGCTGATCGCCGGCACGTTCGGCCACGCGCTGGTCGCGACCGAGGACAAGGCGCACCTCGACGAAGCCGAGAACGTGCTTCGCGCAGCGGTCGCGCGCGACCGCGAGAACCCGTTCGCGTGGTACCAGCTGGGCATGGTCTACGGGGCCAAGGGCGACATCCCGCGTGCGCAGCTTGCCAGCGCCGAGCAGCAGATCATGAGCGACCGCCCGGCCGAGGCGCTGCGCAATGCCGAAGCGGCCGAATCGACGCTGCCCACGGGCACGCCCGACTGGATCCGCGCCCAGGACATCGCGATGCAGGCGCGCGCGCAGCTTGAACGCGCGAAGGACCGCAAGTAAGCCACAGCCATGCGCTGGCCTCTGACCATCCTGCTCGCCGTTTGCGGCGGTTTCGCCGGCGCCGCGGCGTGGGACTTCAGCGGGCTGGGCGCGAGCGCCACCCGCGAATACCTGCTCGCGCATCCCGAGGTCTTGCCCGAAGCGATGGACCGGCTGCAGCTGCAGCAGCGCCAGGCGCGGATCGAGCCGGTGCGCGACCAGCTCGAACAACCCTTCCCCGGCGCGGTGCTCGGCAATCCCAACGGCAGCGTCACGCTGGTCGAGTTCAGCGACTATGCCTGCGGCTATTGCCGGCAGAGCGTGGCCGACGTGAAACAGCTCGTCGCCGCCAATCCCGACTTGCGCGTGGTGGTGCGCGAATTCCCGATCCTGCGCCCCGAAAGCGCCGATGCCGCGCGGATGGGCTTCGCCGCGGCGCAGCAAGGCAAGTTCGCCGCCTATCACGACGCGATGTACGATCTCGGCCCGCCGACCGCCGAGACGATCGAACAGGCGGCCAGGCAGGCGGGCCTCGACATCGCCGCCGCCAGGCGGGCGATCGCGAGCGGCGCGTTCGAGCCGTTCCTGCAGGCCAACATGGAGCTTGCCAACCACATCGGCATCAGCGGCACGCCGGGCTGGGTGGTCGGGGACCAGATCATCGACGGGGCGGTCGGGCGCACCGTGCTCGGCGATGCGATCGAGGAGGCGCGGCAATCCTGACGGCGTTCTCATCCGCGTTCCGGCGCAAGCCGGCCAGCGTCCCGGCCGCGGCCGGGGAAGCGGCCCGCGGGTCGGCCAGGGGCGCCTCGATTGTCATGCTGCCGTTCAGCCCGACGCCGTTCTTCGCCGACAAGAACCGCGCCTTCTGGAACCTGCAGTTCATCGGCTGGGGCGGCGCGATGCTGCTGCGCTCGATGACCAGCCTCGCCAACGAGAAGCCGCTGTCGTTCCTGGTGCTGGTGCTGATCGCCACGATCACCGGCTTTTCGATCAGCCTCATCCTTTCCGTGATCTACGGCAAGCTGATCAACCAGCGACCGCTGGTCACCTGGGGCGCGACCGCGCTGGTGCTGGCCGCCGCCGTCGGCGTGTCGGCGTTCATCAACGGCTGGACCATCAGCCTCTACCAGGCCGGCAGCGAAGGCAGCTTCGCCAAGCTGGTGCTGGGCGTGTTCTACATGGACATGACCCTGCTCGGCGCGTGGTCGGCGCTCTATTACGCGATCAACTTCTTCCTCCAGGTCGAGGAACAGGCCGACCGGCTCGAGCGGCTCGAGGCGCAGGCGACGAGCGCGCAGCTCGCCATGCTGCGCTACCAGCTCAACCCGCACTTCCTGTTCAACACGCTCAATTCGATCAGCACGCTGGTGCTGCTCAGGCAGACCGAACCGGCCAATGCCATGCTCACCCGGCTTTCGGGGTTCCTGCGCCACACGCTGGTCAGCCAGCCGGGCGGCAAGGTCACCGTGGCCCAGGAAGTCGAGACGCTGCAGCTCTACCTCGATATCGAGCGGATGCGCTTCGAGGAACGGCTGCGCACGGTGTTCGGCATCGACCCGGCGGCGGCCGATGCCCTGATCCCTTCGTTCCTGCTCCAGCCGCTGGTCGAGAACGCGGTCAAGTACGCGGTCTCGCCGCAGGAGGAAGGCGCCCGGATCAGCCTGACCGCGCAACTCGTCGGCCAGCGCCTTCGGCTGACCGTATCCGACACCGGGCCGGGATTGCGCCCCCGCGCCGGGCGCACGACATTGCCTTCCAGCATGGCGGGATCGGGCAACACTGTTTCGACGGGTGTCGGGCTCGCCAATATCCGCGATCGCCTGGCCCAGGCCTATGGCGACGACCACTTGTTCGAAATCCGCACTCCGGCCGACGGCGGCTTCACCGTGGTGATCGAGCTTCCTTACGAGCGGGCCGAAACTTCCGACCGCGCTTCCGACGGGCTCGAGAATCCCTCCGCCCTGCCAACCGCAGCCGCTGAGCCCGAACAGCGGCCCTTGGGACTTGATGCATGACAATTCGCACAATCATCGTCGATGACGAGAAGCTGGCCATCCAGGGCCTGCAGCTGAGACTCGAGAAGTTTCCCGACGTCGAAGTCATCGAAACCTGCGCCAACGGGCGCGAGGCCATCCGCAAGATCAAGACCGAAAAGCCGGATCTCGTGTTCCTCGACGTGCAGATGCCCGGCTTCGACGGGTTTTCCGTGGTCAAGGGCGTGATGGAGATCGAGCCTCCGCTGTTCGTGTTCGTCACCGCCTACGAGGAGCACGCGATCCGCGCCTTCGAGGCGAACGCGGTCAACTACCTGATGAAGCCGGTCGACGAGGACAGGCTGGCCGATACGATCGACCGCGTCCGATCGCGCCTGGCCGAGAAGCGCTCGGCCGAGGAAGCCGAAAAGCTGAAATACGTGCTCTCCGAAGTGGCCCCCGAGGCGATCGAGAACATGCCGGCGGAAGAGGAAACCGCCGGCCGATACGAGAAGCTGATCAACATCAAGGACCGCGGGCAGATCTTCCGCGTCGATGTCGACACGATCGAGCACATCGAGGCAGCCGGCGACTACATGTGCATCTATACCGGCGACAATTCGCTGATCCTGCGCGAAACGATGAAGGACCTCGAGCGCCGCCTCGACCCGCGCGTGTTCCAGCGCGTCCACCGCTCGACCATCGTCAACCTCGACCTGGTGCGCCAGGTCAGGCCGCATACCAACGGCGAGTGCTTCCTGGTGCTCGAATCGGGCGCCGAGGTGAAGGTCAGCCGGTCGTACCGCGACGTGGTGGCGCGCTTTGTCCACTGAGGGCTGGCAGCTCGACAATTTCGACCTCGACCGTTTCGTCCGCGAGACGCTGGCGGAAGACCTCGGCACCGGCCTTCCCGGCGGTGGGCACGATGTCACCGCCGAAAGCGTGATTCCGGCGGCTGCGCGCTTTTCGGGCGTGATGGACAGCCGCGAGGCGATCGTCGTCGCCGGGCTGCCGATCGCCGCGGCGTTCTTCCGCGCGCTCGATCCAGCGATGGACATCGAAGTGCTGGCCGAAGAGGGATCCGAAGTCGCGCCGGGCGCCGACCTGATGCGGCTGTCAGGCAATGCCCGGGCCATGCTCACCGCCGAACGCAGCGCGCTCAACACCGTGCAGCACCTTTCGGGCATCGCCACGCTGACTCGCGCCTACGTCCGCGCGATGGGTGAAGCCGGCTGCGTGCTGCTCGACACGCGCAAGACGATACCAGGCCTGCGGCTGCTCGAGAAATACGCGACCCGGATGGGCGGCGCGCGCAACCACCGCATGGGGCTGTGGGATGCCGCGATGATCAAGGACAACCACGTGCTCGTCGCCGGCAACGTCGGCGAAGCCGTGCGCCGGGCGCGCGCGGCGGGCGTTGCCGACGTGATCTGCGAGGTCGACCGGCTCGACCAGGTCGAGCCGGCACTGGCGGCCGGCGCCGGCCACCTGCTGCTCGACAACATGAATCCCGCGACGCTGCGATCGGCGGTGGCGCTGGTCGCCGGGCGCGTGCCGACCGAGGCATCGGGCGGTGTCACGCTCGCGACGATCGGCGCGATCGCCGCGACGGGCGTCGATTTCGTCTCGGTCGGACGCATCACCCAGAGCGCGCCGGCGGCCGACATCGGTCTCGACTTCACGCCCGCCTAGCGCCGATTGCCAAGCTTCCGGGCTTGCTGCAAAACACCCCGGTCAATTGGGGAGAGAATTCACGATGCGTCCCGAATCCATCCGCTGGTTCGACCTGACCTATCTCGGCTCGGTCGCCCTTTCGGCGGTCGACTTCGTTCTCGAGCGCGATGCGCTGACCGCGCAGCTGACGGCGCAATTCGGGGAAAGCGGCCTCACGCTGGGCGCCGGCATCGTGACCGGCACTTTCGTGGCCTGGATGGCGTTCCTGGTGCTCCTGTGGTTCCTCGTCGCGCGCAAGCGCATGGCCGGCGCGAAGTGGGTGATCGTACTGCTCGTCGCCATCGGCCTCTACGCCCTGCCCACGCTGTTCACCGGCACGCTTACCCCGGAAAGGGTCGTTTCCGTGCTGTCGCTCGTGCTTTCGCTGGTAGCGGTCTATTGCCTGTTCCGGCCCGACGCGAAGGCTTGGTTCGCCGCGCGCGAATCGTCCGATCCCGGCCAGTCCGCCGACGGCTAGCGCTTGCGGGCGAAGAAATCGCGCAGCAACGCCGCCGCCTCGCGCTCGCCGATCCCGGGATAGACTTCGGGGCGGTGGAGGCACTGCTCCTGCTCGAACACCCGTGCGCCGTGCTCGACCGCGCCGCCCTTGGGGTCAGGTGCGGCGTAATAGAGCCGGGCGATGCGCGCATGGGCGATCGCGCCGGCGCACATCGCGCACGGCTCGAGCGTGACCCACAGCTCGCAGTCCTCGAGCCGCTCCGAGCCGAGCGCGGCGGCGGCGGCGCGGATCGCCAGCATTTCGGCATGGGCGGTGGGATCGGCCAGCGCGCGCGGCCGGTTGTGCGCCTCGGCGATGACCTTGCCGCCGCGCACGACGACCGCGCCGATCGGCACTTCGCCCGCCGCTTCGCCGGCGCGGGCAAGTTCGAGCGCGCGGCGCATCGGCGGGGGCAGCGGCCAGCTCGTCATTCTCTCCCGCTAGCCTCGCGACGCGGGCGCCGCAATGCCGCGCGAATGCTTGACCAAGCGCCCGCCCGCCGCTATGCGCGCCGCTTTCCCGGACACCATCCGATTGACGAGACGAGACCAATCATGTCGCGCATCTGCGAACTTACCGGCAAGGGCCGCCAGGTCGGCCACAATGTGAGCCACGCGAACAACAAGACCAAGCGCGTCTTCCTGCCCAACCTGCAGAACGTGACGCTGCTGAGCGAAAAGCTCGACAAGAGCTTCAAGTTCCGCGTCTCGACCAATGGCCTGCGTTCGGTCGAGCACAACGGCGGGCTCGACAACTGGCTGCTCAAGACGGCCGACGACAAGCTCAGCACGCGAGCGCTGAAGGTCAAGCGCGAGCTCAAGAAGGCCGACGCGGCCGCCTGAGCCCTCGGGCCTAGCCCGCCGCGCGCGGCGGGATCTCCCAGCGCAGTTCCAGCAGCAGCGTGCGCTGGAAAATCGTGCCGTTGTCGTCCGAAATCAACCACATGGTCACGCCCGTGGCGTCGGGCACGATCGCCAGCCCTTCGTAATTGTCGCGCGGCACCGCGCCGTGCAGCGTGGCCAGCTCCACCCACGGCCAGGGCTTGCCCGCCGCGATGGACCGCGGATCGGCCACGACCAGTTTCGTGCGGAAGAACGGCGGCAGCGGCGGATCGAGCGAGCGCAGCAGGATCACCACCCGCCCGTCGGGCAGGGCGGCCATGTCGGTCGGGTCGTATCCGATCGGCGGCCTGAAGCTGAATTCGAGCGGCTTTGCTCCCTCGACCGGGTCGCCGGGGAACAGCAGTCCCGGCCGGGCGCCCGACGAAAGCCATGCCGTGCCTTCGCGCAGCACGATGAAGCGGCCGTCGGCCAGCCGGACCATGGCTTCGGGCCCGCTGTTTTCCGGCCAGTCGGCCATCGCCGCCGGCGCGATCGCGCGCGGCGCGGCCTGGCCCGGATCGAATCGCCTGATCAGGTTGTAGACCTCGTAGGCGAACCAGCGCCTCCCCGTGGCGGGGTCAGCGGTGGCCGCTTCGATGTCGGATTCGTACTTGCCGGGCCCGAGAGCGCCGACGGAGCCGAACCGGAACTCCATCCTGCGCCCGGAATCCGGGATCGTGAAGCGCAAGGTCCTGGCGCTGTCGCTGAAAGCGGTCAGCGTGCCCCCGTCGGTCGCCAGCATCGCGGAATAGCCGCCGAACTTGCGGGTCGAGCCGACGATGTGCCAGGCGCCGGCCACGGTCAGGCCGGCGGGCCAGTCGGCGGGCGTCGTCGCCGGGATCGGGGTCATGATCAGGAGCGTGGATTTCGGGTTTCCTGCCGGTGCCGATGCACTGCGCCACCACAGGCCGGGCGAGAGCGCCGCGGCGAGCAGGACAATCAATGTCAGGCGGCGAAAGCGCATGCAGGGCGTAAATCCGTCAGGAAGCGCGCGTTACGAAGTGCACTGCGCAGTGCGAACCCCAGCGACCGCTACATCTCGTAGTCGAGCCGCTTGACCCACGGTTCGAGCACGGGCAGCACCAGCGCAAGCTTTTCTTTGTAGCGCTTCCAGCGGCCGACCGCACGCGTATAGAGCGGTTGCCCGATCTGCGCGTAGCTCGCCGTCCGCACCGGCCCGCGCCTCGCCGCGCTCTCCCGGTGGTCGAGTACGCTGTCGCGCCACTCGAGGCCGAGGAACGCCGCCACCCGACGCATGACGGGTTCGGCGTCCTCGATCATGGCTTCGTAGCGCACCGTCTTCACCTTGAGCGGAAGCAGCTCGCCCGCCCTTCCCCAGCAGGCAAACACCGCGTCGTACGTCAAGGCCGCTTCCTCAAGGTCGGTGAAGCTGCGCATGGCGAAGTTGGGGGTGAACATCGCCATGAAGCAACTGAGCACAACGTCGCACGGATGGCGCTCGATCATGACGATGTGTGCCTCGGGAAACAGCCGGTGAATCATGGGCATCTGCGCCATGTGCAGCGGGTGCTTGTCGACTAGCCAGCGGTCCCCCAGGGGTGAGCCGTAATGGGCGGTGCGCGCGAAATAGTCGCTTCGCGCAGCCAAGATCGCGTCCGGATCGCCACTTCCGGCGATGTCGGGAAAGGCCGAGGCGGTCTCAGCCAGCATCGGCGCCTCCTCGTACACCGCGAGCTCGGGGAACCCGGAAAGGAACGTGTCGAGCAGCGTGGTGCCCGAGCGCGGGAAACCGACGACGAACACCGGATCACGACGGCCGTCGTCAGGCAGCTCGACCGGCGGGGGCGCGGCCATCGCGGCAGTGCGCGCCTCGACGGTTTCGCGATAGCTCGGGCCCTCGCGCGAAGGCTGGCTCGCAGCCACCGCACGGTTCATCTCGGCATAGCAGGCGAAGGCTTCCTCGCTCCTGCCGAGCCGATCGGCAATCTCGGCCTTCAATTGGGCCCGCCTTAACGCACTGATCGTTTCCGGTACACGGGCCGCGAGTGTTTCCGCTTCCTCGAAACGATCTTCCCGGCGCAGCAGCCAAGCCCTCAGGAAATCGAGCTCCGCAGCCTCGATCCCCCGCTGCTCGGCGCCCTCTATCAGCGCACGCAGATCGTCGAGGCGATTGAGGTTCTCGTAAAGCAACCCGAGCTCGATGTGCGCCGCGCCGACGCGGTTCTCGGCGTTTGCAAGCGGCCGCAGCACCTCGATCGCGGCGTCGGGCTCCCCCGAGGCCGCCAGGGCGAGGCCGTATTCAAGCGCGACGGCCTCGTTCTCCGGGAAGCGACGCCGCGCCTCCTCCATCGTCTGCAAACGGCCTTGGCGATTGTCCTGGCCAGCGAGCAGTTCGGCCAGATTGAGGAACACCTCAGGCCCGCCACCGCAGTTCACGGCGCGCTGGAAGGCGTCGCGCGCGCTTTTCGTCTCGCCGGTCGCCCGCAGCGCGTTGCCGAGATTGTTCCACAGCTCGAAATCTCCGGGCGCCTCGGCGACCAGCTCACGGTAGATCGGAACAGCCTCCGCCTCGCGGCCGTGCTCCTGGAGGAGATAGGCCAGCAGGCGCCGCGCCCGCGCGGTGCCGGCATGGTCCTCGAGGATCGCCAACGCTTCCTGCCCGCGGGCTTGCCCGGTGAACAGCATCGCAAGATTGGTCCGTGCCGCCGCGTCGGACGGCGTTACTGCGAGCTGCCGGCGCAGCAGCTCTTCGGCGCGCCCTTCCTCGCGCGATTGCAAGGCGACGAGCGCCGCAAATCCGAGCAACCCAGGGTGCTCGGGATGGCGGGAGAGCCCCTCGTCCGCGTGCACCCGGGCCGTCGCCAGATCGGATTGGCGCAGCGCCGCGGCGGCCTGGCCGAGATAGTGTTCGGGAGTCACCGGTCGTTACCTTGGGAGTGCGATGTCGAAGGCGACGGTCATCCGCTCACCGCGGCCGAAGGGCCGCGTACCGTGCCAGGTGATCGAAGGGAAGAGCGCAAGCGTGCCGGCCCTCGGCTCGACCCAGCGGAACGCCTCGAGATTGGGCACGAGCTCACGGTTCTCGCCGAAGGATAGCCACCCGGCGCGACCGTCTTCGGAGAAGGCAGGGCCCTTCTCCTTCTCCGGAAGGGCGACATAGAACGCGGAGCTGAACCAGCCCTGCGGGTGGACGTGGTCGACGTGGAACCCCGAATCGACCAGGCGGACCGACCACGAACCCGCGATCCGGAGCGGCTCGCGCTCGTCGACCAGCGTGGGATGTCCGTCGATCGCCGGGGGAAGCTGCGCGACGTGTTCGCGCACGGCCCCGAGAAGCGCCCTGCGCAGCCGCCGGATCGGTTCCTCGCTGCGGATAAGCAGGTTGCCGTCGGTCTGCGATCCGCCCCTGACCGACTGGTCGATGTGCTGGCCGCTCCTGCGGTGCAGATCGCGGAGGCACTCGGCTAGTTCGGCAATATCGCCCAGTTCGCCGGCGATGTCGTACGTGGCGATGAGCCTGTCGTCGCCCTCGAGCCACTCCCAGCGCGGATCGCCGGTCAGACGCCAGACAAGCGCGCGATAGGGCCAGAGAGTGCGCACATCGCCCGAGAAATGGCGCTCGAGCAACGCGGCACTCTCCTGATAGCGGCCGAGCCTGACAAGGTTGCGCAGCTCCCAGATCGCTTCGGATGCGGTGGTTGCTGCCGGCAAGCGGCCGAAGATCTCGCGCGCCTCCGCATCGCGGCCCAATTCGGCGGCGCAGACCGCTTCCAGTCGGCGCAGAGCCGGGTCCCGCCCGAGGCCCCGCGCGACCAACGCGGCCGCCCTGGCGTAATCGCGGGCGTTCATCGCCATGGCGATCGCCTGCTGGAGCAGCACCGTCTCGCCCGGATAGCTTGCCAGCGCCAAATCGATGGTGGCCATCGGGTCCTCGTCCGGCGCGGCGATGGCCGTGAGGTTGGCGTAAGCGGCGTGGCCTTCCAGCCAGCCCGGCGCCTGGGCGAGCAGGCGCGCGAGGTCGTCGCGGGCTTGATCCGCCTTCCCTTCGGCGAGTTGCGCCGCCGCCCGGCCCAGGCGGACCGAGCCGTCGCCGGGCGCCAGGGCGACCGCCTTCTCGAACAGCGCGACCGCTTCGCCGCCGCCCTCGAGTGTGGTCCGGGCGATGCTGTGGGCAAGGAGCGGGTCGCCGGGGCGCAGCTCCGCAGCTCGGGCGAAAGCGCGCGTCGCCTCGGCGCTCTCCCCGAGGCCGCGGCAAGCGAGGGCAAGCATCTGCCACAGGCCCGCATGATCGGGATGATGCTCCGCCACTGCCGGCAACAGGCGCGTCCGGACCTCTTCGTGACATCCCTGCGCCATCGCGGCAGACGCTGCGCGGTGGAGTCCGTCGGCGTCGTCACCCGGTACGCGGGCCAGTCGTGCCAGAGCTTCGCTTCGGGTGGGCATTGCTACAAAGGCTAGAGCATGATCGGTTCGGCTTGAAGCACTTCGTCATCGCGAGCCCGCAAAGCGGGCGCGGCGATCCAGGGGCGGTGCCTTGCCGCCTGGATTGCCGCGCGACCTTCGGTCGCTCGCAATGACGATTCCCGGTTCGTGGCAAGCTGGGCTTGTCGATTGCGCGGAAAGAGAAAAGGCGGAGCCGATGGCCCCGCCTTTCCCATGCTTTCGCGATGCCGGCCCGGCTTAGAAGTCGAGGGTGACACCGGCGAAGACGTAGCGGCCCAGTGCGTCGTACACCTGCGAGAAGGTATTGCCGTTGCAGAAGCCGGCCGGGCAGGCCGGGGATCCGACGACCGGCGGTTCCTTGTCGAACAGGTTGTTCGCGCCGAGGCGGAACTTGTAGTGATCGCCCAATTCCGCCGTCAGGTTCAAGTCGAAGTAGCTGACTGACGGGATCTTCGCGTTGGCCGGCTGGGAGCCGGAACCGGGATCCTCTTCGACCGAATCGAAATACCGCCAGCGCACCGACGCGCCGAAGCCCGAAGGGTGCTCCAGGCCCACGCGCAACTGGTGGCGCCACTCAGGATTCGGCGTGCCGCAGATCGCACCGTAGAGGCCGGCGCAGGCGTAGGCCACCGGATTACCGTTGACGTCGCGCGCGCCCGTATCGGTCACGAGCTTGTCGAGCCAGGTGCCGACGAAGTTGGCGCTGAGACGGCCGAAGCTGCCGATCGCGCGGCTGTAGCCGGCGTTGACGTCGATACCGCTGGTCTTGGCGTTGCCGATGTTCTGCGTGGTGTCGACGACGTAGCCTGACGAGGTGCGCCACAGCGAACCCGACGCGTCACGATGCACCAGGCCGCAGAAGAACGGATCGGCGGTGGTGCCACACTGTTCCAGGATGGTGTCGGCGCCGATGCCCTGGATCGCCCTGTCAATCTTGATGTCGAAGTAGTCGACGCTGGCCACGAACCCCGGCAGGAAACCCGGCTGCAGGACGACCCCGACGGTCCAGGTATCGGCCTTTTCCGGATTGAGCGACGCGTTGCCGCCGATCAGGCCGTTGTACTGGCTGGCGGGATTCTCGCTGACGAACTGACCAACGCTCAAGCCCTGTGCCAGACAGCCCGCTTCACTAGCCGTGATGGCGTGGCCCGCGCAGGGATCAGTACTCCCGTCGAGCGCGACGCGGTTCGGCGCGAACAGATCCTGCAGCGTGGGCGCGCGAACCGCCCGGTTGTACCCGCCGCGGAAGAGGATGTCCCGGATCGGCGCAAACTTGCCCTCGATCTTGTAGGTGTCGGTCGAGAAGCTGCCGCCCGTCGAAACGTCATAGTCCGAATGACGATAGCCGCCGGTGATCTGCGCATTGTAGATGAAGTTGTCCTGCACCAGCGGGATGCGCAACTCGGCGAACTCTTCCATGACCTTGAAAGAGCCGGAGACCGGGAGCGTCGGCGCGCCCTGACCGGCAAGGTCGCCGGTCTGGAACGAAACGTCGGATTTGAAGTCGAGCGTCTCCTTCCGGTATTCCGCACCCACAGCCAGGGCCAGGCCATCGTCGGCCCATGGCAGCTTCATGCCGTATGCGCCCAGATCGCCGGTCAGCGCACCGCTCAGCACCTGTTCGGTGTTGATGCCGCGCGTGAAGCCCGGTGTCTGAATGTAGTTCAAAGCTTCCGGAGTGACCCCGCCAGGAGCGAAGATATCCCACGGAACGCAGTTCGGATCCGAACCGTCGAGAGTCGAACGGCAGACCGGGTTGACGCCCGCCTGGTTCGGATCGTCGACGACGTCGATGGCACGGGTGATGCGAGTCACCGAGAAGTCGTTGAGATAGGTCTCGGCGAAGATCGTCCGGCCGTACTGGTAGAACGCGTCATATTTCCAGTTCGAACCCAGGTCGCCGTTCATGCCGATCACGCCGCGATAGCTGGTGTGCTGCAGGTCGTCCTGGCGCCCGCCGCCTTCGACGTTGCGGCGCAGGATCTGCGCGAAGCCGCGGTTGTAGGTCGCACCCGTGGTCGGATCGATGAAGTCGTACGCCGGCTCGCCGGTGTTTCCGACAACGTCGAACGCACGATCCGGGCTCGGGCTCACGAGCAGGTTCTCGTTGTCGCAGACGATGCTGAGCTGCTGCGCGCTCAGCAGCGGGTTGTCGCAGTTGAGCGAGAGCGTGTTGCCGAAATCGCCCGAGGGAGCGATCTGGGCGACCGTGCGGTCGTCCATGAACATGACCTCGAGGTAGGGCTTCAGCGCAGGCGAGATCTCGTAGTCGGCGAAGACGCCGGCCGTATAGCGCTCGTCCGGACGCTGCAGGTGGTTCAACGGCGCGTAGTTGTAGCGCGTGAAGCCGTTTTCGAACACGCGGCCGTTGCCGACCTGGTACAGGGTCGAGGTGAAGTCCGCCGGATCGCCGAAGCTGTCATAGATGATGAATGTGCCGGTGGGCGATGTCAGCGAACCGCCGCAAGTGAACGGGGGGGTTCCGCTGCGCGACGCAGCGAGCGCGCACGAGGTGTAGTCGCGCTTCGCCTGGAGAACCTTGTTGACCTTGCGATAGCCGGCATAGGCGGTCACGTGGCCGCGATTGTCGTCGAACGAGGCGCCGAACGATGCCGTGACGTCGACAGTGCCGCCATCGCTTTCATGGCCGGTGGGATAATCGAACCCGCGCGCATCGAGCGCGTCGGTCACAGAAGACTTCGTGCCGTTGCTGTGATCGAAGATCGCATACTGGCCGTCGATCCGGAAGCCTTCGAAGTCGGTGTCCATGATGAAGTTGACGACGCCGGAGACCGCGTCGGCACCGTAGACCGACGAGGCACCGCCGGTCAGCACGTCGATGCGCTTGATCATTGAACCGGGGATGATGTTGATGTCGGCGGCCGAAGTGCCCGGGTCGCCCGGAACCACCCGGCGGCCGTTGACCAGGACCAGCGTGCGCTCGGAGCCGAGGCCGCGCAGGTTGAGGGTCGCAGTGCCGGAAGCGCCGTTCGCGATGGTGCCGCCCTGGCCGGCGAAGACCTGCGGCAGCGAGTTGACGAGGTCTTCGACGCGGGTCGTGCCCGTGGCCTGGATTTCCTCGGCAGTGACGAAGGTGACCGGGCTGGCCGATTCGAGATTCGGCTGCGCGAGGCGCGAACCGGTGACGACGATGGAACCGCTCTCGGTGGTGTCGCCGGGTGCGGCGGCGGGAGTTTCCTGCGCCATCGCCGGCACGGCCATCATGGCGATTCCGATCGCCAGCGGGGCGGAACTCGCCTTGAGGAACGAGAATTTTGTCATAATCCAGTTAATCCCTTGCCCTGAACTGCGGGTTCCATACCCGCTTCCGGCCCAGGCAGTTTGCGCATGCGCGGCACGCGCTTCCTCAGCCCAGGATTGGGGACGCCTGAGCCAACACCGCTTTTCTGTAAAGCCGCAGTTCAGCTCGTTGCGGCAGTTTTGTTTCTGCTGTAACCTCTGTGCAACACTCATGGGACATTGAGTTCCTTGCACTTCTCGGCCGCACGTTTCATGAAGTTGCGTCAGGAAGGCACACTCGGTACAGATCATGCGCATCGTCAGCATTGTCAGCAGCATTGTCGGCATAGTCGGCCTGACGACCGCTGGTGCGTTCGCCGCATCGCCTGTGTTCGCGCAGGACAAGCAGCCGGCGAACGCTCCGCCCGGAATGTTCGACGATCTCTTCGCCTGCCGCGCAATTGCGGATACGGCGCAGCGCGTTGCCTGCTACGACGGCAAGGTCGACGAGATCCAGGTGGCGGTGCGCGAGAAACGGATCGTCGTCACCGACGCGAAGAAGCTGAAGGAAGCCCGGCGCGGCCTGTTCGGATTCTCGGCATCCAAATTGCTTTCCCTCGGCGGCGAGGACGAACAGGATCTCGACGAAGTCGAAACCACGGTGGCCTCGGCCCGGCTCAACGCCGAGGGGCAATGGCTGCTGACGCTGGAGGACGGGGCCGTGTGGCGGCAAATTGACCTGAAGCGGCCGATCTTCGATCCCAAGCCCGGCAGCAAGGTCCGCATCCGCGAGGGCGCCCTCGGCAGCTTTCTTGCAACCATCGACGGACAGCGCGCCATGAAGATGCGCCGGGAACGCTAGTCGGCGGCGCCTGTGCGGTAGGGCGTCCTTACTTCTCGCCCACGAAAAGCAGCGGGTCGAGGCGCGCGTCGCGCCATTTCAGGCTCCAGTGCAAATGCGGCCCCGTCGCCCGCCCGGTCATGCCGATATTGCCGATGTACTGGCCCTGGCGAACCACGTCGCCGACCCTCGCCGCCAGTTTGGAGCAATGCAGGAAAGAGCTGTTGAGCCCGCCGCCGTGATCGATCATCAGCAGGTTGCCTTCGAGCGAGAACGGCGTCTCGGCGGCGAGCACCACGACGCCGTCGGCCGGGGCGACGAACGGCGTGCCGCTCTCGCCGGTGGCGATGTCGAGCCCCGAATGGTAGCTTCCCGCCTCGCCGCCGCGATAGACCCGCTGCGAGCCGAAGCGGCCGGCGATGCGGCCCTTCACCGGCCAGATGAAATCCTGTCGCCAGCCCTCGACCGGCGAATCGACCGCGCGCGCGGCGGCGATCCGCTCGAGCTCAGGGCCGCGGATCTTCATGAATTCCTCGGTCGGCACGTTGCCCGGCGTGCGCGCGACGTCGACCCGCTCGATGTCCCACGCGCGCGGCGAGATGGTGAGCGGGCTTTCGAGTGTGCGCCCGTCGGCGAGCACCGCGACGAGCATGGCCGAAGGCCCGGCGTCGCGGTCGAACGCGGCGAAGAAGCGGCCTTGCCCGTCGAGCGCGAGCGCCTGCCCGTCGAGCCGGGCGGAGACGGTGCCGGCCGGGGCCTGCCCGCGAATCCAGCCGCCTTGGGTCAGCTCGCCGGCGATGGCGAAGCTGGCCGGAGCGGCCGGAGCGGGAGCGGCAACCACGGCAGGAGCCGGGGTCGGGGCAGAGGCACCGTTGGACGGCGCCGCGCAGTTGCCGAGCGCCAGCAGGCTTGCGCCCGCGAGGGGAAAACCGATCGCGCCCGGCCGGCGCTTCATGCCCCGCCCGTCAGCCGCCTCGTGGCGATGTCGGGGCCGGCATAGGCTTCCTGCAGCTCGACCGACCAGTAGCGCAGTTCCTCGAGCAGGACCTGTTCGCCGGTCACGGCGCAGACGACGAAATGGCCCGGGTGCACGACGCGGAAGCCGTTGGGGCCGAAGTGAAGGATGGCGGCGCGCTGGCCGGAAGACATCAGCATGACCCCGCTCCTATCAAGCGGGGCCGGTCAAAGCAATTTCGGCTGCTCGCCCGACGGCCCGGGTGCGGCAGGGCGTTTCTTCGGCGCGTTGCCCGGCACCACGTCGAGGGTGCCGTCACGAAAGCGCAGCGTCAGAGCGGCTTCCCTGGCGGCCTCGCCGGCCGACGTCAGCGTCCGGCCCGCCACATCGGTCACCCGGGCATAGCCGCGCTGGAGCACCGAATCCGGGTCGAGCGAGCGCATCACTCGTTCGAGCGCCGCCAGCCGCTCGCGCCGCTCGGCAGCCGGGCGGTTCAGCAGCGCGGGCGCGAACCCGGCGCCGGCCAGCCGCTGCCTCGCCGCCTTGAGGTTCGACTGGAGCAACGGAGCCGACAGCCGCCGCCGGTCATCCTGCAGCTCCGCGCGTGCGCGCGCAGCGCGATCGGCCAGCCCGCGGCGCAGGCGCTCGGCCATCTCGTCCAGCTGCTGCGCCGGCTGCGCCGCCAGCGCTGCGGGCCGCGGCATGCGCAGCAGGCGGGCCTCGAGCCGCTCGTGCCCGAGCATGACCGGACGCAGCACGCTCTTGCCGAGGCGCAGGCCGAATTCGCCGATCGTCGCGGCCAGCTCGCGCCGCACCGGCACCGCGATCTCGGCCGCCGCGGTCGGCGTCGGCGCGCGGCGGTCGGCGGCGTAGTCGGAGAGCGTGGTGTCGGTCTCGTGCCCGACCGCGCTGATCACCGGGATCGGCGATCCGGCGATCGCGCGCACCACGACTTCCTCGTTGAAGCTCCACAAGTCCTCGATCGAGCCGCCCCCGCGCGCCACGATCAGCAGGTCGGGCCGCGGGATCGGCCCGCCGGCGGCAAGCTCGCCGAACCCGCGCACCGCGGCGGCGACTTGTTCGGCCGAGCCCTGGCCCTGGACCAGCACCGGCCAGACCAGCACCCGGCTGGGGAAGCGGTCGGCAAGGCGGTGGAGGATGTCGCGGATCACCGCGCCGGTGGGCGAGGTCACCACGCCGATAACGCCGGGAAGGAACGGCAGCGGGCGCTTGCGTTCGGCGGCGAACAGCCCTTCCGCCTCGAGCCGCAGCCGCGTTTTCTCCAGCAGGGCGAGGAGCGCGCCCTCGCCGGCGATCTCCATCCGCTCGATGACGATCTGGTAGGTCGAGCGCCCGGGATAGGTCGTCAGCTTGCCGCTGGCGACGACTTCGATCCCGTCCTCGGGGACGAAGCCGAGCCGTTCGGCGTTGCCGCGCCACATGACTCCGTCGATGCGCGCGTTCTCGTCCTTGAGCGAGCAGTAGAGGTGACCCGAGGCGGCGCGCTTGACCCCCGAGAGCTCGCCGCGCAGCTTGACGAAGCCGAAACGGTCCTCGACCGTGCGCTTCAGCAATTGCGAAATCTCGGTGATGGTAAGCGGGGCGGCGTTGTCCCCGGCCGTTCCCTTGGCTAGCAGCCCGGCATCGCTGGGATCGTCGTCGATGGAAGGGCCGGGCATGAACATCCTCTTGCTGGGATCGGGCGGACGCGAACATGCGCTGGCATGGAAGCTGGCGCAATCCCGCTTGATTGCCGGCGAGGGCGGCACGCTTTACGCCGCGCCCGGCAATCCCGGGATCGCCCAGCATGCCGAGCTGGTCGAGATCGCGGTGACCGACCATCAGGCGGTGGCCGATTTCTGCGCCGAACATGGCGTCGATTTCGTCGTCGTCGGCCCCGAGGCGCCGCTGGTCGACGGCCTCGCCGATTCGCTGCGCGCGCAGGGCATCGCGGTGTTCGGCCCGTCGAAGGCGGCAGCCCGGCTCGAAGGCAGCAAGGGCTTCACCAAGGAATTGTGCGAGCGCGCCGGGATCCCGACCGCGGGCTATGTCCGAACCGCTTCGCCGGATGAGGCCAAGGCCGCGCTCGACCGTTTCGAGGCGCCGTTCGTGCTCAAGGCCGACGGGCTCGCCGCGGGCAAGGGCGTAGTCATCGCCGAAACCCGCGCCGAGGCGGAAGCGGCGCTCGACGACATGTTCGGCGGCGCGTTCGGGGCGGCGGGCGCCGAAGTGCTGATCGAGGAATTCATGGAAGGCGAGGAAGCGAGCTACTTCGCCATCACCGACGGGGCGACCATCGTCCCCTTCGGCGGCGCGCAGGACCACAAGCGCGTCGGCGAAGGCGACACCGGCCCGAACACCGGCGGGATGGGCGCCTACAGCCCGGCGCCGATCCTCACCCCGCAGGTTCGCGGCGAGGCGATCCAGCGGATCATCGGCCCGACCGTGCGCGCGCTGGCCGACGAGGGCACGCCCTATGTCGGCGTGCTCTTTGCCGGCCTGATGCTGACTCGCGAGGGGCCCAAGCTGGTCGAATACAACTGCCGCTTCGGCGATCCCGAATGCCAGGTGCTGATGATGCGGCTGGAAAGCGACCTCGGCGAATATCTCTACGCAGCCGCCACCAGCAGCCTCGCATCGCTGCCGCCGCCGAAGTTCTCGGACGACACCGCGCTCACCGTGGTGTTGGCGGCGAAAGGCTATCCCGGCACGCCCCAAAAAGGTGGCGCGATTGCGGGCATCGCCGAAGCGGAAGCGGGCGGGGCCAAGGTGTTCCACGCTGGCACCGCGCTCAAGGACGGCGCCCTCGTCGCCAGCGGCGGCCGCGTGCTCAATGTCACCGCGCGCGGGAAGTCGATCGGCGAGGCACGGGCGGCCGCCTATGCGGCCGTCGACAAGATCGACTTCCCGACCGGCTTCTGCCGCCGCGACATCGGCTGGCGCGAACTCGCGCGGCAATCGCGCTAGGCCGCGAGAAGGTCCTTGAGCGCCCACACCGGCAGGTATGGCCGGGCCAGCGCCTTGTCGAGCGCGTAGGGCCACCAGCCGGGCCCGAACGGATAATAGAGCCGCACGGGCACACCGAGCTTCCTGGCGACGGCCATTGTCTGCCGGCGCGGCAGGCCGCGCAGCTGTTCGAGCTCGCAGGGAGTGCCGGCATCCAGCAGCACGCCCAGCGCATCCGCGGCAAGGTGCGGGTCGTGGGTCGCCACCGCGACGGTCGCGCTTCGCCCGGCGAGAATGCCGGCAAGCTCGCGATAGGCCGCCGCCACGTCGGCCACGTCCGCCACGGGATCGGCCCATTCGCCCTTGACCAGGCGGATGCGGCAGGGCCCGTCGCGCAGGCGTCGGGCATCGTCGGGGCTGCGGCGCCACCGTGCCGGCAGGGTCGCTCCCGCGGCGAATTCCTCGGCCAAGTCGAGCGTGCGTGCGGCAGCGTTCCCGGCGAGCGAATCGAAAGCCAGCGGCAGGCCCGAACCGGCAATTCTGCGCACCGGCTCGCGGCCGAAACCCAGCGCCGGAGCCTTGAGCGAAAGAAGGATGTCGCCACCCGAACCGGCAAGCTCGCGAGCGAGCCCGGCATAAGTGGAAGCGATCACGGCGGGGGTGTCGCCGTCATGCGGGAAATAGCCGGCGCTCAGCGCCATCCCCTCACGGCCGAGCCTTGCCAGGCTGCGGGCCGCTTCGCACGCGCTCTCGCCTGCCACGCAGCGCCCGACCAGTCCCGGCAGTGCGTAGCGCGCATCGCGCAGCTGCGCCTTGAACGGGAAGTTCACGCCACGCCTCGCGTCAGACGTCCGCGCATCCAGGCGACGCCGTCTTCGGCAATCGCGGCGAGGCCGGCGGCGGTGAACGGGTAGGTCCGCAGCCGGACGCAAGGATGGCTTTCCCGCGTCCAGAAGTCGGCGATCCAGTCTTCGGCATTGCCCATCAGCTCGAATGCGGCAAGCCCGCGGCCGGCTGCATCGCGCAGTGCGTGGAGCATCAGCAGCGTGCCCGGCGAACAACGGGCGAAGGCCTCGTCGTAGCCGATCTTGAACAGCCAATAGCGCCCGGCTTGCTCGACGGCCATGTGCATGGCCGCTGCCTGCCCGTCGATCCGCAGGAACGCGAAGCGCATTTCGCCACGCTCGCAGGCAGCCCGGAAGTAGCGGCGAAAGAAAGCCTCCTTGGCCGGATCGCAGGCGATCGCGGTGCGCGCGGCGCGCTTCCAGCTGCGCGCCTCGACGGCTGCGGCTTCGTCGAACAGCGCATCGAATTCGCCAGGGGTGGGAGCGATCGTTTCGCAGGTCACTTCGCCGAATTCGGCCGCGCGACGTGCGGCTCGGCGGAAATCGGAGCGCCGGCGGGACGAAAAGCGGCTTTCCGGCTCGCGCCAGCCGGCATCGAGCGGAATGAAAGGGCACGGCGCCGCCGGACGCGACCACACCCAGCCGCGGCCCTTCATGCTGTCCCGCAGCGCCGCGACGAGCGGGGAAGTGGCGAGCATCCGGCCGAAGTCGAGCGGCCGCCCCGTCTCGGCGAGAACTTGCGCCAGGCGGACGCCGGCGGCTCGATCGCTGCACAGCGCATCGCCCGGCTCTCCCAGCTCCTTGGCCCCCGGCTGGCGCCAGCGGGCAGCCGGGCCATGCGCCCGGCACAGCGCGATCATCGCCTCGACACGTCCGTCATGCTCGCTGCGGAACAGCGAGACGGCATCCGAACCGGCGATGGTTTCGGCGAGCGCGGAGATGAAATCGGCGTCTTGTGTCGGCAGTACCGCGTGCGCGGCGAGGCGCTGCCAGCCATGGGCCAGAGCTACTGCTCCAGCGGCCTGCCGCAGGTCGAGTTCCGGCGGATGTATCGCAGCGTGGTGCACGTTTCCCTCGCGGAACGCGCTACTCCCAAATTCCTAAGAAATAGGCCCTGCCATCCGCCCGATCAGCCCAGCCGGCTCGCGACCAGCTCCCTGAGGTCCGCCTCGGACCGCGCGCCGTAGTGCGAGATGATCTCGGCGGCGCAGATCGCGCCAATCCGCAGGCAGCGCTCGAGGCTCTCGCCGGTCGCATGGCCGAACAGGAACCCGGCGGCGAACAAGTCGCCGGCGCCGGTGGTGTCGACGACTTCCTCGACCGGCTCGGCGGCCACCTGGGCGCGCTCGCCCCCGGCCAGCGCCACCGCGCCCTTTTCGCTGCGGGTGACGACGAGCACCGGAACCTGCGGCGCCAGCTGCGCGAGCCCCTCCTCGAAGTCCTCGCAGCCGGTCATCGCCGCCAGCTCGTGCTCGTTGGCGAACAGGATGTCGAGCTGGCCTTCGGCGAGCAGTTGGCGGAAATCGTCGCCGTGGCGGGCGATGACGAAGGGATCGGATAGGGTCAGGGCGACCTTGCGCCCGGCTTCGCGCGCCGCGGCGATCGCCCGGCGCATCGCCGCACGCGGCTCTTCCGGATCCCACAGGTAGCCCTCGAGATAGAGGATCCGCGCGGCCTGGATCGCCGCCAGGTCGAGCGCGGACGCCGGCAGGAACTGGGTCGCGCCGAGATAGGTGTTCATCGTCCGCTGCCCGTCGGGGGTGACGAAGATCAGGCAGCGCGCGGTCGGCGGCTCGCCCGGCCGCGCGGCGGTCTCGTAATGGACCCCGGCGGCGCGGATGTCGTGACCGAATATCTCGCCGAGCTCGTCGTCGGCGACCTGGCCGACGAAGGCGCAAGTCGCGCCGAGTTCGGCAAGGCCGGTGACGGTGTTCGCCGCCGAACCGCCGGAGATTTCCCGTGCCGGGCCCATCATCTCGTACAGCTTCGCCGCGCCGATGTCGTCGACCAGGGTCATGCCGCCCTTGGCCATGCCGAGTTCGGCGATGAGCGATTCCTCGCACGGGGCCATCACGTCGACGATGGCATTGCCGATCGCGAGAACGTCGAAGCGGAGTTCGGTCATCGGTGGGTCCTGTCCTGTTGCTCGCGGCCCTTTAGGGTCCGTTCTCGATGCCGGCAATGGCCGTGGCGCGGCCAAGCGCAGCCGCGCGCCGGGGCACCGCGGCGCGATTGACTTGGCTCCGCCCGGGCTGCACTTGGAAGGTCCGATGACGAGCCTAGCGACATCGCTGCTGCGCGCCGCCGGCCAGCTGGCCGACCCGCCGGTGCTCAGGGTGATGGCGAAAAGCGTGGCGGTCACCGTGGCGATCTTCGCGGTCCTCGGCTGGGCCGGAGGTTACGGGCTCGATGCCGGCCTCGCCGCGCTCGGGCTCGACGAGGACTATGGCCTCAGCGCGATCCTCGCCGCGGCGCTGACGGTGATCGCGGCCTGGCTCCTGTTCCGCATCGTCGCCCTGGCCGTGCTGCAGTTCTTCGCCGACGAGGTCGTGCTCGCGGTCGAGCGCGAATCCTATCCGCTCGCCGCCGCCAACGCGCGCAAGCTCGGCCTGGCGGAGGAAACCCGCATCGGCCTCGTCGGCGCGCTGCGGGCGCTTGCCGCCAACCTCGCCGCCACCCCCTTCGCGCTGATGCTGTTGTTCACCGGCGTTGGCCCGGCGCTGGTGTTCTGGGCGGTCAACGCCTGGCTGCTCGGCCGCGAGCTGATCGACATGGTCTGGCTGCGCCACCGCCACGCGCCGGGCGAACGCGCGCCGGTCGGCGGGCTCGAGCGGTTCCTGCTCGGCGGCGCGATCGCCGTGCTGCTGGCGGTCCCGTTCGCCAATTTCGCCGCCCCGGTGCTCGGCGCCGCGGCGGCGACCCACCTCGTCCACCGCCGGATGCGGGGGCCCCATGCGGCGTGAGGCCGGCTTCTTCCTGCTGCTGGCGCCGCTGGCCGCCTGCTCCCCCCAGCCGCCGGCGCCCGTGGCGCCGCCGCCGGCAATCGAGCGCCCGCCCGCCCGCGCCGTCCCGCCCACGGTGCCGCCGCCGCCGGAGACGCAGGGCTTCCGCGCGCCGCAAGTGCTCCACATGGCCGGGCTCGAGGACGTGATCGAAAAGGACGCCGGGGCGCTTGCGCGCATGTTCGGCCCGGCCCGCCTCGACGTGCGCGAAGGCGACATGCGCAAGCTGCAGTTCGCGGGCGATGCCTGCGTGCTCGACGTCTACCTCTACCCGCTGCGCAGGGGCGGCGAGCCGGTGGCGACCTACGTCGACGCGCGCCGCGCCAGCGACGGGCTCGACGTCGACCGGGCGGCCTGCGTGGCCGCGCTGGCCCGGTGAACGCGCCGGTAACCCCGATTTAAGCTTATTGCCGCACAGTGCCGGGCGAAAACAGGGGGACCTTTTCGCCCATGAGCATGCATTTCAGTGCCATCGCCCGCCAGGCCGCGGCCGACGGCGTCATCACGCCCGACGAGATCCTCGCCCTGCGCCGCGAAGGCTGGGGCGGCGGGGCGATCACGCCCGAAGAGGCCGACGCGATCTTCGCGATCAACGCCGCGCTTTCCGAACGGCCGGCCGAATGGTGCGACTTCCTGGTCGAGGCGATCGGCGAATACGTGCTCAACACCTGGGAGCCGAAGGGCTACGTCACCGACGAGCAGGCCGCCTGGCTGATCGAGCGGGTCGCCGCCGACGGCACGCTCGACAGCATGGCCGAGCTGGAAATGCTGGTCCACCTGCTCGAGCGGGCGCAGAACGTGCCCGAGCAGCTCAAGGCCTTCGTCCTCGCGCAGATCGAGCAGGCGGTGACGAGCGGAACCGGCCCGACCCGCGACGGCGGGGAGCTTTCCGATGCCCGCGTCAGCGAAGCCGAATGCCGGCTGCTGCGGCGGACGATCTTCTCGGCCGGCGGGGACCGCCCGGCGGCGGTGAGCAAGAACGAAGCCGAAATGCTGTTCCGCATCAAGGATGCCACGCTCGGCGCCGACAACGCGCCCGAATGGAAGCGGCTGTTCGTGCAGGGAGTCGGCAATTACCTGACCGGCTTCTCCTCGCCGGGGGCGCAGCTCGGCCGCGAACGCGCCGCCGAGCTCGAAGCCTTCATGGCCGATTCGGGCTCGAACGTCGGCCGCTTCCTCGGCCGGATGGCGAAAAGTGCGCCGAAGGCCTTCGGCGTCGTCTTCGGGCGCCGGAACGGCGGGCCGGGCCGCGATGACCAGGCCGCCGAAGCCGCCCGGGTGACCGGCGAGGAAGGCGACTGGCTCGACGTGCGGATCCACGCCAACCACGAAGTCGACGAATACGACAAGGCGCTGCTCGCCTTCATCGCCGAGGAAGCCGGCTAGTCGAACTCGGGCATCGGCATCGCTTGCCTATACCGTAAAGCTCTCGCCGCAGCCGCACGCGCCCTTGGCGTTGGGATTCTCGAACGCGAAGCCGGCGGCGAAATCGTCGACCTGCCAGTCCATGATCGAACCGACAAGGTAGAGCACGCTCGCCCCGTCGATGTAGAACGTGCCGCCGGGGGTGACGATCTTCTCGTCGAACGGCACTTCCCCGCTCACGTAGTCGACCGAATAGGCCAGCCCCGAACAGCCGCGGCGCGGGGTCGAGAGCTTGACCCCGATCGCGCCTTCGGGGGCTACCGCCATCAGCTCGGCCACGCGCGCCTCGGCGGCGGGCGTCAGGCTGACGGCGGCGGGGCGCTGGCGGGTGATGGTGGCGGTCATGGCAGCTTCTTCTCCCACAACTGGGCAGTGCCCATGGCCGGATCAAGGGCATAAGTGCCGTAACCGAGCGAGGAATAGAGCGATTTCGCCGGCTCGTTGCCCGAAAGCACCTCGAGCGTAACCTTGCACGCGCCGCGCCGGCGGGCCTCGGCCTCGATCGCCGCGAACAGGGCCTTGCCGACGCCGCGCCCGCGCGCTTCGGGCAGCACGCCCAGGTCGTGAACGTTGACCAAGGGCCGCGCGGCGAAGGTCGAATAGCCGGTGAAGCAATTGGCGAGGCCCACCGGCCGGCGGTCGAGCCGGGCGATCAGCGAGAACGCGCCCGGCTGCCTGGCGAGGCCATCGACCACCCGCTCGCGCACCTCGTCGGCCAGCGGCGCGCCGCCGCCCATCGGGTCGCGGGCATAGGCGTCGAGCAGCAGCAGCAAGTCGGCCGCGTCGCGCGGGTCGGCGTAGTCGGCCAGCTCGACGGTCAGCTCGGGCGCGAGCGTGCTCACAGCATCCCCAGCTCGAGCCGCGCCTCGTCGCTCATCCGGTCGGGGCCCCACGGCGGGTCCCACACCAGGTTGACCTCGGCATCGCGCACGCCGGGCACCGCGCTCGCGCGCAGCTCCACTTCGCCGGGCATCGATTCGGCCACCGGACAATGCGGGGTGGTCAGCGTCATGGTGATGCTAACGTCGCCGTCCGCGGTCACCTCGACGCCGTAGATCAGCCCCAGGTCGTAGATGTTGACCGGGATTTCGGGGTCGTAGATTTCCTTGAGCGCGTCGATCACCCGCTCGTAGAGCGCGCCGCCGGGCTCGCCCGGCGAGGCCTCGGCCGGCTTCTGCGCCAGGAACCCCTCGAGATAGTCCTTCTTGCGCCCGAGCTTCCCGGCCGCGCTTTCTGCGGGCGCATCCTCGACGCGAGCGCGCGGCGGCGGTGTCACGCCGTCCACTTCCTCGACCGTAAACCGCTTGTCTGCTTCTTCGTTCATACCATTCATCCGTCATGCTGAACTTGGTTCAGCATCCATTCTTCGGCTTCGGACCTCCGCACGTGGGTCGAAATGGACCCTGAACCGAGTTCAGGGTGACGAATCGGAGGATTCGTCATGCGAAAATCCTCTTGGTCCGCTCGATCCCGCGGACGAGCGCCGCGATATCGTCCTCGTCGCTGTACAATCCGAAGCTGGCCCGCGCGGTGGCGTCGACCCCGAGATGGTCCATCAGCGGCTGCGCGCAGTGGTGCCCGGCGCGGATCGCGACGTCTTCCTCGTCGAGGATCGTGCCGAGGTCGTGCGGGTGCACCCCGCGGATCGCGAAGCTGACGATTCCCGCCGCGTCGTCAAGCCCGAACAGGGTGACGTCGTTCATGCCGCGCAGGGCCTCGCGAGTGGCGGCAACCAGTCGCGCCTCGTGCGCATGAATGGCGTCAAGCCCGATCGCCGCAACGTAGTCGCACGCCGCGCCCAGCCCGATCGCCTCGACGATCGCCGGCGTGCCGGCCTCGAAGCGCTGCGGCGGCGGAGCGAAAGTGGTCTTTTCGAAAGTCACCCGGTCGATCATCGCCCCGCCGCCCTGCCAGGGGGGCATGGCATCGAGGATTTCCTTCCTCGCCCACAATGCGCCGATCCCGGTGGGCCCGTAGAGCTTGTGGCCGGAGAAAGCGTAGAAGTCGCAGCCGAGCGCGGCGACGTCGACCGCCATGCGCGGCACCGCCTGGCAGCCGTCGAGCAGCAGCTTGGCGCCGACGGCGTGGGCAAGGCCCGCTGCCCGCTTCGCGTCGACCACCGAGCCGAGCACGTTCGAGACGTGCGCGAAGGCGACCATGGTGTGCTCGGGCGTCAGCATGCGCTCGGCGACATCGAGGTCGATTCGCCCGTCCTCTGTGAGCGGGCATACGTCAATCTCCCACCCGGCCAGCTGCCACGGCACGATGTTCGAGTGGTGCTCCAGCGTCGAGAGCAGCATGCGGCCTTTCTCGGGGTAGCTGTAGGCAACGAGGTTGATCGCTTCGGTCGCGCCGCGGGTGAACACCACCTCGTCCTCGCGCCCGCCGATGAAGCCGGCCACCCGCCGGCGCGCCGCCTCGAAGGCCAGCGTCATTTCGGCCGAGCGGGTGTAAACGCCGCGGTGGACGGTGGCGTAGTCGGGCCCGAGCGCCCTCGCCACGGCGTCGATCACGACTTGCGGCTTCTGCGCCGTCGCCGCGGTGTCGAGGTAGTGCCACGGCTTGCCCGCGGCGGTGACGAGGCCGGGAAAGTCGCGCTTGAAGTCCCCCTCCCGCTTGCGGGAGGGGTTAGGGGTGGGAATGTGTGCCGCTTCGGGCCCGCCCCCGACCCCTCCCGCAAGCGGGAGGGGAGAATTGGTGGCGGCCTTGCTCATAGCGCCTCCCCCAGCACCTTGAGCGCGGCATCAAGCATCGCTTCCTGCTTGCCTTCGTCGTCCAGCGCGGCAAAGGCGTCGGCGACGAACGCGCGCACGAGCAGTTTGCGCGCGACCGCGGGCGGAATCCCGCGCGCGGCCATGTAGAAGCGCGCGGTCTCGTCCAGCTGGCCGATCGCCGCGCCGTGGGCGCACTTCACGTCGTCGGCGTAGATTTCCAGCTCTGGCTTGGCGTTGGTGCTGGCCCCGCGTTCGAGGATCAGGCCCTTGAAATCCTGCGCCGCGTCGGTCTTCTGGGCATCTCTCGCCACATCGATCCTGCCGAGGAAATTGCCCGTCGCCGTGCCCCAGTGGACCGCGCGCACGACTTGATGGCTGGTCGCCTCGGGCTCGGCGTGCTCGACGCGGGTGACGATCTCGCGCGTCGCCTCGCCGCCGCCGATGGTGACCCCGCCGAACTGGAAATGCGCAGCCCTGGCCAGCCGCACGACCACTTCGAGCCGGGTGTAGTCGCCGCTGGCGTTGACTGCGAACAGCTCCGCCCGCGCGCCCTCGCCGACGGTGATGCGGACGCGATGCAGCTCGGGCCCGGAACCGTCGAGCACCAGGCACTCGCGGCGGGTTTCGCCGGGCGCCAGCTCGACATGCTTCCACTTGCCGAATTCCTCGGGCGCGAACGCCGCCAGCTGCGAAAAGTCGGCGTAGCGCCATTCCTCATCGCGTGTGGTGGGGAGAGCCAGTTCAGCCATGGGCAAAGCCCACTTCGTCACCCCCGCGAAGGCGGGGGCCCAGGGCTGCCATCAGCGGCGGTGATGACTGGGTTCCCGCTTTCGCGGGAATGACGAGAGAATGGATAATCACGCCGCCACCGCCTCGTAGCCTTCGCTCTCGAGCTGGTGCGCGAGTTCGGGCCCGCCCGACTTCACGATCCGGCCGGCGACCATCACGTGCACCTTGTCGGGCTCCACGTAGTCGAGCAGCCGCTGGTAATGCGTGATCAGCAGCACGCCCTTGTCCTGCTTGCGCATGATCGCCTCGATCCCCTCGCCGACCACGCGCAGCGCGTCGATATCGAGGCCGCTGTCGGTCTCGTCGAGCACCGCGAACATGGGATCGAGGATACCCATCTGGACCATCTCGGCGCGCTTCTTCTCGCCGCCCGAAAAGCCGACGTTCACCGGCCGCTTGAGCATCTCCATGTCGAGCTTCAGGAGCGCGGCCTTCTCGCGCGCCAGCTTGAGGAAATCGCCGCCCGAGAGCGGCTCTTCCCCATGCGCCTTGCGCTGCGCATTGAGCGCCTCGCGCAGGAACTGGAGGTTCGACACGCCCGGAATCTCGACCGGGTACTGGAAGCCGAGGAACAGCCCGGCGGCGGCACGCTCGTGCGGTTCGAGCGCGAGCAGGTTCTGCCCGTCAAAGGTCACCGAACCTTCGGTCACTTCGTAGCCCGGCCGCCCGCCGAGCACATAGGCCAGCGTCGACTTGCCCGCGCCGTTCGGCCCCATGATCGCATGGACCTCGCCCGCGTTGACGGTGAGCGAGAGCCCGCGAAGGATCTCGGTGCCGCCGACGGTGGCGTGGAGGTTGTGAATTTTCAGCATTCTCGTGATCTCGACAAGATTACATCGTCACCCTGAACTTGTTTCAGGGTCCATTTTTTCCCTCGCACCGCCGCTCGCGGTTGCACGATGGATGCTGAAACGAGCTCAGCATGACGAGTTTGAAGAAGAAGGCGGCCGGTTTTCATCCCGACTCACTCCCGAGGCTCGGCCGCTCGAACGGCTTCTGCAGCTCGTCCTTGATCGCCTTCACTACCTTGTCCGTTTCGGCCAGCACCTCGGCATCGGCAAAGCGCATCACGCGCACGCCGACGTCTGTGAGCTTGCGGTCGCTGAGCGCGGCGAGCGTGGCTTCGGATTCGCCCTCACCGCCGGTCTCGACCACCAGCCAGCGGGTCTTGCAGGCGAAATCGACGATCGCGCTGCCCATCACCACTTCACGGTTGAAGGTGAAGCCGCAGCGCTTGTCCTTGAGCCGCTCCCACAGCGCCTTCTGCGCCGCCGACGGATTGCGCCGCATGTCGCGCGCCCGCTCCTTGAGCGCCTCGGCGCGGCCGGCGGAGACCTTCCAGGAACGCGTCCGGTCGCCACCCTCATTTTCGCGGTCGGTGACATTGCCGAGTGAAAGTTTCTTACGCTCGGCCATCAGCCGACACTCCCTTCGAGACTGATGCCGAGAAGCTTCTGCGCCTCGACGGCGAATTCCATCGGCAGCTGCTTGAGCACTTCGCGGGCAAAACCGTTGACGATCAGCGCCACCGCCTCCTCCTGCCCGAGGCCGCGCTGCATGGCGTAGAACAACTGGTCGTCGCTGATCTTGCTGGTGGTCGCTTCGTGCTCGATCTGCGCGGTCGGGTTCTTGACCTCGATGTAGGGCACGGTGTGCGCGCCACAGGAGCTGCCGAGCAGCAGCGAATCGCACTGGGTGAAGTTACGCACGTTGTCGGCGTTGGCGGCGACGCGGACCAGCCCGCGGTAGGTGTTGCTGCTCTTGCCCGCGCTGATGCCCTTGGAGATGATCGTGCTGCGGCTGCCCTTGCCATTGTGGATCATCTTGCTGCCGGTGTCGGCCTGCTGGTAGTTGTTGGTCACCGCGACCGAGTAGAACTCGCCGACCGAATCCTCGCCGTTGAGCACACAGCTCGGGTACTTCCAGGTGACCGCGCTGCCGGTTTCGACCTGGGTCCAGCTGATCTTGCTGCGCGCGCCCTGGGCGAGCCCGCGCTTGGTGACGAAGTTGTAGATCCCGCCCATGCCCTCGGCATTGCCGGGGTACCAGTTCTGCACGGTCGAATATTTGATCTCGGCATCTTCCAGCGCGACCAGCTCGACCACCGCGGCGTGGAGCTGGTTCTCGTCGCGCATCGGCGCGGTGCAGCCTTCGAGGTAGCTGACGTAGCTGCCCTTCTCGGCAATGATCAGCGTGCGCTCGAACTGGCCGGTGTTTTCGGCGTTGATGCGGAAATAGGTGCTCAGCTCCATCGGGCAGCGCACGCCTTCGGGCACGTAGACGAAGGTCCCGTCGGAGAACACCGCGCTGTTGAGCGTGGCGAAGAAGTTGTCGCGCTGCGGCACCACCTTGCCGAGCCACTTCCTGACCAGCTCGGGATATTCGCGGATCGCCTCGCTGATCGAGAGGAACACGACGCCGGCCTTCTTCAGCTCCTCACGGAAGGTCGTGGCGACCGAAACGCTGTCGAACACCGCGTCGACCGCGACCCGCCTCGCGCCTTCGACCCCGGCGAGCACCTTCTGCTCCTCGATCGGGATGCCGAGCTTCTCGTAGACTTCGCGAATCTCGGGATCGAGCTCGTCGAGGCTCTTGAGCGCCGGCTTCTTCTTCGGCGCGGCGTAGTAGTAGGCGTCCTGATAGTCGATCGGCGGGATCGAGAGCTTGGCCCAGTCGGGCGCGGTCATGTCCTGCCACAGGCGGAAGGCCTTGAGGCGCCATTCGAGCATCCACTCGGGCTCGCCCTTCTTGGCGCTGATGAAGCGGACGGTGTCCTCATTGAGTCCCTTGGGCGCGAACTCGGTTTCGATGCTGCTCGACCAGCCGTGTTCGTACTCGGCAGCCTTCACGGCCGCCTCACGCGCCTCCTGGTCTTTTTCCGGGCGGTCCTGCAGCTGGGCTTCGCCGGTCATGCGGGCACCCTCGGCCGCGCCAGGTCGGTCAGCGGAATGCCCGCCAGCGCCCCGCGCATCGCCGCGTTGACCACGCCCCAGTGCGGCTGGACGCAACAGGCGCCTTCGAGCGCGCAGTCGTGCTTGCCGTGCTCGACGCATGAAGTCAGCGCGATCGGGCCTTCGACCGCCTCGACGATGTCGGCCAGCGTGATTGCCGCCGCGGGACGAGCAAGCTGCAGCCCGCCGCCGGCGCCGCGCAGGCTGCGCAGGAGCCCTGCCTTGCTGAGCAGGCTGACGAGCTTGTGCACCGTCGGCAGCGGCAGCCCGGTCTCGTCGGCCAGCTCGGCCGCCGAAACGCGCGCAGAGCCGCAATGGCGCGCGGCGGCGCTCATCGTGACGACGGCATAGTCGGCCATGCTGGACAGGCGCATCTCGCGCGGGTTCCCTTAATTGGAGCGAATCGTTCCAATTCCACCTAGGCAGGCGGCGGAAGCCTTTCAATGGCAATCGTTTTCTTGCGAGTCGTTCGCATGAAACGATTTCTTTGGGGGGATAAAAAAGGGGCGGCCCCGTGGATGGGGCCGCCCTTCAAAGTCGAGAACTCGTGCATTTCTGCGCCGAGCCCTTCGGGTCGCAAGGCGGCGAATAGACCAGCGATCTGCGCTTAGCTTGTAGAAAAACGACATTTACCATCAGAATCACGCATTAAGCGTGCCCCATGACAGCAATTGTCATGACCAATCGGCCGTAGCAGCGCGACAATCGACAGATTCGCCGCGCGCTGCCATAGGCGGGCGCGATGCTCTACCGCCTCTTACGCCCCGCGCTGTTCGCCCTCGATGCCGAGCGCGCGCACGGGCTGGCGCTGGCCGGGCTGAAGCTGCTCCGCGCCAGCGGGCCGCCCGCGCCCGGCCCGCTGACGATCGAGGTCGCCGGGCTTTCCTTCCCCAACCCGCTCGGCATGGCGGCCGGGTTCGACAAGGACGGCGAAGTGCCCGACGCGCTGCTCGGCCTGGGATTCGGCTTCGCCGAAGTCGGCTCGATCACGCCGCTGCCGCAGGCAGGCAACCCGCGCCCGCGGCTGTTCCGGCTCGCCGAGGACCGCGCGGTGATCAACCGCATGGGGTTCAACAATCGCGGCGGCGATGCAGCGGCCGCACGACTGGCGGCCCGGAGGCACCGGGGCGGGATCGTCGGCATCAACATCGGCGCCAACAAGGATTCTTCCGACCGGATCGCCGACTATGCCGCGATGACCCGGATCATGGCCCCGCTCGCGAGCTACCTCGCGGTCAACATCTCAAGCCCCAATACCCCGGGCCTGCGCGCGCTGCAGGACGAAGCCGCATTGGCCGGGCTGCTCGACGGAGTGCTCGACGCGCGCGGTAGCAAAGGACCTCCGGTCTTCCTCAAGGTCGCGCCCGACCTCGAGCCGGGCGACATCGACGCCATCGCCCGGATCGCGATCGAGCGGAAGCTCGGGGGGCTGATCGTCTCGAACACCACGATTTCGCGCCCGCCGCTGCGCTCGCGCCATGCCGGGGAGGCGGGCGGGCTGTCGGGCGAGCCGCTGAAGCCGCTCGCACTCCGGCGATTGCGCGATTTCCGCGAGGCGACCGGCGGCGCGCTGCCGCTGGTCGGCGTCGGCGGGATCGGCAGTGCCGAGGATGCCTGGGCGCGAATCCGTGCCGGGGCAAGCCTCGTCCAGCTCTATAGCGCGATGGTCTACGAAGGCCCGGGGATTGCGCGGCGGATCGTGCGCGGGCTCGAGACGCTGATGCGGCGCGACGGGTTCGGCTCGGTTGCGGAAGCGGTGGGAAGCGAATAGCGCTGCCGGCGATGTTTGCCCGCAAGCTTGCCTTCTTCGCCGCGCCGTTCCTGCTCGCGGCCTGCGCCGCCCTCCCCGCCGAAGCACCCGCCTCCGCCGCGGCGCACCGGGAACGGGGCCTGGTCTCGGCCGCCGACCCGCGCGCGGCCGAAGCGGGGGCCGAAATGCTCCGCCGGGGCGGCAGCGCGACCGACGCGGCCATCGCCACGATGCTGGCGCTGAGCGTGGTCGAGCCGCAAAGTTCGGGCATCGGCGGCGGCGGTTTCCTGCTTTACGCCACGCCCGGCGGCGAGATCGCGACGTTCGACGGGCGCGAGACGGCACCCGCCGGGGCGGACGGGCAATGGTTCCTCGACCAGGACGGCAACCCGCTGCCGTTCATGGCCGCGGTCGTCTCGGGCCGCAGCGTCGGCGTGCCGGGCAACCTGCGGCTGGCCGAGGAAGCTCACCGCAGGTTCGGCAAGCTCGATTGGGCCACGCTGTTCGAGCCCGCCATCCGCCTCGCGCAGGGCGGCTGGGCGCTGAGCGAGCGCGGGCGCGAATACCTCGTCCAGGCGAGGAACCGCGCGGGCCACCAGCCCGAAGGCCTCGCGCTGTTCTACGGCGCCGACGGCGAGGCATTGCCGGTCGGCACCGTGCTCAGGAACCCGGCGCTCGCCGAAACGCTGTCGCAAGTCGCGCGGCACGGGGCGGACTGGTTCTATGCGGGAAGCAACGCCGAAGCGATCGCCGCCGAAGTCGCCGCGGAAACCCCGCGGGCCGGAGCCATGACCGTGGCCGACCTCACCGCCTATCGCGCCAAGCAGCGCCCGGAGGTCTGCGGCGAATACCGCAGCTACCGGATCTGCGGCATGGGACCGCCCTCGTCGGGCGAGACCACCGTCTATGCCATCCTCAAGCAGCTCGAACGGTTCGACCTTGGCGCGCTCGGCCCGCAATCGCCGGTGTTCTGGCACTTGTTCGCCGAATCGCAGCGCCTCGCTTACGCCGACCGCGAGCGCTACCTCGCCGACGGCGATTTCGTCGGCGTGCCGGTCGCCGGGCTGATCGATCCGGCCTACCTCGCGGCGCGCGGGGCGCTGATCTCGCCCGGCGCCACGCTGCCGACGGTCGCCGCCGGCACCCCCGCCGGCGTCGCGCTCGCCCCGCCCGACGGGGCCGAGCCCGAGGAATTCGGCACGTCGCATTTCGTCGCCGTCGACGGCGAGGGCAATGCGGCCAGCTACACCTCGACCGTCGAAGGCTCGTACGGTTCGGGCATCATGGTCGGCGGCTATTACCTCAACAACGAGCTGACCGATTTCAGCTTCGTGCCCATGGCCGGCGGCCAGCCGGTCGCCAACCGGGTCGAGGGCGGCAAGCGGCCACGCAGCTCGATGGCGCCGACGCTGGTCTACGATCGTGACGGGCGTCTGGTCATGGCGATCGGCGCGGCGGGCGGTTCGACAATCCCCGTGCAGGTCGCCCGCGTGCTGGTCGGGGTGATCGATTTCGGCCTGCCGCTCGACCAGGCGATCGCGCTGCCGGTGCTGTTCGCGCCGGGCGACGCGATCGCGGTCGAGCAGGGAACCGCGCTCGAAGCGATGATTCCCGCGCTGCAGGCGCTCGGCCACGCGCAAGTCGCCCCGCGCCGGCTGCCGCTCAAGACCAATGGCGCCATGCGCACGGACGCCGGGTGGGTCGGCGCGGCCGATCCGCGGAGCGAAGGCGCCGTCGCCGGCGAGTGATCTTGCCGAGGCAGGGGCGCGGCCCTAATCCTTGGCTCGACGGGGCTTGAGGACAGGCCCGCGACGGAGGGGCGCGCACAGGGTGCAGATTTCGGATTTCGACGCCGCACAGAACCTCGTCGCGCTGTTCCTTCAGCGCGCCGACGAACTGGACGAGCGGCCGTTCCTCACCGCCAAGCGCGGCGGCGAATGGCAATCGCTCAGCTGGCGGCGCTCGGCCGAGATCGTCTGCCTCATGGCCGAGGGACTGCGCGGCCTCGGCCTGTCGGGCGGCGACCGGGTGGTGCTGGTGTCCGAAAATCGCCCCGAATGGTGCCTCGCCGACCTTGCGATCATGGCCGCCGGGTGCATCACCACCCCGGCCTACACCACCAATACCGAGCGCGACCACGCGCATATCCTCGAGAACTCGGGCGCCAAGGCGGTCATCGTGTCCGACCAGAAGCTGGCCAAGCCGCTGCTGCCGGCGATCGTGCGGACGGGAATCGCCGAGCACGTCATCGGCATGGAGCCGCTGCGCACCGGCCAAGGCAATTTCCGGTTCCACGACTGGGATGCGCTGCTGGCCGGCGATCCCGCCGCGGCCCGCGCGGCGGTCGATGCGCGGATCGCGCAGATCGGCCGGCGCGATCCGGCGTGCATCATCTACACCAGCGGCACCAGCGGCGCCCCGCGCGGCGTGCTGCTGCATCACGGGGCGATCCTGCGCAACGTCGCCGGGGCGGGCGAAGTGCTCGCCGGAGACTTCGGCTGGACCGAGGAGCGCTTCCTCTCATTCCTGCCCTTGTCCCACGCGCTCGAGCATACCGCCGGGTTCTACCTGCCCATCGGCCTCGGCGCGGACATCTGGTTCGCCGAAGGGCTCGACAAGCTCGCCGCCAATATCGAGGAAGCGCGGCCGACCTTCATGATCGTCGTCCCGCGGATGTTCGAAATGATGCGCGGGCGGATCGTCAAGCAGGTCGAAAAGCAGGGCCGGTTCGCCCAGTTCCTGCTCGACCAGGCGCTGGCGCTGGCCGAACGGCGCGCCGCCGGGATCAGCCGGCTGGCCGACTGGCCGATCGAGCGCCTGCTCGACGTGACGCTGCGGCCGAAGATCCGCCAGCGCTTCGGCGGGCACGTCAAGGCGCTCGTCTCGGGCGGCGCGCCGCTCAATCCCGAAGTCGGCGCGTTCTTCGAATCGATGGGCCTGGTCATGCTCCAGGGCTACGGCCAGACCGAAAGCGCCCCGGTGGTGAGCTGCAACTACCCTTCGGCCGGAATCCGCCTCGACACGGTCGGCCCGCCGCTGCGCGGGGTCGAGGTCAGGATCGCCGACGACGGCGAGATCCTCGTGCGCGGCGAGCTGGTCATGCTCGGCTACTGGCGCAACGAGGAAGAGACGGCCAGGACGATCGTCGACGGCTGGCTCCACACCGGCGACATCGGCCATTTCGACGAGGGCGGCCGGATCGTCATCACCGACCGCAAGAAGGACATCATCGTCAACGACAAGGGCGACAACATCGCCCCGCAGAAGCTCGAAGGCATGCTCACGCTCCAGCCCGAGATCGCCCAGGCGATGGTGAGCGGCGACAAGCGGCCCTATATCGTCGGCCTGATCGTGCCCGATCCCGAATGGACGCTCGAATGGGCGCGCGCCAACGGCGAGAAATTCGACCTGGCCGAGCTGCAGAAGCTGCCCGCCTACCGCAGCGCGGTCCGCGCCGCGATCGACCGCGTCAACGAAGACTTGTCGGTGACCGAGAAAGTGCGCCAGTTCGCCTTTGCCGACGAAGGCTTCACGATCGACAACGGGATGATGACCCCGAGCATGAAGATCCGCCGCGGCCCGATTCGCGAGCGCTACGGCGAGCGGCTGGCCGCGCTGTACAAGGATTGATCAGGCGGCTTCGGCTTCCACGCGTTCGGGGAAGAAGCACGGCTCGCGCTCGGACCAGCCGGGCGCGGTGGCGGCGGCTTCGCTCAGCGATTGGAGCAGCACCTTGCGCCGCGCCGGGCGGATCTGCGGCAGCGCGGCGGCGGCGCAAAACGCGGCCGGCAGCCACGGCCGGGCGCGCGCGCCGAGCAGGCGTTCGTAGAGGAAGCGATAGGCGGAAAAGCTCTCGATCTGCTCGAGCGTCAGATCCTGCGCGGTGATGCGCAGCAGCGGGCCCATGAAGGCTTCGAGCCCGTCTATCGCCGTTTCGCAAGGGATCGCCTCGCGCAAGGCCTTGAGCTCGCGATAGGCGAGGTACTGGCCGCGGATCGAGGAAGAGCCGCCCGGCTCGCCGGCCCACGACTTGAATGCGTCGCCGCGGCCGAGCGCGATGTCGAGGCTGCGCTCGATGAAATGCTGTTCGCTTGCCGAGAAGCTGGCGAACTCGCGCAGCTCGGCAATCGTCAGCGATGCGGTCCCGGCCTTTGCCATAGACGTGCCCCCGAAGTCTTATCGGGGGCAATCTCGCCGACTTTGGTTAGCGTCGGGTAAACGGCGAGGATGAATTCGCGCTCACCGGATCGAATAAGGGCGATTCCCTAGGGCCCCGGGCGGGCCCGACGCCCAAGTCAGATCAGCCCGGCGAGCGGACTGCTGGGATCGGCGTACTTGCGCCGTCCCATGCGCCCGGCGAGGTAGGCCTCGCGCCCCGCCTCGACCGCGAGCTTCATCGCCCGCGCCATGCGGATCGGGTCCTTCGCTTCGGCGATGGCGGTGTTCATCAGCACGCCGTCGCAGCCCAGTTCCATCGCCACGGCGGCGTCGCTGGCGGTGCCGACCCCGGCATCGACCAGCACCGGCACGCTCGCGCCTTCGACGATCAGGCGGATGGTCACCCGGTTCTGGATCCCGAGGCCAGAGCCGATCGGCGCGCCGAGCGGCATCACCGCCACCGCGCCCGCTTCTTCGAGCTGCTTCGCCGCGATCGGATCGTCGGTGCAGTAGACCATCGGCTTGAAGCCCTCGCCGGCGAGCACTTCGCAAGCCTTGAGCGTCTCGCGCATGTCGGGATAGAGGGTGCGCGCTTCGCCGAGCACCTCGAGCTTGACCAGCTCCCAGCCGCCCGCCTCGCGGGCCAGGCGCAGCGTGCGGATCGCCTCGTCGGCGGTGAAGCATCCGGCAGTGTTGGGCAGGTAAGTGACCTTCTTCGGGTCGATGTAGTCCATCAGCACCGGCTGGTTCGGGTCCGACACGTTGACCCGGCGCACCGCCACGGTGACGATCTCCGCCCCGCTCGCCGCCACCGCGGCGGCGTTCTGGGCGAAATCACGGTACTTGCCGGTGCCGACGATCAGCCGCGAGCGGAAGGTGTGCCCGGCGACGCTCCAGGTGTCGGAGCCCGGCGCGGACGCATGGTCGCCGCCGCCGACGAAGTGGACGATTTCGAGCACGTCGCCGTCGGCCAGAGGGGCTTCCGCCAGCGTCGAGCGCGGGACGATCGTGCCGTTCCTTTCGACCGCGACCTTCTCGGGCTTGAGTTCCAGCTCGCGGACCAGCGCGGCGATCGTGGCCGCCGAGCTCTTGCGCGGCTCGCCGTTGACGGTGAGGTTGAGGGCAGCGGTCATCACCGCCGCGAAATAGCGTTTCTCAGGCCTTACGCAAGTTGAGCACGTGGCCGAGCGCGACGAGCGAGACGCCGATGATCGTCAGCACGGCTTCCTCGACCCCGTGCGGGACGGCCAGCGCGCCGCCCATGAACGAAAGCCCGGTCATTGCCACGACGAACGGCGCGGCGCGGCCGTGGCGCAGCGCGCCGAGGCCGATCGCGACTCCCGCGACCAGCGTCGCCAGCAGCAGGCCGACGCGGTGGATGGCCGGATCGAGCAGGAAGGTGCCGCCGATGCCGAGCCCAGCGACGATCACCAGACCGGCGACGCAATGCACCGCGCACAGGCATGACAATACCATCCCCATCCGGTCGAGCCGGTCGCGAATCCGTGGCAGCGAGAAATTCATCGGCGCCGATGTATGTGACGATGTAACATCGCGCAAGGGGCGAATGGGCAAAGGCGAAAAGTCGCGGATTATCTTGCGATTCCGAGGCATCGGGCGCAGAGGATGCCGCCGATGGCCGCACCGGTCGGGGACACGGACTTGGGACAATCCCGGCGAAGCGCGCGCGCGCGGCCGATCGTGCTTGCCCGCTGGCTCCTGGCCGTCGCCGCGCTGGTCGTGCTGATGGTCGCGGTCGGCGGGATCACCCGGCTTACCGAATCCGGCCTCTCGATCACCGAATGGAAACCGGTCACCGGCGCGCTGCCGCCGCTCACCGACGCGCAGTGGCAGGCGGAATTCGCGGCCTACCGGCAGATCGGCGAATTCCGGCAGGTCAACGGCCCCGCCGGGATGACGCTGGCCGACTACAAGTTCATCTATTTCTGGGAATGGAGCCACCGGCTGCTCGGGCGCCTGATCGGGCTCGCCTTCGCCGTGCCGCTGGCGTGGTTCTGGGTCCGCGGGGCGATCCCGCAAGGCTACAAGCCGCGCCTCGTCGCGCTGCTCGCGCTCGGCGGGCTGCAGGGGGTGTTCGGCTGGTACATGGTCCGCTCGGGGCTTTCGGCGCAAGTGACCGACGTCAGCCATTTCTGGCTCTCGATCCACCTGCTGACCGCGCTGGTGACGCTGGCGGGCCTGGTGTGGACCGCGCTCGACCTGATCGACCTTTCGCGCGACCCGGCGGCGCGGCCCGCGCGGCTGGCCGGCCTGGCGGCGTTCGCCGGCGCCGTGCTGTTCGTCCAGCTCATGCTCGGGGCCTGGGTGGCCGGGCTCAACGCCGGCCTCGCCTCGGACACCTGGCCGCTGATGCAGGGCCGGCTGGTGCCCGAATTCGACACCTCGCACGGCCTGCCGTGGGCCGCGGCGAATGACCCGTTCCTGGTCCACTTCCTCCACCGCTGGTGGGCGTGGGTGGCGGTCGCGGTGCTGGTCGTGCTGGCGCGGCGGGCCCGGGCGGCGGGCGCGCGCAAGGCCTCGGTGGCGGTCCACTCGGCGTTCGGCACGCAGATCCTGCTCGGCATCGCCACGGCGATGACCGGAGTCGCGCTGTGGATCGCCGTGCTGCACCAGCTGGTCGGCGCATTGCTCGTCGCCGCGACTGCATGGGCCATGCACGCGGCCGGGCGGCGCGCATGAGCGCGGCGCTGGTCTGGTGCCCGTTTCCCAGCGAGGACGAGGCCGCAAGGGTCGCTTCGCAACTGCTCGACGAAGGACTGGTCGCCTGCGCCAACATCCTGCCGGCGATGCGCTCGCTCTACACCTGGCGGGGCGAGCGGGGCGAAGCGGTCGAATGCGGCGCGCTGTTCAAGACCGACGCCGCGCTGCTCGAGCCCGCGGTCGCGCGGCTCGCCGAGATCCATCCCTACGACACTCCCGCCGTGACCGGCTGGCGCGCCGATGCGGCAGCGCCGGCGACGCTCGAATGGCTCGGCGCGCTGGCGAAGGAACGCGGCGGGTGACGAGCGGCGGCAACCGGCGGGCGATGCTGCGCTGGGCCGCAGCGGCCGCGCTGGCGCCGGTCCTCGCGACGCGCGGGCTGGCCGCCGAGGCATCGCCATGGCGCAGCGCGAGATCGTCACCGCGATCGCCGGGGACCGGCGGCTGACTCGCGAAGATTGGACGCTCGCGCCCCTCCGAAAAAGTTTACGGTATTATTTTACCTCTCCGCAAAGGCGCGGAAATGCTTGACTTCGAGCGGTCGAGCGGACAAATGGCCCGCCTTCGCGCAGCCCGGCCACGGCCGCCCGCGCGGCCCGCATACAAGTGACCTAAGGATTTCCAGCCATGAAGGCGCTCAGCAAGCAGACCCGGTCGATCAAGCCGGCCGAGGTCGAGAAGAATTGGCACCTGATCGATGCCGACGGCCTCGTCGTCGGTCGCCTCGCGGTGATCGTCGCCAACCTCCTGCGCGGCAAGCACAAGCCGAGCTTCACCCCGCACGTCGATTGCGGCGACCACGTCGTCGTGATCAACGCCGACAAGGTCCGCTTCACCGGCAACAAGCTGCAGGACAAGCGCTATTACAAGCACACCGGTTATGCCGGCGGCATCAAGGAAACGAGCCCGGCCAAAGTGCTCGAAGGCCGCTTCCCCGAGCGCGTGCTGGAAAAGGCCGTCGAGCGGATGATCCCGCGCGGGCCGCTCGGCCGCGCGCAGATGCGTGCGCTCCACCTCTACGCCGGCGCCGAACACCCGCACGCGGGCACCCAGCCCGTCGCGCTCGACGTCGCCTCGATGAACCGCAAGAACAAGGTCACCAAGTAATGGCTGACGAAAACACCACCGTCTCCGATCTCGCCGACCTGAAGGACATCGCCGGCGAAGCCGCCGCTGCCGGGGCCCCCGTCGCTCCCGCCGCGCCTGCGCCGCTGCGCGAGAAGGAAGTCGACGCGCTCGGCCGCGCCTACGCCACCGGCCGCCGCAAGGACGCGGTCGCCCGCGTCTGGATCAAGCCCGGCACCGGCAAGGTCACCGTCAACGGCCGCGAGCAGGAAACCTACTTCGCGCGTCCGACGCTGCGCCTGGTCATCAACCAGCCGTTCCAGGTCGCCGACCGCGAAGGCCAGTACGACGTCGTCGCCACCGTCAAGGGCGGCGGGCTTTCGGGCCAGGCCGGCGCGGTCAAGCACGGCATCAGCCAGGCGCTGACCAAGTTCGAGCCGGAACTGCGCACCGCGGTCAAGGCCGCTGGGTTCCTCACGCGCGACAGCCGCGTGGTCGAACGCAAGAAGTACGGCCGCGCCAAGGCCCGCAAGAGCTTCCAGTTCTCGAAGCGCTAAGCCGCTTCGGCATTGCCGGAACACGACAGGGCGGCCCCGCGGGGCCGCCCTTTTCGCGTCCGCGCCTCAATGCACCGGCGGATCGACCGGCGGCACGGCGTGAACGGGGGCCACCGGCTCGTCCGGCTCGCGCGGCGGCATCGCATCCTCGGGCACTTCGCTCACCTGCATGTCCGCCGTCGGGATATCGTCAATGTTGCGCACCCGCACGTGGATCGTCTCGCCGTCCCAGGTCAGCTCGTTGAAGCTTTGTGGGGTCGAGCGGATGCGCTGCGACAGCGTGCCCGCGCCGATCATCCGCACCGGCCCCTCGGGCGTGTCCCTGGCGATGTCGAAGGCGTCATGGACGTGGCCGCTGAGCGTGGCGAGGATCTTGCGCTTCGCCAGTTCGGCCAGCGCGCGGTCGCCGCCGCGGGTCCAGGCCTTGCCGTGAGTCCCGGCCTCGACCAGCGGGTGGTGGCAGGCAACCAGCACGCGGGTGCCCGGCGGCAGGGCGTCGATCGCCGCGAGCGTGCGCGCGAGCGCCGGCTCGGTGACCCAGCCGTAGGACCACGGCCAGCGCGGCTGCCAGCGGCGCACGGTCTTCAGCGGCACGATGGCAAGGCCCGGCAGGTCGATCTCGCGCTCGACCAGGTCCGCCATGCCCTGGAAGCGCCGGTAGGGCGCGGCGAAGCGCTCGACCAGGTTGAAATAGGGCATGTCGTGATTGCCGACCCCGACCGTCACCGGCACGTCGAGGCCGTTGATCCACTCGGTCGCGGCGGCGAACTCGCGGTGCCGCGCGCGCATCGTCAGGTCGCCGGTTATGGCGACCGCGGCCGGGCGCCTGTCGGCGATTTCCTGCCTGACCCAGTCGAGCGCGCGGCGGTCCGCGAGCCCGAAATGGATATCCGACAAGTGGAACAGGAGCGTCTTGGCGGCCATCGCCCGGTCGCTAGCAGGTCCACAGCGCATGGTGCCAGCGCGAATGCCGCCAATGCGCGCGGCTGGGCCCTTGCGCCGCCGCTCACACCCGCCGTGTGACGATCAGCCAGGCCGCAACGGCGTTGAGCGCGGTATAGCCGCAATAGGCCCAGCCCCAGGCATGGTTGCCGGTGGCGACGAGCAGCATCGCCCCGAGCAGGACGAGGAATTCGGCAAGAAGGCTGGCCTTGCCGCCGAGCTTGTGGACGAGCCACGGCATGCGCCCGAGCAGCGGATGGCCGCTTTCGAGCACCGCCTTGTGCATCGCGAAATTCGCGACTCCGAGCACGAAGACGAGCAGCACCGCAGCCATGGAACCCCTGTCTGGGAGTTCGCCGGGCGAATGCCAATCGCAATTCGGCGGGCGGCGATGGCCGTTCGTCAGCAGGATGGATCGCTCGTCGGAATGGCGGGATGGCTTGTCGAAGATTGCATGATTACGGGCGTAAACACTTGCATTCCTGCTCCTGCGCCACGGTCCGCCCCCAGTCCCGCCGGACCGTGGCGCGCCCCCCAAGGAGGAGATACGACATGAAAATCCCCACCCTCGCGCTTACCGGCGCCCTGGTCGCCGCGTTCCTGTCGGCCCCGGTCGCGCTCATCGCCGCCCCGGTCACGGTCGAGGTCAAATACGCCGATCTCGACTTGTCGACCGAGTCCGGCGTGACGCAATTGAATAGGCGCATCGACGATGCCGCCAAGCAGATCTGCTCGGCCGGCGCGGTCAGGACCGGCACCATCCTGCCTTCGCAGGCCGAGCAGCAGTGCCGCAGGGAAACCGTGCGGAAACTGCAGGAACGCGTCGCGGCGGTGATCCAGGAAGACCAGCGCGGCTGACCGCTCCGCCGACCGGGACGGGCCGGCGAGTGAACGCGCAGCCCGTCCCGGTCAGCGCCCGGCCATCGACTTGACCTTGCGCAGGTAGGTCCGCCCGATCCGCAGCGCCTCGCCGTCGTCGATTTCGGCCGACCATACGCCGAGCCCCTCGTGCCTCAGGCCGCGGATGTAATCGCGCCGCAGGATCGTCGAGCGGTGAATGCGGATGAACCGTTCGGGGTCGAGCTTGGCCTCGAGCCCGGCGATGGTCTGCAGCAGCAAGTAGCTGCGCCCATTTTCTCCGGCGCCGACATGGAGGCGGACATAATCGCGTTCGGCATCGATCCGCTCGACTTGCGTTGCCTCGATCCGCAGGAGCTCGGAACGGTGCGGGACCCAGAATTCCTGGAGCCAGCGCCCGCCGCCCTCGCGCCGGGTGCCGCGCCGCGAGAGCGCGCGGGCCACGGCCCGTTCGAGCCGCTCGCCGGCCACCGGCTTCAAGACATAGTCGATCGCCTCGAGGTCGAACGCCTCGACCGCGAAATCCTCGTGCGCGGTAACGAAGATCACCGCCGGCCGCTCTTCGTGGCCGCCCAGCTCGCGAGCGACGGCGAGCCCGTCGAGGCCCGGCATGGTCATGTCGAGCAGCACGAGATCGGGCGAAAGCTTCTCGGCAAGGCGCAGCGCGGCCTCGCCGTCGCTCGCGGTGCCGATTACCGCCAGGTCGTCGATTTCGGCGCACAGCACCTGCATCCGCTCGATCGCGAGCGGTTCGTCGTCGACGATCAGCGTGCGCAGCGGGCCGCCGGTCACTTCGCTCATGCCGCGTGCCTTGCCTCACCGATCAGCGGAATGCGGATCTGCGTGGCATAGCCGTTCGAAGTCGGTCCGGAAACCACGCTCGCCTCGTCGCCGAAGCGGGCGGCGAGGCGCTCGTGGACATTGCCGAGGCCGATGCCGAAGCCCGGCCGCGCATCGGCCGTCCGCGCGGCGCCGGCGCCGTCGTCGGCGACCGTCACCACCAGCCGGCCGTATTCCTCGCGCGCCGACAGCATGATCGTCACCTTACGCGAAGCCGGCGCGACAGCGTGCTTGACGGAATTCTCGACCAGCGGCTGCAGGATCATGCCCGGGATCAGCGCTTCCGACAGCGTCTCCGGCAAGTCGTACTTTGCCTGGAGCCGGTCGGGAAAGCGCACCGTCTCGATATCGAGGTAGAGCTTCTGCAGCGCGAATTCCTCGCGCAGCGGCACGTCGGAAGTCGGGTCGTCGGCCAGGCTGCGGCGGTAGAAAGTCGAGAGCATCTGGATCATCCGCTCGGCGGCGGCGGTCTTGCCGGTCAGCACCAGCGCCGACAGCGAATTGAGCGTATTGAACAGGAAGTGCGGGTTGACCTGGTAGCGCAGCGACCGCAATTCGGCCGCCTTCGCCGCCCGCCTGAACTCTCCCTCGCGCCGCTCGGCCGCGCGCGCCTTCTCGCCGGTCAGCAGCGCCAGGTAGAGCGCGCACCAGGCAAGCGACATGAAGTATCGGCCGAAGGCGATTTCGGCGATGTTCTCCCACACCCGCTGGCGATTGATGGTCACCGAGCGCGTGCCGTCGGCATTGTCGGACATCCCGGGAATCGGGACGTCGACCAGCAGGTCGCCGGATTCGTCGCGGCGCACCTCGAGGCCCTGCTGCTCGGCCATTCGCGCGAGCACGCGGTCCTCGATCGAGGCGAAGGCCATCTGGTTCGCCTGCGCGAGCAGCAGCGCGACCGGCAGCGACAGCAGCAGCGCGGCGGCGATCTTGGCCCACAGCGGCCTGGTGTCGAACAACCGCAGGACCAGCCACAGGCCGATGGTGATGGCCACCCCGGCCAGGCAAGCGACGCCCCGCCGCCAGAGCATTTCGTGCTCGAAGCCGAGGTCGAGCAGTTCCGAGCGGATCGTCACCAGCAGGAAATAAGTCAGCCACAGCCCGACGATCGACGCCAACACCGTCCTGAACGGCACCCGCGCCTGAAGTCCTTCGTGAAGTTCGCTCTCCATCGCCCCGCCATAGCCCGCGCACCCGGTTTCCCGCCAGCGCCGATGTCGAGCGCGGTCGGCGCTTGGTCGAAACGGTTTCGCCTGCGATCAGGCCCCCGCGAGCAGTCCTTCGCGGGCGATCTTCGCGCGCCATTCGGCCGGGGCGATGGTGTGGACGTTGTTGCCGGCGGCATCGACCGCGACCGTCACCGGCATGTCCTGGACGGTGAATTCGTAGATCGCTTCCATGCCGAGATCCTCGAAGGCGACGACTCTCGCCTGCTTGATCGCCCGGGAGACGAGGTAGGCTGCGCCGCCGACCGCCATCAGGTAAGCGACCTTGTGCCTGGCGATCTCGTCCACCGCGCCCTGCCCGCGCTCGGCCTTGCCGATCATCGCCAGGAGGCCGAGCTCGAGCATCATGTCGGTGAACTTGTCCATCCGCGTGGCGGTGGTCGGGCCCGCCGGGCCGACGACTTCGCCCATCACCGGATCGACCGGCCCGACGTAGTAGATCGCCCGCCCCTTGAAGCTGACCGGCAGCTGCTCGCCCCCGTCGAGCATGTCGTTGATGCGCTTGTGCGCCGCGTCGCGCCCGGTGAGCATCGCGCCGTTGAGCAAGAGCCGGTCGCCGGCTTTCCAGCTTTGCACTTCCTCGGGCGTGAGCCGGTCGAGGTCGACCCGCTTGGCCGCGGCGTCGGGCTGCCAGTGGACTTCGGGCCAGTCGTCGAGCTTGGGCGCCTCGAGATAGCTCGGCCCCGAGCCGTCGAGCGTGAAGTGGGCATGGCGCGTAGCCGCGCAATTGGGGATCATCGCCACCGGCTTGCCCGCGGCGTGGCACGGCCAGTCGAGGATCTTGACGTCGAGCACCGTGGCCAGGCCGCCGAGCCCCTGCGCGCCGATGCCGAGCGCGTTGACCTTGTCGAAGATCTCGATCCTGAGCTTCTCGATATCGTTCCGCGGGCCGCGGCTCTTCAGCTGGGCCATGTCGATCGGCTCCATCAGCGACAGCTTGGCGAGCTTCATGCAATGCTCGGCCGTGCCGCCGATGCCGATCCCGAGCATGCCCGGCGGGCACCAGCCGGCACCCATCTGCGGGACCATTTCGAGCACCCAGTCGACCACGTTGTCCGACGGGTTCATCATCCTGAACTTGGACTTGTTCTCGCTGCCCCCGCCCTTGGCGGCGACGTCGATCGACACGGTCCTGCCCGGCACCATCTCGACCGACAGCACGCAGGGGGTATTGTCGCGCGTGTTGCGGCGCGTGAACGCGGGGTCGGCAAGAATCGAGGCGCGCAGCTTGTTTTCCGGCAGGCTGTAGGCCCGGCGCACGCCTTCATCGATCACGTCCTGCAGGCTGCGCCCCGGACCGCCCGAGGATTCCAGCCGGCATTCCTGGCCCCACTTCACGAACACGTTGACGATGCCGGTGTCCTGGCAGATCGGGCGGTGCCCTTCGGCGCACATCCGGCTGTTGGTGAGGATCTGCGCGATCGCGTCCTTGGCCGCCGGGCCCTGCTCGGCCTCGTAGGCGCCGCCGAGCGCGCGTATGTAGTCCATCGGGTGGTAGTAGGAAATGAACTGCAGCGCGTCGGCGATGCTGTCGACCAGGTCCGCCTCGCGAATCGTCACCATGTCGCTCATCGAGCCTGCACTCCTTCCTGTCGAACCGCCGCCCCATAGTCACGGAAAACGCCTATGGTCAAAGCGCTTGGCCTCAAGCAGTCTTCCGCTTAAAGCAGCCCCCCGAAACGTGCCGAGAGAATTGAACCGCGTGACTATCGTTGAAGACCGCCCCGTGGCCGGCGGATTGGCCGCCGCCCGCAAGGCGATGATCGACAGCCAGCTGCGCACCAGCGGGGTCAATGCCGATTTCGTGCTCGCGCGGATGGGCGCGGTGGCGCGCGAGGATTTCGTGCCTGCCGGCGCGCGCGGCGTCGCCTACGTGGACCGGGCGATCGCGCTCGGGAACGGCCGCATGCTCGCCGCGCCGCTGGTCCAGGGGCTCATGCTGCAGCACGCCGAACCGACCGGCGCGGACAAGGCGCTGCTGGTCGACGGCGGCAGCGGCTATCTCGCCGAACTGCTCCGCCCGCTGGTCGGTTCGCTCGAGGTCGTCGCTCCCGGGGACGCGGCCGCAACCTCGAGCAAGCGCGGCGATTTCACCCTGCTGGTCATCGACGGCGCGATCGAACATTTGCCCGAAGGCCTCGCGAAGCGCCTCGCCGATGGCGGCCGGGTCGTCACGGGGCTCGTGCGCGATGGCCTAACGCGTCTCGCCGCGGGCCGGAAGGCGGCCGGCACGGTCGCGCTGCTGCCCATTGCCGAAATCGGCATGCCGGTGCTGCCCGAATTCGCCGCCAAGAAGGAATGGAGTTTCTGACCATGCTGCGCAGGGGGTTGCGGACAAGCCTGATGGCCGGCGCGTGCCTGGCCGCGGCCGCGCCCGCCAGCGCGGACACGCTGAAGGAGGCCCTGAGCAAGGCCTATCACGGCAACCCGACGCTCGAAGCGGCGCGCTCCCAGCTGCGCGCGACCGACGAAGGCGTCGTGATCGAGCGGTCCGACGCTCTTCCCTCCGCCAGCACGACGGCGAACTACAGCGAATTCCTCTACGACAGCGGCTCGGCGCCGGGCCCCGAGCGCCAGTTGAGCGGGCAGGTCAGCCTCGCCCTGCCGATCTATTCGGGCGGCGCCACGCGCAATTCGATCCGCGCCGCCGAGACTCGCGTCGGCGCCGGGCGGGCCGACCTGCGCGGGACCGAAAGCGCGATCTTCACCCAGGTCGTCGCCGCCTACATGGACGTGATCCGCAACGAGGCGGTCGTCGGGCTCACGGCCAACAATGTCGACGTGCTTGCGGTTAACCTCCAGGCGACCGGCGACCGGTTCGAGATCGGCGACCTCACCCGGACCGACGTCGCGCAGTCGGAATCGCGCCTCGCGCTCGCTCGCGGCGACTTCAGGACCGCGCAGGCCAACCTGATCGCCGCGCGCGAGAATTACATCGCGCTGGTCGGCGAAGCGCCCGACAATCTCCAGCCCCCGCCGCCGCTGCAGGGCCTGCCCGGCGATGTCGGCAGCGCGGTCGCCGTCGCGCTGGAGAACAACCCCGACCTGCTCGCCGCGCAGGAGCGGGCGAAGGCGGCGGGTTACGACATCCGCGTCGCCGGGGCGACCCGCCTGCCGCAAGTCTCGGTCTTCGTCGGCGGCGACTACCAGGATTTCCTCGGTTCGCTGCCGAGCTCGATCGCGGCAGTGGCGGCCAATTCCTCGAGCGGCGCCAGCGCCGGCGTGCGGGCGACGATCCCGCTCTACCAGGGCGGCCGGCCGGCCGCGTTCCAGCGCCAGGCGCAGGCGCGCGCCTCGGCCGCGCTCGAGCAAGTGGTCGGGGTCGAGCGCGGGGTGATCGCCGACGTCCGCTCCGCCTATTCGGCCTGGCAGGCGGCCAACGCGATCATCGCTTCTACCCAGGCGGCGGTTTCCGCGGCCGAGCTGAGCCTCGAAGGCGTCCGTGCGGAGAACACCGTCGGCAATCGCACGATCCTCGACATCCTCGACGCGCAGCAGGAATTGCTCCGCGCCCAGGTGCAGCTTGTGACCGCGCGCCGCAACGCCTATGTCGCCGGCTTCAGCCTGCTGGCCGCGATGGGCCGCGCCGAAGCGCGGGATCTCGGCCTCGACGAGGACGGCCCACTCTACGATCCGGCCAGCAACTACGAACGCGTGCGCGACATGATCTGGGACTGGCAGCGCGATCCCGATCCACAGACGCAAAGCCCGCGCACCGTTGACATCCCCGCGCAGGATGCGGAGATTCCGGCGCAGCAATAGTTGGGGGTCCATTCGGCATGCGGCAGCACGGCGAACCTTCGGTCGAGGAAATTCTCGAATCGATCAAGAAAGTGATCGCTCGCGACAACCGCGAGACCGCGCAGGTCGAGCGCCGCCGCCGCGAGTCCGCCGGCCTCGCCGGGCACGTGATGACCGAAACGGCCGACGAGGATGATGTGCTCGAGCTCGGCGAAGCGGCCGAGCTGGCCGGGCAAGCGAGCGAGGCCGACGCGCTGACCACCGCCCGCACGGCCGGGGCAATGCGCGAATCGCTCGCCGCGCTCGCCATGCTGGCCGAACCCGGCGCCCCGCCGCAGATCGTCCGCTCGGGCGAGACATCGCTCGAAGGCCTGGTGCGCGAGATGCTCCGGCCGATGCTCGCGCAATGGCTCGAACAGAACCTTCCCGCCATCGTCGACCGGATGGTCCAGGCCGAAATCGCGCGCATCGCCGGCAAGAAGGGCTGAGCGGCCGATTCCCGCGGCCGGACCCGAGCAACTCGCCCGAGCCCGGGCCGCGCTCGCCACGATCGGCGGTGAAACGATCGGGCGGCACATCTTCCTCTGCGCAATGTCCGAAAAGGGCGAGTGCTGCCGGCGCGAGGAGGGCGAGCGTTCGTGGAAATATCTCAAGCGGCGGCTGAAGGAACTCGGGCTGGCCGGCAGCGGCGGGATCCAGCGGACCAAGGCCGATTGCCTGCAGGTCTGCGCCGCAGGGCCGGTCGCGGTCGTCTGGCCCGACCGGGTGTGGTACCATTCGTGCAGCGAGGAAGTGCTCGAACGGATCATCCAGGAACACCTGATCGGCGGCGTGCCGGTCGAGGAATTCCGCCTGCGCGAAGCCCGGCCCTAGTCGCCTTCGTCGCGGGCCGTGTCGGCCACCGCCTCGTCGTGGCCGGTGCCGCTCGACAGGAACACCAGCCCCATCAGCGCCGACATCAGCATCATCGCCACGCCGACGCCGAGCGCGGTGGCGATGTAGAAGTGGATCGAGACCATGCCCTCGCGCAAGTAGAGCACGGTCAGCACGACACAGACCGTCGTCACCGTGAACAAGGCCATGCCCCGCATCAGCCGCCTGTAGCGCGCCCAGGCATGGGCGGCCTTGTCGGGCTCTTCGAGCGGAGAACGGCCTGTCATGCCCGCCCCATGCCCGTCGCGCGGCCGGCTGGCAACGGCCGGCCAGCGAGGATTCGCTTGAACGGCCCGTTTGTGGCACAATGACGTCATAAAGAAGGGAGATCATGTCATGGACATCGCCCGGCTGATTGCCGCCAGGGATCCTGCCGACATCGTCACCTGCCCCGCCGGGGCAACCGTGCGCGACGCGGTGCGAATGCTGGCCGAGAAACGGATCGGGGCCCTGCCGGTCCTGCGCGGCGGCGAAGTGGCCGGAATCTTCTCCGAACGCGACGTGCTCTACCGCCTGGCCGAGGAAGGCGCGCTGTGCCTCGACCGCCAGGTCGGCGAAGTGATGACCGCGCCGCCCGTCACCATCGCCCCCGAAGCGAGTGCCGACGAGGCGCTGGCGCTGATGACCCGCCGCCGCATCCGCCACCTGCCGGTGATGCAGCACGGCGCGCTGATCGGCTTCATATCGATCGGCGACATCGTGAAAGGGCGGATCGACGAGGTCACCGCCGAAGCCGAACAGATGCGGCAATATATCCAGATGGCTTGAGGGCGCGCCCCGCGCACCCTACATCATGGGCATGAGCGAGCCCCTCACCCTTTCGCCGTCGGCCGCGAAGCGAATCGGCTGGATTGCCGAACGCCAGGGCAAGCCGGCGATCCTGCGGCTTTCCGTCGAGGGCGGTGGATGCTCGGGATTCCAGTACAGGTTCGACCTCGCCGATGCGGCGGAAAGCGGCGATGCGGTGAGCGAGACCGACGGCGTGCGGCTGGTGGTCGACCCGGTCAGCCTCGACCTCGTCGCCGGCAGCACGGTGGATTTCGTCGAATCGCTCGGCGGCGCGGCCTTCAAGGTCGACAATCCCAATGCCGCCGCCGGCTGCGGTTGCGGATCCAGCTTCGGCATCTGATCTCTCCGGTTCACGCCGGATGTGGTGCCGGGCGCAGGGCTTGGCGCTGGCCAAGCCCGAACAGACGACATAAGAATCCCCCGTGCGGATAGCTTCCTTCAACATCAACGGCATCAGGGCGCGGCTGCCGCGCCTGCTCGAATGGCTCGAGGAAACGCGCCCGGCGGTCGCGTGCCTGCAGGAAATCAAGTGCCAGGACGACAGCTTCCCGGCCGAGGATCTCGAGAAGATCGGCTATCGCGCCGTATGGCATGGGCAGAAGGCGTTCAACGGCGTCGCCATCCTCGCCGACGGCGAGGATCCGCTCGAGGTCGTCCACGGGCTACCGGGCGATCCGGGCGACGAGCAGGCCCGCTTCATCGAAGCCGACATCCGCGGCGTGCGGGTGGTCAACGTCTACCTGCCCAACGGCAATCCGCACCCCGGGCCGAAGTTCGATTACAAGCTGGCGTGGATGGGACGGCTGCGCACGCGCCTGGGCGAACTGCTCGCGCGCGAGAGGCCGACCGTGGTGGTCGGCGATTTCAACGTCATCCCGGAAGACCGCGACGTCTGGTCGCCCGCCGCGATGGCCGACGATGCACTGATGCAGCCCGAAGCGCGCGCCGCCTATGCCCGGATCCTCAACGACGGCTGGACCGACGCTCTCGCCACGCTCAATCCGCGGGGCGGCGTGTGGACCTATTGGGATTACCAGGCAGGCGCCTGGCAGCGCGACCACGGATTCCGCATCGACCACATGCTGCTGTCGCCCGAATGCGCCGACCGCCTGGTCGCGGCCGGCGTCGACAAGGAATACCGTGGGCGCGAGAAGGCCAGCGACCACGCCCCGGTGTGGGTCGAAATCGGCGACTAGGGTCCGTACTCGATCCCGGCAAATCAGCGGTAGAAGACGTGGCGCTCGATGGTCGCGCGGGCGAGCTTGGTGCGCGCCCAGCGCGGATGGACCCGCGTGGCGTGGAAATAGAGCGCATCGCGCGCCGGGCTGTCCCATAGCTCCTGGTGGGCGATGCGGGCGATGGCGACGGCGCGCTGCCACGCCTGCGATCTCGTGTCGACGGCTGGAATGCGCCCGCCTTTGACGAAGGAGAACTGCGCGGGCTGCTTGACCACGGCGCAGTAATCGTCGGGAAAGGCATCGGATTCGGCGCGGTTGACCACGACGCGGCCGACGGCGAGCTGGCCGGCGAGCGGTTCGCCGCGCGCTTCGAAATAGATCGCTTCGGCAAGGCAGCGCATGTCGCTCGACAGGTTGCCATCGGCCGGCATGCCGGAAACGAGTTCGCCCAGCGAGAGCGACCTCGAACGAGCCGCGGCTGGAGCCGCCTCGTCCGCAAGCGGCTGGACCACTTCCTCGGCGACGAAACGCGGTTCGCCGGCATCGGCCGGGCCGGATTCGGCTTGCGCGGGCAGCATGGTGACTGTGCTGTCCTGGGCATAGGCACCGGAACCGTCGGTGCCGAAAATCATGAAAGACATGGTGGCGGCCGCCGCGATAACGGCTGCCCGGTGGGGCTTGCGATTCATTGATCCCTTAACTCGAGGCGGTGAACGCCCTGTCGCAGGCCGGCGGTCGGGGTTGCCTGTCGGACAACCCGCAAATCCCGTGATCCGTCTCTAAGGCCTGCCGGCCGTCCCCCGTCTGCGCGCTAGTTCGGGCAACCGGAAACCCGGTGCCGCACAACCGCCTGCGCTGTGGAAGATGGCGTGCCACATAGGGTGCGCGCCCCGGGTGTCAACTTTTGCTTGCCGTCAATCCGATGAACCGTTCGGCATTCGCGATGTCCAGCTCGACGATCCACAAGTCGCTGTCCTGGCGCTTGCGCCGGTCGAGGTATTCGTCAAATTCGCGTGGATTTTCCATATCTTGTGCTTTGGCGATTGCCCAGCCGCGGGTCCCGTCGGCGCGCGGCAAGCGCTCGTAGGCGCGGGCATTTGTGCCATTTTCGCAACAGATGACGAGCAAAGTCCCTGCATCGCGTTCACCTTTTGCGATAACCGTGGCGAAGCCGCCTTCGGCACCGACCGCCCGCATGAGACCGGCGACTTCGAGATAGGCGGGCAGCCGATCGTCCAAGGTCAGTCCCGCCCTGCCCGGTAACCCGGCAGGCTCGATAGCGCGATCTTCGAGCGCATGAAGGTCCCGGTCCCGCGGCCGATTTCCTCCCCCTCCTCGTCGATCAGGCGCGCCTCGGCGACGAAGACCCGCCGTCGGCCGCTGATCCAGCGCCCCTCGGCAACGACGCGGCCGGTGCGGATCGGCTTGGTGAAATGGAGGTTGAACGCGGTCGTCAGCAGGAAGCGGTCGGTCACCAGCGAATTGGCCGCATAGAACGCGGCATCGTCGAGCATCTTGAAATAGATCGTGCCATGCGCCGCATGCGCCGCGTGATGGACCCGCTCGTCGACGGTGAATTCGATGCGCGAGCGGCCTTCGGCGGGAATCGACAGCCGCGATTCGAACAGCGCATTGACCGGGGCCGAGGCATAGAGGGCTTCCAGCGCGGCAAAATGGAGCGCCGCCCCCGCCCGGTCCGCGTCAGGCGGCGTCGCGGTCGGCGGCATTCGCGATCATGCCATAGAGCGCTTCGGCATCGGGCGCTTCGCTCAGCGCCTCGTGCACGCGCTCCTGGCGCACCAGGCGCGACATCGCGGCAAGCGCGTGCAGGTGCGCGACGCCGCTGTGCTCGGGCGAAACCAGGCCGAACACGAGGTCGACCGGCAGGCCGTCTGCAGCTTCGAATTCGACAGGCTCTTCGAGCTTGAGCAAGGCCGTGACCGGCCGGCGGAGGCCGGCGACTCGCGCATGGGGTATGGCCACGCCGCGGCCGAACCCGGTGCTGCCGAGCCGTTCGCGTTCCTCGAGCCGCTCGAGCACCTCGTCCGCATCGAGCCCGTAGCTTGCGGCGAATCGCTTCGCCAGGAGCGCCAGGATCGCGTGCTTGGACTTTGCCGAGACGAACTCGACGGCAGAGGGATCGAGCAGGAAGTGAACGTTCATCAAAAATCCGAATCAATTACGCCGGACGGCCGGAAACGCGCGAGATTGAAGCACTGCCGAATTTCGCAGGAAAGCCGTCCGCTGAAGGGGCCTGGAACGCGGCCACCGGGCCGCTTCAGGACGGTTCGACCCAGCCGATCGAACCATCGTCGCGGCGGTAAACCATATTGTGGCGCCCGGTTCCAGCATTTTTGAAGAACAGTGCATTGGTGTGCCTCAGGTCGAGCAGCATGACCGCGTCGGAAACACTCACTTCGGGAACGTCGATCCGCGTCTCGGCGATCACCGGCGGGGCTTCGGGGGCTTCTTCCGATTCGGCCGCTTCCGCCGCGAAAACGGTGTAGGCGGCATCCTCTTCCCGGACCGCGTGGCTGGCCTGTTCATGGCGAGCCTTGAGGCGGCGCTTGTACCGCCGCAGCTGCTTTTCGATCTTGTCGGCGGCCTGGTCGAGCGAGAGGTGGGCATCCTGCGCCTGGCCGTGCGACTTGAGGATCAGCCCCTGGTTGACGTGCATGACGATATCGCAGGCGAAGGCGGCGGCCGGGGCCTTGCCGAACGTGACTTGCGACGAAAGCGCGCGGTTGAAGTACTTGTCGACAATCGCGTTGAGCCGTTCGGCGGCATGTTCCTGCAAGGCCGAGCCGGTTTCCAACTGATGGCCGGACACGCGAATTTCCATATGACGGGAGTCTCCTGACTGGTCGGTTCGCTGCCCCGGACTGCACCGTGTTCAAGTAGCCCAGAGCGGTGAATCCAACGTTTCGACAAACGCTTTGTGCCGCTCCAGCTCCTCGGCGCTGGCGCCATGCGGGCGGGGCGGCCGGAATTCGCGGCGGGCCGGCACGAAAGCGGCGGTCTCGACCACCGTCTCGATCCGCTCCGCGGCAAGCTCGAGCCCGATCTGCCGCCCGCCGGTCAGCTCGACATAGACTTGCGCCAGCAGCTCGGCGTCGAGCAGCGCGCCGTGGCGAACCCGGTGGCTGCGGTCGATCCCGTAGCGAGTGCACAGCGCATCGAGCGAATGCTTGGCGCCCGGGTGGCGGCGGCGGGCGATCGCCAGCGTGTCGACCATTCGTTCGAGCGAGATTTCCGCGTGGCCGCACGCGTCGAGCTCGAAGTTGAGGAAACCGAAATCGAACTGGGCATTGTGCGCGACCAGCGGCGAATCGGCGATGAATTCGAGCAGCCCTGGCACTCCTTCGTGGAAGCGCGGCTTGTCGGCGAGGAACGCGTCGGACAGGCCGTGGACCTGCTCGGCCTCGATCGGCATCGGCCTGCCGGGATTGAAATAGGCGTGGAACGTGCGTCCCGTGGACACGCGGTTGACCAGCTCGATGCAGCCGATTTCCACCAGCCGGTCGCCCGTCTTGGGGTCGAGTCCGGTGGTTTCGGTATCGAACACTACTTCACGCATCGCGTGCGACTATCGGACTCTCGCGACCGGCTGGCAAGGTGCGATCAATGCGCAGCCAGCTTCCTCGCCAGCGCAGCCACCTCGGCCTCGGTCTCGGCGAGCGGCCGCCCGGTGTCGATCACGTAGTCGGCGCGGATGCGCTTTTCCGCATCGGGCAGCTGCAGCGCGAGGATCTCGGCGAATTTTTCCTCGTTCATGCCTTTGCGGGCGAGCACCCTTGCCCGCTGGACCTCCGGCGGCGCCGACACCACCAGCACCTGGTCGACTTCCTCGATCCCACCCTTCTCGAACAGCAGCGGGATGTCGAATACCAACAGCGGCGCGCCGGCATGCTCGAGCAGGAACGCCTCGCGCGCGGCGCGCACGGCCGGATGGACGATCGCCTCGAGACGGGCGAGGGCGGCGGGATCGCCGAACACCTTCGCCCCGAGCGCCGCGCGGTCGACACCGCTCGGGCCGGTCGTGCCGGGAAATGCGGCCTCGATCCGCTCGACCAGCGAGCCGCCGGGACCCTGCATCCGGCGCACTTCGCGGTCGGCATCGAACACCGGCACGCCGAGGCGTTCGAACATCGCCGCGACGGTCGACTTGCCCATGCCGATCGAGCCGGTGAGGCCGAGGATGAACGGCCGGTTCACGCCCCCAGCAGCCGGCGCAGCTGCGCATCGCCTTCCTCTCGCGGAGGAGCGACGCCGAAGAACTTCTCGAAGGCGGCGGCCGCCTGCCCGATGAGCATCGCGAGCCCGTCGATGGTCCGCAAACCCGCCGCCCGGGCCGACCGCAGGAAGTCCGTGTCGAGCGGGTGGGTGACGATGTCGTAGACCACGCTGCCCGGCGGCGCATGGCTGAAGTTGAACGCCAGCGGCGGCTGGCCCGCCATGCCGAGCGGGCTGGCGTTGACGATCAGGTCGAAGCAGCCCGCCCGGTCGTCGAACGCAAAGTCGGTCGGGTCGGCGAAATGGGCGAGGTCGGCCGCGTGGTGCTCGCCTCCGGGATCGAGTTCATCGAGCAGCGCGCGCGCCTTTGCCTGGTCGCGCCCGGCCAGCACGATCACGACATGCTCGCGCGCCAGCGCGGCGACGATCGCCCGCGCCGCCCCGCCGGTGCCGAGCACCCGGGCCATGCGGAACAGGTGTTGCCGCGCAAGCAGCGGCCGCAAGGGTTCGAGGAAACCCTCGGCATCGGTGTTCCAGCCGGTCAGCGAACCGTCGTCTTCGCGCACGATGGTATTGACCGCCCCGATCCGTTCGGCGAGCGGATCGAGCCGGTCGAGCAGCGGGATCACCGCCTGCTTGTGCGGCATGGTGACGTTGCAGCCGCGCCAGTCAGGGTCCTCGCGCCGGCGCGCCAGGTAATCGCCAAGCCCCGCGGCCGTCACGTGGCAGGCGCGGTATTCGGCCGCGAGGCCGAGCTGGCCGAGCCAGTAGTTGTGGATCGCCGGCGATTTCGACTGCGCGATCGGATCGCCGATCACTTCGGCGTAAGGCAGGGTCATGCCGGCAGCTCCCCGAGCTCGCGAAGCGCGCCGAGCACCGGCAGCAGCGGCATGCCGAGCACGGTGAACAAGTCGCCTTCGATGCTCTCGAACAGCTGCACGCCGAGCGCCTCGATGCGGAACACGCCGACGCACTGGCCGACTTCGGGCCATTCGGCGGCAAGGTAACGCTCGATGAAATCGTCCGACAGGTCGCGTACCTTGAGCACGGCCACGGCGACATGGCTCCAGCGCAGCTCGCCCCGCACGGCGATGGCGGCGGCGGAATGCAGCTCCATCGTCCTGCCCGAGAACAACCGCAGGTGCTCGGCCGCCTGCCTCCGGTTCACGGGCTTGTCGAAGCGGCGTCCGTCGACCGAAACCACCGAATCGCTCCCGAGCACCGGCTGGCCGTAGCCTTCGACCGAAAGCGCCTTGGCCGTCGCCAGGGCGAGGGCGACCTCGCCGGGCGCCGCATCGCCGAGTCCGGCTTCGAGCTCGCGTTCGTTGATCGCGGCGGGCCGCACGTCGAACTCGACCCCGGCGGCGCCGAGCATCGTCCGGCGCGAGGCGCTTTTCGAGGCGAGCACGATCATATCGGCTTGATCCCTTGCGCGGCGCCGTCCGTTTGCGCCTGCCGCTCGCCCAGCAAGCGAATGACCGACGCGGCGGTTTCCTCGATCGAGCGGCGCGTGACGTCGATCACCGGCCAGCCATTGTCGGCGAACATGCGCCGGGCGAAAGCGACTTCGCGCTCGACCTTCTCCTCGTCGACGTACGAAGTCTCGGTCCGCTCGTTCAGCAGCAGCAGCCGGTTGCGGCGAATCTCGATCAGCCGCTTGGGCGCGGTGGTCAGGCCGACGATCAGGGGTTTGCGCAGCTCGAACAGCAGCGGCGGCGGCGGGCTTTCGACCACCAGCGGGATGTTGGCGACCTTGTAGCCGCGATTGGCGAGGTAGATGCTGGTCGGCGTCTTCGACGTGCGCGAAACGCCAGCGAGGACGATGTCGGCTTCCTCCCAGTTGTCCCAGCCGATCCCGTCGTCATGCGCGATGGTGAACTGGATTGCGTCGACGCGGGCGAAATAGGCCTCGTCCATCGCATGCTGGCGGCCGGGGCGGCCCTTGGCTTCCTGGCCGAGCCGGTCCTCGAGCGCTGCAGTGACAGCATCGAGCGCGGCGACGTGCGGCAGGCCGAGCGCGCTGCAGCGCTCCTCCAGCCGCACGCGTGTCTCGGCGTTGACCAGGGTGTAGAGCACCAGGCCCGGACTGGCGGCCAGCTCTTCGACTATCCGGTCGAGATGGTTCCGGCTGCGGACCATCGGCCAGAAATGGCGGATCACTTCGGCGTCGTCGAACTGGGCGAGCGCCGCCTTGGCGATCATTTCCAGCGTTTCGCCGGTCGAGTCCGAAAGGAGGTGGAGATGGAGCCGGGTCATGTGGACAAGTGTCGGCATAAACCACGGGAGGGGAAAGCGGACAAGTTTGGCATCGGATTCGCCGCCCACTACCGGCTTTTCCGCCTACAGCATTCCCGACAGCGAGGCGCCGTTCTCGACAGGCTGGGGATAGCGGGGAGAAGCAGCGCTTGACGCGCAAGAGGGCGGAGTCGCGCGCCCTCCACCCCTGTTCAGCGCGGGAAAAATCGGGCAGGGCGCGCCAATTCCCGCAATCCACAGGACCAACAGACTCCTGAATCCTTATTAATAATATTTCTTGTTTTGGATTGGACCTATCCGAGATGCCCGGCCTTCTCCTCGACACCCTGCGCGGACATGCAGGCGCCCGGCGCCCGGTCTGGCTGATGCGCCAAGCGGGGCGGTACCTGCCCGAATACCGCGAACTGCGCGCCGAAAAGGGTGGGTTTCTCGAGCTGGTCTACGATAGCGAGGCCGCCGCCGAGATCACCCTGCAGCCGGTCCGCCGCTTCGGTTTCGACGGGGCAATCCTGTTTTCCGATATCCTGATCGTGCCCTATGCGATGGGGCAGGACCTGGCGTTCCTGGCCGGGGAAGGGCCCAGGCTGTCTCCGCCGCTGGTCGACGCGGCATTGGCGGCGCTTGAGGCAACCCCAAAAAGGCTCGACCCGATCTATCGCACCGTGGCACTGGTGCGCGAGCAGCTCGGGGAGACGACGACCCTGCTGGGCTTTGGCGGCAGTCCGTGGACCGTGGCGACGTACATGGTCGCCGGCGAAGGCAGCCGCGATCAGCACGTGACGCGCGCGCTGGCCTATCGCGATCCGGGCGCGTTCCAGGCGATCATCGATGCCATCGTCGCCGTGACGGTCGATTACTTGAGCGGCCAGATCGCCGCCGGGGCGGAAGCGGTGCAGTTGTTCGACAGCTGGGCCGGCAGCCTTGCGCCCGACCAGTTCGAACGCTGGGTGATCGCGCCCAATTCGGCGATTGCCGATGCGATCAAGGCGCGCCATCCCGGCGTGCCGGTGATCGGCTTTCCCAAGGGCGCCGGGGCGAAGCTTGCCGCCTATGCCCGCGAGACCGGGGTCGATGCGGTCGGGCTCGACGAGACGGTCGATCCCGCCTGGGCGATGCGCGAACTCCCGCCTGGCCTGCCGGTCCAGGGCAATCTCGACCCGCTGCTGCTGCTTGCCGGGGGCGAGGCGCTCGAACGGCGAGCGGTGCGGATCCTCGAGGCGTTCGACGGCCGTCCACACGTGTTCAACCTCGGCCATGGGATCGACAAGGAGACTCCCATCGCCCATGTCGAGCGCCTGCTCGCGGTGGTGCGCGGGGAGGGGTGACGCAAGCGGCGCGAGCCTCTAGATTCGCGCGATGCAGGACGTGCTTTCCATGACTTACTACTGGCTCAAGGCCAGCCACATCATCTTCGTGATCTTCTGGATGGCGGGGCTGTTCATGCTGCCGCGCTATTTCGTCTACCACCAGGAAAGCGCGCCCGGCTCGGCCGAGGAAGCGGCCTGGATCGAGCGCGAGGGCAAGCTACTCAAGATCATCCTCCTGCCATCGATTATCGCGGTCTGGGCTTTCGGTATTGCGCTCGCCTTCGCGATCGATGCCTGGTCGCAAGGATGGTTTCACGCAAAGCTGCTGCTGGTGATTGGTCTCAGCGCCTATCACGGCTACCTGAGCGGTTATGCCCGCAAGCTGGCGCGCGGCGAACGGCCGCTTTCGGGCAGGGCGCTGCGCATGCTCAACGAAGTGCCCGGCATCGCCGCGGCGCTGATCGTGGTGCTGGTCGTTATCAAACCGTTCTGATATGCGACGAGCGGAAGCGACCTGCCGCCGATTGCGAATTGACGGGCGGGGACACGCGACCTATTTGCCCGCCACCGGCTGAGGCCGCCGCACCGAGCGGCCGGGTCTGCTTTCCCCAAGCCCAGATGACCTGCCGGCTCCCGAACCGAATTACTGGAATACCAATCATGCATTTGAAAGAACTCAAGAAAAGGGCGCCGGCCGCACTGGTCGAGATGGCCGAGGAATACGAAATCGAAGGCGCCTCGACCATGCGCCGACAGGACCTGATGTTCGCCATCCTCAAGGAAGTGGCGGAAGACGGCGAAGAGATCATCGGCCAGGGCACCATCGAAGTGCTGCAGGACGGCTTCGGCTTCCTGCGCAGCCCCGAAGCGAACTACCTTGCCGGTCCCGACGACATCTACGTCTCGCCCAACCAGGTCCGCAAATCGGGCCTGCGCACCGGCGATACGGTCGAAGGCGAGATCCGCGCGCCCAAGGACGGCGAGCGCTATTTCGCGCTGACCAAGATCAGCACGGTCAACTTCGACGATCCCGACGCGGTCCGCCACCGGACCAACTTCGACAACCTGACCCCGCTCTATCCCGATGAGCGCTTGAACCTCGACACCAAGGATCCGACGGTCAAGGACAAGTCCGCCCGGGTGATCGACCTGATCGCCCCGCAGGGCAAGGGGCAGCGCGCGCTGATCGTCGCCCCGCCGCGCACCGGCAAGACCGTGCTGATGCAGAATATCGCCAAGGCGATCACCGACAACCACCCGGAAGTGTTCCTGATCGTGCTGCTGGTCGACGAGCGGCCCGAGGAAGTGACCGACATGCAGCGTTCGGTGAAGGGCGAAGTCATTTCCTCGACCTTCGACGAGCCGGCCAGCCGCCACGTGCAGGTGGCCGAAATGGTCATCGAGAAGGCCAAGCGCCTGGTCGAGCACAAGAAGGACGTCGTGATCCTGCTCGATTCGATCACTCGCCTCGGCCGCGCCTACAACACCGTTGTGCCGAGCTCGGGCAAGGTGCTCACCGGCGGTGTCGACGCCAACGCGCTGCAGCGCCCCAAGCGCTTCTTCGGCGCCGCGCGCAACATTGAGGAAGGCGGCAGCCTCTCGATCATCGCCACCGCGCTGATCGATACCGGCAGCCGCATGGACGAGGTCATCTTCGAGGAATTCAAGGGCACCGGTAACTCGGAAATCGTCCTTGACCGCAAGGTCGCCGACAAGCGCATCTTCCCGGCGCTCGATGTCGGCAAGAGCGGCACCCGCAAGGAAGAGCTGCTGGTGCCGAAGGACCAGCTTTCCAAGATGTGGGTGCTCAGGCGCATCCTCATGCAGATGGGCACGATCGACGCGATGGAATTCCTCCTCGACAAGATGAAGGATTCCAAGTCCAACGAGGACTTCTTCGCGGCGATGAACCAGTAAGGCGGCGGGCCTCAGCGCCCGCCGTTCCGGTCGATCACCGCCTCGGGATCGGGCGACTGCGCCAGCCATGCCGGCGCGGTACGCTGCTTGCGCCTGCGCTCGACGATCGGGTCGCAGGCCGCATGGCGCCGCCGGTCCTGATACAATCCGGCGGGTTCACGCGGCCGCCGCGCAGAGGTATCCTTGCCCGCCTTTGGGGAATTGCGGGAGAACGTCAGATGCGAATCCTCTTGTCCTTGTCGGCGTTGGGCCTGGCCTGCACCGCCGCCTGCGCGCAGGCGCAAGAGCCCGATTCGGGGCGCTCCCAGGCGGGTTTCGAAACCCGCGTGTTCCAGCTTCCGGCGGGCGCCCGCCCGCACGACGCCTCGCCCGGGCCGGAAGGGCAGATCTGGTACACCGCGCAGCGCCAGGGGGCGCTCGGCATCATCGACATCGAATCGGGCACATACCGCCAGGTGCCGCTCGGCCCGGATTCGGCGCCGCACGGCGTGGTGCTCGGGCCCGACGGCAAGGCGTGGATCACCGACGGCGGCCAGAACGCGATCGTGCGCTACGACCCGGCAAGCGGGAAGATCGACGTCTGGAAGCTGCCCGAAGGCAGCGGCTATACCAACCTCAACACCGGCGCGTTCGACGCCGACGGGGTCCACTGGTTCACCGGCCAGAACGGCATCTACGGCCGTTCCGACGTGAGCGGCATGGTCGAGGTGTGGAAGGATCCGAAGGGCCGCGGGCCCTATGGCATCGACGATTCGCCCGACGGGGAGATCTGGTACGTCTCGCTGGCCGGGAGCCATCTCGCCAGGATCGACCGGTCGGACGGCTCGGTGAGCGTGATCGAGCCGCCCGACGCCGGCGCGGGCCTGCGCCGCGTGTGGGCGGATTCGAAAGGCGACCTGTGGATTACCGGCTGGAACAACGGCAAACTCTACCGCTACCGCCCGGCCGACGGCAGCTGGGCCTCGTGGATGCTGCCGGGCGAGCGCCCACAGGCCTATGCGGTCTATGTCGACGAGCGCGACGACGTGTGGGTGACCGACTTCGCAAGCAACAATACGCTGGTGTTCGACATCGCGACCGAAAAGTTCGTCGCCACGATCCCCGGCAGCGGGCCCAATGCCCAGGTCCGCCAGATCCTTGGCCGAGGGGACGAGATCTACCTTCCCGAATCGGGCACCGACCGGCTGATGCTGGTGACCCTCGCCGAGTGAAGCGCGCGGGCCTGCTGGTCGGCGGGGCGCTGGCGGCCGCCTGCGCGCCGCTGGCGGCTTCCGGCGGGACCGGATCGCCCGCCGGCGTGCGCGCCTTCCAGAAGTGCTATGCCTGCCATTCGCTCGACCCCGGCGAGACCGGCCTCACCGGGCCCTCGCTGCGCGCAATCGTCGGCCGCACGATCGCGGCCGAGCCCGGCTTTGCCTATTCGCCGGCGATGCGCGCCTATGCCGCCGGCCAGGGCCGCTGGACGCGCGAGGCGCTCGACGCCTTCATCGCCGATCCGCAGGGCGTGGTTCCCGGTAACGGCATGGGCTTCTTCGGCATGCGCGACCCCGCCGAACGCCGGGCGCTCATCGCTTACCTGGAATTGAACTAGCCGAGGTGCTCGGCGAAGAAGCGGCTGGTGCGCTCGTCGGCCAGTTTCGCCGCTTCGTCGTTTCTCCGCCGGCCGAATTCGGTGGCGAATCCATGGTCGAGCCCCGGATAGTCGTGCAGCGTCACCTTCGGGTGGCTGTCGAGCCCCTCGTGCATCGCCTGCTGCACCTCGGGAGACACGAAATGGTCGGCGGTCGGGATGTGGAGCATCAGCGGGTTGGCGATGGCGTGCTTTTCGCGCAGCAGGTGGTCGACCCCGACCGCGTAATAGCCGACGCACGCATCGGCGTCGGTCCGTGCCGCGGCCATGAACGCGAGCCGCCCGCCGAGGCAATAGCCGACCGCGCCGACCTTGGCGCAACCTTCTGAAGTCCGGGCATATTTGATCGTTGCCTCGATGTCGCGCACGCCTTCGTCCTGGTCGAACCGGCCCATCAGGGCGATGGCCTGCTTGAACTCCTGCTCGACGTCGGGGTCGAGCTCGACTTCCGGCTGGAGGCGCCAGAACAAGTCCGGGGCGAGGGCGAGGTAGCCTTCTTCGGCGAGCTTGTCGCACTTGCGGCGAATGCCCGGGTTCACGCCGAAGATTTCCTGGATCACCACGATCGCCGCGCGCGGCTTGCCGGCCGGGCGGGCGGCATAAGCGCCGAAACGGCCCGTGCCGTCGAGGGTGGAAATGCTGACAGTCTCGCTCATATAGGGTCCTTCCCGCGTAGGCTTTGCATGCATACGCTACGAAACGGCGCGCGTCGCGGGAAGACCGGGCGGCGCATTTTGGCGAAAGGCCAGACGATGAAGGTCCATATCGAGATCGATTGCACGCCCGACGAGGCCCGCCGCTTCATGGGGTTGCCCGACGTCGAAAAGGCCAACGCGGTCTATGTCGACACCATTGCCAAGGCGATGAAGGGCGTCTCGAGCACCGAGCAGCTCGAGCAATACGCCAAGCAGCTCGCGCCGATGGGGCAATTCGGCCTCAAGGTGTTCCAGAGCTTCATCGAGGGCGCGGCCAAGGCCAATGCCGGGGTGTCGGCGGACAAGTCGCCCAAGGCCGACGATTAGGGCCAGACGCGCGCCGCATGGACACGATTTTCGCGCTTTCGAGCGGTGCCCCGCCGGCGGCGATCGCGGTCGTGCGGATCAGCGGGCCGCGCGCGGGCGCGGCGCTGGAAAGGCTCTGCGGGGCGATTCCCGTGCCGCGCATGGCGAAGCTGGCGAGCCTCAGGGCGTCGGACGGATCGCTGCTCGACCAGGCGCTGGTTCTCTGGTTCCCGGGCCCGAAGTCCGAAACCGGCGAGGATTGCGCCGAACTGCAGCTTCATGGCGGCCGCGCGGTGATCGACGCGGTTTGCGCCGAATTGGGCCAGATGGAGCGATTGCGCCTGGCCGAGCCGGGCGAATTCACTCGCCGCGCCTTCGTCAACGGCCAGATCGACCTCCTCCAGGTCGAGGGACTGGCCGATCTCGTCTCGGCCGAGACCGAGTTGCAGCGCCGCGTGGCCCTCGGGATGGCCGGCGGGTCGCTGTCGCGCATGGCGGAGGGCTGGCGCGATCGCGTGCTGGCGCTGTCCGCCCGGGTCGAGGCGGTGCTCGATTTCGAGGACGAAGGCGATGTCGCGGGCCTCGACCAGCGCTTTGCCGCGGAACTCTCGGCGTTGACGGCGGACTTGCGCGAAGCGCTCGACGCCCCGCACGCCGAAACGCTTCGCGAAGGCTACCGCGTGGCGCTGGCGGGGCCACCGAATTCCGGAAAGTCAACTCTTTTCAATGCTTTGGTGGATAGCGAGGCAGCGATTACCGCGCCCCTGGCCGGGACCACGCGCGATGTCCTGCTGCGCCATGTCGCGATCGGCGGTGCGCCGTTCACCTTCGTCGACATGGCCGGCCTGCGCGACGAGGGCGGGGATCCCGTCGAGGCGATCGGCATTGCCCGGGCGCGCGCGGAGATCGCCGGCGCGGATTGCGTGCTCTGGCTCGGGGCCGAAGGCGAGGGTCCCGACGGCGCGTGGGAAATCGAGGCCCGCTGTGACCTCGAACAACGGACGCGCAAGGTTTCCCCCCGCCACCGGGTTTCGGCCGTGACCGGGTCGGGCATGGCCGAACTGAAGCGGGCGCTGGCGGAGCAGGCCCGGTCGGCGATGCCCGGACCGGGGCAAGCGGCGCTCAACCGGCGCCAGCGCGAACTGCTGCACGAGGCGCTGGCGGCGATCGAGGGCGCCGATCCCGCGGGCGATCCGCTGATCCTCGCCGAGCACCTGCGCCGGATGCGGCTGGCGTTCGACCGCCTGGTCGGGCGTTCCGCGACCGAAGACATGCTCGATGCCCTGTTCGGCCGGTTCTGCATCGGCAAGTGAGTGTTTCACGTGGAACACCAGACAGGCTTTGACCGTTGAGGCACTGAGACCTATCGGGCGGTCATGCGCGAATTCGACATCATCGTTGTCGGGGGCGGACACGCCGGTTGCGAGGCGGCTGCCGTTGCCGCCCGCATGGGGGCCGAGACGGCGCTGGTGACTTTCGACATTTCGGCCATCGGCGCGATGAGCTGCAACCCGGCTATCGGCGGGCTCGGCAAGGGCCACCTCGTGCGCGAGGTCGACGCCTTCGACGGCCTGATCGGCCGGGCCGCCGATGCGGCGGCGATCCATTACCGCATGCTCAACCGGTCGAAGGGCAGCGCGGTCTGGGGACCGCGCGTGCAGGCCGACCGCGTGCTGTTCAAGGCGGCGATCCAGCGCATGCTCGAAGCGCAGGACAAGCTTGCCTTGGTCGAAGGCGAGGCGGCCGAGCTGCTGATCGAAAGCGGCCGTGTGGCGGGCTTGCGGCTGGGCGACGGGACCGATTTGCGCGCGCCCGCGGTGATCCTGTGCACCGGGACGTTCCTCGGCGGCCGCCTGTTCCGCGGCGAGGAGCGCCTCGAAGGCGGGCGAATCGGCGAGAACGCGGCACGCCGCCTCGCCGCGCAGCTGCGCGAGGCGGACTTGCCGATGGCCCGGCTCAAGACCGGAACTCCGCCGCGGCTCGATGGCAGGACGATCGACTGGGCGCGGCTCGAGGAACAGGCTTCTGACGGCGACAGGTGGACCATGTCGCCGCTGGCGCCGGGGCGCGCCAATCCGCAGCTCTCCTGCGCCATCACCCGCACGAACGAGCGCAGCCATGCGATCGTTCGCGAGAGCCTGCATCGCTCGCCGCTGTTCACGGGGGCGATCGAGGCGGCCGGGCCGCGCTATTGCCCGTCGATCGAGGACAAGATCCATCGTTTCGCCGATCGCGACGGCCACCAGGTCTTCCTCGAACCCGAGGGACTTTCGACTCGGCTGGTCTATCCCAACGGCATCAGCACCTCGCTTCCCGCCGACGTCCAGCTGGCGATGCTGCGGACGATGGACGGCCTCGAGAGGGTCGAAATGGCCGTTGCGGGCTATGCGGTCGAATACGACCACGTCGATCCGCGCGCGCTGGCGGCGGGCCTCGAGATGCGCGCCATTCCCGGGCTTTACTGCGCCGGCCAGATCAACGGCACCACCGGCTACGAGGAAGCCGCCGCGCAGGGGCTGATCGCCGGGATGCACGCCGGCGCGGCGGTCCTCGGCCGCGCGCCGGCCCCGCTCGACCGGGCGAATTCGTACATGGCGGTAATGGTCGACGACCTTACGCTGCACGGCGTCAGCGAGCCCTATCGCATGCTGACCGCTCGCGCAGAGTACCGCCTGCGACTGCGGGCCAACAACGCCTCGACCCGCCTGACGCCGCTGGCGATCGAGGCGGGCTGCGTCGGCGCGGCGCGGCGCGACTGGTTCGCCCGGCGCGAACAGGAGCGCGCCCGATGGGATGCGGCGCTGGGGCGAAACGTTTCGGCTACCGAGCTGGCGGATGCCGGCCTGGCCGTCCGTCGCGATGCCGGCCGCAAGGCCCTGGCGGAATGGTTGCGCTTCGAGCTTGAGCTCGGCGACTTGCGCCCGTGGCTCGATCCGGCGCTCGATCCCGCCGGGGAACTGGCGCAGGAGCTGGCGGAGGACGCGGCTTATGCGCCCTATCTCGAACGTCAGGATGCCGAATTGCGGGAAATGCGCGCGAGCGCCCAGGTTCCGCTCGCCGAGTTGTCGTTCGGTTCGGTGCCCGGCCTGTCGCGCGAAATGGTCGAGCGACTCGAGGCCGCACGGCCCGGGACGCTGGCCGATGCCGGGCGCATCCGGGGGATCACCCCGGCTGCCCTGGCGGCGATCCTCGTCCACGCCCGGCGGAGCGCGCGAGCGGCATGATCCTGCACAGCGAAGCGGAGGCGCATGCCTTCTGCGCCACCCTGACCGACGAGGCGGGACTGGCCCGGCTCGAGCGCCTGGCGGTGCTGCTCGTCGAGGAGAACGCGCGGCAGAACCTCATCGCCAAGGCCAGCGAAGGCGCGATCTGGCTGCGGCACCTTGCCGACAGCGCGCAGCTGTTGCGCCATGTTCCACGTGAAACAGCAGGGCCATGGCTCGACCTTGGGACCGGGGCGGGTTTTCCGGGGCTCGTGATCGCCGCCATGCGGCCCGGGATCGAATGCGTGCTGGTCGAATCGCGCAGGAAGCGAGTCGAATGGCTCGAGCGCGCGGCGGCCATGCTCGGGCTGGCCAATTGCCGCGTCGAAGGCCGCCGGCTCGAACATGTGGAAAGCTTCCCGGCGGCCGTTATTTCCGCTCGCGCCTTCGCTCCACTGGCCAAGTTGCTCGAATTATCCGCCCGCTTTTCCACACGGGACACCTTGTGGCTGTTGCCGAAGGGGCGCTCGGCCGTGCAGGAGGTGTCGGGCCTGCGACCGGATGCGGCGGCAATGTTCCACGTGGAACAATCGCTGACCGACGCCGACGCGGGGATCGTGATTGGAACGGGACGGCCGATAAGCTGATGATTTGCATTGCAATCGCCAACCAGAAGGGCGGGGTGGGCAAGACCACCACGGCGATCAACATCGCCACGGCGATGGCGGCCACCGGGTGGAAGACGCTGCTGCTCGACCTCGATCCGCAAGGCAATGCCTCCACCGGCCTCGGCCTTGCCACCGCCAGCCGCGACCGGACCAGCTACGACCTCCTGATCGAGGGCCTGTCGGTCGACGAATGCACCTTTCCCACGTCGATCCCCAATCTCGACCTGCTACCGGCGACCGTCGACCTCAGCGGCGCCGAGCTGGAGCTGGTCGGCGAGGATGACCGGGCGGAGCGGTTGCGGACGGCGCTCGCCGGCCATCGCGGGCACGAGATCTGCTTCATCGACTGCCCGCCGTCGCTCGGCCTGCTGACGCTCAACGCGCTGACCGCCGCGGACACGCTGCTCGTGCCGCTGCAATGCGAATTCTTTGCCCTCGAAGGGCTCAGCCAGCTGCTGCAGACGGTCGAGCGGGTCCAGGAACGCTTCAATCCAGATCTCGGGATCATCGGCGTGGTGCTGACGATGTTCGATCGCCGCAACCGCCTTACCGACCAGGTGGCCGACGACGTGCGCGAATGCCTCGGCAAGCTGGTCTTCGAATCGGTCATTCCGCGCAACGTGCGCTTGTCCGAAGCGCCGAGCCATGGGCTACCCGCGCTGGTCTACGACCATTCGTGCAGCGGCAGCCGCGCCTACATGGCCCTGGCGCGCGAACTGATCGGCCGCCTGCCGAAGGAAAGGATAGCCGCATGAGCGTCCAGGACGAAACCGCCGCGCGCGGCGCCCACCCGCCCCGCCGCAAGCTCGGCAAGGGCCTCGGCGCGTTGCTCGGCGAGGCCCGGCGCGAAGAGCCGCTCGTGCGCCACGGCCTGGAATACGATGCCGAGGACGATTCGCCCCGGACCGAAGTCGCGGGAAAGCCGACGACCGGCCTCGCCAATCTTGCGGTCGGCTCGATCGAGCCGCATCCCGACCAGCCGCGCAGGCGGTTCGACGAGGACGCGCTGGCCGAGCTCGCCCAGTCGATCGCGGCGCGCGGGGTGATCCAGCCGGTGATCGTCCGCCCGCTCGCCGGCGGGCGCTACCAGCTTGTCGCGGGCGAGCGCCGCTGGCGAGCCGCGCAGAAGGCCCAAGTGCATGAAATTCCAGCAATTATACGCGATCTCGACGAGGCGGATGTCACCGCGCTGGCGCTGATCGAGAATATCCAGCGCGAGGATCTCAACCCGGTCGAGGAAGCGCGGGCCTACCAGCGGCTGGCCGAACAGCAGGCGATGACCCAGGCCGAGATCGCCAAGCTGGTCGAAAAATCGCGCAGTCACGTGGCGAACCTCCTGCGGCTGCTCGCCTTGCCCGATACCGTGCTCGACCATGTCGAGGCGGGGCGGCTCGACATGGGCCATGCCCGCGCGCTGGTCGGCCATCCCGAGGCCGCGGCGCTGGCTGCGCGCGCGGTGGCGGAGGGCCTTTCCGTGCGCGACGTCGAAAAGCTGGTGCGCAGCGGCAAGGCTCCGGGCGCGAGGCGCCAGGCGCGGGAATCGCGCGATACGGCGAAGGACGCCGATATCGTCGCGGTGCAGAACCACCTCGAGGAATACCTCGGCCTCAGCGTGCGAATCGCGACCGATTCGGACCCGCGTTCGGGCGCGGTGACGATTCGTTACCGTACGCTCGACCAGCTCGACCTGATCTGCCAGCGGCTGACGGGCGCCTCGATCTGACGGCGCCGCCTTGCGCGCGACCTCCGCGAGCGGGAAATGCTTAAGGGAAAACACCTACCGGTTAACCAAGCTTGCCCACCAAGCCTGAACGAAGCGGCTCGTAAGTGAGACAACCTGGACGGGGCCATAGTGGTCCGCCCGGCGAGTACCAGGGTCACTCGTACTTTAGAAAAAATGCTTGGAAGGGACCAATTCATGAGCAAGATTCTTCGTTACGCTACGGCGGGTGTGGCCATGGCCGCGCTCGGCATTGCGAGCGGCGCGCAAGCCGCGACCACCGATTCGGCCAACGCCACGGCCGAAATCCTCACCGCGCTTTCGGTCGACGTCGATACGACGGCCGATACGCTCGACTTCGGCACGATCGCCGACGGCGGCATCACCGCCAACCAGTCGATCACCGTCGATACCACGGGCGCTCGCGGCGCCTGCCCGACGAACCTGATCTGCGGCGGCACCACCGCGGCCCCGACGTTCCACGTGTCGGGCCTTGGCGGCCGGACCGTGCAGGTCTCGTTCGTCAACACCAGCGAAACGCTGAGCTACGACACCGTGGTCAACGGTGGCCCGGCGCCGGTCGGCTTCGCTTCGGCGATGACGGTGAACAGCCTCGTCACCGACGCCAGCTACAACAGCGTGACCAACCAGGTCCTGCTGGATGCCGGCGGCCTGGCCGATTTCGCGGTCGGCGGCACCCTGATCGTCCAGCCGAACATGGCGCCGGGCGTCTACAACGGCACGCTGACCGTTTCGGTCGCCTACAACTGATCGATCGCCGCCGCGCACGTTTGCGCAGCGGACTACTCCCGCCGCTCCCGCGCCCAGCGCGGGGGCGGTTTTCTTTTGTCGCGCAAGGGCGAACTTTTTACGGTGAATTAACCCTAACCGCCTAGGCCATGTCCTAAAGGATAAGCGCTTTCCCCTAGGTGGAAGGGCTTAGAGGGAGACAGCCAGAATGCGCCACCAGGGCAAGCCTTTTCGCTCCGCAACCAAGCTCTTGCTCGCCTGCCTGGCGGGCATGGCGCCGGTCGCCGGCTCGGCGCAGGGCGACCTGCTGATCGCGCCGACGCGCCTCGTGCTCGACGGGCGCCGCGGCGGCGAAGTGATCCTTTCCAACATGGGCAACGAGGAGGAGACCTACCGCATCTCGCTCGAGCTGCGCCGGATGGACGCGAACGGCAACCTCGAGATCGTCCGGGAAGCCGATGCCAATGCCACCGAGAAGGCGGCCCTCGAAATGATCCGCTACGCGCCGCGCCGCGTCACCTTGCCGCCCGCGCAGCCGCAATCGATCCGCATCAGCGCGCGTCCGGGAGCCGATCTGCCCGACGGCGAATACCGGGTGCACATGTCGTTCGCGGCGCTGCCGCGCGTGCGCGCCGTGTCCGACGCTCCGCCGCCGGACAAGAGCGGCATCTCGATCAACCTGATCCCGGTCTACGGTATCGTCATGCCGATCATCATCCGCAAGGGCGAGCTCGTGTCGACCGCCGGGATTGCCAATCCGCGCATCGAGCACGGGCCCGACGGCCCCGGTTTCGCGGTCGAGCTGACTCGCCTGGGCTCCGCCTCGGTCTATGGCGACCTGCTGGTCTTTCCGCGCGGCGCCAAGGACCCGGCCTTCGTTGCGCGGGGCCTGGGCGTATACCCCGAGGTCGAGACTCGCCATGCGGCATTCGCCATCTCGCCCGAGCAGGAAGCGGCGCTGAAGGGCCCGGTCCGCGTCGAATTCCGCGAAGCGGTCGAGAACGGCGGCGCGCTGATCGCCGCCGTCGACACGGTCCTCGGCTGAGAGAGGCTGCCGGCGGATCCGCCAGGCAAATCGACGATGGGCCGGCTCCGGACATTGCGCATGCAGGCCGCCGCGATCGCCGCGGCGGCCATTCTTGCGTGCACGGCCGGCGCAACGGCGCATGCCGAGAGCGGTGGCGTCAATCCGCCGACCGAGGACGATCTCGTCATCCTCCAGATGCAGGTCAAGAAATACCGCTTGCGCAATGAGTTGCGCGGCTATCAGACGGCGGGCGGCGTATGCGTCGACCTGGCCGATGTGATCCTCGCCCTCGACCTGCCGGTGCGGCTCGACAAGAAGTCGCGCCGCGCGACTGGCTGGCTATTCCGGGAGGACCAGAAATTCACGCTCGACCGCGACAAAAATACGGTACAAATCGTGAACAACGAGCGTGCATTGCTGCCGGGAGAGGTGTTCGACACGCCCGAGGGCTGGTGCGTCGACACCAAGTCGCTCGGCGGCTGGCTGGGCGTGCGCCTCAACCTCAATCTGTACGAATCGGTGCTCCAGCTCGACAGCGACCGGCCGCTGCCGTTCATCGAGGCGCTCGAGCGGAAGAGTCGTGCCGCGCGACTTGGCAGCGCGAGGACCTTCGACCTCGCTGCCTATCCGCAGGCCCGCCTGCCCTACCAGACGTGGCGCGCGCCCTCGGTCGACGTGGTGGCGGAGGTCAATTACCGCGACAGCAGCGGCAGGAGCGGCAGCAACATTCGCGGCCGCTACCAGGTCTATGCCAGCGGCGAGATCGCCCAGGCCAGCGTCGAGGCGCGCCTCGCCTCGGATTCGAGCGGAATTCCCGACACCCTGCGTGTCCGCGCCTACCGCAAGGATCCCGACGGCGGCATGCTCGGCCCGCTCAAGGCCACCCAGGCGGCGATCGGCGATGTCGAGCTCTATTCGGGCAACCTCGCCGGCGGCGGGGGCATCGGCCGTGGGGTCTTCGTCAGCAACCGTCCGCTGCAGCGGCCGGCGCGCTTCGGCACCGCCGTCATGCGCGGCGCGCTGCCGATCGGCTGGGATGCCGAACTCTATCGCAACGGCCTGCTGCTCGGCTTCCAGAGCGACAGGGCCGACGGCCGCTACGAATTCGACGTGGACCTGGTCTACGGCGAAAACGTGATCGAAGTGGTGCTTTACGGGCCGCAAGGCCAAGTGCGCCGGGAAAGTCAATCAATTCCAATCGGTTATGGAGCCCTCGCCCCGGGCAAGTTCGAATACTGGGGCGGGCTGATCCAGCGCAATCACGACTTGATCAGCTTCCACGACCCGCCGGCATACCTCGACGGGCGATGGCAATACGCGTTCGGCGCACAATACGGCCTCGACAACCGCACGGTGGTCGGGGCGAGCGGCCATTCGCTGTTCCTCGACGGCAAGCGGCGCGACTATGCCGAGTTCAACGTCCAGCGCGCGCTGGGCTCGCTCCTGCTCGACCTGAGCGCGGCGCAGGAATTCGGCGCCGGCCGGGCCTATCGCGCGAGCGCGCTGGGCCGGATCGGTAAGTTCAACCTCGAAGCCGAGAGCTTTTTCATCGACGGCGACTTCGAAAGCGGCCTGATCGGCGCCCAGGAAAAATCGTCGCACCGCGTCCAGCTCGAAACCGTGCTGGGATCGGGCCGCCGCGTCGTGCCCGTGGCGGCGGGCTTCCGCCGCAGCGTCCAGCGCGACGGGCGAAAGGTTAACGAATGGTTAGCACGCGCCTCGCTGGTGCTCCCGCGGTTGTCGCTGACCGCGGCGTTCACGCGCCGGCAGATGGTCGGCGGCTATTCGAACGAGGAAGGATCGGCCGTCGCCCTGCTCGCGAACACCCGCTTCCTCGGGTTTTCGCTGCGCACCGATACGCGATATCGCCTGGACGGCCCGCGCAAGGGCTTTGAAAGTGCCAAGGTGACGATCGAGAAGCCGCTCGACGACCGGTCCGACCTGCGCCTGGATGTCGAGTACGACGCGCGCCACAACCTGACGACCTTCGAACTCGGCTTCGTCCGGCAATTCCGCCAGCTGGCCCTGCGCGCCGGGGCCATGGCCGACACGCGCGGCGGGATCGGCGCGAACATCGCCGTGAATTTCAGTTTCAGCCCCGATCCGTTCGGCGGCGGCTTGCGCTTCTCCAACGCCAAGCTCGCCCAGCGGGGCCAGGCGGCGGTATCGGTCTTCCTCGACGAGAACGGCGACGGGATCCGCTCGCCGGACGAGGAGCCGCTGTCCGGTGTCGGCATCACCGCGGGCCAGTACGGCGCGGCCGAACCGACCGACGAAGCCGGCCATGCGGTGGTCGAGGGTCTGAACCCTTACGAAAAGGTGCTCATTGCGGTCGACGAATCGACGCTGCCCGATCCGTTCCTGGTCCCGGTCAGGAAAGGAGTCGTCGTCACGCCGCGCGCGGGCGTCGCGGCCGAGCTCGAGATCGCGGTCGCGCCGACCGCCGAGGTCGAGGGCGTGGTTCACGGGCTCGAGGACACCCCGCGCGGCGGGATCGAGCTCGAGCTGGTGGATTCCGCGGGCAAGGTCGCGGCCTCGACGCTCAGCGAATACGACGGCTTCTTCCTGTTCGAACGGGTCGCCTACGGCACGTACCGGGTGCGGCTCTCGGCGGCGACCGCCCGCGCGCTCGGCACCGTGCAGGACCTCGGCAAATCGGTGACGCTGGGGCCGGGCCAGACGCTGGTGCAGCTCGGCATCATCCGCCTGCGAACGAGCGTCATCGCGGCATTGCCCACCGGGCCGCCGCCCGGGGGTTCGCCGTGAGCCCGGCGGACCGGCGCGGCTACTTGGTGTAGCGGATCCGCTTGTCCTTGACGTACTTGGTCGGCTGGGGTGCCGGGACTTGCCTGGTCTCGATCACTTCCTCGTCGACCCATTCTTCGTCGACCACTTCCTCTTCGTGCCGGACGGGCGCCGAATAGATGTAGTTTGTGCGGTAGGTCACCGGGACCATGACGACCTGGTAGGCATAAGCGGGATAGGCCGGGTAGCCGTATCCGTATCCGTAGCCTTGCGCCGGGGCGGGATAACCGCTGCCGTAGCCCGCCTCGTAGCGAAGCAGGTAGGCCTCGCATTCGTCAATGTCCTCGCGGTCGCCGGCGGCGCCGATCGCGGCACCGATGGCGATGCCGGCAATCCCGCCGACGCCGGCGCCGATCAGCGTCCCGGCAAGACGGTGATCGTCGCTGACCCGGTTGCCGACGACGCCTCCGGCGATCGCGCCGAGCAGGCCGCCGAAAAATCCGCCCCTTTTCTTGCCTTCGCCGTAATAGGCGCTGCGGCAGTCGTCGAGCCAGGCGTCGCGGTCGGCCTGGGTGTAGCCGAGGTCCGGCCTGGGCGGCAGGCCGGGGGCCGCCGGATAGGTCCCCGGAGCATGGGGATAGGTGCCCGGCGCATGCGGATAGGCCGCCTGGGGCACGCCATAGGCCTCGGGCGGCAGGGGGTAACCCGCCGGCGGGGCGGGATAGCCTTCGGGCGGCGGCGCGGGATAGGCGCCCGGGCAAGGGACCACGCCTTGCTCGGGCAAGGGGTGCGCCTCGCAGTACTCCGCCTGGTACTGTTCGGGAACCGCGGCCGGCGGCTGGTACGTGACCTCCCCGTCAGTGCCGTCCTGCGCGGCGGCCGGCATGGCGCCGGCGGCGAGCGCCGTCGCGGCGAGGAAGGCGAAGGAATGGCGCGGCATCGTCGGGTCCCCTGTTCGACTCGGTACGAGTTAACCCGAAATTTAGCATCGTCACCCGCGCCCGGCCAAAGCCTTGCCGGTCCTTGTCCCGAAACGGGCCGTTCAGATGCGGCTGGCGAGCAGTGCGGCCAATGCCTCGAATCCGGCCCGGTCCGCTTCGTCGAAACGGCCGAGCCGCGGGGCATCGAGGTCGAGCACGGCAATGACCGCGCCTTCGCGCCAGACCGGCACGACCAGCTCGGACCGGCTCGCCGCGTCGCAGGCGATATGCCCGGGGAAGGCATGGACGTCGGCAACCAGCTGGGTCTTCCCGGTCGCGGCGGCGGTGCCGCAGACGCCCTGGCCGAAGGGTATTCGGATGCAGGCGGGCTTGCCACAGAACGGGCCGAGCACGAGTTCCCCGCCGATGGCGCGGTAGAACCCGGCCCAGTTGAGCTCGGGCACCAGTTGCCAGACGAGCGCGGCGACGTTGGCCATGTTGGCCACGCCGTCGGCCTCCCCCGCGGTCAGCGCGTCGGCAGCGGCGACGAGTTCGCGGTAGGATTCGGCTTTGGGTCGGCCGGCGTCGGCGGCAAAATCGAACATCTTCCGCCCGCTAGGCGTGCAGCGCCATTGCCGCAAGCCCGCCGCTCGCCTATCCAGCGTCGATGGCTATCCTGAAGAAAGTCGGCATCGCCCTGGCGGTTCTGATCCTCGTCCTTGCCGCCGCCGCCTGGTGGGTGCTGCGCGGCGATCCCGCCGAATATTCGGTCGAACAGGTCACCGGCGACGATCCGCTGCTCGCCGAGCCCGATCCGCAGACCATCCCGACGGTCGGCGTCGCGACGCCGATCGGCTGGGGCGACAACGAAGCGCCCGCCGCAGCCGAAGGCCTTGTCGTCAATCGCTTCGCCACGGGCCTCGAGCATCCGCGGATCATCTACACCCTGCCCAACGGCGACGTGCTCGTTGCGGAAGCCAACGCCCCGGAACGCCCGCTGGCAGGGGGGTGGCTGACCAACCTCGTCGCCGGGTTCCTGTTCCGCAAGGCCGGGGCCGCGGTGCCTTCGCCGAACAAGCTCGTGCTGCTGCGCGACGCGGACGGCGACGGCGTGGCCGAGACCAGGGCCGTGCTGCGCGACGATCTCGCCTCGCCCGGCGGCATGGCCTGGGCCGACGGCAAGCTCTATGTCGCCAACCACGATGCCGTGCTGAGCTACGACTACCAGCCGGGCGAGACCACGCTCGCCGGCGCGCCGAAGAAGCTGATGGACCTGCCGGGCGCCGGCAACCACTGGATGCGCAACCTGGTCCTGAGCCCCGAAAACACGAAGCTCTACGTCGCCATCGGTTCGGCCTCGAACATCGGCGAAGGCGGGATGGAGGCCGAGAAGGGCCGCGCGGCGATCTTCGAAATCAACCTCGCAACCGGCAAGTCGCGGCAGTTCGCCGCGGGCATGCGCAATCCCAACGGGCTGGCCTGGAACCCGTGGAACGGCGAGCTGTGGACTACCGTCAACGAGCGCGACATGCTCGGATCCGACCTGGTGCCCGATTACCTGACCAACGTGCCGGTGGGAGCGCAGTACGGCTGGCCGTGGATCTACTGGGGCGACAAGATCGACGAACGGGTCGAAGAGCCGATGCCCAATTTCCTCACCGAGTACACTCGCCGGCCCGAATACGCGCTCGGCCCCCACGTCGCCGCGCTCGGCCTCGCCTTCACCAGCGAGGGCAGCACGATGGGCGACGCGTTCGGGCAGGGCGCGTTCATCGCGCGCCATGGTTCGTGGAACCGCAAGCCGCCGTCGGGCTATGACGTCATCTTCATCCGCTTCGACGATCGCGGCAACCCGATCGGCAAGCCGGTGCCGGTGCTGAAGAGCTTCCTCGCCGGTAACGGAAAGACCCATGGGCGGCCGACCTGGGTCGCGTGGGACAAGACCGGCGCGCTGCTGGTGAGCGACGACACCGCGGGGATCGTCTGGCGCGTGACCGCGCCGGGGGCCAAGCCTGCCGCCGCGCCGAAGCGCGTCACCGGCGGGTCGCTGCCGCCGCAGAGCGAGCTGCGCGGCGATCCCTCGCGCGCTTTCGAACAGCCGCAGGCGGCTCCCAAGCCCGGCACACCCTAGGGCGGGATGACGTTACATCGATCTCCCCTCCCCGAGGGGGAGGGGTCAGGGGGTGGGGGTTCCCACGCCCGCGAGGGCAGTACACCCCCACCCGGCCTTCCCCTCAAGGGGGAGGAGAATGGGGGGCGATCAAATGTCGTCGGACTCCAGCCGCGCTAGATCCGCTTGCCGGCGCGCCCGGCCAGCTCGACCACGTAATGCCAGGCGACGCGGCCCGAACGGGCGCCGCGCCGTTTGGCCCATTCGAGCGCATCGGCTTGGTCCCATGCGAGGCCATGTTCGGCGGCATAGCCGGTGACGATCGCCAGGTAATCCTCCTGCGAACAGGCGTGGAAGCCGAGCGAAAGCCCGAAACGGTCGGCCAGCGCCAGCCGGTCGTCGACCACGTCGCGCGGATTGATCGGGTCGTCCTGCTCGGACATCTCGCGCGGCACGATCGCGCGGCGATTGGAAGTGACCGCCAGCCTGACATTGGCCGGACGCGCCTCGATCCCGCCCTCGAGCCAGCTGCGCAAGTGCCGCGGCCCGTGGGTGTCGCCCTCGGCAAACCCGAGGTCGTCGACATAGACGAGGAAGTTGCGCTTGGCCGCGCCGAGCTCGGCGAACAAGGCGGGCAGGCTATCGAGCGAATCGGTCCCGGCCTGGACCAGCGCGAGGCTCCCCGCCGCGTCCGCCTGCGCGGCCAGCACCGCCGCGCGGACCAGCGCCGACTTGCCCATGCCCCGCGCGCCCCACAGCAGCATGTCGTGCGCCGCATGGCCCGCCGCGAGGCGAGCGACGTTTTCGCGCACCGCCGCCTTCTGCCGGTCGATGCCCTTGAGGAGCGCCAGCGGCGGCGCTTCGATCCGCGCGATGGCGCGCCCGCCGCCGGCCCACAGGTAGGCCGGTGCGGCGAGCCAGTCGGTCGCGCCGGCGTGCGTCGGGGCGAGCCGCTCGAGCGCATGGGCGATTCGGCTGAGGTATTCCCCGTGGTCGGTCATGGCGCATGCCTCGACCAGCGGGCTTGGCCCCGTCAAGCGGCAATCGCCACCGGCCCGCCCGCACGGCATTGCCCGGGCGCCGCATTTGCTTAAGACAGGCGCGGGCCGGGGGAGGATGCGTGCGATGACATTGGGGACGATACGGCAGTGGCTTGCCGGCGCGGCGCTGGCCGTCTCGGCACTGCCGGCGGGGCCGATGACGGCCGCGCCGACGGTCTATCCGACCGGCACCACGATCTACGATCCGGCAATGGCCTGGAACGGCTATACCGTCATTTCGCCGCTCGACACCCGCGCCGTGATCGTGCTCGACATGAACGGGCGCGTGGTCAAGCGGTGGGACGGGTTCGATCTCGCCTCGGGCGGGCCGGCGCGAGTCCTTCCGGGCGGCATCGTGATCGCCCCGCAGGGCCTTTTCCCCGGCCACCTCGAATCGACCGCGCTTGTCGCCGAGGATTTTGACGGCAAGGAGCTGTGGCGCTTCGATCGCGCGGAGGAAGTCGAGATCGACGGCACGCTGCAATGGAGCGCGCGCCAGCACCACGACTGGCAGCTGAGCACGTTTCCCGCCGGCTACTACTCGCCGCAGGTCACGCCCGGCCTCGAAGGCGCGGCAAAGCTGCTGCTGACTCACGCCGGCCACAGCGATCCGGCGATCGCCGAGGTCGAGCTCGACGACGACCGCCTGGTCGAGCTCGACGCGCAGGGCCAGGTGAGCTGGCAGTGGCGCGCCGGCGACCATATCGACGAACTGGGGCTCGATCCGCCCGCGCGTGCGGCGGTCCGGCGGCTGGCCCGGCGCGACGGCTTCGACTGGTTCCACATCAATTCGGCGACCTATGTCGGTCCCAACAAGTGGTTCGACGCGGGCGACAAGCGCTTCGATCCGATGAACGTGATCATCAGCAGCCGGCAGGCGAGCGTGGTCGCGATCGTCGCTCGCGACGGCTCGATCGCCTGGCGGATCGGGCCCGATTTCAGCGCCACGCCCGAACTCAGGGAAATCGGCCAGGTGATCGGCCAGCACCATGCGCACCTGATCCCGCCGGGGCTGCCGGGCGCGGGCAACCTGCTGGTGTTCGATAACGGCGGCGCCAGCGGCTACGGCGCGCCGAGCCCGATCTCGCCGACGGGCAATTCAATCTACCAGCGCGCCAATTCGCGAGTCCTCGAAATCGACCCCGTCAGCCTCAAGGTGGCCTGGAACTATACCGCGCCGAATTTCTACAGCACCAATATCAGCTCGGCCCAGCGGCTGCCCAACGGCAACACGCTGATCACCGAGGGCGCGCCGGGGCGGATCTTCGAAGTCACCGCCAAGGGCGAGATCGTCTGGGAATACATGGCCCCGCCGGGCGAAGGCGCGCGGCGCTCGAATTCGGTCTATCGCGCCTATCGCGTGCCCTATTCGTGGCTGCCGCAACTGGCGGTGCCGCAGCAGGTGGCGATCGCGCGCCCCGACCTGGCGCGCTTCCATGTTCCCGGCACGCCGGGCGATTGACGCTGGAGGTCCTTGGCTTGTCGCGGCGCGGGCTGTAGCGGCGGCGGATGATCCTGCTCCCTGACAGCGCCGGAATCGCGCGGGCGGCCGAAATCCTGCGTTCGGGCGGGCTCGTCGCACTGCCGACCGAGACGGTCTACGGCCTCGCCGGGCGGGCGGACAGCGAGGCGGCGATCGCGGCGATCTTTCGCGCCAAGGGGCGGCCCGATTTCAATCCGCTGATCGTCCATGTCGCGAGCCTCGAACAGGCCGAGCGGCTGGCGGTGTTCGACGAACGCGCGCTGCGCCTGGCCGCGCGCTTCTGGCCGGGGCCGCTGACCGTGGTCCTGCCGCTGCGCGAGGCGGCGCCCGTCGCGCCGGCGGTGACCGCGGGCCTTCCCACGATTGCCCTGCGGATGCCCGCCCATCCGCTGATGCGCGCGGTGCTCGAGCAGGCGGGTGTCCCGTTGGCCGCACCGTCGGCCAACCGCAGCGGCGCCGTCAGCCCGACGATGGCGGCGCACGTCGGCGCCTCGTTCGGCGAGGCGGGGCCGCCGGTGCTCGACGGCGGGCCGTGCGAGCAGGGGCTCGAATCGACCATCGTCGCCTTGCGCGAAGGCGGCGGCTGGCAGTTGCTGCGGCCGGGCCCCATCGGCGAATCCGCCGTGGCGGAAGTGTTGGGTGACGCCATGCCTGTCGCGCCCGGCCCGATCGAGGCTCCGGGGCAGCTCGCGAGCCACTATTCGCCGGGCAAGCCCGTGCGGCTCGCGGCGGACGGGCCGCGAGAAGGCGAGTTCATGATCGGTTTCGGGCCGGTGCGGGGCGACTGCTCGCTTTCGCCGGCGGGCGATCTCGCCGAAGCGGGGGCGCGGCTTTATGCCTGCCTGCACGAAGCGGCGCGATCCGCTTCTCCGCGCATCGCCGTGGCGCCGGTTCCCGATCGCGGGATGGGCAAGGCGATCAACGACCGCCTGCGGCGGGCGGCGGCCTAGCGTTCCTGTTCGACCGGGATCGTCGGCACCAGCGCGTCGATCTCGCGACGGCTGGTCACGGCCGCGCGGCACGCCGCATCGTCTCCGGCCAGGCAGGCGTCCTCCTGCACGCGCAGTTGCTTGTCGAGCTTGGCCAGCCGTTCCTCGCGGCGGCGGATTTCGCGCCCGCGCTTCTCGTCGGTTTCAGACTGGCTGGTGGTGGCGAGGTCGAACGTCCTGCTGGCGACCTTGACCGGCGCGGTGGCGACATCGATCGCAGTCTTGGCGAGGCATCCACCGAGTGTGAGCGTCACCATGGCCAGGGTTGCCAGTCGCAGGGTAAGCTTCATGGGCCGCGCTCCTTGCCGGGCCTCATAGGTACGGCAGGATTGCGGCCGCGTGAACCTATCCTTCGTTGCAGCGAACCTCGCCGCTGCCCATGCGCGTGACCGTGCAGCGCGCATCGCCCGCGATATCGACGTCGCCGCTGCCCACGATCGAGACGTTGGCGTTGCCTTGCACGGTGAGGGCGGCGTCGCCCGACCCGGCAATGGAGACCGCTGCCGTATCGCTCGTCAGCTCGCGCGCCAGCACGTCGCCGGACCCGGCAATCGAGATTTCCGAGGTGCGCGCCCGGCCGCGAGCCGTGAGATCGCCCGAGCCGGCGATCGTCAACTTCGCATCGTCGACCGACAGCGCGGCGATGTCCAGCTGGCCCGAGCCGGTCACGGTGGCCGAGAACCGGCCGCCATCGACTCGGTCGACCTTCATGTCGCCCGATCCGATCAGCGTGGCCGCGGAGATCTGCGGCATGGTTACATAGAACTTGGCCGGCTTGACATCGTCCCAGCCGAAACCCCAGCCGGAGTCGCGCTTTGGCTGGATCTTCAACTCGCCGTCCTCGACAACCACTTCATACTTGTCGAGCGCATCCGGATCGCCTTCGGCGCGGACAGAAACCGCGGGTCCGACCGAGACCACCACGTCGTTCGGGCCGATGGCCGAGATCGTCTCGAACCCCGCAACTTCGTAGCTGCGCTGGCCGCCCTGCGCGGAATAGGCCGAGGGGGCATCGCCTTGCTGCGCGGTCACCACCGTCCCGGCCAGTCCGACGACGATACCCAACGAGGACAGGACCATCAGCTTCTGCATGTTCGCCTCCCAGGCAAGATCGGGGATTCGCGCCTTCTATCCTATTGCCAACTACAATTGTAGTCAATGGGACTCGAGGCAGGCTGCACGCGGCCGGCCCGGAATCCGGCCGTGGACTAGTCGGCTGGCTCCGTTTCGCGTTCGCAGGTCAGGGTGCCCGACCCGATCGTCTTGACCTTGCAGCGGGCGCCGCCATGCACCGTCACGTCGCCCGAGCCCAAGATAGTCGCGCGCACCTCGCCGTCGGAGGCGAAAGTCGCGTCGCCCGAGCCGGCGACGGTCACGTCGGCGGTCTCGACCTTGAGCCGCCGCATGGATGCATCGCCGCTGCCCATCACGTTGAGGTCGAGCCGCTCGGCGGTTCCGGCCGCGATCAGCGTGCCCGACCCGGCGATGGTGACCGACATCCTGCCGGCCGCGACGCTCGGCAGGTCGAGCGTGCCTGAACCGAGCACGTTGATCTCGGGCCGGTCCGAGACCGAGGCGGCGGTAATCCTGCCCGAGCCGGCCAGCGTGAGCTTGCCGGGCGCCGGCATGGTGACGATGACGGTGGCGATACCGTCTTCCTTCCAGTCCGACTTGGAGCGGAGGATGCCGAGCGAGCCGTTTTCGAGCACGAAGCGCATCCGCTCCTTGGCCTCGTCGCTGCCCTCGACCTCGATCGCCAGCGTCTCGCCGTCGCGGATCTCGACCTTGTCGGGGCCGAGAAGAACCACTTCGCTGGGCGGCTCGCCCGAAAGGTCGAGCTCGGAAAGCGGCACGCCCTGCTTGCCGTTGACCTTGAAATCGGCGTTGTCGCAGCCGGACGCGAGCCCGCCGGCAATCGCCAGCGCGACAACCGGGACAACTGCCTTGAGCACGTGTTTGAAGCGCATGGTGGAGCTCCTGGGTTCGTGTATTAGCGCACTAATACACGAAGGCGCGCCGATCCTCAACGCCGTTCGTCGAAGCCGGTAGGCTGCTCGGCCAATGCAGGAAGGGCCGCCCGGTTGCCCGGACGGCCCTTCCTTGCTTGTGCGCCGTTGTGCGCCCTCTCAGGCGTCCTCGGTGCTTTCGTAATACTGCGGTGCGTACTTGCGCAGCACGTCGAGGATCTTGCCGAGCGCGGTCGGCTCGTCGGTCTTCTCCATTGCCGCCAGCTCGCGCGCGAGGCGGCTCGAGGCGGCCTCGAAGATCTGCCGCTCGGAATAACTCTGCTCGGGCTGGTCCTCGGGGCGGAACAAGTCGCGGGTCACCTCGGCGATCGACACCAGGTCGCCCGAGTTGATCTTGGCTTCGTATTCCTGGGCGCGGCGCGACCACATGGTGCGCTTGACCTTGGGCTTGCCCTTCAGCGTTTCCATCGCTTCCTTCAGCGTCTTGTCGCTGGAAAGCTTACGCATGCCGATCGATTCAACCTTGTTGACCGGCACGCGGAGCGTCATCCGCTCCTTCTCGAAACGCAGGACATAAAGCTCCAGCTGCATGCCGGCGATTTCTTCCTTCTGCAGCTCGACGACACGGCCGACGCCGTGCTTTGGGTAAACGACATAATCTCCGACATCGAAGGCGGGCGCATTCGCAGCCATTGAATTTCCTTTCTTCGACAGGACCCGCTCATCGCGCCAGCAGTTCCGCGACCGCACGACCCGTCGGCGGCTCGTCCTGCACTTTCCACAGCGCTGAGGGTGGGCTCCTGCACTTCCAATCGGCTGCCGATTTTCTAAGAACAGCGGCAGTTGATTAATTATGTAGCAGATTCGCAACAAAATTGCCAGCCCCAAGGCGCAGGGCGGCGGTCAAGTGTTAACCAAGACCCGTTTCGGACCCGCGGTGCGGCGCGGATCAGTCGCCCTGGCCGGGCTCGGGCGAGAAGTATTTTTCGAACTTGCCCTCTTCACCCTTGTGCTCGTCGGCGTCCGCCGGCGGATCCTTCTTTTCGGTGATGTTGGGCCACTCGGCGGAATACTGCGTATTGAGCTCGAGCCACTTTTCGAGGCCGCCTTCGGTGTCGGGCAGGATCGCTTCCGCCGGGCACTCCGGCTCACACACACCGCAATCGATGCATTCGGACGGATTGATCACCAGCATCGTCTCGCCCTCGTAGAAACAATCCACGGGGCACACCTCGACGCAGTCCGTATACTTGCATTTGATGCAGGCGTCGGTGACGACATAGGTCATGGTTGGGCGCTTCCTCCTGGCGGCCCGTCGACTTCACGGGCCTTGCCGCCTGCTATGGCGATTGCGCCCGCAGCGTCAAGCGGGCGGTAGCAGGAACGCGCCTCGGCCGGCGGGCCGCGCCTCGCCGGCAGCGCGAGGATCTCGATCGGCAGCGCGCGCGAACGCAACGGCAGCGTAAGCACGTCGCCTGCCGCGACCGGCTGGTCCTGCCGCGTGACCCGCTCGCCATTGCGCCGGATGTGTCCTTCGGCGATCCAGCGCTGCGCCGCCGCGCGGGTCCTTGCCAGGCGCAGGCGGAAGAGCAGCCGGTCGAGCCGCATTCAGCGCACGAGGTCCGCCAGCGCCGCAAAGGCACTGCCTTCGCGCGGCTGCGGCCGGCCCCGATCCTGCGGCGTGCTGTCCCTTCGCGGCGCGCGCCAGCTCCACAGTGGCGGTGCCGGCGGTCCGTGCGCACCCTCGGCGAGTAACCGCACTTGCCCGGGCCGGAACCCCGCATCGCGCATCAGGCGGGCGAGATTGTCCTGCGTCAGCCCCATCGAGGTGGCGAGCGCCGCGTCCAACGCGAAGCCGCGCCCTCCGGCGACCAAGCGTCGCTCGTGCGCCGCACGAAACAGCTTTTCCGCCATGTCCACCCGAATCGCCTGATTCCCGGCCCGGCGATAGCCGGCGGGGACTTCCCTGCCACTCTCGATCACCGCCTCCATCCTCTCGCGCAGCGGGCGCCGGTCGGCCCCGATGGCGAGGAGCAGGGTGCGCGGCGCGGGCTTGAGCAGTGCCGGCACGAACACGTCGAGCGCACCGATGGTAACGCCGAGCCGGCGGAGCAGCGGCCGCTTGTCCCTGGGGATGACCGCCAGGCCGGCGGTTTCGCGCGGAACCGTTCCCGCCCTGTCCACCAGCGTCAGCAACAGCGCGCGGACCTCCGGGCCGGCGGCGGGATCGCGCGCGGCTTCCTCGATTGCGCCGAGCGGGGCGAGCGGAGCCAGCGCGCCGCCGAACCAGAGATTGAGCGCCTCGGCCAGCCGCGCCCGGTGCGCCGGGTCGAGCGCGCCAAGCTCCTTTGCCAGGACCAGCCGCGGCCGGAAAATGGCCTTCCCCGGCGCGATTGCCGCCACAGCCTGTCCGCCGCGCAGCACCTTGCCATCGGCAAGCGTGAGTTCGCCCAGCTCGCTCGCCACCAGGCGCCGCGCTTGCTCGGCCAGCAGCTGCGGCAAGTGCCTTTCGGCGGCGGCAAGCATCAGCTTGCGGTCCTCGCTGCTCGCCAGCGCGTCGACCACGAAGCGGAAGCCCTCGAGATGGCCGATATGCTCGCCCTCGACGGTCACGCGCCCCTCGTCGTCGAGCGCCACGCGCAGCAAGGCCGAATCCTTCCCCATCGTCTTCATCAATACAGCCGTGCGGCGGTTCACGAAACGCTCGGTCAGCCGCTGGTGGAGCGCGTCGGACAGGCGGGCCTCGGCGGCGCGGGCGCGGGCGGCCATCTCGTCGCGCGCCAGCACCCAGTCGGGACGCTGGCAGATGTAGGCCCAGCTGCGGATCGAGGCGATGCGGCCCTGCAGCGTGTCGATGTCGCCCTCCGTCCGGTCGAGCTCGGCAATCCGGCCGGCGACGTAGTCCGCGCCGAGATGGCCGTCATGCAGGTCCTGCCACAGGCGGGCGACGAAGCGGGCGTGCGTTTCGGGCCCGTGCTGGCGAAAATCGGGCAGCTGGCATGCTTCCCACAGCCGGCGGACGAGGCCGGGCGTCGTGACGCCGTCGGCGATGGCCGGATCCTCCGCCAGCCGCTTGAGTACGGCGAGGTCGATGGCCTCGGGCGCCGCGGCGAGCTGGGGCGCATCCGGCTTCGCTTCCAGGTCCGCGACCAGCACGGGGATCGAATCGAAGCGCGGCTCGGCCTCGCGCCAGAACAGGTGAGTCAGCGGGGCGAAGCGGTGCTCCTCGATCGCGAAGATTTCGTCCTCGGTGAACTCGGCGCCGCCGCCGGCGTGATCCTTGCCTCCGGCCAGCGTGCCGAAGGTCCCGTCCTGGTGGTGGCGCCCGGCGCGGCCGGCGATCTGCGCCATTTCCGCCGGAGTCAGGCGCCGCTGGCGCTTGCCGTCGAACTTGCTGAGCGAGGCGAAGGCGACATGGGTCACGTCGAGATTGAGCCCCATGCCGATCGCGTCGGTGGCGACGATGTAATCGACCTCGCCCGACTGGAACAGCTCGACCTGGCGATTGCGGGTCTGGGGGCTCAGCGCGCCCATCACCACCGCGGCCCCGCCGCGGAACCGGCGCAGCATCTCGGCCATCGCGTAGACTTGCTCGGCGGAGAAAGCGACGAGCGCCGAGCGCGGCGGCAGCCGGCTCAGCTTGCGTGCGCCGGCATGGGTCAGCCTGGAAAACCGGGGCCGGTCCTCGACCGCGACCCCGGGGACCAGCGCGCGGACCATCGGCTCGAGCGTTGCCGAGCCGAGCAGCATCGTTTCCTCGCGCCCGCGGGCGTTGAGCAGCCGGTCGGTGAAGATGTGCCCGCGCTCGGGATCGGCGGCGAGCTGCGCCTCGTCGAGCGCGACGAAGGCGGGGGCGCCGCCGTCGCGCGGCCCTCCGGCCGGTTTATCCGGCCGGTGTCTCCAGACGGGCATGGCTTCGGCGGTGCACAGCAAGTAGCGCGCGCCTTCGGGCTCGATCCGCTCCTCGCCGGTGATCAGCGCGACCTGGCTGTCGCCCTTGAGCGCGCGGACCTTGTCGTAGACTTCGCGCGCCAGCAATCGCAGCGGGAAGCCGATCGCGCCGCTCGAATGGCCGCACATGCGTTCGATCGCCAGGTGGGTCTTGCCGGTGTTGGTCGGCCCAAGGATGGCGCGCACCCGGCTGTCGGTGTCGGAAGCTCTCACGATGCCGGCAAATGTGGCCGTTCCCCGGCCTCCCCGCAAGCCTGGCGCACGACTCGGCGCACAAGGGACTCGGCTTGCCGGGATTAAGCGGAAATTTACTTTATCCGGCCATCTCCTTGACCCAGAAGGCCACCGGGATCGATCCGCGCCGTCTTGCCTGGCGAACGGACCGGCGGAGGCGCAGGAGGGCGCGCTTGTTCAAGCACCGCGACAGCGAGGAAATGCATTACGGTGCCTCGGGCGCGGCAGCGGCACTGTCGCACGCGCAGATCCTCGCCGAAGCCAATCCCCTGCGCCTTGTCCGCTTCGCTTCCATCGCCGAACGCTACGAGCAATGGCGCCAGCGCGCGTCGATCGGCCTGTCGGAAATCGATTTCGCTCCCGACCTTGCGCGCGACATCGGCTCGCGCCGCTGGTTGCGCGGGGTGGCGACGCTGCTCGGGCTATCGGCGCTGGCGCTGGCCGGGTGGCCGGATTTCGCCCCGCTCGAAGCGGCCCCGGCGATGCGGCTCGACGCAGGCGCGCGCGACGAATTCCGCAGCCAGATGATCATGCCGCTGGCCCTGGGGGCGGACAGCGGCCGCCGCATGGGCGCGACGCGCGACGTGGTCCAATTGAAGAGCGCGCCCGAGCGCCCTCGGCTCGACCTTGTGGCGACGCTGGCGCGCGGCGACAGCTTCGAGCGCATGCTGCAGCGCGCCGGGGTCGGCGAGGCCGAAGCCGGCCAGATCGCCTCGATGGTGGCCGGCGCAATCCCGCTCGACGAGATCGCGCCCGGAACTCAGGTCGACCTCACACTCGGCCGCCGGGCGTCGCCTGACGTGCCGCGCCCGCTCGATGCGCTGACATTCCGCGCCCGTTTCGACCTCCAGCTCGGCGTCGAGCGCCAGGCCGGCCGCCTGGTGCTCGATCCGCATCCGATCAAGGTCGATACCACGCCCCTGCGCATCCGTGGGGTCGTCGGCCCAAGCCTCTACCGCTCGGCGCGCAACGCCGGGGCGCCGGCCAGGGCGGTGCAGGAGTACTTGCGCACGCTCGACGCGGAGATGGGCATCGACGGCAGCATCGCCGCCGGCGACGAATTCGACCTGATCGTCGATTACAAGCGCGCCGCCACCGGGGAAGTCGAGGCCGGCAAGCTGCTCTATGCCGGCCTGATCCGCGGCGGGAAGCCAAAGCTGCAACTGATGCGCTGGGGGCGCGACGGCCGTTTCTATGAAGCCTCCGGAGTGGGCGAATCCCGCCAGGGGCTGCTTGCCCCCGTGCCCGGGCGGCAGACCTCGAGCTACGGCATGCGCCGCCACCCGATCCTTGGCTATACACGCATGCATCGCGGGCTCGATTTCAGGGCCAGCTACGGCTCGCCGATCTACGCCGTTACCGACGGGACGGTCGAATTCGCCGGGCGCCACGGCGGCCACGGCAATTACGTCAAGCTCGGCCACGGCGGCGGGCTCGAGACCGGCTATGCCCACATGAGCCGCATCGCGGTGAGCCGCGGCCAGCGCGTCAGGCGCGGCCAGGTGATCGGCTACGTCGGTTCGACCGGGCTCTCGACCGGGCCGCACCTGCATTACGAGATGTTTCGTGGCGGCCAGTCGGTGAACCCGTCGAGCGTCCAGTTCGTCATGCGCGCGCAGCTCACCGGCAGCGAGCTCGCGGCGTTCCGCGGCGCGCTTGCGGAACTGCAGAAGGTCGAGCCCGGCGCCGCGCTGGCGGAGCTTGCCCCCGATCCCGCTTTCGTCGAGGAGCCGGTGCGCGAGATCGACCGCATCGAACGCAAGCGGACCGTTTCCTGAACCTGCGCGCGATTGCGGCGCCGATTGCAGCATGGGGCGATTTGCGGCAGGAGCGCTGCCGATGACCGGCTCGTACCCCGCCACCCGCCTGCGCCGAACGCGCGCCACCGCGTGGAGCCGCGCGCTCCATCGCGAGACCGTGCTGACCCCGGCGGACCTCGTCTGGCCGCTGTTCGTGACCGAGGGACGGGCCGTCGAGGAACCGGTCGCTTCGCTGCCGGGCGTGTCGCGCTGGTCGCTCGACGGGATCGCGGCGCGAGCAAGGGAAGCCGTCGGGCTGGGCATTCCCTGCGTGGCGCTGTTCCCCAACACGCCGGCCGGCAAGCGCAGCGACGACGGGGCCGAGGCGCTCAATCCCGACAACCTGATGTGCCGCGCGATCAAGGCGATCCGCGACGCGTGCGGCAACGACATCGGCGTGCTGACCGACGTCGCGCTCGATCCCTACACCAGCCACGGGCAGGACGGGCTGGTGGACGAGGCGGGCTACGTGGCGAACGACGATACGGTGGCGGTGCTCGTCGACCAGGCGCTCAACCAGGCCGCTGCGGGCGCCGATATCGTCGCGCCGTCGGACATGATGGACGGCCGGGTCAAGGCGATCCGCATGGCGCTCGAGATGGGCGGGCACCACAACGTCCAGATCATGAGCTATGCCGCCAAGTACGCCAGCGCGTTCTACGGCCCGTTCCGCGACGCGGTCGGCTCGGGCGGGTTGCTGAAAGGCGACAAGAAGAGCTACCAGATGGATCCGGCGAACGGCGTTGAGGCGCTGCGCGAAGTCGCGTTCGATCTCGCCGAGGGCGCCGACAGCGTGATGGTCAAGCCGGGCCTGCCGTACCTCGACATCGTTCGGCGGGTGAAGGAGCGGTTCGAGGTGCCGGTGTTCGCCTACCAGGTGAGCGGCGAGTACGCGATGATCGAAGCGGCCGCCGCCGCCGGCGCGGGCGATCGCGATGCGCTGGTGCTCGAAACGCTGATGGCATTCAAGCGCGCGGGATGCGCGGGCGTGCTGACCTACCACGCGCCGCTTGCCGCCCGCCTGCTCAATGGCTGAATTCCGGCTCGAGAGCGAGCGGCTGGTGCTGCGCGACTGGCGCGCGGACGATTTCGGCGCGCTGCACGACTTGTGCACCTGCCCCGAGGTCATGGCGACGATCGGGCCGCTTCACGACGAGGAAAGGACGCGCGACCTGCTCGTCCGGCTGCAGGAGCGCAGTGGGCGCGACGGCCACACCTTCTGGGCGATGGAGCGCAAGGATGACGGGCGCGTCATCGGCTTCTGCGGAGTCTCGCGCGGGCCGGTGCCGCCGATCGAGGGCGAGCTCGAGATCGGCTGGCGCATGGCCGCCGATTGCTGGGGCCGGTCGTACGCCCGCGAGGCGGCGCAGGCGACGCTCGGCTGGATCGCCGCGAACCGTCCGGGCGAGCCGGTCTGCGCGATCACCTCGGTCGGCAACCTGCGCAGCCGCGGGCTGATGGAACGGCTCGGGATGCGCTATCGGCCGGACATGGATTTCGACCATCCGAAAGTCGCCGCGGAATCCGGCTTGAAGCCGCACGTGACCTACTGGCTGGATGCGCCGCAATGAGCGTCGGGCTCGATTGCACCGGACGCTATCCGTGGGCGACGATCCTGTCCTTCGAGGGCAAGGAGCCGCAAATCCACGCCACCGCCTTCGTCGCCCCCGGGGCGCGGATCATCGGCGACGTGACGATCGGGCCCGAGGCCAGCGTGTGGTACAACTGCGTGCTGCGCGGCGACATTCACCGGATCGTCGTCGGCGCGCGCACGAACGTGCAGGACGGCAGCGTGTTCCACGTCGAAGGCCCGCGGCCGGATACGGAAGGCTGCCCGACGATCGTCGGCGAGGACTGCGTCATCGGCCACATGGCGGTGGTTCACGGCTGCACGCTCGAGGACCGCGCCTTCGTCGGCATGGGCGCGGTGGCGATGGACGATTGCCGGATCGGCGAAGGCGCGATGCTGGCCGCAGGGGCGCTGCTCAGCCCCGGCAAGCACATCCCCCCGCGCGAGATCTGGGCCGGCCGCCCGGCGAAATTCCTGCGCCGGCAGGACGAGGCGCAGCTCGACAAGATCCGCTTCCAGACCGAGCGCTATTGCCGGCTCGCCCAGCGGCACATGGCCGAGCTAAGTGGCAAGGCCCCGGCCTGACTTTCCCTCCGCGGATGCAATCCGTGCCCTGGCCGACCCTGAGGGGCGCCTGGCCCTGCGCGTCACGCCGGGCGCGCGGATCGAGGGCATCGAGATCGGGCCGGGCGTGCTGCTGGTGAAGGTCCGCGCCAAGCCCAAGGACGGCGAGGCGAACGAGGCGGTCCTGGCCTTGCTGGCGCAAGCCCTCGGCATGGCGGCGTCACGGCTTCGGATGTTGCGCGGCGCAACCGGGCGCGACAAGCTCGTCCAGTTGCCGCCCGCCTAGAGACTCTCCGGTTTGCATTGAATCCCCCTCCCCGGCGGGGAGGGGTCAGGGGTGGGGGAGCGCGCCGCAAGGCGCGCGTCCAAGCCATCGGCGTGGCACACCCCCACCCGTCCTCCCCCTCAAGGAGGAGGAGAATGGTGGATCGATCAGATGTCATCGGACTCAAGATGCAGGCGTCATGACGCCGCGCGGCATAGCGCCACGACCGTCCGCGTCGAGGTCAGTCCTTCGCTTCGTCCTTGCCGCCGTCCGCCGTGGCCCCGGGCTTCTTCTTTGCCGCGGGCGCCTTCTTCGGCTTGCGCTTGGCGACTTTCGGCGGGGCCGGGGTCAGCTCGAAGGCGAGCTCGCCGCCCTTCAGGCTGACGTGCACTTCGCCGCCCGAGGACAGCTTGCCGAACAGCAGCTCCTCGGCGAGCGGCTGCTTGACCTTCTCCTGGATCAGCCGGGCCATCGGCCGCGCGCCGTAGAGCCTGTCGTAGCCGCGCTGGGCCAGCCATTCGCGCGCATCGCTGTCGAACTGGATGTGCACGTTCTGCTCGGCCAGCTGCAGTTCCAGCTGGAGGATGAACTTGTCGACCACCCGGCTGACGGTTTCGGTGCCGAGATAGCCGAATGGCACGATCGCATCGAGGCGGTTGCGGAACTCGGGGGTGAACATCTTCTTCACCGCTTCCTCGTTCGCTTCGTCCTTGGTGCCGGCACCGAAGCCGATGCTCTGGCGGGCAGCGTCCGCAGCCCCGGCATTGGTCGTCATGATCAGCACGACGTTACGGAAATCGACGGTCTTGCCGTGGTGGTCGGTCAGGCGGCCGTTATCCATCACCTGCAGCAGGATGTTGAACAGGTCGGGGTGCGCCTTTTCGATTTCGTCGAGCAGCAGCACGCAGTGCGGGTGCTGGTCGATCGCATCGGTCAACAGGCCGCCCTGATCGTAGCCGACATAGCCCGGAGGCGCGCCGATCAGGCGCGAGACGCTGTGCCGCTCCATGTATTCGGACATGTCGAAGCGCTGCAGCTCGATGCCCAAGATGCTGGCGAGCTGGCGGGCGACTTCGGTCTTGCCGACGCCGGTCGGGCCGGTGAACAGGAAGCTGCCGATCGGCTTGTCGGGCTCGCGCAGGCCGGCGCGGCTGAGCTTCATCGCCGTCGCCAGCCGCTCGATCGCCGCGTCCTGGCCGAAGACGACGCGCTTGAGGTCCTTGCCGAGGCTCTCGAGCGCCCGCTTGTCGTCGCTCGAAACGGTCCTGGGCGGGATGCGCGCCATCGTCGCGATGACCGCCTCGATCTCCTTGGCGGTGATCTTCTTCTTTCGCTTCGACGGCGGCACCAGCATCTGCATCGCGCCGACTTCGTCGATCACGTCGATCGCCTTGTCGGGCAGCTTGCGGTCATTGATGTAGCGCGCCGAAAGCTCGACCGCGGTCTTGATCGCGTCGGGGGTGTAGCTGACCTTGTGGTGTTCCTCGAACGCGCTCCTGAGGCCTTTCAGGATCTTGATCGTGTCCTCGACGGTCGGCTCGTTGACGTCGATCTTCTGGAACCGGCGCAGCAGCGCGCGGTCCTTCTCGAAGTGGTTGCGGAATTCCTTGTACGTCGTCGAGCCGATGCAGCGGATCGCCCCGCTGGAAAGGGCGGGCTTGAGCAGGTTCGAGGCGTCCATCGCCCCGCCGCTGGTCGCCCCGGCGCCGATCACGGTGTGAATCTCGTCGATGAACAGGATCGCCTCGGGCATCTTCTCGAGTTCGGAAACGACCTGCTTCAGCCGCTCCTCGAAGTCGCCGCGATAGCGGGTGCCGGCGAGCAGCGCGCCCATGTCGAGCGAGAAGATCACCGCGTCGAGCAGCACGTCGGGCACGTCGCCCTCGACGATCTTGCGCGCCAGGCCTTCGGCGATGGCGGTCTTGCCGACGCCGGGATCGCCGACATAGAGCGGGTTGTTCTTCGACCGGCGGCAGAGGATCTGGATCGTGCGGTCGACTTCGGGCCCGCGGCCGATCAGCGGGTCGACCTTCCCGTCGAGCGCCTTCTGGTTGAGGTTGACGCAGAATTGGTCGAGCGCGGAATCCTTCTTGCCCTTCTCGGCCTTTTCCTCGCCCTTCTCGGTCGGCGCCTCGGCGCCCTGCGGAGTGCGGCTGTCGAGCTGCTTGCCACCCTTGCCGATGCCGTGGCTGATGAAGCTCACCGCGTCGAGCCGGCTCATGTCCTGCTGCTGGAGGAAATAGACCGCGTAGCTGTCGCGCTCGGAAAACAGCGCGACCAGCACGTTGGCCCCCGTGACGGTGTCCTTGCCCGATGACTGGACGTGGAGGATGGCCCGCTGGATCACCCGCTGGAAGCCGGCGGTCGGCTGCGGGTCGGTATCGTCCTCGGTCTTCAGCGACTGGTATTCCTGGTCGAGGTACTGGCGCACCACGTTGGCCAGCTCGTCCACGTCGACACCGCAGGCGGTCATCACCTCGGCGGCGTCGGGATCGTCGACCAGCGCCAGCAGCAGGTGCTCAAGCGTCGCATATTCGTGACTGCGGTCGGTCGCGTTCTGCAACGCGCCGTGCAGCGTTTTCTCGAGGCTCTGGGCGAAACTGGGCATGTCTACTGGTCCGTCTGGCTTGGGATACGATCCGCGTGGTGAATATTTTCGCAACGCCGCGCTGAACCGTTGCGGAACGCGGTGGCGCGGCAGCAATCATATGGGACGCCCCGAAGCGAATGCGAGGGGCGGCGCGGCATCAGTCGGTCTCTCGCGGCCGGAAGAGTTCGTCGGCGGCCTTGCGGTGGTCGGCGACCTTCGCGTGGTGCGCCTTGATGCGCGCGATCTCGTCCTCGAGCAACTGCACGCGGGCCATCAGCTCGTCCTGCGAATAGGTGTCGAGACCCTCCTTCGCCAGCAGGCTGGCGGCATCGCCGCGAACGCGGGGAAGATCGTCGTCGTTCATTCCGGCGCAGCATCGCAATGCGGCCCGCTTGCTGTCAATACGGGCCCTCATTAGGACTGTTGAGCGTGGCAAGGATGCGACAGGGGCGCGAAGCGTGAAAATTCCGCGGCGAATGATTGGGATCGCGATCGCCGAACCGGGCGGTCCCGAAGTGCTTCGCCCCGGCGAAATGGCGGTTCCCGTTCCCGGACTCGGGCAAGTGCTCGTCAAGGTCGCCTTCGCCGGGGTCAATCGCCCGGACGTCCTCCAGCGGATGGGGCGCTATCCGCCTCCCGCCGGCGCTTCGCCGATACCGGGGCTGGAGATCGCGGGGGAGATTGTCGCTCTCGGCGAGGGCGTGTCCGGCGCAATGCTCGGCCAGCGCGTCTGCGCGCTCGTTTCGGGCGGGGGCTATGCCGAATATTGCCTGGCCGACCAGCGCCATTGCCTGCCGGTGCCGGACGGGCTCTCGATGGCCGAGGCGGCGGCCTTGCCGGAGACGCTGTTCACCGTGTGGCACAACGTGTTCGAGCGCGGCTGGGCGCGCGAGGGCGAGACGCTGCTGGTCCACGGCGGCACCAGCGGCATCGGCACGATGGCGATCAAGCTCGGCAAGCTGTTCGGCCTCACCGTCATCGTGACTTGCGGCTCCGAAGCCAAGTGCGCCGCCGCCCGGGACCTGGGGGCCGACCAGGCCATCGATTACCGCGAGCGGGACTTCGTCGAAGAAGTGAATTCCCTGACGGGCGGCAGGGGCGCGGACCTCGTGCTCGACATGGTCGCCGGCGACTACACCCAGCGCAACCTCGATTGCCTTGCTGCCGACGGGCGGCTGGTGACGATCGCAGTGCTCGGCGGGGCCATGGCGACGATCAACATGGCCGGCCTGATGGTCAGGCGGCAGACGATCACCGGATCGACGCTCAGGCCGCGGACCGACGAGTTCAAGGGCTTGCTCGCACAGGAAATCGCGCAGAATGTCTGGCCGGCGGTCGTCGAAGGCGAGTTGCGGCCGGCAATGGACAGGATATTCCCGCTGGCCGCAGCGGCCGCGGCGCATGAACGGATGGAGTCGGGCGAGCATATCGGGAAGATTGTGCTCGAGGCCGGCTGAGAGGGGAGAGGGAATGCGGAATTCGATCGCGGCGCTGGCGCTCGCGGCGGCAGGGCTGTCCCAGCCGGTCGTGGCGCACGCCGCCGGCATGAACTCGAACCGCGCGCCGACGTGCGATCGGGCGTGCCTCTATTCGATGGCCGACGCCTATCTCGAGGCGCTGGTGAAGAAGGATCCGTCGCGGCTGCCGTGGGCCGACCACGTCGTCTTCACCGACAACAACGTGCAGCTCGAAATCGGCGACGGCACCTGGAACACAGTCGACGGCAAGCGCGGATACGACCTCAAGTTCGCCGATCCGCAGAGCGGCCAGGTGGCCTGGTTCGGTGTGATCGAGGAGCATGGGCAACCGGCGATCATGGCCCTGCGGCTCGGGATCGAAGGCGGAAAGATCGCCGAGGTCGAGCAGGTCGTCACCCGCAAGGTCGAGAACAGCCCGTTCCCGAGCATCGACACCTACGTCAGCCCACGCCCGGTCATGCTGGCCGATGTGCCCGGGGACAAGCGGACAGCCCGGGCACGGATGATTTCGCTGGCCGACGGCTACTTCGACACGATCCAGCTCAACGACGGCGCGATTCTGACGAAATTCTCGCCCGATTGCGAGCGGATCGAGAACGGCCTGCAGACCACGCACAACGCGGCCGCCTTCCCCAATTACCCGATCGCCGCCTTCGGCTGCCAGGAGCAGTTCGAGAAAGGCCAGTACAAGTACGACGATCGCTTGCGCGAGCGGCGCTTCCCGCTGGTCGACGAGGAAAAGGGCGTGGTGCTGGCCGGCGGGTTCATCGACCACATGGGCAAGACGGTCGATTTCACCTGGACCGACGGCACTCCGGTGAAGAGCTTCTACCACTTCCCGCACAGCTACGCCCTGCTCGAGGCGTTCAAGATCGTCGACGGGGAAATCGCCGCGATCGAGGCGGTGTTCATCGACGTGCCCTACCACATGCAATCGCCCTGGAGCAGCAAGTGAGCGCCATGCAATTCGGGATCTTCGATCATATCGACGCCAACGGCATGGCGGTCGGCGAGCAATATGCGCAACGGCTAAGGCTTGTCCAACTATATGAAAAGACAGGCTTTTATTGCTACCACTTGACCGAGCACCATGCCACCGACCTCGGCATGGCCTCCTCGCCTTCGGTGTTCCTGTCGGCCCTCGCCCAGCGGACCAGCACGATCAGGCTCGGGACGCTGGTCTACCTCTTGCCGCTGCACCACCCGGTCCGGCTGCTGGAGGAAATCGGCATGCTCGATCAGTTGTCGGGCGGGCGCTTTCAGCTCGGCATTGGCCGCGGCGGCCAGCCCGCCGAGCACTCGCGCTTCGGTCTCGCCGAAGATGACCTCGGGCCGATGTTCGAAGAAGCGCTCGCCATCCTCCAGGACGGGCTCAAGGGCAGCATAAGGGCGCACAAGGGCACTTACTACGATCTGCCCGAGGTACCGCTGCGCATTCACCCGCTGCAGAAGCCGCATCCGCCGCTGTGGTACGGCACGGCCTCGAGCCACCGCAACCAGTGGGCCGCCGAGCACGGCGTCAACCTCTTGTGCCTGGTGCCCAATGCGCGGGCGCGCGAGATCTTCGACGATTATCGCGAGCGGCTCGGCAAGCTGGGCAAGCCCGAGCCGTTCATGGGGCAGGCGCGGCAACTGGTGGTGGCCGAAACCGATGCCGAAGCAGAGCGGATCGGCGAGCGGGCGTGGCAGCGGTTCGTCACCTCGTTCAACTGGCTGGTCGATCATCTCGGGCGCGCCCCCTTCCCGATCGCGCAGACATTCGCCGGCGCGGTAGAGGCGGGGCTCGCCTTCGCCGGATCGCCGGCCTCGGTGCGCGATTTCATCGCCCGGGCACGCGACGAGGGGGGAGCGAACTACCTTGCGCTCGAAGTGGCGTTCGGCGACATTTCGGAAGAAGATGCCGGGCGCACCGCCGAGCTGTTCGCGCGCGAAGTGATGCCCGCCTTCAAGGATTGACGCGATGGACGACCTGATCCTGCACGAGGACCCGCGCAGCGGGAACTGCTACAAGATACGCCTCACCGCGGCGCTGCTCGGCCTGCCGATCGAGCGCAAGACATACGACATCATGAAAGGCGAAACGCGCACGCCCGAATTCCTCGCGAACGTGAATTCCAACGGCCGCATCCCGGTGCTGCAAGTGGGCGACCGTTTCCTGCCCGAAAGCAACGCCGCCTGCTGGTTCCTTGCCGAGGCGAGCCGGCTGGTTCCCGGCGACCGGTTCAAGCGCGCCGACATGCTGCGCTGGATGTTCTTCGAACAGTACAACCACGAACCGAACATCGCCACGCTCAGGTTCTGGCTGGCGTTCGTCGGCGAGGCGAACCTGTCGGACCAGCAGCGCGCGCAAGTGCCCGCCAAGCGGATCGCCGGCGAGGACGCCCTCGCGCTGATGGACAGCCACCTCGAAGGCCGTGCGTGGTTCGTCGGCGACGAATGCACGCTGGCCGACATCTCGCTCTATGCCTACACCCACGTGGCCGAGGCGGGCGGGTTCCGCCTGCACGACCATGCCAACGTCTGCGCGTGGATCGACCGCATGGCCGAGCAGCCCGGTTACGTGCCGATGGATTGACCCGGAACGGTCACAAGTGTCGCCGAACCGCCCTGAAACTGTGAACCGGCGGTAACAATTCCCCCTCATTGGCGCCCCAGATGGACCAACGGGGAATCGAGCCAATGTTCAAGACCTTCGAAGAGGCTCCGGTCGGCAACAACCACGGCGTGTCCGCGTTTCCCGGGCAACGCTTCCGCCCTCCGGAGGTCGCGGAGCCCACGCTCGACGGGCGCCGCCGCTTTCGGACGATCTGGATCAGCGACGTCCACCTCGGCACAAGAGGCTGCAACGCCGACCTGCTGATCGACTTCCTCGATTCGACCGACAGCGAGACGATGTATCTCGTCGGCGACATCATCGACGGCTGGCGCCTGAGGAAGAAGGTCTTCTGGCCCACGGCGCACAACGATATCGTCTGGCGCGTGCTCAAGCGGGCGAAGCGCGGCACGCGGATCGTCTACGTCCCCGGCAACCACGACGAGATGCTCCGCCAGTTCGTGGGCATGAACTTCGGCGGCGTCCAGATCGAGCGCACGGCGATCCACGTCACCGCCGACGGGCGGCGCCTCCTGGTGATGCACGGCGACGAATTCGACGCGGTCATGCTCGCGCACCGCTGGCTCGCCTTCGTCGGCGACACGGCCTACACCTTGCTGATGGGCCTCAACCGCTGGGTCAACGCCGTTCGCGGGAGGCTCGACCTGCCTTACTGGTCGCTCAGCAAGATGGCCAAGCACAAGGTCAAGAACGCGGTCGCCTTCATCTCCGCCTACGAGGAAGTGGTCGCCCGCGCGGCCGCCGGGCGCGGGGTCGACGGTGTCGTCTGCGGCCACATCCACACTGCGGAGATGCGCGAGTTCGACGGCATCGCCTATTATAACGACGGCGACTGGGTCGAAAGCTGCACCGCGCTGGTGGAACACTTCGACGGGCGGCTCGAAGTGCTCCACTGGCCAGACGAAGTGGCCCGCCGCAACGCCGGAAGCGCGGCCTCCCGGGAAGCGCCGCGCCTTTGGGCGGCCGCGTGACACCGCCGATGCGCATCGCCCTGATCACCGATGCCTGGGTGCCGCAGGTCAACGGCGTCGTCCGCACGCTGACGGCGATCACCGGCGAGCTCGCGAGGCGCGGGCATACCGTGGCGGTGATCTCTCCCGACCAATTCCGCAACGTCGCCTGCCCGACCTACCCGGAAATCCGCCTCGCGCTGACCGGCGCGCGCGCCGTCGGGGCGCGGATCGAGGCCTTCGCGCCCGATGCGGTGCACATCGCCACCGAAGGGCCGCTCGGGCTTGCCGCGCGCAGCCACTGCCTGAAGGCCGGCCGCGCGTTCACCACCGCGTTCCACACCCAGTTTCCCGATTACCTCGCGCGCCGCACCGGCCTGCCGGCGCGGTTGTTCTGGCCATACTTCCGCCGCTTCCACCGCGAAGCCGCCAGCATCATGGTCGCCACCGGGTCCGTCGCCGCGCAGCTGCGAGCGCAGGGCCTTGAACAATTGCGGCCGTGGAGCCGCGGGGTCGACCTTGCGCGCTTTCGGCCCGACGTGCCTCCGCCGGGCCTGTTCTTCGAGTTGCCGCGCCCCATCCAGCTCTACGTTGGCCGCGTGGCGCCGGAGAAGAACATCGAGGCATTCCTCGCCAGCAGGCACCCCGGATCGAAAGTCGTCGTGGGAGACGGACCGGCGCTCGAGCGGCTGCGGGCGGCATTTCCCGAAGTCCGCTTCCTCGGCCGAAAGACCGGCGACGCACTGGCCGCCTGCTACGCCGGGGCCGATGTCTTCGTCTTCCCGAGCCGGACCGACACCTTTGGCCTGGTGATGATCGAGGCGCTTGCCTGCGGCACTCCGGTCGCGGCGTTTCCGGTTTCCGGCCCACTCGACGTGCTCGACGCGAGGAGCGGGGCGATGGCCGAACGCCTTGAGGATGCCATTGCCGCAGCGCTGCGGCTCGACCGCGACGACTGTCTCGCCCGCGCGCGCCGGTTCAGCTGGCAAGCGAGTGCCGAGCAGTTCCTTGCGGCACTGGTGCCCGGCGCGACCGTTCACGATGCGAGCTTCGAGGGATTGCCCAAGGCCGCCTGACGCCCCGCGCAAGCGAGACTTGCTTGCCGCGCGGCCGCCGATGGCCTACATGGTCCGGCAAGCGGCCGTCCCGAGAGGGGCGGCCCTTCTATTTTCACCGGAGAAAGACAGTGGCCCAGCCCACCCCCCTGATGCCGCACGCGACCGCTTCCTGGCTGGTCGACAATACCTCGCTGAGCTTCGAGCAGATCGCCGAGTTCTGCGGCCTGCACATCCTCGAGGTCCAGGCGATGGCCGACGACCTGGCGGCCTCCAAGTACACCGGTCGCGACCCGGTCCATTCGGGCGAGCTGAACCACGAGGAAATCGCCAAGGGCCAGGCGGACTCGAGCTATCACCTGCAGATGCAGCGCGCGCCGGTCGACGTCAGCCGCACCAAGGGCCCGCGCTACACGCCGGTGTCCAAGCGGCAGGACAAGCCCGACGGGATCGCCTGGATCATCCGCAACCACCCGGAGATTTCCGACGCCCAGATCGGCAAGCTGATCGGCACCACTCGCAACACGATCAATGCGATCCGCGAACGGACCCACTGGAACATCCAGAACATCCAGGCGAAGGACCCGGTCACGCTCGGCCTGTGCTCGCAGCGCGAGCTCGACGCGGCGGTCGCGCGGGCGGCCAAGAAGGCCGGCGTCGATACCGGCGAAGTGGCGGTCACCGAAGCGCGCGACGATCGCGAGAAGCTGATCGAGGAACTGCGCGCCGAGCGCGACGCGGCGGCCAAGGCTGCGGTCGAAGCCGCGCACGAAGCCGAGGCCGAAGCCTGGCTCGAAGCCAAGCGCGCCGCGGAAGCCGACCAGGCCCAGGCCTGAGCGCTTAGGCACGAAAAAGGGGCCGCTCCCTTGCCGGGGCGGCCCCTTTTTCACGTCCGGTCGGCGGAAATTCAGCCGGCCAGCGTCAGGCGCGGTTCGTCTGCGTCCACCGCTTCGGCCGGACTCGCCGTAACCGCGGGACCGGCGGCCCTGGTCGCGTCATGCGCGAAACGGCCGTCGACCGCGGCGCCCTGTTCGATCGTCAGCGTGTCGTAATGCACGTCGCCTTCGATTGCCGCGCTCCGCAGGATCACCAGCTCGCGCACGGTGATCGTGCCCTTGACCTTGCCTGCGAGCCGCGCGCTGGCGGCCCTGATCGCGCCTTCGATGCGGCTGGATTCGCCCTGCACCAGCGAAGCGCAGTCGATATCGCCGGTGACGGCGCCGTCGACGTGCAGGTCGGCAGTGGCGGAAATGTCGCCCCGGATGGCGACATCGGGACCGATCACCGAGAAAGTCGCGCCGCTGCTAGCCACGGTGCGCTGCATCCCTGCCGGCGAGCGATTCGTGGGCTTTTTCGAGAACATGCGGGGCCGCCTCCAGGAACGGGCGCGGGTTGACCGCGCGATTGTCGATGCGCACTTCGAAGTGCAGGTGCGGGCCGGTCGAACGCCCGGTGCTGCCGATCGCGCCGATCACGTCGCCTGCCTCCACCAGCTGGCCGACCCTGGCCTGGGCCTTCGACATATGCGCATAACGCGTCATCAAACCATTACCGTGGCTGATCTCGACCACCGTGCCGTAACCCGAACGCCGGCCGACGAAGGTGACCTTGCCGTCGGCCGCGGCATGGATCGGCGCGCCGATCGGCCCGCGGAAATCGAGGCCCAGGTGCATCGCGCCGGCGCCGGTGAACGGGTCGCGGCGATAGCCGAAGCCGGATGAAATCATGCGTATGTCCGCGGGCATGACCTGCGGGATGCCCTCGAGTCCTCGCTCGAGCGCGTCCATCCGCGCCAGGCTGAGGCCGAGGCGCTCGAAGCGCGGATCGATCGAGCCGTCGCGGTTGGTCGAGAGGCGCTCGAGCGGGCCGCCCTGCGCCCGCTGCATCGTGGCGAGCATGGCGCGCGGATCGAGGCCGAGCTTGCGGATCGCCGATTCCGCCTCCGCCGAGCGCCGGTCGGCGAACCGGGTCAGGTTCTCGACGAAGGCCAGCTGGCGCGCTTCGAGCCGGGCCAGGGCGCCGGCCTCGGGGATCGCCGCGCTGACCTTGGCGACGGTCTCCTGCGCTTCGTCGGAGCTGTCGGAAACGGTTTCGTCGGGCTTCACGTCCTCGGGCAGCATGGGCAGGACGCTTTCGATGAAATCCTGCCGCCGCGTGAGGTCGCCGGCCACTTCGTCGAGGTCGTCGCGATAGGCCGCGACGCGGCTCTCGGCAGTGGTCACCTTGGCTTCGCGGTTGAGCAGGTCGGCGCGGTCCGACTGGGCCTGGTACTGCAGCACGCCCATCGCCCCCATCGAGCCCGCCCAGACGACCAGCGCGGCAACGGCCCCGCCGGCGGCGAGCATCTGCATCCTGGAGGTGACGGTTACGAAGCGGACTTGCCCACGCGAACGCATGAAGAATTCGCGATCGGGAAACCAGCTGCGCAGGCGAGCCCGAACCTCGCCGGCGATTATTTTTTTCAACTTGACCCCACGTCCCGAAATTTGGACCGTCCGAGGCGGTAACGATGCTTTCGTTAATCACAAAACAGGCGAGCGAGACTCGCGGGCGAGTCGAGCCGGAATCGAGACGAGTCGTTGCCGGGGCAGCAAAAGACCCGCTTCGGGCGGGAACTATCCCGCCGCGGGCTCGTCGGGGGGCGATTCGCGCTGCCTAGCGAGTCCCGACTGACAGCGGCCTTTCCCGGTGCTAAGGCGCCTGCCCATGTCGACCCGGCCCGAAACCGTCAGCGATTGCGATTCGCTCGTCGCCGGCCTCGCCCGCGCGGGGCGCAAGGCGCAGCGCGCGCTGGCGCGGATGGACGATGCCGCCAAGGCGCGGGCGCTGCGTTCGGCCGCCGCGTCGCTGCGCCGCAACGGCGCCCGCATCCTTGCCGCCAATGCGCAGGACATCGCCTCCGCCGAGGCGCGCGGCCTGTCCGGCGCGATGCTCGACCGGCTGCGGCTCGACGAGGCGCGGCTCGAAGGCATCGCCGCGGCGGTCGAAGCGGTCGCCGCGCTGCCCGATCCGGTCGGCGAGGAAATCTCGCGCAACACGGTGCCGAGCGGGCTCGACCTCGCGCGGGTGCGCATCCCGATCGGGCTGATCGGCATCATCTACGAAAGCCGCCCCAACGTCACCGCCGATGCCGCCGCGCTGTGCGTGCGCGCGGGCAATGCGGTCCTGCTGCGCGGCGGCAGCGAGGCGGTCCATTCCAACCGCGCGATCCACGCGGCGTTGGCCGAAGGCCTGGCCGAAGCCGGTGTTCCGCCCGAGGCGGTCCAGCTGATGCCGACGCAGGAGCGCGAGGCGGTCGGCGCCATGCTGCGCGCGGCCGGCCTGATCGACATGATCGTTCCGCGCGGCGGCAAGAGCCTGGTCGAGCGAGTGCAGAACGATGCCCGGGTGCCGGTGCTCGCCCACCTCGACGGCATCTGCCACACTTACGTCCATTCCGCCGCCGACCCGCAAATGGCGGTCAGGGTCGCGCTCAACGCCAAGATGCGCCGCACGGGCATCTGCGGCGCGATGGAGACGCTGCTGCTCGACGCGAACTTCCCCGCTTCGGGCGAAGTCGTCGGCGCGCTGCTCGACGCCGGGTGCGAATTGCGCGGCGATGCCCGCGCGCAGGCGATCGATCCGCGGATCAAGCCCGCCGGCGCCAACGACTGGGACTGCGAATACCTCGACGCGATCCTGTCGGTCGCGGTGGTCGACGGGCTCGACGCCGCGCTCGACCACATCGCGCGCCACTCCTCGGGCCACACCGACGCGATCATCACCGCCGACGAAGCCGCCGCCGAGCGCTTCCTCGCCGAAGTCGACAGCGCGATCGTGATGGTCAACGCCAGCACTCAGTATGCCGACGGCGGCGAATTCGGCCTCGGCGCCGAGATCGGCATCGCCACCGGTCGGCTCCACGCCCGCGGGCCGGTCGCGCTCGAAGGCCTGACGACCTACAAATGGCTGGTCCGCGGGACCGGGCAGGCGCGGCCTTGAACGCCGCTCCCTCCCGGCCCTAAGCGAGGCCGCGAGAGGAGACATCCATGCGCTACAACCGGCTCGGCAATTCCGGCCTCGTCGTATCCGAGCTGTGCCTGGGGGCGATGACCTTCGGCAACAAGCCGGGCGGCTTCTTCACCCACGACCTCGACCAGCAAGGCTCGACCGCGCTCGTCAGGCAGGCGCTCGACGGCGGGATCAACTTCATCGACACCGCCAACGTCTACAGCGCCGGGCAGTCGGAAGAGTTTCTCGGGGCGGCGCTGAAATCGCTCGGCGTGGCGCGGGACCAGGTGGTCGTCGCCACCAAGGGCATGGGCCCGATGGGCGAAGGGCCGAACGATTCGGGCTATTCGCGCTATCACCTGCTGCACCAGGTCGACGCCAGCCTCGCCCGCCTCGGGCTCGACCACGTCGATCTCTACCAGATCCACGGCTGGGATCCGCACACGCCGATGGAGGAAGGGCTGCGCGCGCTGGAGGACATCGTCCGCTCGGGCCGGGCGCGCTATGTCGGCGTGTCGAACTGGGCCGCGTGGCAGATCGCCAAGGCGCTCGGCATCCAGGAGGGGCGCGGGTGGGACACGTTCGCCTCGCTCCAGGCGTTCTACGCCGTCTCGGGCCGCGACCTCGAGCGCGAGCTGGTCCCGCTGCTGGCAAGCGAAGGGCTCGGTCTGATGGTCTGGAGCCCGCTCGCCGGCGGGCTGCTGTCGGGCAAGTACGCGCGCGACGCCGGGGGCAACCAGACCGGCGAGGGCCGCCGCGCCCAGCTCGAATTCCCGCGGGTCGACAAGGACACGGCCTTCGCCGCGGTCGACGCCATGCGGCCGATGGCGGAGACGCGCGGCGTTTCGGTGGCGGCGATCGCGCTTTCCTGGCTGCTCCACCAGCCGGTGGTCTCGACCGTCATCGTCGGCGCCAAGCGCGCCGACCAGCTCGAACAGAACCTCGCCGCCAGCGATATCGAGCTCACCGCCGAGGAACTGGCCGCGCTCGAGCCGATCGGCGCGCTCGAGCCCGAATATCCCGGCTGGGCGATCGCCGCGCAGAACCACCGCCACGGCTTCCGCGTCTCGCCCCGGCGGGCGCCAAAATGATCGGGGCGTGATGCGCGGCGGCCCGCTAACCGGGCTACTCGGCGGAAGCTTCAACCCGGCGCACGGCGGGCACCGCAAGATCACCCTGGCGGCGATCGAGGACCTCGGGCTCGACGAGGCCTGGTGGTTGGTTTCGCCGGGCAACCCGCTCAAGCCCGAAGCCGGCATGGCCCCGCTCGCCGCGCGCGTCCGCTCGGCCCGGGCGCTGGCCCGCCGCGCGCCGGTCCGCGTCACCGCGATCGAGCGCGAATTCGGCACGCGCTACACGATCGACACCCTGCGCGCGCTGAAGCGCCGCTTCCCCCGCCGCCGCTTCGTCTGGCTGATGGGAGCCGACAATCTCGCCCAGTTGCACCGCTGGAAGGACTGGCGCGGGATCGCGCGGGAGATGCCGATTGCGGTTGTCGCCCGGCCGGGGTATGACGCCAGGGCCCTCGCGAGCCCCGCGGCGGCCTGGCTGCGGCGCTTCCGGTTGCCCGCGACCTGCTTGAAAAACCGGCAGGAATGGAGCGCCCCGGCGCTGATTGAATTGCGTTTCGATCCCGATCCGCGCTCGGCGACAGCGATGCGCCAGGCGGATCCAGACTGGGCCCGGCGCCTTGCCGGTCCGCCGCCCCGCGACGCGGTGACGCATTCGCTCATACCCGACAGCGCAGGTCCGGCAGCCGCATGAGGCTTGCCGCCCCCGCGCCGGCCGTTCCCCGCTACAGGAGCATAATCCGCTGCGATGACACCAGCGCAGACTGCGCCGGCCGATGCCGGCACTTCGAAAACCGCCCTCGTGGGTGAAACGCCGCTTTCCGCAAATGCCGAGCCGGGCTCGCTTCACGCGCTGGTCCTCCACAGCCTCGAGGAAGACCAGGCGCAGGACGTAGTCTCGATCCCGCTCGAAGGGAAATCGAGCATTGCCGACTACATGATCGTCGCTTCCGGCCGCTCGACGCGCCAGGTCGCGGCGATCGCCACCAAGCTGGCCGAGCGGCTCAAGGCCGCCGGCTTCGGATCGCCGCGGATCGAGGGACTGCCCGCGGCCGACTGGGTGCTGCTCGACGCCGGCGACGTCGTCGTCCACTTGTTCCGGCCCGAAGTCCGCAGCTTCTACAACCTCGAGCGGATGTGGGGCTTCGGCGACAGCCCGGCGGCCGCGGCGGGCAGTGCCTGATTTTTTTGATTTTCGCACGCCCATCCGGGCGCGCGTCCTCGCCGCTGTTCCCTCCCCCCGGAACAAGTCCGGGGTCCGGGGCGGCTGCGGGCGGCCAGTCGGCCTTGCGGTCCGCTGCGCGCGGACCGGACTTTCGCCAGAAAGAAGTGGTTGGGCAAGGTTCGGGCTGCGACCAGCAGCCCGCAAGCGCGAACGCGCGCCCGCAGCGATGACGGCGAAGCCGTCATAAAGCGAGGATAGCCAAGCGGGCCGGATGGCCCGCGCCGGCGCTTGAGGCTAAACAAGCAAGATGCTCCTGCACGTGATCGCCCGCGGCAAGATCGGCCGCACGCCCGAGGCCGATCTCGTCGAACGCTATGCCAAGCGCATTTCCTGGCCGCTGAAACTGACCGAGCTGCCCGAATCCGGCGGGCGCGTCCCCGATCCGCAGGCCCCCTGTCGCACCGTGCTGCTCGACGAGCGCGGCAGGCAGCTCGGCTCCGACGAGCTCGCCCGCCAGCTCGAAGCCTGGCGCGATGGCGGCATCCGCGAAACGCGCTTCGTGATCGGCGCGGCCGACGGGCATGGCGACGCCGAGCGCGCCGGGGCCGACCTGCTGCTCGCCTTCGGCGCGGCGACCTGGCCGCACCTGCTCGCCCGGGCGATGCTGCTGGAGCAGCTGTTCCGCGCGACCTCGATACTTGCCGGGCATCCCTATCATCGGGCAGGGTAGCCCGCGTGCGACGCGCGCTGCTCCTGCTGACCGCCCTCGCCCTCTTCGCAGGGAGCGCCGGCGCGGTGCGCGCGCCGCTCTATGACGATCCCGGCGAGACTCGCGCGGCGCTGCGCCGCGCGCTGGCCGATCGCCGGCAGGCCCAGCTGCGCAGCGAGCGCCTCGAGGGAGAAGCGGCACAGGCGGTCGAGGCGGCCGAAAAGACCGCGCGCGAGACCGCCGCGCTCGCCGCGCGAATCCAGCAGGCCGAGGCGGGGATCGCCGCGGCCGAGGCGCGCATCGTGCTGGTCGATCGCGAACGGGTGAAACTGCGCGAGGAACTTGGCCGGGAACAGGCCCCGGTCGTCCGGCTGACGGCGGCCCTGCAGCAATTCTCGCGCCGGCCGGTGGCGCTCTCGGTGCTGCGCCCGGGGTCGGTCAAGCAGATGGTCTATACCCGCGCGCTGCTGTCGAGCGCGGTCCCGGTCGTGCGCCTGCGCACCACGCACTTGCGCGCGAGGCTCGCCCGCAGCCGGCAATTGCGCCGCGAGGCGAGCGAGGCCGCCGGGGTCCTTCGCGCCGAACAGGCAAGCCTGGCCGATCGCCAGCGGCAACTGGCCGGGCTCGAGACCCGCCAGCGGCTCGCTTCGCGCGACGCGACCGGCAGCGCCGCGCGCGAGTCCGAGCGGGCCCTGGCGCTGGCGGAGCAGGCGCGCGACCTCGACGCGCTGCTCGGCCAGCTTGACCGGGCCGGCGACCTGCGCCGCCGGCTGGCGATGCTGCCCGGGCCGATCATGCGCCCTGCCAGGCCCCAAGACGCCGCGCTGGCCGCGCAGGCGCCGTCGCCGGTCGATTCCGCCGATGGGGGCCCGCCGCCGTCGCCCTATATCCTCCCGGTTACCGGGCGCACGCTGGCGGGGTTCGGCGCGGCCGAAGCGGTCGGGACCAGCAGCGGCATTACCCTCGCCCCGCGCGGCGGCGCGCTCGTCATCGCCCCGGCGGCGGGCCGGGTGGCATTCGCCGGCCCCTATCGCGGCTTCGGCCGGATCGTGATCATCGAGCATGACGGCGGCTGGACCAGCCTCGTCACCGGGCTCGCCCGGGTCGACGTGCGCGTCGGGGAAACGCTCATCGGCGGCGCCCCGCTCGGCATTGCCCGCCGCGGCCAGCCGACGGTCACGCTCGAACTGCGGCGCGACGGCGTCCCGGTCAACCCGCTGCAATACGTCGGCTGAGGGCGATGCGGCGCCCTGCCATCGCGTTCGGGGCGCGAAAGCCTCATCTGGCGTTAACCCGCCGCGCGCGATAGACTGCCTGCCGATGCCTCAAGGGATTGCCCGATGAAATTTGCCCCGCACTTGCGCGCCGCTGCCTTGCTGACCGCGGTTGCCTTGCTGCCTGCCGCGACCGCCGGCTTCGCCCAGGTCGAAAGCCGCGTTTCGCCCGAATTCGCCAAGCTTTTCGCCACTTACCAGCGGATCAAGACCAGCTACGTCGAGGAAGTGAGCGACGAAGTGCTGATCCGCGGGGCGATCGACGGCATGCTGGCCGCGCTCGATCCGCATTCGGCCTATCTCGAAGGCGCGAGCTTCGAGCGGCTGACGACCCTGATCGACGGCAATTACCAGGGCCTCGGCATCTCGGTGCAGATGGATGACGGGGCGGTGAAGGTGGTCTCGCCGTTCAAGGGCAGCCCGGCCGAAAAGGCCGGCATCAAGGCCGGCGACTATATCACGCACATCGACGGCAAGCTGATCTATGGGCTCGAGATCGACGACGCGGTCAGCCAGATGCGCGGGCCGGCGGGCACCTCGATCCGCCTGTCGATCGTGCGCGCCGGACGCGACGAACCGTTCGACGTCACCGTCACGCGCGGGCTGATCGAGCTCGAGCCCGTGACCTACGAGCTGAAGGACGGCAACATCGGCTACATCAGCGTGAACGAATTCAGCCGTGACGTCGGCGTCGACGTCAACGCGGCATTGAAGTCGTTGCGCGGCGAAGCCGGCGGGCGGCTTGCCGGCCTGGTGCTCGACTTGCGCAAGAATCCCGGCGGCTCGCTCGACGAGGCGGTCGCCCTGTCGGACCTGTTCCTCAGCCAGGGACAGATCGTTTCCCAGCGCGGGCGCGAACGGCGCGACTCGATCTACTACGAAGCCGAATCCGTGTTCCGCGGCGATGCCGCGGCCGGCATCCCGATCGTCGTGCTGATCGACGCCGGCTCGGCTTCGGCCAGCGAAATCGTCGCCGGCGCGCTGCAGGACCAGCACCGCGCGCTGATCATGGGCGAACGCAGCTTCGGCAAGGGCAGCGTGCAGTCGCTGCTGCCGCTGACCAGGGACAGCGCGCTCAAGCTGACCACCGCGCGCTACTACACGCCGTCGGGCCGCTCGGTGCAGGAAGGCGGGATCGAGCCCGATATCCGCGTGCCGCAGCTGTCCGATCCCGACGCGGCGCTGCGCGCGAAGTACGCCTATCGCGAAAGCGACCTGCGGCGCCACCTCGTCAACGAAGTCGACCTCGAGGACAAGGCGCTGGAAGGCGATTCGAAGGACGACCCGCGGTTCACCGCCACCGCCGAGGAGCTCGAAAAGCAGGGGATCGACGATTTCCAGCTGCATTACGCGCTCCAGACCCTGCGCCGCACCGCCGGCGTGATGACCGCGCGGCGTTGAGCCGGTTCGCCGCGTGATGCCGTCCGAAAAGCTCGCCCAGCGCTTGGCGTTCGCCGTCCCGGCACTGCTGCTGGGCGGGGCCTATGTCGCGCAATACGGCTTCGGCCTGTTCCCGTGCGAATTGTGCTGGTGGCAGCGCTATCCGCATTTCGTCGCGCTGGCGCTGGCGCTGGTCTCGGCGGTCGCCGCGCCGAAACGGCTGTGGATCGCCCTGGCGGGCCTGGCGATCCTGGTCTCGGGACTGATCGGCGCCTACCACGCAGGCGTCGAATACGGCTGGTGGGAAGGGCTGACCACTTGCACCAGCACCGCCCTGGGCGGTGGCGACGCGCTGGAGGCGATCATGAACGCCCCGCTGATCCGGTGCGACGAGCCGCAGTGGACTCTCATCGGCATTTCGCTGGCCGGCTTCAATTTCCTCATTTCGACCGCCGGCGCGATCGCCATCTTCGCCCTGCTGGGGAAGCGGCCGGCATGACGAAGGACCGCTCGCGCATGATCCGCGTCGACCAGGCCGGCGAATACGGGGCGACGCGCATCTATGCCGGGCAACTGGCGGTCATGGGCGATCGCGGGCCGCATTCGGCGGAAATCCGCGCGATGGCGGAACAGGAAGCGGACCACCTCGCGCAATTCGACGCGCTGGTCGCCCGCCGCGGCACCCGGCCGACCGCGCTGCAGCCGCTGTGGTCGGCGGCCGGCTATGCCCTGGGCGCGGCCACCGCGCTGCTCGGGCCGGAAGCGGCGATGGCGTGCACCGCCGCGGTCGAGCAGGAAATCGACCGCCACTACACTCGCCAGCTCGCCGAGCTCGAGCGAGACGGCGACGATCCCGAACTTGCCGCGATGATCGAGGACTTCCGCGAGGACGAGCGGGCCCACCGCGACACGGCGCTTGCCGCCGGGGCCGAGCGGGCGCCCGCCTATCCCCTGCTGTCGGCCGCGATCCGGCTCGGTTGCCGCACGGCGATCCGCCTTGCGGAGAAGATTTGACGCGGGACAACGATGGTGCGCAAAGCGCTTCATAATGAGTTCACCGGGCGCGGCGCCAGATATGCCCGTCCGCTCCGAAGGATAGACGCATGAATCGCCTGCTCGCCATTCCCCTTGCCGCGCTCGGCGTCGCCCTTGGCTCCGCGCCCGCCGCCGCGCAGGACACCGGGGACGAAAAGGTCAACCAGCTGATCATCTATGGCGAAGACGAATGCCCCCCGTCGACGGGCGGCGAGATCACCGTCTGCGCCCGCCTCGACGAAGGCGAGCGCTACCGGATCCCGGAATCGCTGCGCCAGAGCGACGATCCGGCGAACGAAAGCTGGTCCAGCCGGGTAAAGTCGTTCGAGGCGGTCGGCGATTTCGGCCCGCTTTCGTGCACGCCGATCGGCGCCGGGGGCGAACTGGGCTGCACTGCCAAGATGATCGAGGCCGCCTATGAGGAGAAGGCCGGCGCCAGCAGCGTGCGCTTCGCCGAGCTGATCGCCCAGGCGCGCGCCGAGCGGCTCTCGACGGTCGACGCCGAGGCAGCCGCGACCCAGGCGCGCGTCGAGCAGCTCGAGAAGGAATACAACGAGCGCCTGGAGCGCGAGGACGCGGCCGCGAACGGCTCGCAGCCACCGGCCGATTCCGGCCAGGAATGACATCGTAAGCGCGCGATTAAGGAAAATCGGCTAGGGCCCGCGCAATGAGCGGACCCAGGCGCATCCTCACGATCTTCGGCACGCGGCCCGAAGCGATCAAGCTGTTTCCGCTGGTCCACGCGCTCGATGCCGATGCGCGGTTTGCCAGCCGGGTGTGCGTCAGCGCGCAGCATCGCGGCATGCTCGACCAGGTGCTGGCCATCGCCGGGATCGCGCCGCACCACGACCTCGACCTGATGCAGCCCGACCAGACGCTCGACGCGCTGACCGCGGGCCTGCTCTCCGGGCTCGGCCGGGTGATGGACGAGGAAGCGCCGGACTGGGTCGTCGTGCAGGGCGATACCGCGACCGCGATGGCCGGGGCGATCGCCGCCTATTACCGCAAGATCCCCGTCGCCCACGTCGAGGCCGGCCTCAGGAGCGGCAACATCCACCATCCCTGGCCCGAGGAGGTCAACCGCAAGGTCATCGCCGCGATCGCCGCGCTGCATTGCGCGCCGACCGCGACCGCCGCCGCGGCGCTGCGGCGCGAGAACGTCGATCCGGCGACGATCCACGTCACCGGGAACACCGTGATCGACGCGCTGCACTGGGTCACCGAGCAGATCGGGCGCAAGCCGGCGCTTGCCGCGGGGCTGGCCGAGCTCGAACGGCGCTTCGCCGGCAAGCGGATCATCGGCGTCACCAGCCACCGGCGCGAGAATTTCGGCGGCGGGATGGCATCGATCGCCGAAGCGCTCCGCCGCCTCGCCGCCCGGGGAGACGTGGCGATGATCTTCCCGGTCCACCTCAACCCCAACGTGCGCCAGGTGATGCAGGCCGAACTGGCCGGGCTCGACAACGTCGCGCTGATCGAGCCGCTCGACTACCCGAATTTCGCCCGGCTGCTCGACATTTCGACGCTGGTGCTGACCGACAGCGGCGGGGTCCAGGAAGAGGCCCCCGCGCTCGGCAAGCCGGTGCTGGTCATGCGCGAGACGACCGAGCGCCCCGAAGGGATCGAGGCAGGCACGGCGAAGCTCGTCGGCACCGACGCGGCGCGCATCGTCGCCGAGGCGGAGCGGCTGCTCGACGACGAGGCCGCCTATGCCGCGATGGCCCGCGCGCACAACCCGTTCGGCGACGGCAAGAGCGCCGGGCGGATCGCGGAGCTGTTGGCGAGCTGATCAGGCGAGGCTGTGGTAGGCCTTGAACCACTCCACAAACTTCGGAAACCCGACCTCGATCGGCGTCGTCGGGGCATAGCCGAGATCGGCCTGGATCGCATCGATGTCGGCATAAGTGCGCGGCACGTCGCCCGGCTGCATCGGCTGCATGTCGATCACAGCCTCGCGCCCACAGGCCTGCTCGATCACGCCGATGACCCTCATCAGCCGTTCGGGCCGGTTGTTGCCGATGTTGTAGATCGCGTGCGGCGCCACGCTGCCGCCGGGCTTGGCCGAACCGTCGTCCTCGGGCGGCTTGTCGAGGCTGGCGACCACGCCGCTGACGATATCGTCGATGAAGGTGAAGTCGCGGCTCATCTCGCCGTTGTTGAACACCGGGATCGGCTCGCCGCGCAGGATCTTCGAGGTGAAGATCCACGGCATCATGTCCGGCCGCCCCCACGGGCCGTAGACGGTGAAGAACCTCAGCCCGGTCTGCGGCAGGCGGTAGAGATGGGCGTAGGTTTCGCTCATCAGCTCGTCGGCCTTCTTGGTCGCGGCGTAGAGCGAATAAGGATGGTCGACCCGGTCCTCGACCGAAAAGGGCACCTTGTCGTTGCCGCCATAGACCGAGCTCGAACTGGCATAGACCAGGTGCTCGCACTGCCGCGCCCGCGCCAGCTCGAGTATGTTGAGATGGCCCACCAGGTTGGCCTGGGCATAGGCATGGGGGTTCTCGAGCGAATAGCGCACCCCCGGCTGCGCTCCGAGATGGACGATCCGCTCGAACGCGCAATCGGCCAGCGCGTCCTTCAGCCCGTCCATCCGGCTGAAATCGACCTTCCGGAAGTCGAAATTCCCGCCCCCTTCCGCGGCGCGGATGCGGGCCACGCGGTCCTCCTTGAGCGAGACCGGGTAGTAATCGTTGAGGTTGTCGATACCCACGACCGCGTCGCCGCGCGCGAGCAGGCGCTGGGCCACGGCCGCGCCGATGAATCCTGCCGCTCCGGTGATCAGAACTGTCATGCTCTCCATCCTTAACGCGGCAGCATTACCGGTATCTTTACCCTTCCGCGCTTAGGGAACGGGGCGTTCGCAATCCACCAGAAAGACCTTCATGCGCGGCGAAAACCTGCCCGACGTTTCCGTCATCGGCCTCGGTTATATCGGCCTGCCCACCGCGGCCGTCATTGCTCGCGCGGGAATGAAGGTCCACGGCGTAGACGTCAGCACCGAGGTGGTCGACACGATCAACCGCGGCGAGATCCATATCGAGGAAGTCGATCTCGACGGGCTGGTGCAGGGCGTAGTCCAGCGCGGGCTCCTGCGCGCGGGCACCGAGGTGCAGCCGGCCGAGGTCTTCGTGATCGCCGTGCCGACGCCGTTCCACAAGGACGGAGCGCATACGCCGGACATTTCCTACGTGCTTGCCGCAGCCGAAAATGTCGCCAAGGTCTTGAAACCGGGCGATGCGATCATTCTCGAATCGACCTCGCCCGTCGGCACGACCGAAGCGATGCGCGACCTGATCGCCAAGGCGCGCCCTGACCTTGCGCTGCCCGGCCTGGTTGAAGGCATTCCCGACCTCGCCCTCGCCTATTGCCCCGAGCGCGTGCTTCCCGGGCGAATCCTCGAGGAACTGACCAACAACGATCGCTCTATCGGCGGGATCACCCCGCGCTGCGCGAGGAAGGCGCTCGCCTTCTACAAGCGCTTCGTGCGCGGCACCTGCGTCACCACCGACGCGCGCTCGGCGGAAATGACCAAGCTGGTCGAAAACGCCTATCGCGACGTCAACATCGCCTTCGCCAACGAGCTGTCGATGGTGTCCGACGCGATGGGCCTCGACGTGTGGGAAGTGATCCGCCTTGCCAACCGCCACCCGCGCGTGAACATCCTTTCGCCCGGCCCCGGGGTCGGCGGGCACTGCATCGCGGTCGACCCATGGTTCATCGTCCATGGCGCGCCGCGGGAAACCCCGCTCATCCGCACCGCGCGCGGGGTCAACGACGGCAAGATCCACCACGTGATCGCCCGCGCGGCGGCACTCGTCGAAGCCAACCCGCAGGCGCAGGTCGCTTGCCTCGGGCTCGCCTTCAAGGCCAATATCGACGACTTCCGCGAAAGCCCCGCGCGGCTCGTCGCCGCCACTCTCGCCCGGCGCTTCGGCGAACGGATCCGCGTCGTCGAGCCCTATGCCGCCGAACTGCCGCGCGAATTCGAAGGCACCGGCGCCACGCAGATCGACATCGACACCGCGCTGGAGGACTGCGACGTCCTGATCGTGCTGGTCGATCACGACGTGTTCAAATCGGTCCCGTTGGCCGAGCGAGTGGACAAGCTGGTTTACGACACGCGAGGCATATGGCCTGATCAGGCGCGGCCGTTCGAAGAAGGCCTGCGCCTCGCCAGCTAGAGTGCGGCCTAGACCGCATGTACGGCGAAAGGCAACTCGTGGTTGCCGCCGTAGACCGAGAAGAAGCTGGCCTAGGTAAGAGGCTCGACCGCGGTCGAGCGCTCGCTCGCGATCTCAACCGGCTTCCTCTCGTTCCGCGCCCGCGGAGGTGACCTGAGCGATTGTCGAGCGCCTGAAGGGTGATGCACGCGGGGAGCTGGTTGAGCGTCCACATCTAGTTTCCTTTCGGCCGGCGCTCCTCAAGCTGGCGTTCCCAGGCAAGGGCGTCGGACACGATGGTCTCGAGATCGTCGAACTTGGGCCGCCATGGCAGCGCTTTGAGGATTTGGCTGTTATCAGCCACTAGCTCGGCCGGGTCCCCCTCGCGCCTGGGCTTCAGCCGGCGCTCGATCTTGCGGTTCGTGACCCGATCGATGCTATCGAGAACCTGCAGCACGGAGAATCCGCGCCCGTATCCGCAGTTGAGTACGTGGTTCATTGCCGGGACTTCGATCAGCCTTTCGAGCGCATGAAGGTGCGCGGCCGCAAGATCGCTCACGTGGATGTAGTCGCGTATCCCGGTTCCGTCGGGCGTCTCATAGTCCGTACCGAATACGTCCACATGCGGGCGCTTGCCGGTCGCGGCTTCGACCGCGACCTTGATCAGGTGGGTAGCGCCGGCGGTGGACTGGCCCGAGCGGCCCTGCGGATCGGCGCCAGCGACATTGAAGTACCTGAGCGCGCAGTAGTTGAGCGGGTGCGCGGCCGCGACATCGGCAAGCATGCGCTCCGTCATGAGCTTCGACCAGCCGTAGGGATTGATCGGTTCGGTTCGGGCGAGTTCACTAATGGGGACCCGGTCCGGGCTTCCATACGTCGCTGCAGTTGACGAAAAGATGAAGTGCTTCACGCCTCCCCGAACCGCCGCCTCGAGCAGGGACCGGCTCTTGGCCGTATTGTTCTCATAGTATTTGAGCGGGTCCCGCACGGATTCGGGGACGATGATTGATCCAGCGAAATGCATTATCGCCGCAATGTCGTGGGCCGCGATCATCTCCGACAATAGTGCCTGATCCCCGACGTCACCTTTTATGAGCACGGCCGGTTCCGGAACGGCCCAGTCGAACCCGGTCGACAGATTGTCGATAACGATCGTTGGCCAGCCCGCGTCCAGCAGCGCGAGCACGGCATGACTGCCAATATAACCGGCGCCTCCCGTGACCAGGACGGGCGGCTTGTGCTTGCCTTCAGGGGACGGCGGCATCGGATCTCCTGTTCGTTTGGTTCCGCAAAGAGAAGATCGCCGGGCTCTAGACCGATTTCAGAGAATGGCCCAACCACCTCCAGCAACCTTATGCCCGAATGCCTTCGGACGTACCTGCGCGCGGGCTCAACCGCGAGCCGGTCCAGCTCGCGCCAGTTGCCATTACCCGTCTTTAGTGCCATGCGGCAACAGCCACAATTCTGGCAGAAATTGCACGGTTTTTGCACTCAATGAATGTACCAATGCCGCATTTCCCGCCCGGGTCGCGCTCTATGAGCCCTCTTGCTCCATCCCTCGAACGACTACGACTCCGTATCAGCCTTACGCTGGTATTGCTGGATGTCTTGGCGATCTATGCCGGTTTCCTGTTGGTCGGCGGAGCCTATCTCGGTGAGTTCCCGGCTGAACTGGCAGTCCGCAAGGCAGTCATGGTCGCACCGCTATTTGTCATCTTTGGTGTGCATAATGGCTTCTATAAACCGCAGTTGATATTTTCAATACGAAGAACATTTTTTCTGTGCATCTATGGGTTCGTTTTCTCAGCGTTATTTGCGCTGTTCATCAAATTTTATGCCAAGAGTACCGAAGAATTCTCGCGAGTCGTTTTCACGCTGGGTTCGGTTCTCAGCGTAAGCTTAATAGTCGTTTTTCGCTGGCTGGCGCAGAAGTGGGTGGGGAGAACGATCGGACCGTCGTTGCAGAACACCATCATTATCCATGCGGGTGGCCCTGCGGTTCCTATGGATCATGCGTATCACATTGATGCGCGCACTCACGGGCTGTCTTCAGACAGAAACGACCCGCAGAACCTCGACCGTCTCGGATGCTACATGCAGAACATGGACCGGGTCATCATCAGTTGCCCGCACGACGAACGGGAGCAGTGGACGCCATTGCTCAGGGCCGCTGGCGTGAGGGGCGAATTTGTATCTGACGCGCTACGCAGGCTGGGAGCGCTGAAGATTCAGAACGAGCCCGGTTTTTCGAGCGTGGTGGTTTCGGTCAGGCCACTCGCCATAGAGGCTCGCGTGATAAAGCGGGTGATGGACCTTTCCCTATCGTCGATCGGATTGCTGATCTTGTCACCGTTGATAATGGTGATCGCCATCCTGATCAAACTAGAAGACGGCGGCCCAGTTTTTTTCAAGCAGCGGCGCATGGGGCGTGGGAACCGCTTCTTCTGGATATACAAGTTTCGCTCGATGCGGACCGAAGCCTGCGATGCGGATGCCACGCGTTTAACATCGCGAGACGATGACCGAGCCACGAGGATCGGCAAGTTTATCCGTCGTACGAGCATCGACGAGTTGCCACAGCTGTATAATATCTGGCGGGGCGATATGAGTCTCGTTGGTCCGCGGCCCCATGCGTTGGGCGCGCTGGCAGGCGAGAGGCTTTACTGGGAAGTCGATGGACGCTATTGGAATCGCCACGTACTGAAGCCCGGCCTGACAGGCCTTGCGCAAGTTAGCGGATTTCGTGGAAATACCGAAAGCGAGCAGCATCTGGTCGACAGGCTAAGAGCAGATCTCGAGTATATTGCAAAATGGAGTCTGTGGCTTGATGTAAAGATAATGCTGAAGACGATTAGAGTGTTAGCACACAGCAATGCATATTGAACAGTGAAGGTACGCGATCTCGATTCAATTTTTCCGCATTTCAAACATTAGCGGACGACCATTGAGGCCGTCGCCATTCAGCCCAATGCGCGCGCTGGTGACAAATCCGATATCGTAGTCGTTAAACGCGACATTGGTCGGGCGCGCCACTGGAAGATCCACTCGGCGTTGAATAAAACCGGCCTCGTCGTATGCGCGAACGCAGTGCCCATCCCAGAAGGCAATCCAGAGAAGGCCGTTCCTGTCGAAAGCCATCCCGTCGGGATAGCCATGAGCTTCGTCGAATTGGTTCCAGACTTCCAAGCCTGACACTATGCCATTAACGTCATACTGCGCCCTATATGTCCGGCACAGCGCTGAATCATTCAGGTAGACGTGGACGCCATCGGGCGAGAAAGCGGGGCCATTGGTGACTTTGAATCCGGAGAGGAGCAGCCTCGTTTCACCCTCCGTATTGATATGCCACCAATTGCCGGAGGCGTTCTTTTCGCCGTCATCCATGGACCCGGCCCAAAGGTTGCCATAACGGTCGATGCCGCCGTCATTGAAGCGGTTCTGAACGAGATCGTTTTCCGGCATTGTGATATAATTGATCCGTGCGGATCCGCCACTGGGCGGCAAAGCAATTCTGGCAACACCCTTTCGTAGCGCGCCGAGGAAATTGCCGGACTTGGGATCCTCGACGATAAAGCTGACCTCGTCGGGTGTATCCCAGCTCAGTTCGCCTGTCCCGTCGGATCCCGTCCTGAATATCCTCCGACCCTTGATATCGACCCAGTAAAAGCAAGCATCCCGGCTGCTCCAATAGGCACCTTCGCCGAGCATTGCTCTCGCGGAGCCAGCCGGTCGAACAATATACCTAGCCTGACACATCGAGCTCACGCAGGATCGTGCAGCCGGGACAATACGCCGCCATCAAGAAACAGCGTTCCGCCCGAAAAGAATGATGCGCCGTCCGACAGGAGGAAGCAGGCTGCCTCGGCCACTTCGGATGGCGTGGCGATCCGTTCCAGCGCATGGCAGCGTTCGAGGTCTGCGAAGGCCTCTTCCTTGCCGGCGAAGCCGGCGGTCAACATCGGCGTTGCAACGGCGGCGGGGGCGAGGCAAACGACACGGATTTGCGGACCAAGATCGACAGCCAGTGCCCGGGTCAATCCGTGCAAGGCGCTCTTAGTCGTCGCATAGGTCACGAACTCTTTCTTCGTGGCCTGCGCATGCACCGAGCCGATATTGAGAATGGCGCCGCAGTTCGCCGCCAGATGCCGCGCGAGCGCCTGCGACAAGAGGAGCGGCGCGGTGAGATTCACGGCAATCGATTCATCCCAATCCGCTAGGCTGATGTCCTTTGTGGAAGCCAAACGCTGGACGGCCGCGTTGTTCACCAGTGCGGTAATCGGGCGCTCCCCCGCGGCGGCAAGGATCGCGTCGGTGCAATCCGATTTGAACGAACGGCCATCCCGGCACTGGGCGAGATCGAACTGAACGAACCTGTCACAGCAGCCCCCGGAAGGGGGAGTGCGGTCGATTCCGACCACGAACCACCCGGCGGTTTGCAGGACCTCGCCGATACTTGAGCCGATCCCGCCCGCTATGCCGGTGACGATGGCCGCTCTATCCGCCATTGCGCAGAAAGCCTGCCATCAAATCGATTGCCTTCAAACTCACGCGGCGCACGGCATCCGACGTGTTCGACCCGTTATGCGACCCGAATATATTATAGTCGTACTGCCTCAGCGGACTGTCGGCCGGCAGCGGCTCAGCCTCGAAGACATCGAGCGCCACTGAATGGATAATCCCGCCAGCCAACCCCTCGATCAACGCGCATTCGTCTATCACCGGCCCGCGCCCGATATTGACGATGCGGACGCCGGGTTTAATCTGGCACAGCGTGTCATGGCTGAACATGTGATGCGTCGAGGCATTCAAAGGCACAGTGAATACGATAAAGTCGGCTTCATCAAGCCTTTCGGGCCATCCACAAGGCGTCACGGCCAAGCCATCCGCGGGCTTGAAATACGGATCATAGACATTGACCAGCATGTCGGCGGCAAGCAAGCGCTTCGCCGTATTGCGGCCGATATCGCCGAAGCCCACCAGCGCCGCGGTGCGACCGGCGAGCGATATCCCGGCAGGCTTGGGCCATGCCTGCCTGGTCCGGACTTCGCGGTCGATATAGAAGCTGTGCCGCGCAAGTCCGCCGACGTAGTTCATGGCCAGGTCGGCGACTTCCTTGCCAAAGACACCAGGCGTGTTGCAGGCCGAGATGCCCAAACGCCGGGCAGCATCGAAATCGACATTGTCCACGCCGACGCCCCACTTCACGATCGCCCGTAGCGTCCCTGCCTTTCCGGCCTCCAGCACTCTCGCACTTGCCGGATCATCCCCGATGATCCAGCCATCATAGTTCGGTACGAACTCGATCAGCTCGTCCTCTCTCAAGATCTGGACCACGTTCGCGCGGTACGCTTCGAAACCGTTCGCCGCGAAAGCCGGGACAAACTCATCGAACATGCCTAGCATGGGCGGGCAGGTAACCAGAATCTTCTTGCTCACGCCTTCACTCATATCGTTTCCCGTGGATGCGCCGTCCGTGTGGACCAGCGCGCCGCCCGGGGCAAGAGGCGTCACAGGCGACGCGCGAACCAACGGCGCGGCGATCTCGATCGCCACCTAAACAACGCGGTTTGGTGCGGCGAACGCCAGTGACCCGGCCGAGGACCGTCACATCGGCTCCCAGGCAGAAGGCTGCGCGATCCGGCGATCGTGCGGCGGCGGAGGCTTTCCTGATGCTTCCGCCCGCGCTAAGCATTGAACAAGGAGACTTGGTCGATGACAGGATTTAAAATCGGCGGCCCGATATGCGCGGTCGTCAAGGAAGCTTCGCGGCGGCCCAATCTTTGGCCGCAGGCTTCGGCATGCTAATCCTCTGGTCGTTTTTTGCTGCCCTGGCGGCAGTATTCCAGTTCAAGCGGGTGAGCCCACTTCGGTTCGACTACTTTTCAACCCTGATCTGGCTTGTCTCCCTGTCGATCAACTTTTTCGGTCTTGTGGCGTATCCTCCGTTGACCGCCACTACGATCTGGTTCGTAGTCGGTTGTCACCTTGCCCTTATTGCGGGTTATAATCTGGTCGGCGCTAAATCGGGTGGCAGCTACACGTTCGCCGGCGAACTCGGCATCAGAGCGCAGGTTCTGGCCGTGCTCACGCTGGCCTTTGTCGTCCTGGTGGCCGGGCGTGTCGTCACGGAAGGGCAAGTCCCATTTGTCGGCGCCTTGAGCCGGTTGCAGGACGCTCGAGCCGAGCACTGGGAACGCGGCGGCGAGAACGCCTACGTCATGGATCAGATCATTCGCATATTCTCATACGGGGCAACGGCTTACCTCATGATCGTGCCGTTGATTTGGCGTCAGTGGAAAGACTTGCCCAAGCTCCGGAGAGGGGGGCTCATTCCCTATGTCCTTCTGGCCGTCGTGTCAGGTGCGCTGATGGTCGATCAAGCCCTGCGGGATGGGGGCCGGGCGCTGATCGTTTACCTCTTGCTGGGAGGCGGGGCGATATATCTTGTCATCTTCCCGCTTAATCTGAGGAGGGGATTACTCATCTCCATTGGGGGGTTTGCGCTTGCGTTCTTTCTAATTGTTAACTTCTACCAATATCGTAATCAGAATTTTTCTAGTAACCCGCGATATTACATCGAACGTGTTTGCGCGGGCTCTCCGCCCGCTGCTTTTGTAATTCGTGGCTCTGATGCGCTTCAAGCAGCTACTGTTTCGAGTTGCTACTTCACCTCGCCCGTCCATAATTTGGACGCATTTCTGATCAACAATGATCAATTGTGGGATCATACATACGGCCTTTATTCTTTATCGGTATTTATCCCAGATAGTTTTCTTAAGATAAGGGACGAGCTAGCTTGGTATTATAGATTATTGGGAGAAGCTCGTAATCCTTGGGCGACAGCGGCGCGCGATTACTGGCTCGATTGGTCGTGGTGGGCTGTTCTGGCTTTTGTCGTAACGGGTATCGTTTTCGGGTGGCTTTCGCGAAAGCGAGTGTTGCGGACGGAAACCGACCTCGCACGATTTGGCCTGATTGTGATCGCCGCGTTTTTCATACCTTTTCAGTCGCCGCTGATTAACAGGCCCATGCTCTACCCGATCGTGGTGACGATCCTGGTCGACATACTTGCCGCGGGTATTGCGCCAGGCCGGTCGAGGTCGCTCGTCCGGCGCGGCTCCAAGCGCCTGGCAAGAGGAGGCCGCGGGCCGTGAGCGGGGTAGGGCGGCGCGGGGCTCTCAGGTTCCTGGCGGGAGCGTTGGCCGTCCCCGCATGGGCGAATGCCCAGGAAAGCGATCTCGTTTTTCCTGAGGCTTTCGGCGCCTCCGCCGATGGGCGGACGGACGACACTCACGCCATCAACGCCGCCGACCTTTGGTGCGCCGAGCAAGGGCGCCCGCTCCATTTTCGTGGCGACTATTACGTGGAGGGCCAGCTTCTCCACAGCGACAACGTCCAGTGGATCGGTCTCGGGGCCACGATCTGGAGCGGACGGACCTCGGTAAATCCCGAGAAGTCGCAGTCGGCTACCCTGCGAAGCCGTCGTAGCCATCCTTTCGTCGATTTCTACCGTGCATTCCGGTCCGATGCCACCGGGCTGTTGCCGAGCGACGTGGCGAGAGGGTGCGTGCTGTCGGGCGATCTTGCGTTTCGCTGGGCTCCGCAGGCGCTCGAATTCGCGCGGCGCCACGGCGCGGCCACGCGCATGTGCATGGCCTATTACCTGTGTCATGATTTCCGGATCGACGACGGGGTTGTCTTCGATTGTGGGTACGGCGATTGGACCATCGCACACTGGGGTGATCGCTTCAGCGGCCGCCGCTTCCGCATCGAAGGAGGAAATCAGCGCCCGATCTATTCCGACGGATTCCACAGCTTCGGCGGTGATAACGGCAGAATCATCGGGGCCGAGGTGTCGTCGGGAGATGATTCCTTTGCGCTCGCGAACACCTTTGGCCAGCGGAACCGAAGCTGGCAGTTTATCGACTGTGCGGCCTATTCCCGGCTGGCCAGCGGATTCAAGCTGAGCGTCGGTCGGCTCGGTCTTACCGCGACCTTTCCGCACGCGCCGTCCGGCCGCATCGAAGACATAGAGATCGCCGGGGCACGCTGGATGCCTGTGGGCCCGTCGCGCAATGGCTTCTTCCGCGTGGATACCGGCGGCCGCAATGTTCCGATGCGGGGCGGCGTGATTGTCTCGAGGGCCGAAGATCGGACACTGGTGCGCAATGTCACGTTCGACGGCACGATGGATGCCCGCAACGAGGGTCTTCCGAGGCCGGTCTATCCGGGGGAGCCGCTTCCGGGTGGCATGCCTGCAATTTCGAATGCCGGCGGCTCCAACGTTCGGATACGGGCCCGGGTTCGCAACGCAGCGCTCTGGGTAGCCGTGAACGAGGGTGGTGAGGACATCTCGTACGATCTCGACAGCCCGGATCCGCCGAACTGGACTGGCACCCCCGGCGGCATCTGCGCCGTAGAATGCCGGCCGCTCTATGACTCTTCAGAACAAGGCGACCGCCGGAGGATAATCTATCGGGCTACTCGCCCTCGTCTCAATGGCTCGATCCGCGGGGGAAATCGAGGGCTTGTGCGCCTGGTCGAAGTCGAGGAAACTTTCGCCGACCAGCTCAGGCTTCACGGCATTCCCGACGGTTTTCAAGGCGTCGACATGTCGCAATGCGACGGACCGAACAGTTTCACTGTCAGCGATTATCTGGAGTTGGTCAGCGCCACCGGTGCGACTTCCTCATTTGGGCTCAAGGTTACCGGACAATCAAGAGTTGCGATCCGGAACCTTTACGCCGGCAATGTTCATCTCATCCGCGGCAATCCCTCGCCGGTGCTGTTGCGCGTCGACCGGCGATTGTCGTCACCTCGTTCGTGAGGTGGAATGACCGTTCTCACGTCGTGCGCCCCCACAAGGAACCCAGCCGTCCCTTCGCACTTGCAGAAGTTCCGGGCATCTGAAATTAGGCTGAGAGTAACTCGCGGGAGACAGGCGATTTCCGTCAAGAGAATGATTGCGAAGCTTCTTGGGCCGGACGGCACGCGGGCGGTCAAGCGGGCGCTCGGGCGGCTGAGTGTCGATGAAGTGGAAATCGTGCACGCCGTTTTTGCGCGCGAAGGGAAACCCGGCGTGATGATCGATGTCGGGGCCCATCACGGCCTCTCGCTTGGCCCGTTCGCGAAAATGGGCTGGCGGATCGCTGCGTTCGAGCCGGACAATGAGAACAGACAGCGCCTCGTTCGCGATTACGGCACGATGCGCAACGTCTCGATCGATAGTCGAGCAGTGTCCGAGGCACCGGCGGAGGGCCTCGCCTTCTTTTCCAGCAGCGTGAGCACCGGCATCAGCGGCCTTTCCGCCTTTCATGAATCGCATGTGCAAAGCCAGACCGTTGATGCAACCACCGTTGCGCTGGTAATCGAGGACCTCGGACTCGATCGCCTCGACTTCCTGAAGATCGACACCGAAGGTTACGATCTGTTCGTGCTCAAGGGCGTTGATTGGAACGGTGTGCGCCCGGAAGTCATCATCTGCGAGTTCGAGAACCGCAAGACCGTGCCGCTCGGCTACAGCTTCCGCGACATGCATACCTACCTTTCCGAGCGGGGCTATCGGATAACCATCTCGGAATGGGAACCGGTGGTGGAATACGGCCATCGCCATGTCTGGAAGCGGTTCACCGACGATCCGGCAACGGTGGCTCCTGACGGGTGGGGCAATTTCATCGCCTTCCGCGACGAACAGCGCTTTGCGGACCTGAAGCCCGGAGAGATCGAGGCGCTTTCCCGATCCTTGTTCGGTCGTTGAGCGAAGCGCCGCGGGACGCGGGGAGGTACGCTTTGCCAGGAGCGCAGCGAGTCTCTGCCGCTATCTCTCAACAATGGAATTCGCCGGGACGAATGACCGCGGCGTCAGTCGTCGCGCGCGCATTTGCGATCGCCGCCCCGCTGCCTTTTCTTTACGCTGCCTTTCCGGTCGAGACGGTGGCGTTCTGGCTCATCGTCATCACGTTCCAATCGTTGGTAGGCGCGCTCACCGGCGTCATGCCGACCGTTGCGATGCAGATGACCGCCTATGCCCGAACCGGCTCCTCGACGGTTGGGGGAAGGATGGAGGATCACGCTCACGACAGGGTCGACGGTCCGAACTGGCCCCTCATCGCTGAAATAAACCGCAACACACTATGGCTGTTCGCCGCAATAGTCGTGGTCTGGATCGTCTTCGCGGCGACGGTCGGCACTTTAATCGTCTGGCGGCCCATGATGGCCTCGGGGATCGTTACCGAAGCAGGCGGGGCCTGGGCAATCTTCATTATCGGATCTGCATTCAGGTTGCTGGCACAACCCTTTGCTGCATTCAACATGGGCTTCGGGGCCGTGGCCGAAGTCAGGCGGCAGGAGGCGCTTTCCTGGCTGATGGGCGGCCTGGCGGCCGTCGCGACCCTTTCCTTCATTCCCAGCCTGCCCTTGGCAATGTTGGCGGTTCAAGCGCCGATCCTGCTCAATTTCGTGCAATACAGGCGGCTCGCGCACCGCTTGGGGTGGAGCGCCGGGAAAGCAAGTGGATCGACTATGGTTCAACGGGAGCTGTGGTCGCGGGGATGGCGAGGCGGCATCGGCACGTTCGCCGGTATGCTAACGATCTATGGCAATGGCTTTCTGTTCGCCCAGGTTGGCGGCGGCGCGCAGACGGCAGCCTATCTCCTCGGGCTCAACATTCTCGGTATCGTCGGGCAAATCGCCTTTTCGGGGGTTCACGCGGCGTCTCCTGCATTGGCCACACGTTTTGCTCAGGGCCGCGAGGTTGAAATGAACGATATCGCGCAGCGCGTCATCGGACGGTCAATGCGCGTTTTCGTGCTGCTTGTGCTCCTCGCGCCGATCGCCGTGGCTTGCCTCAACGCGATGCTACCGACACCCGTCGCCTTTCCGGACAACGTCCTGTGGCTAACGATGTGTGTAGCTGCGATGCTCGTCCGGCATGGCGGTGATCACCTGCAATATTACACCACGACCAACGACATACGCTGGCATATCGTCAATCCCGTCTTCCTTGTTCTGTCGCTTGGCCCGTTTCTCTTCTTGCCCGCGTCGAACGTCATGCTGCTCGTTCTTGTGCAATTGGCCGCGGCAGCCTTGTTCTATCTTCCATACGCGCGTTGGTTGACCCGAAAGCATCTCGCCTACGGCTTCCGCTGTGAATTCAAGGACTTCGGGCTACCCATGACAATTATGTTGATCGGACTGTTAGGACTAAGCGTTATTGCGCCGGCGCTATAGCCCCTGCCCAGGCGTTAGGTTCGAAAACCTTAAGTCTTCGGGTGTGCCATGCGCGTCGGTAGGCCTTGGCTTTCGGTGTTGGCAAAGCGAAAGCGACCCTTGATCTCACCCGACTGCCTGACGCGTTCCCTCAGCGTCTTCCAAAATGCGCGAGGGAGTTCCCACGGGCGGACGATAGCGGACGTGGTGTCCAGAGCATAAGCGGCCACTGGCGCCCATCTCGCTGAGTGGACATCATGGTCCCTGATAAACCGAGCATTGCCAGGAACTGGGGGCGACAGGCCGTCAATTGTATCGTCCGGATCATGAACGATCACGTGTACGCCATCCCACCAACCGGACTTTGCCGTTTGTAGTTGTTCGCGGGTCATATTGATTGGATGACAATCAGTGTAGGCTTCGAATACGAGCTTATATTCTGGCCAAAAGGTCAGGAAATCCGCTGTCGCTTGTCGAACGTGAGCATAATTAGCGTCGTCTACCAAGATAACTCCGTTGCGAGCCAAAAACTTCGGAGCATAAGCCAGACAAATGAACTGGCTTCGGTAGTCATGCGGCCCATCAATGAAATAGGTTCCAATTTCCTCTTTAAAGTCAGCCAATGCCTCTTCGAAGTCCTTTTCAACCAACCTATAATTATCGAGTCCGAGCTCGCCAGCTCTTTTTATCACAGTCTCCTTATTAGTTCCACTTGAGTCATGCGCAATGAAATTATCTATACCATAGCAGATAATATTCGGATTTGCTAGTGCTGCGTGAAGTAGTGAACTGCCTTGATACGTCCCTACTTCAAGATAATCTTTGCCGGTTACCTTTGGCAGGCGCTGGAGCAACCCGGTAAGCTTTTCTCCCGAAAAACCAGTTAGTATTCCCGATGGTGGAGTTTCTTCAAGTCCTTGCGTCTGCGCTTCCTCGATCAGTGCAAATATCTCATTGCTAAATTGGCTCACCCTAAACCCCTTTCGGCGCCGATCCTTGTCGACAATCCATGGAAACGGAATGGAAACGAAAATTAACGAAACCTCTGGTTCGACAATACGTCTCTTTTCATACGCATTACAACTTCTGGATGAACACGTGATACTTGGCCGACAAAGATCTCGGCATCAACCAGCACCAGGCCTCCACCACTCTGAACAGGAGCGGGATATTCGCATGATAGGCGGGAATTCCATTGTATCCGTAGGTGCAGTTAAGCCAACGACCGGGCGGGAAGGCCTTACGAAGCGCTGACATGGTATTCATCCGGTAAAGCGTCGGAAAAACATCCTCGGCTTCGCGCTGGGGGCTCAGATACTTCAGGAAACCGACGTGCAGGGAATTCGGCACCAAACGGGCGCCGAGACCGATGTATCCCCACTTGACGGGCGTGCGACCGCAGAACCAGCCGCCGGGCTTGAGCACGCGCTCGACTTCAGCGACGAAGCGCAAGGGAGCCTCGATGTGTTCCAAGACATGGTCGCAGATGATGAGATCGACCGACTGGTCGTCGAGTGGATAGCTTCCGTCCACCTCTATAAGATGGGCTTCATCGAGGTCCGGATTTTCCCTCACGACGGGGTCCAGATCCAGGCCGATTACACGCTTGACCCGGCCCTTGAGGGCCTGGATCTTCCGCCGATACGGCGATGGGTCAGTCATAAAGGCGTGCCCCCGACCGGCACCGAGATTGAGGATGGTCATCGAGGGATCGATGAGAGCGTCGATACGGGTGTAGAAGGCCACCGTGCAGTCCCGGTGGCAGAATGCACCGGCAAAGGTTTCCGGGTACATCCGCGCTTCCCACGGCATCCCGGCGGGCTCTTGCGGGGGCATGCGTCTTTCTTCTGCCATCGTGCCGCGGTTCGCAGTCATCCGGTCATGCCTCCTGACGCGACGACGCCGCGAGCGCGATCGCCTCATCTATCCCGATCTTTTCGAAGGTCTGCAATTTGCCGCCCACGGTGGCATCGACAATCCTTCGTCCCGCGCGCTCGAACGCCTCGCGCGAGCGGGCATAGGCGACCTCGCTCTCGTCTAGGTTGGGAAGGCCCCACACAGTGCCAGGCGAGAAGTAGTTCGGATCGAAATGATTGACGTCCGGTCCCTGACGACGTTCGTAGATGTGGTCGCCGGTCTTGTCGAAGCTGTGATCCACGCCGACGATGATGACCGGATCCGCCCCAGTAAAATAGGCGAGCTGAAGGGCCATATAGGTGACCGTGACGCCGCTTCCGATGCGTTCGGTGATGTCGGTGCTGAAGGACTCGTCGAGCGACATATTGTAATAGCGGATGCTGTCCGCGTTACCGCGCCGGGCAAACCAGCGCGACTTCCAGGCAAGATAGATCGGAATGGCGCTGCTGCGAAAAACCTCGGCGTGCTGCATCACCACGACGTTGTTAACACACACGATCATGCTCGGGCGCCACGCAACCCGTGGAAAGATCAGGTCGATCTTGTTCATCCCAATCGCAGGAATCTCCGCGAATGCATCGAGCGGAGTCTCGTTGAGGCTCGGGCCATTTCCCACCAGCAGAAGCGGACGGCCCTTGTAAATGTTCCTCAGTGGCTCGAGCCTTCGCCCTTCGCCCGATCTCCGGTACAGCCAATCGTCCAACTTGTATCGGACCGGTTTTGTCTTTTTAAGCAATTGGGCGTGGAGGCTCACGGATCGTTCCTTGTGAATGCAAATCGATGAACTGTCTGGGGCACTGCTTGCACCGCGGCACCGGCCTTCCGTCTCACCATGCAGTCTCATTGGGCTGCGGAGGGCGGCCCTTGGTAAAATTGCCTGTCATGTTCTCAATGCGAGAGCCTCCGCCAAATCCCAGGAATCCTGGTCGTCGATGTCCACGCTCTCGTTGCGGCCCATTTCGAACAGCTTCGGCTTCCGGCCGATCCGCGCGCCCGTGGCGGCGAAGCTTTCGCGCGTGAAGAGATAGAGGTTGGAGTTCTCCTCGAACCAAGGTTCCAGGTCCTGGGTGCGGATCAGATTGTCGGGATCGTGGTTCACCGCGGTTCCGTCCGCGCGATAGAAACGAGTCTGCCATTTCTGCACCGAAAATAGCGAATCATGTGTGCCAGCGGCGAGGGCTGCACGATACGCGTCGAGAGCGTGGCCAATCGTCGCCGGCGTGAGCAGCGGGTTGGTTGTGTGCGTCATCAGGTAGATGTCCGCCGGCACATTGGCGACATCATCGGCGAGAACCAGATTCATGCTGACAAAATCGCCGCAAATCTCTGGTTTACGGTCACGGATCGTGACGCGGTCGCTGTCTACCAGGCCGTTGTCGGCGAGAATGGCCCGCGCGTCGGTATTGATTACCACGCGATCGATCTGCGGTACCGAAAGCAGGTTATCGAGAATCCGGCGAAACAACGGCTTACCGGCGAAGGGGCGGAAATTCTTGCCGTGGACGCGCTCGCTGTTGGCCTTCATCGGGAGGAGTGCGACTACTCTGTCTGACATTGGGGCAACCTTGTCGGGAGCGATTCTGGTAGCGGGAGCAAAAGCGCACCGAATCAGCGGGGGTAGAAGTACGCTTCCTTGCGGCGGCGCGAAATGTCGCGGTGTATGTGGTTGCCGCGGTAAGAGCCCCAAAACTGCATGAGCCGATACAAGACGATCTCCCCTGCCTCGGCCAGGAAACGCTTTTGCCGCAGTGCAGCGCCAAAGTCGAACAAAATTGCGCTCATCACGTAGCGAACGAAGTCCGAAAACGTCACGTGGACCTCCGGCATGATGTGCTGCATCGCGATGGCTTCGCGCTCGAAGCGGCGGCGGACTTGACGCCAGCTTTCGTTGTGGAGGTGAAAGACCGGTGCCTCGGCGACGTAGGCGCAACGGTATCCTTGGAGGACCAGCTGCCTGGCGAGATGCATATCCTCCAACCCGGTGAGCTGCTCGTCGAACGGGTGATTCTCCCACACGCGTTTCAGCAGGGCCGAATTGGCATTGTTGGTGAAGAACCCTTCCTGCGGGATATTGCTCGTCTCCGGGAAATACTTAGCGAATATCTGCTTCTCGCTGAAGCGGCTGGCGTCGTTTCCGATCTGCCGACCATAGCAGTAGACAATGCCGTCGGCCCGAAGCGGATGTACCAGCTCCGACAGCCAGGATCGCGAAGCGGGAATGCAGTGCCCGCTGACGAAGACCAAAGCATCACCGCTCGCCGCCGCGCAGCCGAGGTTGAGCGAACGCCCGAATGAGAACTCTTCCTTCGCAATATGCAAGAGGTTGGTCTTGTGCGCCTCCGCGATCTCGAGGGTTCCGTCGGTCGAGCCCGAATCGACGATCACGGTATCAACCTGACCTTCATAATCCTGTTCGGCAATTCCGCACAGTAATGCATTGAGATGGCGGGATTCGTTCAAGGTTCGGATAACCACGCTTACGTTCATTGCGCGCGCTCCATTCGCTGAGATGCCGGGCGTCGTGAAGCCCTTTTTCGGACGCTTGGGAGCCTGTCGTTCATTCGCCTGCCACATTGATCATTGCGGGGGTTCGCGCGGGCGTCGACAGCCCCTCGAGACGTTCAACGAAGCGGTCGAGGATCGCATCGCGATCCCAGCGGGTCTCCGCCCGCGAGCGGGCGGCCTTGCCGAAGCTCGCCCGCATTTCCGGGCTGTCAAGCAGCGTTTCGATCGCGACGGCGAAAGCGTCCGCATTGTCGGGCTCGCACACGAGGCCGCAGCCCTTGACCTCGCGTGCCAATCCGGTGCCCTGCGCCGCCGTCGCGACGATCGGTCGCCCCGATGCGAGCATGTTGGTCAGCTTCGAGGGTAGCAAGAGATCGGCGGCGCTGCCCTTCTGCGGGAGGAGGTGAATCGTCGCCAGGCCGACCAGGTCGCGCAGGCGTTCGATCGGCTGAAGATCATGGAACTGGATGTTGTCGAGGTCGCCGGCGAAGCGCTCAAGATTGGCGCGATTGGGGCCTTCGCCGCAGACAACAAACATCAGCTCTTTGCGGTGACGCAGGCGCCGCGCCGCCTCGACGACAATTTCGATGCCCTGCTTGTTGGCGACGTTGCCCGAATAGAGTGCGACATGCGGCGCGCCAATCTTCCACTCGACACGAAATGGCGAGTCACCTTCCAGTGGCGTGATGCGCGAGAGATCGGACCAGTTTCGAAGCTCGTAAAGCCGGTCCGGCGCGACACCGAGCCGCTCAAGTCGGCCGCACATCTCAGGGCTGATGCTGCTCGCATGACTGCAAACCCGCACCATCAGCCGCTCGAACGCATTGGCGATTCGCTCGAGCGAAATCCACCCCTTAAGGAGGCCCGTCGCTGCCGCCGCGCCGACCTCAAAGTCCTGGACATGCAACCAACTTCGCCCGCCTGCGACCCGCGCGCTAAGCCAGCCGAGCGGTGCACACATGATCGTCGGGGCGATCACGATCGTGAACTGCGGCTTACGTGTCAGCGCCGCCCGGACAAGCGGGAAGAAGGCGGAGAAGAGGAAGCTCAGATAGTGAATGATCCGACGAAGCCCGGTCGGGTTGTGCGGGACGTAGATTGGGCAGCGAACGACCTCCACGCCGTGCTCCTTCTCGCGCGTCCACTTGAGGCCGCGATAGCCAGGCCAGGTGCGCCACTGCGGATAATACGGATTGGCGCAGATCATCGTCACCTCATGCCCGCGGCGGACGAGCCCTTGGGCCAAATCGGTGTTGATCGCCCCGGCGGAGATAATCTCGGGAGCATAGTTGAGGTGGAGAAGCAGGATGCGCATTCGTCAGTGCCCCTTCTCCAGAAAGGCGCGATAGGCCGCCGCGATTCCTTCGTGCAGCGGCATTGCCGGCGCCCAACCTAGCGCGCGCAACCGTTCGCTCGACAGGAGACGCTGCAGCGCCCCATCGGGTTTGGATAGGTCGGTAACGATCTCGCCCTCGAAGCCAACCACTTCGCATACCAGCCGGGCGAGATCGATGATCGCAATGTCCTCGCCCGATCCGACATTGACGTGCTCGTGTGCCGAATAGTGCTTCATGAGGTGTACGCAGGCGTCGGCGCAATCATCGGCGTAGAGAAACTCGCGCCGTGCGGTGCCGGTGCCCCAGATGGTCATTGCGGGAGCCCCAGAGCGCTTTGCCTCGTCCGCCTTGCGGATCAATGCGGGGATTACGTGGCTGGTTTCCAAGTCGAAGTTGTCGTCGGGTCCGTAGAGATTGTTGGGAAGCGCCGAGATGAAGTCGCGGCCATGCTGTCCGCGATAGGCCTGGCCCAGCTTGATGCCAGCGATCTTAGCGACCGCATACCATTGCTTGGTCCTATCGAGCGGCCCGGTGAGTAGCGCATCCTCGCGGATCGGCTGGCTGGTGACCTCGGGATAAGCCGCCGCGCTCGCCACAAAGAGGAGCTTCTCGACCTCGAAGCGATGCGCCGCATCGATGACATTGGCCTCGATCATCAAGTTCTCGTATATGAAGTCAGCCCAGTAGGTGCTGTTGGCGTGGATGCCGCCGACTTTGGCTGCCACAAGGAATATTGTTTGGGGCCGGATGGCCGCCATCCATTCGCGCACCCGTGTTTGATCTGTCAGGTCGACGCTCGCGCGGTCGACCGTGACGATTTCGCAGTTTTCGGATTTAAGGCGGCGTAGCAGCGCGCAACCGAGCAGGCCGCGGTGGCCGGCGACCCATACACGCTTGCCTTCGAGCGCGTACACTCAGGCGCCCTTCTGGATTGGCTCGTTCCGCATGGCGATTAGGTCTACCGCAACCATCTCGCGCGCGAGCTCGCGCACCGGCGTCTCGTGCCGCCATCCGAGCTTCTGGTGCGCTTTGCCGGGGTCGCCGATCAGCAGGTCGACTTCGGTGGGGCGGAAATAGCGCGGATCGATCTCGATCAGGACCCGGCCAGTGGCGACGTCATAACCGCGCTCCTCGACACCTTTGCCGCGCCATTCGAGCTTGATGCCGGCATCCTCGAACGCCCATTCGGCGAAGGTGCGCACCGAGGTAGTCTCGCCGGTGGCGAGCACATAGTCATCGGGCTCGTCCTGCTGAAGCATCATCCACATGCCTCGGACATATTCGCGCGCGTGACCCCAGTCGCGCTTGGCATCGAGGTTACCCAGATAGAGCTTTTCCTGCCGCCCTAGGCTAATCGCGGCCGCACCACGCGTTATCTTGCGTGTCACGAAGGTTTCGCCGCGCCATGGGCTTTCATGATTGAACAGGATGCCGTTCGAGGCGTGGATGCCATAGGCCTCACGATAGTTTACGACTATCCAGTAGGCGTAAAGCTTGGCCACGGCATAAGGTGAGCGTGGATAGAAGGGGGTGGTCTCACGCTGCGGAACCTCTTGGACAAGGCCATAGAGTTCGGAAGTAGACGCTTGGTAGAAGCGGCAGTGCTTCTCGATGCCTACGATACGGATCGCCTCGAGCAACCTCAACGTCCCGATCGCATCGGCGTTTGCAGTATATTCCGGCGTCTCAAAGCTGACTTGGACATGGCTTTGCGCGGCGAGGTTATAGATCTCATCGGGCCGGGTTTCCTGGACGACGCGGAGCAGGTTGGTGCTGTCGGTTAAGTCGCCATAGTGCAGGTGAAAGTGCGCGTTTTCAACATGTGGGTCCCGATAGACCTCATCAATTCTCGCAGTGTTGAATGACGAGGAGCGTCGCTTAATTCCGTGGACAGTGTAGCCTTTAGCCAGCAGAAAACGCGTGAGATAAGCGCCGTCCTGGCCGGTGACACCAGTAATCAGCGCGGTCCTGTTGACATGGTCTGTCAAGATGACTCCTACTCTCAGGGTTGGCGGTTGAAAGGCGCCTCCTACGGGCCAAAGTTGCGATTGTCTGCCCTGAACTTTCGCGATCTCGACTCTTTTCGTCGGGCGGCAAGCATCATTCTACCTTGCGCATGCGCCGACGCACGCGACCTTGTCGAGAAGTTCAGGACGAACAGGCGAGGAGCAAGTTCTGGTTCCAGAAAACTGGACGTGGCGCGGTCCGACCATTTCGGCGCCTCTGGCGCAAACATGGGCCGGATCGGTGCTTTACGGCGTTACACATCTGAAAAGGCTGCTAGGGGGGCATCGACAGCGGGGCCGTGCAGCATGAGCGAGATTACCCGGTTGCCGCACGGCAGCCGCATTGTATGAGTGAATCGTGAATCAAGCTAGGAGAATCATGCAGTTGAAACAAGTGGCGACCGTTCCCATCCGACAAGCATCTCGTCGTAGGGTCAAACCAGCATGGTATATGAGCCTTGGGGCGTTGCTGGTCTCAGATCGTGCGCGTTTCGTCGCGTTGGCGTGCTTTATGCTGTTGGTCGCCGCGACGGGGGGCAGTTCGCGCGCCGATGTTCCGTCACTGGTCTTGCTGCGGCCAGCCGCAGTTCTGTTCTGTGCTTATGCACTGTTCACCGTGACAGCGGGGCAACTGCGCGAGGCGAGGGCGCCCTTGCTGGCCGTGCTGGCGCTGATGCTGCTCGCGCTTCTGCAACTCGTGCCTCTGCCGGCCGGTATCTGGACCGACCTTCCACATCGCGAAGTAATGGCCCAAGCTTCCGACCTCGTCGGCATGAATGGCCAATCCCGTCCACTCAGCCTTGATCCCAATCGCACCTGGAACACCTTTTTCGCGCTGTTCGTGCCGCTTGCGGCGATCGGTCTCGCGGCAATCCAGGCGCAGGCGAGGCGCCGGCTGATCGTTCCACTGCTCATGGCCGTTGGTCTGCTCAGCGCGATTCTCGGCTTCCTCCAGGCGATCGGCGGCGGCCTGCAGTTTTACGACATCTCGCATCGCGGCTTCCCGACGGGCCTGTTCGCCAACAAGAACCATCAATCGATGCTGCTGTTATGGTTGATGCTGGCGGGGAGCTGGCTCGCGACGACCGCCGATCCGCGTCACCATTCGGTAAGAGCTGTATCCGGCGGAGCTTTGGCCCTGATTCTCGTGCTTTTTCCCTTGCTGGTCCTTACCGGTTCGCGGGCCGGCTTGCTACTGAGTTTGCCGGCGCTGCTGCTGTGTGGGTGGCTGTTGCTTCGTGCCTCGGCAACGAAAGACATCCTTCGACGGGCAGGCAGGCGGGCCAAGATTGTTGTCGGCCTCGCAATCGCGGTGATGGTCGCACCGTTGGTGTTCGTCTTCGGAGTATTGGCCTTATCCGGCAGGCGGACAGCACTGTCGTACCTTTTCGAGGCCAATGTGACGGAGGATTTGCGCTGGCAATATCTGTCGCTCTTTTGGCGGATGATACTGGACTACCTGCCCTTCGGCTCGGGTTTCGGTTCGTTCGAAAATACTTTCAACATGTACGAACCGGCCGGGATGCTCACCACGCGCTACATGAACCAGGCGCACAACGACCTTGTGCAACTCTTGATCGAAGGCGGACTCCCGGCGCTGGCGATCCTTCTGGCCGCGCTTGTCTGGGTCGCGCGGTCCGGTTGGCGCTTGTGGCGCTCTCCGCAGCGTGACGGCCGTGCCGATGCGGCGTTCTTCGCTGGTTCGATCGCGCTGTGGCTGGCAGCGAGCCTGGTCGACTATCCCCTGCGTACGCCGCTGGCGGCGATGCTGGTTGCCGCCTTGACCGCGCAGCTAGGCTTCCGTAGCACCGAGCTTCGTTCCGGCCGGGGCGGGCAGGCCAAGGAAAGTATGCAAACCGGTGCGCAATGACAGTGAATCCGGGTAGTCGGCAAAAGGTCGGGATTGGTTCTTTATGATACGCAAAGCTTGCTTGGTTGCGGCGCTGCTCGCCGTCACCGGCTGTGGCGGCACGCCGCCGATCGCCATGGCGCCGAGGGTGGAGGAAGCGCCGGGCAACGAATTGCCCGCGCCCGCGGGCCTGGGGCCTGACGGCGCCTATATCCATGAGCTTGGCCCGCTCGACAAGATCAGCATCGAGGTGGACGGCATGCCCGACCTGCTGCGCGAGGTTGTGGTGGACGGACAGGGCATGATCGCATATCCGATGGCGGGGTCCGTTTCCACCACCGGATTGACCACCACCCAGCTTGCCCGCGTGCTTGAGGCGCGGATGCGCGAAAACCACGTTCGCGATCCGAAAGTCAGCGTCAATATCGTCGAGGCGACAAGCAACGTGCTCACTGTCGATGGCCAGGTCAACAGACCCGGCCTCTATCCTGTCTATCGCGACATGACCCTCATGCAGGCTGTCGCACTCGCCGAAGGCGAGACCGAATTCGCCCGCACGTCCATCGTGCTCATCTTCCGCGAGGCCGAGGGCCTGCAGTATGTCGGCATCTACGATCTGAAGGCGATCCGCTTAGGCAACTATGCCGATCCGAGGGTCTATCCCGATGACAAGGTCGTGGTGAGCGAGTCGGAAGCGCGCCGCTTGCTGCAGACCATCCAGCCGTTCGTCACCCTGGTGACGACTCCTCTGATATACCTCATTCGGAAATGAATTGATGGATATGGCCGAATCCTCCCTCATTCGTCCTGACGACGGCCTCCTCGCCAAATATGGCAACGAGGAGGCGTTCGAGCCTTCGCTGTTGCAGGATACCTGGCGAATCGTCTGGCTCAACCGCTTTCTCGTCACGGGGATCGTCGCCGCCTGCCTGATTCTGGCGCTGATCGTGTCCCTGCTCGTCACGCCGCAGTACACGTCAAGCGCCCGAGTCAAGGTCGATCGCATTCAGGCGAATGTCTCCAACGTGGAAGGTGTCGAGCCGGCGGGCGACATACTCCAGTACGAAGAGTTCTATAGCACCCAATACGCCTTGCTCGAGTCCACCAACCTGGCCGAACGAGTGGCGCGTTCGCTCAATCTGGCCAGTGACGACGAATTCATCGAGGCGTTCGATCTCGCCGCGGAGGAGACGATTGCCAATGCCTCGTCGCGCCAGGCGGATCAGGCGATCGGCGAAGTCTTGTTGGAACAAGTTTCGATCAGCCCTATCAGGGGGTCGAGCCTGATCGATGTGAAGTTCACCAGCCCTTCGCCAGCGTTGTCCGCGAGGATCGCGGCGGCCTGGGTGGACGAGTTCATCGCGACCAGCATCGAACGGCAATTCTCGGCCAGCAACGATGCGCGCGAATTCCTGCAGGAGCAGATCGCCCAGTTGCGCGAGCGGCTGGAGGCTTCGGAGCGACAATTCGTCACCTACGCCTCGAACAGTGGCATCGTGACGGTCGGCAGTGATATCGGCGACGGTGAAAGAACACGCGAGACGCTTGTCGGCACCAACCTTTCGGCGATGAACGCGGCGCTGGCGACCGCACGAGCCGATCGCATCGCGGCCGAAAGCGCGCTGCGCGCAGGCGAGGCCGCAACTGACGACCAGGCGACCGCGACGATGCGATCGCTGCGCGCGGAGATCGCCGCCGAACGGGCCAAGATGCTGACGCGGTTCGAAAGCGATTATCCGCCGGTCATGGAACTGTCCAATCAGCTGGCGGAACTCGACCGCGAGATCGGGGCCGGCGAAGGGCGCTTGCGCGGCGACCTGCAACGGGCGTACCAGGCCGCGGCGAATCGCGAGCGGGGCTTGCAAACGCAAGTCGACGAACTCAGAGGCCGCTTCAACGACGAACAGCGGGCGACGATCCAGTACAATATCCTGCGGCGCGAGGTGGACACAAACCGTGAACTCTACAACGGCCTGTTACAGCGCTACAAGGAAATTGGCGTTGCTGGGGTCGAGGCGAGCAATGCGCAGTTGATCGACGCGCCCAAGGTCCCGGACGAACCTTCCAGCCCGAACCTGCCGCTCAACCTCGCCCTCGGCTTGCTGGCTGGTATCGGCCTCGCGGGCGGGTTCCTGTTCGTGCGCGAACAGATCGATCGTAGCTTGCGCGATCCGGCCGACGTCAAGAACGTTCTCGGCCTGCCGCTTCTTGGCGTCACACCGCGCATGCCCAACGAACTGATTGTCGAAGATCTCGACGATCCGAAGAGCGAAATGGCGGAGGCCTACCTCTCGATCGGCACCATGCTCGATCTTTCCACCGACCACGGCTTTCCGCGAACGGCGATGCTCACCAGCTCAAGTCCGAGCGAAGGCAAGACGAGTTCGGCCTATGCGCTGGCGAACCGGTTGGCCCGCAGCGGTCGCAAGGCCGTCCTTGTCGATTTCGATTTGCGCAATCCCTCGGTCGGCGGCAGGCTCGGCATCCCCAACCGTGCGGGCGTCACCACCTATCTGACTGGCAACTCCACCTTGGCGGAGCTGATTCAGGCCGAAGTGCGCCCGAACCTTGACGTCATGACCGCCGGCATGATGCCGCCCAACCCGGGCGAGCTTATCTCCAGCGACCGGACGGCCAGCCTTATTGCCGAACTGGCTGGCCGTTACGACCACGTGGTGATCGACGCACCGCCAATACTCGGCATCGCCGACGCGCCGATGCTTGCCTCGCGAGTGGAAGGAGTGGTGTTCATCATCGAGGCCAATCGGATCGGAATGCGGCAGCTTGCTAGCGCGCTCGAACGATTGCGTAATGTCAAGGCCGACATCCTTGGCGCCATCGTAACCAAGCTTGACAACCGCAATTCCGAATACGGATACGGATACGGATACGGATACGGATACGGATACGGCAAGACTAAGGACGAGACCGCCTCGGTCTAAGGTGTATGGTCATACCGATGAAGGTTCTCGGACATGTGGTCTTGTTCTTGGCGACTCTCGCTGTTGCTGCAGCGGCGCTCGTGCATACCGCATCGGAGGCCGGAGTGTCGTCTCCTCTAACCAGTTCGCTCAGATCGAGCCTCAACGCAGAAATGATGGCCCGAATGGTCGATCGCGGTTTCAAGTTGGAACTGAGCAAGAATGCAACACAACGGCAAGGTGAGGTCGAACGGCTTCCCGACCCGCTTATCGCTCTCGCCCGCCGCTCGTTCGCGGTCGATCCGCTCGAAGTTTCGACAATTCGCACGCTCGCGCTCGGCAGCGTGTTGCAGGAGGACGAGGCCCGCGGGCGGGAGTTGATGCGGGTGGCCTCACAAATCAGCAAGCGCGATGCGGTGACTGATCTGTGGCTCGCGCAAGATTATGGGCGCCGCGGGAATGTGGAGGCGATGACGGCGGCCTTCGATCACGCTCTGCGCACGAGCAAGCGTGCCCGTGAAGCGGCGATAGGACCGTTGGTCAAGCTGCTTGCGAACGAGAGCAGTCACGCACCGATTGGCAAGTTGCTCGACCGGCGCCCTGAATGGGAATCGGCCTTCTGGCTGCAATTCGCGCGCGATCCCGTAGCGCTGCAGAGTTCGGCGAAGTTCTTTAGCGCCACCTCACTGCCGCTGGACCGGCTCGAACCGGCGGTGCGGGCCCAGCTATATACAAATCTGAGGGCGGCCGGTCATTTCGATGCGCTCTATCGCCTTGCAGCGCTTGATCCAGGTCTTGAGCCGAGCACCGCTGAGCTTGCCGAGGGTGCTTTTATCACGGTCGAAGATGGTCACCCGCTTGGCTGGGTACTTCGCTCTCGTGGCAATTACTCCTCGCAGGTCCATCCGACGAGTGGTGAATTGCAGATCGATGCCAAGGCCGGCGCATTTGGTGTTGCCGCGGAACGAGTCATACGACTCGAGGGCAGCCGCAGTTTGACCATCCTGCTGGCAGAGCCATTGCCCGAGAATACAGAACTCACGCTTGCAGCGAGCTGCGCACCTGATCGGGCGCGCAAGCTAGGAAATCTGACGCTCGAAGCTGGCGACAGACGTGGCCAGTTGGATCTGCCGATTGCTGACTGTGACGTGGCCACTCTGCAATTGTCCTTCGCAGTGGACCCGGGCCGACGCGATGCATTGATTCGCATTTTGAGGATTGCCCCAGACACCTCTTAACCTCGTTGCGAAGCGCATGTCGCTCTGAGTCTTAGCGCGGCTTTGGCGTCCATCGATATATCCTTTTGAGCAACGCCTTTTCGGCACCTCGAAAGCTTGGAAGAAGCGCCGTCGGACGCCGATGTATCGAGGACGTGACGTGACCCCCGTTCTTTCCTCCAGTTGGCCTACCGCCCCACCGCCACGTATCTGAACCCGTGTCGCTCAACTTCCTCGCGATTGTAGAGATTGCGCAGGTCCACCAGCAGGCATTCTGACAGCAGCTCTTTCATGCGGGCGAAATCGAGCGCGCGGAAGGCATCCCATTCGGTGAAGATAACGGCGGCGTGCGCGCCTTCGAGCGCTTCATAAGCGTCATCGCAATACGTGACATTGTCCAGCAGCTTGGCCGCCTGCTCCATGCCTTCCGGATCGTAGGCCCGGACGCTCGCCCCGGCGTCTTGCAGCGCCTGAACAATCGCCAGAGCGGGCGAGTCGCGCATGTCGTCGGTGTTGGCCTTGAACGTCAGACCGAGCACGCCGATAGTCTTTCCATGGGCGTCGCCGCCAATCGACTGCACGACCTTGCGGCCCATCGAGCGCTTGCGATTGTCGTTGGCCAGCACCACCGCCTCGACGATGCGCAGCGGCGCCTCGTAATCGTGGTTGGTCTTGAGCAGGGCAAGCGTATCCTTGGGAAAGCACGAACCACCATAGCCCGGCCCGGCCATCAGGAATTTCGGGCCGATGCGGTTGTCCATGCCCATGCCGCGGGCGACGTCCTGCACGTCGGCCCCGACCTTTTCGCACAAGTCGGCGATCTCGTTGATGAAGCTGATCTTGGTCGCGAGGAAGGCGTTCGCCGCATACTTGGTCAGCTCGGCCGCGCGCCGGGCCATGACCAAGAGCGGGCTCTCGTTGCGGATCAGCGGACGATAGACTTCCTGCAGCACGACCCGCGCATGCTCGTCGTTGACGCCGATGACGATCCGGTCGGGCCGCTTGAAGTCCTCGATCGCCGCGCCTTCGCGCAGGAACTCGGGGTTCGAGGCGACGGAGAACTCGAGGTCGGGCCGCGCCGAGCGGATGATCCGTTCGACTTCGTCGCCGGTGCCGACAGGCACGGTCGACTTGGTCACCACCACCGCGCCTGGGCGCAGGTAGCCGGCCATTTCCCTGGCGGCGGCATGGACGTAGGACAAGTCGGCATGGCCGTCACCGCGGCGCGAGGGCGTCCCTACGGCGATGAATCGGCGTCCGCGTTCTGCACTACTTCGGCGATATCGAGCGTGAATTGCAGCCTGCCTGCCGCCACGTTCTTTGCAACCAGTTCTTCGAGGCCTGGCTCGAAGATCGGCGTCCGCCCCTCTAGCAGGGCGCCGATCTTCGAAGCGTCCTTATCGACGCAGGTTACTTCGTGGCCAAAATCGGCAAAGCAGGCGCCCGAGACGAGACCGACGCACCCGGTGCCGATCATCACAATATGCATGCCGTCTCCAACCAGTTTGGTGGGGGGCGGACCGCCTCGCCCGATGGCGCAGGGCACCCTAAGCGAACAATGAGAGGGGGCGCAAGCGACTGAAGCCCGGTCGCTCATCCCCCGCCTACCATCGACTCAGCTACGGCTAAACCAGCGCGATGTCCGGCGCGTCTTCCTGCTTCATGCCGACGACGTGATAGCCGGCATCGACATGGTGCACTTCGCCGGTGACGCCCGACGAGAGGTCGGACAGCATGTAGAGCCCGGCGCCGCCGACATCCTCGATCGTGACGTTGCGGCGGAGCGGCGAATTGAGCTCGTTCCACTTGAGGATGTAGCGGAAGTCGCCGATCCCGCTCGCCGCGAGCGTCTTGATCGGCCCGGCGCTGATCGCGTTGACGCGGATGTTCTCCGGCCCGAGGTCGTTGGCGAGGTACTTGACGCTGGATTCCAGCGCGGCCTTGGCGACGCCCATCACGTTGTAGTGCGGCACGACCTTTTCGGCGCCGTAGTAGGTCAGCGTGAGGATCGACCCGCCGTTCGGCATCATCGCCCGCGCGCGGCGGGTGACCGCGACCAGCGAATAGGCCGAAATGTTCATCGTCATCAGGAAATTTTCGAGGCTGGTATCGACGTACTTCCCGCGCAGCTCGTTCTTGTCGGAAAAGCCGATCGCGTGGACCACGAAGTCGATCGTATCCCAGCGTTTGCGCAGCGTTTCGAACGCGGTGTCGAGCGCCGCCATGTCCGAAACGTCGCAATCGAAGGTGAAATCGGAACCGAGCTGCTCGGCGAGCGGCTTGACTCGCTTGGCAAGCGCTTCGCCCTGGTAGGAAAAAGCCATTTCCGCGCCGTGTTCGCGCAGTCTCTGGGCGATGCCCCAGGCGAGCGACTTCTCGTTCGCCAGCCCCATGATCAACCCGCGCTTGCCGTCCATCAGGCCGCTCATGCGCTAGTCTCCTCCTGTTCCGCTTGCTCTTCCGCCGCCCCGCTGGCGCGATCGCCACCCTCGCCGATCCGGTCCTCTATCTCCTCGGGCGTCACGGCCAGTGCCGCATTGAGCTCGGCGCCCATAACCATCCCTAAGCCGACGAGCCAGAAAAAGAAAAGCGCGATCATGATGCCCGCGAGCGAGCCGTACGTGAGGTCGTAGGTGAACACCGTCCTGAGCAGCGGCGGCAGTGCCAGCGAGACGGCGACCCACCACGCGGTGACGAGCAGCGCGCCCGGCCACTTGGGATAGCGCCGCGTGCGGTAGTCGTGCGGGGTCAGCGTGTAGAACAGCAGGTAGATCGAGCCGTAGAGAACGAATGCCGGGATCAGCCGGGAGAACGAGAGTTCGCCGAGCGCATCGCCCAGCTGCGGGGAATAGACTTCGACCAGTTCCAGCACCGCGCCGATCGTCACCTGGACGAGCAGGCTGAGCATCAGCAGCACGACCGCGGCGAAGATGATCCCGGTGGAGAACAGGCGGTATTTCCAGAAGGCCGCGGTCTGCTCGGTGCCGTAGGCGCGGCGCAGGATGTCGCGGATCGTCTCGATCAGGCTGCTGACGGTCCACAGGCCGACCAGCCCGCCGGCCCACAGCAGCCAGCCGCTGCGCAGTTCGATCACGCGGCGCGCGACGGGGCCGATCGCGTCGCCGACCACCGGCGGCAAGGCATAGAGGATCGCGCCGATCGTCGCGGCCCGCTCGCTTTCCTCGCCGAACGCCGAAAAGATCGCCGCGCCGGTGATGAAGAACGGAAAAATCGCCAGCATGGCCATGTAGGCCAGGTTGCCGGCATGGATGAAGCCGACGTTGTAGGTTCCCACCAGCACGCGCTGGACCACCGCGAAAAAGCGCGTCCCCGGCCCGACCGCTCCGCGCACCTGTTCGTGCAGCGCCAGGTGGCGCAACGCGGCCCTGCGCCGGCCCTCGGGCGTCACGTCCTCCACGGGCGGGTCGAGCGTGTCCTGGTCGGGGAGGACGTGCAGAGCCATTGCCTGGCGTTCTACCAGCCGGCTTCGGGCTGTCGAGTTCCCGGGTGCCGGGATCGGCGGTCAGGCGCCAAGGTGCGCGCGCGCGTTCGTGGCATCGCGCCAGCCCTTGAGCCGCTCTGCGAGTTCGGACACGTCTTCCGGCAAGTCGATCTCCAGCGCCACCAGCTGGTCGCCGCGGCCGCCGCCCTTCTTGCTGAACCCCTTGCCCTTGAGCCGCAGCACCTTGCCCGAGCTCGATCCGGGATCGATCGTTAGCATGACCGCGCCGTCGACCGTCGGCACTTTGACCTTGGCGCCGAAGACCGCCTCGTCGAGCGTGATCGGCAGGTCGAGCCGCACGTCGTTGCCGTCGCGGCGGAAGAAGGCATGGGGCTCGACCAGGATCGTCACCAGCGCGTCGCCGTTGCCGGCGGGCCCCGGCTCGCCCTTGCCCGAAAGGCGCATCTGCGTGCCTTCCTCGAGCCCGGCGGGGAGCTTCAGGTCGATCGTCTTGCCGTCGGCCAGCGTGATCCGCTGGGGTTTAAGCGTCGCCGCATCGGCGAACGGCACGCGCAGGCGATACTGGACGTTGGCGCCCTTGCGCGGCGGCGGCTGGGGCCTGCGGCCGGGGCCGCGCGCGCCGCCGGCTGCGCCGCGTCCGCCGAACAGGCCCTCGAAGATGTCGCCGATATCGAGGCCCTCGGCGTCGCCGAAGCCCTCGAAGTCCTGCGCGGAAAAGCCGCGCGCGCCGCCCTGCCCGCCACGGAACCCATTGCCGAAGCCATGGCCGAACGGCATGGCCGGATTGCCCTCGGCATCGATCTCGCCGCGGTCGTACTGGGCGCGCTTTTCCTTGTCGGACAGGAGGTCATAGGCCTTCGTGACCTCGGAAAAACGTTCCGCGGCCTTGGGATTGTCGGTGTTGCGGTCGGGGTGGAGCTCCTTGGCGAGCTTGCGATAGGCGGACTTGATGTCCTTCTCGTCCGCGTTGCGCGCCACGCCCAGGGTCGAATAGGGATCGGCCATGGTGTGTTAGCTAGGTAGTTCGCTCGCCGGGCGCAAGCGGTGCTTTCCTCCCGTGCGGGCACGGTCTAGTGCGGGGCCATGAGGAATCCGACGCGACAGCCGGGACCGCTTCGTCAGCGCCGCGCATGCCCGGCGGCGGGGCGGGCGGCGATGGCGCGCGCCGCACTCCCTTCGATCGTGCCGATTTCGCGAGGACTTTCGCGTGGAAGCTGAACAGGATGCGATCCCCCAGGGCGATCCCTTCGCGCTGTTCGACGCCTGGTTCACCGAGGCGCGCGAGTCCGAGCCGAACGATTCCAACGCGATGGCGCTCGCCACCGCCACTGCGAACGGCCGGCCGTCGGTGCGCATGGTCCTGCTCAAGGGCCACGGCGCCGACCTGGGCGCGGGGGGCGGCTTCGTGTTCTACACCAATGCCGAAAGCCGCAAGGGGCGCGAAATCGCCGCCAACCCCCATGCCGCGCTGCTGTTCCACTGGAAGAGCCTGCGCCGGCAGGTCCGCATCGAAGGCCCGCTGAGCGAAGTCACCCCGGCCGAGGCGGACGCCTATTTCCATTCGCGCCCGCGCGTCTCGCAACTCGGTTCGGCGGCGTCGGACCAGTCGCGCCCGCTCGATGCGCGCCGCACCTACCTCGACCGGGTTGCCGAGCTTGCCGCGCGCTATGACGGGCAGGAGATCCCGCGCCCGCCGCACTGGACCGGCTTTCTCCTCGCTCCCGAACGGATCGAGTTCTGGATCGACCGCCCCAACCGCCTGCACGAGCGGCGCCTGTTCGTCCGCGACGGCGAGCGCTGGACCAGCAGCCTGCTCTACCCGTGAGCGAGGTGCTCGAAGCCCGCGCCCGGCTGACCCGGAGCGCCGCGTTGGCCTCGATCGCGACGGCCTTGCTGCTCGCCGGGATGAAAGTCTGGGCGGTGCTGCGGACCGATTCGACCGCCATGCTCGGCAGCCTTGCCGACACCAGCCTCGACCTGATCGCCAGCGTGGCCACGCTGGTCGGCGTGTGGATCGCGGCGATGCCGGCGGACGAGGAGCATCGCTTCGGCCACGGCAAGGCCGAGGCGCTGGCGGCGATGTTCCAGGTCGTGCTGATTTCGCTGTCCGCGTTCGGCCTTGCGTTCCGGGGGGTGAACCAGCTGATCGCCGGCGAACGGGTGGCCTCGGCGGACGAGGGCATCGTCGTCTCGGTCATCGCGATCGGCGCCACCTTCGCGCTGCTTGCCTGGCAGCGCCACGTGATCCGCCGGACCGGCAGCCTCGCGATCCGGACCGACAACGTCCACTACAAGTCCGACCTGTACCTGAACCTCGGCGTCATCGCGGCGCTGGTGCTCGACCGCTATGCCGGGATCGCCGGGGCCGACCCGGGCTTCGGGCTCGCCATCGCGGCCTGGCTCGCCTGGGGCGCATGGCGCGCCTCATCCGAAGCGATCGACCACCTGATGGACAAGGAATGGCCCGAAGAGCGGCGCGAGCAGTTCCTGGCGGTGCTCGCCCGGCACCCCGAACTGCGCGGCGTGCACGACCTGCGCACCCGCACCAGCGGCGCGCACGACTTCGTCCAGTTCCATGTCATGGTCGACGGCGGCATGTCCGTCGCCGAGGCGCACCGGGTGATGGACGAGCTCGAGGAGCGGATCGAGAACGAATTTCCCGGGGTCGAGGTGCTGATCCACCCCGATCCCGAAGGCCTGATCAATGAAACCGGCAGTGCCGCCGAAGAGCTGCTGCCGGGAATCGCGGAGAAGCCCTGATGAAGCTGCCCTACTGGCACGTCGACGCCTTTGCCGCGCATCCCTTCGCCGGCAACCAGGCGGCGGTCATGCCGCTCGACGAATGGCTGCCCGACGACGTGCTGCAAGCGATCGGCGAAGAGAACAATTTCGCCGAGACGGCCTTCCTGGTGAAGGACGCGACCGGCGCGGCCGACTGGGAACTGCGCTGGTTCACCCCCGCGATCGAGATCCGGCTGTGCGGCCACGCCACGCTGGCCGCGGGCCACGTCATGCTCGGCCTCGGCGGCGGCGAGCGAGTCACGTTCCGCACGCGCAAGGCCGGGGTGCTCGAAGTGCGGCGGATGGCCGGCGGGGGCTACGAGCTGGCCTTGCCGGCGATCGCCACCGAGCCCGGCGAACGGCCCGAGGCCGTGGCGCTGCTCGGCGGGCGCGTGAGCGAGGTCTGGCGCAATCCCGACCGCTACGGGATCTACCTGTTCGGCAGCGAGGAGGAAGTCCGCGCCCTGTCGCCCGACTTCAAGGGCCTTGCCGCGCTCGGCGACGACCAGTTCATCTGCACCGCGCCCGGCACGCGGACCGACGTCGTCAGCCGGGTGTTCGTGCCCGGCGCGGGGATCGACGAGGACAGCGTGACCGGCTCGGCCCATGCCGCGCTGACGCCTTTCTGGGCGGCGAGGCTCGGCCGCGCGGCGTTCACCGCGCACCAGGCCTCGCGGCGCGGCGGCGACCTTTCCTGCCGGCTCGACGGCGCGCAGGCCTGGCTCGGCGGCCAGTGCGTGACGGTTGTCGAAGGGACGTTCTACCTGCCCGGATAGAGCGTGGCGATCGCTTCCAGCTTGTCGACGAGCGGCTTGCGGATTTCGTCGTCGGTCTTGCCGAGGCGGACGATCGTCAGCTCCTGCGAGGGCACGACGATCACGTATTGCCCGAGATGGCCGACCGCGGCGAAGGCGTCGGCCGGGCCAGTGTCGGGAAACAGCACCACGCGCTCGGTGCCCGAATCGCGGTTGAGCCAGGTCATCGCTCCGTAATCGGGCGCGCGCGGGCTCGGCCGGGTCATGAACTCGATCCAGCCGCGCGGGACCAGCTGGGCGCCCTTCACTGCGCCGGAATGCCGCAGCATCTCGCCGAACTTGCCCCAGTCGCGCGCGGTGGCCCAGATCATGCTGCCGCCCTCCATCGTTCCGGCGGCGTCGAACTCGGGGTGGAACGAAGGCGCGCCGAGCGGGGCCGCCAGGCGCGAGGCGAAGAACTCGGCGACCGCCGCGCGCCGCGATTCGACATTGCCGCGCGGGGCCAGCACGCGCGCGGCAATGTCCGCCAGGATCACGCCCGTGGGCGTCGAATAGGTGAATACCTGCCCCGCATCGTGTTCCAGCGGCTGGGCTTCGGCCCATGCGGCCATGTCGTCGCGCCCGTCGCGGAACAGCATCCGCACTTCGGCCGAATCGTAGACCGGATCGGCCTTCTCCTTGTGCCGCAGCCCCGAACGCATCTGCAGCAGCTGGCGCAGGGTGATCTCGCCGCGCGGGTCGCCCGGGCGCTGCCAGCTGGGGATGGGCGGCACATCGTCGAGCCGCAGCCGCCCTTCGGCAACCAGCACGCCCACCAGCACCCCGGTCACGGTCTTCGACATCGACCAGCCGAGGAACCTCGTCTGCGGCCCGTAGCCGGGGCCATAGCGCTCGGCGACGACTTCGCCCTTGTGCAGCACCAGCAGCGCGCGGGTTTCGCCGATGCCTTCGGCGGTGAACAGCGCGTCGACCGCGCGGGCAAGCCGTTCGCGGTCGACGCCCGGTGCTGCGCTGACCGCCTCGAGCGCGCCCGCCGGCAGCGGCGGCTCGGGCGGCGGGCCCGGCTCGCCGCAGCCGGCAAGCAAGAGGGCTGGCAGCACGGCGGCGGCGAAGCTAGGGAAGGCGCGGCGCATCATCGGCGCTTGTTTCTTCTCCCACGCAGGAGCGCATGGCAACCGCAAAGACCTCGACGGCCCGCGCGCGGCCCCTCTGGCTGAAGATCCTGCTCGTCCTTTTGCTCGGGGCGGGGGCGCTGGCGTGGCTCTATCGCGCGCCCATCGCCGGCTATGGCGAAACCGGTGCGGCGGTCGGCGCGCGCGTCGCCTGCTCGTGCCGCTACGTCGCCGGCCGCGGCCTGCAGGACTGCAAGAAGGACTTCGAGCCGGGGATGGAAGCGGTCTTCCTGAGCGAGGACGAGGAGGCGAGGAGCGTGACCGCCTATGTCCCGTTCGTCGCCAGCGAGACCGCGCGCTATCGCAAGGGCTACGGCTGCGTGCTCGAACCCTGGGACGAATAGGGTTCGGTGGCGTCGATCCAGCCGCCCCCGACCACCCGGTCGCCGGCATAGATCACCGCCGCCTGGCCCGGCGCGACGCCGTATTCGGGCTCGGCGAAGCGGATCGTCGCGGCGCTCCCGTCGCCGAGCGGCCCGTCGAGCGTGACCGGCACCGGCTTCGCCAGCGAGCGGACCTTGGCCGTCAGCGGTTCATCGGGTAGCGGGCCGATGCGGTTGGTCTCGACGATCCGCGCCGAGCCGACCGCCAGCAGCCGCTTCGGTCCGACAAGCACTTCCGCCGCCCCGGCATCGAGCGCCACGACATAGAGCGGCTCGGCCTGGCCGCCGATCTCGAGCCCGCGACGCTGGCCGACGGTAAAATGGATCACTCCCGGATGATCCCCGATAATCCCGCCTGTTTCCGCGTGGACGATCCGTCCCGGGCGGGCGCCTTCGGGGCGTAGCGCCGTGACGATCCGGGCATAGTCGCCGCCGGGCACGAAGCAGATGTCCTGGCTGTCCGGCTTGGCGGCGACCGCCAGGCCGAATTCGCCCGCCAGGCGGCGCACTTCGTCTTTCGGCAACCCGCCCAGCGGGAAGCGCAGGTAGCCGAGCTGTTCCTCGCTCGTCGCATAGAGGAAATACGACTGGTCGCGCGCCGGATCGAGCGCGCGGCGCAGCTCGGGACCCGCGGGCCCCATTACCCGGCGCACGTAATGGCCGGTCGCCAGGCAATCGGCACCGAGCTCCCTCGCCATGCGCAGGAGGTCGGTGAACTTGGGCCCCATGTTGCAGCGGATGCACGGGATCGGCGTGCGGCCGGCGAGATAGTCGTCGGCGAACCGCTCGACCACTGCCTCGCGAAAGGCGCTCTCGTGATCGAACACGTAGTGCGCGAACCCGAGCCGGTCGGCCACGGCGCGGGCATCGCGAATGTCGTCGCCGGCGCAGCACGCGCCCTTGCGCCCGGTTGCCGCGCCATGATCGTAGAGCTGCAGGGTGATGCCGATCACTTCGGCGCCGCTCTGCGCCGCCAGCGCCGCGACCACCGAGCTGTCGACCCCGCCGGACATGGCGACGACGATTCGGCAGCCGGGCGCGGCGCGCGGCAGGTCGAACAGCGCGGCCGGATCGTCGAGAAGGGCGGTTGCGGGCATCACGCGGGCGCCCTTACACCCCTCGGCCCGCGACGGCAAAGGCGGGTTGCGGACGTTTACCGGCACTAACGCAAGGTAAACCGGGGCTTTACCTGATTTTGACGCTTGGCGGGCTAAGCCGGCGGCATGTTCGAAGGCAAGCCTCCGAATTCCGGCATGAGCCTCCCCCTCGACCTCGCCAACAGCGAGCAGGGAGAGCTGCGCCCGGTTTCCTGGCACGACCTCGTCGCCCGGCTCGACGCCGTGCGTGGACTGAGGGCCGCCATAGGGGCCGGCGAGACGGCCGGCGACGCCAGTTTCGATCCCGAATCGGCGCGCCACATCGCCGCGCTCGAGAACGGCAAACTGGACGTTAACTTTGATGATTTAGCCAATGGCAAACCGGCAGACGGCATCAGTCGGGCCAATAATATTGGCGCCCCTCATGGCGTTCCGAGGAAGTAGATGATCGAGAACCAGAAAATCCGTCCCGCGCAGGTGATCGGCCCCCTTGGGGAGGCGCTGACCGTCGCCGACTTGCCTTCGCCCGAGACCAAACGGTGGGTCGTGCGGCGCAAGGCGGAAGTCGTCGCGGCCGTCAACGGCGGCCTGCTCACGATCGACGAGGTGCTCGAGCGCTATAACCTCACGCTCGAGGAATTCGCCTCGTGGCAGCGCGCGGTCGACCGTTCGGGCATGCAGGGCCTGCGGGTGACCCGCATCCAGCACTATCGCGAGCTCTACGAGCGCCAGCTCAAGTATTGATCCCGGCCCCCCGGGGCGCTCCGCGCACCTGCGCCACCAGCCTTGCATCACCCGGCCGCCAGTCGGCGGCCGCCGCTTCTCGCCCGTTGTTCCCCTGGCCTTCGCACGCGAAGGTGGGAACGCTTCACCTGCCGCTCGGTTGTTGGGTTGTAGCGCGCTCACGGTCGGGCGCGACAACAGGAGGACCTGAGCATGGGCGGTTGGATTATCGCGATTATCGTCGGCGGCGTCGCCGGCTGGCTGGCGAGCCTGGTGATGAGCCGGGATGCGTCGATGGGCATCTTCTGGAACATCGCGGTCGGGATCATCGGCGCGCTCCTCGGCAATGCCGTGATCGCGCCGCTGCTCGGCTTCGGCGGCAGCATCCAGACCTTCAACCTGCCCGGTTTCGGCATTGCCGTCCTCGGAGCGGTGGTGCTGCTGGCGATCGTCAACCTCGTCCAGCGCGGGCGCGTGCGTTAACCGCCGCTCACAGACGAAATCGGCGCGGCCTGCCTGGCGCGGGCCTGCCCCGCCGGCTTGCGACAAAATATTACTCGTCGGGCCACAAATGCATTTGATAGAGTCCCCGATTGCGTGCCGTACAGCCGCGGCCTATGCGCCCAGCAATTGGCGCTGCCACCAGTATGCGGAGAGCGGCCGATTGTGATATGGCCTCGTTTGAGGCTGCGGGATTCTGAGCGCGCATGAATTACGAAACGACAGTCGACCTGACCGGCGCTGACAATTTGGAAATCGGGCCGGAGGGTTCCGAGAGCGCCGCGCGCCGCCGCCGCCGCTGGCTGTACCTGGGCGTGTTGGCGCTTCTTGTGCTGGCGATCGGACTTCTCGTTTACCTTCGCAGCGCGAACGGGGGCGATGCCGCCTCAAGCGAGGAACAGGCCCCGGCGGTTACCGTGGTCGCGCCCGGCAGCGGCACGATCGTCGGCTTCATCAACGCCACCGGCACCCTTGCGGCAAGGCGCGAAATGCCCGTCGGCGTGGTCGGCGAAGGCGGCCGCGTGGTCGCCGTCCCGGTCGAAGCGGGGCAATGGGTCCGCGCCGGCCAGGTCCTCGCGGTGATCGACCGTTCGGTCCAGTCGCAGCAGGCCCAGAGCTCCGCCGCGCAGATCGAGGTCGCGCGCGCCGATTCCCATCTCGCCCAGGCCAACCTCGACCGCGCGCTGCAGCTGGTCGACCGCGGCTTCATTTCCAAGGCCGACGTCGACCGGTTGACCGCGACGCGCGACGCCGCGGCGGCTCGCGTGCGCGTGGCCGAGGCGCAGTATCGCGAATTGCTCGCCCGCAATGCCCGGCTCAACATCGTCGCCCCGCACGCCGGGCTGATCCTCGAGCGCAACATCGAGCCCGGGCAAGTCGTCGGCGCGGGTTCGGGCGTGCTGTTCTCGATCGCCAAGGACGGCGAGATGGAGCTGCTGGCCGATGTCGGCGAAACCGACCTGGCCAAGCTTTCGATCGGCGTGAGCGCCACGGTCACCCCGGTCGGGACCGACCGGGCCTTCACCGGCCAGGTGTGGCAGCTGTCGCCGGTGATCAACGAGCAGGATCGCCAGGGCACCGCGCGGATCGCGCTCGCCTATGCGCCCGGACTGCGCCCCGGCGGCTTTGCCAGCGCGGTGATCAACAGCGGCACCGTGGTCGCGCCGATGCTGCCCGAATCCGCCCTCCAGAACGACGAGAAGGGCACGTTCGTCTACATCGTCGGCGCCGACAACAAGGTGGTCCGCCGCGAGGTCAAGACCGGGATCGTGACCGACCGCGGGATCGCCGTGGTCGAGGGGCTGGTCGGGTCGGAAAGGGTTGTCGTCAGGGCCGGCGGTTTCCTGTCGCCGGGCGAAGAAGTGAGGCCCCAGCTCGCCAAGCGCGACAACTGACCGGGTAGTTCGGCGTGAACCTGCGATATCTTTCCGCATGGTCGATCCGTAACCCGATCGTTCCCATCGTGCTGTTCATCGGCCTGCTGCTGGCCGGTGTCGTCGCGTTCAACCGGCTGGACGTGAACGGCAGCCCGGACATCGACTTCCCGGCGGTCAACGTGTTCATTTCGCAGCCGGGCGCCGCGCCGACCGAGATCGAGACGCAGATCACCCAGAAGGTCGAGGCCGCGATCCGCTCGATCAACGGGGTCGACGAAATCCAGTCCACCGCCTCGGAAGGCGGCAGCAGCACCCTGGTCCAGTTCGCCATCGGCACCGATGCCAACGACGCGGTCAGCGAGGTCAAGAACGCTGTCGACCAGGTTCGCAGCGACTTGCCCGACGGGATCCTCGAACCGCGCGTGTCCAAGGTCGAGATCGGCGGCAACGGCCCGATCGGCTATTTCGCCATTCGCGCCGACGACATGACGATGGAGCAGCTCAGCTGGTACGTCGACGATACCGTGTCGCGCCGGCTGCTCGGGATCGAGGGGATGGCCTCGGTCGGCCGCTCGGGCGGCGTCGACCGCGAAATCCGCGTGGTGCTCGACCCGGCGCGGATGCAGTCGCTCGGCGTCACCGCCAGCCAGGTCAACCAGGTGCTGCGCCAGATCAACACCGATGCCGCCGGCGGGCGGGCCGAGATCGCCGGCTCGCGCCAGTCGGTCCGCGTGCTGGGGAACGCCGAAAGCGCCTATGACCTCGGGCAGACCAAGATAAGCCTGCAGGGCGGCCGGACGATCAGGCTGACCGACATCGCCGACGTGTTCGACGGCTTTTCGGAACAGAGCTCGATCGCCAAGATCGCCGGCCAGCAGGTCGTCACCTTCAGCCTCGAACGCGCCAAGGGCGCCTCCGACGTCACCGTCTACGAAGACGCGATGAAGGAGATCGAGGCGCTGCAGGAGGAAAATCCCGGCATCCACATCACCACGCTCTACACCTCGGTCGACTATACCAAGCAGCAGTACGAAACCTCGATGGAATCGATGATCGAAGGCGCGGTGCTGGCGATCGTCGTGGTGTTCCTGTTCCTGCGCGACTGGCGCGCGACGATGATCAGCGCGGTGGCGATCCCGCTTTCGGCGATCCCCACGTTCTGGTTCATGGGCCTGCTCGGCTTCACGCTCAACGAGCTCTCGCTGCTGGCCCTCAGCCTCGTCGCCGGCGTGCTGGTCGACGACGCGATCGTGGAGATCGAGAACATCGTGCGCCACATGCGCATGGGCAAGAGCGCCTACCAGGCGGCGATCGACGCCGCCGACGAGATCGGCCTCGCCGTGGTGGCGACGACCTTCTCGATCGTCGCGGTGTTCCTGCCGGTCGGCCTGATGCCGGGCATCTCGGGCCAGTTCTTCAAGAATTTCGGCCTGACCGTCGTCGCCGCCGTGCTGATGAGCCTGGCGGTCGCGCGGATGATCACGCCGATGATCGCGGCCTATTTCCTCAAGGCCAAGGGTCACGCCGCGCACGGCGAAGGCACGATGATGGACCGCTACCTCAAGATCCTCGGCTGGTCGCTCGACACGCGGCTGTCCACGCGCCTGCGTTCGACGCTGGCGCGGGTGCGGGCCCGGTTCGCCTATTACCTTCCCACGCTGGCATTCGGCCTTGCCGGGCTCGGCTATGTCGCGATGCGCCAGGCCAGGGCGGCAGCCGAAGCCGGCGAGGAAGCGACTTTCGGCGCCGGCCGGATCCTTGGCCCGCTGTTCGCCGGGCTGCTGCCCGGGGTGCTGTTCGGCCTCGCGCTGACCTTCGTCGTCGGCGGCCTCTACGGCTGGTGGAAGGGCTTCGACCACAATCGCTTCACGATGTGGATCCGCTATGCCGCGGCACGCGCCCGGCTGCTCGACCACCGGCTGTGGTCGTTCGGGATCGGGGTGTTCGCGCTGGTCCTGACGGTGACCTTGCTGATGGTGCTGCCGCAGCAGTTCCAGCCGCTGACGGACTCCGATTCGAGCCGGGCCAACATCGAGATGGTGCCGGGCACGACGATCGAACAGACCGAGCTGGTGGCCGATCGCGTCGCCGAGCTGCTGCGCCAGCAGCAGGAAGTGCGGCTGGTGATGGAGCGCGTGCGCGAAGGATCGGCCACGCTGTTCATCATGCTGAAGGACGATCGCGAGACCAAGAGCACCGATTTCGAGCGGCGGCTGAGCAAGGAATTCCAGAATATCCCCGATGCCCGCGTGACTTTCTCGTCGCAGTCTGGCGGCGGCGGCACCGGGCGCGACATCTCGGTCATGCTGGCAGGCTCCGATCCCGAGCTGCTCAAGAACACGGCGCAGGCGCTGGTCGAACAGATGAAGGGCGTCGAAGGCGTGGTCGCGCCGCGCATCGCCGCCGACCTGCAGCGCCCCGAGCTGGTGATCGTGCCGCGGCTCGACATCGCCGCGCAGCTCGGCGTCACGACCTCGGCGCTGAGCCAGGCGATCCGCATTGCCACGATCGGGGAAATCGACCAGTCGGCCGCCAAGTTCTCGCTGTCCGATCGCCAGGTGCCGATCCGCGTGGTCCTGCCCAAGAGCTCGCGGCGCGACATTTCCACGATCGAGAACCTTCCGGTGCCCACCGCAAGCGGCGGCTCTGTGCCGCTCAAGCGCGTGGCCGACATCCGTTTCGGCGCCGGCCCGACGCAGATCCAGCGCTACAACCAGTCGCGCCGCATCTTCGTCGGCGCCGACCTTGCGGAGGGAGCGGTCAAGGGCCCGGTATCCGAGCAGATCAACGCGCTGCCGGTCATGCGGAACCTGCCGGCGGGCGTGTCCAACGCGCCCGTGGGCGAAGAGAAGTGGCAGGCCGAGCTGATCACCAACTTCATCATCGCGGTGATCAGCGGCATCATGCTGGTGTTCGCCGTGCTGGTGCTGCTCTACCGCCGCTTCGTTTCGCCGCTGGTCAACATGACTTCGCTCCTGCTGGCGCCGCTCGGCGGCCTCATTGCGCTCGCGATCATCGGCCAGCCGATCTCGATCTCGGTCTACATCGGCCTGCTCATGCTTCTCGGCATCGTCGCCAAGAATTCGATCCTGCTGATCGATTTCGCGATCGAGGAGATGGAACGCGGCGTGCCGAAGCTCCAGGCGATCATGGACGCCGGGCACAAGCGCGCCCAGCCGATCGTGATGACCACGATGGCGATGACCGCTGGCATGATCCCGACCGCGCTGTCGCTGTCGGGCGACGCGGCCTGGCGCGCGCCGATGGGCACGGTGGTGATCGGCGGCCTGATCCTTTCGACCATGCTGACCCTGCTGATCGTGCCGGCCGGCTTCAGCCTCGCCGACGGTTTCGAGAAGCGAGTCGGCCCGTCGCTGCGCAATCGCCTGCTGACCTACCGCCCGGGAGACGGCGGGCCCGAGGTCGAGGAGGCCTTCCCTGCCGAATGAGCCCGGTGCGGGCATGACCGGCGCGGGAAAGGTTCCGGCGCCGCGCCCCCCTTTGCCGGTCCCCGATCGCGCGCGGCGGATGCGCCAGGTGGCGACAGGCATGCTGGTGGCGATGGCGGCGCTGTTCGCGCTCGCCCGCAGCCAGCTCGGCATGCACCCCGCCTGGGGCTATGTCCTGGCCTTTTCGGAAGCGGCGATGGTCGGCGGCCTGGCCGACTGGTTCGCGGTCACCGCGCTGTTCCGCCACCCGCTCGGCCTGCCGATCCCGCACACCGCGATCATCCCCGAGAACAAGGACCGCATCGCCGACACCATGGCGCGGTTCCTGCGCATGAACTTCCTCACTCCCACGGTCGTCGCGCGGCGCATGCGGGGCATGAACCTGGCGCGCGCGGCCGGCGAATTCCTCGCCCGGCCGGACGGCGGCGACTTGTCGCGCATCCGCCTCGGCGCCGGCGACCTGTTCGCCGAGATGCTCGAATCGCTCGATCCGGAGCGGCTCGGCGGCCAGGTCAAGGCGGGGCTGGTCCACCAGCTCGGCAAGCTCGAGGTCGCCCCGGCGCTCGGCCAGATGCTCCACGGCGCGATCGCCGACAAGCGCCACTTGCCGCTGCTCGATTCGCTGATCCGCTGGGCCGGTCTCACGCTCGAGGACAACGAACAGATGGTTCGCGAGATGATCCATGCGCGGGCCAATGCCGTGCTGCGCTGGACCGGGCTCGACGAACGGCTCGCCAATTCGGTGATCGACGGGCTCTACAAGCTGTTGGCCGAAGTGCTGGTCGATCCCGGCCATCCCTTGCGCGGCAAGATCGAGGAAGGCCTCGAAAAGCTTGCCGACGACCTGCAGCACGATCCCGCGATGCGCGACAAGGTCGAGGGGATGAAGCGCGACCTCCTCGCCAACCCGGCGCTCGGCAACTGGTGGACCGGGGTGTGGGAGCGGATGCGCCTGTCGCTGATCGCCTCGGCGCGCGACCCGCAGGGCGGCGTTGGCGGGCAATTGAGCGGCATGCTCGGCGAGCTCGGCCAGGCCTTGCGCGAGGACGCGGCGCTGCAGCACCAGGTCAACCGCTTCGCCCGCCGCACCGCGGTCGGCGTGGCGACGCGCTACGGCGGGCAGATCGTCCAGCTGGTCTCGGAAACCGTGCGCCGCTGGGACGCGCGCACGGTGACCGACCGGATCGAAAGCGCCGTCGGCCGCGACCTGCAGTTCATCCGCGTGAACGGCACGCTGGTCGGCGGGCTGGTCGGCGTCGTCATTCACCTGATATCCGAGTTCGTATGAGCGATGCCCCGTTCCTCGTCACGGAGCGGCTCGAATTGTGGCTGCCGCGCCCCGGCGATCTGCGGGCGACGTACGATGTCGTGACGCACCCGGCGACCGGCCGCTACCTCGGGCCGCAGGCGCAGCTGCACGAACATGCGGTCCGCTTCATGCGCGGCGCCGGGAGCTGGTTCCTCTACGGCTACGGAGCGCTGATGCTGCGGCTGCGCGGGCAGGACGCGGTGATCGGCAATTGCGGCGTCTTTCACACCTTCCGCGGCCTGGGCGAGGATTTCGACGACCATCCGGAAGCCGGCTGGATCGTTGCCGCGGACCATGTCGGGCATGGGCTCGGCAGCGAAGCCATGCAGGCGGTGCTCGGCTGGTTCGACCGCGAGCATGGGCGCCGCCGGATGGTCTGCATGATCTCAATCGGCAACGCGGCCTCGCTCGGGCTCGCCGCCAAGCTCGGCTTCACCCCGCTGCGCGATACCGAGCTGCCCGACGGCGATACGGTGCGGCTGCTGGAGCGGCTGCCGGGCTAGCGCCGGCGGCCGCCGAACGGCGGCAGAAGGGAAGTCGGGCTGGCGATGTAGTAACCGGCCATCGGCTGGCCGCCGGCATCCTTGGCTGGGGTGAACTTGGTGTCGGCCATCAGCGTCTTGCAGATCCTGTCGTTGGTCGCTTGCTCGAGCGTTGCCCAATGGATCGTGCAGCTGGTCGGCTTGCCTGAGGCGTCGATCATCAGCCGCACCTGGTTCGATCCGCCAGAGAGCTTGGGGAAATCCGCGAAGGCGACAATGCCTTGCGGCAGCAAGCCGACGCCACCGCCTTCGGGGATGGCGGCCGAGGTCTGGGTCTTGAGCTTGGCGGCATCGAGCCCCCAAGTCTTCGCCAGATCGTCAGCGCATGCCTGCAGCGCCGCGATCGGGGCGTCGAGCCGGTCGGCATCGACCTGCACCGGATTGGTCAGTCCTTCGTCGAGGACGAACCCGTTCATGCCCTTAGCGGCTTCCTGTTCCTTTTCGCGGCTGTACGGCGCGGGCGGGGCGGGCGGCGTGCCCGGCGCGGGCGGCACGAACGGCGTGAGCGAGAACAGCCCGAGGTTGAAGTACTGCTTGCCGTCGGCGGTTTCGGACTTGGTGTAGCGCGCCTTGCGCTCGGCGTCGGTCGGCGTGAAATGCCAGCCGATCTCGTCCGCGCTGCGGTACATCTTGATGCCGTTGCTGATCAGGATCATGCGCATGAGCTGCCCGGGCTCGATCCGCTCGATCGCCAGCGCCAGGTCGTCCTTGCCATCGCTGAAGGTGCGCGCGAGGCGGCAATAGTCGTCGCCGTAATCGAGCGACCATTTTCCCGTCGGCTTGAAATGCCGGGCATTGTCTTGCGCCGCGGCCTGGGCCGGCGCGGCGACGAGCACGGCGGTGGCGACCAGAGATGGAATCGTCCCTATTTTCATTGGCCTCTCCCTCGCGCACCAAATTATTCGGCATTCGAGGCCGGTCAAGCAGCCACGAGCCGCGCGCGACGAACTGCGACAATTTTCTCCTGCGCCGGCGCCGGGCGCCGCGGCGGGGGAAGGTTCAGGCCGCCTGCCTGACTTGCGCGACGATTTTGCGCGCCGCGTCGCCCAGGTCCTCGGCCGGGATGATCGGCAGGCCCGAATTCGCGAGGATGTCCTTGCCGAGCTGCACGTTGGTGCCTTCGAGGCGGACCACCAGCGGCACGTCGAGCTCGACTTCGCGCGCGGCGGCGACGATGCCCTCGGCGATCGTGTCGCAGCGCATGATGCCGCCGAAAATGTTGACCAGGATGCCCTTCACCGCCGGGTCGGAAAGGATGATCTTGAACGCCGCGGTGACCTTCTCTTTCGAAGCGCCGCCGCCGACGTCGAGGAAGTTCGCCGGGAAGGCGCCATTGAGCTTGATGATGTCCATCGTCGCCATGGCGAGGCCCGCGCCGTTGACCATGCAGCCGATGTCGCCGTCGAGCTTGATATAGGCGAGGTCGTGCTTGCCGGCCTCGACCTCCATCGGGTCTTCCTCGGTCTCGTCGCGCATCGCCTCGATGTCGGGATGGCGGAACATCGCGTTCGCATCGAAGCTCATCTTGGTGTCGAGCACCAGCAGGCCGGCTGCCCCGGAAGCATTTGGCTTCGTTTCGACCAGCGGGTTGATCTCGAGCATCGAGCAGTCGAGCGCGACGAAGGCATCGTAGAGCTGCTTTGCCAGGCGTTGCGCCGCCTTGGCGGTTTCGCCCTTCAGCTTGAGCGCGAAGGCCACAGACCGGCCGTGGTGCGGCATGAAGCCGGTCGCGGGATCTACGGTGATGGTGGTGATCTTCTCCGGCGTCTCGTGCGCGACATCCTCGATGCTCATGCCGCCTTCGGTGGAGACGACCATCGCGACCCGCCCGCTCGCCCGGTCGACCAGCAGTGCGAGGTAGTATTCGTGCGCGATGTCGACGCCGTCGGTGACGTAGAGGCGATTGACCTGCTTGCCCGCCGGGCCGGTCTGCACGGTGACCAAGGTGTTGCCGAGCATCTCCTTCGCACTCGCCTCGACCTCGGCGAGCGAATGCGCCAGCCGCACGCCGCCCTTGGCTTCGGCCGGCAATTCCTTGAACTTGCCCTTGCCGCGCCCGCCGGCGTGGATCTGCGCCTTCACCACGAAGAGCGGCCCCGGCAGCCTGCCCGCCGCCTCGACCGCTTCGGCCACGCTCAGCGCCGGGTAGCCGACGGGCACGCCGATGCCGAATTTCGCCAGCAGTTCCTTGGCCTGGTATTCGTGGATGTTCATCGGGAGGGGGGCTTTCGCTCGACCGGATTGGATTTCTGCGGCGCGCATAGAGCCTGATCGCCGTCTATGGAAGCGGTGTCCGCTTCCATAGACGGCGTAAATCAGGCTCCATGCAAGTTATCGAGACCTTGATTCACGTTTCGGGCCATTCAGCCCGAAACGATCAAGGTCGAGGCATAGCGCGCGCCCCTTGCAATGCGTTCCGCTCGCGTCCACCTCCCGCGCGCATGATCGACCACGAGCGCCTGGAACAGATCTGCCGCGAGGCGGGGGCGATGGCGCTGCGGCAATGGCCGGGCCACGGCCATGCGCTCGAAAGCTGGGAGAAGCACCCCGGAAGCCTTGTGTGCGCCGCCGACCTCGAGGTCGACGCCTTCCTCAAGCGCGAGCTTGCCGCGCTGTTGCCCGCGGCCGGCTGGCTGTCCGAGGAAACCGTCGACCACCCCGAGCGGCTCGCCAGAGGGCTGTGCTGGCTGGTCGACCCGATCGACGGCACGCGCGACTTCATCCGCGGGCGCAAGGGCTGGGCGGTCTCGGTCGCGCTCGTCAGCGCGCAGCGGCCCCTGATCGGCCTGCTCGTCGCCCCGGCGCGCGATGAAGTGTGGCGCGCGATCGCCGGGCAGGGCGCCTGGCGCAACGGCGAACGCCTGCAGGCAAGCACCCGCCAGCAACTGCCGGGCGCGCGAGTCCCGGCGGATTCGCTCCCGCGCGAGGACAAGGACCTGGTGATGGTCGACAAGCCCAATTCGATCGCCTTGCGCGTGGCGCTGGTCGCGTCGGACGAGGCCGATCTCGTGGCGACGCTGCGCTGGGGCTACGAATGGGATGTCGCCGCCGCGGCGCTGATCGCCCGCGAAGCCGGCGCGGCCGTGACCGATGCCTTCGGCCACCCGCTCGTCTACAACAAGCGCGACCCGCGCGCTTTCGGCCTGCTCGTCAGCGCCCCGGCGATCCACCCCGCGGCGGTCGAGCGGCTGGCCGAGCGTGCGGCGGAATTCGGGCCGCGCCCGGCATAGGAAGGCCGGCTCCCCGGTTGCCCGGGGGCCGGCCCCTTCTCCGCTCGCTGTGCGGAACCCAAGTTAGGCTATTGCTGCCGCGCGGCCTCGGCTTCCTGCTGGCTGATCGGAGTGATCCGCAGCTCGACGCGGCGGTTGCGCGCGCGGCCTTCGGGCGTCGCGTTGTCGGCGATCGGGTACTGCTCGCCATAGCCGGTGGTCGCCATCCGCGCCCGGGCGACGCCGCGCAGGGTGAGGTACGCGGCGACCGATTCGGCGCGCCGCTTCGACAAGTCGAGGTTGTAGGCCTCGGACCCGGTCGAATCGGTGTGGCCCATCACGTCGATCAGGCTGTTCGGGTACTGCACCAGGCTTTGCGCGACATTGTCGAGCGCGGTCTGGAAGCTCGGGCTGATGGTGGTCGAATCGACCGCGAAGGTGACGTCGGGCAGGCTGACCAGGATGCCGTCGCCGCTCGGCGCCTCGGTGACCTCGATGCCGCTGCCGGCGGTTGTTTCCTTCAGCTCCCTGATCTGCTGGTCCATGCGGTAGCCGACGTATCCGCCCGCCGCCCCGCCGATGCCGGCGCCGATGATGCGCGCGGTCTTGCCGCCGATCAGCCCGCCGAGCAGGTAGCCGAGGCCGGCGCCGCCGACTGCACCGATGGCGGTGCGGGAAACCTTGCGCTCACCGGTATTGGGATCGGTGACGCAGGCCGTTACGCCCAGGAGCGAGACCGCTGCCAGGCTGGAGACAATGATGCGGGACTTGATCATAGGATGAAGCATCCTTTCCATGTGTGGGGACAACCTCGGGGCATGAATTACACGCCAGAGTCCCCGGGGATCGCTTCGTAAAACACCGGAAGCGGCTTAACGTTCCCCCGGCGCCCCCACCGCCGGCGATCGCGCGCTTCGCCTTCGCCCGCAAATCTGCTAGCCCGCTACAAGCGATGTCTCCATTTCCCTGGTTCAACCTTGCCGTCCTCGCCGGGCTGATCCTGCTCAACGGGGTCTTCTCGATGTCCGAGCTGGCGATCGTCTCGGCCCGCCCCGCGCGGCTGCGGATGGCCGCGGAAAAGGGCAGCGGCGCGGCGCGGACCGCGCTCGCGCTGGCCGCCGAGCCGGGCAAGTTCCTCTCCACCGTGCAGATCGGCATCACGCTCGTCGGCATCATCGCCGGCGCCTATTCCGGCGCGACGCTCGGCGGCCCGGTCGGCGAGCGGCTGGAATGGCTGGGCATGCTGCCGCGGACCGCCGAGAACGCCGGCTTCGCGCTGGTCATCGTGCTGACGACCTATTTCAGCCTGGTCATCGGCGAACTCGTGCCCAAGCAGCTGGCGCTGCGCGCGGCGGTGCCGATCGCGCTGGTCATGGCCCGGCCGATGGCGCTGGTCGCGCGCGCTTCGGCCCCGTTCGTCTGGGTGCTCGATTCCTCGTCGAGCCTGCTCATGCGCCTCATCGGCGTGCGCCATCGCGGCGAGCACAACCTGACCGCCGAAGAGCTGCGGATGATCTTCGCCGACGCGACTCGCTCGGGCGTCATCCGGGAAGGCGAGCGGGCGATCCTGTCGGGCATCATGCGCCTGGCCGAGCGGACGGTTCGCGAGCTGATGACGCCCCGAACCGAGATCGACTGGCTCGACCTGGGGGCGAGCGAGGCGGAAATCCGCGCGGCGATAGCCGCATCGCCGCATTCGCTGCTGCCCGTCGCCGACGGTTCGGTCGACCGGGTGGTCGGCGTGGTCAAGGTTCGCGAAGTGCTGGCCCTGCTGCTCGCCGGGCGGCCGGTGGCGCTGCGCCGGCTGATGAGGAAGGCCGAGGTCGTGCCCGACCAGCTCGACGCGATGGACGCCTTGCGCATCCTGCAGAGTTCCGGCCTCGGCATGGCCATGGTGCACGACGAATACGGCCACCTCGACGGGATCGTCACGCTGGCCGACCTGCTGACCGCGATGGCCGGCAGCTTCGCCAGCCACAAGGACGAAGGCGACGTGCCCGACCTGGTCGAGCGCGAGGACGGCTCGCTGCTGATTTCGGGCGCGATGACCGCCGATGCCCTGGCCGAGCGACTGGGGCTGGACCTGCCCGAAGGCCGCGAATTCGCCACCGCCGCGGGTTACGTGCTCTACATGCTCAAGCGCCTGCCGGTCGAAGGCGAGCATTTCAGGGACCAGGGCTGGCGCTTCGAGGTGGTCGACATGGACGGGCGGAAGATCGATAAATTGCTGGTCAGTTCGGCGAAGTGATGATCTTTTGTTTTACGCCTCAAGCGCCGGGCGCGGCGCATCCGCGCCGCTTGGCTTCCTCCGCTTCGCTCCGGGCGCGCGTTCGCGCTTGCGGGCTGCTGGTCGCAGCCCGAACCATTCCAGGCCTAATCGGTAGGCGATGATTTCGGTCCGCGACAGCGGATCGCAAGGCCGAACGGCCGCCCGAGCTTATGCGAGGAAAGCCAAGCGGGCCGGATGGCCCGCGCCCGGCGCCTGAGGGTGAGAACAAGGAAGAAGCGTAGGCGGGCGTCCCCGGCGTCAGCCGGGGATGGCAGCCGAAGCCGCTTGGCCGTCGCCTTCGGGCGCGGCGAGGATCGCCTGGGTGGTGGCGCCCTTGTCGACCGTGAAGGTGCGGCTGTCGCCGACCGACGAGCGGATGCCCGGTTCGGCGGTGCCGGCGCGGTCGAGCGCGCTGGTTTCGACCGCGCTGCGCGGGGCCGGGCCGCCGAACAGGGCATCGAGCGCCTGCTGGCTGGCGGTGCCTTCGGCCGGGCGCGGCGCGCCGGGCTGCGGCGGCACGAGCGCGAAGTCGGGCGGGACCACCAGCGGCGCCTGCCGCTGCACCGCGAATTCGTCGGGCCGGTCACGGCCGGCGATGCCCCCGCTGCCGCAGGCGGCGAGCAGCGAAGCGCCGGCAAACAGGATCGTGAAACGGGCAATGGTGCGCATCAATGGGTCTCCGCGGGTTGGTCCGCCCCTGTATCTTTCGGGGTCTCGTCGGGCGTGGACCCTGCCTCGCCTGGGCGGTCCGGGTCTTCGCTGTGGGTGTCGCGGGGTTTCTCGCGCATGAACAGCGAGCGGGCAAGGATTATCAGCACCCCGATGGTGATCGCCGCATCGGCGACGTTGAAGATCAGGAACGGGCGGAAATCGCCGAAATGCAGGTCGGCATAGTCGAGCACGTAGCCGAAGCGGAACCGGTCGCGGATGTTGCCGACCGCCCCGCCGAGCACCAGCGCCAGCGCGGCGATGTCGCCCCGGTGCCTCTCGCGCAGCATCCACACGGTCACGACGATCGCGATCAGCGCGGTGACCACGACCAGGCCCCAGCGCATTTCGACCGAGGTGGCGGTGAACATCCCGAGCGAGACGCCGTAATTGTGCGTCCGGGTCAGCGCGAAGATCGCCAGCAGCTCGATCGTGTCGCCGCTGCGCATCGCCAGCGGACCGTTGACCAGCCACTTGAAGTACTGGTCGACCACGAAGACCAGCGCGGCAATCGCGAAGCCGGTCAGGCGAAAGCGGGCGACGGGGCTCATGCGGCGGCGTCCATTTCCTCGACCACGTCCGAACAGCGACGGCACAGCGCGCCGTCCGCGGGCACTTCGGGCAGCAGCCGCCAGCAGCGGCCGCACTTGTGATGATCGGTCTTGCGTACGCTGACCTCGCTCGCAGCGCCGCGCGCTACCGGCCCGCTGATGAACAGCTCGGCGAGGTCGCCGTCGGAGAAGCCTTCGGGCACGGCACTTGCGGGCACGGTGACTTCGGCCTCGAGGCCCGAACGCACGACCTTGTCGCGGCGCAGCGGCTCGATCGCCTCGGTGACCTTTTCGCGCAGGCTGCGGAGTTTCGTCCATTTCTTCATGAGTTCGTCATCCCCGCGAAGGCGGGGATCCAGTTGCGCCGTCGCATCGTCCCGCTCTGGGTTCCCGCTTTCGCGGGAATGACGAAGAAGGGAGAGATCCGGCCACTCCAGCAAGTGGACGCTGCCGGCCTCGGGATAGCGGCTGGCCCAGACTTCCTCGGCGGTGAATACCAGCACCGGCGCGGCGTAGCGCACCAGCGCGTGGAACAGCGTGTCGAGCACGGTGCGATAGGCGCGCCGCTTGGGGTCGCCGGGCGCGTCGCAGTAGAGGCAATCCTTGCGGATATCGAAGTAGAACGCCGAGAGGTCCTCGTTGCAGAAGTCGCTCAGCGCGCGGACGTAGGCGTTGAAGTCGAACTCGGCGACCGCAGTCCGCAGCGTCGCGTCGAGATCGCCCAGCAGCGCGAGCACGTAGCGCTCCAGCTCGGGCATTTCTTCGATGCCCACCCGCTCCGCTTCCTCGAACCCGTCGAGCGCGCCGAGCAGGTAGCGGAAGGTGTTCCTGAGCTTGCGGTACTGGTCGGAAACCCCTTTCAGGATCTCGTCGCCGATGCGGTGGTCCTCGGTGAAATCGACCGACAGCGCCCACAAGCGGATGATGTCGGCGCCGTAGGTCTCCATCACCTTGTTCGGGTCGACCGTGTTGCCGAGGCTCTTGGACATCTTCCTGCCGTCGCTCGCCATCGTGAAGCCGTGGGTCAGGACCGCGTCGTAGGGCGCCCGGCCGCGCGTGGCGCAGCTTTCGAGCAAGCTCGACTGGAACCAGCCGCGGTGCTGGTCGGAGCCTTCGAGGTAGAGATCGGCCGGCCATTTGAGGTCGGGCCAGCGGCCGGATTCGAGCACGAAGGCGTGAGTCGAGCCCGAATCGAACCACACGTCGAGGATGTCGTGGACGCGCTCGTAATCCTCGGCCTTGTACTTGTCGCCGAGCAGCGCCTGCGCGGCCTCGTCGCTCCAGGCATCGACGCCCTCGGCGCGCACCGCAGCGACGATGCGGGCATTGACCTCGGGATCGACCAGGTACTGGCCGTCGTGCTTGTCGACGAACAGCGTGATCGGCACGCCCCAGGCGCGCTGGCGCGAAAGCACCCAGTCGGGCCGTCCCTCGACCATCGAACCGATGCGGTTGCGGCCCTTCTCGGGCACGAAGCGCACGCGGTCGATCTCGGACAAGGCGATCCCGCGCAAGGTGCGGTTCTGGCCCTGCTCGGAGCGGATCGCTTCCTCGACGTCGCACAGCGGCACCTGCCGGTCGATCGGCCGGTCCATCGGCACGAACCACTGCGGGGTGCAGCGGAAGATCACCTTGGCCTTCGAGCGCCACGAGTGGGGATAAGAGTGCTTATAATCGGTGGACGCGCTGAGGAGCGCGCCCGCTTCGCGCAGATCGCTGCAGACCGGCCCGTCGGGCGCGTTGAACTTGGGGTTGATCACGCTCATCGAGCGCTCGTCGGTGCGCGGCAGCCACGGCCAGTTGTCGCGATAGCGCCCGTCGGCCTCGACCACGAACTGCGGCAGCAGGCTGTAATGGCGGCACAGCTCGAAGTCGTCCTCGCCGTGGTCGGGCGCCATGTGGACCAGGCCGGTGCCGCTGTCGGTGGTGACGAATTCGCCCGGCAGGAACGGCCGCGGCTCGGCGAAGAACCCGCCGAGGTGGTGCATCGGGTGGCGGGCGACGGTGCCGTCGAGTTCGGAGCCTTTGCCCGACCAAATCTCGGTCATCCAATCGGTGTTGCCGCCCAACCCGTCTGCCGTGCGTGGCGCGACGTCTGCGATGAGTTCGCGTGCAATGAGGTAACGGCCGACGGCTTTGTCGTGCGACTTCACATCATAGAGGACGTAGTCAATCTCCGCCCCATAGGCGATCGCCTGGTTCACCGGGATCGTCCACGGGGTGGTCGTCCAGATCACCGCGTGCGCGCCGACCAGCTCGGGGATCGGGCTCTCGACGATCTCGAACGCCACGTCGATCTGGGTGCTGACGATATCCTCGTACTCGACCTCGGCCTCGGCCAGCGCGGTCTTTTCGACCGGGCTCCACATCACCGGCTTGGCGCCGCGGTAGAGCTGGCCGCTGCTCGCGAACTTGAGCAGCTCGGCGACGATCGTCGCCTCGCTGTCGAACTGCATCGTGAGGTACGGATTGTCCCAGTCGCCGCCGATCCCGAGGCGCTTCAGCTGCTCGCGCTGCACGTCGACCCAGTGCTGGGCGTAAGCGCGGCACTCGGCGCGGAAGTCCTTCGCCGGGACCTGGTCCTTGTCGAGCTTCTGCTTGCGGTACTGCTCCTCGACCTTCCACTCGATCGGCAAGCCGTGGCAATCCCACCCGGGCACGTAGGGCGCGTCACGCCCAAGCAAGGTCTGCGTGCGCACGACCATGTCTTTCAGCACGTGGTTGAGCGCGTGGCCGATGTGCATGTCGCCGTTGGCGTATGGCGGGCCGTCGTGGAGCACGAACTTCTCGCGCCCCGCGCGGCTTTCGCGGACCTGCCGGTAGAGCCCTTCGGCTTCCCAGCGCGCGAGAATGCCCGGCTCCTTCTCAGGCAAGCCGGCCTTCATCGGGAAGTCGGTCTTCGGGAGGAAGACCGTCGGACGGTAATCGCGCTGTTCGCTCATTGCGCGCGGGCCTTAGCGGGGGCGGGCGCGGTGCGCAATTTCGTTCGCGCAGAGACACGGCTCTCTCCCAAGCCGTCATGCTGAACTTGTTTCAGCATCCATTTCTCGGGATCGACCGGCGCTTGATGGGAAAGGGGGCCGATGCTGCTCGCTTCCCGATAATTCTGCGCGAGGGGCCGGATGGACCCTGAACCAAGTTCAGGGTGACGGTGAAGTTGAAGGTCGATTTTCCAGCATGCGCCGCGCCTCGTCGCAATCCTCGGCCATCTGCGCTTTCAGCGCTTCGAGCGAATCGAACGTCATTTCCGGGCGCAGGTAGCGATGCAGCGCGACCTCGATTTCCTGCCCGTACAAGTCGGCGTCGTAGTCGAAGAAATAGGGTTCGAGCAGCTCCCTGGGCGGGTCGAACATCGGCCGTACGCCCAGGCTGGCTGCGCCGTGCATTTCCTCGCCGGTCGCCAGCACTCGCCCGGTGACGGCGTAGATGCCGAAACGCGGACGCAGGTAGGCGCCGAGCTCGATGTTGGCCGTGGGATAGCCGATCTCGCGCCCGCGCTTGTCGCCGTGGACCACCGTGCCGCGAATGGCGAACGGGCGGGTCAGCAGCCGCGCCGCTTCCTCGCAGTCGCCGGCCTTGAGCGCGTCGCGGATGCGGCTGGACGAGACCGGCCGCCCGCCGTCGAGCACCGGGCCGACCGCGCGCGCCTCGATCCCCGCCTGCGCCCCGCTCTCGCGCAGCAGCGCGACGTTGCCGCCGCGGCCCTTGCCGAAAGTGAAGTCCTCGCCGGTGACCACGCCCTTGGCGCCGATCCGTTCGCCGAGCAGCGAGAGCACGAAATCCTCCGCCGTGGTCTGGGCCAGCTGCTCGCCGAAATGGAACACCAGCATGGCATCGGCCCCGGCGGCGGCGAACAGCTCGGCGCGCTGGTCGAGGCTGGTCAGGCGGAACGGCGGCACGTGCGGGGCGAAATGCCTGACCGGGTGCGGGTCGAAAGTGGCGACGATCGCCGGGCGGCCGGCTTCCCAGGCCCACTCGACCGCTTCGCGCACCACTGCCTGGTGGCCGAGGTGGAAGCCGTCGAAATTGCCCAGCGCGACAATCCCGCCGCGCAAGTCTTCGGGAACAGGCTGGCGATGGTCGAGGCGGATCACCTGGACTTTTCCAGCGTCACGAAGCTGTGCGCCGGCCACTTGCCGTCGGCCGGGCGGTCCTCGCGCGCGGTCTCGATCCATTCGGGGCCGGGATAGGCCATCGTGACCTCGCCGCCGGTAGCCTCGTGCACCTCGGTCAGCTCGAAGCGCGTGGCGAAAGGCGCGAACAAGTCGAAGATCTCGACCCCGCCGATCACCGCGACGTCGCCCTTTCCGGCAAGGGCCAGCGCCTCGTCGACCGAATGGACCACTTCGGCGCCTTCGGCCGACCAGCCGCGGTTGCGGGTCAGCACGATGTGGCGGCGGCCGGGGAGGAGCCCGGGCAGGCTCTCGAACGTCTTGCGGCCCATGATCATCGGCTTGCCGCCGGTGTGGGCGACGAAGCGCTTCAGGTCCTCGCGAATGCGCCAGGGGACCTTGCCGTCGACCCCGATCGTCCCGTCGTCGGCGCGGGCGACGACGAAGATCACTTCGCGCCCGCTCTTTCCGCCGCCGGTCATCGGCCGAGCCTGGTGACGTGGCCCATTTTGCGTCCGGGGCGCGCTTCGGCCTTGCCGTAGAGATGCAAGTGCGCGCCGGGCTCGGCGAGGATCTGCGCCGCCCGGTCGACATCATTGCCGATCAGGTTCTCCATCGAGATGCGCGGGGCGATGGTCGCGGTATCGCCCAGCGGCAAGCCGCAGATCGCCCGCACGTGGTTCTCGAACTGGCTCGTTTCCGCGCCCTCGATCGTCCAGTGGCCCGAATTGTGCACCCGGGGGGCCATTTCGTTGAACACCGGGCCGTTGTCGGTCGCGAAGAATTCGCAGGTCATCACCCCGACATAGCCGAGCGCCTCGGCCATTCGCCGGGTGAGTTCGCGCGCGGCGGGCACTTGCGCGGACACCGTCGCGTTGGCGGGCAGCTTCGAGCGGGCGAGGATGCCGCCTTCGTGGACGTTCTCGGGGCTGTCCCAGAAGCGCACTTCGCCGTCATGCCCGCGCACGAGGATCACCGAGAATTCGGCGGCGAAGCGGACCAGCCCCTCGTAGACGAGGTCGGCGCCCGGCAGCCGCAGGCCTTCGGCCTCGCGCGCGCTTTCGATCCGCCACTGGCCCTTGCCGTCATATCCCTCGCGGCGCGTCTTGAGGATGCCGGGCGCGCCGACGCGGCCGACTGCGGCGGCGAGGTCCTCGGCCGAATCGACCTGGGCGAAGGGCGCCGGGCGGCCGCCGTGCGCTTCCGCGAAGCGCTTTTCCTTGAGCCGGTCCTGCGCCACTTCCAGCGCCTGGGCGGTGGGGAGCAGCTTGCCGGGCGGGATCGCCGCGAGCGGGCCGGCGGGGATGTTCTCGAATTCGAGCGTCACCACGTCGCACTCGGCGGCGAACAAGCCGAGCGCGTTGCGGTCGAACCACGGGGCGCAGGTGAACGCGGCGCTCACTTCGGCCGCGCCGCTGTCCGCGTCGGGCGCATAGACGTGGCAGCGATAGCCGAGCTGCGCGGCAGCGATCGCCAGCATGCGCCCGAGCTGGCCGCCGCCGAGGATGCCGATCGTCGCGCCTGGCTGGATCACGTGCTCCCAATCTCCGTTCGCCCTGAGCTTGTCGAAGGGCCGTTTTTCACTTTGAGTGCGGCGCTAGAAGAAAAAGCGGTGCTTCGACAAGCTCAGCACGAACGGATCTCGGATATGCTCAACTATCGGAGGGTGTTTCGCCGACCGCCGCCGTGCGTGCCGCGCGCCATGCCCGCAGGCGCTGCGACAGGTCTTCGTCCGCCAGCGCGAGGATCGAGGCGGCGAGGATCCCGGCATTGGTCGCCCCGGCTTCGCCGATCGCCAGCGTCCCGGTCGGCACCCCGGCCGGCATCTGCACGATCGACAGCAGGCTATCCATGCCCGAGAGCGCCTTCGACTGGACCGGCACGCCGAGCACCGGCAGGTGAGTGAGCGAGGACAGCATGCCCGGCAAGTGCGCCGCGCCGCCGGCCCCGGCGATGATCACCTTGAAGCCGGCTTCGGCCGCGCCCCTGCCGAACTGGTACATCCTTTCGGGCGTGCGGTGGGCCGAGACGACCCGCGCCTCGTAGGCGACGCCGAGTTCGTCGAGGACTTCCGCGGCGCGCTGCATGGTCTGCCAGTCGGACTGGCTGCCCATCACGATTGCGACGTCTGCCATCTAGCGATCCTTCAGGTAGTGGCGCTCGCCCGGCGCCATGCTCTGGTCGAACTCGTAGACGATCGGCTCGCCGGTGGGAATCTCCAGCGCCGGGATGTCCTCGTCGGAGATGTTCGACAAGTGCTTGACCAGCGCCCGCAAGCTGTTGCCGTGAGCCGAGACGATCACCGTCTCGCCGCTTGCCAGCGCGGGCAGGATGTCGCTCTGCCAGTAGGGCAGCACGCGCTCGATGGTCAGCTTGAGGCTTTCGGTGCGCGGGATGGCGATCCCGGCATAGCGCGGGTCGTCGCCGAGATCGAACTCGCTGCCCGGCTCGAGCGGGGGCGGCGGCACGTCGAAGCTGCGGCGCCAGATGCGCACCTGCTCCTCGCCGTGCCGGGCGGCGGTCTCGGCCTTGTCGAAGCCGGTGAGGGCGCCATAGTGCCGCTCGTTGAGGCGCCAGTCCTTGGCCTCGGGGATCCACAGCCGGCCGCAGGCCTCGAGCGTGAGGTGCAGCGTCTTGATCGCCCGCAATTGCACCGAGGTGAAGGCGCGCGTCGGCAGCAGCCCGGTCCGCGCCAGCAGCTCGCCCGCGGCGACGGCCTCGGCCACGCCCCTGTCGGTCAGGTCGACGTCCCACCAGCCGGTGAAGCGGTTCTCCAGGTTCCACTGGCTCTGGCCGTGGCGCACCAGGATCAGATGGGCTCGGATCAGGGTGGGCAAGGGATGTGCTCCTGACAGTCGGGAGCGCCACGCCCTAGCTTTTGCGCTCGTCTTTGGGAAGAGTTGCCGTTTCCGTCTGATCGAGCGCCCGCGAGTCCAGTGCGCGGCTTTGCGCCTTGCGGCGGCGCAAGTTCTCGCGCAGCTTGGCAGCGAGGCGTTCCTCGCGGCTCGGCCTGTCGTTCGCGTCGCTCATCGCGCGTGCCTGCCGCAGGCTCCCAAGCTTGACAAGATGGCCCTTCCAGCTAAGGCGCGCCCCTTCCTACCCGTTGCTGCTGTAGCTCAGTGGTAGAGCGCACCCTTGGTAAGGGTGAGGCCGGGAGTTCAATCCTCCCCAGCAGCACCATTCCCCGGCAATTCGAAGCGATCGCCCGGCCCAGGCCAGCGGTTTCGCTTGCCTTCGGCAGGTGTATTGTCCATCTAGGGCACCATGGTGGAGGGCGACGGAGACGGGGCCGGGGACTGGGCCGGAGACGGGGACGCGCTGACCCCGCTGCATCCGAACTACGTCAAGTCGATCCGGCTGGCGTCGCTGGTCGGGGCGTTGCCGTTCGTTGTCGGGGCGCTGGCGCTGGAGATGGCCGACAGGCTGCCGCGCGGGGCGTTCCTGCTGCCGGTGCTGCTGGTCGCCGCCTATGCCGTGCTGCGCGTGCCGCTCAGGCGCTACCATGCGCGCGGGTTCCAGATGGGCGCCGACCGGCTGCGGGTGGTGCGCGGGCTGCTGTTCCGCTCCGACACCGTGGTTCCCTTCGGGCGAGTCCAGCACATCGACGTCCACCAGGGCCCGATCGAGCGCGCCTACGGCCTTGCCACGCTGGTGCTGCACACCGCGGGCAACCACAACGCCTCGGTCGCGCTGCCGGGGCTCGGGCACGGCGATGCGCTGGCCATGCGCGAGGAAATCCGCGCGCATGTGAAGCGCGAGACGATGTGAGCGGGGAGGCCGGCGCACCGGACGGCGAATGGCGGCGGACCAGCCCGCTCGGGTATCTCGTCCGCGCGATCATGGCGCTGCGCAACCTCTTGTTCCCGGCGGCCGCCATGCTGTTCGGCACCAATGCCTTGCGCGGCGGGGCGCTGTGGGTCTTCCCGACGATCGCGGGGATGATCCTGCTTTCCGCTCTCTTCAGCTGGATCGCCTGGCGCCACTTCCGCTATCGCATCGGCGAGAGCGACATTCGCGTCGAGCGCGGGCTGCTCCATCGCACCGCGCGCTCGGTCCCCTACGAGCGGATCCAGGACGTCAGCCTCGAGCAGAAGCTCGTTCCCCGGCTGTTCGGCATGGTCGAGGCCAGGTTCGAGACCGGCGCGGGCGGCAAGGAGGAGCTCAGGATCGGTTTCGTCACCGAGGCCGAGGGCGCGGCCCTGCGCGAGACCGTCCGCGTGCACAAGAGCGGCGCCGTCCCGGTCGGCGCGGCCGAAGCCGTGCCGGAGGAGGAAAGCCGCGTCCTGTTCAGCATGGACCCGAGGCGCCTCGCGACGTTCGGCCTGTTCGAGTTCTCGCTCGTCGTGTTCGCGGTCCTCGCCGGCGCGGTGCAGCAGTTCGACTTCCTCCTGCCGTTCGATTTCTGGGACTTTCGCGGGTGGATCGGGCTGCTGGCCGGCCCGGGCCACTGGCTCGAGGAACTCGGCATGGCCGCCCAGGCGCTCGGCGCGGCGATCGCGCTGTTCCTCCTCGCGCTCGTCGGCCTCGTCACCGGGCTCGGCCGGACGGTGCTGCGCGACTACGGCTTCCTGCTCGAGGAGACGCCCAAGGGCCTGCGCCGCCGCCGCGGCCTGCTTACCCGCTCCGACACCGTCATGCCGATCCACCGCGTCCAGGCGCTCAAGGTCACCACCGGAATCCTTCGCCGCCGCTTCGGCTGGCACGGGCTGTCGGTGGTCAGCCTGGCGCAGGATGCGAAATCGGCCAGCCATGTCGTCGTGCCGTTCGCGAAGATGGCGGAGATTGCCCCGGTGGTCGAAGTCGCGGGCTTCGCCCTGCCCGGCGCGGAAAGCGACTGGCACCGGTGCAGCCCGCGCTACAACCTCGATCGCGCCTTGCTGAGCGCCGCCGTGCCGTTGCTTTGCGCCCTGGGGCTGCTGCTTGCCGCGCCGTTCGTGGAAGGAGCGCTGCGCTTCGGCCTCGCCCTGCCGGTTGCCGGCCTCGTCGCGCTGGCCGGCTTCGTCGCGCTGCGCGAGCGCTTCCTGTGGCTGCACCAGCGGCACGCGATCGACGGCCGGCTGATTTACCTGCGCCACGGCTGGCTCGCGCCGCGGCTCGAGATCGCCTCGCGGGTCAAGCTGCAGTCGGTCGAGATCGTCCAGGGCCCGATTGCGCGCCGCCGCGGCTATGCGGCGCTCAACTTCGGCGTCGCCGGCGGGACGCTGGCGATGCACGGCATTCCGCTCGATTCGGCGCGGGCGATCCGCCGGGCGGTGCTTGGCAGCATCGCCGAGGTCGATTTCTCGCGCCTGCCCGGCTGAACGGTCAGCCCGCCGCCGGGGCGAGCAGCTGCGCCCATTCGGGATGGCGGCGGAAGGCGGCTTCGACGTAGCTGCACTGCGGGACGATGGTGAAGCCCTTGGCGCGCGCGTCGGCAATCAGCGCCTCGACCAGCCGCATCGCGATCCCCTGGCCGCGGGCCTCGGGCGGGACATAGGTGCGCGTGGCGATGCGGGTGTTGCCGCGCGCGATCCAGGCCAGTTCCGCCGGGCGGGCGGCGCCGGGCACTTGCGCGCGGTAGGCGCCGCGAGTGCCGAGGTCTTCGCTGGCGATTTCGATGCCGGAAGTCATGGGCGCGCGTCTCCTGCTTGCTTCGCGCCAGCGGCGCTGCCATCGCATTGTCGATGCAGTTCATGTCCGACAATGCGGCCAGCGTCCACCCGCGCGTGTGGGCGGCGATGCAGGCGGCCGACGCGGCCGATTCGCCCTATGACGGCGATGCGCTGTCGCGCCGGCTGGACGAAGCCTTCGGCGCGCTGTTCGCGCGCGAGGTGGCGGTGCTGTGGGTCGCTACCGGCACGGCGGCGAATTGCCTCGCGCTGGCGACAATGGTCCAGCCTCACGGCGGCGTTGTCTGCCACCGCGAGGCGCACATCGAGATGGACGAATGCGGGGCGCCGGGCTTCTACCTCCACGGCGCCAAGCTGATCCTGGCCGAGGGCGAGCACGCCAAGCTGTCGCCGGCGACGATCGCGGCGGTGCTCGATTCGATTCGCGACGACGTCCACCAGGTCCAGCCGCACGCGCTCTCGCTGACGCAGGCGAGCGAATACGGCTGCGCCTACCGGCCGGACGAGCTGGCGGCGATCGGCGCGCTGGCGAAGCGGCGCGGCCTTGGGCTGCACGTCGACGGCGCGCGCTTCGCCAATGCCGTCGCCTTCCTCGGCTGCGCGCCCGCCGAGGCGGCAGGCCCGGCCGACGCGCTCAGCTTCGGCTGCGTCAAGAACGGCGGGCTCGGGGCGGAAGCGATCGTGTTCTTCGACCCCGCGCTGGCCGACGTCGCCCGCTATCGCCGCAAGCGCGCCGGGCACTTGCAATCGAAGGGCCGCTTCCTCGCGGCGCAGCTCCTGGCGATGGTCGAGGATGGGCTGTGGCTGGAGAACGCCCGCACCGCCAACGCCGCCGCGCGGGCGATCGCCGAAGGGGCGGGCGAACGGCTGCTCCATCCGGCAGAGGCGAACGAGGTGTTCCTGGCCTGCACCGCCGGCGAGCGCGAGGCGCTGCGCGGGCAGGGCTTCGGCTTCTACGACTGGGGTCCCGGGGCGGCGCGCTTCGTCACCGCCTGGGACACGCGGGCCGGCCACGCGGAGGCACTTGCGAAAGCCATCGCCGCTTTATGAGCGAGGCGTCAAAGGGTTCTGGTCCGCCGCATGCGCTGCTGCGTCCGAACATCCTCGTCCCCTTCATCCTGACCGCGCTGATCTGGGGCTCGACCTGGTTCGTGATCAAGGACCAGCTTGGCGAGGTCCCGCCGAGCTGGTCGGTCACGTGGCGCTTTGTGCTCGCTGCGGCGGGGATGTTCGCCTTTGCCCTCGTGCGGCGCGAGCGCCTGGCGCTGCCGCTCTCGGGGCACCTGTTCGCGCTCGGCTTCGGGCTGGCGCAGTTCTGCCTCAATTTCAACCTCGTCTATCGCGCCGAGCAATATGTTACTTCGGGGATCGTCGCGGTGCTGTTCGCCATGCTGATGCTGCCCAATGCGCTGTTAGCGCGGCTGTGCCTCGGCCAGGCGGTGACCCGGCGCTTCCTGCTCGGGACGGGCATCGCGCTTTGCGGCATCGCGCTGCTGCTGCTGCACGAGGTCCGCATCGCCCCGCCCGGCAGCCATGTCGGCCTCGGCGTGGGGCTCACGGGAATCGCTATTCTCTCGGCCTCGGTCTCGAACGTGATGCAGGCCGCCCCCGTGGCGCGCACGCATTCGACCGTCGTGGTGCTGGCCTGGGCGATGTTGTGGGGCGCGGCGGCCGACTTCGCGGTCGCCTGGGCGGTGGCGGGCCCGCCGGTGTTGCCGCTCGATGCGCGCTACCTCGGCGGAGTGGCCTATCTCGGGATCATCGGCTCGGTGGTGACCTTCCCGATGTATATCCACCTCATCCGCGAACTCGGGGCGGGGCGCGCGGCGTATAACGGCGTCGTCGTACCGATCGTCGCGATGGGGATTTCGACCCTGTTCGAGGGCTATCGCTGGTCGCTGCTTGCCGGGGCGGGCGCCGCGCTGGCGCTCGCCGGGCTGGTGGTTGCATTGAGGGCGCGGAGTCCCTCGCGGTAGGTCGGAAAAGCGGACCGCCAGCCGAGCACGCGCTTCGCCTTGCCGTTCGCCACGCGGCGGTTCTCGGCATAGAAACCCCGCGCCATCGGCGACAGGCCCGCCTGGTCGAGCGGCTGCAGCGGCGGCGGGGCGATGCCGAGCAGGCGGCAGGCTTCCTCGATCACCGCGTTCTGGCTCGCCGGCAGGTCGTCGGCGAGATTGTAGGCTCCCGCGGGCGCGGCAAGCCCGGCCACGACCCCGCCGGCGAGGTCGTCGACGTGGATCCGGCTGAAGACCTGTCCCGGCAAGTCGAACCGGTGGGCCTTCCCCGCGGCGATGCGCTCGAACGCGCTGCGCCCGGGGCCGTAGATGCCGGGCAGGCGGAATACCCGCGCGCCGAGCGCCAGCCAGCGGGCGTCGCACGCCGCGCGCGCCGAGCGCCTGCCTGCGCCGGCCGGCGCGCTTTCGTCGACCCAGGCGCCGCCGGTATCGCCGTAGACGCCGGTCGAGGAGAGGTAGCCGAGCCATTCGTGGCCGAGCGAGTCGCCGTAGCGGTCGAGCACCGGGTCCGATTCGCCCGCCGGCGGGACCGAGGAAAGCACGTGGCTCGCCCGCGCCAGCGCCGCCCGCACCGCACGCTCGTCGTCGAACGCGCAATCGCCGGCGCTGCCGCTCGCCAGCACGGTCCAGCCCAGGCTTTCCAACGAACGCTTGATCCGCTTCGCAGAATATCCGAGGCCGAATATGAACAGATGCGCCATGCGTGCGTTCTAGCCGCATAACGCTCCGCAGGAAGACCCGAACGCGCCATGGATATCGACCGCAACCCCGCCAGTCCCGACGACAATCCCGAGATGGCCGACGCGCCGCCGGAACCCAAGGAGCCGTCGCTCATCCGGCGCGAGGACTATCGCCCGTTCGCCTGGCTCGTCCCCGAAGTCGCGCTCGATTTCGCGCTCGGCCTCGAACGGACCCGCGTGAAGGCGGTGCTGACCGTACAGCGCAACGCCGGGGCCGATCCGAGCCCGGTCATCCGCCTCAACGGCGACGGGCTGACCCCGCTCGAGGTCACGGTCGACGGCGAGGCGATCAATTCCTGGTCGATGGACGAAGGCGACCTCATCGTCCCGCTGGTCGGCGACAGCCACCTCGTCCAGATCACCACCGAGATCGATCCTTCGGCCAACAGCCAGCTGATGGGCCTCTATGCCTCGAACGGCATGCTGTGCACGCAATGCGAGGCGGAAGGGTTCCGCCGGATCACGTTCTTTCCCGACCGGCCCGACGTGCTTTCGACCTACAAGGTGCGGATGGCAGGGCCGAAGGCGCAGTTTCCCGTGCTGCTGTCGAACGGTAACCTGGTGGCCGCGGGCGAGGGCGGCGACGGCGCGCACTGGGCCGAATGGCACGATCCCTGGCCCAAGCCGAGCTACCTGTTCGCGCTCGTCGCCGGCGACCTCGTCGCCAATCGCGACAGCTTCACCACGATCGGCGGGCGCAAGGTCGACCTCGCGATCTGGGTGCGCGAAGGCGATCTGGAGCGCACCGGCCACGCGATGGAATCGCTCAGGAAAAGCATGAAGTGGGACGAGGAGGCGTTCGGCCGCGAATACGACCTCGACAGCTTCAACGTGGTCGCCGTGAGCGATTTCAACATGGGGGCGATGGAGAACAAGGGGCTCAACATCTTCAACACCAAGTACGTGCTGGCCGACACCGAGACCGCGACCGACGGCGACTACGACGCGATCGAGGCCGTCATCGGGCACGAATACTTCCACAACTGGTCGGGCAACCGGGTGACCTGCCGCGACTGGTTCCAGCTCAGCCTCAAGGAAGGCTTCACCGTGCTGCGCGACCAGCTGTTCAGTCAGGACATGGGCAGCGCGCCGGTCAAGCGGATCGAGGACGTGCGGGTGCTGCGCTCGGTCCAGTTCCCCGAGGATTCGGGCCCGCTGGCGCACCCGATCCGCCCCGACAACTACCGCGAGATCTCCAACTTCTACACCGCCACGGTCTACAACAAGGGCGCCGAGGTCATCCGCATGATGCGCACGATGGCCGGGCCGGATCGGTTCCGCCGCGGCACCGACCTCTATTTCGAACGCCACGACGGCCAGGCGGCGACTTGCGAGGACTTCATCACGGCGATCGAGGACGGCGCCGGGCTCGACCTGTCTCAATTCCGGCAGTGGTATTCGCAGGCGGGCACGCCGAAGGTCTCCGCCAGGCTCGAGCACACAGGCGACACGGCGACGCTGCGCCTCGAACAGACCGTGCCGCCGACGCCCGGCCAGACCGAAAAGCTGCCGGTGCCGATTCCGCTCAGGCTGGCGCTGTTCGACAGGAAAGCAGGGAAACACCATGGTGAACAACTGGTTACGCTCAGCGAAGCTAAACAAAGCTTGAGCTTTGCCGGATTCGCCGAGCCGCCGGTGCTGTCGATCAATCGCGGCTTTTCGGCGCCGGTTTCGATCGAGCGCGATACGCCGGCCGCCGACCTCGTGTTCCTCGCCGCCCGCGACGACGACCCGTTCGCCCGTTACGAAGCGATGCAGGACCTCGTCGTCGGCCACTTGCGCGCGCGCCTCAGCGGTTCGCTGAGCGATGCGGCGCGCGACGAGGGGCGCGCGGCGATCGGCGAGGCTTTCGCCGCGGTGCTCGCCGACGGCAAGCTCGACGACCTGATGCGCGGCGAGCTGCTGATCCTGCCCGGCGAGACTTACCTCGCCGAGCAGATGCTGGTGGCCGACCCGGCGGCGATCCGCGCCGAGCGCGAAGGGCTCAAGGCCTGGCTCGGCCAGGCGCTCGAAGCGGCGTTCGTCGCGCTGCACGAGCGGGCGGACGCGGTCCCCGACGGCCGCGACGCGGCGGCGCGCGGGGCGCGCAAGCTCAAGACGCAGGCGCTGGCCTATCTCGCCGCAAGCGCCCCCGAACTGGCGGCGCGGATGGCGGCGGCGCAATACGACGCCGCCGGCAACATGACCGACCGGCAGGGCGCGCTGATGGTGCTGGCTTCGCTCGATTGCCCCGAACGGGCGGCGAAGCTGGCCGACTTCTACGACCGCTTCGCCGGCAACGCGCTGGTGATCGACAAGTGGTTCGCGCTCCAGTCGAGCTCGCTGCACCCGGAGGTGCTCGCGCACGTCAAGTCGCTGGCCAGCCATCCCGATTTCACGCTCAAGAACCCCAACCGGGTGCGCTCGCTGTACATGCCGTTCACCGGCACCGCGCAGGGCTTCCACGCGGCGAGCGGCGAAGGCTACCGGACGATCGCCGACCTGATCCTGGCGCTCGATCCGCTCAACCCGCAGACGGCGGCGCGCTTCGTGCCCCCGCTCGGCCGCTGGCGGCGGATCGAACCGGGCCGCGCGGCGCTGATGCGCGGCGAGCTCGAACGCATCGCCGCCGCGCCCAGGCTGTCGCGTGACACGCACGAGCAGGTGACCCGCAGCCTTGGCTGATCCGGTCGAGGTCATCCGTTCGGAACTGCTCGTCGGGCTCCCGCACGGATTCCTCGGGCGGCGCGGCGGCGTTTCGGAAGGTGTCGTCGCCGGGCTCAACGTCGGCCTCGGGGCGGGCGACGACGACGCGGCGGTGGCCGAAAACCGGCGCCGCGCGGTCGACGCCGTGCTTCCCGGCGCCGAGCTGGCGACGGTCTACCAGGTCCATTCGCCCGCTGCGGTCACGGTCACCGCGCCGTGGCCGCCCGATGCCCGCCCGCGCGCCGACGCGATGGCGACCGGCCAGCCGGGAATCCTGCTCGGCATTGTCACCGCCGATTGCGCCCCGGTGCTGCTCGCCGACGCGCAGGCGGGCGTCGTCGGTGCGGCGCACGCCGGCTGGCGCGGGGCGCATGGCGGGGTGCTCGAGGCGGTCGTCGCCGAGATGGCCGGCCTCGGGGCGCGGCCCGCGCGGATCGCCGCCGCGATCGGCCCGGCCATCGCCCAGCCGAGCTACGAAGTCGACGAGGCCTTCCGCGCCCGCTTCGCCGGGGCGGACATGGCCTTCTTCGCCCCCGGCCGCCCGGACCACTGGCAGTTCGACCTCGAAGGCTATGCCGCCTCCCGGCTTGAGCGGGCCGGCGTCGGCCGCATCGAACGGCTGGGACTGGACACTTATGCCGACGGCGGGCGCTTTTTCTCCTACCGCCGCGCGACCCATCGCGGCGAGCCGAGCTACGGCCGGCAGATTTCGCTGATCGGGCTGCCGCGCTAGCGGGATATCCACACCCGTCGCGAAGCTGCCAAAATGCCTGTTGGCATGGCGGGCCGCCTCGTCTATCAGCCGCGCCAAGTCGCCGCCCGGGGGCTCCTTCGGCATGCGACATAATGGGTTTCCGGCTCCGCCAGCCTTCTCGCGCGGGGCCGCAGGCAAGGCAGGGACATGGCGACAAGCACTGGCACCGCAAATTCCGAAGCGCTGGCCACAGAAGGCGGCATCCGTCGCCGGGACTTCATTAATATCGCAGCGGTCAGCACTGCCGGCGTCGGCGCCGTCGCCACGCTCGTGCCGCTGATCAGCCAGATGGCGCCGTCGAAGGACATCCTCGCCGAGAGCACGACCGAGCTCGACATCTCGGCGATCGAGCCGGGCCAGGCGGTGAAGGCGATGTTCCGCAAGCAGCCGCTGTTCGTGCGCAATCTGACGCAGAAGGAAATCGACGAGGCCAACGCGGTCGACGTCGACAGCCTGCGCGACCCGGAAACGCTCGCCCAGCGGACCAAGGAAGGCAAGGCCAACTGGCTGGTGACGATGGGCGTGTGCACCCACCTCGGCTGCGTGCCGCTGGGTGCGGGCGAAGGCGAGAATCGCGGGCCGTTCGGCGGCTATTTCTGCCCCTGCCACGGCTCGGCCTACGACACCGCGGCGCGCATCCGCAAAGGGCCGGCGCCCAAGAACCTGGAAGTGCCGGCTTACGAATTCACTTCCGACACCACGATCCTGGTCGGCTGAGGCGAGAGACGAGAACCATGAGCTTCCCCTGGGCCCAGCATTACGAACCCAAGGCGCCTTTCATGCGCTGGATGGACGAGAAACTGCCGCTGCCGCGCCTCGTCTACAACGCGATCGGCGCCGGGTATCCCGTGCCGCGCAATCTCAACTACGCGTGGAATTTCGGCGTCCTCGCCGGCTTCTGCCTGGTGATGCAGATCGTCACCGGCGTGATCCTGGCGATGCACTTTGCGCCCAACGCGCTGATCGCGTTCGATTCGACCGAGCACATCATGCGCGACGTCAACTGGGGCTGGCTGATGCGCTATGCCCACGCCAACGGCGCCTCGGCCTTCTTCGTGGTGGTCTACCTGCACATCTTCCGCGGCTTCTTCTACGGCTCGTACAAGGCCCCGCGCGAGATGGTCTGGCTCTTGGGCGTGGTCATTTTCCTGCTGATGATGGCGACCGCGTTCATGGGCTACGTGCTCCCCTGGGGGCAGATGAGCTTCTGGGGCGCAAAGGTCATCACCGGCCTGTTCGGGGCGATTCCGTTCGTCGGCGAGCCGATCCAGATCTGGCTGCTCGGCGGCTATGCGCCGGACAATGCCGCGCTCAACCGCTTCTTCTCCTTGCACTTCCTGCTGCCGTTCGTGATCGCAGGCGTGATCATCCTGCACATCTGGGCGCTGCACATCCCAGGCTCGTCGAACCCGACCGGGGTCGAGGTGAAGAGCGAAAGCGACACCCTGCCGTTCCACCCGTACTACACGGCCAAGGACGGCTTCGGGCTCGGCGTGTTCCTGATCATCTACTGCGCGTTCGTGTTCTTCATGCCCAACGCGCTCGCCCACCCGGACAACTACATCCCGGCCAACCCGCTTTCGACGCCGGCGCTGATCGTGCCCGAATGGTACTTCTGGCCGTTCTACGCGATCCTGCGCGCGTTCACCGCGGACTTCCTGTTCATCCCGGCCAAGCTGATGGGCGTGCTCGCGATGTTCGCATCCATCCTGGTGTGGTTCTTCCTGCCCTGGCTCGATCGTTCGCCCGTGCGCTCGGGTCATTACCGTCCGCTGTTCCGCAAATTCTTCTGGTTCGGACTGATTCCTTCGGTCGTGGTGCTCGGCTACTGCGGCGGCTCGCACCCGGAAGAGCCCTACCTGATGATGAGCCAGCTCGCGACGGCGTACTACTTCTTGCACTTCCTGGTGATCCTGCCGCTCGTTTCGGCCTTTGAAAGGCCCGCGCCGCTGCCGTTCTCGATCACCGAGGCGGTGCTGGGTTCGGACGACAAGGCGGTTCTCGGCGAGAACGCCGCGGCGGCCTCGTAAGCGAACGGGTTTAGGGGAAAGACACGTATCATGGTCCGTATCATCGGAATCCTCATCGGCCTGTTCTTCACCGCCGCGGTGCTGTGGGCCTTGGCGACCGGCGCCTACACCGTGGCCTCTCAGGGCTACCTCACGGAAAAGACCGCCGAGACCGAATTCCACAAGCACCCGCGCGAGCTGAAGCTCGCCAGCGACGGCTGGGGCGGTCACTGGGGCGAAGAAGACCTGGCGCAGCTGCAGCGCGGCTACCAGGTCTACAAGGAAGTCTGCGCCGCCTGCCATTCGCTGCGCCACGTGGCGTTGCGCGATCTCGCCCAGCTCGGCTACAGCGAAGCCGAAGTGAAGGCGGAAGCGGCCAGCTGGACGGTGCCGGGCGTCGATCCCGCCACCGGCGAAGCGACCACGCGCCCCGGCACGCCGACCGATTACTTCCCGTCGCCCTATCCCAACGACATCGCCGCGCGCGCCGCCAACAACAACGCGATCCCGCCCGACTTGTCGCTGATCACCAAGGCGCGGCACGAAGGCCCCGCCTACGCCTATTCGCTGCTGACCGGCTATGCGGAAGCCCCGGCGGAGCTGAAGCAGGAATTCCCCGGCTTCGAGACCCCGGCCGGGCTCTACTTCAACCCGTACTTCGCGAACCTCAACATCGCGATGCCGCCGCCGCTGCACAGCGAAGGCCAGGTGACCTATGCCGACGGCACCAAGGCCAGTGTCGACCAGATGGCGCATGACGTCGCCGCCTTCCTCGTCTGGACCGCGGAGCCTTCGCTCGGCAAGCGCAACCAGACCGGCTGGCCGGTGCTCGGCTTCCTGCTGTTCGCCACGATCCTCGCCTACCTCGCCAAGCAGCAGGTCTGGGCGAACGCCAAGCGGCGCAAGGATTGAGACGCCACGCCAACCCCCAGCATTCGTCATTCCCGCGAAAGCGGGGATGACGATGTGAGAGTTGAGGCGTGACCCCGGCGGAGATCAAGGCGCTGGTGCGCACGGTGCCGGATTTCCCGGCGCCGGGGATCAAGTTCCGCGACATCACGTCGCTTATCGCCCATCCCGAGGGCTTCGCGGCAACGATCGACCACCTCGTCGACGCCGCCCGGCCGTGCCAGGCATCGGCCGTCGCGGGGATCGAGGCGCGCGGGTTCTTGTTCGGCGCGGCCATCGCCGCCCGCCTCGGCCTCGGCTTCGTGCCCTTGCGCAAGCCGGGCAAGCTGCCGGTACCGACCATCGGCATCGATTACGCGCTCGAATACGGCCAGGCGCGGCTCGAGCTCGATCCTTCGCTGGTCGTGGCCGGCGAACCCGTGCTCCTGGTGGACGACCTCATCGCCACCGGCGGCACTGCGCTGGCCGGCGCGCAGCTGCTGCGCGAGGCGGGCGCGCGGGTCGACCATGCGCTGTTCGTGATCGACCTGCCCGATCTCGGCGGCGCCGACCTGCTGCGCGCGCGCGGCGTCGACTGCTGGGCGCTGATCGACTTTCCCGGGCACTGAAACACAGCGAGGACGCTTGACGCCGCGGCGCGCTTGGTGGCAATCCGCCGCCGGCCGAGCGGGTATAGCTTAGTGGTAAAGCACCAGCCTTCCAAGCTGGCTATGCGGGTTCGATTCCCGCTACCCGCTCCAACCGCGTTTCCGCGATCATTCAGTCCGCCCCGGCCAATCCCCGCTTGCGCGCCTATTTGATTCTGACAAGATGCCCGTCCGAGAGGGAGGGCGATCATGGCCAGGCATAGCAAGGATTCGGCAAGCGGGCCGGACATCGACCGGCGCAAGTTCCTCGGCGCGGCGACGCTGGGGACCGGGGCCGCGATGGCCGGGCTCGCGGCGCCCGCGCCGGCATTCGCCCAGCCCGCCGGTGCTGCGGGCCAGGTCGACTTCCCCGCCGACCCGCGCGCGTTCGGCGGCGGCCCCGCCGGCAGCAACAACCGCGCCGAGATCGACCTTTACGACTGCGAGGTCGAGGGCCGGCTTCCGGCCGACCTCGACGGCGTGTTCTACCGCGTCGGGCCCGACCCGCAGTATCCCAAGCCGCCCGAATATGCCGGCGACATCATGTTCGACGGCGAAGGCCACGTCTCGATGTTCCGCATCAAGGACGGCCATGTCGATTACCGCACGCGCTATGCCGGGACCCAGCGCTACAAGGCTCAGAAGGAAGCGCGCCGCAGCCTGTTCGGCATGTACCGCAATCCCTACACCGACGATCCCAGCGTCAAGGGCCTCTCGCGCGGCACGGCCAACACCCAGCTGTTCGTCCACCACAAGAAGCTGCTGGTGTTCAAGGAAGACAGTCCGCCGGTCTACATGGACCCGGTGACGCTCGAGACGGTCGACGATTACTACACCTTCGGCGGCAAGCTCGAGAGCCAGACGCACACCGCCCATCCCAAGATCGATCCGCTGACCGGCGAGCTGATCAGCTTCGGCTATGAGGCGAACGGATTGCTCTCGAAAGACGTCAACGTCTTCTCGGCCGACAGAAACGGCAACATCACCTGGTCGGTCACCGTCCAGGCGCCCTATGCCGGGATGATGCACGATTTCTACGCCACGCAGGACTACATCGTCCTGTACCTCGTCAACATGGTCGCCGACATGGAGCGGATCAAGGCGGGCGGGGTGCACTTCTCCTTCGACGCGAAAGTGCCCTGCTACATGGGCATCCTGCGCCGGGGCGGGGACGGCAAGGACGTCAAGTGGCTGACCGGGCCCAACCTGTTCTGCACCCATGTGATGGGTGGGTGGAACGACAAGAACCGGATCGTCGTCGACATGGACGGCGGCGAGGGCAACCAGTTCCCCTTCTTCCCCAGCGTCAGCGGGCCGTACGATCCGGTCAAGGGCACCGGCTATATCCGCCGCTTCACGGTCGACCTGACGCGCGGCGTGCCCGACCATTACCAGGCCGAGACGATCTATCCGCACATCACCGGCGTGCTCGCCCGGCAGGACGACCGCTTCCACACGCTGCCCTATCGCTGGGGCTTCCTGCAGAGCTTCGGCGCCGGCGGCAGCGGCTGGGCGATCATCGACCACCAGACGCAGACCACGCAGATGGCGCGCGTGCCCGACTATTCGCAGTCCGAAATGTGCTTCGTTCCGCGCAAGAAGGATGCGCCGGAAGGTGACGGCTATCTGATCGGGCTGGCGGGCAGCCAGAAGGAAAACGGCCGTTCGGACCTCGTCCTGTTCGACCTGCAGGATGTCGCCGCGGGGCCGGTCGCGCGGGTCAAGATGCCGTTCAAGTGCGTCGGCCAGGTGCACGGCTTCTGGGCCGACGCCGGCGACCTGCCCGCCGCATGAGTCGCCAGCGAGTGCGCCGGTCGGCGAAGTTCGTGGCGGCTGCCGCGGCGGCGCTGCTGCTGGGCGCGTCAGCTGCCGGCCAGGCCTCGGTCATCGTGAGGCTCGACGAAACGGTCATCGCGTGGGCGTCCACGGGCAACGGCTACGACGAGCGGCACTACAGCTATCTCGACAAGATCAATGCCGGCAATGTCAGCGAGCTCGGCCTTGCCTGGTATGCCGACCTCAAGACCGACCGCGGGCAGGAAGCGACTCCGTTGGTGGTGGACGGCGTGCTCTACAATACCGAGCCGTGGAACATCACCACCGCCTACGACGCGAAGACCGGGCGCGAGCTGTGGCGCTATGACCCCGAGGTGCCGCTCAAATATGGCCGCCTGGCCTGCTGCGACATCGTCACGCGCGGGCTCGCCTTCGCCAACGGCAGGATCTTCATCGGCGCGCTCGACGGGCGCCTGATCGCGCTCGACGCGAAGACCGGAAAGCCGGTCTGGTCGGTCCAGACGACCGACTCCGCCAAACCCTACACCATCACCGGCGCGCCGCGCGTGTTCGGCGGCAAGGTGCTGATCGGCAACGGCGGCGCGGAACTGGGCGTGCGCGGCTATGTCTCGGCCTACGATGCCGGGACGGGTGAGCTGCTGTGGCGCTTCCACACCGTTCCCGGAAATCCCGCCGACGGGTTCGAGAACGCGGCGATGGAAATGGCCGCGAAGACCTGGACCGGCAGCTGGTGGAAGAACGGCGGCGGCGGCACGGTGTGGGATTCGATGTCCTACGACCCGCAACTGGGCCTCATCTACATCGGCACCGGCAACGGCTCGCCCTGGGCGCAGAAATACCGCAGCCCCGAAGGCGGCGACAACCTTTTCCTTGCCTCGATCGTGGCCTTGCGGGCCGATACCGGCGAATATGTCTGGCACTACCAGACCGTGCCGGGCGAGGAATGGGATTACACCGCCACCCAGCAGATGATCCTGGCCGACATTCCGATCGATGGGCGGCTGCGCAAGGTCATCATGCAGGCGCCCAAGAACGGCTTCTTCTATGTTCTCGATCGCGAGACGGGCGAGCTGATCAGCGCCGAAAAACTCGTGCCGATCAACTGGGCGAGCGGGATCGACAAGGCGAGTGGCCGGCCGATCGAGAATCCGCAAGCCCGCTATGGCACCGAGCCGGTGATGATCTCGCCCGGCGCGGGCGGGGCGCACAACTGGAATCCGATGGCCTACAGCCCGCAAACAGGCCTGGTCTATGTTCCGGTGAGCGAGACCTACATGTCCTATGCGCTCGCCGAGAATGTCGACCCCGACCGGCCGGGGCTCGGCACCAGCTTCTTCGGCAATGACGAGAAGCGCAAGGAAATGGCCCGTTACGCCGACGAGCATTCGAAGGGCTGGCTGGTCGCCTGGGACCCGGTGAGGCAGCGCGCGGTGTGGCGCACCCCCGATGAGCAGAAGGGCAGCGGCGGGGTGCTGGTGACCGCCGGCAACCTCGTCTTCCAGGGCAATATCGGCAAGACCTTCGCCGCCTACCGCGCCGACACCGGCGAGAAGGTCTGGGAAATGCCGGTGCAGCAGGTGCCGATCGCCGCGCCGATCACCTACATGGCTGGCGGCGAGCAATATATCGCGGTCAACGCCGGCTGGGGCGGCGGGCTCGCCCATGTCGAGCGCTCGAACTACACCGACTTGTTCCTCGGCCCGCCGCGGCTGCTGGTGTTCAAGCTCGGCGGCAGGGCCAAGCTGCCGCCGCCGCCCGCCTCGATGCAGGTGCCCGAGCTCGCGCCCCCGCCGCCGCTGACCGGCTCGCCCGAAGCGGTGGCGAGGGGCGAAGCGCTTTACGCCGCCAATTGCGGCCTGTGCCACGGCCCAGCCGCGCGCGGCGGGATCAAGGACCTGCGCCACATGGCACCGGCAACCCACGGCGAATTCATCGAGATCGTGCTCGGCGGCAAGCGCGCCGCGCGGGGCATGGCGAGCTTTGCCGACATGCTGACGCGCGAGGATGCCGAGGCGATCCACCAGTACCTGATCGCCCGCGCCAACCAGGACTGGGCGGGCGCGAATTAGACCCTTGCTCGTCATTGCGAGCCGCCGGAAGCGAAGCTGGCCAGAGGCCAACGCGGCGCGGCAATCCAGGGTTGTTCGGGGGGTGCCCTGGATTGCTTCGCTACGCTCGCAATGACGAGCAACCGAATGCGAATCCAATTGACCCGGCAATCGTTTCGGGCGAAACGAACGCCGCCCACCGGGGTTCGCCCCGGCCGTGCCGTGGGAGAGTGTCCGGCTTCGCCGCCGGGCCGCCGAAGGAGCAACCGCCCCGGAATCTCTCAGGCAAAAGGACCGCGGTTCGGCAGCTGGGCACTCTGGAAAGCGCTTCCGGCAACGGAGGCCACCGAAGGTGTACGCGGGGATTTTCCCGCCAGACTCTCAGGTTTCCCGACAGAGGGGGCGATGGTGAAGAGGTCCATTGCGGGCTTCGCCATCGTTTGTCGGGACCATGCATGAGCGAACACGCCGAACCGGAAACCCTCGAAAAGCTGCCGCTCGACGCGTGGCACCGCGCGCATGGTGCGCGGATGGTGCCGTTCGCCGGCTACGAGATGCCGATCCAGTACGCCGGTCCGAATGGGGGCATCCTCGCCGAGCACGAATGGACCCGCACCCACGCCGGGCTGTTCGACGTCAGCCACATGGGCCAGCTGATGGTCACCGGCGCTGGCGCGGCCGACGCGCTCGAGGCGCTGCTGCCGGCGGACATCTCGGCGCTGAAGCCGGGCAAGGTGCGGTATTCGCTGTTGCTAGCCGAAGACGGCGGCATCCTCGACGACCTGATGGTCACCAATCTCACCGGCGAAGGCGGCGAGCCGGCCTATTACCTCGTCGTCAACGGGGCGGCCAAGTGGGACGACATCGCTTGGCTGCGTGAGCACCTGCCCGACGAGATCGGCCTCAATCACATGGAAGATCGCGCGCTGCTGGCGCTGCAGGGGCCGGAAGCGGCCGCGGCGCTGGAACGCGTGATGCGCAGGATCTCCGAGGATTTCGGCTTCATGGAAGCCCGGCGCTGGCAATTCGGCGAGTTCGACCTCATCGTCTCGCGCTCCGGCTATACCGGCGAGGACGGATTCGAGATCTCGGTCGCCGCCGAGCACGCCGAACGGCTGGCTGACCGCCTGTGCGCCGAAACCGAAGTCAGTCCGATCGGCCTCGGCGCGCGCGATTCGCTCAGGCTCGAAGCCGGGCTGCCGCTCTATGGCCACGACTTGTCGCCCCAGACCGACCCGGTCAGCGCGGGCCTCGAATTCGCCGTCAGCAAGGCGCGCCGCAAGGCCGGCGGCTTTCCCGGTGCCGAACGAATCCTGAAACTGCTGCGGGATGGCGCGCCGACCCGGCGCGTCGGCCTGTCGCTCGAAGGCCGCATGGCCGCGCGCGAGGGCGCGAGGGTGTTCGCGGGCGACAGCCAGGTCGGCACGGTCACCTCGGGCGGCTTTTCGCCCACGCTCGGCCACGCGATCGCCATGGCCTATGTCGACGCCGCCCATGCTTGCGAAGGCACCGCGCTGGAGCTCGAAGTGCGCGGGCGCCGCCTGTCGGCACGCGTCGTGCCGATGCCCTTCGTCCCCCACCGCTATTTCCGCAAAGGAGCCGTCTAGATGCCGCGTTACTTCACCGACGAGCATGAATGGATCGAGGTCGAGGGCGACACCGCCACCATCGGCATCACCGACTATGCCCAAGGCCAGCTCGGCGACGTCGTGTTCGTCGAGGTGCCCGCCGCCGGCACCCGGCTCGCCAAGGGCAAGGAAGCCGCGGTGGTCGAAAGCGTCAAGGCGGCGAGCGACGTCTATTCGCCGGTCAGCGGCACGGTCATCGAGGGCAATGCGGCGCTCGAGGAGGACCCGGCGCTGGTCAACACCGCGCCCGAGAGCGACGGCTGGTTCTTCAGGCTGACAATCGCCGACCCGGCCGAACTCGACGGGCTGATGGACGAGGCCAAGTACCAGGACTTCGTGGCGGGGCTGTGATCGAAAGCCCCCTCCTCTTCAGAGGAGGGGGTTGGGGGTGGTGGTCGCGCCCGCCGCAAGCACCACCCCGCTGCGACTAGGCGCCGCTGGCGCGACGCCAAGTCTCACTGCCCCTCCTCTGAAGAGGAGGGGGTAAGGAGAAAGAATGCGCTACCTCCCCCTGACCGATGCCGACCGTTCGGCCATGCTCGAGACGATCGGCGCCAGGTCGATCGACGACTTGTTCGCCGACGTGCCCGAGGCGGCGCGGCTGGCGGGCCCGATCGCGGGCCTGCCGATGCACGCCTCGGAAATGGCGGTCGAGCGGCACATGGCCCGGCTCGCGGCGAAGAACCTCTCGGCTGGCGACGCTCCGTTCTTTCTCGGCGCGGGGGCCTATCGCCACCATGTGCCCGCGAGCGTCGATCACCTGATCCAGCGCGGCGAATTCCTCACCAGCTACACGCCCTACCAGCCCGAAATCGCCCAGGGCACGCTGCAGATGCTGTTCGAGTTCCAGAGCCAGGTCGCGCGGCTGTTCGGCTGCGCGGTCGCCAACGCCAGCATGTACGACGGCTCGACCGCTTGCTGGGAAGCGATCGCGATGGCCGGGCGGGTGACCAAGCGGAGCAAGGCGCTGCTCTCGAGCGGCCTGCACCCGCACTACGCCGCGACCGCGCGGACCATGGCGCGCTTCACCGGCGATACGATCGTGCACGAGGCGCCCCGGCTGGAGCCGGAAACCGATTTCGCCGCGCTGGCCGGTGCGCTCGACGGCGAGACCGGCTGCGTGGTCGTGCAGTACCCCGACATCCTCGGCCGGATCGGCGACATGAGCGCGCTGGCCGAAGCCTGCCACGCCGCGGGCGCGCTGCTGGTGGCGGTGGTGACCGAGCCGGTCGCCTTGGGAGCGCTGAAGTCGCCGGGCGAGATGGGCGCGGACATCGTGGTCGGCGAGGGGCAGGCGCTCGGCGTCGGGCTGCAGTTCGGCGGACCCTACCTCGGCCTGTTCGCGGTGCGCGATCCGAAACACGTGCGGCAGATGCCCGGACGCCTCGCCGGCGAGACGGTCGATGCGGAAGGGCGGCGCGGCTTCGTGCTGACGCTCTCGACCCGCGAGCAGCACATCCGCCGCGAGAAGGCAACCAGCAACATCTGCACCAACTCGGGGCTCTGCGCGCTGGCGTTCTCGATCCACCTGACGCTGCTCGGCGAAAAGGGCCTGCGCGCGCTCGCGGCCGAAAACCACCGCCTCGCATGCCAAGCCGCCGACCGGCTGGCGCAAGTGCCGGGGGTCTCGGTGCTCAACGATTCGTTCTTCAACGAGTTTACCATCGTCGTGAACGCCGATGCCCGGCAACTCGTCCGCGCCCTGGCCGACAAGGGCGTGCTCGCCGGCGTCTCGCTCGGACGGCTCTATCCCGACGAGGCGGGCCTCTCGGGTGGACTCGTCGTCGCGGTGACCGAGACTGTTACCGGGGAGGACATCGAGGCACTTGCCGGTGCGCTCGAGGAGGCCTTCCGATGACATTCCCCATCCCCGCTCGTGCTGAGCCTGTCGAAGCACGGTCTCGCAACGCCCTTCGACAGGCTCAGGGCGAACGGAGTTTGTGCCAATGAACGCGCCCAACGCCAGCGGGTGGAAGCCCGGCACCCCCGCAGCGCCCGCCGGCGCTTCGGGCATCGAGACGGTCACCGGCAACCGCGCCCTGATGCTCGAGGAGCCGCTGATCTTCGAGATCGGCACAACCGATACGACCGGCGTCGACCTGCCTCCTCCCCCTCCCCTTCAGGGGAGGGGGCCGGGGGGTGGGGGCGGTGCGGGTGACAACCCCCCCCCCAACCCCTCCCCAGCTGGGGAGGGGCTTTCAAGCCGCCTCGGCGGCCTCGCGCGCACCGGCGCCATCGGCCTGCCGGGCCTCTCCGAGCCCGAGACGGTGCGCCACTACACCCGCCTCAGCCGCCAGAACTACGCGATCGACTGCGGCATCTTCCCGCTCGGCAGCTGCACGATGAAGCACAACCCGCGGCTCAACGAGAAAGTCGCCCGCCTGCCCGGCTTCGCCGACCTCCACCCCTTGCAGCCCGAAGCGAGCGTGCAGGGCGCGCTCGGGGTGATCAACGAGCTCGCCATGTGGCTGATCGCGCTCACCGGCATGCACGGCGTGGCGATGAGCCCCAAGGCCGGCGCCCACGGCGAGCTGTGCGGCGTGCTGTGCATCCGCGCGGCGCTCGAAGCGCGGGGCGATGCGAGGGCGGTGATCCTCGTTCCCGAGAGCGCCCACGGCACCAATCCCGCCACCGCCGCCTTCGCCGGCTATGCGGTCGAGAACATTCCCGCCACGCCTGAGGGCCGGGTCGACCTGGCAGCGCTCAAGGCGCGGCTCGGGGCCGATGTGGCGGCGGTGATGATCACCAATCCCAACACCTGCGGGCTGTTCGAGCGCGAGATGAAGGCGATCTCCGACGCGGTCCATGCCGCCGGGGCCTTCGTCTATTGCGACGGGGCCAATTTCAACGCGATCGTCGGCCGGGTCCGCCCGGGCGACCTCGGCATCGATGCGATGCACATCAACCTGCACAAGACCTTCTCGACCCCGCACGGCGGCGGCGGGCCGGGCTCGGGGCCGGTGGTGCTCAGCGAAGCGCTCTGCCCGTTCGCGCCATTGCCCTACACCGCGCGCCAGGCCGATGGGTACATCCGCCTGGTCGAGGAGGAAGGCGCGGCGCAGGAGCACCCCGACGGCTTCGGGCGGATGGCCGCGTTCCACGGCCAGATGGGCATGTTCACCCGCGCGCTCGCCTACATCCTCAGCCACGGCGCTGACGGCCTGCGGCAGGTCTCGGGCGATGCGGTGCTCAACGCCAATTACCTGCTGCGCAGCCTGGAGGACGTGCTCGACGCGCCGTTCGGCGGCACGGGTGCGTGCATGCACGAGGCGCTGTTCAGCGATCGTGGCTTCGCCGAGGGGATCGCCACGCTCGACGTCGCCAAGGCGCTGATCGACGAGGGCTTCCACCCGATGACGATGTACTTCCCGCTCGTCGTCCACGGGGCGATGCTGGTCGAGCCGACCGAGTGCGAAAGCAAGGCGGCGCTCGACCAGTTCATCATGGCGCTGCGCTCGATCGCCCAGCGCGCAAAGGCGGGCGACGCAAGCCTGCACCAGGCCCCGCAACTCGCCCCGCGCCGCCGGCTCGACGAGACCCGCGCGGCAAGGCAGCCGGTGCTGGCCTGGGAGGGGTGAGGCAAAATCCCCCTCCCCGGCGGGGAGGGGCCAGGGGTGGGGGAGCGCGGCCGACAGGCCGCGCGTCCACGCCGGCGTGGGGGGGCCCCCCCCCCAACCCCCCCCCCCACGGGGGGGGGGGGTGAACGCGCAGCGTGGCGGGGAGCCCCCGGCCCCCCCGGGCAA